>Ga0209061_1000128_pt1 | contig 254348 bp, 226 predicted proteins | sample Coa_R1_10_FD_187157 | JGI IMG/M metagenome (GOLD analysis project Ga0209061, IMG submission 187157) | Surface soil microbial communities from Centralia Pennsylvania, which are recovering from an underground coalmine fire - Coalmine... | ecosystem: Environmental > Terrestrial > Soil >... | reverse complement strand
GCGCCTCGTTGTAAAACTCGCCGCGCACGTAAATGTAGGCGACATGCGCCCCCATGGCGAAGGAGGCAATCAAGCAACCTTCGATCAGCTTATGGGGATCATGGCGCAGAATATCGCGGTCTTTACATGTGCCCGGTTCGCTCTCATCGGCGTTCACCACAAGATAGTGCGGCCTTCCGTCCGAAGTCTTGGGCATGAACGACCATTTTACCCCGGTGGGGAAACCGGCTCCGCCGCGGCCCCGAAGGCCGGAGGCTTTGACCTCGGCGATAATGGCATCCCGCCCGCGGGCGAGGATGGCGGCGGTTCCATCCCAATCGCCCCGCGCCCGCGCGCCTTTCAAGCGCCAGTCGTGCAAGCCGTAGAGATTGGTAAAAATCCGGTCTTTATCGCTCAACATCGGCTCACTCTGCGCATTCGCTCATTCCGCCCTCGGGGCAGGCGGCGGCTCGATTTCGGAAATAAGCGTCATCGGCCCGCCTTCCGGCGCCGAACCGATCCGGCCGATGGTGGAACCCGGCGGCGGAGGCTCTCCGCGGCGAAAAGCCTGCAAAAGGGCAATCGTGCGTTCCGCGTCGAGATCTTCATAGAGATCGTTGTTGATCTGTAACACCGGCGCATTGACGCACGCGCCCAAACATTCCACCTCGGAAAGAGTAAAAAGTCCATCGGCGCTTGTTTCGCCGAAGCCGCGAATGCCGGCCTCCTGCTTGCAGGCGGCCACCACTTTGTCAGAGCCGCGCAGCCAACACGGCGTGGTGGTGCAGACCTGTAGGTGAAAACGCCCCACCGGGCGCAATTGGAACATGGTATAGAAGGTCGCCACCTCGTAGACCCGTATCGGCGGCATCTCCAATCGTTTCGCCACCACATCCATCGCCGCGCGCGGCACCCAACCGCTGCCCGTTTGCCGCGCCATTTGGTTCTGCACCAGATAGAGCAACGGCAAAACCGCGCTCGCCTGCCGGCCGGGAGGATATTTGCGGAGAATCTTCTCAATCTCCGCCTCGCTCTGCTCGTCAAAGGCAAAGGTTTCGGGTTGAAATGCCTCAAACCCGGTGCGCACGTCTTCATTCATCGCCTAGCGATCCACTTCGCCGAACACCAAATCGAGCGAGCCGATGATCGCCACCACATCGGCCAGCATATGCCCTTTGCCCATCACTTCGATCGCCTGCAAATACGAAAAGCCGGTCGGGCGGATTTTGCACCGATAAGGCCGGTTGCTGCCGTCGGCGACAAGATACACGCCGAACTCGCCTTTCGGGCTTTCCACAACCGTATAGGTCGCCCCCGGGGGGACATGATAGCCTTCCGTATACAGCTTGAAATGATGAATCAGCGCTTCCATCGAGCGTTTCATTTCCGCTCTCGGCGGGGGCGAAAATTTGTGATCCTGCACTTTCACCGGGCCAGGACGCATCGCCGCCAGACATTGTTTTATAATCGCAACACTCTGGCGCATCTCCTCCATGCGCACCAAATAACGGTCATAGCAATCGCCGTGCTTGCCTACCGGAATTTCGAACTCGACCGCTTCATACATGTCATAGGGCTGCGCTCGGCGCAGATCCCACGGCACGCCGCTTGCCCTGAGACACGGGCCGGAAAACCCCCATGCCAAAGCGTCCTCGGCGCTGATCACGCCGATATCCACCGTTCGTTGTTTCCAGATCCGGTTGCTTGTTAAAAGTTCCTGCAAATCATCGATAAATTTCGGAAACTTCTCCGCCCACTCGGCAATCTTCTCTTCGAGGCCGGAGGGCAAATCCTTTGCCACCCCGCCCGGGCGAAAATAATTGGCGTGCAGTCGTGCGCCGGAGGCCGCTTCATGAAATTCCAAGAGCTTTTCCCGCTCTTCAAATCCCCAAAGCGGCGGCGTCACCGCGCCGACGTCAAGCGCATATGTGGTGAGATTCAAAAGATGATTTAAAATCCTGGTGATTTCCGCAAACATCGTGCGGATCCATTTGCCGCGCTCAGGCACTTCAATGCCGAGCAATTTCTCAACCGCAAGCGCAAAAGCGTGTTCCTCGCACATCGGCGAGACGTAATCGAGCCGGTCGAAATACGGCACGGCTTGCATATAGGTTTTGTATTCGATGAGCTTCTCCGTGCCGCGGTGCAACAAACCGATATGCGGGTCGGCCCGTTCCACCACCTCGCCGTCCATCTCCAGAATTAAACGCAACACGCCGTGCGCGGCCGGGTGCTGCGGGCCGAAATTGATCGCATGCGAGTCAAACTCGACAACTTTGCGCTCTTTGCCGACAAGCGGCAGCGCGGCGAGCGAATTCTCGCTCATGTTTCGCCCTCTTTCTCTTTTGCAGCAAGCCTCTGCGCGTGCACCTTTTCATCGCCGGGCAGGGTCAACATCCCTTCCCAAGGAGAAATAAAATCAAAGGTGCGAAAATCCTGCGTCAGCCGAACCGGCTCATAAACCACGGCTTTGCGCTCTTCGTCGTAGCGGACTTCCACATAGCCGGTCAGCGGAAAATCCTTGCGCAAAGGATGGCCTTCGAAACCGTAATCGGTAAGGATACGGCGGTGATCGGGCTGGCCTGCGAAAAGAATTCCAAACAAATCCCAGGCTTCGCGCTCCCACCACGTGGCCGATGGCCATAGTGTGTGCACGGAGGGCACCGGGGTTTGCTCGTCGGTATGCACAATGACGCGCAAACGCTGATTTCGCGAAACCGAAAGCAGATTATAGACGACGTCAAAACGCTGCTCTCGCTGCGGCCAATCCACGCCGCAGAGATCCATAAGCTGCTCGAAACGGAACGGCTCTTCGTTACGCAAACGTGTCATTACCGCTAAGAGCGCATCGCGCGCGACATAGGCCACCGCCTCGCCCTTTTCGATAACGGCCGCGCTCACCCCGGGCAATTCGCGCACGCGTGCGATCAACGCCTGCAGCCGCTCGTCCTTTGTCTGCGTCTCAGCCACGAAGGATCGTTCCCGTTCTGCGAATTTTCTTTTGCAGCAAAAGAATTCCGTAAACCAACGCCTCCGCCGTCGGCGGGCAGCCCGGAACATACACGTCGACCGGCACCACCCGGTCGCACCCCCGCACGACCGAATAGGAATAATGGTAATAGCCGCCGCCGTTGGCACAGCTTCCCATACTGATCACCCAGCGCGGCTCGGCCATCTGGTCGTAAACCTTGCGCAGCGCCGGAGCCATTTTGTTGGTCAGCGTTCCCGCCACGATCATCACATCGCTTTGGCGCGGGCTTGCGCGTGGAATTATGCCAAACCGGTCCAGGTCGTAACGCGGCATGTAAGCGTGGATCATCTCCACCGCACAGCACGCAAGACCGAATGTCATCGGCCAGAGGCTTCCCGTGCGCGCCCAGTTGATCGCCTTATCGAGGGCTGCGACCACAAAGCCCTTATGTTCGATCTCTCCGGTAATGCCTTTAATCACCGCATCCTGTGCCGGGCCCGGTTGCAAGGCCTCGCGATTGAACAGAATCGGCATTGCCTCTGCGGAAGTGGGGCTGTTCATCGCTGCCATCCCCTGAGTTGAACTTTTGGGAAACTCATTCCCATTCCAATGCGCCTTTACACCACTCGTAAATAAAACCGACGGTCAAAATCGCAAGAAAGCCCATCATGGACCAAAATCCGTACCAGCCCAACCGGCTTAAGCGCACGGTCCAGGGAAATAGAAATGCAACTTCCAAATCAAAAATGATGAAGAGGATTGCTACCAAGTAATAGCGCACGTCGAATCGGCGCCTGGCATCGCCGAAAGGGTCAAACCCGCATTCGTAGGCGGAAAGCTTCTCCGCATAGGGCTTTTGCCGTGCCGCAAGCAACGAACCGAGAACCAAGGCAAGCGCGATGCCGCCGGCAATCACCATAAAGACAAGGATCGGCAGGTATTGTCCCAAGAGCGAATGCATTCCGTGCTCCTTGCTGCGCTGCAAAGGCTTAGCTTAGCCCGCCTGCGTCGCACAGCCCCCGCTGCTGCGCTGCAGCAGCAGGCACATTATGTCCTTCTCCCAAAAAAGCCAAGGGCATGGCACCGCTGCTATGGGCACAACAGAGCGCACTGCGGCATCTCTGCAGCCTCTGCCCGCGCCTTTTGGCGATGCACCCTCAACCGATAGGCAAAATGTGGCGCGAGTGACGGGACTTGAACCCGCGACCTCCGGCGTGACAGGCCGGCGCTCTAACCGACTGAGCTACACCCGCATCCGCGTCGGGCAGCGTTTAGGGCCAGGGGGAGAGATCGTCAAGCCGAAGCAGCCGCCGCGAGCGAAGAATTAAGCGAAAGAGACATGGGCGGTGACGGGTTCGAACCGCCGGCCCTCTCGGTGTAAACGAGATGCTCTACCACTGAGCTAACCGCCCGCGCAGGCCGCCCACGAGAGTGGACCGCTCTCCCGCCCCCGCCGTCCTCCGGCCAAGGGCTTTCGGCCCACTATCGGGGCTTGTTGCGTGCCCCCAGCCTGCCTCAGTTCACCGCATCCTTCAACCCTTTGCCGGCCTTGAAGCGGACCGAGGTGGAGGCGGCAATCTTAATCGGCGCGCCGGTGCGCGGGTTACGGCCGGTCGTGGCCTTGCGCTTGGCGGTAGCAAAGGTACCAAACCCTACCAAACGCACTTCCTCTTTGTTTTTGAGAGCGTTCTCAATGGCATTGAAAACCGCGTCCACGACCTCCGCGGCCTTGGCCTTAGGCAACGCCGTCTCTTCAGCGACCGCCGCGATAAGGTCCATTTTATTCACAGCAACCTCCCTCCATCAACCAAAGGTTCGAATGTGGCTCGAGCGCGCCCGACTCGCTTCGGCGCGCAATCGAGACTAATCGGCAGTTTTCCTTGGCGTCAACGCAACCTTTGCAAGAAACCAAAGAAAACCGTCCCGCTGTGGCGGGCAGGCTCCGGGGTTTACGCTTGAGTTTCCATTTGCCAATTGCCCTTTCCATAGCGGTTTCCTGCAAAAACCCCGTTTTGCCGGGACCTTAAAGAAATATTTGGAAAAGATGGTCGAAGAACCCGGGAAGGCAAAAACCCAAGGCTTTCTCTCCGTTTTACGGCGCGAAAGCCCGGCTCCGAAATCGACGGAATCGGCCTTCGGGCCTTTGCTCGGTCATCTCTCGGCTACAGCAGGCACCAAAACATGCGCCCCGCCCGTCCTTGGCGTTCAAGCCTAGCTCTGGCCGGCAAGCCGGGCATCCGTCTTGAGCACCGCGTGCAACAACACGTTGGCGGCGGCGGTAAGATCTTCCTTTTTCACGTTCTCCGACTCGTTGTGGCTGATCCCCTTTTCACACGGCAGGAAAATCATCGCCGTCGGCGCCACCGAGGCGACATAGGCGGAGTCATGCCCCGGGCCGGAAATTATCTCACGGTAGCTGTAGCCCAAATCGGCCGCCGAGCTCCGCACCGCATCGATGCAAGCCGGATCGAAATGCACCGGGGGAGATTTCCAGATCCGCTGCATTTCCGCCTCCACATTGGTCGCAGCACCAATGTCCTGAATCGCGCGGCCGATCTCGGCTTCCATCGCATCAAGCTCCGCATCGCTCGGATGGCGAAAATCGATGCTGAAGAACACATGCCCCGGAATCACGTTGCGGCTGTTGGGTTTGACTTCCATAAATCCCACCGTCGCCACGGCATTCGGCGCATGGCGAAGCCCTGTGGCGTTCACTGCCTCCACCATGCGCGCGGCCCCGAGCAACGCATCGCGCCGGAGCGTCATCGCCGTGGACCCGGAATGGGATTCGGTTCCCTTCACCGTCACTTCGTACCAGCGCATCCCTTGCACGCCGGTCACCACGCCGATGGTCTTGCCTTCGGCCTCAAGAATGGGGCCCTGTTCGATATGGAGCTCGAAATGTGCGGCGAGCTTGTGGGCACCGCAGGGAAGGCTGCCTTTATAGCCGATGCGCTCCAGCTCATCACCGAAACGTTTGCCTTCGCGATCCTCTCTCGCATAGGCCCAATCCCGCGTGAATTTGCCCGCATAGACGCCGGAGGAAAGCATCGGAGGCGAAAACCGCGAGCCCTCTTCATTGGTCCAGTCGATCACTTCAATCGGGGCATTCGTTTCGATGTTCGCCTCATGCAAGGTACGCAGTACTTCCAAGCCGCTCAGCACGCCGGCCACGCCGTCGAACTTGCCGCCCGTCGGTTGCGTATCCAAATGGCTGCCCATCGCAATCGGGGGGAGATTGGGGTTTTTGCCCGGCCTGCGCGCAAAGATATTACCCATCTCATCGATCTCGATGCTGCAGCCGAGCGCCTTGCAAGCAGCCACAAACCAATCGCGCACTTCGCGATCGGCATCCGTCAGCGTCAGGCGATTGATCCCGCCTTTCGGCGTGCCGCCGATGCGCGCCGTGCGCATGATTTCATCCCAAAGGCGATCCGCGTTGATGCGAAGATTCTGGATCCGTTCCGTCATTCTGCAGCCTCCAAGCGTTCGGGGTTGTGCGGATGATGCTTCCAGGTCAGCCTGGGTAGGCCGTTCGGCTGCGGCTCCATGGTAATGCAGCCGGTCACCGGGCAGACATGCATGCAGAGATTGCAGCCCACGCACTCGGCATCAATCACCTCGAAACGGCGACGATCGCCGTCGCGATGAACGGCGATGGCCTGATGCGAGGTATCCTCGCAAGCAATATGGCAAAGTCCGCAGGCAATGCAAAGCTCTTGGTTGATCCGCGCCTTGGTGACGTAGTTGAGATTGAGATCCTCCCAATTGACGAAGTTTCGCACCGCACGCCCGCAAAAATCGCTGATGCGGCCGTAACCTTTTTCATCCATCCAATTGGCAAGCCCGTCCCGCATCTCTTCCACGATGCGAAAACCATAATGCATCGCGGCCGTGCAAACCTGCACCGATCCGGCACCGAGCGCGATGAATTCCGCGCTATCCCGCCAGTTTGAAATGCCGCCGATGCCGGAAATCGGCAGCCCTTTGAGTTCCGGGTCGCGCGCCAGCTCGGCGACCATGCGCAACGCAATCGGCTTCACCGCCGGCCCGCAATAGCCGCCGTGCGTTCCTTGGCCGTCCACCACCGGCTCGGGCGTCATGCGATCAAGATCAACGCCGGTGATCGACTGCACCGTGTTAATCAGTGAAACCGCATCCGCCCCGCCGCGTTTGGCCGCCCGTGCAGGGGCGCGAATATCGGTAACATTCGGCGTGAGTTTCACAATCACCGGCATACGCGTATGCTGTTTGCACCAGCGCGTGACCATCTCGACATATTCCGGCACTTGGCCGACCGCCGAGCCCATCCCGCGCTCCGACATGCCGTGCGGACAGCCGAAATTCAATTCGACACCGTCACATCCGGTCTCTTCAACGCGCTTGAGCATGCGCTTCCAGCTCTCTTCGTTGCAGGGAACCATCAGGCTCACCACAACGGCCCGATCCGGCCAAGCGCGTTTCACCGCGACAATCTCGCGCAAATTCACTTCCACCGGCCGATCGGAAATCAGCTCGATATTGTTGAAACCCGCCATGCGGCTGCCGTTGTAATGCACGGCCCCGTAACGGCTGGCGGTGTTCACGATGGGCGGATCTTCGCCCAGCGTCTTCCAAACGACGCCGCCCCACCCTGCGCGAAACGCACGCGTGACGTTGTATTCCTTGTCGGTCGGCGGCGCCGAAGCGAGCCAAAACGGGTTCGGCGCACGAATCCCCGCAAACTCTATCGAGAGGTCGGCCATCTTCAATCCTCCCTTTTGCCGCTCAACATCCGATGGATCGCTTCCGCCGCGCGTTTGCCGTCCTGCACGGCTTGCACCGTGAGATCCGGGCCGGCAATGCAGTCTCCGCCCGCAAAAACGCGCGCAAGCGAGGTTTGCCGATCTGCGTCCACAACGATTCGCCCGCCTTCGATCCGCGGCACCTCATCGGTCGCCGGCATGATGAAAACCTGTCCGATCGCCGAGAGCACCATATCGGCGGGAAGGGTAAATCGCTCCTCCGTCAGCGCCAGCGCGCCATCCGGGCCAAGCCGCGTGCGCGCAAATTCCACCCCGCTCACCACGCCCGCTTCGCCGAGCAAACGCACCGGGGCGGCCCAGTGGCGGATTTGCACCCCGTTCAACTTGGCAAAGTCCTGCTCCCATTGCGTCGCGGACATCTGTTCCGGGCCGCGCCGGTAGACCAAGCTGACCTCTTCGGCGCCGAGCTTTCGCGCTTGCACAGCCGCATCGATGGCGGTGTTCCCCCCGCCGATCACCACCACGCGGCGCCCGACGGCAATCGTGCGTTTATCGGCGGTCTGGCGTAGCCGCGCGATAAAGGCAACCGCATCCTCCACCCCCGCCAATTTTGCCTCATCAAGCCCGAGCGCCTTCACACCGGCCTGCCCGAGCCCGAGAAACACCGCATCATAGTCCTGCCTGAGCCGGCCCAGGGAGAGATCCTTGCCAAGCGTTTTGCCGTATTCGATACGAATACCGCCGATGCCCAGCAGAAAATCCACTTCTCGGCGCGCGAACTCATCGGTCAGCTTATAAGCGGCAACTCCATATTCATTCAGGCCGCCCGGCTTCGGCTTCGACTCAAACACCACGACCTCGTGGCCGTAACGTGCCAGCCGGTGCGCACAGGCAAGCCCGGCAGGACCGGCGCCCACCACCGCGATCTTTTTACCGGTCGGCTGCGCGCGTTCAAACGGCTGCATGTTGCGCTGCATCAACCAATCGGTGGCATGGCGCTGCAACAAACCGATCTTGACCGGCCGCTCCTCTTGCGTATTGCGCACGCAAGCGCCTTCGCAGAGAATTTCGGTCGGGCACACGCGGGCGCAGCTGCCGCCGAAAATATTTTCCTCAAGAATTTTGACCGCCGAACCCTTCAGATTCCCGGTCGCGATGCGTCGAATAAACCCGGGAATGTCGATTCCCGTCGGGCAAGCCTGCACACAGGGTGCATCGAAACAGAAGTAACAACGGCTGGCTTCGATCAGAGCTTCATCCGGGGAAAGCGGCGGATGCACGTCGGCGAAATTGGCGGCGAGCTCCGCTTCGCTCAACCGGCCGGACGCGATATCTCCGATTTGCTTCATCGTTCCGGTGCCCTCCCAATGACACGGCGTTGCTTTTACCGTGAAAGAAATTGACTGTTTGGTCAACTTCTTTCAGAATGAAAGCAGGAAAAAATTTTTTGGCGATAATGTAGGCATCTTGGCGCGAAAACAGGCAGAAACGGCGGAAAGATATGCGTCGCAACCCGGGCAAGGGCGTCGCGCGATCATGGCCCATATTCTTGCCGTGGCCGAGCAAAGCTTTGCCGAAGCCGGCTTCTCCGGCACCACCATGGAGCGTCTGGCGCAAGCCGCGGGCTTACCCAAAGCCAACTTGCATTATTATTTCGGCACGAAGGAACAGCTCTATCGCGGCGTGTTGGAGAACATCCTCGCCCTCTGGCTCGATGATATGAACGCAATCACCCCGGAGCGGCCGCCGGCGGAAGCGCTTGCCGCTTATATCCGGGCAAAGCTAGCCCATACCCGAACCCGCCCCCACGCTTCCAAGGTCTTCGCCGCGGAACTTTTACACGGAGCGCCGCACTTGCGGAGGTTTCTCTCGTTCGAGTTGCGGCGACGGGTGATAGAGAAAGCCCGCGTCATTCGCGGTTGGATCGACCGCGGATTAATGGCGCCGATCGATCCCATCCATCTTTTCTTCAACATCTGGGCAATGACGCAAACTTATGCCGACTTTGAAGTACAAGTTCGCGCCGTGCTCGGGGTCAACAGGCTCGGCGATGCGGAATTCGCCGCAGCGGAAAAGACGATTACGCGCCTCGTGCTCAAGGGGTGCGGTCTGCATTGGCAAGAGGGCAAACCATAAGGGAGAACACCATGTCCATTCTGATCCGTGGCGGAACGATCGTAACGGCCGAGCAGAGCTTTCGCGCCGATGTCTATTGCGAAGACGGTCTGATCAAAGCCGTCGGCCCGAATCTGGAGGCGCCGACGCATGCGGAAGTTGTCGATGCAGGCGGGCTTCTGATCATGCCGGGCGGGATTGATCCGCACACGCATATGGAACTTCCCTTCATGGGTACCGTTGCCAGCGAGGATTTTTATTCCGGCACCGCTGCGGCCATGGCCGGCGGCACCACCATGATTATCGACTTTGTGATCCCCAATCCCGGTGTTTCCTTGCTGGAATCCTATCACACCTGGCGCGGCTGGGCGCAAAAAGCCGCGTCCGATTACAGCTTTCACGTCGCCGTCACCTGGTGGTCGGATCAGGTGCATGAAGAGATGGGCGTGCTCACGCGCGATCACGGCGTGAATAGTTTCAAGCACTTCATGGCTTACAAGGGCGCAATCATGGTCGATGACGAGGTGCTGATGAACAGCATCTCACGCGCGCTTGAACTCGGCGCCATTTGCAACGTGCATGCCGAAAACGGCGAGGCCGTTTTTCAATTACAAAAGCGCCTGCTGGCAATGGGCATCACCGGCCCCGAGGGCCATCCGCTGTCTCGCCCGCCCTCGGTGGAAGCCGAAGCCGCCAATCGTGTGATCATGCTTGCCGAAGTGCTCGGCGCCCCCATCTACATCGTGCACGTCTCCGCGGCCGAAACCGCAGAAGCCATTGCGCGAGCGCGCGCCAAGGGTCTGCGCGTCTACGGTGAAGTCCTGGCGCAACATCTGGTCATTGATGAAAGCGTCTATTATCAAAAAGACTGGGCAACCGCCGCCGCCTATGTGATGAGCCCGCCGTTCCGCCCGAAGCATCATCAAGAAGCGTTGTGGGCAGGTCTTATGTCCGGCCAGCTGCAAACCACCGCGACGGATCATTGCTGCTTCTGCGCGCCGCAAAAGGCCATGGGGCGCGACAATTTCACGAAAATTCCGAACGGCACGGGCGGCATCGAAGATCGCATGAGCATTCTCTGGCACCACGGCGTGGTGTCCGGCCGACTAACACCCAACGAATTCGTGCGCATTACCTCCACCAACGCCGCGCAGATTTTCAATATTTATCCGCGTAAAGGCGCAATTGCCGTGGGTTCGGATGCCGATCTCGTGGTTTGGGATGCAAACGCCCGGCGCACGATTTCCGTGAAAACCCATCACCAGAACGTCGATTTCAACATCTACGAGGGAATGGAAGTGCAAGGCCTTGCGCGCTACACCATCAGCCAAGGCAAACTCACCTGGCGAGATGGCGACTTGCGCGCCGTACGCGGCGCCGGCCGCTACATTAACCGGCCGTGCTTTGCCCCTCCGTTCGAAGCCTTGGCCAAGCGTAACGCCGCATTAAAGCCGGAGGCAGTGGTTCGCGAACCCGCCATCCAGAGCACGCCTTAACGGGCCCGGCAGACGCGACGCCCAGGCGAAACAAGGGCGGTTTCCGGAAGCGGAAACCGGGCTCGGCAGGGTTCTTCGAGCGAAACTAATGCTCGCCCTCGTCCGGCTCGGTTTCCATTTCGATATCTTCGGTCAGCGGCGTCGCGTCTTCGAGCTCGGAAGCATCCTCCAGCACCTCTTCCACGCCTTCTTCCTCTTCGGGGGCGATCTCCAGCTCGAGATCCTCTGCTCCCGGTGCCGGCTCGGGTCGCTTCAGGCGCCGGTCTTCGGTCAAAGCCGCCGCCCTGCGCAAGCGGGGCTGCTCAGCGGGTTGCTCGGTGCCGCATTTCGGGCAAACGGCGGGGGACTTCATAAGGTCGTAAAAGCGGGTTCCACAGGAAACGCAAACGTGCTTCTTGCCAAGTTCCGGCTTTACCATAGTTTCCTCATCAGGCTTGAATCGGGGAAAGCGCCTTGCCACTCCCATAACCCGCTGTCAAATACTCCCTCGTGTGCAGAAACACGGGGCATTGAAGGGTGAATTCCATCGCACCGCAAAAGCTGATCGCAAGGCCAAGCCCGGCGCTCCGGGGGAGCGTGAGCATCCCGGCCGACAAATCCATCAGCCACCGGGCGCTGATGCTCGCCGCTCTTGCGGTCGGAGAGAGTCGCATCAGCGGCTTGCTCGAAGCGGAAGACGTCTTGCGCACGGCGGATGCGGTGCGCGCGTTAGGCGCCGAGCTTGAAAGGGTCGGGCCGGGCGTCTGGCACGTGGCAGGGCGCGGCATCGGCGGGCTGGTCGAACCCGAAAACGTGCTGGATATGGGCAATTCCGGCACGGCTGCGCGGCTCTTGTGCGGCATTCTGGCAAGTCATCCGCTTTTTGCCGTGCTCACCGGAGATGCCAGCCTCCGCCGCCGGCCCATGCGGCGGGTCACCGAGCCACTCGGCAGAATCGGCGCGCAATTTCTCGGGCGGGAAGGCGGGCGGTTGCCGTTGGCGATCATCGGCACGGGTCGCGCACTGCCCTTGGACTACCGGCTCGAGGTCGCCTCGGCGCAGGTCAAATCGGCCATCTTGTTGGCCGGGCTCAATGCCCGCGGTCTGACCGTGGTGGAAGAACCTGAACCCACGCGCGATCATTCCGAAAATATGCTGCGTTATTTCGGCGCCGAGATCGTCGTGGAGCCGAAAGGAAAAGGCCGGCTGATCACTCTCCGCGGCCAGCCGGAACTCCGCGGTGCCGAAATCGCGGTGCCGGGAGACATCTCTTCCGCCGCTTTTCCCTTGGTCGCGGCACTCATTGTTCCTGGCTCCGAGGTAGAGATCCCGAAGGTCGGGCTTAATCCGCTGCGCACGGGCCTGCTCTTTACCCTCGCCGAGATGGGCGCAGAGATTGCAATCGAAAACGAACGCACCATGGGCGGAGAAAAAGTGGGCGATCTCCGTGTGCGTGCCGCCCCCCTGCGGGGGGTCGACGTGCCGGCCGAACGTGCCCCCAGTATGATTGACGAATACCCGATTCTGGCGGTGGCGGCCGCCTTTGCCGAAGGCACCACGCGCATGCGGGGTCTGCAGGAGCTCAGGGTGAAGGAAAGCGATCGATTGGCGAGCACCGCGCGGATGCTCGCCGCCAACGGCGTTGCGGTGGAAATCGCCGGCAACGACCTGATGGTCCATGGATCCGGCAAGCCGCCCCCGGGCGGGGGATTGGTTGCCACCGAGATGGATCATCGCATCGCGATGAGCGCGCTGGTGCTCGGCCTGGCAACGAAAGAGCCGGTGGCGATCGACGATTCGACCTTTATCGAAACGAGTTTCCCCCGTTTCGTCGCGCTCATGCAAAGCCTCGGCGCGAAAATCAGCCGCGAATGACATGAAACCACTGGTGATTGCGGTTGACGGACCGGCCGCCTCCGGAAAAGGCACCTTGGCCCGAAGGCTCGCCAAGGCACTGGGCCTTCCTTACCTGGACACCGGCCTGCTTTATCGGGCGGTAGCGCGCGCGGTCTTGGATGCGGGCGGCAACCCGGCGGATCCCGCTCTGGCCGCATCGGCCGCCCGTGCCCTCACGCCCGCGGCGTTGGAGCGGACGGATCTCCGCACCCCCGAGGTCGACCGCGCGGCAAGCATGGTCGCCCAACTTCCCGAAGTGCGGGCAGCCCTGCTGGATTTTCAGCGCAATTTTGCCGCCGAACACGGCGCGGTCTTGGACGGGCGAGATATCGGCACCGTCGTGCTGCCGGATGCGCCCATCAAGCTCTTTGTCACCGCAAGTCTCGCCGAGCGCGCCAAGCGGCGTTGGCGCGAACGCAAAGACCGGGGCGAGGTCGCCACGCTGGCCGAAGTGCAAGCCGAGCTCGCGGAGCGGGATCGCGCCGATGTCGAGCGCACCGTGGCGCCCTTGCGCCCGGCCGCGGATGCGGTGCTCCTGGATACCACCACGCTCGATGTGGAAGCGGCTTTCCGCGCCGCCCAAGCCATTGTGCGCGAACGTCTGGCAGCAATGAACGCGTCATCCTTGACTTAGTCATGCCAAAGGCTATTTGTGAAGCGATGGTTGGGGTAGAAGAAAACCCCTTTCCGCACAGTTCATCCACAAGGCCCGCGTGCGCTGCTCGCGGGCAAGTCGTGTTTCCTTCCAACTGGGAGATGCGCAAACCTGGCCCGCCCGGTTTCGCCGGCGGCAACAATTGAGGATCAACCCGCCCCTATGGCATCAACCGCCACTGCCCGCCAATCCGATCGTTCTCCACCTTCTCATCGCGGTGATTTCGCCGCGCTCCTGGATGCCACTTTAGGCCGTGATATTCCTTTTGAAGGCTCGGTGATCACCGGGCGCATCGTTCGTGTCACGGATGACTACGTAATCGTCGATGTCGGCTTAAAAAGCGAAGGACGCGTCCCCCTTAAGGAATTCGCCCCTCCCGGCCAGAAACCGGACATCAAGCCCGGCGATACCGTGGAGCTTTATGTCGAGCGCTATGAGGATAAGGACGGCTCCATTGTTCTCTCGCGCGAGAAAGCCCGACGGGAAGAAACCTGGACCAACCTTGAACGCGCCTTCGAAGCGGGCCAGCGTGTCATCGGCACGATCTACGGCCGGGTAAAGGGCGGCTTTTCAGTGGATCTCGGCGGGGCCGTAGCATTTTTGCCGGGCAGCCAAGTGGATATTCGGCCGGTGCGCGACGTGACCCCGTTGATGGGCACGCCGCAACCCTTCCAAATCCTCAAAATGGACCGCGCGCGCGGCAATATCGTGGTTTCGCGGCGCGCCGTCTTGGAGGAAACCCGGGCCGAGCAGAGAAGCGAACTCATCCAGGGTCTCAAAGAAGGCATGATCCTGGAAGGGGTGGTGAAAAACATCACCGATTACGGCGCCTTTGTCGATCTCGGCGGCGTCGACGGTTTGCTTCATGTCACCGACATTTCTTGGAAGCGCATCAACCACCCGTCGGAAGCTTTGCAAATCGGCCAGCAGGTGCGCGTGCAGGTGATCCGCTTTAATCCGGAAACCCAGCGCATCAGCCTCGGCATGAAGCAGCTGGAAGCGGATCCGTGGGAAGGTGTCGCCGCCAAATATCCGGTCGGAGCCAAATTCAAGGGCCGCGTAACCAACATCACCGAATACGGCGCCTTTGTGGAGCTCGAGCCGGGGGTGGAAGGGCTAATCCACGTCTCGGAAATGTCCTGGACCAAGAAAAACGTGCATCCCGGAAAGATCCTCTCGACCAGCCAGGAAGTCGAGGTGATGGTGCTCGACGTGGATGCCGCAAAGCGCCGGATTTCGCTTGGCTTGAAGCAGGTCCAAGGCAACCCGTGGGAGCAGTTCCTCGAGCAGCACCCGGTGGGCTCGGTGGTGGAGGGCGAAGTGCGCAACATCACCGAATTCGGCCTGTTTATTGCGCTTGGCCCGGAACTCGACGGCATGGTGCATCTTTCGGATCTTTCCTGGGATGAACCGGGCGAGCTCGCCATTACCAAATATCACAAGGGCGATGTGGTGCGCGCCAAGGTGCTGGATGTTGATGTGGAAAAAGAGCGCATCAGCCTCGGCATCAAGCAACTGCAGGAAGATCCTGCAGCGGTGGCGCTGGAAAACATCCACAAAGGCGATATCGTCACCTGCGTGGTCAGCGCGGTGCAGGCCAACGGCATTGAAGTGAAGGTGAATGACGTGCTCACCGGCTTCATTCGCCGCTCGGAACTTGCGCGCGAAAAGAGCGAACAGCGGCCCGATCGCTTTGCGGTGGGCGAAAAGGTAGACGCGAAGGTCACCGCGATTGATCGCGCGGCGCGGCGCCTGACCCTTACCATCAAAGGCAAGGAGGTCGACGAGGAGAAGCAGGCCATGGCGGAATACGGCTCGGCCGATTCCGGCGCCTCGCTCGGCGATATTTTGGGGGCTGCCATCCGGCGGCGCAATCAGCAGGCCCAGCAACAGGAAAAGCAGCAAGACAAGTAAGTCACGCGCCATGAGTCTGGAGACGGACCTTCTCCTCGACCGCAGGCGCTTGATGCGGCGCCTTCTGTTTTGGCGGCTCCTTGCCGTGATCGCGGTGCTTGCGGCGGTGGTGGTTGCCCTGCCCGAAGTCGGGGTTAAGCCGGTCGAAAGCGCGCATGTGGCGCGGCTGACGGTCTCCGGGCTGATCACGGAAGACCCGAAACTGGTCCGCACGCTCGATGCGCTGGCCGAAGACCCGAAAGTGGAGGCGCTGGAGGTTATGATCGATAGCCCCGGCGGGACCGTCGCGGGGGGCGAAGCCCTGCACGATGCCATCGCGCGGGTGGCAGCGCATAAGCCTGTGGCGGCCATTATGGGCGGTACCGCCGCATCCGCCGCTTACATGGTCGCGGTTGCGGCGCAGCGGATTTTCTGTCTTCCGGGAACGCTGACGGGCTCCATCGGCGTCATGCTGGAAGCCCCGGAGATTTCCGGCCTCATGGCCAAGCTCGGAATTGCCGATGAGGTCTTGGTCTCGGGCCCGTTGAAAAATCAGCCGAGCTTGACCCGCCCGCTTTCCGAGGAAGGTCGGGCGATGCTGCAAAGCTTGGTGAAAGAGCTTTCGGAACAGTTTATCGGCTTGGTCGCCGCCGGGCGGCATCTTCCGCTGGAACGCGTGCGCAGCTTGGCGGATGGGCGCGCTTACACCGGCCAACAAGCGGTCACGCTGGGGCTCGTTGATGCCTTGGGCGGGGAGCATGAGGCGCGGGTTTGGCTCGCCGAAGCCAAAGGCGTTCCGATGAGCCTCCCGGTGCAAGACGTGGAGACCGAATCCCTCCTCGAGCGGGTGGCGGAGGTGAGCAGTCGGTTGACCTTCCGCGGGATTCTGAAAGCTCTTCTTGGCCAAAGCGTTGCGCTTGACAGGGCCTGGGCACTCTGACAGCCTCATGCCGATCGGACATAAACCGTTGGGTTGGTGTAAAATCTTGGCAAATTCCGTGCCGTCATGACCAAGTCCGAACTCATTGCCGAGCTTGCCGCCGCGAACGCGCATTTGCTCGCGCGCGATGTGGAGCGGATTGTCAATACGGTCTTTGAAGAGATCAAAACCGCCTTGGCGCGCGGCGATCGTGTCGAGCTTCGCGGCTTTGGGGCATTCACCGTGCGGCGAAGAAATCCGCGCACAGGGCGAAATCCTCGCACCGGGGAGCCGGTGCCGGTCCAGGCAAAAGCCGTACCCTTTTTCAAAGCCGGAAAAGAGCTGCGAGAGCGCGTGAATCGCGGCCGCAAGCGGGGTACTACCGCCCGGACTGCAACAAAAACCGACTGAGGCGCACCCCGTGCGTTGGATTCTCGGTTTGCCCGTTCTCGTGTTAATGGTTTTGTTTGCGCTCTCCAACGCCGCTCCTGTCCGGCTTGGGCTCTGGCCCATCGATATTTCGGTGGAATTGCCGCTTTCGCTGGCTATTCTTGGCGCCATGGGGGTGGCGTTTTTCTTGGGCGGGTTGACGGTTTGGTTCCAGGCGCTGCGGGCGCGTCGGCGGGCCCATGCGGCCGAAGCCAAAGTGCGTGTGCTCGGCGCCGAGCTTGAATTGCTCCGGGCGCGCCTGGCCGAAGCCGCTCCCGCGTCTTTGCCGCCGCCGGGTTGATCGGCACGCATGCAGCACCGGGCAGGGCTTATCGTTGCGCTGGATACCGCCGATGCGGCGGAGGCAAACGCGTGGGCGCGAGAGCTTGCGCCTTATGCGGCTGCCTTCAAGCTCGGGCTGGAATTCTTCGCCGCCAACGGCCCGCAAGCGGTGGCGCGCTTTGGGCGGAAAGTTTTTCTCGATTTGAAGTTTCACGATATCCCCACCACCGTTGCCAAGGCGGTGCGCGCCGTGCTGCCCCTTCGGCCGAAGATGCTCAGCCTGCATGCGGCCGGCGGCAGAGCCATGATCGAAGCGGCGCGTCTTGCCGTAGAGGCTTACGGCGAAGAACGCCCGTTGCTGCTCGCGGTCACGGTTCTGACCTCTCTCTCTCCTGCGGGCTTGGCGGAGATCGGCATTCCTGACGGGCCCGAGCAACAGGTCTTGCGCCTCGCACGGCTCGCTCTTTCCGCCGGTGCCGACGGTCTGATCTGCAGTCCTCAAGAGGTTGCCTTGCTGCGGGCGGAGTTCGGCGCGGGCCCGGTTCTGGTGGTTCCGGGAATCCGGCCGGGAGGATCTCAACTGATGGATCAAGCCCGCACGCTTTCCCCCCGTGCCGCCGCTGCCGCGGGCGCGGATTTTCTCGTCGTGGGCCGGCCGATTACGCTTGCCGAAAACCCGGTTGCGGCCGCAAAACATATTCTTGCTGAAATGGCTGCCGCGTGATCAAGGTCAAAATATGCGGCATCAACAGCGCGGACGCGTTTGATGCCGCCTACGCCGCAGGGGCCGACTGGATCGGCTTCGTATTTTTCCCGCCCTCGCCGCGGGCCGTCACGCCCGCCCAAGCGCGAGAACTCTCTTCGCGCAAACGCGGCGGGCCGCTGCGCGTGGGGCTCTTTGTCGCGCCCGATGAAGCATTTATCGCGACAACCTTGGCAGAAGTGGAGCTTGATATCCTGCAAATCTACCGGGTTGATCTGGCGCGCGCGGCCGCGCTGAAGCGTCGCTTCGGCCGTGCCGTGTGGTGGGCAGCCGAAGTGGCCGCAGCCGAAGACCTGCCCGTTGCCGCAGATGGAATCGCCGCTGTCGTGCTCGATGCCAAAGCGCCGCCCGAAGCGACCCGCCCCGGGGGAAACGCGCAGCCTTTTTCATGGTCTTTGCTGCAGGGCTGGAATCCCCCTTTTCCCTGGATTTTGGCAGGCGGATTGACGCCCGCAAATGTCGGGACGGCGATTGCCGCAAGCGGAGCAAAGGCGGTAGACGTCTCCTCCGGCGTGGAACGCGCCCCCGGCGTGAAAGACCCCGCGCTTATTGCCGCCTTCATCACCGCCGCCCGTGAGGCCGACCGTTATGAAAAGGGAAACATCCGTGACTAGCCCGCCTGCTCCTGCCTTCGGCGCCAACAGCCTGGGCGCGGGGCCCGATGAGCGCGGACATTTCGGCCGCTATGGCGGACGTTACGTGGCCGAGACGCTGATGCCGCTGATTTTGGAAGTGGAACAAGCTTATCGCGCCGCGCGTGCCGACCCAAGCTTTCAGACCGAACTCGATTATTATCTGAAACATTATGTCGGCCGGCCGAGCCCGCTTTGGTTTGCCGAGCGGCTTACGAAAGAGCTCGGCGGGGCCAAAATCTATTTCAAGCGCGATGAGCTCAATCACACCGGCGCGCACAAAATCAATTCCTGCATGGGGCAGATTCTGCTCGCCCGGCGCATGGGCAAAACCCGCATTATCGCGGAAACCGGAGCCGGCCAGCACGGCGTTGCTACCGCCACCGTGTGCGCCCTCTTCGGCCTGCCCTGCACGATCTATATGGGCGCCACCGATGTGGAGCGCCAAAAGCCCAACGTGTTTCGCATGAAGCTTTTGGGTGCCGAGGTGCGTGCCGTCCATTCCGGCGCAGCAACGCTCAAGGATGCGATGAACGAAGCGCTGCGAGATTGGGTCGCCAATGTGGCAGACACGTATTATCTGATCGGCACCGTTGCCGGCCCGCATCCCTACCCGATGATGGTCAGGGATTTCCAGTCGGTGATCGGCAGAGAAGCAAAAGAGCAGTTGCAGGAGGCGGAAGGGCGTCTGCCGGATGCGGCCGTTGCCTGCATCGGCGGCGGTTCCAACGCCATGGGCTTGTTCTATCCGTTCCTGGACGATGTATCGGTGCGTTTGATCGGCGTGGAAGCGGCAGGACGGGGGCTTGAGACGCACGAACATGCCGCCAGCCTTTCGCGCGGCAGGCCCGGCATTTTGCACGGCAATCTTACGTATCTTTTGCAAAACGAAGACGGCCAGATCGAAGAAGCGCACAGCATCAGTGCGGGGCTGGATTATCCCGGCGTCGGCCCCGAGCATGCCTTCCTGCACGATATCGGCCGGGTGGAATATGTTGCGGCAACCGATGATGAAGCGCTTGCCGCTTTTCAACTCTGCGCCCGAACGGAGGGAATTCTGCCGGCATTGGAGCCCGCGCACGCGCTCGCTCATGTGGCGAAGCTGGCGCCGACATTGCCGCAGGATGCCGTGATCGTGATGAACCTTTGCGGGCGGGGCGATAAAGATGTCTTCACCGTGGCCGAGCACTTGGGGGTTCGTCTATGAGCCGCATCGCCCGATGCTTTGCCGCCCTTCGCCGCGAGGGCCGCGGGGCACTGATTCCCTTTGTGGAAGCGTTTGATCCGGACCGTCAAACCAGTATGGCGCTGCTTTCCGGTATGCCCAAGGCCGGCGCGGATTTGATCGAGGTCGGCGTGCCCTTCACGGATCCCATGGCCGACGGCCCCACCATCCAAGCTGCGTCCAAGCGGGCGCTGGCCGGCGGCGCGACGGTTCGGAACATCCTTGCCATGATCCGGGCATTTCGTGAAGAAAACGACGTCACGCCGATTATTCTCATGGGGTATTTGAATCCCGTCTTCTCCTACGGGCCGGAGCGCTTCTGCCAGGATGCCGCAAGCGCCGGGGTCGACGGGTTGATTTTGGTGGATATGCCGCCCGAGGAGGCCGATATCGTTGCCCCCTTCGCCAAAGCCCAAGGGCTCGACCTTATTCCGCTCGTGGCTCCCACCACCAATAACGCGCGGCTTCCCAAAGTCCTCGCTCTCGGCTCCGGATTTATCTACTATGTCAGCATCACCGGCATCACCGGAACGAAAACCGCAACGGCCGAGCAGCTTGCCGCCGAAATTCCCCGCATTCGCCAATTCAGCTCGCTTCCCGTCGCGGTCGGTTTCGGCGTGCGCACGCCCGCGCATGTGCGCGAGGTAGTCCGCCATGCAGATGCGGCGGTGGTTGCTTCGGCATTGATTGATACATTGGCCGCTGAGCTTGATGGGCAGGGGCGCGCCCGAGAAGGCGCCGTTTCGCGTGTGCTCGCGCAAGTGGAAAGCCTCGCCGCGGCAGTCCGCAACGCGCCGCACCATGTTTAATTCCGTTTTCGGCATGAGAGCCAAGAATACCGACAGGCCATACACATGAACTGGCTTACCGAATACGTTCGCCCCCGCATCCGTACCCTCCTCGGCCGGCGGGAAATTCCGGACAATCTCTGGATCCAATGTCCCGCTTGCGAACAAATGATTTTCCAGCGCGAATTGGAAAAACACCTGAAAGTCTGCCCGCATTGCGGCCATCACATGCGGGCACGCGCGGAGGAGCGCCTGCGTTGGACCTTCGATCCCGGCTACGGATTGATCGAACTTCCAAAAGTCCCGCTTGATCCGTTGCGATTCCGTGATAGCAAACGCTATGCCGACAGGCTTCGTGAAGCCCGCGAAAAAACAAAGCTGGAAGACGCCATTCTGGTCGGCCACGGCACCATCGAGGGGGCCAAAGCGGTCATTGCCGCTATGGAGTTTGAATTTATGGGCGGTTCGATGGGGGCTGCCGTCGGTGAAGGCATTCTTGCCGCAGCAAAGCTTGCCGTATTGCAGGAAGCGCCGCTGATCGTTTTTACCGCATCCGGCGGCGCGCGCATGCAGGAAGGCGCAATCAGCCTCATGCAAATGCCGCGCACCGTCATTGCCACGCGTCTTGTGAAAGAGGCCGGCTTGCCCTTCATCGTGGTGCTCACGGATCCCACCACCGGCGGGGTCACGGCCAGCTTCGCCATGTTGGGCGATATTCATATTGCCGAACCGGGCGCGCTCATCGGCTTTGCCGGCGCCCGCGTGATCGAGCAAACCGTGCGCGAAAAATTGCCGGAAGGCTTTCAGCGCGCCGAATATCTGTTAGAACACGGCATTCTTGACATGGTTGTGCCGCGAGGCGAACTTCGTTCCACCTTAGCACGGCTCATCCGGTTGCTTTGCACACAGAAAGTGGAATCGGAAGCAGCGTGAGCGAACCTATCGAACAAATCGTTGCGCGGCTGAATGCCCTCTATCCGCAACTGATCGATCTCAGCCTCGGCCGGCTTTCGCGCTTGCTTGCGCGGCTCGGCAATCCGGAACGGCGTTTGCCCCCGGTCATTCACGTGGCGGGAACCAACGGCAAAGGCTCTACCTGCGCTTTTCTCAAAGCCATAGCGGAAGCCGCAGGCATGCGCGTGCATATGTATACTTCCCCGCATCTCGTCCGCTTCAATGAACGCATCGTTTTGGCTGGAAGAGAAGTCAACGATGAAGTTCTGGCGGATGCCCTCAAAGAAGTGGAACGCGTCAACAACGACGAACCGATCACGATTTTTGAAGTCATTACGGCGACGGCGTTCTTGCTTTTCTCTCGCGTTCCGGCGGAACTTACCATTCTGGAAGTGGGGCTCGGCGGCCGATACGATGCCACCAATGTCATTCCTCCGCCGCTGGTTGCGGCCATCACCTCCATTTCCATCGATCATCGTGAATTTCTCGGCGATACGCTGGCGGCCATTGCGTTTCAAAAAGCCGGCATCCTGAAATCGGGCTCGCTTGCGGTCACAGGCGCGCAAGAAAGCGAAGCCGCCTCCGTCTTGAATGAAGTCTGCCGAATAGAAGACGTGCCGCTTTACGCGCGCGGCAGGGAATGGGAGATTCATGCAACCGGAAACGGCATGGAGTATCAGGATCAATCCGGCTCTTTAACCTTGCCGGAACCCGGTTTGCCCGGTCCCTATCAACGCGATAATGCCGGCATTGCGGTCACCGCGTTGCGCCTCGCACGCTTGGGCATCCCCGAGCGGGCTTTTGCCGATGGGCTTTTGCACGTGCACTGGCCGGCACGGCTGCAGCGATTGAACGGCCGGCTCGCCCGTCTTTTGCCTGCCGGATCCGAGCTTTGGCTGGATGGCGGACATAATCCCGGAGCGGGCATCGCGCTCGCACAGCACATGGCAAGCTGGCGCGGCCTGCCCACGCATCTCGTCATCGGCATGAAAAGCTCCAAAGACGCAGCCTCTTTTCTGCTCCCGCTTATTCCTCAGGCCGCCGCCGTTTGGGCGGTCGCAGAACCGGGACAGTACGGCGCCATGCCTGTGGAGGCGATCATAGCCGCATCGGGCGGGGCAGCCAGGCCCGGCGTTACCGTTACGCAAGCGTTGCGGAACATCGCCGAAGAAAATACCCCGGTGCGCGTGCTGATCTGCGGCAGTTTGTATCTTGCCGGCGAGGTCCTGAAACAGGATCAACCCGCCTCTGTTTCCAAAGAAACATCCTGAACCCGCCGAAGAGGACCAAACGCTTCTTCCAGCAGCGCAGCAAGGCTTTGCGCATCGGCCGCCGGCGGCACATACCGAAACCGCCAGCCCTGCCATAAAGCGCGCAGCAGCAAAACCCGATGCCGCAAGCGCGGTACGGAACGGAACTCTCGGAGCAGGCGAACACTCGCCGTCAGCGCGGCGCCAAAGCCGCCATGCCGCCGTCGCACGGCAATTTCGTTGCGAACACCGTAGCGGAATTTCCAAAGGTTTTCCTCTTGCACCCGTTCAAACGCCGCGCCCTCGTTGCGGGCCAAAGCGTGAACAACCCGGCTGGTCGGCTCGCATAAACCGACAAACCGGTGCGTAATGCGTTCGGTATATTCGTTATCGTCATACCAAATAAAAAACTCCGGCGCGGGCAGGCCGATCGCGCGGATCACATGGCTCGGGATAAGAACGGAAACGAACGTGCAGGATTGCACGGCCACAACAGGCTGTCCGGGGCTATAAAAACGCAACCAATCGGCAGCGGGTTTCGGAATATTCATCACGCACGGCGAGCCGTCCGTCCACAGCACGTGCGAACACACGAAACCGACCTCAACGCTCTCGGAAAGCCGCCGATACGTCGCCAGCAGCGCGGCCAGTGCGTCCGCCTCCGCATAAGCGTCATCGTCAAGCAGCCAAATACAATCCGCACCATACGTCAGGCCGAGAGCGATTCCCGCGGCAAAGCCGCCGGTGCCGCCGAGATTGCGCCGCGCCATGGCAAATCGCACGCCGCGTTCGGATTGGAAACGAACGCGAACGGCGGCATTCACCTCCGGCCCGTCGCTGTTGTCCACCACCAACGTGAGATCCGGCCGGCGTGTTTGCCGAAGCACGGCGGCCAGCGCCACGGCAAGACTCTCCGGCCGGTTGCGTGTGACGATCACCGCCGCGACAATCATGGTTTGCGATCATGAAAAAACGGCGGCGGCTCGATGGATGCCGCAAATTGCTCCGCCGCCGCCTCGCCCACGGCAAGCGCCTCCGCGATCGCCTGATCCATATCAAGATAGCGATAGGTGCCGAGCCGGCCCACGAAAGTCACCCCCTTGCTTTGCCAAGCCAGGCTCACATAGGCCGCAAGCTGCCGCTCCTCCTCCGCCAATCGGACAGGATAGAACGGAATATCGGAAGGCCCGGCCTCGCGCGCATATTCCCGAAAGGCAACCGTGCGCGGCAGATGTTCTTTCTCCCAAGGCATAAAATGCTTGTGCTCGCTGATGCGAGTAAAAGGAACCGTTTCGTCGCAATAATTCATAACGGCGGTGCCTTGAAAATCACCGTCCGTTTCGATGCGCTCAAAATCCAGCGTACGATAAGCAAGCCGTCCCGCCCGTTCGCCGAACCAGCGATCGATCGGCCCCGACCAAAACACGTGGCGAAACGTTTCCGTGAGCTCTTCAAACGAACAGTTGCAACGCAGCTCGATCAGCGGATGATCGAGAATCCGCGCAACAATATTCGTGTAGCCTTCGGCCGGAATGGCTTGATATCGGTGGTCGAAATAAGAATCTTCGTAATTGAAACGCACGGGCAAGCGCTTGAGAACAGAGGCCGGCAACGTGCTCGGCTCTCGCCCCCATTGTTTCTTCGTATAGCCTCGGAAGAAAGCAACATAGAGCCTCTCGCCGATCAACGCCAAGGCTTGCTCTTCGAAATTGCGCGGCGTGCTGATTTCGGATCTGGCCTGGCTTTGCAAAAAAGCCCGCGCCTCCTTCGGGCTCATGCAAGTATCAAAAAATTGATTGATCGTGTGCAAGTTGATGGGCAGGGAATAAACGCGCCCGCCGGCAATCGCTTTCACGCGATGCACATAGGGGCGCATGTCTCCGAAACGGCAGATAAACCGCCAAACCTTTTCGTTGTCGGTATGGAAGATATGCGGCCCGTAGCGGTGCACCATTACGCCGGTGGCGGGATCTCGCTCGGTGTGGCAATTGCCGGCAATGTGCCCGCGCGCTTCCGCCACCAGCACGGCATACCCATGCTCGGCCAACACGCGTGCAATGACCGCCCCGCTCAAACCCGCGCCGACGCAACAAATACGCTCTTCCCCTCGCATGCACTGAATCTAGAGGGAAACCGTTACCACGCAAACCGCCGAACGGCGGCGCGGAAATCCTTGTGCGGAATGAATCGGCGGAGGAACGCCGTTCAGATGTGTTTTTCCACCCAGCTCCGCAGCGCCGCTTTGGGCAGGGCGCCCACTTGGGTTGCCGCGGGTTTGCCGTCCTTAAACAGAATCAAGGTCGGGATGCCGCGCACGGAATACTGGTTTGGCGTCAGCGGGTTCTCGTCCACATTGAGTTTGGCAACGACAAGCTTGCCCTTGTAGTCCTGGCCGAGCTCTTCGATCGCCGGCGCAATCATGCGACAGGGGCCGCACCATTCGGCCCAAAAATCCACCAGCACCGGCCCTTTTGCCGCAAGCACATCCTGGGCAAAGCTCTCATCGGTTACTTTGATCGTGTGTTCGCTCATAGAAGCTCGCTTTCTTTCCGGTTTACTTACCCGGAGAATTGGTTGAGCCCAACGCCGGGTCAAGCACGCATTTGCATTGCACCGGGCGCATGCGCCTCCAGCAAAGCATCGGGCAAAAAGCTTACCTTTGCGTTCTGCGTCCAAATCAGGGCACAGCGAATCGCTTTTGCCGGGAAGATTTGGGCAAGCACCGCGCGGTAGGCAGCCATCTGCCGCAGATAAAGCACCGGTGTGCGCTCCGGCCCTTCCGGCGGAGGAAGCCCGGTCTTGTAGTCGGCGAGCTGAACCTCCGTTTCCGCAACGGCGAGTCGGTCCACAATGCCGCCGATCACATTCCCGTCGACCACCCCGGTAATGGGCACTTCGGCACGGCTCGCGGGGCCGAAGAGAGGGGCAAGCTCCGGGTGGCGAAGCACGGCCATGATCTCCCTCACCAATGCCGCAACGTCCTCGGCTTGCAGACCAAGCCCCGGGCGGCTCAGGAAAGCGTAGGCGGCCTGCTCGCGCCGCGCTTCCGGCAAATCCGGCAAATGCTGCAGCAGCGCATGCAGAAGCGTGCCGCGCTCTTGCGCAGAGAGATTACCGCCGCCCCTTAACAGCGGCGAGGCCGCCGCCGGCACCGGCCCAAAACCGGCATTTTCCGGCCGGCTCGGCGCCAAGCGCCTCGGTTCCTTGGGTTCCTCCGGCAGCGGCTCCGGCACCCAACTCGGAGGGCCGCCCGCCCAACCGGGCAGCGGTTCCGGCGCGTGCTCTTCCTGTTCGCTCGGTGGCCCGGATGGCAAGGCGGTCTGCGCCGTAGCCCAGCGCAAAATGTCTCCCCCCCAAGGCAACGCGTCGGGTTCCGAGGTGCAGCCGGAGAGGCGCTCAAAGCCGCGCGCGACAGAGTTGTACCAGCATGCTTCATCCATGGCCTTGCCGAGCTCCCAGCCGCACACGATCAGCCGATCCTCGGCGCGGGTTAATGCCACGTAAAGCAGCCGATTATGCTCCTCTCTCTGTTTGCGCTTGAGGATCTCGAACGCCTCTTGCACCGCGCGCGAGCGAAGCTCCTTGCGGGGCGCCCAAAGCGGCACGTGCGCGCCCCGCGCCGCATCCTCTTTCCACGCAAGCGTGTTCTCTACGGGCGGCATGCCGGTGGTATCGGGCAGAATCACCACCGGCGCCTGCAGCCCTTTGGCGCCGTGCACCGTCATCAACCGTACGGCGTGGCTTGCGTTTTCCGCCTGCCGCTTCACTTCCGCCCCGGAGGCGCGCAACCACTGCACGAAACCCTGCACCGAAGGGGCGTGGTGCTTGCCGTAGCTCAATGCAGCATGCAGCAATTCGTCGATCGGCTCCGCCGCCTCGGCACCGAAGCGCGCCAACAGCCTTGCCCGCCCGCCGAGCGGCCCCAACGCCTCCGCCAGCAATGTGTACGGCGAAACATAGTCCACGCGCGCAAACAAAGCGGAAAGAAATTGCCAAGCCGCCCGCCAATCCTCGCGCTCCTGCGCGCGCGATCGCAAGGTGTCCCACAAATACCCCGTCCGGCCTACGGCCAGCTCCATCAAGCTTTGATCCGAGAGCCCGCCCAGGGGGCTGGTCAACACGCAGGCCAGGGCAAGATCGTCTTCCGGCAACAGCAGCGTATCGCAAAGCGCCAAAAGATCCGCCACCGCCGGCTGCTCGGTCAACACCATCCGGTCCAACCCGGCCACCGGCACGCCGCGTGCTTTCAACGCGCGCACCAAGGCTGCAGCAAAGGCATTGCGCCGGCGCACGAGAACCAAGATATCGCCCGGAACGAGGGGCCGATTGCGGCTCGGCACGATCGGCTTTGCCGCAAGCTGCCGATCGATCCACTCGGCAAGCGTCTCGGCCAGCCGCTGCAACGCGCTCGGCACGGCAACCTCGACACGCGGAGGCTCCCAGGGCGCGCGTTCCGGCGGCTTTTGATGGGGGGCCAAGGACCAGAGCTCCACGCTGCCGGCCTGCCCCACACGCACGGCGCGGTGCTGCAGCGGCCGGTCCTCGGTCAGCACGCCTTCCGCCGCCGCCGAGCCGGGCACAAAGACGGCATCCACCAGCGCCAGCACCGGGGTGGTGGAACGGAACGAAACATCAACCGGCACATCGCGCCACCTCTCGCCCGCGTTCTCCACGCGCGCCCGCAAGCGCGCGCGCCAGCGCTCGAACGCATCCGGATCAGCCCCTTGAAACGAGAAGATCGATTGCTTGTGATCGCCGACCGCGAACACCGTTCGCCGCACCTCGCGTGCACCCTCCCCGGCGAAGAATTCCTCGGTCAGCGCCCCGGCAATCTCCCATTGCACGGGGGCAGTGTCTTGGGCCTCGTCGATCAAGAGGTGGTCAAGCCCGCCGTCAAGCTTGTAAAGCACCCAGCCCGCTCCGGGATCCGCCAGCAACTTCTTGCTGCGCTGGATCAGGTCGTCGAAATCCAGCGCTTGCGCTTCCGCTTTGTGGCGCTGGAAGTGCAGAAGCGCCGGCGCGGCCAGGCGAATCAGCGCAAGCGTGGCACGAGCGCAGCCGGCGGCGCGGCGGGCATCGGCAAGCGTCAGCAAGCGTTGCTGTTCCGCCAGAAGCGGCGGCAGCAAATCAAGCTCCCGGTCATGGAGCGCTTTGTTGACCAGCATCGTTTCGGCAAACGGCCCGCCGTCCTTGCGTAAAAACAAGCTGAGCCACGTCTCCGCGTCGGCAAGGCGCTGCGCCTCGTCTTGCGCAAGCCAGGCAAGCATCTTTTGCGCGCGCGCCGCCGCCTTGTCGGCTCCCCTTGCGGCGATCCGCTCGAGTGCGCTTCGCAGCGCTCCCTCATCGGGAACCCGCACCAGTTGCTGCAAAACCGCGGCATCTTCCGGGCTCGGTGCACCGGCGGCCGCGCAAATCGCCTGCACGCGTTGCTCCTCGGGCCAGCTCAAAAACCCCTCGATTTTCTCGCGTGCCTCGTAAAGCATCTGCACCAAGTCGCCGAACTTTTCCGCCCGCACCAAAGCGGCGAGCTCAAAAAGCGCGGCCACGTTCTCGGGCGTGGTTGCGTCCTTCGCCAGCGCCTCCTCATACGCGCGGCGCAAAGCCGGCCGCGTGTCGGTCTCCTCCAAAATCTGAAAATGCGGAGAAACCTGCGCTTCCAACGGAAAGCGGCGAAGCAGGGATTCGCAGAAGGCATGGATCGTCTCGATGCGCATCCCTCCCGGCAGATCCAACACATGGGCAAACAACGCCCGCGCGGAACGCCAAAGCTCTTCCGTGGGATCGAAACCAAGCGCGCGGAGATCCTGATCGAGTTCTGCGTCGGAAGCGCTCGCCCATCGGCCAAGCCGCTTCTGCAAACGCAGCGCCATTTCCGCCGCGGCCGCCTTGGTAAAAGTCAGGCAGAGAATCCGCTCCGGCGGCGTGCCTTCCAGCATCAGCCGCAGCAAGCGATCGGTGAGCAGCTTGGTTTTGCCGGAGCCCGCGGAAGCACTCACGAACGCGGAAACGCGGGGATCCGAGCCCAGCGCCTGCTGCCGTTCGGCCTCGGCGAGGCTTGCCGCATGCCCCGATGTGGCGGGAGCCGCGATGGTCTGCCCCATTCAGGCCTCCTCCGCTCCGGCCCATTCCGCCACGCGCGCAAGCTGGGTGTATTCCGGAAAACCGCGGAGCCGGCGCCCGCCCGGCTGCGCCGGGTAACATTCCTCCGGGTTGAGGAAGCGGTCGATCAGGCGCCGCAAGCCCTGCTCGGCCTCGGCAAGAAGCCGGTCGCCTTCGCCGGCAAATAGCCGCCGCTCCTCCCCCGCCGGCTCTCCCCCGGTCAGCCGCCAATACGCAAGCCCGCCGATGCGAGATGCTTGAAATTCCGGCCCAAACGCGCCGGCACGGGCCATGCAGGCAAGCAAGGGAAGCTGCGGCGCGCGCCCTTCTTCCACGCTTTTTTGATCCGGAACCGTCCCGGTTTTGTAATCCACGATATAAAGCGCGCCGTCCGCCCGAAGCTCCAATCGATCCGCCCGGCCGGAAAGCTCAAGCCCCGGAAGCTCCCAGCGGCCGGAAGCTTCGGCCTTCAGCGTTTGCAGCGGGCCAAGCTCCTGAAGCCGACCGCTCTCGAAGTCTGCGAGCCACTTCGCAATGCGCTCCAGCCGCGGCGCCCACCAGGCCGCAAGCGCCGGGCGAAGGCGCCGCTGCTGCAATTCGGTCAGCATGGCGTTGCGAAGCTCGGTTTCCGCGTCTTCAGGCCAGCCTGCCCCCCACTTTTCCAGAAACCGCTCCAACGCCGCGTGCACCAGAATGCCGTAATCCAACGCGGCCAGATCCAATTCCAAGGGATCAAGCGGCTTCAGCTGCAGCACGTAACGCGCATAAATCGCATAAGGGTCGCTGAGGAGGGTTTCGATATCGGTCACCGCCAGCCGCTTGGGCCGCGCGGCAAGCGGCGGGCAGGGAAGCGGGCGCGGGGCAGGGCGGGCTTTGCCGCCCTCCGGCTGATCGAGTGCCCGCGCCCAGGCCACGGCCGGGTGCTCCGGAAGCGCCGCGCCTTGCCCGTTCAGCATGGCTTCCAGCCGCACCAGCCAGCGCGAAGGCACGGCCGGCGCCCGATCTCGCCGGCGCGAAGCGGAAAATACCACACGCGGCGCCGCATTCGCCGCCCACAAAAAGTCCCGAGCGGCTTGGCCGATCGCCACCTCGGGGCTCGGCAACCCGACCGCTTTGCGCATTGGCCGGCTCAGCCATGGGCCGGGATCCGTCAGAGGCGGCCAGACGCCTTCCACCAAACCCCCCAACACCATCACATCCGCCGATTGCAGCTGCGCCTCGAGAAGGCCCCAGATAAAAACACGCGGATGTTCCGTGCCTTGGCGGCCGCGAAGGGCCCGCCGCGTGCGTACCACCGCCCCCTCCAACATGGCGCGGAACAAACCCGGCAGCACTGCCGGGCTTTGGTCCGGCAGCCTCGGCAAAGCGGCGAGCAATTCCGAAAGATGCGCGGCCAGCGCCGCTCCCTCCTCCGCCGCCCAAAGCCGCGTCGCGCCCGGCTCGGCGTCGGTCGCCGCAAGCGCTTCGCCGGCTTCGATCAGCGCCACCAGCATCTGGTAAGGGGCGACGGTAGGCGAGGCAAAAACCCGCAAAAGCGGGGCGAGTGCGGTCTCCAACCGCGCCAAAAACGCCTCGCACCGGCGCCGTTCCACTTCCGGAGCAAACTGAATCGCGTACCGCAGCCCACGCAGGCCCGGCTCCGGGGCGCGGCCGCGAAGGCAAGTAAGCTCCAGCCGGCGGGCGGCGGCGCGGGCCTCGGCCGGGGCAAGGCCCGCGGCAGTAAAAGGATGCTTGAGCAAGCCCAGCAGCGGCACCGGGGCAAGCTCCGCGGCCACGGCTTCCGCCAGGAGCCGCAAAAACACCGCCGGCGGCGTCTCGGCCAAAGCCTCTCCGGCGCTGTCGTCGGCAAGAATGCCAAAGCGCAAAAGCTCGGCCGAAACGCGCACCGCAAGCGCCCGATCGGGCGTGACCAGCGCCGCCCGCGCGCCCGGCTGCTCCAGCGCATCGCGCAAAATCAATGCAATCGCGACCGCCTCTTCCTGCTCGTCCTGCGGCTTTAACAGGCTCAGCCCTTGCAGCGAAAGCGGCGCCCGGTCTTGCCATTCCGCAAGCGCCTCGGCCGGACGCAGCGCCCGCCAAAGCATGCCGGCGCGTTCTTTCGGGGCCACCGAAGGCGGCAGCGGATGCGGCCAAGGCCGCACCGCATCGGGTTTTGCGCCGAGAAGGGCGAACATGCGCCTCACCAAAGCCTCGGGGTGCGTCTCGGGCAGCGTCAGCGCGTCGGCAAGCGTGGGATCGAAGCCCGGCAGGATCACCCGCCCTCTGGGAAGTTCGGCAATGGTGCGCAGCAGCTCTGCAATCGCCGGCAAGCCGGAGATAATGCCCGCCGCCCAAATCGGGTAAGAAGGCGGTGCAGCGCGCCAGGCTCGCGCCGCAGCCCTCAGCAGCGCCATCTGCCGCGCGGCAGGGTTCATCAACCGCTGATCTTTAAGCCATTTCGGCCAGGCTTCCGTCACAATCCGCAGAAACTGGAGCGTCACCTGCCAATGATCGGCATAATCGCCGTCAACCGCCTGGGGCAAGCGGGCGGCGAGATCGATTTCCTCGCGCTCGGCCTCGTCCATCATCACCGCCAACGCGCGGGCCAAGGCCCATGCTCCGTCGGCGCTTTCCGGGCTGCCGAATTCCCCCTTCAGCGCAAGAATCAGCCGCGCGAGCTCGGCGAGCCTGCGCGCCGGGGCAACCGCCGGCGGCAGTTCGAGCGCCCCGCTTAAGGCAATCGGCGTCTCATCCAGCGCGCCGATCGCGGTAATGCGGGGCAGAAGCAGCGCCCTGCCCTCGGAGGCGCGCAAAAATGCCTCCACCAAGGCGCGCGCCGCTCGCCGCGTGGGAAGCAAAATCAGGCCCTGCGCCAGCGACTCTTCGGCCCTGTCCTGTTCGGCAAGCCAAGCCGCAGCCAGAGCGTCCAGAAAGGGCGCATGCGGCGGAATGGCAAACAGGTTCACCGACTCTCTCCGATCACCCCGGCGCGCAGGCAGGCTTCCGCAACCGCGAGATCTTGCGGGGTGGAGAGATGAAACCAAAGCCCATCATGCACCAAGCCGCGCAGCCGTTGCTCGGCAATTGCCCGGTCCCAAAGCAGGTTCATGCTGAACGCGCCCTCCGGCGCATCGGCAAAGGCACGCGGCGAGGCGATTTGCACCCCGGTGAAGACATACGGCGCAATCTCGCGCTCCCCCCGCCGTCGCACGCACCCGAGCGGATCGAGGAAAAAATCGCCGAGGCCGACCTCGCCGCGCGCGTGCACGGTCGGATGCAGCAAGAGCACGAAATCGGTCTGCTCCGGCACAAACATCCGCCCCAACGCCGAAAGCGCGGGTTTCGGCCCATCCAACCAAAACGCATCGCCGTTCACGATATAGAATGCCTCGCCCCGGAGCGCGCCCGAGGCCAGCGCTTTACGGACCGCTCCGCCCGTGTCCAAAAGCTCCGGCTCGTGCTGCAAGACCACTTCCGGCTTGCCCTGGCGCGCCGCCAAGTGCTCCGCGAGCCGCTCCGCGCGCCAATGCGCATTGACAACGACACGCTCCACCCCGGCCGCCGCAAGCCGATCGAGCGTGTGGTCCAGCAAGGTGCGTTCGCCGAGCCGCAAGAGCGGTTTCGGCAATTCCTCCGTCAGCGGGCGCATGCGGGTGCCGTACCCCGCCGCGAGCACCATGGCGCAATGCGGTTTCATGCGGCGATACTCATCGGGTTGGCACGCAAGGAAGGCGGCACGAACCGATCAAGAAAGCGTGCCAGCGGAGCCGTGGCCGGGTGTTCCAGCGCTTCTGCAAGCAATCGCCAAGTGCGCGGGCCATGCACGCTATATTGCGCCCGTCCGTCGCGCTTGGCGAGACGCACCCACAACGCAGCTACCCGCAAATGGCGTTGGGCTGCACAGACGGCATAAGCATGGCGAAAAGCGGAAGCATCCAAGCTCGTGCGCCGGCCAAGATAGCGCGCGATTTCGCGTTCCTTCAACGCCTTGGGAATCTCGCGGCGCGCGTCTTCCAAAAGCGAAACCAAGTCGTATGCCGGATGGCCGATGGCAGCGTCCTGAAAGTCGATAATCCCGATCCGCCGAACCCCTTCGCGCTCGGGCAGCCAGAAAAGATTGTTGGCAAAATAGTCGCGATGAACAAATCCCTTCGGGCCTGCTTGCAAAGGCAGAAGCATTTCCGCCATCGCCTGGTCAAATGCCGAGCGGATGGAAGCCTCAGGAGGCGATCCGAAGGCAGCGGGCCACCACCACTCCAAAAACGTTGCCGCGGCGGCTTGTTGCATCGCGTTGCCGTCCCAATGCGGCAGAGCCGGCGGCGGGGGTGCTTCGTGAAGGCAAATCAGGGCATCGGTTGCCGTATCGAACATGGCTTCCGTTTGGCTCTGCGCCGATGCGTCTGCCGCATCGATCAGACGGGCAAGCAGAAGATCGCCGAAATCCTCAAGCAAAATCAGCCCTGCGGCGGCATCCGCGCCGAACACCGCGGGCGCGCTCAGCCCAAGTCTTGCCAGATGCTCCGCGATTCGCAGAAACGGCTCGGCTTGCGCAATCTCGGCCGCGGTATCCATCAACACGGCCGGGCGTGGCCCGCCGAGCAAACGGAAATATCGTCGCGCGCTTGCATCCGATGCAAGGGGCACAAGTTCCGCATCGGCAAACCCGTATGCCGCCAGAAAATCGGCGAGCCTGCTCTGGTTTTTCATCGCTTGCCTTTAGCCTCTTCGGCCACGTCGATCGATTGTAGCCGCGCATCCCAGCCGCTCAACCTTGCCCGCCGCGCGCTCTCTCCCGAAATCGCAAAGGAAATCCGAAGAGCGTTTTTCGGCTCCATCGGGCCCAGCCGGTCCGGCCATTCCACCAACACGATATCCCGCAGCGCATCCGCAAAGCCGAGCTCGGCCAATTCCTCCGGCCCGGAAAGGCGCCAGAGGTCGAAATGATGCACAGGCCCGCGCTTGGTCTCGTAGCTGAGCACCAAGGAAAAGCTCGGGCTCGGCACTTCCAGGCGCGGATTCTCGGTCATTGCTCGCAGCAAGGCTCTGGCAAATTCCGTCTTTCCGGCACCCAGCGGTCCTTCCAGCAGCACGAGATCGCCCCGCTTCAGCAATCGCGCCAGGCGCTCGGCAAGGCGTTGCGTCTCGGCCAGCGAGGAAAGCTCCAACTCAAGGCTCGTGCCGGCTCCGTTTTGCACCATCGAACAGAACGCGAGATCGTGTTAGTGGGCGATTTCTTCCAATTGCAGCCCGCTGGTTTTCGGACCGAACCCTCCGATGGAAATCACCACCGCCAGCATCGCCGCTCCAATCAAGGCAAAAACCGCCGGCACGCCGCCTTCTTTCAAAAACCAGCCGATCAAAAAGCTGGCGAAGACCGCGCTCAGCCGGCTCCAGGAATAAACGAAGCCCACCGCCCGCGCGCGCATGCGAGTCGGGAAGAGTTCGCTTTGGTAGGCATGAAACGCGAAAGAGAAAATATTGCCGGCCAGCGTGATCAACAAGCCGCAGGCGATAATGAGCCAAGCCGAAGGCGCGGCGGCAAACCCGATGCCGAAAAGACCGATCGCTGCCGCCGATGCCACAATCAGCCATTTTCTCTCGATCCGGTCGGCAAAAGTCATGGCCAGAAGCGGGCCGAGCGGGTTGGCGATCGCAATCAGAAACGCATAAAGCAGGCTGCCCTTCAGGTTGAAACCCTTCTCGGCAATGAGCGTCGGCACCCAGTTCGCAAACCCGTAATAGCCGATGGTTTGAAAGAACTGAAAGACCATCATCATAATGGCGCGGGCGCGATAAGGCGCTTGCCAAATCTCTCCGAATCGGCCGCTTGTTTCGCGTTCCTCCGCAGCAGTGGCCAGCGGCGGCGGCAATTCCACCCCGCCCAGATCCCGCTTCACCCGGGCTTCGATTTCGGCAGTCACGCGTTCGGCTTCGGCGAATCGGCCATGCTGAAGCAACCAACGCGGGCTTTCGGGCAAGCCGCGACGCAGAAACCACACCACCACCGCGCCCGTGCCGCCGATCAGCACCACCACCCGCCAGCCATCAAGCCCGAAGGGCTGGCGCGGCACGAGATAATAAGCCAAGAGCGCCACCACCGGCACGACACTGAACTGCACAGTTTGGCTGAACGCGTAAGCGCGCCCGCGAATGTGTTTGGGAACCAACTCCGCAATATACGTATCGATCGTCACCAGCTCGACGCCGATGCCGATTCCCGCGATGAAACGCCAAAAATCGAGCAGCGGCGTGCTGGTTTGAAACGCCATGATGATCGTGGCGAGCGAATACCAAAGCAGCGAAAAGGCAAAAATGAACCGCCGGCCGAAGCGATCGGCAGCGAATCCGAAGACGATGGTGCCGATGAACAATCCGCCGAAGGTCGCGGCAAAGAATGTGGCCGGGCCGGAAAAAATGCCGATGCGCACGCCGGCAAGCAGCCCGCTTTTCACCAAGCCGGGAACAATGTAGGTGTTCAGAAAGAAATCATAAATCTCAAAAAACGCGCCGATCGAGAGCAGCGTAACCAGCCACCAAATCGTGCGGGTTGCCGGCAGGCGATCCAGTCGCGCCGAAATCGTGGCCTCTTTTGCGCTCATGGCACGTTTCCTCTCGTTTGCCCGCGAAGCCTTTTTGCTCGATACCGGGCAATGCGCCCGGTTGTCCAGCCAAAGCCTTTCCGTCATCGGCCGGCGGGCGATGAAAAACTTTTCTTAGCTCTTGCACCCCATAACAATTCTCACTATGTAGCGCCCCACGCAGCAACGCACGTGCCTCTGGCCCTTCGGGTTACGCAACGACGTCAAGCGTTCTGGCAATCATCTGGTCGCTGGTTCGTTCGACCGTTTCGCAACTCTGCCCGCAGCTTCGCTCTCGCGGGCAATAGATTTAAGGAGGCCGGGTGCGATGACCCCGAAAATCGCCCGTTTCCTTGCCGAACGCCGCCTGGCAACCCCTTGCCTGGTGGTGGATGTCGACCGCGTGGAAGAGAATTTCCGCACGCTTCAAGCGGCTCTCCCGCTTGCCCACATCTATTACGCGGTAAAAGCCAATCCCGCGCCGCAAGTCTTGGAACGCCTCGCCCGCCTGGGCAGCAAATTCGATGCGGCAAGCATCGAAGAAATCGAGGCATCGCTGGCCGCGGGCGCCGCGCCGGAAGCCATCAGCTTCGGCAACACCGTGAAAAAGGCCTCCGCCATTGCCCGCGCGCATGAGCTCGGCGTGCCGATTTATGCTTTCGATTCGGCCGAAGAACTTGCCAAGCTCGCGCGCTACGCACCCGGCCGGCGGGTCTATTGCCGGTTGATGGTCGACAATGTCGGCGCACTCTGGCCGCTGTCTCGCAAATTCGGCACGACGGTGGAAAATGCCCGCGCCTTGATGTTGCAAGCCGCGGAACTCGGGCTTGAGCCCTACGGGCTTTCCTTCCATGTCGGCAGCCAGCAGACGGATCCTGCCGCCTATGAGGCCGGAATTGCCCGCGTGGCGATGGTTTTCACCGATTTGCGCGAGCAAGGCATCAATGTGCGCATGGTGAATCTCGGCGGCGGATTTCCCATTCGGTATCGCGAGGCCGTTCCGGGAATCGACACCTTCGCCTTGGCCATCGGCCGCGCAATGACACGCCATTTCGGCAACGCTCTGCCGGAAATGGTGATCGAGCCGGGCCGTTTCATCGTCGGCGATGCGGGCGTGCTCTGCGCCGAAGTTGTTTTGGTAAGCCGGCGCGGCAAAGATGATCCGGTGCGCTGGGTCTATTTGGATGTAGGCCGCTTCGGCGGGCTCGCGGAAACCGAAGGCGAGGCCATTCGTTACCAGATTTGCACCCCGCATGACGGCAAAGCGGATGGGCCTGTCGCCATCGCCGGGCCGACCTGCGATGGGGCCGATATTCTTTACGAGCGCTCCAATTATCGCTTGCCGCTTGCCCTTGCCTCGGGCGATCGGGTGGAGCTTTTGGCGACGGGTGCTTATGTCAGCACCTATGCGAGCCAAGGCTTCAACGGCTTTGCCCCGCTTCAGGAATATTATCTTTAGGCCGGCCCGCCGTCTTGCAGTAGGCTGTTCGCCGGTGATTGCATCTCCGGCGGTCGTGGGGCAATCAGGACGCGGGTCGCGGTTCTTCGCCGAGAGCCGTTAAGCCACCCCGTTTCGGATAAGAAAAGCGGAGGGTGTCATGGGGGGATCTTATTCGCCGGCGCAGTTGCAAATGGTGCGAGCCCTCGCCGCGCTCGGAAAACGGGTCTTCGTCCCCGTCCACATCACCGTCAACCGTGCGCCGTTCCCGAATTACCGGACCGATTGGGTCGATGCTCTGAAACTGTTTCTCCGCTTCTATGCCTATGAGCGGGCCGGGCGATTCGATGTGTACAAGGAGAACGCGCCGCGCGCGGTCGAAAATTGCCGAGCCGAGCTTGAAGGCGATGACGCACCGGCGAGGGTTTGGCGCGAATTTGAACGATTGATCAACGGGCGCGGATCGAATCCGAGAGTCAATTGCCTCTATCCCGAGCCCGGCGGTAAATACGATATCATAACGTTTTGTAAACAACACGCGGCCGCCGGCGGGCGCAACATCTATCTCTTTGCGTATAGCGGAATAGTGAAAAACCAACTCGCGCAAACACATCAAGCGCTCGTCGGGATCAGAGGAATCGGCCCCAAGATTGCCTCTCTCTTCCTCCGCGATGTCTTCATGGAAAACGATCTCGACAATCCGGACCTGCGTGATCGCGAAATGGTTCTGCCCATCGACACCTGGGTGCAAAGGGCGGTCGATGTTTTCTCCGGGACAAATCTATCACGCGAGCAAGCAGCCAAATTTCTTGCGGACATTGCGGATCGTGCGAGATGCTCACCGCTTTATCTTGACTCTGGTATTTGGTATCTCGGCTCTCAAGTTGCGAAATCAGAACAAAGACTCGCAAGCCTCCTGCAAGACCCAAACGCTTTGCGGGCCGCGCTTGAGGTTTACCGAAGCGATCTTGTGCGGCAAGGCAAGAATGAAGAGGCCCGCCTGATTGCGGGCCTGCTTGCCGACCGGCAACGCCTCTAAGATCAGGGCGGAGGCGAATTCGCGCTTGGCGCGGCCTTGGAAGGAGATTATTCACGGACGAGGAGAGATCGCATGCCCTACGCCCTCACCATGACCACATGCGCAAGCCAAGAAGAAGCAGAACGGCTCGCAGAAGGGGTGATCACCAGAAAACTCGCCGGTTGCGTGCAAATTCTTCCGGCAACCAGCGTCTATGAATGGAAGGGAGAAATCTGCAAGGATAAGGAGTATTTATTGCTGATCAAAGGAACACAAGACGCCTTGCCCGAACTCAAAGCCTATCTGCTTTCCGAACACACATACGAACTTCCCGAGATCGTCACCCTCGAGATCACGGGCGGGCACGAGCGTTATCTCGCTTGGCTTTCCGGACAGAGATGAAATTCACAAAACCCGGCCGCGGCAGCGGAATGCAATCGCGCATGCCAAACCGTCGCTCAAATATATCGTTTTCGAAATATCGTCTCTAAACCGGCAGGCGAATGCGCGCGCGCAGTCCGCCCAAGGGACTATCCTCCAGAAAAATATCGCCTCCATGCGCACGCACGATATCGCGCGCAATGGCAAGCCCAAGCCCCGTTCCGCCCGCCGCACCGCTTTCGAAAGCGCGGAAAACGCTCTCCCGGCGCTCCTGCGGAATGCCCGGCCCGTCATCATCCACCGTGACTTGCACCATGCGGCGGCTCTCCGGCACGGCGGCCAAAACCACGCGCCGCGCATGCCGGCACGCGTTATCCACCAAATTGGTAATCGCACGACGCACCGCATTGGGGCGCAACTTCATCATCAGGCTCGGCGGAGCGGTCAGTTCGATTTCCGCCCCGGTGCGGCGTGCGCCTTGCACAATTTCCTTCAACACCGATGACAGATCGACATCTTGCGCCTGTTCGATTCCCTCGCCGCGGGCAAACGCCAAATAAGAGTCGATCATATGATTCATCTCATCGAGATCCGCCGTCATGCTCGCGATCTCGGCGCGCGTCTCTTCGCTTTGCGGCAGCATGGCCAACGCAAGCCGCAAACGCGTCAGCGGCGTGCGCAAATCATGCGAAACGCCTGCCAACATTTCCGTCCGCTGCGTCAGAAATCGGCGAATGCGCTCCTGCATGCGGTTGAACGCCGCCGCGGCTTGGCGCACTTCCTGCGCCCCCTCCGGCTTGATCGGCCCCTCATCGCGCCCCATGCCGAACGCCTCCGCCGCTCGTGCCAAGCGGCGAATGGCACGAACCTGAATGCGCATGAAAAGTGCCGCAATCAAAAACAGCAACAACGAAGATCCAGCAAGCCAAACCACGAAAATATAAATCGTTGCTGTATAGAGACGTTTGCGCGGCGCCTCGATGCTCAACACTCCGTTCGGCATTTGCACGCGAATCAGCACCGATTGCGGATCTGAAGTCCAATCCGACCGAAAAGGCCTGCCGATTTTTTCGGAAAGGGCGGCAGCCAAATCGGCATCCATGGGTCCGGGAATGCCGCGGTTGCGCATATGCAAAAGCGTCTCTCCGCGATCGAAATGAAAGACCAAACCGAAATTGCTGTAGGCCTCGCTTAAGATGAAGGCTTGGTCGGCCGGAGCTGGAAAGCGCCGCAGCAGATCGAGCGTGCTTGCGATCTCTCCGGCAATGGAGGATGCAAAACGACGCGAGACCACGCTCAAATGGGTGCCGTAAAAAATCTGCAGCGCCACGCCTTCCAGCAAAAGCAGCGGCAAAAGAATGATCAATAAGCTGCGCCCCAACAACGAGCGCGGCACGAAGCGTTTAATCAAGCCGGTGAATCTGAACGGCACTTTCGCCATCTATGTCCCCGGCTTCAACACATAGCCGCGCCCGCGCACGGTGTGCAAAAATCGCGGCTCGCGCGGATCGGCTTCGATTTTTCGCCGCAAGCGTGTCACCTGCACGTCGATCGCGCGCTCGGAAGCTTCATCCAAACCCAGCGCTTCCGCCAATTCCCTGCGCGTCAGCACCTCGTTCGGGCGGCGGGCAAGCGCGGTTAAAAGCGCCGTCTCCGAACCGGTCAAACGCACCGGCCCGGCTTTCGTTCGCAATTCCCCCCGCTCGGCATCAAAAATGGCCGCGCCGAGCGGAATGGGCCGCATCGGCTGCGAGGAAGCCGGTGCGGCACGGCGCAAAATGGCGCGAATGCGCAGCACCAGCTCGTCCGGCTCGAAAGGTTTGGGCAAATAATCATCCGCGCCCGCTTCAAAGCCCGCAATGCGATCTTCCGGCGCGCCGCGCGCGGTGAGCAAAAGCGCGGGCAGCGTAATGCCCTCGCGCCGCAAATTCTCGGTAAACTGAAGCCCGTCTTCGCCCGGCATCATCACGTCCACGATCAGCAAATCCGGATGTACCGAGCGCAACATCTGCCGCGCGGCGGCGGCGTTTTCGGCGGTGCTCACGCGAAACCCCCGCTCCGTCAGAAAACGCGATAGCAGCGTCCGCAATCGCGCGTCGTCATCGATAATCAGAACGTGCGCTTCATCCGTCATCGGCGGCGCTTACCCCGGTTGCTTGGCCGTCGGCGCGGATGGGGCGGAACGTGCCCGCGGCGACGGTTTCGGCTGCTCCACCAGCGCCCGCAGCACGCGGCGGAACCCCTCCACCGCCGTTGCGCCTGCTTCGCGATAGGCCGCCACCAGCCGCTCGCGCTGGCGTTCGAACAAAGCCTGTTCAAAGGCCATGCCGGCTTCGGTCAAACGCAAAAGATGCCGGCGGCGATCGCTCTGGCTTTGGATTTGCTCCACCAGCCCTTGCGCGCTCAACTCGGTCATCACCCGCCCGAGGCTTTGCTTGGTAATGCCGAGCAGCTTCGCCAGCGCGCCGACGGCAATGCCCGGGTTGCGGCCGATAAAGTGCAAGGCCCGGTGGTGCGCCCGCCCCAAGCCGCGCTCGGCCAACAGCGGCTCCGCCGTGCGGGTCAAATCGCGGTAGGCCAGAAACAGCAAGTCTTGCGCGAGGCGGATTTCCTCTTCCCGAAGAAAGAGCAAACCCGCCCCCGCGACAGCTTGCCCCGCATGCTCCGGGCGAAGCGGAGGCAGACGCGGCGGTTCTCTTGATCGGGAATCGGTCATTGCTTTCATTCTGTCACGCTCTGCATTATGCCACTACGCGCACTGCCTGCGAACAATCTCCATATAGAGAGATCCGAACGGCTTTGTGTTTCGTAGGTAGAGAGAGGAGGGTTTCGCAGCAGAACCGCATGTCCAGGCGTTTGATGGAAATATCGCCCGAGCTGGTGCTTCGCGCCTACCGCGTGGGGCTGTTCCCGATGGCAGAAACCCGCTACGGCCAACAACTCTACTGGCTGGATCCGGAGCAACGCGGGATCATCCCGCTCGAGCGCTTCCACCTGCCCCGCCGGCTTGCCCGCACGGTGCGCTCGGGCCGCTTCGAGGTCACCTGGGATCAAGACCTCGCGGGGGTTGTGCGCGGCTGCGCCACGCCCGCGCCCGGGCGCGAGGATACCTGGATCAACCGCGAGATCGAGGGCCTCTTCATCGCCTTGCACGAGCTCGGCGCCGCCCATTCCGTGGAATGCCGCCTGGAAGGGCGGTTGGTCGGCGGGCTTTACGGAGTTGCCCTGGGCGGGGCATTTTTCGGCGAAAGCATGTTCAGCTTCGTGCGCGATGCCTCTAAGGTCGCCTTGGTGCATCTGGTCGCCCGGTTGATTGCCGGCGGCTTTCAACTTTTGGATACGCAGTTTGTCACAGCCCATCTTGCCCAGTTCGGCGCCGTCGAAATTCCGCGGCAGGAATACAAGCGGCGCCTGGCCTTGGCGCTCGCGGCAAAAGCACAATGGGATGTGGCGCCTTCCGCTGTGGCGAACGTCGTTGCAGCACTCATGCGGCGCAACCTTGGCGCCGTCTAACGCCTTCTGGTTTTTCATACCCGGGAAAGGAAATCCCCATATGGTTCGTTATACCCCGTTCGCTCTCGTCGCTCTGCTGACGGCTTGGCCGATGTTTTCGGCCACGGCGGAAGATCGCCCGTTGCTGATGCCCACGCGGGATGTCGAGGTCACCTACGCTGTGCATGCCCCGCAAGCGGGCGCGCCGCGCGAGGCGCATCTTTTCTATTCGGCCGAGCAGAAGAAAGTCCGCCTGGATGCAAGCCCGCAATCCTACGTGGTCATGGACCAGCAAGCGCGGCTTTTAACCGTGGTGATGCCCCAGCAGCACATTTACATGCAAAGCCCGCTCAAGCCCGAGATGGCCAATAGCATCCTGCTCAACCTCAACCCCAAAGTGCAGTTTACCCGCAAAGGCGCCGATACCGTTGCCGGGCAGCCCTGCACCGTATGGGACGTGCAGGCGCCCCAGGGTAGCGGCCAGATCTGCGTCAGCGCCGACGGCGTCTTGCTGCGCGGCACGGGCCACGACAAAGACGGCAACACCTCGGGCCTGGAGGCAACGGCGGTGAAATATGCGCACCAGCCTGATTCCCTCTTTCAGCTGCCGGCAGGCTTCCAGAAACTGAACCTGCCGCCGCCGCCCGCCAAGCCGCAGCAATGAAGCTCCGTCTCTCCGTTCTCTGGTGCGACCGCAGCGGCCGGTTTTGGCCGTTGAAAGCCTTGGTGCTGGCTGCGGTGCTCGCCCCGGGCATATGGCTTGCCGCGCGCTGGAGCCTCTTCGGCCTCGGCGCGCGGCCGTTGAATACCGCTATTCATTTCGTCGGGCTCTGGGGGCTGCGGCTGCTGCTCATCTCGCTTGCGGTTACCCCGGCGCGCGGCATTTTCGGCCTTGTGAAGCTTGTGCAGTTGCGGCGCATGCTGGGCCTTGCGGCCGCCGCCTATATCGGCGCCCATTTCGTGCTCTATTGCCTCGATCAGCAATTCCAAGCCGTGCATATCGCGCAGGAAATCCTCCGGCGGCACTATCTCACCATCGGCTTTATCACCCTCACAGGCCTCGCGGCGCTGGCCGCCACCTCCACCGACGCCATGCTGCGGCGGCTGCGGCGGAATTGGAAACGGCTGCACCGGCTGGTCTATCCTCTGGCGGTGCTCGGCTTGGTGCATGCCTTCATGCAGGCCAAGCTGGATGTTTCGCAGCCGGCCATCCTCGCCGGCCTGTTCAGCTGGGAAATGCTCTATCGCGCCTTGCCGAAACGCCTGCAGGCCTCACCTTGGGCGCTGTTCCTGCTGGTTCCGCTCGCGGCGCTGGCCACGGCGATTGAGGAAGCCGGTTGGTACGGCCTTGCCAAGCACGTGCCATGGCAACGCGTTTTGGAAGCGAACGTGATGGTCCGCACGTTGGGCCTCAGGCCCGCGGGCTGGGTGGGCGTGGCAACCCTGGCCATTGCCCTGCTCGCCACTCTGCGGCATTTCTCGCGCCGCTTTCGGCCTCCCGCACCCTCCGCTTCGGCTCCCGTCGTGGTCGGCGGCTAGCCCCGAGCCGCCTGATGCAGAAAATCCCGCAACAGCTGCGCAACCGCCTCGGGCTGTTCTTGCTGCGCCCAATGCCCGGCGCCGTCGATCAGGTGGCACTGCGTCATTCGCGTGCAGGCGCGTTCCTGCATACGCTCGAACGCCCCCGGCTCCTGATAGGTTCCCCAATCGGCTTTGCCGGCAATGAACATCGCCGGCACGTCGATCGTGCGCCCGGAAAACACCTGCAGTTCCGAATCGAAGGCGCCGGAAGTGCGCGAGCGGTACCAATTCAGCCCGCCCTGAAAGCCGGTGCGCTGAAATTCGGCCGCATAGACCGCAAGCTCCTCATCGGGCAGCCACCGGCAGGCGGCAATCTCGGCGGCTGAGGGCATTTCCTTGGCCACCGTGCTCGGCATGTCTTCGGCCAAGTCCATGATGTAATAGGTGGGCATTTTCGCCAATTCCTCGGCGCTCCACGCGGCGAGGCGGTGCGGGCGGTTGGCTTTCCAATCGGCGCTTTTGTGATGGAAATAGGCGCGCAAGAAATTGTGAACCCCTTGCGGGCAATGCCACATCTGGGCGTTGGCATTCCGGGTTGAATAATACCATGCATAATGCTTGCGCGGCCGCGGCAAAGCCGCCAACGCCTCGTGAATCGTGGGGCTTTGCGGCACCACGGGCGGCTTTCCGTCGGTAGCGAACGGCAGTTCCGGGGGCCCAGCAAAGGGCGAGCTCATCAGCACCAAAGACCGGAAGACATCGGGCCGAACCAGCGCGCACCAGGCCGCAAGCCGGGCGCCGAAATCATGCCCGATCAGCCCGGCCACCTCACGATAGCCCAAGGCGAACACCAGCCCCAGCGTGTCGCGCACCGCATTGAGCAAGCGGAAAGGACGGAGGTCGGCATCGTAATCGGGGCTCCAACCGGTGGTGCGGCCGTAGCCTCGCAGATCCGGCGCAACGACATAATAACCGGCGGCGGCCAAGCGCGGCATCACCTTCCGCCAGGAATAGGCAAGCTCGGGGAACCCGTGCAGCATCACCACGAGCGGCCGGCCCGCGGGCGCGAACCCCGCCTCCAGAAGATGCACCCGAAGGCCGTTGATATCATCCACGAAGCGCGCGCGGATGCCCTCGGGCAGGACGGCGCTCTCAAGCGGTTTCATGGCAGGCCTCTTTCGTCTGAGACACTCCGCAAACGAGAAATGCCGGCATCAAGCCGGCATTTCCCACAGGCAAAACACGCCGGTTCTTGCAAGCTTTAGGATGCCGTTCCGTGCATCGCAAGCATCACCACTTTGTAGAGCACGAGGCCGACCGCAACCACGAGATAGGCCCGCAAGGTGCCCATCCAGAGCCGGGTTGCCGGCGAAATCCGCGGCGGCGGCAAGCTCGCCAGCGGCGGCATGCGCCAGGTCATCCTATCGGCGGTTGCCTCCGCGCCGGCCTCTTCGCCTTCGCCGGGCTTTTTCCAGAGCCACGTCAGCACAAACCCCACCACCCCAAGCACGGCGCCGCCCACCAGAATGGCCAGAATCTGCCGATCGGTGAGGTCGGGGAACACCACGGCGGCGGTCAGCACCAAGGACAGCACCACCAGCGCCACCAAAATCGCCCCCGTGAGCAGGTTCTGCCAGAACCCGTTCACCCACGGGCCCAGCACTGCCTTGTCGTTGCAAAGCAGCAGTAGAAAAACCGTGGCGCTCGGCAGCAAGACCCCCGCCAAGACCTGCACCGCCTCGGTGATCAGCCCAAGCGGCGCATTGGGCAGCAAAACAAGCGCAGCCGAAGCAAGGATCAAAACGCCGTAGGAAACATAGAACCCCAGCGCCTCCGTGGGCTTGCGATGCAGCGAGTGGCGCACCAACAGCATGTCCCCCAGCGCATAGGAGGTGGCGAGCCCCACCGCCGCGGCGCCCAGAATGGCTGCATCGATCAAGCCGACGGCAAAGACCACCCCGGCCCAGGGCGCGACGTATTTGCCAAGCCCTGCCGCAACGCCGGCAGCATCGGTAAAGTTGCCGAATTCCGGCTTGCCGGCAAAGGCGGCAGCGGCAAAGGCCATAATGGCAATGGCGCCGATCTGCGTGAACACGACCCCAATCGCCATATCCGCCCGCTCATAGGCCATGAAGCGGGGCTGCAGACGCTTGTCCACCACGTAGCTCTGCTGGAAAAAGAGCTGCCAGGGCGCCACCGTGGTGCCGACAATGCCGATAATCAGCAGCATCACGTCGGAAAGCTTCCCGGCGGGGAGTCCCGGCACCACCAGGTTCCTGGCCACCTCGTGCAGCGGCGGATGGCAGGCCACAAAAATCGGCACCACCGCAAGGCTCCCGAAGCAAAGCATCACGGCAAACCGCTCAAAATTGCGGAAGCTGCCGGTGCTGACGGCCGCCAAAATCAACCCGGCCGCGGTGAGCACGCCGATCGGCTTGGAGAAGCCCAAATAATCCATGGCCAGGCTGATGCCGATGAACTCGGTCACGATGGTCAGCGCATTCAGCATCAAGAGGTCGATTACGCTGAACGCGCCCCAGAAGCGGCCGAAACGCTCAAAGATCAGCCGCGCGTGCCCCACCCCGGTCACCGCGCCGAGGCGCGCCACCATTTCCTGGCACACATAAAGCACCGGGATCAGCAGCACCAAGGTCCAAAGCAGCGTCGAGCCGTAATTCTGCCCGGCCTGGGCATAGGTGGCATAGGCGCCGGCATCGTTATCGCCCACCATGACAATCAAGCCGGGACCGATCACGGCCAGCAGCGTCTTCAGTCGCGCCCAAAAGCCGCGGCGCGGCGCCAAATCGTGTTGGCGAATGGTACCGAAAGCACCGAAAATATCGCCGATATGGGCGGAATCCAGCACGGCGGCCGGCGCGGCGCCGCCGAGGCCCTCCACATCGGCCAAGGGCGCGGAATCCAGCAGCGCGGTTTGCAGCTTGGTCATGGCACAATCCCTCCGGGCGTTTGCGGTGGTAGGAGAATCAGGGCTGAAGGCAGTCCCAGAGGCAGAGCAACCGGCCCTGCTCATCGACAATCCAACGGGCCTGCAGCCCCAAGGACACGCCGCCCCTGCGGGCGGCCAGGTCCCGGCGATCTTGTGCAACAAAGAAGTTGTTCATGGCGGCCATCTGCGCCTCCTGTTGCTTAAGCGGTTGGCTTAAGCCCGAGGCGCCTCCATGGCCGCTGTCAGGTCATCGTACTGAAAGACGACCTGTCAGCAAGAGCGCACCCCAGGCAAAATACCGGCCGGACAGACACACGAACAGCGACACCGAAGCGTCTACTGTGGCTCTCTCCGGACTCGGATGATAATCGTGGGTTCATTGCATCCCTTGCGAGTGGTTGATCCGCCCCCGCCGGCTACCCGGCGAAGGAGACCGGCAGCGCCGATCTGGCCGGCATTTAGGCGGCTTGGCGAAACGGTGCAAGCACGAAATCGGGGTGCGCGGAAAATTTTTGTTGCCAATTCTGCAGCGCTGCCATGCCGCACCGGCGGCTTGGGGTTGCCGCGCCGGGTGCAATCGGTTAGAGCGCCCGCGTTGCTCCCCTCCGCTTGCTGCAAGGAATGTCCCATGGCTCTGGAACGCACGCTTTCCATCATCAAGCCCGATGCCACGCGCCGCAACCTCACCGGCAAAATCAACGCCATCTTCGAGGAAGCCGGGCTTCGGATCGTTGCGCAGAAGCGGCTTTGGCTGACTCCAGCCCAGGCCGAGGCGTTCTATGCCGTGCATCGCGAACGCCCGTTCTATCGGGACCTGGTCGCGTTCATGACCTCGGGCCCGGTGGTGGTGCAAGTGCTGGAAGGCGAAAACGCCATTGCGCGCAACCGCGAGATCATGGGCGCGACGGATCCGAAAAAAGCCGCCCCCGGCACCATTCGCGCGCAGTTTGCCGAAAATATCGAAGCCAACTCCGTGCACGGCTCCGATTCTGCGGAAACCGCCGCTTTTGAAATCGCCTTCTTTTTCTCCGCGATCGAAATTGTGGGCTGAATCACCCCGCCATCCTCCCGCTTGACGCGCCGAAGCTCGCTGCCAATAGCTTCCTCTCGCGATCAAGGGTTTTAGGCGCATGAGAGGACGGGGGCATGCAGACGCTCGAAGTGCAGACGTTCGAAGTGGCTTGGGACGCCGCAAAACTCGCAGAGGTCCTGGCACGGGTGCGTGCCTATCAGTTTCCGCCTGCGCCGAAAAATTGCGGCTGGCGTTTCGGTTGCGATCCGGCTTTCCTGCAGGCGCTGTGCACCTATTGGGCCGAAGAATTTGACGCCGAGCGCGCCGCGGCCGAACTCAATCGCTATCCGCAGGTGCGGGTCCGCGTCGAAACTATGGATCTCCATGCCGTCCACGTCGTCGGCGAGGCTGAGGGCCGAAGGCCGCTGCTGTTGATCCACGGCTGGCCCGGCTCCGTCTACGAGTTCTATCAGGTCATCGAACCTCTGGCATTTCCCTCACGCCATGGCGGGCGCGCCGAGGATGCGTTTGATCTCGTGATCCCTTCCTTGCCCGGCTTCGGCTTTTCCGGCAAACCCGACATGCCGATCGGTGCCCGCACCACGGCACGCCTCTTTGATACGTTGATGCGCGAAGGGCTCGGCTATGAACGCTACCGCGCCCAGGGCGGTGACTGGGGCGCCGGGGTGGCCGCGTGGTTGGCGCTCGATCACCCGCACTCGGTTCAGGCCATTCACCTCACCTACTTGCTCGTTCATCCCGCGGCGACTCCCGAGACCGAAGAAGAAAAAGCCTGGCGGGCCGCGTTCGATACCGCCCAGCAGGCGCTCGGCGCCTATGCCATGTTGCAAGGGACGAAACCGCAGTCGCTTGCCTACGCCATGACGGAGAACCCGGTTGCGCAAGCCGCCTGGATTGCGGAACGTTTTCACGATTGGGCAGATCTGCGCGAGCGCCCGTTCGAGGCGGTGTTTTCCAAGGATCAATTGCTGACCAACATCATGATTTACGTCATGAACGATGCCTTCGTCACCGCCACCTGGTACTATGCGGGCGCGTGGGCGGAAGACGTGCGGCGCATACCCGCCGGACGCCGCGTGGAGGTTCCGACGGCGTTCACCGCCTACCCCGATCCGCGCGCCCCGGCGCCGCCGCGATCCTGGGTCGAGCGCGGCTATCACCTCACGCGCTGGGTGGAGCAGAAGCGCGGCGGGCATTTCGCGGCGATGGAAGTTCCCGACGTATTTGTCGAGGATCTCCGCGCCTGGGGCCGCGAAACCGACTGATCGGCCATCGCCGCGCAACGGCACGGCGATACTCTCGGAATCACTTTCCCCTATTCGCAAAAGGAAGGGTCGCGCCGCGCCAATCGGCGCAACAAGCCCGGCCATTCCAAAATGCCGAACGGGCGACGCACATCCGGGCGATACAAATAGTTCGTTTTTTCAATAATTTCTTGATCGGGCATAACCAGGCCTTGACCGCAGGCCAGTGCGGCAATCTGCGCCCGGCAGGCAAGCTCCAAGCGGTAGATATTGCTGAAGGCTTCGGGAATGCTGGGGCCGACCGCCAGCAAGCCGTGATTGTCGAGCAGCATCACGTCGGCATCGCCAAGATCCTCAACCAAGCGCGCTTGCTCGGCAAGATCGATCACCACGCCTTCGTAGCGATGCCGCGGCACGCGGGCAAAACGCATCGCCGTCTGAGTCATCGGCAACAAGCCGCACGGCAGCGACGAGACGGCCATTCCCGCCCAAGTATGCGTGTGAATAACACAGGCGACATCCGGCCGCGCTTTGTGAATCGCACTGTGAATCACATAACCCGCGCGATTGATGCCGTATTCAAAATCCGGTTTGCTCAAAATGTTGCCGTCAAAATCCACCTTGATCAGCGAAGAAGCGGTGATCTCTTCATAAAACATCCCGTAGGGATTGATCAGAAAAGCGCCTTCTTCGTTCGGCACGCGGGCGGAAATGTGGTTGGCGATCATATCGGTCATGCCGTAGAGATCCACCAGCCGATAGCAGGCGGCGAGGTTGACGCGAACCTCCCATTCTTCGGGTGAAACGCGCTCGCGCATGGAGGGAATGTTCAATCGTCCCTGCATGATCTCCTCCTTGCCATGGTCATCACGATTTTCGCGAACCCCGCGAATCGGCCGATCAGATCACAAACACGCCTTTGCCGCTGGTTTGCGTGTCAAACAGCCGATACGCATCCGCACCTTGCTCAAGCGACCATCGGTGCGTGAACAGCCGATCCACCTCTATGCCGCGATCGGCCACGTAACGCGCACATTCCGCAAGCAAAACGGTGGAAAATGTCCAAGACGCGATCAGGGAAAGTTGGCGTCGCAGCATATCGGGGCTCACATCGATGGTGACGTTGCCGCCTTCACCCACGAAACAACACGTGCCCCAAGCGCGGGTGCTGCGGATGGCGGCGATACGCCCCTCCGGAGTTCCGCTCGCATCCAGGGTTTGTTCGGCGCCGCGCCCATGGGTTAGCGTGCGGATGGCATCCGGCACATCCGTCTCGCGCGGGTTGATGCACACGTCGGCGCCGAATGCGCGGGCCAGGGCCAAGCGTTCGGGGCTGATATCCACCGCGATCACACGCGCGCCCATCGCGGCCGCAAACTGCGTCGCCGAAAGCCCAACCGGCCCTTGGCCGAAAATCGCAATCGTATCTGCCCCGTTTAGCTTCATCCGGCGCAGCGCGGCAAAGGCGGTGCCCGTGCCGCAGGCGATCGCCGCGCCCGCGGTAAAGGAAACTTCATCAGGCAGCGGCACCAGGGTTTTGGCCGGCACTTTCATGAAAGGCGCATGCCCGCCATGGGCCGTCACCCCATAAATCGCGGCCACCCCTTCCGCGCACATTTGGCTCCAGCCCGTGCGGCAATGCTCGCAAACCCCACACCCGTTGTAGTGGTGCACGATCACACGCTGGCCCAGCCGTGCCTCTTTCGGCGATACCCCGGGGCCCACGGCCAGCACCTCCCCGCAGGGTTCGTGGCCGGCAATCACCGGGGTTCCGTGCATGGCAAAGCCGAGCCCGGCATTGCCGCCTTTGGGCATGCGATAAAACTTCAAGTCGCTGCCGCACATCCCGGATGCCTTGATCTGCAGCACCACTTCCCCCTCGCCCGGCGTGGGGTCCGGGAAGTCCATCAAGGCAACGCTCCGATCACCGGTGAAAACAAGCCCGCGCATGCGCTTCCTCCCGCCTCAGAAAGCCGATGGCGCGAAGCTTTCGCCTATTTGATGATGATTTCAACCCGCCGGTTGCGCGGCTCACGAATGCCGGCGGCGGTCGGAACCAGAGGATGCTCCTCGCCGAAGCCCAGCACCGTAATCGCCTCTTTCGGCACGCCGTCGCGCACCAATTCCGCGGCCACGGCCTCGGCACGCCGCCAGGAAAGCTTGCGGTTGTATTGCGCATTCCCGGAGCGGTCGGCATAGCCGTTCACCTCGATACGGGTGTGGCTTACCCGGTCGGAGGCTTGCGCCGCTTCGTTGATCACGCCGCGCGCGCGGTCATTCAACTCGGCGCTGTCCCAATCAAAAAACACCAGATAGGTCCGCACCGGCGCCGGAGCCGGCACCGCCGGCGGATCTTGGGCCCCCGTTTGTCCGACACCCGGCGGCGGGGGAACATTGAACGCGTAACGAATCCCCAGCAGCACGGTTTGATTGAGATTTTCCATGATCGAGAGGTTGCCGGTTGAAACCCCGCCGGGGCGTTCCACAACGGTACGGAAGCTTTCCGTAGAAACCACACCCATATATCGGTATTCCGCCGTGATCGAGAGCCCCGGCGTGCGCGGAACCGGAAAGGAAAGCCCGATAATTCCTTGAAAAGCAATGCTCCCGGCGGTTCCGTTGGCACTCAGGCTTTCGCCCAAACTGGGAATCTGGCTGCGCAGATTGCTCCAGCTCGTCCATTGGTAGCCGCCGCCGACGCCGATATAGGGAAACACATAAGGCGAGCCGATATCCATATCGAACAGCGTGTTCACCATGAAGCCGGCGGTGGTTTGCGTGCCGCCTGCCCCGGTGCTCGGCGGAATGCTTTGGCGCGATTGCAGCGTGTTGCCGAAAAGATAATCCCCCTCGAGTTCCACCCGAAACCCGTTGCCGAACGCGTAACCGACGCTGCCCACCGCGGCCCCGCCGTTGGAATAGACGAGATGGCTGGAAGTTAGGCCCAAAGCCGGCGCGGGCCGGGTACCTTCATCATCCTGGAGATTATATCCGCCGCCCAGGTTGATATAAACGCCTTGAATAGGTTGTGCGAAACCGCCGATCGGCACGAGAAGCAAAGCCGTTGCCACCAGCCCGGAACGAAATGCCATACCCGCGATGATCCCTGCTCGTTTTTATGCGCTCCGAGCGGCCGGCATGGCTGGCCAGGCACCTGATCGAGCGCGACTCCGTCTTCCCGGATCACGGTCCATATCGCATCCGGGGGCGTAAGGAAAGGCAACGCCGCCCCGGGGCCGCCGATCACCCGCCGCCGAAGACGACATGCGGAAGCCAAAGCGTGAGCGGAGGCACATAGGTGATAATGCCCAAAACACACAGCAGCAAAATGAGAAAAGGCAAAATGCCGCGAATCACTTCCCCCACCGGTGCCGTGGAAATGGTGGAAAGCACGAACAAATTCAGCCCGACCGGCGGATGCACCAGGCCGATTTCCATATTATGCGTAAAAATAATGGCAAAATGCACCGGATCCACCCCGAGCGGCTTCAAGACCGGCGCGAGAATCGGCAAGACCAACAGCAGTGTGGCCGTGACTTCCAGAAAACAGCCGAGAATTAAAAGCAAGACATTGATGGCGAGCAGGAATTCCCACTTCGCAAAGCCGTGGCTCACGGTGAAGTGCACCAGCTCCGCCGGAACGCCCGATTCGGTCATCCAATGGCCGAAGGCGAGCGCGCAGGCGATAATCAGCATAATCACCGCCGCGCTGCGCAACGCATCGGTCACCACGCTCAGCGTTTCGCGCAGCGCAAATCCGCGATAGAAAAACAGACTGACCAGCAACGAAACCACCGCCGAAATCGCCGCCGCTTCGGTCACGGTGACCAGCCCGCCATAGATCCCCACCATCACCACCGCCGGCACGGCAAGCGCCGGCAGCGCGCGCCATGTCTGGCGCAAGCGCGCCGCAAGCGGAAGCGGCTCTTCGCGCGGAAAGCGCCGTCGGCGGGCATCGTAAAGCACCCAAAGAAAAAACGCCGCGGCCTGCAAAAGCCCGGGCAAAATCCCCGCCAGGAACAACCGGGGCACCGATTGCTCGGCGACGATTCCATACAAAATCAAGGCCAAAGAAGGCGGGATCACGATGCCGATGGTGCCCGAGGCGCCGATCACGCCCAATGCAAACGAGCGCGGATAGCCGCGCTCCAGCATCGCCGGCAGAAGGATTGTGCCCATCGCCAGCGCGGTGGCGACGCTCGAGCCGCAAATCGCCGCAAATAGCGTGCACGCGACTACGGTGACCAGCCCGAGCGAGCCTCGAATCCCGCCCAGCCAGGCGCTGGAGAGATCCACCAAGGCCTGCGCCACGCCGCCGCGACGCATGAAGGCGGCCGCCATGACAAAGAGCGGCAAGGCCATCAGCGTGGTGGAATTCAAATGATCGATGATAACTTGCGCTTCGCCGATCAACGGCTGGCCGGAGGCGAAAAACAGCACCGCAGCGGAGACGCCGAGCACCAGAAAAATCGGCATCCCCAGCGCGAGCAGGCCGAAAAACAGGATCAAAAAACCAAGGGCGGCCATCGCTTCGGGGGCTTTCGCCTAATGCAGGCCGGCCGCGCTGCCGTGGCCTTCGGTCTGGGCAAGCACCGCGGCTTCGCCGATGGCCAAGACATTCGGATCGAACGCAAAGAGAAGGCGGATCAAGCGCAGCACGTAGCGGATGGCCATCAACCCGAACCCCACCGGAAGCGCCAGATCATACAGCCACATGGGAAACCGAAGATCGGTGGAGCTCCGCTCGTCGAGTGCATAGGAACCCGCAACGATGGTGGCGCCGAACCAAACCAAGCTTACGCAAAAGGCAATCGCGACCGTGCAGTTGATCACCTCGGCCACGCGTCGGGCCTGCAGCGGCAAAATGCGCAAAACCACATCCGGGCGCACGTGGCCGTCGCTCTGCACAAGGTCACTTCCCGCCAGCATCACGGCCCAAACAATCAAATAAACGATGGCTTCTTCCGCCCAATCGATGGCGTGTTCCGGCGTCACATACCGCCCGACCACCTGCACTGTGCCGGCGAGCAAGGCGGCGAGGCCCAAAAGGCCGATCAAAACCCGCTCGAGCCAGCTCCAAACTCGGAAAAGCGCGCGCAAGATCCGCCTCGGATTTCAGCCGGCGCGGACAGCGCCGATATCCTGCATGACTTGCTTGACCATCCGAGGCGATATGTTCAAGAGCTTCGCCACTTCATCCTGGTGCGCCATCATGCGGCCGCGCGCCTCGGCGATTTCTTGGGCAGGCGGATCGGTGAACTGCACCCCGTGCGCGGTGAGCATTTGCCGTGCTTCTTTTTGCGCCGCCGCCATATTGGCCCGGTAAGTCGGAATATTCTCGGCCCAAAGATCGGTGGTGAGTTTCTGCAGCTCCGGCCCGAGCTTGTTCCAAAAAGTAAGGCTCATCATGGGGATGTACTCGCCCACGAATTGATGATCGGCCAGCGAGTATTTCACGCCCGCCTCCCACAATTTGGCGCTGGCCACGCTTTCATCGGTGCTGATCAAGCCGTCGAAGGTTCCTTGCGAAAGCGCCAAGGGCACGTTCGGCCAGGCGGTGGTGTTGGCGATGGCGCCGAAAAACCGCGTGCGCCAGCTCAGGCCCGCACCACCGGGATTGCGGATTTTCATGCCCTGCAAATCGGCTAGCGAGTGCAACGGTTTGGTGGCGCTGTACCAATTGTCATAGCCGAGATCGAGCCAAGGGCCGAGCACATGGCTCTTCAGCCGCTGTTCGATCTCGCGGGCAAGCAGCGCCCCGGTGGGCCCGTCGATAGCCCGGTGGACCACCTCGATCGGCTGCCCGTAGAGCGCCGGAAGATTGAAAAAGTCGGCATCCGGGATCAGGCCGGTCAGCACCCAACTGCCCGGCGCGGCCATCTCCACCTGCCCCTGGATCAGCGCCTTGCCCACGTTCAGATCAGCAAACAATTGGCCGCTTTGAAAGAGTTCGGTGCGAATTCGCCCGCCGGAGGCCTTTTCCAGCTTGGCGAGAAAGTCCGCAATCGAGCCGTTCCGCTTATGCGAGGGTGCGGTATCCAACGAGCAACGCAAATGCAGGGGCTCTTCCGCTCTTGCCACATACGGGCAAGGCAGCGCCACGGCGAGCGCGGCACCGGCCGCAAAGGTGCGTCGCGAAAGCTTGTAGGTCATGACGTTCCCCCATCCGGCTTGCTGTTCCTTTTCTGCGGGCAAGATCGCACCCCGTCAAGCCGAGGCCGTCCCGGCCACTCTTAAACGGAGAGGCGTCCAAGCAAAATCGCCGCGCCGATCGCCAAGCCCACGTCCCGGTTGGATTTGAACAAATCCAGGCAAAGCTCGGGGTTGTCGATATCAAGCCGCCAAATCTGCCAGCCGAGAAGAAAGCCAGGCACCACAAGCGCCGCATCATAAAGCGGGGAAAGTTGCGCGAGATAGCCGGCAAGCACCAGCAAAACCAGCATCATGCCATAACAGAAGGCCAAAAAGGGCCGCGTGCGTCTGCCCAAGAGCCGGGCGGTGGAGCGCACGCCGACCAGCGCATCGTCCTCACGGTCTTGATGCGCGTAAATCGTGTCGTAGCCCAAAATCCAAAAAAATGCCGCCACGTAAAGCGCGATGGCTGCTTCGCTCATCCGGCCGGTGGCCGCCGCATAGCCCATCGGCGCGGCCCAGCTGAAAGTGATTCCCAGCACCGCTTGCGGCCACCAAGTGACGCGCTTGGCCGCAGGATAAAGCGCGACCAAAAGGAGCGAAGCCACGCCGAGCGCTTGCGCCAGCGGCGTCAGCATCAGCAAAATCATCAGCGAGAGAAAGAGAAGCACACCCAGAAGCACGATCGCCTCCCGCAGGCTCACGGCACCCGAGGCCAGCGGCCTGCCGGCGGTGCGGGTCACTTTCCGATCGAGCTCGCGATCCCAGATGTCGTTCACGATGCACCCGGCGCCGCGCATCAGCACGCTGCCCAGCCCAAAGAGCGCCAGCAGCCAAAGCGTGCGCGCAAGGCTCACGCGCGCGAGGGCAATGCTCCAGAGGCCGGGGAGAAACAGAAGCCAGGCCCCGATGGGCCGATCGAGCCGCAGCAGCAACGCATAGGAGGCAAGCCTGGCCGGGAGGTAGGTGACCCAACCGCTTGCCCGAATGTCCGTATGCCCAACCATCTCGCGATTCCCCAATCTTCGGGACTTCGGGTCTGCCGTCTGCCGCAATTCTCTCCGCCGCGGGCTTCTTTGCCTCTCTCGGCAGAAAGAAATCAACCCTGTTCTGTCGGCTTGCTTTTTCTCCCAAGCGTTGCCCGATTCGCACAACCGCCTTTGAGGAATTGCCCATGCCCCATGCGCTGCGTTTGTTCGTCTCCGCCCCGCTCTTTGCCGGCGCACGCGTGATGACCTCGGCCGCGCAGGCGCATTATTTGGCGCATGTCATGCGGCGAAGCCTCGGCGCCCCGGTGCGGCTCTTCAACGGGCGGGACGGCGAGTGGCAAGCGCAGATCGAGGCGCTGGAGCGCGGCGGGGCGCGGCTTCTCGTGGCCGAGCAGCTCCGCGCTCAGGAGCCGGAGCCGGATGTCTGGCTACTCTTTGCCCCGCTCAAGCGCACGGCGAACGAGCTCGTTGTGGAAAAGGCAACGGAGCTCGGCGCCGCGCGTCTGATACCCGTGCGCACCGCCTTCGCGCAGACCGAGCGCCTGAATCTGGAGCGCCTGCGCGCCATCGCCACGGAAGCCGCCGAACAAAGCGAGCGGCTCAGCGTGCCGGAGATTGCGCCGATGCGCCCACTTGCCGCGGTGCTGGAGGACTGGCCGCAAACGCGGCGCCTGATCGTCTTTGCCGAACGTCTGCCCGCTCCGCCCCCTTCGGTAAAGCGCGATCAACCGGTCGCGTTGCTGGTCGGGCCCGAGGGAGGTTTTGCCGCGGCAGAGCTTGACGGGCTCCGTCGGCATCCCTTTGTTCATGTAGCCTCGCTCGGTTCCCGGATCTTGCGGGCCGAAACGGCAGCTCTTGTCGGGGTGGCGTTGCTGACGCTGCCTTGCCCATCGTTGTGAGCCCAAGACTGGGAATGTCATGTCCAATCCAGGCGAAGTCGATGCCACGCCCATTACCGATCGCCGCCAGCTCGCCGAATATCTGGCCGCCGGCTGCAAGCCGCCCGGTGAATGGCGAATCGGAACCGAGCACGAGCGTTTCGGCTTCGATCGCGCCACCTTTCGGCCGCCCCCGTACGAACCCAACGGCATTCGGGCCATTTTGGAAGGGCTGCAGCGCTTCGGCTGGACACCGATTCTCGATCAAGGCCGGCTGATCGGCCTCAAAGGAACCGAGGCGCAAAAACAGGCGGCCGTCTCGCTCGAGCCCGGCGGGCAGCTGGAGCTCTCCGGCGGGCTCATGGAAACGCTGCACGACACCAAAGACGAGCTCGCGCGGTTTTTCGAGCAGATCCGCACCGTGGCCGAGCCGATGGGGCTCGGCTTCGTCCCGCTCGGCTTCCATCCCACGGCACGGCGCGAAGACATGCCGTGGATGCCGAAAAGCCGCTACGCGATCATGCGGCGCTATATGCCGAAAAAGGGCAGGCTCGGGCTGGATATGATGTTACGCACCTGCACCGTGCAAGCCAATCTCGATTTCGAATCGGAAGCGGATATGGTGCGCAAGATGCGCGTCTCGGCCGCCTTGCAGCCGCTGGCGACCGCCCTCTTCGCTAATTCCCCGTTTCTCGAGGGCCGGCCGAGCGGCTTTCTCTCCACCCGCGCCCATGTCTGGACCGATACGGACCCCGACCGCACCGGCATTCCGGCCGTGATTTTCGAATCGGGGTTCGGCTTTGAGCGCTATGTGGATTGGGTGCTCGATGTCCCCATGTATTTCATCCAGCGCGAGGGCCGGTTTATCGATCTCGCCGGTTGCTCCTTCCGCGCCTTCATGGCGGGAAAATTGCCGGAGCGGCCGGGGGAAATCGCCACCATGGGCGATTTTGCCGACCATCTCACCACCGTCTTCCCCGACGTGCGGCTTAAGCGCTTCATCGAAATGCGCGGGGCGGACGCCGGCACGCCCGCGATGATGCTGGCGCAATCGGCGCTGTGGGTGGGATTGCTGTATGATCAAGCCGCGCTTGCTGCCGCCTACGCCCTGGTTTCCCGCTACCCGTGGCAGGATTTCGCCGCGCTCCGCGCCTTGGTGCCGCGGCGCGGTTTGGCAACGCGCTGGCAGAAAGGCACGCTCCGCGATCTCGCCCGCGATGTGGTGCAGATCGCGGCCGACGGGCTTGCCGCCCGCAAGCGGCTGAATGAGGCCGGCCAAGACGAGCGAATCTACCTCACGCCGCTGCAAGCCATTGCCGAGGGCGGTCCGACGCAAGCAGAATTTTGGCTGGATCGCTATTTTCACGTATGGGGCGGCGCGATTCACCGTATTTTCCCGGAGAGCGAGCGGTTCAACGACACCTTCTCACGCTGAAACCCATCGGCCGACAACGCATCCGGTTGTATCACGGGCGTCGTGATACTATCATGCGTTGAATTCCTCTTGCGAGATTTTTTCAGTTGTGAATAATCTAAAAATATGCTGGGAAATATTCATTCACACTCCGCCGTTCGGGTCGCGCCGATCACGACAGGGTTCGCGCCGGTGCAACTCCGCATCTCGTTGCTAGGAAATATGCAGGTCATCGGCCCGGACGGGGAAACGCGCCTCCCCTCAGGGCGAAAGACTCGCGCGCTGCTCGCGATGGTCGCGCTGGCCATGCCGCGGCTGGTGATGCGTAGCCGCATTGCGGAAACGCTCTGGAGTCGCAGCACGGAAGAGCTGGCCAGGGCCTCGTTGCGCCAGGAAATCCACCGGCTGGTGGACGCCCTCGGGGATACGGCCGCAAACACGCTGATTGTTTCGCGCGAACATATTGGCCTTCGCCCCGAAACCGTGTGGTTGGATGTCGCCGAGGCCTTGCAGTCCTCTTCCGAGGCGCCGGCATCGCTTTCGCTGCTTGGGGATCGGTTGCTGGACGGCCTGGACGGGCTGGATCCGGCCTTCGACGCCTGGCTTGCCTCAGAGCGCCTATCGCTGCGCGGCGCCGCCCGCAAACTCGCCGAAACCGCGCTGAAAGAGGCAAGCGAACCCGATAAAATCATCGCCATCACCCGGCAATTGCTGAGCATAGATCCGGTGCATGAGGCCGCCTGGCAGGCCCTCATCAAAGCCCATGCTGAGAAAGGCGAGCGCCACATCGCGCTGGAGGCGTATGAGCAATGCCGAACAGCCTTGGCAGAGCGCCTTGCCGCCGTCCCCTCCGAGGAAACCGAGCGGTTGATCGCCGCAATCCGCCAGGCTTCGCCGGTTGCGCACATCAACAACAGGCCGGCTACTCCCCCGGTCATTGCCGCTCTTTCCGTCCCGCCGCCCGCGCGGCTGGGCATACTGCCCCTCAAGCTTCTGGGCGAATCCGGAAGCACCCCGCACCTGGTGGCGGTGCTGACCGCCGAACTGATCGCGGCATTGACGCGCTGCGATCAATTCTCCCTCGTTGCGATGGATGCCCCCTTCGCAACATCGATCGATGCCCGGTTTCCCGCCAGCGGGGCGCAAACGGCGACCCTCGATTTCGCGCTCGACGGGACCGTCCAAAAAACCGAGAAAGATCTTCGCGTCATGCTGCGCCTGATGGATTTGCGCGCCGGCGGAAAGCTGGTATGGGCGCGCCGGTTCGATCGGCCGATGGCCGACCTTCTCGCCGTGCAAGAAGAGATTGCCCTCCAGACGGCTGCCGAAGTCGAGCCCGAAGTGCTGAAGGCGCAAATCCAGCAGATGCGGGCGGATCCCGCCTCGGCGAAAGAAGGGGTGGAGCTTGCCAACGCGCTGGTACTCCGCGCCGTTCCGCTGCTCATACGCCCACAGCGGGAACAAGCCGCCCTCTGCGAGGAAATGCTCACCCAAGCCTGCGATCAGGCGCCGGATTGGGCAAAGCCGCATATCTGGCTTGCGTTTTGGGATTTTATCATGGCCGCGCAAGGATGGGCGGAGGATCGCGCCGCCCGCTGCCGGCACGCGGCGAAACTGGTGGAGCGCGCGCTACTGCTTGCCCCGAACGACGCCTTGGTGCTCACGCTCGCGGGCCATATCCGCGCTGAGTTGGAGCAGCAGACGGAAGAAGCGATTGCGCTGCACGAGCGGGCGCTCTCCCGCAACCCTGCTTTCGCCATGGCCTGGAGCCTTTCCGGCGTGGCATATGCCTATCTGGGAGATCTCGCCGAGGCGGAACGCCGTTTGCAGCGCTACAAAGCGCTGGCCCCCTTGCACCCAAACGCCTGCGTGTTGGATGCCGGCTTCCCGCTCCTCGCCTTGCTGCGGCGCGATTACCGGGTGGCCGCCGCTTTGGGCCGCAGCGTCAGCAGCATCAACCCCACCCTCGCCTTCGTTTGCGTGCCCTACCTTGCGGCGCTCGGCCATCTGAGCGCGGAACAAGAGGCCGAGGCCGCGCGCCGACGGCTGCTTGCCATCGATCCCTTCTTCACGATTGCGCGCTTTTTGCAAACCACCCCGCTTCGGAGGGAGGCGGATAAAGAGCACGTCGCCGAAGGTCTGCGTCGGGCAGGGGTGGCGGAGCGTTAGACCACCGCCGGCAAGCGGCGAAGAGTTCTTCCAACGGCTCCGGCTTGCCTCCGTTGGAGAGTCGCTGATTTCGGGCCGAACGCCGGCACCCGTAGGGTGCGCGGGCACGGTGCTCGGAGGTTTGTTTGTAAAAATAACATTCCTCTTGCTTTTTGTTAGGAACTGTGGCATCATGCGCGGCATGATGTCTGATACAACCGCGATCGGCTCTGATCCCTCTCTGTTAGAAATGCCAACTCCACCGGTACCGCCGCCGGAGGATACGCCCGCCGCGCTGGTCAAGCCGCGCTGCAAGCCGGAGCCCGCCTGGAAACGTTACGATCACCTCATCCATGACGGCCCGGCCTATTTTGAAGCGCTCCGCAAAGACCGGCTCGCCCAGGCGCGTGCCGAACGGCAGGAGAAAGTGCGCCGAGCGGCGCTTGCGCTCTTCGCCGCGCGCGGTGTGGCGCAAACCTCGCTTGCGCGCATCGCCTGGCATATGGAGATTTCGCCTGCCAGCGTTCGGCGTGCCTACCCCGACAAAGCGGCCCTGCTTGCCGGCATTCTGGAGGCACACATCGGCGCGCTGCTCGAGGCGGTGGGCACGGCGCAAGAAGAGGCCGACGCGGCCTCCTTCGCCCCGCGCGCCAAGCTCTCTGCCATGGCCACGGCGGCGCTCCGGTATCTGGCCGGCGAGGGGGTGCTCACGGTGCGGATCGCGCCTCAGGCCGAGGCGTTGCTGGAGCCCGCTTCCCGCGCGGCGCTTGCCGGAAAGCGGCGCTGGCTGGTCGCGCTCTTTGCCTCGGCCATCGAGGAAAGTCTGCCGGGCCTCGGGGCGAGAGGCGGCGAGCCGTCGGCACGCGCGTTGCTTGCTCTGCTCGAGGCCGCCGCGGGATGGAGCGAAGCCGAACGCGGCTCCGAGGATCTTTCCGCCTACGCGGCGCGCGCCGTGGCCGGCATTCTCGCCATGGCCAACCCCCCGCCCGAGGACGGTAACGGCAAACCGGAAAAGACAGAAGAGGCGGCCGAAACAGAGACGGAAACAGAGGAAACAGAGACGGAAGAGGGCGTGGCGTCGGCGCCGCCAGCCCCCCAGGGCTTTTTCTTATCCCCAACCGTTCGGCTTTTCGCTACTCCAACGGAAGGCCGACGTAATTCTCGGCCAATGTCGTGGACGCAGCGCGCGAGCTTACCACATAGTCAAGCTCCGCCAGCTGAATGCGTCGTTCAAAAGCGCTGTGCGTTTCAAAACGATGCAAAAGCGAGGTCATCCACCACGAAAAACGTTCCACTTTCCAAATCCGGCGGAGACATGTGTTGGAGTATTCGCCGAGCCGCGTCGAATCGTGCTTGTGGTAATAGCTATCCAGCGCCCGGGCGAAGACGCGCACATCCGCCAATGCCAGATTCAACCCTTTCGCTCCGGTCGGCGGCACGATATGTGCGGCATCGCCTAACAGGAACAAACGTCCGTACTGCATCGGCTCCGCAACGAAACTGCGCATCGGGGTTACGCTCTTTTGCGTAATCGGCCCCCGCTTTAAGTGCCAATCCCCCCCCCTAACGGCGAAACGCCAAGAAAGTTCTTCCCAAATGCGCTCATCGGACCAGGCTTCCGGATCCTCATCGGGCGCGCATTGCAAATAAAGGCGGCTTCGCTCATGGCCGCGCATGCTGAGCAACGCAAAGCCGCGTTCGTGGTTTGCATAAATCAGCTCCTCCGAAGAAGGCGGAACATCGGCCAAAATGCCGAGCCAGCCGAAAGGATAGGTGCGTTCGTAGATCGCAAGTTCCGCTTTCGGAATACTCTCGCGGCAGACGCCGTGAAACCCGTCGCATCCGGCGATGAAGTCACACTCCAGGGTCTGCTCCTGGCCGTTGTGGCGGAAACGGATGGAGGGATGCTCGCTTTCGAAATCGCAAGGCCGTACATCCGAGGCCTCGAAAAGGATCGTGCCGCCCGCGGCAAGCCTTGCGGCGATGAGATCCCGAACCACGTCGTGCTGGCTGTAAACCATCACGAACTTGCCGGTTAAATCGGCAAAGTCGATGCGATGGGTGCGTTCGCGAAAGCGCAGATTCACGCCGAAATGCTTGAGCCCCTCGGCGTTCATGCGCGCGCCCACGCCGGCCTCTTCCAGCGTGCGCACGGCATCGTATTCCAACACACCGGCACGGATGCGACCCTCCACATATTGGCGCGAGCGCGCTTCCAGCACCACGTTTTCGATCCCGTGCAAATGCAAAAGCTGCGAAAGCAAAAGCCCCGCCGGCCCGGCGCCGATAATGCCTATTTGGGTACGCATTCCTCCCGCTCCTTAAATTCTTCGATGCCTAATTATTCAGGCATCTTAGTGCGCTTGGCCCGGCGCGTCCATGCATCGCCGCCGGCCGGTTTACCCGGCTTCCGGAGGCGGATCGTAAGAAAGCCCCCAGCGCGGCGCGTAGAGCCAAAGCCTCGGTGTGTCCGGCGTGGGCGAGAGGAGCAGACTGCCGATATGTTCCACCCCGCCGCGGGTGAAGGCACGCAGCAAGGCCAGGCGCGTTGCCTCGTCTTCCGACAGCACCCCTTCCGCACAGTCAAAATGCGCCATACCCAGAAAACGGGCGGCGAAGCCTCCTGTGCGACGCTCCACGAGAAGCACCCCGGCACGTTCGGCACGCCGGGCCGCTCCCGGCCCGCCCGCCTTGGAATAGCCGAAGGGAAAAACCAACCTGCCCCGTTCCGAAAGGCGATCAAGCCAGCGCGGCGCGGGATAGAGCACCGTGCAATTGACGTAAATCCGGCTTACGTCCTCGTGCGGCCAGTCGGCGCCGTCGCCGCAGACGACCGTGACATTGGCCCAAGGCGCAAGGCATTTTTGCGCCGCCGCGGCAAGTTCCGGATCCCGCTCGACAGCGATGACGCGGCCGCTCGCGCCTACGAGTTCGGCCAAAATCGCCGTATAATATCCTGTTCCGGCGCCGATATGGAGGATATGATCGCCCGGTTGCGGGGAAAGGGCGTGCAGGAGCGCGGCGTGCAGCGTGGGGCTTCCGTTAAACAGACCTCTCTCCGGGCGAAGCCCCACTTCGACGTCTTGGTAAATGAAAACCGGGTCGTTCTCGGGCAAACGGTGCGCCTCGCCCATCGGGCGAGCAATGGTCCAGGGCTCGTCCTCGGGAAGAAACTTCTCCCGCGGCACGGCGGCGATGGCCTTCGCCAAGGCAGGGTCGGTCACATTGGCCGCGGCCATGATCTGGCGCGCATAGGCAAGCCGCATCACGCCGAGATTCGGCATGGAGCGCCGCCCGCTTTCTTCTGCTTCGTAGGTCTTCGGCATTACAGAGTCGTTCTCTTATGGCATTATCCCATAACAAAAGGAGCGAAAGGGATGAAGTTGTTTGATCTTTCCGACCGGGTAGCCATCGTCACCGGCGGCAACGGCGGCATCGGCCTCGCCATTGCGCAAGGCTTTGCCGAGGCGGGCGGCAAAATCGCCCTGATCGGGCGTAACGAAAGCAAAGGCGCGGAAGCCCTCGCCTCGCTGGCTACTCCGGAAAAGCTGTTTCTCTCCTTCGACCTCAGCAGTGCCGACGCCTGCCGGCGCATGGTCAATGCCGTTCTGAAGCGGTTCGGCCGGATCGACATTCTGGTCAACAATGCCGGCATCGCCATTCGCAAAGCGCCGCAGGACTATAGCGAACAGGAATGGCATGACGTGCTGGAGACGAACCTCTCCAGCGCGTTTTTTTGTTCGCAAGCCGCGTATCCGGCCATGAAGCAGCAGGGCGGGGGGAAAATCATCAATATCGGCTCGATGATGTCGCTCTTCGGCGCGCCGTTTGCCGTGGCCTATGCAGCGAGCAAAGGCGGCATGGTGCAACTGACGAAGGCATTGGCGACCGCCTGGGCGTTGGACAATATCCAGGTGAACGCGATCCTGCCCGGCTGGATCGACACGGATCTCACCGCGCGCGCACGTGCCGAGGTGCCGGGGCTCAATGAGCAGGTGCTCGCGCGCACGCCGGCCGGGCGCTGGGGCAAACCCCAGGACCTCGCCGGGGCGGCGATCTTTTTGGCCTCCGCCGCATCGGATTTTGTCACCGGCGCGGCCTTTCCGGTCGACGGCGGTTACTCCGCCCGCGCCTGAACCCTCTGAGAGGCGCCCCTTAAGGGATCGGCTCCGCGTGCAGCCGGGCGGCGAAATTTTTGCGGAATTTGGCCAATTTCGGCGCAATCACCACGCGGCAATACCCGGCCTCGGGGTGATGGGCAAAGTAGTTTTGATGGTAGGCCTCGGCCGGATAGAAGGCTTGCAGCGGCACCACCTCGGTGATGATGCTTCCGTCCCAGACGCCGGCGGCCGCGGTCTCGGCGATGATGGCCTCGGCAATTCGGCGCTGCTCCTCGGAATGGGTGAGAATAATGGAGCGGTATTGCGGGCCGATATCGTTGCCCTGGCGGTTCGGCGTGGTCGGATCATGCACCGCGAAAAAGATCCGCAACAGATCGGCATAGGACATGATGTCGGGATCGAACCGGATTTGCACCACTTCGGCATGGCCGGTGCGGCCGGTGCAGACTTGCTCGTAACTCGGGTTCGGAACGTGGCCGCCCGCATAGCCCGAGACCACGCTTTCCACCCCCTTGAGATTGCGAAACACCGCATCGAGGCACCAGAAGCAGCCCCCGCCCAAAGTGGCCAACTCTCCCTTCGTTTCCGTGCTTGCGCTCATGGCCCGATCTCCCTCACTTGCTTTCTTCTTCCTTCATGTGGGTTGCCGCGCGGGATGCGCCACCTCGCGCGCGCGTTCGCCCCCTGCGGGGGGAAGCGCGGCGGCGATCTCGTGGAACAGCCGCGCCGGCAGACTGCCGCCCGTCACGCCGCGCATCGGCGTGCCGTCGTCATTGCCGAGCCAAATGCCGATCAGCAAACCCTCCGTCTCGCCGATAAACCAGGCGTCGCGGAAATCTTGGGTGGTGCCGGTCTTGCCGGCCACCCGACGCCCGCGAACGGCGGCCGCGCGCCCGGTGCCCTCTTCCACCACGGCGGCAAGCATGCGCGCCATCATCGCCGCGTGCTCGCGGGAAATGACCTGCCGCGGAGCTTTCTGCGAAAGCGGCGTTGCCTTTCCGTCGATATCCAAGGCGGCCAAACCCGTGGGGCTGACCCGCCGCCCGCCGTTGAAAAACGGGGCATAGGCGACGGTGATTTCCAAAACGCTGACTTCCCCCGTGCCCAGCGCGAGCGACGCATTCTCGGGCAGGGCGCTTTCGATACCCAGCCGATGCGCCACGCGCGCCACCGCCTCCGGCCCGCCCGACTGCAGCAAGAGCCGCACCGCGGCGGTATTGGCCGATTGCGCCAGCGCTTCCTGCAAACTGACATGCCCGAGATAATGTTTCTCGAAATTCTCGGGCTGCCAGGCGCCGATGCGAAGCGGCGCGTCCAGCACCTGCGCTTCCGGTGTCGCGCCGTGCTCCAGCGCGGTCAGCCAGACGAAGGGTTTGAACGTGGAGCCGGGTTGCCGATGCGCCAAGGTGGCCCGATTGAACGGGCTTTGCCGATAGCTGCGTCCCCCCGCCATGGCACGCACCGCGCCGGAGGCGGCCTCCAAAATCACCACCGCGCCCTGCCCCACCCCAGCCTCCGCCCCCGGCCCCTGCAAGAGCCCGGTGAGCGAATTTTCCACCACCCGCTGCAGGCGCAAATCCAACGTGGTGTGGACCAAGGCGTCCTTCCCAGGCGGCAGCACCGGCTGCAGCTCTTCGGCGACCCAATCTGCGAACCAACCGGCCTCAGCCTTGGCGGCCGGCGACGCGAGCGCCATAGCCCCCGCCGCCTGCTTGGCAACCTCGGGGCGGATCGCGCCGACCGCGACCATCGCCGCCAGCACCTGCCGCGCCCGCGCCTTTGCCGCTTCGGGATTGGCCAGCGGATTGAACCGCGAGGGGGCTTTAGGCAAACCGGCCAGCATGGCGGCCTGCCAGAGCGCAAGCCGGCGCGCGGAAATGCCGAAATAAAGGCGCGCGGCCGCATCTACCCCCCACGCGCCGGCGCCGAAATAGACACGATTGAGCCAGATTTCCAGAATTTCGCGCTTGGTGAAATGCTCTTCAAGCCAAAGCGTGAGCAGCAATTCCTGCGCTTTGCGCCGCCATGTCCGCGCCCCGCTCAAGAAGAGGGTTTTGGCGACTTGCTGGGTCAGCGTCGAGCCGCCCTGCACCACATGCCCGGCGAACAGGTCGGTCCAGGCGGCGCGCGCCACGCCGAGGAGATCGATGCCGTGATGCCGGTAAAACCGGCGGTCCTCGATCGCCACCACCGCGGCCGGCAAGAACGGCGGCAGTTCCACAAGATGCAAGGGCTCGCCCACGACATCGCCGAAGCTTGCGAAGAGATGGTCGGAGCGGTCCACCAGGCGGAGGCTCGGCCGACGGACCGCCTCAAAAGCCTGCTCGGGCCGCGGCAAATCATAAATCAGCCAGAGAAACAGGAGCCCGCCCGCGAAGCCCGCCCAGACCGCGCCGATGACGGCCCAACGCAGCCAGACAAGCCAACGCCAGCGCCGGTGCGCGGGCTGCTGCGGGCCGGTGCCCTCGGCCGCTTGCGGCGCGGGGTCGGGGGTACGGAGAAAGAGCGCACGCAGGACCATGCCGCCTTACGTCCGCCCCGGCGCGGGCGCTCCGTTGCCCAAACCGGCCGCAAGGGGCAACATGCTTTGCGCGGAGGAAAGCCTGTGATGCGCGGAATATTTCTGGATGCGGATGACGAAATGGCACGGATTTTCGATGAGGTTCGCAAACCCGACGACCCGCCGATTTGGGTCAATCGGCAGCCGCGGGTGCGGCCTGAGGATTTGCCCGATCTGCTTTCCGGCTATGATTTCGCGTTGGTTGATCACTCTGCCATCCCGCTGGCTCAGCTCGCTTCCTGCCCGAGGCTCAAGCATATCATTTTTCTCGGCACCGGCGCGCGGAGTTACATGGACCCCGAAGCCCTCGCTTCGCATGGGATTCGTGTGCATACCATCAAAGGTTACGGCGATACAGCGGTTGCCGAACATACCATCGCCTTGATGTGGGCCGCAGCGCGGGGAATTGCGCGCATGGACCGGGCCGTGCGCGGCGGGGAATGGCTGCGCGTCCCCGGCATGCAATTGACCGGCAAGACGCTGGGTTTGATCGGCTTCGGCGGCATTGCCGCGGAGGTCGCGCGCCTGGCCTTGGGCATCGGCATGCGGGTTCTTGCCTGGAACCGCAGCCCCAAATCCTTCGCGGGCGTGGCGTTCGTGCCGCTGGAGGTGCTGCTTGCCGAAAGCCACGTGGTTTCCTTGCATTTGTTACTCACGGAGGAAACGCGCGGGTTTTTGAACGAAGCACGGATCCGTGCCATGCGCGCGGGGGCGATTTTGGTCAACACCGCGCGCGGGGCGTTGGTGGATGAGGCGGCGATGCTGCGCGCGTTGCAAGACGGCCATTTGCGCCATGCCGCTTTGGATGTTTATGTGCACGAGCCGTTGCCGCAAGATCATCCTTTGGTTCGCATGGAGAACGTTACGCTTTCCGCGCACAGCGGTTTTCTAACACCGGAAGCAAACGCGACGTTGCTTCGCCGCGCGTTGGATATTGCGCGCACGCTAGAGACGACCGCGCCCCGCCGCACCTGCGCTCGGTCGGGCAAGGCTGAATGAGAACAAAGCCATGGTGAGCCAGCGGCACCTCGGCGCTGAGTTGACCCGGCCGTGCAACGCCTCCAAGCTTGGCAGATGCTGCTTTTGAACCCGCAAGTGCAACGCGCCCCTCTCGGCGCCAGGTCCGGAGGATGCTGAATGGCGGCCCTCGAAGACCTCAAGCCCGGCGTCTCGGTCCGCGGGGTTCTGCCCGGCGGCGTGGTGACCGTCGTCAACGTGCAATGGTTCGGATCGAACGCCGTCGAGCTGACCTATAAGGACGCTCTGGGCAAAGTCGGCAACGAACTGCTCTACCGGGATCGGGAGGCGGATCTCGAAATCCTCACGGAAGGACGGCCATGGAGCTTCGACGGCGACGGCGCGTTGTTCCGGCTGGTCGCCGAGGCCCAGCGCATTCACCTCGCCCATCTCTTTGATCCGGTGCTGGCGGTTCACACCTCAATTGTCGAGCCGCTGCCGCACCAGATCACGGCCGTCTACGAGAGCATGCTGCCGCGCCAGCCGTTGCGCTTTCTCCTTGCCGACGATCCCGGCGCCGGCAAAACCATCATGGCGGGGCTTCTGATCAAAGAGCTGATCGCCCGCGGCGACCTGCAACGCTGCCTCGTCGTCTGCCCGGGAAGCCTCGCGGAGCAGTGGCAGGACGAGCTCTATCGCCGCTTCAACCTGCCGTTCGACATCCTGACCAACGACAAGCTGGAGGCAGCGCGCACCGGCAACTGGTTCCTCGAAACCAACTTTGCCATCGCACGACTCGACAAGCTCGCCCGCGACGAGGACGTCCAGCACAAGCTGCAAGCGCCGGATTGCCGTTGGGACCTCGTCGTGGTTGACGAAGCGCACAAGCTCTCGGCCACCTTCTTCGGCGGCGAGGTCAAATACACCAAACGCTACCGGCTCGGCCAGCTTCTCTCGCAGCTCACCCGCCACTTCCTGTTGATGACAGCGACCCCGCACAACGGCAAGGAGGAGGATTTTCAGCTTTTCATGGCGCTGCTCGACGGAGACCGCTTCGAGGGCAGGTTCCGCGACGGCGTGCATGTGGCCGACGTTTCCGACCTGATGCGCCGGATGGTGAAGGAGAGCCTGCTGAAATTCGACGCCACTCCGTTATTCCCCGAACGCCTTGCCTACACCGTCCCCTACAAGCTCTCGGACGCCGAGGCCGCGCTCTACAAGGAAGTGACCGAATATGTGCGCGAGGAGTTCAACCGCGCCGAAGCGCTGGAGAACGACAAACGCGCCGGAACGGTCGGCTTCGCCCTCACCATCCTGCAGCGCCGCCTCGCCTCATCCCCCGAGGCGATCTATCAGTCGCTGCGCCGCCGCCGCGAGCGGCTCGAAAGCCGGCTGCGCGAGCTGGAGATCCTGCGTCGCGGCAGCCAGAGCGATTCCGTGTTCGATACCGGGATCCCGCTGCTCGACCCAGACGACGTGGCAGACTTGGATGACGCCCCCAGCGCCGAGTTGGAGGCAACCGAGGAACAGGTCCTCGACCAGGCCACGGCGGCGCGCTCGATCGAAGAGCTGCGCAGCGAGATCGAGACGCTGAAACAGCTGGAATCGCGCGCGCTGGCAATCCGGCGGAGCGGCGAAGACAAGAAGTGGCGCGAGCTCGCCACTCTGCTCGGCGAAATCTTCACGCCGGCCGCGATCGCCAACAACCTGGCGGAAGCCCCCGAGCCCTACGACCCCGGCGTCCCGGACCCGCCGAAACCCAAGCCTTCCCCGCACCAGAAGCTGGTGATCTTCACCGAGCACCGCGACACGCTGAACTACCTGCAATCGCGGATCGGAACCTTGCTCGGGAACCCGCAGGCGGTCGTCATCATCCATGGCGGTATGGGGCGGGAGGAGCGCAGGAAGGCGCAGGAAATCTTCCGGCACGACCCCGAAGTCCGGGTGCTGCTGGCGACCGATGCCGCCGGCGAGGGCATTAATCTTCAGCGCGCCCACCTGATGGTGAATTACGATCTTCCGTGGAACCCCAACCGGCTGGAACAGCGCTTTGGCCGCATTCATCGCATCGGCCAGACCGAGGTCTGCCACTTATGGAACCTGGTTGCCGAGGAAACCCGCGAGGGCGACGTCTACCGGCGGCTGCTCGACAAGCTGGAGCAAGCGCGCAAGGCGCTGGGCGGCCAGGTCTTCGACGTGCTGGGCAAGGTGCAGTTCGAAGGGCGCTCGCTGCGCGACCTGCTGATCGAGGCGATCCGCTATGGCGATCAACCGGACGTGCGGGCACGGCTGACCACGGTTGTCGAGAACGCCTTCGATAAGGAATCCCTCCGCAAACTGCTGGAAGAGCGCGCCCTGGTGCATGATTCCATGGACACCTCGCGCGTCCATCGCATCCGGGAAGAGATGGAGCGGGCGGAAGCGCGCCGGCTGCAGCCCCATTACATTGAGTCCTTCTTCCTTGAAGCCTTCAAGCGTCTGGGCGGCACGGCAAAGCAGCGCGAGCCGCATCGCTATGAAATCTCCCACGTGCCCGCAGCCATTCGCAACCGCGATCGCCTTATCGGGATCGGAGAGCCGGTGCTGCTGCGCTACGAGCGCATCGCCTTTGAGAAAGCGCTGTTGGCGCCGCAAGGGCAGCCCATGGCGGCCTTCGTCTGCCCGGGCCATCCGCTGCTCAACGCCGTGATCGATATCTGCCTGGAACGCTACCGCGACCTTTTGCGGCGCGGCGCCGTGCTGGTGGACGAGCGCGACCAGGGCACGAGCCCGCGCGTGATGTTCTTTCTGGAGCATGCGATTCAAGACGCGAGCGTCACCAAGTCCGGCGAGCGGCGGGTTGTCTCAAAGCGGCTGCTGTTCGTGGAGATCGACGCCGAGGGCACGGTGCGGCATCTCCATTACGCGCCTTATCTCGACTACCGCCCCCTCGCCGAAAGCGAGCCGACGGCGGAGGCGATCCTGGCGCGGCCCGAGGCGGCATGGATCGACCGCGACCTGGAAAGCAAGGCCCAGGCCTATGCCATCGCGCAGGTGGTGCCCGAACACTTGGCCGAGGTCCGCAACCGCAAGCACGCGCTGCTCGACAAGACCGAGGCGGCGGTCAAAGACCGCCTGACCAAAGAGATCAACTACTGGGACTTTCGCGCCGAAGAACTCAAAGAGCAGGAGCGCGCCGGCAAGGTCAATGCGCGGCTGAACTCAGCCGAGGCCCGCAAGCGGGCGGATGAGCTGCAGGCACGGCTGCAGAAACGGCTGGAGGAAATCCAGCGGGAGCGCCAGCTCTCGCCCCTGCCGCCCGTGGTTTTGGGCGGGCTGCTGGTTGCCCCCATCGGCTTGATCCGCGCGATGGGCGGTGCGTCGCAGGCGCCGGCCCAGACCGTGGTCGATACCCGAGCCGCCGCCGCGCGGGCACGCGAGATCGTCATGGAGGTGGAACGGCGTCTTGGTTTTGTCCCGGTGGACCGCGAGGCCGAAAAGCTCGGCTATGATATCGAAAGCGCCGTCCCCGGCACGGGGCGCTTGCGTTTCATCGAGGTGAAAGGCCGCATCGCGGGGGCAGACACCGTGACCGTAACCAAGAACGAGATTCTCTATTCGCTGAACAAACCGGATGACTTCATCCTCGCCCTGGTTGCCTTCGGCGCCGACGGATCGCACGAAGTCCGCTATTTGCGCCGGCCGTTCCATGGCAAGGGTGTTACCACCGATTTCGCCGGCGCCACCGTCGATTTCTCTTTCTCGCAGCTGCTCGCTGAAGGGGCTCCGCCATCATGAATCTGCTGCCAGTCCTAACATGGAGCGTGTGGTTCTCGCCGCTACTCGATGACTACAGAACCTTTAAAGGCGAGAGCAAGTTGCCCGTCTATGAGTGCGATAAAGTAAAGGTCCAAACGAAGCATGGTCATGTAAGGCCGCTGGGGAGGGCAAATAGAGAGATTTCATTCAGCGCGTGGCAAATGGCCCATGCTGTGGTGAAGGCCGACTGCGCGCGCGAACAGAATCCAAGGCGGTTAGCCGTGGCTGCCATTGGGTTCTTGCTAGAGCACGTTCACCTTTTTGACTGGCGATATGAAAATGAACTGCGACTGAGCGCAGGGATGTCAGACTACTATGCCGATTTTACCAATACCAGCTTGGCAGGTCGTGTTGCGCAAGGCATGGCGCTGCTTTTTCTTGAGGAGCAAGGATACGCATACGTCGGCCGATTTTCTGAGGTGAAAGCAAAGCTTAAGAAGACCGGGACCACACCGGCCAGAGAGCCAGACTTTATCGTTGAGAACGGCAAGGGCAAACGTGCTCTTGCTGAAGCCAAGGGTGCGTTCCTCAAGCCAAATGCGACATGCAACATTAAGGGAACTCTGGGGGACGCGCTGGAACAGCTTGACGGCTGGGATCGATACATTACGCCGCAGCCTATCAAGAACTTTGCGATCGGGACCTTTCTTCGTGAAGTCAAGGACCCGTTCGGGGAGCCGTCGCTCCTCGCATTTGTGGACCCAGAGCCCGGAGAGCCGGAGCGTCGGATCGAGATCCCGTCCGACGCGGTCCGACGGGCTAACTACGCATCGTGGCTCGCGCTTATGGGGTTCGATGATGTTGCGCAACGACTTCGGACTGGAGACGGGAGCCCGCGACGGAGAACGGTTCAGCTGATCAAACTTCATGGTCGTTCTTATGTGGTCGCAATAGCTTGGATCCAGCCTTGGGTGAGCAGGCAGAGTCTGGATGCCGAGTTTTGGCGCTTCATCGGCGATTGGCCGCATCCGTTCTGGCCCCCGTCTCGCAATGGGGTGTGGGTGCAGCTCTTTGGCCTTGATCTGGAAGTAGTCCGTGCGCTCGAACCGGCCGACTCCGGCTTGATGTCGCTTAATCCGTATGAGCGGCGCGAAATTTTCAGCGAGGTTGATGGCGGGATCTTTTACGGCAGCGTCTTCTCTGATGGTTCTCTTCTGGGAGAGCTGAGGATAACGCGTTTCGATGGCCCGATAATACCGCGTTTCGGTCACCCGATAGTGGAATCGATCGAGGTATACCTGTGACGCGAATACGCAAGAAACTGATCGAAGTCGCGCTGCCGCTGGATGCAATCAACGCAGCATCCGCGCGGGAAAAATCCATCCGCCACGGGCACCCGAGCACGCTGCATCTGTGGTGGGCCAGGCGGCCGCTGGCGGCGGCGCGCGCCGTAATCTTCGCGCAGATGGTGGATGATCCTTCGGCCGTGCCCGAGCTTTTCCCAAGCGAGGCGGAACAAAACAAAGAACGCGAGCGTTTGTTTCACATCATCGAAGAGCTCGTGGAGTGGGAGAACACGACGAACGAAGCGGTGCTGCAGAAAGCGCGGGAGGAAATCCGGCAAAGCTGGCGGCGCGCCTGCGCCGACAATGCCGAGCATCCGCGCGCCAAGGAGTTGTTCGATCCGAACAAACTTCCGGCCTTTCATGATCCTTTCGCCGGCGGTGGAACGCTACCGCTGGAAGCGCAACGGCTGGGTCTGGAAGCCTATGCCAGCGATCTCAATCCCGTCGCAGTGCTGATCAACAAGGCAATGATCGAAATCCCGCCCAAGTTTGCCGGCCGCGCCCCGGTAGGGCCGATTCCGGCGGGCGAGCGGCAAGGCAAGCTACACGAGGAGTGGCGCGGCGCGCAGGGCCTCGCCGAAGACGTGCGCCGCTACGGCCGGTGGATGCGCGAGCAGGCCGAAAAGCGCATCGGCCATCTTTACCCGAAGATCGCAATCACGGCCGAGATGGCGAAGGAGCGGCCCGATCTGAAGCCGTATGTCGGCCGCGAGCTGACCGTGATCGCCTGGCTCTGGGCGCGCACGGTGAAGAGCCCGAACCCGGCTTTCGCACACGTGGACGTGCCGCTCACCTCCACCTTTATGCTCTGCACCAAGCCCGGCAAGGAGGCCTATGTCGAACCGGTGATCGAGAACGGCGGCTATCGGTTCACGGTGAAAATTGGCAAGCCAAAGAATCCCGAAGCGGCGAAGAACGGGACGAAGCTCGCGCGCGGATCATTCCAATGTTTAATGTCGGGCTCGCCAATTACAGGCGATTACATCAAGTCTGAAGGCATGGCCGAGCGGCTGGGCGCACGGCTGATGGCGATTGTCGCCGAAGGAGATCGTGGGCGAATTTACTTATCGCCAACCCCCGAGCATGAGGCGGCAGCACGTGCGGCAAGACCAGAGTGGAAGCCGGAAGGCGAGATTGCCAAACGCATGACCGGTGGGAACTGCACACCCTATGGCCTGACCACCTTCGGCGACCTCTTCACCAATCGCCAACTCGTCGCGCTGACAACCTTTTCCGACCTCGTGGCCGAAGCGCGCGCGAAGGTGCTGGCCGACGCCCTGGGAGCGCGGGCGTCCCGCCCGCATTCGCCCCTTACGCCCAAAGCCGAATGGCATTCCCGCCGCGGTCTGCCACATTGGGAAGCCGGGGAAACCCCGCAATCGATCACCTTTCGCCTTGCCGACTCTCTGCCCCGTGAGGTGATCGAACGCCTGGCGCAAGCACGCGCCGCCGCGTCGCAGGCGGGCGAGACGCCCGCGCTCCAAAGAGAGCGCTTCGAATCCTTACTCGATTCCGGCCATGGCGAATGTCTGCTCGCGCGCCCCGAGCTTGCGGAGATCGTGGAGAACGCCCTCTTGCACTTCGACGGCACGCGCTATCGGCTGCACGCTTGGTGCATCATGCCAAATCACGTGCACGTTTTGGCGACGCCGCTGCACGGGTTTTCGCTCTCGTCGATCGTGCATTCGTGGAAGTCGTTTACCGCGAAGGCGATCAATGCGGCGCTGGGACGCAGCGGCCCGGTGTGGTTTGAGGAGTATTTCGACCGCGCGATCCGCAATGCCGAGCATTTCGCTGCGGCGCAAGCCTATATCGAGGCCAATCCGGTGAAAGCGGGGCTGTGCGCGGCGCCGGAAGATTGGCCGTTCTCGAGCGCGGCCCGGGGGGCGCAAGGGCCTCTGGCCCGCGTGCAGGCGGGACGCCCGCGTTCTGCAGACGAAATCCCCCTGCGCGAGGGCGGCACCGGCGCCCAGGCCTACGCCGACGCAGTAGCGGTCTATTTGGCATTTGCGGTTGATAAAAGCAGCGGTTACTGGTCCGGAATTAACAGCTGGGACAGTTCCCGCGAGACCGTGCGCAGTACCTTCAGCCGACAAGCGCTACCAATGGTTTGGGATTACGCGGAAGCTAACCCCCTGTGTGATTCATCGGGCAACTGGATGGCAATGGTCGATTGGACCTGGAAGGCGCTTGAGACAACACCGGCGCGTTCCGTTGGAATCGCGGCGCAAGCTGACGCACAGAATCAATCTTTCAGTCTCGGCAAGCTGATCTCCACCGATCCACCCTATTACGACAACATCGGCTATGCCGACCTCTCAGACTTTTTCTACGTCTGGCTGCGCCGATCGCTGCGGCCCATTTTTCCCGACCTTTTCGCCACACTCGCAGTGCCGAAGGCGGAAGAATTGGTCGCCACGCCGTATCGGCATGGCGGCAAGGAGGAGGCTGAGAAATTCTTTCTCGAGGGCATGACCAAGGCGATGCACCGGCTCGCCGAGCAAGCGCACCCGGCATTTCCCGTCACCATCTACTACGCCTTTAAGCAATCCGAGACGGATGCCCAAAACGGCACCGCCAGCACCGGCTGGGAGACCTTTCTCGACGCCGTGATCCGAGCAGGGTTTGGCATCAGCGGCACTTGGCCGATGCGCACCGAACTGAGCAACCGCATCATTGGCTCAGGCGCCAACGTGCTCGCCTCATCCATCGTTCTTGTCTGCCGCCCGCGCGATGCCGCGGCCAAGACCGCGACACGTCGGGATTTCGTCGCCGCGTTGAAAAAAGAGCTGCCTCAGGCGCTGCGCCGTCTCCAGGCCGGCAATATCGCGCCGGTGGACCTGGCGCAGGCGGCCATCGGCCCCGGCATGGCGATCTATACGCGCTACGCCCAGGTGCTGAATGCAGAGGGCAAGCCGGTTTCGGTGGGCGAGGCGCTGGCGTTGATCAATGCCACACTCGATGAGGCCTTGGCCGAACAAGAAGGCGATTTTGATGCCGAGAGCCGTTGGGCATTGGCCTGGTTCGAACAAAACGGCTTTGATGAGGGCGAATTCGGCATCGCCGAGACCCTCAGCAAAGCCAAGAACGTCTCCGTCGCGGGCCTCGACGAAGCCGGGATTCTCGTTTCTCGGCGCGGCAAGGTGAGGCTCCTGAAACCGGGGGAATTATCCGAAACCTGGAATCCACAAACGGCCACGCGCCTCACGGTTTGGGAAAGCGTGCATCACCTCATCCGCGTGCTCGAAAGCGGCGGGGAGAGCAAGGCGGCCGATCTGGTTGCCAAGCTCGGCGCCCATGCGCATACGGCGCGGGAGCTCGCTTACCGGCTCTACACCATTTGCGAGCGCAAGAAGCGTGCCGCCGAGGCGCTCGCCTATAACGGTTTGGTCCAGAGCTGGCCCGAGATCGTCCGCCTCGCGCAGGGGGGAAGCGAACAGGCAACCCAGCCGGATCTTTTCGTTGCGGAGGAACGCTGATCCATGGCCATAACGAACCAACAGCGCATCGGCAACGCAATGGAATTGTTACGCGCGGGGCTCGCGCCTTTCGTGGCGCGCGAGGTGCAAGCGGCCGTGCAGGCCGGAACCATGCGGATGGACACGGTGCGCCGCTTTGCCGAAGACCCGATGCTGGCCAACAAGCCGATCGCGCAATGGGATGTCGCCGGCCTGCTGAAACTGATGTGGGAAACCTGGAACGATGTGTTCGGCCGCACCCTCGGCCGCGCCGAACGCAGCCTGGCGAACGAGTTGCGCGAATGGCGGAACAAATGGGCTCATCAAGCGGCCTTTAGCAGCGACGACGCTGATCGGGCGCTCGATTCCATAGAGCGGCTGCTTACGGCGGTTTCGGCGCCGCAAGCCGACGAGGTGCGGAAGATAAAGATGGAGCTGCGCCGGCTTGTCTTCGATGAGCAGGTGCGCGGCGAGAAGCGCAAGGCGGGCGGCTCGTTGGTCGAGCCGGCGGCGGCCCAAAATCTCAAACCCTGGCGCGAGGTGGTGACGCCGCACCCCGACGTCGCCGGCGGCGGCTACCAGCAAGCCGAGTTCGCCGCGGATCTCTGGCAGGTGCATCTCGGTGAGGGGAGCGATGAATACCGCAAGCCTGCCGAGTTCTTCCGCCGCACCTTTCTGACGGAAAGCTTGAAACGGCTTCTTATCGGCGGCGTGCAGCGCCTTTCGGGCGAGGGGGGCGATCCGGTCGTGCAGCTGCAGACCAATTTCGGCGGCGGCAAGACCCACGCGATGCTGGCGCTTTACCACCTGTTCGGCGGCGCGGCGCCCGGGGAACTCGCCGGCATCGACGCGGTGCTGGCCGAAGCGGGGGTTAAAACCCTGCCCAAGGCGCGGCGTGTGGTGCTGGTCGGCAACAAAATCTCGCCCGGCAACCCCGTCACAAAGCCCGACGGCACGGTGGTGCGGACGCTCTGGGGTGAGCTTGCGTATCAGCTGGGCGGCGCCGAGGCGTTCGCGCGCATCGCCAAGGACGATGAAAATGCCACCAGCCCCGGCGATGCGCTGCGCGAACTGTTCGTGGCATACGGGCCTTGCCTCGTGCTCATCGACGAATGGGTGGCCTATGCCCGCCAGCTTCACGACCAGAGCGACCTGCCGGCCGGCAGTTTCGAAACGCAATTCACCTTCGCGCAGGCGCTGACCGAATCGGCAAAGCTCGCCAAGAATTGCCTGCTGGTGGTCTCCCTACCGGCCTCCGACTCTGCGGACCCGCGCTACGCCCAGGCCGATGACGTGGAGGTCGGCGGCATTCGCGGCCGCGAGGCCCTCGACCGTCTGCGCAACGTCGTCGGCCGCGTCGAGTCCTCCTGGCGGCCGGCAACGGCGGAAGAAGGCTTTGAGATCGTGCGGCGTCGGCTGTTCGAGCCGATCCCGGGCGATATGTTCAAGTATCGCGATGTGACGGCGCTGGCTTTTGCGGAACTTTACCGGACGCAGGCGTCGGAGTTTCCGCCGGAGTGCCGTACCGGCGATTATGAAAAGCGCATCCAGGCCGCCTACCCGATCCACCCGGAGATTTTCGACCGGCTTTATGGTGATTGGTCCACGCTGCCGAAGTTCCAGCGCACGCGCGGCGTGCTGCGTCTGATGGCGGCGGTGATCCACAGCCTCTGGGAGAAGGGCGACCGCAGCCCGCTGATCCTTCCCGCCACCATCCCGATCGACGATCCGCGCGTGCAGTTTGAGCTGACGCGCTATCTCTCGGACAATTGGGTGCCGATCATCGCGAAGGACATCGACGGGCCCAATTCGCTGCCGCTGCAGATCGACGGCGAGGTGCCAAACCTCGGCAAGCTTTCGGCGACCAGGCGCGTGGCACGCACGATTTATTTGGGCTCGGCGCCGACACGCGGGGCCGCGCATCGGGGGTTGGAGGACCGGCGTGTCAAGCTCGGCTGCGTCATGCCCGGGGAGAAGCCGGAAGTTTTCGGCGATGCGCTGCGCCGGCTCGCCGCGGGCGCGACCTATCTCTACCAGGACGGGCCGCGCTATTGGTACGACACCCAGCCGACGGTGGCAAAGCTGGCCGAAGACCGCGCCGAGCAGCTCCAGCGCGATCCGGACAAGGTGGCCGCGGAGTTGGAGGCCCGGTTGCGTGCCGACATCAAGAGGGATCGCGGGAATTTCTCGGGCATCCACTTGATGCCGCGCTCCGGGGCGGACGTGTCCGACGATTACAAGGTGCGCCTTGTCGTTCTTTCGACGGAGCACGCCTACACCAAGGGGGATGACAACTCCGCCTTAACGGCGGCAAAGGCGATTCTGGAATCGCGCGGGAATGCCCCGCGCCTCTACCGCAACACGCTGGTTTTCCTCGCCGCCGACAAGGCGCGGCTGCAAGACCTCGACGAGGCCCTGCGCAAATATCTGGCATGGGCCTCGATCGTTGACGAGAAGGAGACGCTCAACCTCGACCCGCAACAGGCCCGGCAGGCCGAAAACCGGAAGCAGGCCGCCGAGGGTGCCGTAAAGGCGCGGTTGCCCGAGACCTATCAATGGCTTCTCGTGCCGAAGCAAGCGACGCCGGAAGAGCCGATTGTCTGGGAGGCCTTGCGGCTCTCCACCGGCGATGAGTCCTTGGCAGCCCGGGCCGGCAAGAAGCTCAAAAACGACGAGCTGCTGATCTCGGACCTCGGCGTGACGATCCTGCGCAAGGAACTCGACGATATTCCCCTCTGGCGCGGCAACCATGTGGCGGTGAGGCAGCTCATCGACGATTTCGCCCGCTATCCCTATCTGCCGCGTGTCGCCGGCCCCGAGGTGCTGGTCAAGGCCATGCAGGAGGGGGTCGCCCTGCTGACGTGGCGCAAAGACGGCTTCGCCTATGCCGAGAGTTACGATGAGGCCGCGTCGCGCTATCGCGGGCTGCGAGGCGGGCAATCGGTCAGCATCACGCCCGACAGCGGCGGGCTTTTGGTAAAGCCGGAGGTCGCGGCGCGGCAGCTCGACGCCGAGGTGCCCTCTCCGCCGTCCCCCGGCCCTGCCCCCGGCCCTGCTCCAGGCCCCGACGGTGAGAAGCCGGGTTCGTATCCCGGAGCCGGTGAAACGCTGCCGATGCCGCCGACGCCGCCGGCGCCTCCGCCCCCGCATCCGCCTCGGCGCTTCTACGGCAAGGTGCGGGTGGATCCGACCCGCGTGTTGCGCGACGCCAAGCAAATCGCGGATGAGGTGATCACCCATCTCATCGGCCAGAAGGACGCCGAAGTCACCGTCATCATCGAGATTGAGGCCAAATTGCCCAACGGGGCCTCGGACCAGCTGGTGCGCACCGTCACCGAAAATGCCAACACCCTGAAATTCGAGAGCCGGGGTTTCGAGCCGGAATAAAAAACAATACCCGGCGCCTCCCGTTGATGAATTCCCCGCCGCCTACGGCGACATAGACGAAGCCGTCAAGCCCGACGTATGTCGAAACTCCTTCGCTATCTCATTTCTAACGTGCAACGATAAATGCGGCGCGGCGGATTCAGTTTTGCACCCGATTTGCCTACGCTTGGCAAACTTCAAGGAAACAAAACGCGGGGCAACTCATCATAAGGCAACGACATCGCAGGCTTTGCATTCGCAATCTTCGTTTTGCCATGCTTCTCATGCCCGAGCGAATCACGCGACAATCCGCATGTGAGCCGAGCGCCATTCGCCGGTGTGTACAAGGTCGCGCAATGTTTTCAGGCACAGGCTTTTGACGGAACTTACCGCGTGGGACAACGGCCGGTCAGTCGGGGAGACGAGATACACGGTACGCAGCAGCGGCTGATCGAAATGCCATGCCCGCAGCCGCCTCTCTTTTACTTCTTTCTCGACCGAATGTTCGGGCAGGATGGAAAATCCAAGTCCCCGCTCAACCAGACTTTTGATGCCGCCGTAAGAATCGATCTCAATACCTACGGTAAGTTGTACCCCTTCTGCGCTAGCCCGTTCGGCTACGAGAGTACGTAAGCCGTGGCCGGGGCTTGGGAGAATGAGAGGTAAGAAAGTGAGAGAAGAAAATGGAATAGTGCCGTCACGTGAAGGTGGCCCTTCATGACCAGAGGTCGGCCCGATCAGAACCATTAACTCCGACAGCACGCTAACCGAATTCAACCCGCGATCCTCTGCCGTCTGATACAGTACGCCGAGATCGACCCGACCTAGTTTTAGCCAGTCTAACACGTAACCGCTCATCGCTTCAGCAATCCTCAGTCGAATGCGCGGAAATTTCTCGCGTGCTGCGAGAATCAGCGGTACGCCGAGGATCTGGCTGATCGTGCCGGGCAAACCGAGGCGCACCTCGCCAGCCGGCTCTGTGACGCTGTCTTTAACTTCTCTCTGTGCCTGCTCGAACTGATTGAGGATAAGACGCGCGTTGCGAAGAAGGATGGTTCCCGCTTCAGTCGGCTGCACGCCTTGTGGTGTGCGGAACAGTAGAGCCATGTCAAGCTCGGCTTCCATATTCCGGATGTGGAGGCTGAGGGCGGGCTGCGCGATATTGAGCTGCTGCGAAGCGCGTGACATGGAGCCACATTCGACGATGGTAACAAAATAGCGGAGCTGCCTTAGGTCCATGACGTTCTCTCCCGCGGGATCTCACCGGTCCCTTTGTGGCAAGCTTAGTATACTACAATCATGCCGTATTAATAGCATCTCTATCGAGTGTATACTACAAGAGATTGTTGCTGTTTAGTATTGGCGCTCATGCCAAGCCCTATTCAAAAAACCACAGCTATGCGTGTAAATTTTACTATTTGCGTAAATGTATAGACTTCTGCAATCGAGATGGATTGCGGATCCGCCATCAGGCATCCCTATCGAGGATAGAACTTAGAGAAGTGTCTCGATCATCCTGGTCGCGTCGGACTGAATGCACGCCGCTCCCCCTGACTTAGTACGATCTGGGCAGAGCAAGCACGTGCTCCGCGAGATACGCAAGTATGAGGTTGGTCGAGATCGGCGCCACTTGATACAAGCGTGTTTCGCGGAATTTCCGCTCGATATCGTATTCCTCGGCAAAGCCGAAGCCGCCATGGGTCTGAATTGCGACATTGGCAGCCTCGTTAGATGCATCGGCGGCCAGCAACTTCGCCATATTTGCCTCGGCGCCGCAGTCTTGGCCGGATTCGTAACGCTGAATTGCCTCCTGCACCATCAGCTCCGCTGCCCGCATGTTTGCATATGCCCGCGCTATTGGGAACTGGATCCCCTGGTTGGCGCCGATGGGGCGGCCAAACACATGGCGATCCTTTGCGTAAGTGGTTGCCTTGCGGATAAGCCATTTCGCATCGCCCACGCATTCTGCAGCGATCAAGATGCGCTCCGCATTCATTCCTGAAAGGATGTAACGGAAGCCTCTGCCTTCTTCGCCGATCAAGTTCTCCGCCGACACGCGTACGTTATCGAAAAATACTTCCGTGGTTGCGTGGTTCATCATCGTACGGATCGGCCGGATGGTGAGGCCGTTTCCGCGTGCCTCTCGCATATCCACAATGAATACGGATAACCCGTCGGTGCGCCGTGTTACCTGGTCACGCGGCGTGGTGCGCGCAAGCAGCACCATGAGGTCGGAATGCTCGGCACGGCTCGTCCAGATTTTTTGCCCGTTGATGATGTAGTGATCTCCCTCACGTCGCGCGAAGGTCCGAATGGAGCTGGTATCGGTACCGCTGGTAGGTTCGGTGACGCCGAAGGCCTGCATCCGCAGCGAGCCGGCGGCGATGCCGGGCAGGTAACGGGCCTTCTGCGCTGCGTTGCCGTGACGCAGTACAATGTTCATAATATACATCTGCGCGTGACATGCGGCGCCGTTGCAACCGACGGCATGGATTTCCTCGAGCACCGCCGCGGCGGCCGAGAGCGTTAGGCCGGCGCCGCCGTATTCCTCAGGGATCAGAACAGCGAGATAGCCAGCCTCGGTCAGTGCCTGCACAAACTCAGTCGGATAAGCGCGCTCGGCATCCAATTTGCGCCAGTATTCTCCGGGAAATCCCTCGCATAATTTACGCACCGCGAGGCGGATGTCCGAGTGTTCGTTAGAATCCAGCATTGTGCGTTACTCCCTGACCGTCATGTAATGAATTCGGTGTGGATCACTGCGTGGTACTTGCCAACGATCGGCGCGCGCCCGAGCGCTAGCGCCGTGCCGTTAGGGATTACATCTGGGGCCATGATGCGCAACAAGCCTGCAGGCCACGCCATCGGCGTGCGGCGAGACGCAGAATGGCGAACGAGACTATCATTTCGATACAGAAACGTATAGCAACGCCCGCGGTGGCGAGTCGGCCGGCCGCCTTCGTCTGCTTCGTCGTACCGATGACCTGCATTACTCGCACACCGGTATCCGCGGCGTGGAGCCAATTGATGGAGCGCCGCCACCGTCTGTTCCAACGCGGTAACAAGCCGTCCCTCGGGCGGACGCACCGTTCAACGCGCACGCTTAGGCTCCGTGGCGAATCACGATGGTCTTGAGCGAACCGTAGCCGTACAAAGCAACAAAGCCTTTCTCGCGTCCATGGCCCGATCGCTTCGTGCCACCGAACGGCAACTCGACGCCGCCGCCCGCACCGTAGTTGTTGATAAACACTTGCCCCGATGTCACCCGTCGCGCTAGACGTAGCGCGCGGCCAATATCGTTCGTCCAAATACCGGCCACCAGCCCGTAAGGTGTACCGTTGGCAATGCGCAGCGCGTCTGCCTCATCGCGGAAGCGGATGGCCACGAGTACCGGGCCAAAAATTTCTTCTTGAGCCAACCGATGGTCTGGCGGAACATCACCGATGAGCGTTGGCCGAACATAGAAACCCCCGGGCGGAAGATTGCTGGCAAAGCAACCTTCCGCCAAGATCGATAGCCCATCGCGGCGTGCCAGATCGAGATAACTATGGATGCGGTGCAGTTGGTTCGCGTTGATTACCGGACCGAGGTCGAGGTCCTGGTCGGCTGCACCCACTTGCACGGAGCGGAACCTATCGGCCAGAATCGCAGTGAATTCGTCGTAGGCATGATCCTCGATCAGCACGCGGGAGCCTGCGCTACAAGTTTGACCGGCGTTCTGCGTGATGCCACGGACGATAATGCTCGCCGCTGTGCTGAAATCGGCATCGGCGAACACAATCTGCGGCGACTTGCCCCCCAGTTCCAGCGTCACCGGCACGGCATTCTTCGCTGCGAAGGACTGAACCAGCGAGCCGACCTCGGTAGAGCCAGTGAAGCTGATATGGCCAATTCCCGGATGCGCTGCCAATGCCGCGCCTGCTTCCTCGCCGATACCGGTTACGACATTGAAGGAGCCGGCTGGAAATCCCGCTTCCTGAGCGAGCGCGGCCAGTGCCAACGCGGTGAGCGATGCGTCTTCGGCAGGCTTGAGAACGATGGCGTTGCCCATTGCCAGGGCGGGCGCCACCGATCTGCCTATCATCTGCATCGGGTAGTTCCATGGAACCATGTGCCCGGTGACGCCGTAGGGCTCCCACACCGTGAAGGCGACAAACCCCTGCGACAATGGGATCGTCTCGCCGTGCACTTTGTCGGCAGCCGCGCCGTAATATTCGAAGTAACGCGCGCAGACTGCAGCGTCTGCACGCGCTTGTGACAGCGGCTTGCCAACATCGCTACTCTCGAGTTCTGCCAGTTTTTCGGCGTCTCGACGAATGAGTTCGGCGAGGCACAGCAAAAGTCGACCGCGCGATGTGGCGTCCAGCTGGCCCCAATCACCGGCGAGTGCAGCGTGGCCAGCCCGCACGGCCATGTCGACGTCGGCCGCCTTGCCGCGCGGCACGGTTGCAATCACCTCGCCGTCGGACGGATTTATGACCGAAATTTCCGCTCGCGCGTGCCGCCATGCCCCGCCGATGAACATCTTATGTCGTTCCATGCAATTTCCTCCTTCGCCTGGTGCTGTAGCGATGCGCCTCCGCAGAAGCGTTGACGATCGCGCGAGAGTCGGATGCCGGTGAAGTGTGATCATTCCGGCTTGCGTTGGCCAATAGATTTCAAATGGCCGGCCTATAGCAAATTGCTATGTCACCGCCTGGCCTTGGAAGGGCTGTATATCCGAACGCGATGCCCATAATAGAAAAAGCATATTTCCAGGGTTGCCGTTGGGCTTGGTAGGCTCGCCCGACAATTTGAACTTTACAATCAAGAAAGGGTTGAGAGGTGAGTCCAACGATCTCGAAATTAACTCTGATGCGCGTGGTTGCCGCCGTCGCCCTTGTGGCATTGACCATGCCGGCGCTGGCTGAAGGCGTCGATGAGCTGCCGCCGTCTATTCAGCACCAGCTCTATGACAAGGCGCATCTCGACCCGATGCAGCCGATTGGGCCCAGTGCCTACCGTGACTGGAAGCCGAAGCACAAAGCACCGTGGACGATCGGCTACGCCAGTTCCTATTCCGGCAATACTTGGCGCGCAGCAGTGATGGAGCGGCTGCAAAATGTGCTCATTCCAAAATGGAAGAAGTTGGGCCTAATCAAAGACGTCATCATTACTCAGTCCAATCTGAACGACTCGGTCCAGATCCAACAAATGCGGCAGCTCGTCGCACGCGGCGTCGATGCCATCATCGTGTGCTGCTCAAACCCTACTGCGCTGGCACCTACAGTAAAGTATGCCTATGAACGCGGGGTGGCTGTGTTTTCTGGTATCGGCTACATTGATTCCCCGTTTTCAGTCAATTCATCGGCGAATTTCGTAGTCGGCGGCGAGATGCTCGGGAAGTGGATGGCCGATGAGATTCACGGCAAGGGCAATGTACTGATCGTTGAGGGAATTCCCGGAGCCTCCGCTTCTGATTCACAAAATATCGGCATTCTCAACGCCCTGAAGGCCTATCCAGATATCAAGGTGGTAGGATCGGTTGCCGGTATGTGGACTGATCAGGTGGCGCAAGCGGGTATTCAGAAATGGCTTGCGACTAATCCTGGCAGGTTGGACGGGATCATTATTCAATCTGCCTCGGAGCTCGGGGCGGTGCGGGCGCTAAAGCAGAGTGGCCGACCGATGGTGCCGATCACGATTGGGGGCGAGCTCGGCGCGCTCTGCTACTGGCGTAAGCATCCGAACTACATCAGTTCGGCCATTCAAACTTGGCCACCCGGGGACGATTTCGAGATGGCTTGGAACATTATGATGCGTACACTGGAAGGACAAGGCCCAAAAGTTCAGTCCATTTTGACCAAGCCGGTAACGATTACCTTCAAACAGCTTGAGGCGGCGCTGCCGGAAAACTGCGACGAAGAGTCTCCCGGATGGTATGAGGTCGGCATCGAGAACTGGGCAAGCAAAAAGTATCTCGACAATTTCTTTCTCCGTCCCGCCGACCCTGAGGAATACAAACCCTAGCGGTGTTGAAGGTGCATCGCATAGCGCGCTGCTATTCGGTGCACCTTACCGTGATGCGCGATTCACACGTTTGGATCATCACAAGGCATGGCCCTTCCGGTAGTTGAAATATCTTCCGTGTGGAAAACGTTCGGGCCGACTGTGGCGCTCGGTGGCGTCAACCTAAGGGCCTATGCCGGGGAGATTCATGCAATCGTCGGCGGTAACGGATCGGGCAAGAGTACATTGGCAAAGGTAATGTCCGGTGTACTCATCCCGGAACGCGGTCACGTATCCATCTTTGGAAAGTCGCCCACATCGCCCGTGGAAGCACGCGCGCTTGGTGTGGCTAACGTATTCCAAGAAGTGCTGGTCGCGGATGCCTGCTCCGTGCTGGACAATCTCTATCTCGGCACCGACGGCCTGTTTTCGACCCCTCTCAGCCGCCACGAAAAAATCGCGCGAGCGGAGGCGTTACTGGCGAAACTTCTTGGGTACGAGCTTGATCTCGACATGCTGGTGGGCGATCTGCCGTTAAGCACGAAGCAATGGATTACGATTGCGCGTGCCCTGTTAACCGAGCCACGCGTATTGATCCTCGATGAATCCTCCGCCGCTCTCGACTTCGATTCAACCGAGCGGTTATTCCGCAAGATAAGGCAAATGAAGGAAGCGGGTTCGACCGTTTTGATCGTAACCCACCGGATCGCCGAATTAATCCGAATTGCCGACCGTGCCACCGTTTTGCGCGACGGCGTGGACGTAGGTTGCCTCGACCGCGAGGAGATTACCGAAGAACGGATCCTGGATCTGATCGCGGGCGTAGGTCGCCACGGTGCCCGGGAGGAAAAGCCCTTGTCCGGCCGGCATGACGTGCGGCCACTGCTTGACGTGAGAGACGCTCAGGTTTGGGAGCATTCCGAACGTATCAATCTTGCGCTTTATCCCGGCGAGGTGGTCGGGGTAACCGGGCTTGACGGTCAGGGGCAGGACGATTTCATCCGCTGCGTGGCCGGTATTCAGAATCTTGTATCCGGCAAGATTTCCGTCATCCATGACGGATCGGCAACGGAAGTGGAAGGGCTAAGGGCTGCCCTTGAGAATCGTCTCAGCTATGTCAGCGGCGACCGCAAAAAGGAAGGTATATTTCCGAATCTGTCGGTCTTCGAAAATCTGCTTCTTCCAGTCTATCGCGAGTATCGAATCGGCGGGTTCCTGAACTTAATTAATACGAACAAGCTCGAGCCTGTGTTCGCGTGGGAGTCCGGCAAGCTTGCAATCAAGATGGGCAGCCGCGATGACCTGATCACATCGCTCTCCGGTGGTAACCAGCAAAAGGCTCTTATCGCGCGCGCTTTCGCGCAAAAACCGCGCGTGCTAATTCTCAACGATCCTGCCCGCGGTATCGATGTCGGCGCAAAGCTTGATCTGTATCGAAACCTCCGAGACTTTGCTGAACGCGGCGGAGCGGTACTATTCCTGTCCAGCGAGATTGAAGAATTTCTCAATCTTTGTACGCGTGTGCATGTTTTTCGAAACGGTATGATCTGGAAGAGTTTCGACCCACCGTATGATGGACACGAGATTCTAAACGCTATGTTCGGCCGCAAAGGCAGCGCAGCGCTGCCAGGCGAAGAATCCGCAAGTGAGCTTTTGCTTGCGAAACACGATTTAACACCGCCACGCTTTGCCGAAGGCCGGCCTATGCCACGGCCGATCATGTCATCGCAGCCAGAGCTTAGGCCTGCTCGCATGGAGACGTTTCAGCTCGAAAGCAACAGTATTCTTCCTGGCCAGGTCATTCCTAATCGTTATGTGGAAGACAGTCATATTTCGCCGCACCTTGCGTGGTCGGGAGTGCCGGACGGTACCCGCAGCTTTGCACTTTTGATGGCGGATCCGGATTTACCGCCCGAGTTCGGGTTTCCGCGTACTTTCGCACACTGGATGGTCTATGACATTCCAGCGCATGTCCGCGAACTTCCGGAAGGGGCAAGCGGATCAGACCTGATGCCGGCCGGAGCGCGAGAATTGAACAGCGATTACGTGACTTTCGGCATTCCGGGATTCGGACGCGGTTACGGTGGACCATGGCCTCCGGACCGGGCACATCGATATGTCTTTACGGTTTACGCTTTGATGGCTGATCACCTCGAGCTGTCGGAAGACGCGGATCTACCCGCATTTTCTGCGGCTGTTCTGCCGGCTACGATCGCGAGTGCCGGATTTACGGCTTTCTACGGGCCGGCCAGAAAGCCGCTTCCATCCCCACGCTAACGCCTTGAACAGCCTAGGAGAGACGCATGAGCAGATTTGGAAGCCGACGAAATTTCGATCTGGAATGGGTCGAACGCTGGGCGCGTACCGTAAACGAGGATCGAATCTTACCAGTGATTGGCCGCTTCTTCACCGGGCGCTTCATGCTTGGCGTTGACGAAACGGAGTACCTTATAGAGGTGCGCAACGGCAAAATCCAGCGCATTTCCGAAGGAATAACGACCAATGACATGGGCTACGACTTCGGCCTCAAAGCATCAAGCAGTGCCTGGGCGAAATTCGCCCAACCGGTTCCCCCGCCGATGTTCAACGACATATGGGCCATGGCGCATCCCCTCCACAAGCAGCTTGTAATTGTGGGCAATACGCTGCCCTTCTGGCAGAACCTGCGCGCGCTTACACGGATGCTGTCATTGATGAGAGAAGTCTGACCCAAACTGCGGAGATTTATCATGAATAAGCATGATCCTATCGTAGGTCGATACGTCTATGTTCCGTGTGAGGGCAAAACTTACCGTACCTATTACGAGGAAGCGGGTGAGGGTATCCCATTGGTATGCCTGCATACGGCGGGAACGGACGGTCGCCAGTACCGACATCAGCTTTGCGATCCCGATATCACCGCCAATTTTCGGGTAATTGCGTTTGATCTCCCATGGCACGGCAAATCGCTGCCGCCCTCGGATTTCTATCTGATGGAGGATGAGTACAAGCTTACCACAAAATTTTATTGCGAATTTATTGTCGCTTTTTGTCGGGCGCTGGAATTGCGTAAGCCGGTGGTGATGGGGCAGTCCATGGGCGGGAACGTCTGTTTGGCCCTTGCATTGCGATACGAGAACGAGTTTTCTGCTTTGATCGCTCTGGAAGGCTGCGATTACTCGCCAGGATGGTGGATTGACCCGTTGCATCATCCGCACATCCACGGCGGCGAGGTGGTGGCAACCTCCGTCTTCGGGCTAATGTCGCCCGAATCTCCTGACGAGTACCGTTGGGAAACATGGTGGTACTACGCGCAAGGGGGACCAGGTGTGTTCAAAGGCGATCTCTATTTCTATAGCGTTGATTCCGACTTCCGCGATCAGGTACACAAAATATCCGGCAAATTGCCAATTTACTTTTTGACAGGCGAATACGACTTCGCTTGCACGCCTGAGATGACGGAGCGGACTGCGGAAAAAGTAAAAGGGTCGGAATGTATAATCTTTAGCGGTGGGCACTTTCCAACCTCGGAGGATCCGGTGAAATTCAAGACCGTGATCTCCCCGGTGCTCAAAAAGATTATTCAAAATGACCCGGAACGTCGCGGCCAGGACAGCGCAGCGCTTCGCAGCAACCTGGTCGAGCTCCGCACGACATCACGGAACGAGCGGCCGACGAGTCGGCGCGTGATAGAGCTCTAACTTACGGTAATAGACACCCGGAGAGATTGACGTGGCGGGGCGGCAGGAGAGATCGCAAAGCTACTTACTGGTGCCGATCCTATTGTTTGCCGTGCTTCTGGCGATTGCGGTTATCCGTGGTCCGAACCTCGTCTCGATGTCGGGTTTTGGCAGCGCCATCTTGGTTGCCGCACCGCTGATCATGGCGACTTATGCTCTAATGGCGCTGGCGATAGCGGGTCGCGGCACTGTGGATCTCGCGGTCGGGCCGCTCGTCGCGTTTATCAATGTCAGTGTCGTCACGCTCAACGGCCTTGGGATAATAACCAGCCCCATCGGGGTGTTCGTCGTTGCTCTTGGCATAGGCGTGATCTATCAGGTTTTGTTTGCGCTGTTGATTCTCTTTGTACGCGTTCAGCCTATCATTGTAGCACTCAGCGGTTTTCTTGCACTTTCGGGAATTAACCTCGTCATTATGCCGCGGCCCGGCGGTGCCGCGCCAGACTGGATGTCGTCCTGGGGCCTTGGTACCACGATCTTCTCGCCCATTCTGCTGATCATACTGGTGGCGACGGCTGCCTGGTTGTTGTTCACTCTAACGGCGTTTTATACCAACCTTCGTCTGATGGGATATGACGAACGCGCCGCCTACACCAGCGGCGTACGCATCTACGCCGTGCGTACAGGCGCACACGTGATCGCAGGGTTGTTCGAGGGGCTTGGTGGGCTTTGCTACACAGCGCTGATTTCATCTGGCGATCCTACCCAAGGTACCACGCTCACTCTTACCTCCGTCACTGCGCTGGTGCTGGGTGGCGCAAGCCTCACGGGCGGAAGGGGCGGTGTTACCGGTGCCTTGCTAGGGGCGCTCAACTTGTTCCTGATCGGCTACGTGCTCTCGACCTTCGATTTCGGAGGCATTCAGGCCTTTGTAACACAACTTTTCTACGGTCTGATCTTGATTGCCTCGCTATTGTTTACGTTACTGATCCCCCTGATCAGCCGCCACCTCTCGTTTATTTCGCCATTTGGCAGCTTTCTTATACTAGGCTTGATTGATCTTGCGATTATGCTGCAGGTAGCGACGAGTGATTCTTACAAAGTATCCCTCACTCAGTCGGTGGTCGCGCCGGGCCATACCGGGCGTTACCTCTTGCTATCTCCGGCTGCGGCACTGGGGGAAAGCGGCTGGTCTCCCACAGTGCTCCAGAAAGTGTTGTTTGGCGCGGCGTTAGTCCTCGGGTTGTTCACGCTCATAATTCGCGTCATGGTGGCTGAGGCCCTGTCGCGGCGTTTCGGCGTCTTTCTCTATGCAGCGATCGGCGTGCTGTTGCTTATGCTGCTGCTTGTCGTGAGCTTGGAAAGTCATGCAATGCCGCTGATCGGAGGCGGGCAATGACCGAAGACAATCCCGCAGTAGCTGCACTAAGCGGGGTGTTGATGATCCCGCGCACGCGGTTCGCAGTCGTTCTCAATCTTGCAATCTCGGTTATTATAGCACTGGTAGGCTTTGGCCTTGGATTCTGGCAAGGAATGCAGGCTCTCCCGGTTATCCTTGCAACAATACTAACCTTTGCTGTGACGTTTTGGGTAAGCAATGCTGTTGCTGTTGCTCTGGAGAGTAGAAGCCTTTTAAGCCAAGCACGGGTCGAGTCCTCGCCAACGGCCGCATCTGGCAAACCAAGCGCGATTTGGGTAGCAAACCGCAGTCTCATTCTCTCGATGGGGCTTTTGCTGATCCTCTATTTAATCGTGTTGGCCTCAGTACCTTCTTTCCGGACCGTTCTGAATCTGATTGCCTTCCTGTTGCTCGAGGTGATCTTGGTCGTTGCGTTCAAGGTTAGCCGGGTTGTTACCCGAGGACGCAGCGCTTTTATCGGGCTGGTGGTGCTGGGGGTGTTGGTTATCATCAGTTCTTTCAGCATTCCCGGGTTTCTTTCCGGTGCCAACATCAAGGCGATCTTACTGTTTTCGGCTTTTCTCGGTGTCGCATCCGTCGGGCAGACGCTGGTGGCGCTTATGGGCGGCCTTGACCTTTCGATTCCGTTCGTGATCGGCGCAGCGAATATCGGGCTACTCTATCTTATCGGCCTTAAGATCCCCTCTTGGATAGCGCTCGGCATAGTTATTCTTATCGGTGCGCTGATCGGGCTCATTAACGGCGTGCTATCCTTTCGCCTGCAGGGGCAAGCGTTGATCCTGACACTCGGAACGGGGTTTGCAGTTGGCGGACTTGTCCAGATCCTAACAAGCATTGGCTCGTCCTACAGCGGCAATGTCTATGGCCAGGTGCCGCCGTGGTTGTCCAACTTCGCGGCAATGAACGGCACATTCCTTGGCCTTGCCATTCCACCTGCGATCCTGTTCTGGATTTTGGTTGCGGTCATCGTCATCGTAGCGCTGCGGAAATCCATCTTCGGCCGACATATCTATGCCCTCGGCGGCAATCGTCGCGCGGCCGTACTGATCGGCATCTCCGAGTTCAAGTACTGGAGCCTCAGCTACACCTTGAGCGGCGCTTTTGCCGCGCTCACTGGCTCCATGTTGCTTGGCTGGAGTGGCGGTGGGTTCATTGGGGTCGGCGATCCTTACCTCTTCACCACTCTCGCGGCGGTGGTTATCGGCGGGACCTCGCTGCTTGGCGGCAATGGCGGCTACGGCTTTACCGTTATCGGCGTGCTTGTACTGCAAGTGCTGACGGCATTTCTCATCGGCATCGGTCTGAAATATGAATGGCAACAGTTTATCTTCGGTTTGTTGATCCTGCCGATGGTCGCGCTCTACGGCCGCTCACCCCATATCCGAGCGCAAGTCTAAAGGAAACCGATGTTTACCAATCTTTTCCAGTCGAGTGACGTGGTGGCAACTACTTTCGAGGCAGCAATCGTTGCGACACTCGCGGGGGGCACACTCAGCCTGCTGGGGCTAAGTTGGGTATCGGAGCGCTGGCGCGTGCCGCTGGCGCTGGCGGGGGTTGCTGTTCTTGTTTCCTGCTTCGGTTATCTGCAGGCGGCAGGGCTATGGCTGGCAACTCACAGTGCTTCCTCGGCGTATCGCTATATTGTATGGTTTACGGTGCAGCCAATGCAAGTTGCATCGATCTATTTCCTCGCGCGAATTGCCGGTCGAGTGCCGATCGGCGTGTTCTGGCGCATTGTGGTTGCTGCAGTGTTGATGGTGCTCAGCCGTTATCTTGGCGAGATGCACGCCTTCAACCCAACACTTGGCGTGCTGCTGTCCATAGCATTTTGGCTATATATCCTCGGCGAGATGTATTTCGGAGCCATGGCCGAAGTGCTTCGTCATGCGTCCCGACCGATGCGGACGGCGTATTTCTGGATCAGGCTGATCTTTACCATCGGCTGGGCGTTTTACCCCATCCTCTCTTTCACCGACCTCGTCATAGGCGCCGGCTATAGCAGTGGCGTCATTGTAATCTACACGATAGCAGACTTCTTTAATCTTCTTGTCGTCTCTCTCATCGTTCTGACCGTAGCCGCTCTGGAACGATACTAACCACACAACCGATGTCCGTTCCCAACGCCCGTAGATAGGAAGGTTAACATGACCAGCGTAGATATCATCGCCGTCATTATCCTTGCGACGATTATCATCGCTATCGGAGTCTATTTGCTTCACTGGCTTTACCAGCATTCCTCGAAAGACCAGTCCTTCGTTCGAACAGGCCTGGGCGGGGAACGCGTTGTGATGGGTGGCGGAGCTTTTGTCATCCCGATCGTGCATGACGTTACCATCGTCAATATGAACACGATCCCGATAGAAATTCGCCGTACCGGAGAACAGTCGCTGATTACTCGAAACAAAATGCGTGTCGATGTAGTCGCCGAGTTCTTCGTACGCGTAATCCCGACGATTGAAGGTGTCTCCGCGGCGGCACGGACGTTGGGGGAACGGACCCGGAACCCCACAGAGCTAAAGGAAATCGTGCAGGCACGTTTCGCCGATGCGATGGCTGCGGTAGCTGCTAGCTTGACGATGGAGGAGATCCATCTTGACCGGATCGGCTACATGCGTCAGGTCGGCGAGCTTGCTGCGCCACGGCTGACGGCGAACGGCCTGGAACTGGAAAGCGCTGCGCTGACCAGCCTCAACCAGACTGACATTGCCGTGTTCAACCCTGACAATGCCTTTGATGCCGAGGGTCTCACGCAGTTGACGGAGCAGATTGAAGCGCGACGGCAACTCCGCAATCGAATTGAAAACGATTCACGTATCAACATCAAACTGAAGGACTATGAGACGGAACAGAGGGCGCTAGAGATCGATCGGGATCTTGAATATGCGCGTATCGATAAGACACGGGCCATCGAGATTCGCAAAGCGTTGCAGCAGGCTGAGATAGAGGAAGAACGATCGAAATCGGCGATCAGCATTACCAACGCCCGCATACGCATCGAACAGGAAGGTGAACGTGTGCGGATTGCCAAAGACCGTATGATCGAGCTGGAGCGCATCAATAGCGCCAACGAAGTCCGCAAACTCGACATTGAGCGGCAGAAAGAGACAGAAATCGTCGACATCAACTCTCAAGCGGAGCTTGAAGCCCGTCGCATTCAGGCACGTTCGGAAATTGAGGCGGAACGGATTAGCAATGAGCAGCGTGTCCGCGAGTCCGAAATCCGCTCGCGCCAGCAGATCTCCCTAACCGAGACGGCGGCGCTCGCGGATGTTAACCAGAATAAGATCGAAAAAGACCGCGAGATCGAGGAGAGCCGCATCGAAGCGGGCCGTATGATCGAATTGCGGGCTCTGGAGCGAGACAAGCAGGTGCGTGTGACTCAAGAATCGATTGCCGCCGAGCAGGAACGGGCAGCGATTCTGAAACGTTACCTTATCGAGGTCGAACGACTGAAGAAAGATGAAGAACTCATCCAGATGGAGATTGCCAAAAATCAGAAGGTGAAGGTGGCCGAGGCCGAAGCATTCAACCTGATCGAGGATGCGACTATTGCTGCGAACCGCCGCGTAGACGAGATGCGGATTGCCGCTCGCAAGTTCATCGAACGCTTCGCGATCGAGCAACAGCGCGAGATCGAGATTACGGACAAGGAGCGTCTGATAGCGGTTATTAACAAGTCGATCGAGGAAGCACACGCAAAAGCAGAGGCAGCGGAAGCCCAAAGGGAGTTGGCTGCTGCGGAGGAGAAGATCGCGACCATACGCGCGGAAGAATCGGCGAATCGCATGAAGCTCGTAGAGCTGATTGATGCGGCGACGAGGGCTGAGCGGGAAGCGGTGCGCGTCGTTACAGCCGCTAAGGCGGAACGGGAGGCCGCACAGCAGCGGGCCGAAGCCGATATTGCCGAAGCAAGAGCGGCAGAAGTGCGCTACGCCATCGATGCCACCGGCCATCAGCTGCTCAACGAGGCGGAGAACATGCGTTCCGAATCCGCGCGACGCAGCGCCATTTACGAGCACCTGGTGCACACACTGCCGAACATCATTCGCGAAACGGTCAAGCCGATGGAGAAAATCGAGTCCATTAAGATCCTGCAGGTGGAAGGACTGCCCGGTCTCAACAGCCCATCGGAGACTGGAGGCGGGGGTGGGGGCAGCAGCAACATGAGCGACCGTATCGTCAACTCCGCGATGAAGTACCGCATGCATGTCGCTTTCCTGGATGGATTGCTTAAGGAGCTCGGGCTGCCCGTGGAAGGGCTGGGCAACGCGGGCGGCATGTCGTTCCGCAACTTCCCGCCTCCGGCGCAAGAGCAGGTAACCAAAGATGATGACTGATTGCCTGAGGCAAAGGGGGAACCGTTGATGACTTTCCCGCTCGATCCTCCGACGCGAGATCTTCGGATGCTCGACCGGCACGCTTTGGTCATAGCCGTATGGCTGCCAGTCGGGCCGGTGGGCGGAAGCCTGCTCTACTACGGGATCGGCCGTGGCAGCGCGGTCTGCATCCTAGGAGCTTTTTTGCTGGTAGTCGTGGCCTTTATCGGACATCTGCTGGTGAACCTCGCCTACCGCACGACATTTTCGCCGCGGGAGCGAGCTTTGGGGCTCGTGCTCTACGTGATGGCGCTGCTTGCCTTTGGTCTGACGGCGCTTGTCGACCCGGCATTTCCGGCAGGAATGTTCGCGCCGCTATGTGGCGGGTTTGTCTTGCTGTTTTCGGTGGTGGTTTTCACCATGCTCATCAGCTACGGCACGCGCGGAGCCTTTGAGGCATTTGACGTGATCCGCAGCTTCCGCGCCGTTGCCGCCTTGCACGCTGCGGATGAAGAGAGCGAGGGCGGCAAGGGATGACGCCGCTGCTGCTACTGGTCGTTCTTGGTCTCTTGTTCGCATACGAGCTTTATATCTGCACGCTGGCGGCCCGGCGCGCGGGGCGGCCGGAAGACTTCCTGCATGCGGGTGGATCGTTACCGGGCTGGGCGGCAATCTTTGTCTTGCCGGGTATCGTGCTTGCGGCGTTGCCGCTCATCGATCATGTGCTCCTGACCGCGCGCTACGGATTACAGTTCGGGCAGGTGGCATTGGGGTTAGTGCTGGTCGCTCTCTGCGCGACGCTTGTCCAGAAGCGGCTCTGGTTGGCCGCGCGTCTGACACGTATTCTCTCGCCGGTAGAGTTGCTTGGCACCTATTACCGCAGCATCGCGCTCCGCATATTCCTGTTCGCCGTACTCTTGCTGTTTGCGGTACCGTTCGCCGGCTTATCCCTTGGCTGGATTGGCGACCTAATCCAGCAAGCGACTGGGGGTATGGTGCCGCGTGCTGCCGCGGTCTGGGTATGCGGCTTTTTTCTGTTTCTCGCAGCAGTGATCGGCGGTTGGCGAGGCATGATCTATGTGGTTGCGGCTCAGTCATTGGTGTTGCTGGTGTTGCTCGCTTTTGGCGGAGCGTTCTCGGCTGCTGCCTTTGATCGTTTGCCGTTCTACGCGTCGGCGCTGGTGACACCAAAAGGAACGCTTGCGGACCAGATTCCCGGCGTGATCCAGTTCTCGGCAGGCATCGGCAAAGAGCAGGTGGCCGGGGGGCTCTGGACGACGGTTACGATTCTGTCTTTCAGCTTATCGTTGCTGGGCATCGTGGTGAGCCCGGCAGTGACTTTTCTGGGAAATACCGGAGGCAATCGGCCCGGGTTCGCGGTCGGACATGTGTGGATGACGGCAGGGCTGGCATGCGGCTTGCTGCTGATCGTCGGGCCGATCCTCGCTGCCGGGGTGGCAGCGACTGATCCGGCCGGGTTGCAGGCCGGGGCGCCGGGTTTCGGCGCTCTGATTGCGCGTTTCGCTAAAGTCGACGTGCTTGCCGCCGTTTGCCTCGTGCTTCTGTTCGTCAGCGCGTTGCAGATCGCCTTTGTGTTCTTCGCTGCGGCCGGGGCACACATCCTGACGCTTGATCTTGTGCTGCGCTTTATAACGCCTGACCTCTCGCCCGCAGACCGGCGACTCGCCGGGCGGATTGTTCTTGCGCTTGTGTTTGCTGCCGCGGTACTGATGGCAGGGTTTACGCTCCTTGCGGCAACGGTGGTAGCGAGCGTCACGCTGAGCCTTTCAGCGCAATTGCTCCCGGCAGTTTTGGGACTATGCTGGGTTCGCTGGTTCACCCGTCCTGCGATCATCACCGGACTGATCGTCGGCACCCTGTTCGTTTTTTTCACCGAGCCACCTGGTCTGATGGCATTCGAGGCATTGTTCCTTCCCCTGCCCTGGGGGCGTTGGCCGCTAACAGTCCATTCTGCTGCCTGGGGTCTCTTTTTCAACGTGACGGCGTGTCTTTTGATCTCTGCCGTCACGCGGGGTGGAGCGGAGGAGGAACGACGGATACGGCTGCACCAAGCCTTCGTGCATGACGATCCGGTGCGCTTCGGCAACGGTGCCGCACGGACAGCCAAATGGGCGCTGGTTGTGATCTGGACCTATTTTGCACTCGGTCCTGGTGCAATCCTGGGAAATGAGTTCTTCAGCCGCCCGATATTTACCGAGGGAGGGGTGCAGCTTGGTCTGCCTTCGCTCTGGGTATGGCAAATCGTGTTCTGGCTGGCGGGCGTGTTACTGGTCTGGTGGCTTGCGTATCCGGTGCGCTTATCGTTCGTACCGAGCAGCGTGCGGCCTCTCCTCACGCTCGAAGAGCCGAGTGCCCCGTTCGCGCACCGGCGTGTGCCGCGCTGGATTGCCCAAACCGTTGAGCGCCTTGCCAAGCGGCCCAAGGAGAGAGACATCCCCTCCCCAGATCACATGGCAAAGAGACGGAGATGATGCATGCCTGAGCCCACGACCATGGAGCGCTTGCTGGACCTTGCAGCCCTCGATACTGCTTCCCTCCCGGCCGAAGCGCGAGCCCGTGCGCGCTTGTCGCTGTTTGACTGGAGCGTGGTTGCAAGGGCTGGTGCCAGTCAACCGCTCAGCGGCGTGATCCGCAAACTCGTCCTTGTCGAAGCTGGGCGAAGCGAGGCCACGGTCGTGGGCAGTGCAGGCAAGCGTGTGCCGGCGCGCGCGGCGGCGCTGGCGAATGGAACGATCTCACACGCGCTCGACTACGATGACACGCATTTCGGCCATATCGGCCATCTTTCCGTGGGCGTACTGCCGGCCGCGCTGGCGGTGGCCGAGCGTCAGGACCTTCCGGCGATCTGCGTAATCGAGGCGTTCCTGCTCGGTGCAGAGGCGGCCTGCCGCATCGGCATGGTCCTTGGGCGGCGACACTATGAACTCGGGTTTCACCAGACCGCCACAGCCGGCGCCTTCGGCGCGACCATTGCCGCGGGACGGCTGCTCGGGCTTCAGCGTGATCAGCTCCGCAATGCACTGAGTTTGGTGGCAACCCGGGCATCGGGGCTGAAGTCGCAATTCGGCACCATGGGCAAGCCGTATAACGCCGGCATTGCTGCAAGCAATGGCGTGGAGGCAGCGCTGCTGGCTAGTTACGGCTTCATCTCATGTGACGACGGTATCGCGGGCAGCCAGGGTTTTCTCCTTACCCACTCGGACGACGTTTGCGAGGCACGCGGTTGGGCAGAGCTGCCGCCGGACCGCTTTGTCTTCGAAGACAACTCATACAAGTTGCACGCATGCTGCCATGGCACCCATGCCATGCTGAACGCGCTGCGTGAGTTGCTTGGCGGCCGCACTTTTGCGCCCGCCGAAATAGCGCAAATCCAGGTACGCACCAACCCGCGCTGGCTTAACGTCTGCGACATCAAGCGGCCGCGCACGGGACTTGAGGTCAAATTCAGCTATGCCATGTTGGCCGCAATGGCACTGCGGGGCATCGACACTGCCTCGGACCGATCGTTTGCCGATACACTCTGCGTGGACAGAGTATTATTGGACTTGGCGGAACGTGTCACGGTCGATGGCGACCCTGCCCTCAGTGACACCGCCACGCGTGTGATGCTTACGTTTGCGGGAGGCGAGCAGAGGGAGGCCATGCACGATCTTGCGGACCGCATGCCGATTGCAAAACTTCAGGAAGCGTTGCAGGCCAAGGCAGCAGCCTTGCTCGGCGCTGCGGAAGCGGAGCGAGTTTGGTCGGCGATTGCGGCAATCGATCACATTTCCGCACGCGAATTTGCCAGTATCGTATTGAACGAAAGGTCAATTCATTAAGATCGGATTTGCCGACGCCGGCAAACGGCACAAGATCTATACGGAAAATGATGCCGCAGAGAAAACCACCTCCGAATCGCCCCCGTTGATTTCCAAGGTTTTTGCAAAGATGCGGTTGCTGCGCACGCAACCGAAGCGTGGTGTTTTGTATCAGGAGGAGCGCTGCGGTTCATCGACGTTCTATCCGGCTGCTCAAGCGGCTATCGTCGTGGTTTTACGCGGCTCACCCATTGTGGAAACGGAACTTATTGGCTCGTGCAAAAACCGAACATGCAGCCCGGCAGATGATTGTCTAGCAGGCTTCATTATGCGTTCGCTGAGTTTTTTTCATGCCTTTGAAATTTTCGAGTCTTCACAGCTAGCCGCAAAGCTTGCTGCCGTATCAGGCAATCAAAAGTGTATGAGTCGCCAATCCGGGAGATTTCGGATAATCCAGCAAACGCTAAGGTGGTTACCTATGAGACAGACCACAGAACGGGAGAAAGCGTAGGCTGACGTCACACAAGACGGAATCTTGCCGGTCAAGAGTAAAATGGCCAATAGCGGCATTGGGTTTGTTTCTTGAGGCATTCCTCCTGCCCTCATCCGTGCGTGCTGCCGATCCGCCGTTTGTGATCGGCGTCATTGTGGATATGAGCGGTGTTTATGCAAGCAATGGCGGGCCGGGCGCGGTGGCGGCGGCTCGCATGGCGGTAGAGGATTTCGGCGGCACGGTACTAGGTCGTCGTATAGAAATCCTGTCGGCGGACTATCAAAACAAAGCGGAGCTTGCATCTGTCACGGTTCGCAAATGGTTCGATGTCGATAAGGCGGATATGGTGATCGAATCGACGGATTCGGCGGCAGCGCTGGCAATCCAGAAAATCGGTCAAGAAAAAGGAAAGATCACGATATCCTGCCGCTGGCTTAACGGCCGCAGCGGCGTATGCGCGCAGTACGAAGCGCGATAACGTCATTGCCTTCGATATGGGTGGTACCACCGCCAAAACCGGCCTCATCCGCGACGGAAAACCCCGCATGGCCAGCGAATTCTATGCCGATCAACTGCGTGAAGGGCGCAATATGGGCGGTTATGCGATACGCAGCCCTGTTCTTGAGTTGCTTGAAATTGGCGCCGGCGGCGGGTCGATCGCATGGATTGATGAAGTGGGGGTCGTTAAGGTCGGGCCGCGAAGCGCCGGTGCACTCCCCGGCCCTGCCTGCTATTGTCGGGGCGGCACGCATCCCACGGTGACGGATGCGCATGCAGTGATCGGTACACTCTCCGCGCCAGCCCTTCAACGAAGCGGGATTGAGTTTGATCGGGAGAAAGCCGTGGCCGCCATTGAAACGCATATCGCAAAACCCTTGGGTTGGCCACTGGCGCGCGCCGCCTATGCCATTATCGACATTGCCGTCGCCAACATGGTGGGAATGATGCGTCTGGCAACCACGCAACGCGGGATCGATCCGCGTAACTTCGTGATCGTAAGCACAGGTGGCGCCGGTCCGCTGCACGCCACTGCGGTCGGCAAGGAAATAGGCGTGCAGGAAGTCATTGTACCACCCTATCCCGGCATGTTCAGCGCACTCGGCGCCATCCTAGGCGCGGTGCGGCATGAATTCGTTCGCAGTGTTCTGGAACTTGTCAACACTCTCGGCTCCGAGGACATCAAAGACGGCTTCGCCGATTTGCATGCGCAGGCGGAGCGGCTGCTGCAAAGCGAGCCTCGCTCTGACCATCCGCCTTGCTTTCAGAGGAGCATCGAAGCCCGGTTTTTCGGCCAACTCCATCAACTCTCGATCCCGATTGTCGACGATGAAGATACCCAACCGGAACGCATCGAGACCGCGTTTCGCGCAATCTATACGAGAGAGTACGGTTTTGATCTTCCGCAAGCGATTGTTCAGATCGTCAACCTACGCTTAACAGTTCTCCTCGAGATCGGCACGCACGCAACAGGACTTTTCATGACGTGCGGCCCGAGCACACGTGATCTCAGCCCCTCCCGATGGACGAGATTTATCACGCGCGACGGCCGTGAGGACAGCTTGCCGATCTACAGCGTTGAAGGAGCGGGATCGGGATCGATCACAGGACCAGCTTTGATCGAACATGCAGGATCCACGGTCTGGATACACGCAGGACAGAGCGCTGTTACGGGAAAAGCTGGGGAGGTGATCGTTATGGTTGGCAGGAACACCTGCTGATGAGCGGAATCATCGAGAGGGATCCGGTAACGTTTGAAGTGGTCCGAAGCGCTCTCTCTGCGGCATGCGCAGAGATGAAAAGCATCATTATGCGCGCATCATTCTCGCCCCTTCTGAGCCTTTCCGCCGATCTCTCTTGCGCGCTTCTCGATGCTGCGGGCAACGTGGTTGCCCAGGGAGAGGATATCCCAGTCCATTTGGGCGCTGTGCCTTTTACCGTTCGCGCTGCCTTGGCGGCGTTTCCGGCCGAGACATGGCAAGCAGGCGACGGCGTCATGTTGAATGACCCTTACGCCGGCGGCACCCATCTGCCTGACATGACGCTGATCGTGCCGATTTTCGAGGGCAATCGAAGGCTTGGCTGCTTGGCTTTTCTCTCAGTCGGGTTCACTGGCCTGACGTCGGCGGCATCGCTCCGGGCAGCTCGAGCGTCTCCGATCATATCTTGAAGGAGGGCGTCCGTGTTCCTCCCATCAAGATTCTGGAGCAATGGCATGTTCGCTCCGATATGCTTGGCATGATGCTTGCGAACATGCGAATACCCGCTGACAGAGAGGGGGATTTTCGAGCCCAGCTCGCCGGCGCGCGCAGGGCCGAGGCACGAGTCCGCGATCTTGCCCGGCGATACGGCATCGATACCTTGACGGAGGTGATGCAAGCCACGCAGACCTACTCAAAGCGTTTGGTGTCGTTACGTCTTCGCTCTCTGCCGGACGCGGAAGTGGCCTATGAGGAGCGCCTCGACGGCGACGGAATCGACCCGAACAAACGCCCGTTGATCAAAGTCCGTATCTCGAAGAAAAGCGCTGCATTCCGGGTCGATTTTACCGGCAGCGACCCCTGTGTCCCGGGCCGATCAATGCCCCGCTCGCGGTGACGGCATCGGCCGTCTATTATGTCCTGCTGAGTTTGGTCGGGGGGGATGTGCCGCCGAATGAAGGCGCTTATACTATTGTAGAAATAATAGCGCCGCCAGGTAGTATCGTTCACGCTGTATATCCGGCACCCGTTGTGGCGGCAAATACGGAAACATCCAATCGCCTGGTCGATATTTTGCTAGCCGCTCTTGCCAAGGCCTATCCTGATCGCGTGCCTGCCGGTAGTTATGGCTCCGCTTGTGTCTATACGCTCGGCGGTTGGGACCAGCGTTATCGCCGTGCCTTTGTTCATTATGAGACAGTCGGCGGAGGCATGGGCGCGAGTTCTGCCGGAGATGGGCAAGGCGGAATGCGGGTCCATATGGGCAATACTATGAACCTTCCGATCGAAGCGATGGAGGTGGCGGTACCTATACGTTTCTTATGCTACGAATTGGTCCCCGGCAGCGGCGGAGCGGGCCGATATCGCGGTGGCGCTGGTGTGCGGAAGGTTTTTGAGACCTTGGACGATGGCATCGAAGCCTCCATTCTGGGGGAACGTACCGAAACGGCGCCCATAGGGGTTGCCGGAGGAAAAAGCGGCGCACTTGCGCGGTTTGTTCTTCACCGCGCAGGGGCCGAGAGCGTTGTGCTTCCGGCAAAGAGCGGACCGCACCGGTTACGCCGATCCGATCGGATTGAAATGATGACGGCGGGCGGCGGCGGGTGGGGAGAACAAGGGGTGACCTCATCGGGATCCTCGGGATTGTGCGACCGGTAGGACTTGGTTGTCCCGTTCGTAGGAGACGCGAGGAGAGGAGACGCGGAGAAGGATCGTTTATCAGCCTTTCGGAAGCGGGTTTTCAACAGGGTAGGCCTGCTCGATGGGGTTGAGGTCCGGGCTTTAAGGCGGCAGGAAGAATAAGACGGCAGGAAGAGAGAAAATTAGGCTTGGGCGTTGCAAATGGCGCCTTGCGCCCCGGGGCCCTTGTGGCTGACAAGGTTGTCGAGCACGACGCCGCCGCCGCGCCGCGCCACAGCATGAGAGCCAGAACTGCTTTCCTCTAAGCAAGAAAAAGTTTGCTGTGGATCGGCCCCTCGAAGACGCAGAGCGCGACGATCCGGTGGCGACGCAGTCAGGCCAGGAACGCCATGGTTTTTACAATGGCCACGCGGCAGGACCGCAACCAAGCACGCACCGCCGAGCGCTTCGCCCCGTTAATCACGCTTGCCGCGGCGAGATGGAGAAGCCGAGCTATTTCTCGTCGGCTCCGGGCCCGCGCCATAAGCGCCGGCGCACGTTCATACAAATCCTGCGAATACGGAGGTGGCGTTGGAGGCGGCCTCCTCCCGAGCCCGCATCGCGAATCAGATTTCCAACCAAGAGCCCCCCCGGATTCGACCTTACACGGTCATGCTATAGAGGAGACACATGGCGACCGATTAGCCGCACACATCAACGCTTTGGATTGGTAAGCCTTGTCGCGTGCCGGTTTTCACGATTTTGCGGCGCGCCGGCCCGTGCTCTATGGCGTGCCGCCGAGCAGTGGGGGTGCGCCCCTTCCTCCGGTTCGCCCCGGGGGGATCTGAGCGTTTCTTGCAGGGAGGAGCAAAAAACGCTCGGAAGAGGACGACAGCGCACATAGGAAATTACCAGGACGGAGAAAGGTACCGGCGCATGAGGGGATAGATTAGCAGTTGGCGGCTGCGAAGGGTCTGGAATTTTCCAAAAGGTCGAACGCCCAAAAACCAACTTTCACCCACTTGTGCTGGCGGTCAGATTATGCAAAGGGTATTATAAAGAAAACTGGGAGAGTAATGCGTCCGGTGTCGAAAGTATCGATCAATTGTGATATGGGTGAGGCGTTCGGCATTTACCGGCTGGGCGATGATGAAGCGTGCATGCCGTTCATTACTCACGCCAACATTGCTTGCGGTTTCCATGCCTCCGATCCCAGCGTCATGTGGCGAACGGTGCGCGCGGCCAAGCGTCACGGCGTTCATGTGGGTGCACACCCCGGATTGCCGGACTTGCAAGGCTTTGGTCGGCGTGAGATGCGCTTGTCGCGGGAAGAGATCACTGCCCTCATTATTTACCAGACCGGCGCTTTGGCGGGCTTTCTGAAGGCCGAGGGAATGCAATTATCGCATATTAAACCCCACGGCGCACTCTACGGTATGGCCCAGCGCGAGACGGAGGTCGCGGAAGCAATTGCCGATGCTGCTGCGGTTTTTGGTGTCCCGGTTTTTGCCTTTGCCAACTGCGCCATGTCGGAGGTCTTTACCCGGCGCGGGATCCCGTTTGTTTGTGAATTCTACGCCGACCTCGATTACAACGACGAGGGACGGAACATCATTACGAGAGAGCACCATCCGGTATCGCCGGAGGATGCCGCTGTAAAAGTACGACGCGCGGTAACCGAGGGCCGTACGCGTTCCGTCTCGGGCAAAGATGTTGCAGTGGTGGCTGAGTCGATTTGCGTGCATAGCGATACCCCCGGCGCAGTCGCCATCGCGCGGGCGGTGCGAGAGGCGTTGGCTGAGTTTATTTGAAAACCTGCGAGAATTGTAATTCGGGTTCCGAAACGGTGGGAAATGATGGGAGAAGGAAACACACCATGATAAAACTTTGGGTCGGCGCCGCTTTTGCTGGCGCGGTCTTGTCTGTGGCTTCGTCGGCATATGCTGCCGACCAATGGTGGCCGGTGAAAGTGTACGACATGGATTCCGGCAAAGCGGTGAAGACGGACTATACGCCGTTGCCGAAAGCGTCGAAACCTTGGAACATTTGCGTGTTGTTTCCGCACATGAAGGACACTTTCTGGGTGGCGGTGGACTACGGCATCGTTGAGGAGGCGAAACGTGAAGGCGTCAATATGACGCTTTACGAAGCCGGCGGCTACGAGAACCTGCCCAAACAGCTCGCTCAGTTCGATGATTGCATGGCCGGAAACTTTGATGCGATTGTTGTCGGTCCGATTTCCGAGGCGGGGTTGACGCGCAAGATGCGCGAAGCCGCAAAAGCGGGTAAGCCGGTTATCAGCACTGTCAATCCATTGCCGAAAGCACCGGCCATAGCGCGGATGTATGTCGATTTCACCCTTATGGGCGAGCAGACGGGCAAGTTTTTGGTCGATTACATGAAAGGCAAGCCGGCGCGCGTGGTGAATTTTCCGGGTCCGGCAGGTTCCGGCTGGGCTGAGCAGTTCAACAATGGTTTCAAGAAAGCCATCGAGTCGGCAAGTAATGTCAAGCTGTTGGGAGAAAAGTTCGGGGATTCCGGCGTTGCCGTGCAACTCGGCTTGATTCAAAACGCGCTGCAGGCTTACCCCGAGATGAACGTAATTTGGGGCTGCGCTCCGGCAGCGGAGGCTGCGATCGGCGCGGTTCGTCAAGCCGGCCGTAACAACATGCTGATCATCTCCTCCTATGAAAACCAGGCGATGTTGGATGCGTTAAATAAAGGTGAGATCCTGGCTTTTGCCACCCAATATCCGGTGTTGGAAGGGCGGGTTGCCATCGATACGGCAGTGCGTATCTTGGAGCACAAGCCCTACATCAAATTTTCGATGCCGATTCCGGATATTATCGACAAGGATAATCTCGACAAAATCAATATGAGCCTGGTGTTGGCGCCGGCCAGCTTCAAGGCTGAGTACTCCGTCAAGGCGCAGTAATGACAGGGGCGGCGCCCGAAATGCCGGTTGCACTCGATACACGGGCGCCGCAACCGGTCTCCTCTTTTTCTTCCGAGGGTACGCTTTTGGAAATGCGCGGAATTTCCAAGCGCTTTCCAGGCGTATTGGCGTTGGACGGGGTGGATTTTGATCTACGGTATGGTGAGATCCATGTTCTGTTCGGCGAAAACGGTGCCGGAAAATCGACACTAATCAACATCATTGCGGGTACCTTTCCCCCCGATACCGGCGAAGTGCGTTACCGGGAAGAACGCATCACGGACCTAACGCCGCACCGCGCGCGTGTGATCGGCATCAGCCCGGTGTTTCAAGAGTTCAGCCTGGTTCCCGACCTCACAGTCGAGGACAACCTGTTTCTTGGTCATGAAATCAGCAAGTTCGGCCTGTTGGACCGCAAGACGATGCGGCAACGAGCGCGTGCGATCATTGCCGAGCTTGGTTTTGACCTTAGTCCTGAGCGTAAGGTCCGCGAATTGTCGCGCGCGCATCAGCAGATGGTTGAAATCACCAAGGCGCTGCTGACCAATGTTCGGCTGCTGATTTTAGACGAACCGACAGCATCGCTGACCGAAGCCGAGGCCGCACGATTGTTCGAGCTGGTGGCACGACTGAAGGCACAGGGGGTCGGTATTATTTACGTGTCGCATCGGTTGGCGGAGATTCGCCGGCTCGCGGATCGGATCACCGTATTGCGAGACGGACGCAAAATTACCACGGTACGAGCCAAAGACGTGAGTAATCGCGAATTGATCGAACTCATGACTGGCCGAGCGGTGGAGGCGTTGTTTCCGACAATCCGCCATGCGCCGGGCGATATCGTGTTCGAGGTGGAACGGCTTACCCTCGCAAATGGGTCGGTGCAGGAAGCGTCGATGACCGTGCGCGCGGGGGAGATAGTGGGTATCGCTGGATTGGTCGGCTGCGGCAAATCCGAGCTGATCCGAGCGGTTTTCGGACTAGAAAAGATCGCCAGCGGCACGATTCGTCATCGCGGCCGCTCATTGCACGGTCTAACGCCGCGAACCGCGCTTGCGACCGGCATCTGCTATTTCCCGTCTGATCGGGTTTCGGAAGGGTTGGCACTGTCACGGCCGGTTCGAGAAAATATTTCCATGGCGGCGCTCAATCAACCGGCCTTTGCCCGTGGATTTATTCTTCGTCGCACAGAAGAGCGGCGGCGGGTACAGCTTATTGCCGAGAAGCTTCGCTTGCGCCCGCCGCGTATCGAGCAAAACGTCATCAATCTCTCTGGAGGCAACCGTCAGAAGGTTGTTCTAGGTCGGGCAATGACGCGTGATCTCGACGTGTTGCTGTTCGACGAACCGACTGTTGGTATCGATGTCGGTGCAAAATACGAAGTTTATGAGTTGATCAAAGAGCTTGCGGAGCAAGGGGCCGCAATTGTGCTTGTTTCTTCGGAATTGCCTGAAGTGATGAATTTATCACGGCGACTCTATGTCATGCACCGGGCGCGAATCGTTGCGGAATTACAGGGCGACGAGATCAGCGAGAGCCGTATCCTTGCTCATTTTTTTGCCGGAGCGGAGCATGCCCGCTAGCCGCTTGCCGCATATGCGTTGGCGCCAAGCGTTGTTGTTCGGCGAAGCAGGCGTGCTTCCTGCTTTGTTTCTGGTGCTGGTTTTGGTACTGGCGGCAACTCAGCCTTATTTTCTGGCGACGCAAAATATCATCAATGTGTTGCGAAATGCGTCATTCTTGATCATTGCGGCTTCCGGACAGATGCTGGTACTGATCGTCGGCGGATTTGATCTATCCATCGGCGCGGTGATCGCCTTGACCAGCGTTGTTTCGGCGAGCGTCATGGCGGGATTGCCTGGTTACGGCGTGCACGGCACCGGCGCGATTATCGCACTTGGGGTGTTGGCGGGCCTCGGCTGCGGGTTGGCTGTGGGTCTTGTCAACGCGTTTTGTGTGACGGTGCTCAGGGTGCCACCGTTCATGGCTACCCTTGGCACGATGTCGATCGCCAATGGTCTTGGGTTGCTGCTGACGAACGGGATTCCGGTCTACGGAATGCCGGAGGTCTATGTCGCCATTGTGGGTCGGGCTATTATCTTCGGGTTGCCGATTGCGCTTTATGCGGCTGCTGCCGTCGTCGTCGTGCTGTGGTGCGTTCTTAATCTGACTCGAATCGGACGCTATATTTATGCCAGCGGCGGCAATCTGCAGGCGGCTGTAGTTTCCGGCATTAATACGCGAGCAATGTTAGTTGTGGCTTATGTGTTGAGTTCGCTGCTCGGATCAATCACCGGGCTTCTGCTGACTGCCGAAATCGGTTCCGGCCAGGCGACCACGGGTGAATCCCTTATGCTGGAAAGTCTGGCAGCCGCGGTGTTGGGGGGGGTTAGCCTGAGCGGCGGCGTCGGCCGAGTTGAGCTCGTGGCGCTTGGCGCTATTTTTTTGCTTACGCTTACCAATGCGATGGATTTGATGCGCGTGGATACGCGGCTGCAATTGATCGTGCTTGGCTGCATCCTGGCCGGTGCGGTCAGCTTGGAGGTGCTCGGCCGGCGCCGGCAGACCGCACATGTCTAGGGGCGGTACTCTTGTTGCTGCTGCAGCGGCACAACACCGGGGGTTGGAACGGTTCGGCAATCAGGCGATTTTGCTCATTCTCATCGTGGTTATGGGCGCTGCCTTTGCGCTTATAGAGCCGCGCATTGTCTCGCGCAGCAACGTGCTCAATGTGCTCCAGCAGGCAAGCTATCTTATCGTTTTTACCATAGCGCAAACCCTGGTGATCCTGACACGCGGCTTTGATCTTTCTCTGGGAACGACGGTTTCCGCGGTTAGTGTGGCCAGCGCGTTGGTACTCACCGGTTTTGGCGATGATCCTGCAGGTTGGGTAATTGCACTCGGCATTGCCGCCGGGCTAGGCGTTGGCCTTGCAGTCGGTTTGTTTAACGGCTTGCTGGTAGCGGTGATCGGCGTCAACCCGTTTATTGCGACGCTCGCCAGCTTGAATATCTGCCTTGGCGTTGCCACCACGATCTCCGGCGGTAAGCCGGTATTCGGCGTGCCCGACGGCTTTTCGACCTTGCTTTACGACGGCACCGTTGTTGGGGTGCGTGTGACGCTCTTAATTGCTGCGGCAGTGCTGCTGGCTGCCTGGTTTGTGCTGACGCGTACCGTATTTGGTCGCGCCGTTTATCTGATCGGCAGTAATCCCCGTGCTGCAATGGTCGCGGGACTACCGACGCGAATCTATCTTACGTCGGCTTATGTTATTTGTTCACTGTTGGCGGCGCTTGGAGCGCTTATGCTGACCGCGCGTACCGGATCGGGCGAACCGAATCTCGGTGGTAGCCTGATGTTGCAAAGCATCGCTGCCGCGGTGATCGGCGGCGTAAGTCTGCGCGGCGGCACGGGGGGCGTTGGAGCGGCTATTCTTGGCGCGCTCTTTGTTACCATGCTCTCAAACGGGATGGATTTGCTGCGCGTCAGCGGTTATGTACAGACAATTGCGCTTGGAGTTGTGGTTATCCTAGCTACTGCGCTTGATTTTCTACGTGGGCAGCGCAGGGTCTAGTTGTAAGATGGTGGGCGTTTACCAGGCCGACCAGCCGGCATCCACCATCAGCGTTGCGCCATGCACCGCGGCGGCATCGTCAGAAGCAAGAAACACGGCAGCACCTGCCATCTCTTCCGGGTTAAGAAAATCGCGGCCGGTTGGCGTCATTGTACGCATCAGGCGAATATAATCTTCGTTGCCGGGCCCCCGCAGATGTGCGTTCAACGGCGTTGCGACATTACCAGGGGCAAGCGAGTTGACATTGATATTGTAGCGGCCGAGCTCAACGGCCAGCGCTTTGGTCAAAAGCTCCAGACCGCCTTTGGATGCGCAATAAGCCGGGCAATTGGGGAACGCGCCGACGCCGGCGATGGAGGTAACGTTGATCACCTTGCCGCCGCCGTTGCGACGAAACTCCGGCAGCAATGCCTTGACGCAAAAAAACGCTCCCTTGAGGTTGAGGTCAAGCTGCTCATCCCAGATCGCCTCGGTGGTTTCCTCCACTGGTACGGTACGGAACACACCAGCGTTGTTGACCAGAATATCGACGCGACCGAACGCCTCCAGCACCTCTGCGACCATTCGCTCGATCTCCGATACTTTCGAGCAATCGGCAAAAAAAGCACGAGCCTCGCCCCCCGCATTTTTAATACGGCTGACAACTTGTTCGGCTTTGTCGCGGCTTTTGCTGCATACCACGGCGACACGTGCGCCCTCGGCGCCGTAGCGTACCGCGATCGCCTCTCCGATACCTTGCGAGCCACCGGTAACGATGGCAACCTTGCCTTGCAATTTCATTGCCTCTCCTCCCGAATCTTTTCGGTTTGCTTCCAGCTCATGACAGTATTCCCCGCTGTCAGCGATAAGTCCAGATGCATTGCAGGCGCTTGCCATGGCAGCGAGTAAAGGGCAAAATTACTGCTGAGCGGAATGACGCACATATGGGGGGATTAGATGGGTCTTCGCATTGCTGTAGATATCGGAGGAACCTTTACAGATTTTTGCATTCTCGATGAAGAAACCGGTGTGATGCGGGTGGCCAAGATGTCGTCGACCAAGGATCCGATCGACGGCTTGTTCGCTGGCCTTACGCAGGAGCGAATCAATCTTGCTGATGTGACACTGTTTTCTCACGGTACAACGGTCGCCACCAATGCCCTGATTACGCGCCGCCTGCCGCGCACTGCGATGGTTTGCACCGAAGGTTTCCGCGACGTGATTGAAATACGTCGGGCCAATAAGGAAGATCTCTGGGACACATATAAAGATGTTGCCCGTCCTTACATTCCGCGTCGCGATCGGCTGACGGTGCGCGAGCGTGTGGACGCGGCCGGACGCATTGTCACGCCGCTGGACGAGGCAGGGGCACGCGAGGTCGCGCGGATTTTGCGCAAGCGTCAGGTTGCCGCGGTGGCCGTCTGCTTTATGAATGCCTTTATGAACGGCGCCAACGAACGGCGGATGAAGGAGATCCTGGAGGAGGAACTTCCCGGCGTTCCGGTCACCACAAGCTCTGAGGTGTTGCCCGAAATTTTCGAGCACGAGCGGTTTTCCACAACCGTTGTCAATGCGGTGTTAAGCCCCGTTGTGGGGGATTATGCCACTCGGCTTGGCGAGCGGCTGGCCGAGGGCGGCTACCGTAACGATCTTTTGCTTTTGCACAGCGGCGGCGGCGTGATGACGGCGCAGAGCGCGCGGCAATTTGCTGGGCGTCTCGCCGGCTCCGGTATTGCTGCCGGTGCGCTAGCGAGCCGTCATATCGCCATGCAATGCGGCTACCCCAACTCCATCGGTCTCGACATGGGCGGAACAAGCTGCGACGTGTCGCTCGCTTACGAAGGGCGGTCGCGCGTTACGAAGGACTGGTATATCGAATTTGGCTATCCGATTCGGTTCCCCTCAATCGAGGTGCTGACAATCGGTGCTGGAGGCGGTTCGCTCGCCTGGATTGACGAAGGTGGATCTTTGCACAACGGCCCGCAATCGGCCGGTGCGGATCCCGGACCCGCCTGTTATGGCCAAGGCAATGAGGCGCCGACCAACACCGATGCCCATGTCGTACTCGGCCGGCTTGCGCATGGGCTGGCGGGCGGGCGTGTAAAGCTTGACCCGAAACTGGCGGAGGCGGCGGTGCGCCGCGGCGTCGCCACGCCGCTCGGGATGGGGTTGCACGAAGCTGCGGAGGCAATCCTCAAAGTTGCCGATGCCAATATGGCAGATGCTGTGCGTTTGATTTCGATCAGCCGCGGCTACGATCCACGCGACTTTGCGCTGGTCGCATTCGGCGGCGCCGGCCCGTTACACGGCGCGACTTTGGCGCGCGAGTTGTCAATTCCGACCGTGATCGTGCCGCCCAATCCGGGTGTTACTTCCGCGTTAGGCTGTCTTTTGGTGGATATCCAGCATGACCTGTCTGTCAGTTACATCCGGCCGGCGGCCGAGGCGGATCCTGCCGAAATCGAAGCAGAGTTCGCAGCGCTGGAGCGGGAGGCGTGGGAGCGGATGCATCACGAAGGCGTGCGCGAACAGGACGTGGTGATCGAGCGCAGCGTCGACATGATGTATCGCGGCCAATGGCGGTCGCTCACTGTGCCGGTCGGTACCCCGATCAACTCGACTTCCGCGCTGGTTATGGCGTTCCATGCACAGCACGAGCGCGAATACAATTTCCGCCGCGATGACGCGCCGGTTGATCTCTACCGGCTTAACCTGCGTGCGGTCGGCCTGGTTCCGAAGGCATCGTTCCGCGAACATTCGGGTGACGGACGCATGCCGTCTCCGTATGAACGCCGCGCGGTATGGTTCGATGGAGCCACTCCGGTCGAAACCCCGGTCTTTCGACGTGAGGAGTTACCGGCTGGCGCGCGTTTTCGTGGCCCGGCGATTATCGAACAACTTGATTCCACTACCATTATTCCGCCCGACGTGGCTACGGAAGTGGATCGGTTTCTCAACATCATTATGCATGTGGGTGGCTGAACATGACGACACAGCAAGGTTTTGCCCTTGATCCCGTCACCTTCGAGGTGCTGAAAAACTCGTTCATCACGACCGTTGACCAAATGGCGGAGCAGATTCTGAGAACCTGTTACTCCTTCGTCATTTTTAATCGGGACTTTTCCAACGCACTGAATGACATCAACGGCGACTCGATTGCGCAAGGCAATTATGATATCGCAGTGCATGTCGGCACGCTGCATTACACCTGCAAGGAGGTGATTCGCTTTTTTTCCGGCGATATGAAACCGGGCGACGTTTATGCGATCAACGACCCCTACGCGGGGGGAACCCATTTCCCGGATGTGCGCTTGATACGCCCAATTTTTGTCGGTGACGAACCGATTGCTTTTGCGCAGTCTAATGGCCACTGGTCGGATGTCGGTGGGAGCGTTCCGGGCTCCTTTGATGTATTGGCGAAAGAAATGTTTCGTGAAGGCATCCGCATTACGCCGGTGCGGCTGTGGAACGGTGGCACGTTCTGTCGCGATGTCGCGCATATGATCGCGGCGAATACGCGCGATCCGGCCTCCATCATCGGCGACATGCAATCGCAGGCAGAGGCCACGCGCGTCGCCGAGCGTGAAATACTCCGGCTCGTGGGTAAATACGGTAAGGAGACGGTGCTCACCGGCTTTGCCGACGTGCAAGATTACGTCGAGCGAGCGTTGCGCCATCGTCTTGCCGCGCTGCCGGACGGAGAATGGGAAACACAGGATTTCATCGACCGCGATCCTGCCGGCGGCGAGGGGATGATTCCGATCAAGGTCAAGCTGATAATTAAAGGGGACCGCGCCATCTACGACTTTTCCGGCAGTCACCCGTGCATCGGCTCGCTTTACAATTCTGCTTTTGGCTCGACCTTCTCGGCGGTCGTGGCGGGCATGAAAACATTCTTCCCGGACCTGCCGCTCAATTCAGGCTTCTATCGGCCGATCGAGGTGATCGCGCCGGAAGATACGGTGGTCAACGCGCGCTGGCCGATCGCGGTGACGGGATTCCTGATGCCGTTCGAAAAAATTATGAACTCCATCTATGAAATCTGGTCCCAGATCATGCCGGGACGCGCAATAGCCTGCGCATTTAATCTAGAGTATCTGCTCACCGGCGGACGTGACCTCCGCTCGCCCGAGAAGCCGATTTTTATGTTTTATGACTGGCTGCCTGGGGGTTGGGGTGGACGCAACGGACGGGACGGCAGCAATGTAACCACGGCCTGCTTCGGCACCGGTTTGCAGTCGCAACCTGTGGAAGGGCAAGAACGGGTTTCGCCGATCCTAACCAATGAATATCAAATTGTGACCGATTCCCCGGGCCCCGGGAAGTGGCGCGGCGGTGCCGGTGTACGCAAGACCAGCACCCTACTGGAGGCGGATCGGACCGTGATTTCATATATCTGTGACCGGGAGCGGGCAATCGTCTGGGGTATTAACGGCGGCTTGCCCTCGATGCCGCATGGTCTCAGCCTACGCCGTAACGGGGCAAATACCGAGGAATGGCTCGGTTCGGTGTTTTCGGACGTACCGCTGGCAAGTGGCGACGTGTTTTCTCGCCCTACAGCCGGCGGCGGCGGCTATGGCGATCCTTTGGAGCGCGACCCGGCGTTGGTGCGTGAGGATGTCGCGGACGATTATGTTTCGCTGGAGCGTGCACGCAAAGATTACGGAGTGGTGCTCCGCGTGATCGATGCCGATCTGGCGGAATATGAGGTCGATGAAGAAGCGACGGCCCGCGAACGGGCGCGAATCCGTCGGGAGCGGCGTGCCTGGCTCGCCACGCCTCCGGAGGAAGTCGCGCGCAGATATCGCGCGGGCGAACTCGACCAGCTCGACGTGATACGGCACTATGCGGTAATTCTCGACTGGGCAACCGGCGCGTTATTGGAACGTTCAACCGCCCAGTTCCGGGAAATGTTCCACAAGCGCGCCGCCGCGCACTGGCGGGATTGAACAAAGCGGAGAATACAACGTCTGATGGCAACGAAAACCATAGCCGCTCCAATTCCTGGCACTTTTTATCGTCGACCTTCCCCCGATGCCCCGCCGTTCAAAAACGAGGGTGATCCGGTGGTAGCCGGCGAACCGGTTGGGTTGATCGAGGTGATGAAGACCTTTACCCAGGTCCTTGCTGAGGAAACCGGCCGAATTCGCCGCTTTCTAGTGGAAAACGAAGAGGTGGTGATGGCAGGCGATCCGCTCTACGAGCTGGACGTTTGAGCGGCCAGCTATGGCGTTGCGCAAGCTCTTCATAGCCAATCGCGGCGAGATTGCCGTCCGCATCATCCGAGCGGCGCGGGAGTTGGGTATTACCACCGTCCAGGCGGTTTCAGCCGCCGATCGTGATATGCTGGCTGCACGCCTCGCCGACGAAGTGGTGGAGATTGGCCCCGCTCACGCTGCCAAATCCTACCTAAATCGGGAAGCGATACTTCGCGCCGCACTGAGCGTCGGGGCGGACGCAGTGCACCCCGGTTATGGTTTTCTCTCTGAGAACGCGGCATTTGCCGAGGCGGTAGAGCAGGCCGGTTTAATTTTTGTCGGCCCTAGCGCAGCGACGATTGCGCTGATGGGGGATAAAGCCCGTGCACGCCAGGTAGCGGCCGAGGCAGGCGTGCCGACCGTGCCCGGCACCCCGGGCGCGGCTTATACCATTGAGGAGCTGCGCGCCTACGCGCACGAGATCGGATTTCCGGTGATGGTCAAGGCCGCTGCCGGCGGGGGTGGACGGGGCATCCGCGTGGCCTACGACGCCGATATGCTGGAAAGGCTACTGACCGAGGCGCAAATCGAAGCGAAAGCAGCCTTCGGCGACCACGCTCTCTATCTGGAGCGTTTCCTTGCTCGTGCGCGGCATGTGGAAGTACAAGTGTTGGGCGACGGCGCCCATGTCATTCATCTGTTCGAGCGCGAATGCTCACTGCAGCGCCGGCGGCAGAAATTGTGGGAGGAAGCGCCGTCGGCAAGCCTCACCGATGCCACGCGAGCCGCGCTCTGCGCCTCTGCCGTGCGGCTTGCGAAGTCCGTCGGTTATCGCGGCGCCGGAACGTTGGAATATCTGCTGGATGAAGCGACGGGCGAATTCTTCTTTATCGAAATGAATACGCGTATACAGGTTGAACATCCGGTGACCGAAATGGTCACTGGCATTGATCTGGTGCGCGAAATGCTGCGTATTGCGGCGGGGGAGAGTTTACGATTCGCACAATCTGATATCTCGCTGCGCGGCCATGCGATCGAATGTCGTATCAATGCCGAAGATCCGATGCGCGGCTTTCATCCTGCGCCGGGAACGGTGCAGGCGCTTGAGGTGCCCGGCGGGCCAGGCGTCCGGTTTGATACGATGCTCTACCCCGGCTACACTGTCCCGCCGTTTTACGATTCGCTGCTTGGTAAGCTTGTGGTATGGGATGAAGACCGCAGCTCGGCACTAGCGAGACTACGACGCGCGCTCGCGGAACTGCATATCGAGGGTATTCCGACTACCATCCCGCTGCATCGAAAGCTTGCCGAGCACCCCGATATTATCGGGCATTCCGCCCATACCGGGTGGTTGGAAGCCTGGCTTGATAAGGACGGTTTCAACATCGAAGCGCAGATATAGGTCGCACATGAAGACACGTATGAGCTTCGGAGGTGACGAGCACATTTTCGTCGAGCTTGACGAAGAAATGTCACTCGAAGCCTGCTTTCGTGCTCTCTCGCTTGCCAAAGCGGTACGCGAGAGCGGTATTAAGGGCATCACCGAGGTCTGCCCTGCCAATGCCTCGTTTCAGGTGAAATTCGATCCTGATGTCATCGCGCCGGAGGATCTCCGCGCGGAGCTCACGGCGCTCGACCAGGCGACCGAGCGTACCGAACCGTTGCTCAACACGCGCATCATCGAGGTGCCTGTGTTTTACAACGATCCTTGGACGCATGAGACTCTGATGCGCTTCCGCGAGCGGCATCAGACGCCGGATATGACAGATCTAGAATACGCAGCGAAGATCAATAACTACGCTTCGGTGGATGCCCTAATCGCTGCGCACGCGGCATCTCCGTGGTTTGTGAGTATGGTTGGTTTCGTTGCCGGTTTGCCGTGGCTTTATCAGATGGTCGAACGCGAGAAACAGATCGAGGTACCGAAGTACCTGCGCCCGCGTACCGACACGCCGCGGCTGACGGTCGGTCACGGCGGCTGCTTCGGTTGTATCTATTCTGTGCGCGGCGCCGGTGGTTATCAAATGTTTGGCATAACACCAATGCCCATCTATGATCCCAAACAGGCAATATCGTATCTTCGGGACTTCATGATTTTGTTTAATCCAGGGGATATTGTGAAATTCCGATCGATCGGGCGTGAGGAATACGACGCGATTGTGGCGGACGTGGAAGCAGGTCGGTTTACGCCGCGTATTCAGCCCGTAACATTTTCGCTCGATGCGTTCCACACCGATCCCGCTGCCAGCAATGCCAAACTCGTGGGGGCGCTCTATGGCAATTGAAGTGATCAAACCGGGTCTTGCAACCACGGTGCAGGACCTCGGGCGACCCGGTTATTATCATCTGGGTATTCCCGAATCCGGCGGCATGGACCGCTATGCGTTGCGCGCGGCTAATTTGCTCGTGGGTAACGATGAGGGAGATGCCGTGTTGGAAGCAACGTTTCAGGGACCGGAACTCCGCTTTACCCAGGATACGCTCGTCGCTGTCACCGGTGCCGAGTTGCCGCCCCAGGTGGACGGTGTCGTTTACCCCACATGGACCGCGTTCACGGTGAAAGCGGGTCAGACACTGAGCTTCGGTTTCCTTAAACGCGGTGCGCGTGCGTATATCGCTGTCGCTGGCGGCATCGATGTCCCGGTGGTGTTGGGCAGTCGGTCCACTTACGCTCTTGGCACGCTCGGAGGATTTGAAGGGCGTAAGCTCCAGGCTGGGGATATCTTGCCCGTCGGTGCGGTTCGTCACTCAGCGCGTGAGGGACGAAGCGCTCCGGAATCGTTACGGCCTATGCCGTCGACTCCTGCAATCTTGCGCGTACTTCCGGGCCTTTATGATTTCCGTATCACAAAGGCGGCGTTGGAGGGTTTCTTTGCCGATACGTGGAAAGTTGCGACCGAGGCCGATCGCATCGGTTATCGTTTCCGCGGCGGGCGGCCGTTGGAATTCGTGCCGCGTAAGCAACCTTTCGGAGCTGGTTCCGATCCGTCCAACATTGTCGATAGTTGCTATCCGTACGGATCAATCCAGATTCCCGGGGGTACCGAGCCGATCGTACTGCATCGCGATGCAGTATCTGGCGGTGGGTATTTCATGATCGGGACCGTGATTTCGGCTGATATGGATCTGATTGGCCAGATGCAGCCCAATGCGCTTGTTCGCTTCGTACCAGTAGACCTGCCTCAGGCCCTCTCTGCAAGACGCGAGGCAAACGAACGGTTGGCGGCATTGCGTCGTTGTCTTGCGTAGCTCTTTCTGCCGTTATGCCTTAGTCCGCGCCCATTACACTTCGTTTAACGTCAATCGAAGCAAGGCTAACTCCAATTTTTCAGCCTTGAAGCAAAGTTGAGCAAATTTGCGAATACTGACTGTAAAGAGACCCTAGGTCATAAACTGATAAAAAGGATTCCCGCAAGGATGCCCGCAAGGATGGAGGTGTGATTCGAGTTTTTTGTTTGGGAGGCTTGATCATGCGGGGCTATGAGCTGACGGATTTTGAACGGAGTGTGATTGCGCCGTTGCTGCCGGACAAGCCGCGCGGCGTTTCGCGGGCGGATGCCCGGCGGGTTTTGAACGGGATTTTTGAGTCTTGCGAACAGGCGCGCCGTGGCGGGCGCTGTCCAGGGAATACGGCTCGCCGACAACCTGCTACAAATCCGTACTCTATCGAGCCCGTAACCGCATAACGTAGATGGGAAGGCTTGACTCAGAAAATTGTAAATTTTGAACGGGGAAACAAACATGGCTCCAGCGCACTCCAACTCCAACGCCGCACGCGATATTGCCGCTGTCCTCCATCCCTATACTGATCTCAAACGGCATGCCGAAGTCGGGCCGCTCGTCATCGTTCGCGGTGAGGGCGTGCGCGTGTGGGACGATCGTGGCAATGCATATATCGAGGCAATGGCCGGTCTGTGGTCGGCAGCACTCGGGTTCAGTAACGAACGCCTGATTGCCGCGGCGACCCAACAATTCCGCAAACTTCCCTTTTATCACGCTTTCGCCGCCAAGTCGCACGAGCCGTTGATCACCCTCGCCGAGATGTTGCTTGAGCGGGCGCCGGTACCAATGAGCAAAGTTTTCTTTGCTAACTCCGGCTCAGAGGCTAACGACACCGCGATCAAACTTATTTGGTATTACAACAACGCCCGAGGCCGTCCGGCCAAGAAGAAGATCATCAGCCGTCTCAAAGCCTATCATGGGGTGACGGTAGCCTCAGCTTCGCTCACCGGCCTTGTTACCAATCATCGAGCCTTTGATCTGCCTTTGCCGGGCTTCCTGCATACCCTCACTCCCCATTTCTACCACGAAGGCCGCCCCGGCGAGAGCGAAGAGAACTTCGCTAGCCGTTGCGCAGAGGAACTCGAACGCCTCATCCTCGCCGAGGGGCCGGAAACCATTGCCGCTATGTTTGCGGAACCGGTCATGGGAGCAGGCGGCGTCATACCGCCCCCGGCGACCTATTTCGAGAAAATTCAGGAGGTGCTGCGCCGCTATGACATTCTCCTCGTGGCCGACGAAGTGATCTGTGGCTTCGGTCGGACCGGCAATTACTGGGGAAGCCAGACTTTCCGAATCGAGCCTGACATCATCACCTGCGCCAAGGCGCTTTCCGCCTCATATCTGCCCATTAGTGCAGTAATGGTGAGTGAACCGGTTTTTGCCGCGGTCGCCGAGGCCTCACACGAAATCGGCACTTTCGGTCACGGTTTCACCTATTCAGGCCATCCTGTGCCTGCGGCGGTAGCGATAGAGGCGCTTCGCATTTATGACGAAGGACTGATTGACCACGTGAAGGCCGTAGCCCCGGCCTTCCAGCGTCGGCTTGCCGCCTTTGCCGATCACCCGCTTATCGGTGAAGCACGCGGCGTAGGCCTTATTGGCGGTATCGAAATCGTTGCAGACAAGGAAGCCCGGCGCAATTACGACCCCGCACTCAAGATTGGCTTGCGCGCCGCCAAGCTTATCGAGGAGCACGGCGTCATCAGCCGCCCTATCGCTGGTGACGTGCTCGCGTTCGCCCCGCCGCTCATCATCAGTGAAAGCGAAATTGATGAGATGTTCGACCGGGTGGGCAAGGCCCTCGATGTCCTGCATGATCAACTTATCCGCGATCAGTAAACACCGTGACAGTGCCCCTTGTTTTTGAGTTGGCGAGGGTCTGGCCGTTTTGATCATGCACATTCGGAGCAACGGGCCGCGGCGCGGGGTGTCTTCGTGGAGCGCAGTGCCGCAGCCCTGTTGCGGTAAGAATTTCGCGGCATAGGCGGCTGGTGTTAGCCAGCTGATGCGAGAATGCGGTCTCACGGTGCTGGAGTTGCGCCGTCATTCTTCGAGCGCCAAGCGGGCCCGCATCAGCAAGGTGAACAGCGTCTCACTCAGGAGCTTGGCGCACAGGAGGCCATTAAAGCTCTCAATGAAAGCGTTCTGCATCGGCTTGCCGGGATCGATGGAGTGCCACGCGACCCTCGCGAAGGGCCTTGGTACGCGCTGGCGGGATGGTCCAGACTCGTGCCTCCAGATCGCATCCATGCCAGCGGGCACCACGCGCCTCATGCGAGCGGCAGGCGGTGAGAATGATCCACTGCAAGCACCGGGCCGCCGTGCCCTTGCTCGCGGCCAGCTTGCGCCGGACCGCGGGCAGGTCTTGCTACGGCAAGGCAGCGAAATGCCTGGTAGAGGCAATCTTGCTCCGGCTTACCAGCAACTTGTCGTGATGCCCGCGCCAGGCGGCAGGGTTGAGGCCGGAGTGCCCGCCGTGCACGGCGTTTCGGCAGCATATTGACAAGGCCTGAAAAAGGCATTCGCGTAATCCTCACGCAAAAATATCGACAAGAAGGACGCTTGCGCGATGCCGAGGAAATCCAACAATAGTAGACAGGTTACGTCTAGGAAGACCGGTCTTAGGGAGGCTGGCTTGAAAGCGGTCGAGTGCGAACTCCGCCGACAAGGTATGAACGCCGAGTTGACGCGGGAAGGTCGGAAAACGTTTTTTTTGCTCAAAGGCGAAAAAGGAACGGCGTGCGTCGAGGTCAAAACCAAGCAGAAGAAGAAATGGCCGGCGGTCAAAGGCATCGCGCCCGACGAAGAAAACAAGTTTCTTGTGCTGGTCGATTTTGAAGGCATCAGTCTAGACGGAACGCCCACGTTCTACGTGATAAGTCGAGATGAATGGCGACCTTTGCTTGAAGGTTGGATAGAGCGTCGGAACCAAAAGGCCCGGAATAAGGAAATCGACATGTGCGTAGAAATCGATGAGCGCAATGTAGCAATTTGGCGCCGCCAGCTACTGACAGGGCAAGAGGGTAAGGTTTTTCAAGGTGTGGATCTCGATGCAGAAGAGGTTGCCCAATTCGAGAATGATTGGGCCAAAATCCTCAGCGTCGTAGGTCCGGCAAAGAGTTAGGATCGGGGTAGCGGCGATAAAGGGTGGTTGCACACGGAGGGCAGACCTCTCGGCAAGCTGCCGCCGTGGCCGGACCGGCGCGGTGTTGGCGGTGGCTTTGCCCCTGGCCCGGTTAGATTTGCGCCCAACAGCCTACGCATGTTGACCGGGGAAGCGGCATGGGAACGCCGTCGCAAGGCGCCGATGACAAAGGGCATTGGAATCCCTCAAACCCGGAAGGCCAACAAACAATGAAGAAAAAAGGAGCGGTGCGCCGAGCGCCATCCGCCCATCCTGCGGCAGCTCAAAGCCCTCTTTTGCTTGTATTGTTTCAATCTGATAACCATATCCGGCGACGGAGAGACCCGACCCGAACCTTGATGTGCTGCTCGACCTCGACGGGCACGTTCTCGTGATCGATCCGGATGGCAAGCTACCGGGTTCGGTTCGTGGTGACGCGGGTGCCGGTCTCAACGGAGAAGCCACACGGCATCGACTATTCGCTGAGGCTGCATAGGCCGGACGGCAAGCGATTGGAGGGAAACAAGTCATGCCAGGGGAATCTTTCAGCGAGGCGATGCTCTTCCCGGCCTTCAAGGACGCAGCCGGCGAAGGGGCCGTGCTGGAATTAAAGATGCGCCTGCTCGCTGGGAAAATTCCTGCGTTACAGAAGCACGCTCACAAGAAAGTGCTGGGGGATATCGAAGCCGGTTTGGTCAAGCACTTCGGCGCGGCGCTATCCGATGAAGATAAGGAAACCCTGAGCTCATGTCGCCAGTTGCGGAACAAGATTCTCCATAGCGATTTCCGCGCGGCGCGCGGCGAGCGTCGCGTGGCGGCCGATGAACCGAAGGTGTGGTTCACCTCAACTGAGTCCTTCGCTAAGGTGCTGTCGGCCAACGACCGCCCTTTACCGATCTTACCAAGTGGAGCGGTGTGCGCGTAGGATTTTGCGCGGTAAAACCCGGCCTAATTAAGGAGATTTTTATATTGGAGGAATCCCTTGCTGCCGAGAACGTTGATAATGTTTTTCGCCTCGGCCGCAGTCTCATGGTTTTGCAAGGCATAACCAAGGATCTTTCGCACGGAGTCTTCTCTAGCATAGAAACTCGCCTCCCAGCTTGCACGATTCCCTGCCAAGATGATTTTCAGGCAATCGAGGCATTTTTGCGGGTGTGTTGCTACCGCTTTCGCAAGGTAATCCAAGACGCCGGGTAGCACCGCGATGCTCCGTGGTGTTTTGGAAGAGAACCGAAAAGATTCGGCAAGCTGTTCGATCGTCCAATCGATTGCGAAGGTATCGGATAGAGTCCACCAGGCGAACGCGGCGATTTCCTGCTGAAAATCCAACGCGGACGATGCCGCTTTTGCTGCGGTAAGACGGTGTTCCCAGAGAAGCTTCAGCCGCTCTTGCTTTTCTCCAGGAATATTTCCTCCCGCTCGCTGCAAAGCTTTCCCCACGAAGGCCAGCGCATGAGCCCGAAGTTCATCCGAGGCCTTTTGCCAGAACATCGTAAGCACCGGGTCATTCAGCGCAAGCTTTCCGCGCCCGTAGAGCACCATAAGATGCTCCGCCAACTTTTCATCGGGGTTTTCCCGCCAATGCGCGGCGCCGCGCCGCGTGCCGATGCGCATTACGGCATAATCGTATTGTGGGCGCAGAATCTCCCATACGGCATCGCAAACTCCGTTATATGCCAGGTAGGTGTTCCACGCTGCTTCGAAATAGGCTTCGCTTTCGGGGTCTTGTGGGAAAATCCGTGCCGCTTGCGCCCGCGCCCAACTCGGATCAAGAACGGTAAGCCAAGGAAACCATTGCCCGTAGACGGCGCGGATAGCCCGCGAGGGCTCCCTATTCGGGTCAAGATGAGCCTCCAAAACCTTGCGCACTTCGGGCATCTTCTTAAGACCGTTTGAAAGCCGCGCTCCCGCTTTCGGCGCTTTTACCCAATGCTGCCGCAGCCAGAGCGCGTAGCGGATCACGGCGTGCATCGCGGCCCCGCGCGTGGTGTTAAGCGCAAACTCGGCCGGGTCCGTATCGTATGGCCGCTCGTAGTGCGGCGTCGGATTAAGGTCATCGGTAATCGGCTTTAGAATTTTCCAGACCCTTCTACGCAAGCAGATGGGAATGGCACCCGCCGCGTCGTTGAAACCGACGGTCAAGAGTTCCGCGATTGCTTTGCGCGTCCAGCCCCAAGGCGGGGATGCGCCTTGTGCATGCGCCGGCGAGTTCGGGATTTGGCGCAACTGCGCGAGCACCCATTCGCAGAGGTCGAGAACCGGCTCCCACGCGAAATTTTTCCCTTGGTTTAAAGCGCCTCGAAAGCCGGAAATAACTGCGCGAATGTAATTCGGCGCAAGACCCCGAAATTGTGCGGCTGCGTCGGCGAAACGGGCCGGATCCTCGGTTACGACACGCAACAGATTCTCGTCCGGCATTTCCTCGAATAGCGGAAGGGTATGATCAGATGCAGACTTCCGGCCTTGGAGGAAGCGAACAATGTCCGCAACGGTCATCTCTTTGAGCTCGTCCACGGTTTTGGGGCTTTTCGCCAGCCACCATGATTTGCGCGACATCAGGAATTTGGAATCGGTCGGCGCGCCATGCCTCCCAACCAGATCCTGGTAGCGTCTCTGCCAGTCTCCCGGCAGGTTTTCGGGGCCTATTTGTGCCAGCCGATCGCGCTGCCAGATTTCACGCTCACCGCCCTCCCCGGGGCCGGCCTCAATCAACGCCAGAATGTTCGTGCAATCCGCCGGTGGTAACCGCAGGAAACGCGCCTTCAGCAGCTGGTCGTACTCGTATCGCAGACACTTATCGGTGAGCAGATTTTGGTCTTTTAGTCGCTTAGCGGCTAAGGCTTCCGCTTGCCCGGGAAACACTATGAGGAGATGCAGCGCAATGCGGCGGAAAATCTTCCAGCGTCTTCGTTCGAGCTCGTTGACCACGTCTTCGATCGACGCCTTCTGGGAGCGCACGATACACTCTGCGGCGTCGCGGACCATTCTAACCAGGGGAAGCTTGATCGGGGAATCCGGGTTCCCGGGATGCTCAGCAATAGAGGGGCACCAAACAGCCGAATAATCCTGGCCCGTCTGCTCATCGAGGTGCGGGTTCGGAAGCCGGATTGCTTGATCGAGCAGATCGCAGACTAGTTCCAGCGCGGGGAGACCCGCCGCGGCCGCCAGTTTGGGATAATATGTGCTGAGGAAGTCCCCATATAAGTAAGGATCGAAGCGCGATTGCGGTTCTCGGGGGAAACTATTCGCCGCGTTGGGAGCGGGCGCAGCGGGGGACTGCTCCGGAACGAAGCCAAACAGAACGCGTGCGACGCGGAGAGCTTCGCAAGCTCTTTTGCCCTCCGCCCAGTGGGCAATCAGCTGGCCCAATTGCTTCGGCAAAGGCGGGAAAAAACGCAGATAAGGCGACTGTGCCCAGCGCTCCACCTTGTTCACGAGTGGCGCCGATAGGTCCGGCGACATAGCGAGAAGCGCATCGAGAAGATCGGTCTGCACGACCACGTTTTTGGTATCCGTCATCTCCTCGATAATCTCCGCCACGAGCTTGGGGTTGTGTTGGGCCATCCGGGCCAGATAACGCCCTTCGGGCCATGGCGGAAATGCGATGGGGCCATCGTTTTCTTCGTAGATCGGCTCGGGTGGATATTGAAAAAAGCGCTTTTTCCTGAGCGGATCGAGCCACTCGGGGTTTTCGAGGCGGGTAAAAAGATAGTTGCGCGTCGCCACAGTGTTCGGGATTTCTTGGGTAAGTCTCTTCAAGACGGCTTCACTCGGCGTTCCGTTCGCCAAAATTTTATCCAACTCTCTAACCAGTCGCAGGAAGCGTTCCCGCAAGCCTTTTAAGAGAGCATCGAGCAGAGGCGTGCACTGAGCCCAAAGCTTTTCGATCTCGTTCAGGGAGTACGGTGCCTCGAGGCCGCGGCGATGGGCAAAACGGTTGAGGTTCTCGGCAAGCGTATTCCAGGCACGTGCCTCAACACTATTCTGGGAAATTTTCAATGATTGAAGTATGGCGCAGATTTGCTGTTTCTGGGATTCTCTTCCCGGCCCTTGGTCTGCCGATCCCTCGGAGCGCACGCGCTCTTCTTCGATCACGGGCCAGTAAACAGCACGGATCGCGCTTTCGATTTCGCGAAGGAGGTGCGCTACCAGGTGAGCCGTTGTTTTGAGCTGATGGCCACCGGCCATGAGCACGCACGCGTCACGGAAGAAATCCGCGGGGCCGCGGCCAACGACTTCCCTCAACTCCTCATAGATGCGCTGCTGCTGCGGATCCGAAAATCGGAAGGGCTGGGCATCCGGACTTTGCACTTGCATAAAGATCGCTCCATTCATGGCCTTGCCCGGGGCTTGCTAAGACGCGGCAAGGCTTGTTCTGGCTCCGCCCTGGCGGATTTTCGCGGAAGCGGCTTCCCCGCATCCGCGTTCGATGCTTTGTGATCTAACGAGATATTACGGCACGCCCCCAGGTTTCAAGAGTAGGGCATAGGAAATAAAATAGCCGAACAACCAAAATGCGGCCGCCAATGAACAAACAATCCGGCCCAATGAGCGGCGTGTGCAAAATCAATTCCGGATGCCCGGTTCGCTAACACTTGCGGATATGGCCAATATGCGTTTGGCCCTTTAAAGGGCGCCTGCTTTTTGGAAAGCTTCTTCGTTTCATCACAGCTTTCATCAAAAGGGGGGGCGCGCTTCATCGCCGGAGACTTCGCATTGCATTGTTTCCGCAGCACGCCCCGGCGGAAAGCGAAAAATTCCGGACAAACGATTAAGAAAAGCGCGACGAGCTTCGCTCAACACGAGGCTCCCGTCCCCGATCCATCTCCGCTTCCGCCCGACCCAGCTCCGCCGATCCCGCTGTCAGTTTGGGAAAGGAAGAAGAGCGGAACATATTGCAAAATCAAAATTCACTCTTACGGGAGCGAACACGTCGATCGAAAGGATCGCTTGCCGCGGTAACCGACAGCAATCCGAAAAAGAACGCGAGGGCACGCGAGGATAACCGGCGCTTGGGTTCGTTTCCGTAAGCAGGGTTACCCGCCTGCCGGAGAACGTCGCGGTTCCGTTACGGTAAAGGGGTTTTATTTATTGTTCGCATCACGTTATTTTCGCATAGCTCCGAGCCAAACAGGGCCCGGCCCCACGCACGATAATGCCTTTTTCGTGCACCGGTGCGTCGGCGTTACCGCCGAGGGCCAGAAAGCGGAGGAATTCGGCGCGTACCGCGCAGGCATCGCTCGGCTCTGCCGGCCGGCTTTGGCCGGTGATTGCGGGCGTGCCTGCGGCCACGGCGTGAAGGATTTTTTTTCTGCCGGCATCAAGGGCTTGAATTCCTCAAGGGTACGGCCTTTGGGTAAGCTTGGCATGGCGGCATCCTCGATTCAATAAGATACGAATGCCGAAAAGATGTTAGGCACTCCCGAGCCGATCAAGGGGAACGATGGAAACAAGGCCCACCCATAACATTCTCCGGCAGAGATGACGCAGAAGAGTTTGCCAGGCGATCTTCCGACCTTCTTATCACCGCCCGCGATGCGGGGGAGTTAGATTTGCAAACACGAGATGCTCTTTCGTCTTCGTTATGCCGATCGAACCCCTATGTTTCGCCCATGATCGAAAATTCCTCGGCGTGAAGAAGCCGGTTTGACATCTCCACGGGCGGGGCTTGCGGCGCGCGTGTTCTCTCTTGCGAGAAATTGCGGACGTGGACTGCGAGCCCGGAAAGCTCTTCTCCCTATCCCGAGCCAGCAAGACGCATTGCTCGCGAGCCACATTCGTCTCTCTTCTCGGATTGACAAAGGTGTGATACGGTTGAGAACCATGCGGGATAATTTTGACCAGCGGATAAGGACCATGACTGAGGTAGCATCCGGCACGGCTTTCACGCCGCTTTACAAGTATGTGAACATCTCCGGCCTCAAGCGAATTCTCCAAGGTTCCGTACGGTTCACGCAGCCAACCGCCTTTAACGATCCGTTCGAGTTACTGCCGGCGGTCGTAGTCCCTAACAACGCGGGTGAGAGGCAGCTCAGCTTGTCGCTCGACGTACGGGCGCAACGCCGGCAGCCGCCGCCGGGTGAGCTAAACGAGGTACCGGATGGCTGCCAGGCGAGCGACGCGATGTCGCGTGACATCGTTCAGCAGCTGAACAGCCTTATCGGCATTCTCTGCCTGTCACGGGTTGATGATTCGCTCCTGATGTGGGCCCACTACGCCGATCAATATGCCGGCGCTGTGGTTGAGTTTGACGGATCGCATGAATTCTTCGATGGCCAGATCGATATCGAATATCGGCCGGTACGCCCGATGCGCGATGTTAGCGCATACGTCTCACCGGGCGGACCAATCCCCATTGCCGAACTTTGCGCAAAATCAGAGCAGTGGAAGTACGAGCAGGAAGTCCGGGTCATACGCCACCTTGCAGACTGCGAAAAAAATGGTGTCGACTCCCGCGGTTTTCCAGTTTACACTCAGAAACTTCCGCTCGAGTGTATAAAATCCGTAACCCTGGGCGAGCGAACGCCTGTTATGGAGCAGCGCGCGATCTATGACGCTGTTAAAGGTACAAGGATAACCCTCGCGCTCGCTGCCATCGACCATCGCGGCTATGCGTTCAGGCGCGAGCTGATTAAAATGGACGTTCCGGTCTCAGAGACGATGGGTCCACGTATCTCGCCGCGTACGGCTCATATCTTCAGCCACCTAGAGACGCCATTGGGTGAGGTCGCGCGTTATCTGATCGACAACCATCCGATGAGCAAGATCGTCAACAAGCCCGTATGAATGCGGCGCAGGTGACTGTCTAGAATGTGATCCCCCATCCGAATGAGGCGGTTTATTCCGGCCCGGGGCTTGAGCCGGCATGCAAACAACCCGCCCGCCTCGGCAGTTTTTCGAACGGGCTTGTGGGCAAAGGTACACACTTTCCCCGAGCCGGAGAAACGTATGTCTGGCGGATGGGGTGGGATTCGAACCCACGATACGCTCGCGCGTATGGCGGTTTTCAAGACCGCTGCCTTCAGCCGCTCGGCCACCCATCCAGCCCTATCACCCCCCAACCCCATCACCCCCTCGGCGCGCGGCCGTGCGCGCAACGATCAGCGGGGGGCACAGCGATCAGAGCGGGGGCGCAGCGATCAACGGGGCGAAAGCACCATCACCATCTGGCGGTTTTCCATCTTGGGCATTTGCTCCACCTTGGTTTGCCCGTCGAGATCGGCGCGGATCCGTTCCAGCACCTTCACCCCAAGCTCCTGGTGGGCAAGCTCGCGGCCGCGAAAGCGAAGCGTGACCTTCACCTTGTCCCCCTCGGCAAGAAACGCCTTCATGGCACGCAACTTCACCTGATAGTCGTTCTCGTCGATATTCGGGCGGACTTTGATTTCCTTGATCTCGATGACCTTCTGTTTTTTTCTGGCTTCGCTTCGCTTTTTTTGTTGCTCGTATTTGTACTTCCCGTAATCGAGAATCTTCACCACGGGCGGATCCGCATTCGGGCTGATTTCCAGAAGATCAAGCCCGGCCTGATAAGCGCGTTGCAAGGCCTCTCGCGCACTCATCACGCCCAACATCACCCCGTTTTGGTCGATCAATCGCACCTGTGGCGCCCGGATTTCTTCATTCACGCGCGGCCCCTCACGGGCGGGGGCCGGCGGTTGCTGCGGAACTCTAGCGATGGGTCTCTCTCCTTAAGCTGTTGACGAACATAGACGAATCTCCCGGCGCGGAATCCCTTCCCGCGTCGGCGCCATCTTGGCCGAGGCAAAGGCTTTCGATCAAGCGCGATCATGCGCGCCGGCAATCGGAACGCCCAAGCCCCTCATGCATGCAGATCGGGCGGGCAGGCTTCTTTGGCAAGACGCCGGACGGCTTCTTCCAACGCCAGCACCTCTTGCCGCTCGCTGCCCAGCCGGCGCAGCGAAACGGTGCCGTTTTCGGCCTCTTTGCGGCCCACCACCGCGAGCACCGGCACATGCGCCAGGCTGTGCGTGCGCACCTTGGCGGTAATCTTTTCGTTGGCCGTATCCAAGAGCACGAACAAGCCGGCCTTGCGGAGCTGCGCGGCCACCTCGGCCGCGTAAGCATCGGCATCCGCTACGATGGTGGCCACCACCGCCTGCACCGGAGCCAGCCAAAGCGGAAACCGGCCGGCATAATGCTCGATCAAAATGCCGATAAAGCGTTCAAAACTGCCGAGCACGGCACGGTGCAGCATCACCGGCCGGCGGCGCGAGCCGTCTTCGGCAACGTATTCCGCATCGAGCCGCTCCGGCAGCACGAAATCCACCTGCAGCGTGCCGCATTGCCAATCGCGCCCGATGGCATCGCGGAGCACGAACTCAAGCTTGGGGCCATAGAACGCGCCCTCGCCCGGGTTCAGCGTGTAATCCACGCCGGCAAGCGTGCAGGCCTCGGAAAGGGCCGCCTCGGCGCGGTCCCAAACCGCATCGGAGCCGGCGCGGACGGGCGGGCGGTCGGAGAACTTCACGCGGAATTCCGCAAACCCGAAGTCGCGGTAAACGGTGCGCAACAACTCCACGAAGCGCACCGTCTCGGAGCTGATTTGCTCTTCGGTGCAGAAAATGTGCGCATCATCTTGGGTAAAGCCGCGCACCCGCATCAACCCGTGCAGCGCGCCGGAAGGCTCAAAGCGGTGGCAGGAGCCGAATTCCGCCATGCGCAGCGGAAGCTCGCGATACGAGCGCACGCCTTGCCGGAAGATTTGCACATGGCAGGGGCAATTCATGGGCTTTAAGGCCAGGGTGCGGTTCTCGTTCTCCAGCTGCACCACGAACATATGCTCGCGGAATTTCTCCCAATGCCCCGAGGCTTCCCAGAGCGCGCGATCCACCAGTTGCGGCGTGTGCACTTCTTGATAGCCCGCCTGCTCGAGCCGACGCCGCATATAGGCTTGCACCGTGCGATAAAGGCGCCAGCCGTTGGCGTGCCAGAAGACGGAGCCGGCCGCTTCTTCCTGAAAATGAAACAAATCCATCTCGCGCGCGATGCGCCGATGGTCGCGTCGTTCCGCTTCGGCAAGCATATGCAGATAGGCATCGAGTTCCGCTTGATTGCGCCAAGCGGTGCCGTAAATGCGGCTCAACATCGGGTTGCGATGATCGCCGCGCCAATAGGCTCCCGCCACTTTCATCAGCTTGAACGCGGTGCCGACATCGCCCGTGGAACGCATATGCGGGCCGCGGCAGAGATCCACCCACTCGCCTTGCCGATAAAGCGTAATCACCTCCGTTTCCGGCAAGTCGCGGATGATCTCGGCTTTGTAATGCTCGCCTTTGGCCTCGAAGAAGCGGATCGCCTCATCGCGGTCCCAGACTTCGCGCACGAACGGCGCGTTGCGCGCGATGATTTCGCGCATTTTCGCCTCGATCGCGGGAAGATCTTCCAGCGTAAACGGCTCGTTGCGCGCAAAATCGTAATAAAAACCGTTCTCGATCGTAGGGCCGATCGTCACCTGCGTGCCGGGATAAAGCGTCTGCACCGCTTCCGCCAGCACGTGGGCGGCATCGTGGCGGATCATTTCCAGGGCTTCGGGGTCCTTGCGGGTGATGAAGACGACATGCGCATCGTGGTCGATCTCGCGCGAAAGATCCATCAACACGCCGTCCACTTTCATGGCAATTGCATCGCGCGCCAGGCCCTGCCCGATCGCGGCGGCCAAGGCCGCGCCAGTGAGGGGCGCAACGAAACGGTGTTGGGATCCGTCAGGCAGAGTGATAAGCGGCATCGGCATCTCCGGCTGGCAACGGAGGGTTTGTATGGGCTTGAAGCGCCGCCGCCGCAACCCTCTCCGGAGGCAAAGCGGACAAATCGGCAGCGCGCAACACCACGGGCCACGCCCCGTTCGGGCCGCGCGGTGCGGTTAAGGCGGGATCGCTTGCCGCGGAAAACAGCACCACGGTGGGGCAACCCATGGAAGCGATTAAATGCATCGGCCCCGTATCGTTGCCCACCGCAACCGCGGCCTTGCGCGCCAAAGCGGCGATCTGGAAAAGGTCGGTTCGCCCCGTAAGATCAACGGCTTCCGGGCAAGCGGCCAGAATGTATCGCGCAAGCGGCGCTTCGGCAGCGCTGCCCAGCACCAAAGGCGTAAGCCCCGCCGCCAGCAGGTCGCGCGCCAACACCCCGTAATGCTGCGCCGGCCAGCGCTTGGCGGGGCGATGCGCACTAGCGCCGGGAACCAGCAGCGCAAAGCGGGAGGGAAGCTCCGCCGGCACGGCGCACTGGCCGAGCCAGGCAAGGTCAACGGGTGGAAAATCCCGGATCCCGGCCATTGTGAGCTGTTCGTGTTGGCGCTCCAGCGTGTGCATGCGGTCGCGCTCGGGGTTGGCGTGCGGCGCCGAGCAGCCCGGCGCGATGCCGGACCATGGCGGCCTGCCGGCCAGGCGGAAATACCAGTTCGTGCGCTCGGAGGTTTGCAAATCGTAGACGAAGTCAAACCTCCGCAATTGGCGCGCAAGCCGCCAAAGCCTCAATAGGGCCCAAGCAGGAGGGCGCGAATCAACCAGCACCCGATCAAACCACGGCGCGCGTTGCGCGAGCTCGGCAAAAGGCGCGGTGGTGAGCAGGGTGATTTCATCTTTGGCATAATGCGCGCGAAGCGCGGCAAAAGCGGCGAAACTCAACACGAAATCGCCGAGCGCGCCGAGGCGAATGACGAGAATTTTCATGTCAAGAGCTCGCGGTAAAGCGCAATGTGGCGCGCCTGCATGGCGGCAACGCTATATTCGGCAACCACGTGGCGGCGGGCGGCGGCACCCATGGCCGCCCGTTCGGCCGCGGAAAGATCAAGCACGAACGCAAGCGCTGCCGCCAGCTCTTCTACATTGCCGGGAGGCACCAAAAACCCCGTCTCTCGATCCCGCACCGTTTCCAGCACCGCGCCGTGCGCCGCTGCCACCATGACCCGCTCCATCGCTTGCGCTTCGATCACGGCGCGGCCGAAACCTTCCGGCTCGGTCGAGGCGCTGACCACCACATCGGCGAGCGAAAGCGCCGTGGGCATGTCCGCCACCTCGCCCACGATGCGCAAACGCTCGGCCACCCCCAACTGCATGGCTTGGCGCTGCAGCTCGTCCACGTAGGCGGCGCGGCCTTGGGAGGAGCCCACCAGCACGGCCACGGCATCCTTTCGCGCGAGGCGCGATAAGGCGGCAATCAACACGGGCTGGCCCTTCCACCGGGTCAGCCGCGCGGGCAGCATGATAACCGGTGCGCCGGGTGGAAGCCGCCAGGCCTTCGCCAATTCGGCGCGACGGGTGGGATCGATCGCCAGGGGATCGAAGCGCACCGGGTCAACGCCGTTGGGAATGACGCGGATGCGCGCCGGGTCGGTGCCGTGGCGCGCCGCAATCAGCTCGGCCAGAAAACGGCTGACCGCAACCACGCGCTCGCCCGAGGCCATGACGGAATTGTAGGCGCGCTTGCCGGGAAAGCCTTCGTTGTAAGGGCTGTGATAACTCGTGACAAAGCGTGCCCCAGCCCACTTGGCCGCGAGCCTTGCCGAATAGGCCGGTGCGCGCGAATGCGCATGCACCAGCGCGACCCTTTTCTCGCGGATCAGGCGCGCCAGCCGTCCGGCATTGCGCCAGAGCGCAAGCGGGTTGCGCGCATCGAGCGGCAAGACAATGTGTTTGCCCCCCGTCGCGACGATCCGCTCCACCATGCGCCCGCCCGCAGAAGCAACCAAAGCAGAAAATCCCTCCTTGGCCAAAGCCTCGGTCAACTCCGCCACCACGTGCTCGACGCCGCCGGTTTCCAATGCCGGCAAAACCTCCAGCACGGTCGGCTCGGTCGTTTTCGGATGCGTCCGCATGCAAGGCGTTCTATCATGAAGTGCATCGCGATCGAGAGGAGGCTTTCATGGCAGAACGGAGCGGCAAGCTTGCGCGGCCCAACGGCAAGAGCCTTGCTTGGCGACGCCTTTCCGGGCGGGAACCGACGGTTGTGTTCCTGCCCGGCTTCGGCAGCGATATGACCGGGGAGAAAGCCACGAGCCTTGCCGCTTTCTGCGACACGATCGGCCAAGCCATGCTGCGGTTCGACTATTCCGGCCACGGCGAAAGCGATGGCCGGTTCGAAGAGGGCACGATCGGCCAGTGGACCGAGGACGCGTTGGCGATAATCGATGCGCTTTCCACGGGGCCCCTGGTTCTGGTGGGCTCTTCCATGGGCGGCTGGATTGCGCTGCTGGCGGCTTTGGCAAGGCCGGAGCGCGTGGCCGGGATTGTCGGCATTGCCGCGGCGCCCGATTTTACCGAAATCCTGATGTGGCAATCCATGACCTTTGAGGAACGTGACCGGCTGATGGCGGATGGCGTCCTGTTTGCGCCCAATCGCTACGGCCCGCCCACGCCGATTACGCGTGCGTTGATCGAAGAGGGCCGCACGCATTTGCTGCTCGATCGGCCGATCCCCCTCACCTGCCCGGTGCGTTTGCTGCACGGCCAGAACGACCAAGACGTGCCGTGGGAGCTTGCCCTGAGACTTTCGGACCGGCTCGAAAGCACGGATGTGCAAGTGATTTTGGTCAAAGACGGCGAGCACCGGCTTTCCCGCCCGGCCGATCTTGCCTTGTTACACCGCACGCTCGCCCCGCTCCTCGGCCAAGATCGCGGCTAAACCCTCGCGATAGCTCGGATAGCGCCAAGCGATGCCGAGCGTTGCTTTGGTTTTGGCGCTCAGAACCTTGCGGTTTTCGGCCCAGAAACTTTGGGCCATCGGGCTCATCGTGCGCACCGCTTCGGCGTAGGGCACGGCCGGGGGCGGCGGCAGGCCGAGAAGCCGTGCCGCTGTGGCCAAGACTTCGGCCGACTCGCTCGGGCAGTCATCGGCAAGGTTGAAAATGCGAATGCCGGACGCCGGCTTCTGCCGCATGGCCGCCAGCACCGCCTGTACGATATCATCGCGGTGGATGCGCGCGAAGGTATGGCCGGGCTTGATCACGCGCCGCGCGGTGCCGGCGCGAAGCTGGTCGAACGCGCTGCGGCCGGGCCCGTAAATGCCGGCAAGACGGAAGATGTCCACGGCGCGCCGATCGGCAAATGCTTCCCATGCCTGCTCCGCCTGTCTCCTTAAGAGGCTGCGCGGGTTCCCGGGCAAGGGCGGGGTCTCTTCGTCCACGGCGCCGCCGGCCCGGTCGCCATAGACCCCTGTGGAGGAGAGATAACCGATCCAGCGCAGGCGTTCCGCATTGCGGATGGCGTTGTGATAGCGCGCGAGAACGGGATCCCCGGCTTCCGTCGGCGGCGCGGTTGCCACGATGTGGGTGGCCGCGGCGATGGCGGAATCGGCCGCTTCGAAGGGAATTGCCTCGATCCCCTCGGCCCTCGCGGCGCCTGCAAGCCCGCGCCGAGTGCCCAAAACGCGCAACCCTTCGGCACCCGCCGCCCGCGCGATGGCGGTGCCGCAATAACCGAGTCCGAAGACAAGCAGCAATCGGTTTTCCATAAAGAAAATTTGCTCTGAATGGGGGTCAAACGCTAGATTTTAACCGCTATGAGGAGACATCTGTCGACCTGGGGCTTGGTTCTTGCTGTGCTCGCTGCTGCCCTAGGAGCAGGAGGGCTTTGGTTTTCCCGGGCCTACCTTGTGGGAACGGGCGGCAGCTCGGAGGACGCAGAGGCAAGCTTGTTGCAATTTCCCGCCCCGCCGGTGCCGCCGCGCATCGCCGAGGATGAGGATTATGACCGTTGCCTCGGCATGCTTTCTTCCGATCCGGAGGGAGCGAAGGCGTTTGCCGAGGCGTGGGAAGCAACCGGCGGCGGCAGCAGTGCCGAACATTGCGGAGCGCTTGCGGAGATTGCGCTCGGCAATGCCGAAACCGGGGCGGAAATGCTGGACCACCTCGCCGCTACGGCAGAGGCGCCCGAAGCGACCCGCGGCATGATTTACGACCAAGCGGCGCAGGCATGGATGATGGCCAACAGCCCAACGCGTGCCTACGGCGCAAGCACGATGGCGCTCGCTCTGGCGCCCGATAACCCGGATCTTTTGATCGATCGCGCGGTGGCCGCGGCGAGCCTCGAGCGGTTTCGCGAGGCGATTACGGATCTCGACCGCGCGCTGGAAATCGAACCGCGGCGAGAGGATGCGCTGGTCTATCGGGCCAGCAGTTGGCGCCACCTTGGCGAATGGGTGCGCGCCGAGGAAGATATCGACGAGGCCCTATCGCTTGACCCCGACAATGCCAATGCGCTCTTGGAACGCGGCATTCTTCGTCAGCGCCGCGGCGATCTTGCCGGCGCACGGGCGGATTGGCAGCGCGCCATTGAGCTTGCGCCAAACACCTCGACCAGCGATCTCGCCGAGCAGAACCTCGCGCTTTTGGAGATGGGGCCGGAGCGGCGCTAAGGCGCGCGGCGCGCTTCCCCGAAAACCCGCAGCGCATGCGCCTCACGGTTTAGGAAGACCCTCGCCGGTCATTCGTCGCGGGGTTTTTCGCCGCGTGTTTCCGGCAATTTTTCTTTACATACCATCACTTGCCCGGGAAAACGAAGCCCTTCGAAACGGGCCGAATTGCCGAGGAACTCCACGACCATTGTATCGTTGCTGTAGGTCGGAATCCCATCGCCCGGCACGCGCTCCAGCATTTCCACCTCGCCTGTGGACGCCTCGATAAAAACGCGCTGGTCTACATAATCGAATTCCACATGGATACTGATATTTTGGCCGCAGACGTAGTCTTGCGAAAGAGGCGGTTCGAATGCAGGCGCCGCGTTGGGCAGCAGCCAAGCCGCGGCAAAGCCGCCGACCGCCAGAACCTTCCCCAAGTGCCGGAAAGCTCGCATGGTTTTCCCATTGGCGCGCCAGGAAAAACCGGATGGCGTGCGAGTAATTTCACAAACCCGATTGAGAAATAAGGAGAAGGACGAAGCGATTCAACCCGAGCAACTTTGCGGCGGGTGAACCGGCAAGAAAAAGCTGAGTTTTTTAAATATGAACTTCCGGGCTTTGTCTAGATGATCAAATCCAGAAGCTGCATGGCCAGCATCAGCAACTGTTGCGCCGTTTCCTGGGTTGGATTAACCGGGGGCGCGGATGGAACCGGGGGGCTGCTGATCGCTGGACTTACCGATGCTGCTGGCGAGCCTATCGGCCCTGCCGGAAGGCTAAAGCTTACCGGCAAGGAGGCAAGGCCAACGGAGCCCAAAGGACTGCTGGCACTCATCGCAAACTCCGCATGCTGATACGCGCCGTTTTGCCGCGGAACAAAATCCAGACTTCTCTGATCCTTTTCGAGAAATATTTAAAATTCCGTTAAGCGTCGATTGCGGAAACCGTGGCTCCTGTTGCGCCTTGGGCCGGCCCTCCGGGTTGATCCCGCCAAATGCAACGTTATAACATTGCATTTTGTCGCAACCCAAAGGAACTCCCCCCCAAATGCTCCGCCGGCCTTTCCTGTTTTGCCTCTTTGCGTCCCTTGCCCTGCCGAAAGCACGCGCCGCCGGCTCGGCCGTTCCGGTCGTCGCCGCAGAAAATTTCTATGCCGATGTGGCAAGCCAGATCGGCGGCCCATGGGTCACGGTCCAAGCAGTCATGAGCAACCCGGAGGAGGATCCGCACCTGTTTGAAGCTTCCCCCTCGGTGGCGCGGGCTCTGGCGGGCGCCCGCATCGTTGTGCTCAACGGCGCCGATTATGATCCGTGGATGACAAAACTTTTGGCGGTGCATCGCGGCTCCGGCCCGCGCGTGCTGGTGGTTGCCGATCTTCTCGGCCGGAAGGCCGGCGAAAATCCGCATCTTTGGTACGATCCCGCCTGCATGCCGGCCTTTGCGAAGGCGTTTGCCGCCTTGCTCGCCGAGGAAGACCCGGCCCACCGCAACGACTATGAAAAAGGTATGCAACGCTTTCTCGCCGCGCTGGCACCGATGCAGGATAAAATCGCCGCGCTCCGCGCGCGCTTTGCCGGCACGCCCGTGACCGCGACCGAGCCCGTTTTCAACGATATGGCGCGCGCGCTCGGGCTTGTCATGCGCAACGAAAGATTTCAACTTGCGGTGATGAACGATACCGAGCCCGCCGCTTCCGACGTCGCCGCTTTCGAGGAAGATCTGAAAAATCGCCGCGTGCGCCTTCTGATTTATAATTCCCAAGCAACAAACGAGGCGTCTCGGCGCATGCTGAAGCTTGCCGGATTATCGGGCATTCCGGTGCTTGGCGTCACCGAAACGGAACCTGGAGGCAAATCCTATCAGGATTGGATGCTGACGACGCTCTCGGCCCTCGAAGAGGCCCTCGCGAAAACGCCGTGAGCAACGTAATTGTTTGCTCGGATCTCACGCTCGGCTTCGGCCCGCGCGTGGTTTTGGCCGGGGTGAACCTTGCCGTTGCAGAGGGTGAATTCATCGGCGTGCTTGGCCCCAACGGTTCGGGGAAGACCACGCTGATGCGTGCCATCCTCGGCCTGCTGCCGCCGCGTTCCGGCAGCATCTTGGTTTTCGGCAAACCGCCGCCGCGGGGAAATCCGGCCATCGGCTATTTGCCGCAGTTGCGGAGCCGTCTGGCCGGTCTTTCGCTGACCGGCCGGGATTTCATTGCCGCGGCCTATGGCGGCCATCGCTTCGGTCTGCCGCTTTTCGGCAGGGCGGCAGAGGCTGCGGTGGATCGTGCCTTGGCGCTGGTCGGAGCAGAGGATCTCGCCTCGCGGCCGCTGGCGGCGCTCTCGGGAGGCGAGCAGCAACGGCTTCTCTTGGCGCAAGCGCTACTCGGGCGACCGCGCCTGCTGCTCTTGGATGAACCGCTCATCAGCCTCGACCCGCCCCATCAGGCGGCAGTGGTTGCGTTGGTACGGCGGTTGCAAAAAGAGCTCGGCTTCACTGTTCTCTTTTCTGCCCATGAGCTCAACCCCCTGCTGCATGCCATTGACAGGGTGCTCTATCTCGGCGGGGGGCACGCCGCGCTCGGCACGGTGGATGAAGTGATCACGCCTGCGGTGCTCTCCCGCCTTTATCGCACCGAAATCGAGGTGATTCGCACGCACGGCCATATTTTTGTGATGGCAGGCGGGCACGAAGTGGAGCATGAGGCGCATCGCCACGCGGTAGGTCACTCAGATGCTTGAGAAGACGCTTGAGATGCTTGCCTACGATTTCATGCGGAATGCCTTCGCCGCCTCGGCAATTGTTGCGGTGCTTGCCGGCGTGGTGGGGTTTTTCTTAGTCCTGCGCGAGCAGACCTTTGCCGGGCATGCGCTTTCTCATGTGAGTTTCGCCGGGGCGACCGGGGCGGTGCTGATGGGCATCCCCCCTTTTGCCGGGATTATCGTGCTTGCAACGCTTGTCGGTATCGGTATGGGGATGTTGGGCGAGAAGCTGCGTCAGCGTGATGTCGCAATCGGCGTCGTGCTGGCCTTCTCCCTCGGCCTCGGCATGTTATTTTTACATTTTTATACGCATTTCGCCACCCAGGCGACCACGCTGCTTTTTGGCAACGTTCTCGGGATTGACCGCACAACCATCGGTACATTGGCGGCTCTTGCCTTCGTTTCGCTTGCCGCCATGGGTTTCATCGCGCGGCCGCTTCTGTTCGCAAGCCTTCATCCGGAACTTGCCGAAGCTAGGGCCGTGCCGGTGAAATTTGTTTCCGTTTCGTTTCTTGTGCTTGTCGCGCTTGCGGTTGCCGAAGCAACCCAAATTGTCGGTGTGCTGTTGGTCTTTGCGCTGATGGTGGCACCTCCCGCTGCCGCGCAACTGCTCTCGGCGCGGTTTTGGCGAGGGCTCTTGCTCTCCGTCATCCTGGCTTGGCTTGATGCCTGGGGCGGTATTGCGCTCGCGTATATCACCGATTGGCCGAGTAGTTTTTGGATAACGGCGCTTGGAACATGCGCCTATCTCGCTGCGTTCATCATGCATGGCAACATGCGAACCCATCACGCGGCATGATGAACGAACCGCGCCGCAAGGTCTTGAAAGATAACATTACGACAAAATGAAATAGCTCCCTAACAGGTTGCACGACCTTTGCTTTTCGCATAACCTAAAGAGGTTCCGCTAACCAAAATTGGGAGGAAATCATGTTGGAACGCCGCGAGCTGATTATGGTTGCTGCTGCGTCCGTGGTTGGAGCGGCTGCGACCAAGGAAGCTCTTGCTCAAAATTCCATCCCGCCAAGCCCGGGGCCAATCCCTGAGAGAAATTGGTCTGATCCTAACCCGTTGGCGGTTTATCCGGATGCTCACGTCCAGGTTCTTGATAAGAAATTCGCCAAATATGTCGCGGGAACTTCGCTTTTGCGTCGGATCTGGACGGGTGCGGATTGGACCGAAGGCCCCGTATGGTTCGGCGATATGCAGCTGCTGATCTTCAGCGATATCCCGAACAACCGCATGATGCGTTACGATCATATCACCGGGAAAACGCACGTTTTCCGCCAGCCGTCTAATTATGCCAACGGCAATACGCGCGATCGGCAAGGGCGCCTTGTTACGTGCGAGCATCGCAGCCGTCGTGTCACCCGCACGGAATACGGCGGCAACATCACCATTCTCGCCGAAAAATTCGAGGGCAAGCGATTCAATTCGCCCAACGGCGTGGTGGTGAAGTCCGACAATTCCATCTGGTTCACCGACCCGAGCTACGGGATCATGGGCGATCACGAGGGCCTTCGCCAAGAGTCGGAAATGCCGCGCAGGGTCTATCGCATTGATGGGCAGACCGGTAAAATCACGGTGGTTTCCGATGAATTCGACCAGCCGAACGGGCTGTGCTTCTCGCCGGATGAAAAGAAACTTTATATCACGGACACCGGCTCGCCTCCCCTCATTCGCGTCTATGACGTCACCGAGGACGGCAAGCTGACGCACAGCAAAGTCTTCCACGACTTCAGCGATGCGGAGGGTGGTATTTCCGACGATATCCGCGCGGATGAAGACGGCAACATCTGGAGCGCGGGCGGATGGTCGAAAAACCCGCTGTTCAATGGCGTTCTGGTGATGGAACCGAATGACGGCGCCCCCATCGGCCGGATCGTGTTGCCCGAGACCGCCGGCAATCTCTGCTTCGGCGGGCATGGCTATGAGCACAACCGGCTTTACATCGCCGCAGCTACTTCGATCTACGCCATCGACACGAACGCACGCGGCGTAGAGCTCTAATTTTTCCGCAGCACTTCTCTCGGTCTTCCTTTTGGGCCCCACAAAGTCGCAAGGCTTTTGTGGGGTCTTGTTTCCCAAGCCGCGACGAACCAAAGCCGCCTTAGGCGCGCTTTCGCCGCAGCGCATCCAGCGCCGCCTGCAAGATGATCGCCGCTGCCAGCCGGTCCACCGCTTGGGCGCGTTTGCGACGCGAAAGATCGGCCGCCTCGATCATGATCCGGTTCGCCGCGACCGTGGAAAGCCGCTCATCCCACAGCGCCGCCGGCAACCCGGTGGCCTCCGCCAGCGCTGCCGCCCAGTCCCGCGCCGCCTGGGCGGCCGGGCCCACGGTTCCGTCCATGGAAAGCGGCAAACCCACAATCAGCCCGCCCGCCCCTTCCCGCGCCGCAATGGCGGCAATCTCGGCCGCGTTTTCCTTGAGCTTTTTTCGCCGTAACGCGCCGTAAGGACTTGCAATCAACCGGCCGACATCGGACAACGCAACGCCGATCACCTTTGTGCCCAAGTCAAGCCCGATCAGCCGTTGGTTCGGTGCAAGCCCAGCTGCGAATTCATCGAGGTTGAAGACCGGCATGCGCATCGTTATGGTCCGGCTCTCCGTTTTCGCCAAGGATGATCCATGTCTCTTGATTCCGCCACCGTGCGCCGCATTGCCCACCTTGCCCGGATCCACCTCGAAGAGGCCGAACTGCCCCGCCTGCAAGCGGAGCTGAACGGCATTCTCGGCTGGATCGAGCAGTTGAACGAACTGGACGTAACCCATGTGGAGCCGCTCACCGGTCCTACCCAAATGGCGCTGAAAATGCGCGAAGATCTGGTCACGGACGGCAATATCCGCGAGCAGATTTTGGCCAACGCGCCGGATCGGGCGGGCGATTATTTCGCCGTTCCCAAGGTAGTGGAATAATGCGGCTCACCGAACTCACCCTTGCCGAGGCCCGCAAGCGCCTGCGCGGGCGAGAGTTTTCCGCCGCCGAGCTGACGGAGGCCCATTTGGAGGCGATTGCCGCGCTCAATCCGCGGCTGAATGCCTATATCACCGTCACCGAGGCGCTGGCCAAGAGCCAAGCCGAAGCCGCCGATCAAGCGCTTGCCCGCGGCGATGCCGGGCCGCTTGCCGGCATTCCGCTCGCCATCAAGGACCTTTTCTGCACCGAGGGCGTGCGCACCACGGCGGGAAGCCGCATCCTTGCCCCTTTTGTGCCGCCCTATGAAAGCACCGTCACCGCCCAGCTCAAGCACGACGGGGCGGTGTTTCTCGGCAAGGCCAATCTCGACGAATTCGCCATGGGCTCCTCGAACATGACTTCGGCCTTCGGCCCGGTGGAGAACCCTTGGAAAAGAAAAGGCGCGGAGGCGGCAAAGCTCGTTCCCGGCGGCTCTTCCGGAGGCTCCGCCGCGGCGGTGGCGGCGCAACTTGCGCTCGGCGCCACCGGCACGGATACCGGCGGCTCCATCCGCCAGCCGGCGGCTTTTTGCGGCATCGCCGGCATCAAGCCCACCTACGGCCGCTGCAGCCGTTGGGGCATTGTGGCCTTCGCCTCCTCGCTCGATCAAGCCGGCCCGTTTGCCCGCACCGTGGAAGACTGCGCCATTCTGCTCCGCTCCATGGCCGGGCATGACCCGAAAGACAGCACCTCGGCCGATCGGCCCGTGCCGGATTACGAAGCCGCGTGCAGGCGCAGCATCAAGGGCTTGAAAATCGGCATTCCGCGCGAATACCGCGCACCGGGAATGCCGGCCGAGATCGAAGAGCTTTGGGAACGCGGCATGGCCTGGCTGAAAGATGCCGGCGCCGATGCCCAGGAAGTTTCGCTTCCGCACACCAAATACGGTCTTGCCACCTATTACATCGTCGCACCCGCCGAGGCTTCTTCCAACCTGGCACGCTATGACGGCGTGCGCTTCGGCATGCGGGTGGAGAGTGATGATTTGCTGGAGCTTTACGAACGCACCCGCGCGCAAGGTTTCGGCCCGGAAGTGAAACGCCGAATTTTGATCGGCACCTACGTGCTTTCGGCCGGATATTACGAGGCCTATTACCTGCGGGCGCAGAAAGTCCGCGCCTTGATTTTGCGCGATTTCACGGAAGCCTTCTCCCGCGTGGATGTGTTGCTGACGCCGACCGCGCCATCTGCCGCGTTCGAGCAAGGCGCGAAGATGGATGATCCCGTGCAGATGTATCTCAACGATATTTTCACCGTTCCCGCCAGCATGGCGGGCCTTCCCGCTATCTCGGTGCCCGCCGGGCTCGATGCCCAGGGCTTGCCGCTGGGTTTGCAGTTGATCGGGCGGCCTTTCGATGAAGAGACCGTTTTTGCCGTTGCCGCGGCGCTGGAGCGCGCCGCCGGTTTCACGCATCTGCCGCAAATCCGCGCGGGGGTTTGAGCCATGGGGTATATGATCGAGGGCGAAACCGGGCCTTGGGAGGTTGTCATCGGCCTCGAGGTCCATGCCCAGGTTATCAGCAAGGCCAAGCTGTTTTCCGGGGCGGCTGCGCATTTCGGATCCGAACCGAACACGCAGGTGAGTTTCGTGGATGCCGCCTTTCCCGGCATGTTGCCGGTGATCAACCGCGAATGCGTCGCGCAAGCGCTGCGCACCGGGCTTGGTTTGAACGCGCATATCAATCTGGTCAGCCGTTTCGATCGCAAAAACTATTTCTACCCCGATCTTCCCGCCGGCTATCAAATCAGCCAATATCAGCATCCGATTGTCGGCCATGGCAGCATTGAAATCGAACTTGCCGACGGCACGACCAAAACCATCGGCATCACGCGGCTGCATTTGGAACAAGATGCCGGCAAATCGCTGCACGATCAGCATCCCACCAAATCTTATATCGATCTCAACCGCGCGGGCGTGGCGTTGATGGAAATCGTCAGCGAACCGGATATGCGCAGCCCCGAGGAAGCCGGCGCGTATTTGCGCAAACTTCGCAGCATTATGCGCTATCTCGGCACGTGCGACGGCAATATGGAGGAAGGCTCGCTCCGGGCCGACATCAACGTATCCGTGCGGAAGCCGGGTGAGCCGTTTCGCACGCGTTGCGAAGTGAAAAACGTGAATTCCATCCGCTTTGTCATGCAGGCGATCGAGGCGGAGGCCAGGCGTCAGGTAGAGGTTTGGGAATCGGGCGGCGTGGTCGAGCAGGAAACGCGCTTGTTTGATCCGCAACGCGGTGTGACGCGCGCGATGCGCAGCAAGGAAGAAGCGCACGATTATCGTTACTTTCCGGATCCGGATCTTTTGCCGCTGGTTATCGACGAGGCATGGCTCGAAGAGCTCCGCGCCAACTTGCCGGAATTGCCGGATGCCAAAAAGCGCCGCTTCATGCAGCACTATGGGCTTTCCGCTTACGATGCGACATTGCTGGTGGGCGAAAAAGCAACCGCGGATTATTTCGAGGAAGTGGCCAAAGGCCGCGATGCTAAGCTTGCTGCCAATTGGGTGATGGGCGAGCTCTTTGCCGTGCTCAATCGAACCGGGCGTTCCATAGAACAAAGCCCGGTTTCCGCTCAAGCGCTCGGCGAGCTTTTGGATTTGTTGGCCGACGGCACCATCAGCGGGCGCATTGCCAAGGACGTTTTTGAGATCATGGTGGAAACCGGCGAGGCTCCGGCCGTCATTGTGGAGCGCAAAGGCCTCCGCCAAGTGACCGACACCGGCGCGATCGAGCAGGCCGTAACCGCCGTGCTTGCCGCGCATCCCAAAGAAGTTGCGGCCTACAAAGCGGGCAAAGAAAGATTATTCGGCTTTTTCGTCGGCCAGGTGATGAAGGCCATGGCCGGCAAAGCGAACCCTGCGCTGGTTAATGAGATCTTGAAGCAAAAGCTCGGTTGATGCCGGCCGATGAATAAGCCTTACGCCGGGCGAACGATACCGCGGCACTCGCCGAAGCCGATGCGCGGGTAACCGTCTTTCTCGCAATAGGCGCGAAAGATAACTACGTCGCCGTCTTCCAAAAACCGCCGCTGTTCGCCCGAAGAAAGCGTAAGCGGCTTTCGCCCTCCTTCGGTGATTTCCAAAAGGCTGCCGAACCCGTCCGGAGTCGGTGCCGAGATCGTTCCTGACCCGAACAAATCTCCCGGACGCAAATTGCACCCCCCGCAGGTATGGTGTGCGACCATTTGCGCCACGGTCCAGTAAAGATATTTGGTGTTGCTCACTGATATGCGCTGCGGCGCCATGCCTTTCTCCCGCATTCCCGGAGAAAGCAACAGCACCTCGAGCATAATCGCCAACGCCCCCGAGCGTTGATCGTTCTCATCCCATAGATACGCAAGCGGCTGCGGATCGCCCTCCGGGCGCGGCGCTTGCGGAATCCGAAACGGCGCCAAGGCTTCGGGCATAATGATCCAGGGCGAGATCGTGGTGGCAAAATTCTTCGCCAAAAACGGGCCGAGCGGCTGATACTCCCAGCCCTGAATATCGCGCGCGGACCAATCGTTCAGCAGGCAAAACCCGGCGATATGCTCTGCGGCACCAGCGATCGGGATCGGCTCACCGAGCGCATTGCCGGGCCCGATCCAGATGCCGAGTTCAAGCTCGAAATCGAGATTTCGGCTCGGGCCGAAGCTCGGCACCGTTTCCGCCGCAGGTTTGCGTTGCCCGTTGGGACGCCGCACCGCGGTGCCGGAAACCACCACCGAAGAGGCGCGTCCATGATACGCAACGGGAACATATTTGTAATTGGGAAGCAGCGGGTTATCCGGGCGGAATTGTCGGCCCGTGTTTGTGGCATGATGAATGCCGGCGAAAAAATCGGTGTAATCGCCGATTTCCGCCGGAAGATGAAGCGTGCATTCTTCGGCGCGGTGCAAAAGCTCCGGCCGCTGTTTATGATTGATATCCAAGATATCCGCAACCACGCTTCGCAACGCGCGCCGCGCGCTTGCAGGCAAGCTCAAAAATTTGTTCAGCGTTGCGGCACTTGCGGCCTCCGCCGCCTCACGCGCCGCACCGGTAAAAACCGATGCCTCGAGAGCAGCGGCGATATCAAAAATCATCTCTCCGATAGCGATGCCGCCGCGCGGTCCTTTCCCTGGTGGGGAAAAGACGCCGAGCGGAAGATTCTGGATAGGAAAATCCGGATGCCCGTTGGCAGATGGAACCCAGCTCTTCCGCTCCGGCGCAATGACTCCATCCATCATGCCGGGCTGCCTTTAAAGAATTTGCGAAGTCCATTCCAGCACGAATCGTAATCATGCTGCAATGCATCGGTTTGCAGCGCAAACTCCGTCGGACGCAAGACCATGCTCGCTTCGAACATAAAGGCGAGCGTGTTTTCGATTTTCATGGGCTTGAGCTCGGCTTCCATGGCGCGCTCGGTGGTGGCGGCATCCGGGCCGTGGGCGCTCATACACGGGTGCAGCGACATACCGCCGGGAACGAATCCTTCCGCTTTGGCATCGTAAGCACCGTAAACCAAACCCATGCATTCGCTCATGACATTGCGGTGGAACCAGGGCGGGCGGAAGGTATTCTCGGCCACCATCCAACGCGGCGGAAAGATGACGAAGTCCAAATTGGCAACCCCGGCAACGGGCGTCGGCGATGTCAAGACACAGAAAATGGAAGGATCCGGATGATCGAAACTGACCGTGTTGATCGTGTTGAACCGCGAGAGATCGTACTTGTACGGCGCGGCGTTGCCGTGCCAGGCCACGACATCGAACGGCGAATGATCGAGCGTGGTTTCCCACAACGTGCCTTGATATTTCTGAACAAGCACCGTGGGCTCGTCGCGATCCTCATACCATGCGACAGGCGCAAGAAAGTCCCGCGGATTGGCAAGCCCGTTCGCGCCGATCGGACCGAGATCGGGAAGCCTTAACGCCGCGCCGTGATTTTCGCACACGTAACCGCGTGCGGCGCTGTCACGCAGGGCGACACGGAAACGCATGCCGCGCGGAATCACCGCAATCTCGCCCGGATCCACGTCCAGCCTGCCGCATTCGGTAAACAGCCGGAGCCGGCCCAATTGCGGAACCAGGAGCAACTCGCCGTCGGCATCGAAGAAAACGCGCTCCATGGACCGGTTGGCCACATACACATGCACGCTGATGCCCTGCGGGCTCGTCGCCGGAGCGTTCATGCACATGCTATGCAGCCCGTCGAGAAAATCCGTCGGCGCATCGGGAATCGGCAACGGGTTCCAGCGCAGCCGGTTGGGATTGGGTTCCGCCAGCGGGCCGGCAAAAACGCCTTGCGCGATGCGCCGATACGGGCCGTGCAAGGCCGAGGGTCGGATCCGATAAAACCAAGTCCGGCGCGCTTCTTTTCGCGGCACGGTGAAAGCGGTTGCGGAGAATTGTTCCGCATAAAGACCAAAAGGCGGGCGCTGGGGGGAATTTTGGCCGACCGGCAATGCTCCGGCAATCGCCTCGGTCGCGAACTCGTTACCAAAACCGGAGAGATAGTTCAGGCCGGCGGCGCTTTCGGCCTCGGTTGCTTTCGTGACCACGTTCATGAAAACTCTCCTTGCTCTGCGTCCTCGGGTTTCCGTGATTTTTCGCCATGCAACGAACGCGCAAGCGTAATGGCCTGCAGGACCACCTCCGCATCCCCGATATGGTTGGCCAGCAATAACACGATCTCGGCATCCAGCCTGCGCGATTCTTGGGGATCCAAGTCGCGATGCGCGTCCATCAAGGCGGCGAAGATATCATCATGCCGAGAAAGGCGGGGTTCGGTGCGAAGACTCATGGCACGTTTTCCATGTTCATCATCGGGTGTGCCAGCGCATGCGAGAGTGCCGCGCCAACCTCGCCGGCATCGAAGCGATCAAACAACGCGGAAACATGCTGATCCGGCCGAAACAGGATTACGCCGCCCTCGGGCAGAGCGTAGCGACGCTGCACCAGCCCCTCCGAGTCATGAAGGTGCGTTTCGCCGTTCCCGGATACCGATGCCGACGGTTCGGGTGTTATAATGGTTAACCGGAGACCATTCGCACGCGCAAATTTTTTGGCTTCGGCAAAGCTTTTGGGATCCCCGTAACACAGCAAGGTGAATGCATCGCCGAGGTGGTGCAGCAGCCAATCCGGCTTGCCGTTGTGCTGTACCGGCGCATCCGTTGCCGGTGCGCCGAGGGGAAGCCCTCCGGCCCAATGCGCGCTTTTCGGGTAATTCAGCGGGCTTTCGCTTAAAATCGCGGGGCGCGAAAGCCGGCCGGAATTCACGAAAGGCTGCGCAAACGCGTAGTGCTCGGCAAGGGTCAACACCGCATCGCGATACGCGCGCGCCGCCTCCGATTTCGGCGTGATGAAATCGGTGCTGCGCGTGGAGTTCAAAATGTTTTCATCCGCAGCGGCGACCCGTTCCGCGTTGTAGCTTTCCAACAGCGCCTCGGGCGCTTTGCCGGCCAGCACGGCCGCCAATTTCCAGGCCAGATTGTCGGCGTCTTGAATTCCTGCATTGCCGCCGCGTGCCCCGAAAGGGCTCACCTGGTGGGCCGAATCGCCGACAAAAATGGTCCGCCCATGCACAAAACGCTGAAGCCGGCGGCAGCGGAACGTATAGACGCTGACCCATTCCAATTCAAAAGGAACATCCGGGCCGAGCATGGCACGCACGCGGGGAATCACGCGCTCCGGCCTGCGTTCGACCTCGGGATCCGCTTCCATGCCCAACTGGAAATCAATGCGCCAAACGTCGTCGGGCTGCCGATGCAGCAACACCGATTGGCCGCGATGAAACGGCGGATCAAACCAAAACCAACGCTCGTTCGGAAACGAGGCATGCATGCGCACATCGGCGATCAAGAAACGATCGCGAAACACTTTGCCCCTGAACGGCAAACCCATCGATTCACGAATGAAAGATCGCGCGCCGTCGCAGGCGAGCAGCCATTCCGCGGCAATGCGATAGCGCCCTTCCGGCGTTTCCACGCTGAGGATGACGTGATCGGGATGCTGCTCCACGCCGACAACCCGGTTGCGCCAACGCAACTCCACGCCCGCTTCTCGGCAGGCATCAACGAGATATTCTTCCAAATAATATTGCTGTATGTTAATGAAAGCGGGGTATTCGTGCCCCTCTTCGGGCAGAAGGTTGAAGCTGTAAATTTGTCGATCCCGGAAATACACGCGCCCGGTGTTCCAGGTTACGCCTTTTGCCAAAAGCCGCCGCCCGAGGCCGAGCCTCTGGTAAATCTCCAGGCAACGCTTGGCGATGCAGATTGCGCGCGAACCTTCCGAAACGGTATCGTCTTCATCAAGCAGCACCACTTTGAGGCCCTCATGCGCAAGCGCTAGCGCCATCGTGAGCCCCACCATCCCGCCCCCCGCCACAACCACGCGATGTTCGCCGAAGCCGGAGGTAAATTCGGCAGGACGTTGGTAAGCGTAGCGCGGATATGTGTACGGCATGGCACGCCTATGGATTTGCTTTTGGCTCGGGTGCCGCTTGTTCCAGCGCTTGCCACATCTCCAGATCGCGCGCAGCGGTCCAGATGCGCGGCCAATCGATGCCGTTTGCTTCGTCATACGCGCGGCTGACATTGAACGGCATACAGTGCTCGAATATCACCCAATGCCCGTAACGCGGCCGCAATGTCGCCATGGCTTCATCGTAGATTTGTTTCAATGTCGCGCCGCGCGCCACGCCCTTTTTGACCAGCGCAAACAAATCGGTAACGAATGCCCGTGTTCCGGCAATCCCCTCCGCAACTTCCTTCTTGTTCATCAGGCTACGCCCCCGCCCCGGCACCAACCGTTCGGCGCCGAGTTGCTCTAACGCATCCAGCGTTGCCCCCCAATCGGTGAAATGCGCATCCCCACAATAGGGCGTTGCACCGTATTCCACCGTATCGCCGGCAAAGGCCACGCGTTCTTTGGGCAGCCACACGACGGTATCGCCGGCGGTGTGCGAGCGGCCGATATGAATAATCTGCACCTCGCGCGCGCCGAGCCATAACGTCATCCGTTTTTCGAACGTAATGCTCGGCCAGGTGAGGCCGGGAATGGTCTCTTTGCCGCGAAACAGGCGGGGGAACCGCCCGATCTCGCTGGCCATATCCTCTGCCCCGCGCTCGGCAATCAACTTCCGCGTTACCTCGGAAGCGATGATTTCCGCGCCCTTATAGGCCGAGGCACCCAATACCCGCACGGCGTGGTAATGGCTCAACACGACGTAGCGAATGGGTTTGTCCGTCACGCTGCGGATGCGCGCAATCACGTCGTTGGCCAAAAGCGGCGTAGCTTGCGCATCCACCACCAACACGGACTCATCGCCGATCACCACGCCGGAATTCGGATCCCCCTCGGCGGTATAGCCATAAAGCCCGGGCCCCAATTCGTCGAAAGACACTTGTTTTTCGGTTAAATCGGCAGTGCTGGCAAACGCCGTCATCGGATATCTTCCTTCCTTGTTCCATTAGGCCTTGTGCAGCAAGGGGCAGCTTGATTCGGAAACCGGACGGAATGCTTGCTCGCCGCTCACGGTTTTGAGAATATTTAAGTAGTCCCATGCTTCTTTCGATTCCGAAGGCCGCTTGATTTGCGCCAAATACATATCATGGATGGCGCGGCCATCGGCACGCAGCGTGCCTTTGAAGAAAACGTCGTTGATGGGCATCGCCTGCATCTGGCGCATCGCCGCCTGCGGATCCGTTCCCACTTTCGCCACCGCCTTCAGATAATGCAGCACCACGCCATAGGTGCCGGCCTGCTCCATATTCGGCATCACCTTGGCCCGCGCAAAGAAACGCTCCGACCATTCCCGCGTGCGCGCATTCATATTCCAATAGCAGGCCGTGGTCATCAGCGTGCCTTGCCCAGTCTCGAGCCCAAGCCCATGCACATCGGAGAGAAACATCAACAGCGCGGCCACGCGCTGGCCGTTGCGCGTCGCTCCGATGCCGAATTCCGCCGCCTGCTTAATGGTATTCACCGTGTCGGATGCGGCATTGGCCAATGCAATCGCATCCGCTTTGGAAGCCTGCGCCGCCAAAAGCTGCGAGGAAAAATCGGAAGTGCCGGTGGGGTGCAATGACGCCCCCAGCACGCGCCCGCCGGCTTCCTGAATGAAACGCGTGGCATCCCCCTGCAATTGATGGCCGAAAGAGTAGTCCGCGGTGATGAAATACCAGGTCTTCACCCCCTGCGCCGAAAGCGCCTGGGTGGTGACTTTTGCCAAAGCATACGTATCGTAGGTGAATTGCACCGTGTTGGCGTTGCAAAGCTTATCGGTAATCGCCGAAGAGCCCGCCCCCGAGAGCAAAGCCAGCCGATTCTTTTGCTTGGCCAAACCGCTGATCGCAATGCCGACGGCGGAATTCGGCACATCCACAATCGCCAGCACGTCTTTCGTGTCGATCCAGTTGCGCGCGATCTCAAGCCCGACATCGGTTTTCATCTGATGGTCGCCGCCCAAGATCTCGATCGGCCGGCCGGCAATTTGCCCGCCCATCTCTTCGGCCGCCATTTGCGCCGCCACCACCGAGCCCGGCCCGCCGGTATCGCGCCCCCAGCTCGACATATCCACGAGCACGCCAAGCCGGATCGGCTCTGCCGCTGCAGCCCTGCGCACCCACGGCGCAGCCAGCAACGAAGCCCCGGCTGCCGCACCCAACAGGTTCCGCCGCTTCACTCCGCCGCCAAACCGCGCCCCGGTTTCTTCACGCTTCATCCCTAAGCCCTCCTGATACGGGGTTCCTCTTGCGTTCTTTTTGCCTCACGCCCTGCTACCCAGGACTCATGCTTTCCGAGCCTTTGCGGGTTGCCATTCTAGACAATAACGAATAGATTTGCAATAGACGAATTAATACATTCTCATCCCCACGGCGAGGATCGCGCATGACCAAACGCAATCAGCATTTTTGCGATGTTCTTGTACTGGGTTCGGGCGCAGGCGGCCTTTCCACCGCCGTCACCGCGCGGAAACTCGGCCTTGATGTCCTGGTTGCCGAGAAAGAAAAACGCATTGGCGGCACCACGGCGCGCTCGGGTGGCTGGCTTTGGATCCCCAACAATCCGCTCGCCAAAGCGGCCGGGATTGCCGATAGCGTTACAGCCGCGCGCAGCTATTTGCAGCACGAAGCCGGCAACCACTTCGATGCCGAGCGGGTGGATGCGTTTCTCCGGTATGGCCCGGAGATGGTCGATTTTTTCACGCGGGAAACCGCGCTGCAGTTCGTCCTCGGCCCGGAATTTTCCGATTATCACCCCAACGCGCCCGGCGGGCTGCCGGGCGGGCGGTCGATTTGCGCCGCCCCTTTCGATGCGCGGGCATTGGGCCCGGAAATCAAGAGGCTTGCCCCGCCTTTGCCGGAAATCACTTTTCTTGGGATGATGATCGGCTCCGGCAAAGAGCTTCTGCATTTTTTCAATGTGACCCGCTCTCCTCGCTCGGCCGCTTATGTTTCGTTGCTCCTCGCCCGCTATGCCCGCGACCGGATGTTCTATGGGCGCGGCATGCGGCTGACCAACGGCAATGCGCTGGCGGCGAGGCTGCTGAAATCCGCCTCGGATCTCTCCATCCCGATCTGGACCGAGTCGCCGGCAACCGCGCTCATTGTGGAAAAAGGTGCGGTGCGCGGCGCAATCGTGCAACGCCAGGGAACTCCGGTGGAAGTTTTTGCTCGCCGCGCCGTGGTGCTCGCCACCGGCGGTTTTCCGCATGATCCGGTCCGGCGCGCCCGCCTCTATCCGCATGGACAGAAAAGTGAGGAAATTTTCTCGCCCACCCCTGCCGGCAATACCGGCGATGGTTTGCGTCTTGCCGAGCAGGCGGGTGCTGCGGTGGTGGAAGGATACCCCAACCCCGCGGCTTGGGTTCCCATCTCTCGGGTGCCCTGGCGAGACGGCCATGCCGGCGCCTTTCCCCATTTCATCGACCGCGCCAAGCCGGGCGTGATCGCCGTTACCCGCGCCGGCCGGCGCTTTGTAAACGAGGCTAACTCCTATCACGATTTCATCCAAGGCTTGTTTCGCGCCACCGAGGGCAAGGCAGAGCCGGAGGCCTTTCTGCTCAGCGATCATGCCACCATCCGCCGCTATGGACTCGGGTTTGCCAAGCCGGCCCCGGTGCCAATTGGGCTCTATGTGCGTTCGGGCTATTTGCTGCGCGGCCGAAGCCTGGAAGAACTCGCCGCCAAGGCCGGGATCGATCCGAAGGCGCTGGCGGAGACGGTTGTGCGTTACAACGAAGCGGCGCGGCGGGGCGAAGATCCGGAATTCGGCCGTGGCAGCACCGCTTATAATCGTTACCTCGGCGATCCCGCGCACCGCCCTAACCCCAATGTCGCGCCGCTCGAGAAAGCGCCGTTTTATGCCGTGCGCGTGGTTCCCGGTGAGCTTGGCACCTTTGCCGGGCTTGCGACGGACGCGCATGCCCGCGTTTTGGATGCTGCCGGGAATCCCATCCCGGGGCTTTATGCCGCGGGCAATGATTTGGCCTCGATCATGGGCGGGAATTATCCGGGCGGCGGAATAACCCTCGGCCCGGCGATGACCTTCGGGTATATCGCCGCCCGCCACATCGCTGCCGCCCAAACCTCCGATACGTCACATCCCGTTTGCGTCCAGACCGAGTGAGCAGCACCCGTCTGCCGATTCCGAGGATGCGGCGCTCTCGCCCTGCCGCTTTTCGCTGCGGCTGTTGCGAACGGCGCCGTCTGCAGCCTCGGCGGCGCGCAGCTTCGGCTCCGCATCCTTGCCCGGTTGGCCGGGCGTATAGCCGAGCTGCTCCGAGAGATCCCTGGTATAGGCCAGCACGGTGGCGATTTGCGCGCTTTCCGCTCGCTGGTCCACAAGCCCGGAGGGGCCGATCGCGGTGATCACCAATTGCAGCTGGCGGGAATGGTCGAACACCGGGGCGGCAATCGCGGCCACACCCGGAACGGGCTTTCCATCCGTGACAGCATAGCCCTGCGCCCGCGCTTTGGCGATCTCGGCGCGGACATCGGCAAGGCTCATGCCGGCGGCCACGCGTTGGCTGTGGCGCGGATTGGCCATTTCCACCGCAATCATCGCTTCCACAAGCTCGGGCGGAGCGAAGGCGGCAAACACCCACCCCGTCGCCGTGCCGGTCAAGGAAAAAACCGTTCCGGCGCGCAGGTTTGCGTGGACTTGCGTTGCCGATTCGTGAATCCGCACCACGGTGGGACCGTGATCGCCCCAGACGGCGATCGTCACCATCAGCCCGAGCCGTTCGGAAAGAAGGCCGATTGTTTCGGAAGCCATGCGCAAGGGGTCGGAAACGCGCAGCCGCGCAAGCCCCATGCGGAGCGCAAACGGGCCCAGCCGATAGCGGCCCGTGGCTTGGTCTTGCTCGACCAAGTCAAGCTTTCGCAAACTGACCAGATAGGCATGGGCCTGGCCGGGAAGAATGCCCGCCGCGGCGGCGAGATCCCGAAGCATCATCGGCCCGGCATGGCTGGTTAACGCCGCCAGAATCCGGCCCGCAATTTCGACCGATTGTACTCCGCGTCCGCGAATGGCCATTGTTTTGAATTCCACGATCCTTAAGCAGAATACGAAAAAATGCGTCGACTTAAAAGATAAGCATAAAACGGCTCGGCAAGAACCTGCACAACAATGCGCCCTTGGCCCACGGCGCTTTGCCGTAAACCAAGGGCGCGAAGCCGAATACGGATATCAGATGCGATGGCCAGGCTTATTGCATGGGGCCGGGAGGAGACCATTGGAAGGTCCGGCGATGGCACGGATAGGTATTGATGAAATAGCGCAAGACCGCACTTGCTGCCGGCTCATCCATATATTGCGGGGCGCTGCGCGACCAGCTTACCAGATCGGCAAGGATGGCACGCCGCGTCGGCGTCGGTGTGGGCAGGCAGACCTTTCGCTTGTTCTGCCGCGGGCCGATCGTGTCCAAGAGGTGAAAATCCAGCACGCCTTGCACATAACCCGCGCAAAGACTGGTTGCGGCAATGTAGTAAGGGCTATCGTTGCGCACGCTGCATGCGTCAACCACATCCTTAAGCGTGCGGATCTCCAAAGGCGAACCGGTGATCACCGGCGCTGCGGCAACAGGCACCGCGCTCGTGGCTGCCACTTGTTGCGCTGCCACTTGTTGCGGCGTTCCGGCAAACGCCGGGGAAGCGGCAGCAAGCAAACCAACAAAACCAAGAATGGCAAGACGCATCGGCATTCTCCTGCTTTATCCAAGGGCTTTCCGAAAAACCGGAAAGCGATTTTGCGTTTTAGCTAATGCGGCCGCACGGCAAACGCCATCCGGGAAGTGTTTCACTTTTATGAATTCTCATTTGCTAAGCGTCGCATTCGCTCGGAATATTTCGTTGCTTTACTGGAAAGGATAGTAGCGCAAGCTCAAGATCCAAATCTGCTCGTTCACTTTGGGCGCGCCGCCGATCCCTTTGAAGGTCACACGCCGGACATATTCATATTGTGGACCGACAAGAAATACGCCGATATTGCGGCCTTCGAAGAACCGCCACCACGCTCCAATCGAGCCTTCCGTTACGCCGGAGGTATTGGCCGCGCAGACCGGGCTGTTTTGGGTCCAGCACCCAACATTGGAATAAAGCGGGCTGCCGTAACCGTAACCTTTGCCGCCGAGGTTGAAATATTTGGCACTCACCTGCTCGGTGCCGATATAAAGATAGGCATCGATCGCATCGTTCGGATGCCCGATCACGCCCGTCAGCACCTGAAAGCCCGGGATCGGCACGGGGTTGCCGTTGGGGCCGATCACCGCATCGGGCAAGCCGGAGGTGGTGTAGCGGCCGATGCCGTCGCCCACGAGGAAACTCGTGTAAAGATCGAGCGCTTGATCGAGCACCGTTACCAGCGCGCCGCCGCCGATCCCGCCCGCCATGGTGACATGGTTGTTGCCGCCGTTGCCGACACTGGTGCGGGTTTGCATGAAGCGGCCAAGGCCATAAAGCTCATAATGCCCAAAACCGGGGTCGAAGGCGGCTTTTAGGATGACATCCGGCGCGTAATCCACGGTGTAGTTGGTGGTGGAAGCGTAAAGCGGCCCGCCCGGAAAATAGTAACTCGTGGTCCCGGGCACGCCGGTGCCGTTGGGGCCGACAAAATAAACCGTTTCCGGATTTTCCAGCGCAAGGCCGATATTGATCTTGTTGTCGTCGAGGCTTTTCACGATGCGGTAGGTCATATTCCGCGTCCAGGTGAAGCCCACGATATACTGCGCTTCGGGGTCGATCGGAATAAGTTCCTGGCGCGGCGTCAACCCGGATTTGAACATCGTCGCCAGGCTCCACGACTCGCCGAAGAGGCCGTGCAAGCCGAGCTCGGAGTCGTCAAGCTGCGCATAGTAAAGCCGCCAGCGCGGGTTATAGCTGCTGCTTTCCACCGAGTTCGCAACCGGCGTGGTGGAGAGGAAATCGCCTTCGAGATAGGCGGCGACCGATATGGTCGGAGAGACATTCCCCTGCGCCAGCGCGGCATAGCGACTCTGCCGGGCATCCCCGCGGATTTCCGACATATAATAGCTGGGTACGTTGCCCATCGGGATCGCGGTGTTAAAGCCGGAACCGATGCCCGCTGTTTCGTTATGATTCCTATAGACCCATGCCGATTCTACGTAGCCCCCGAGCGTGATGGTCAGCCCGCCCACGCGTAACGAATAACCGGGCGCAAGCTGGGTAATAATGCCCGGGCTCGCGGAATAGAGCGAATCGGAGCCGGGCGGCGGCGGCACGGTGGTAATCGTGAACTCTCCTGACGGCGGCGGAGCCGGGTTGACCGTCACGTTGGGGGCCGGCGGAGGAGCCATTCCGGGCGGGAGCTGTTGCGGCACCAAGGGCGGCGCCGCGCCGCCTTGGGCCAACGGCATTGCTGCAGCCGCTCCGCCCACTGCTCCGGCGACCGGCGCCGCAGCCACTGCGGCTTGCGCCTTGGCCGCCGCCGCTTTCGCCGCCGCCGCCTGGGCTTGCGCTTGCTTGGCCTCGGCAGCGCGCCGCGCGAGCTCCTTCTTCATGGCCTGCAGCTCGCGCTGCAATTGCCGTATTTGTTGTTCAATCGTATTTATTTCTTGATCTCCTGCCGCCTGAGCCGATGCGGCAGTTGCGTTGAACGCGCAAAAAGACAACGCTGTTGCGGCAAGCAACACCGAACGAAAAATATTCCGTTCCACCATTTCCCTCGTGCGTCTGATTTGGAACCACCCCGTGCGGGGTAAGCGACGCAGGGCTCATAGAGGGATAGGAACGTTTTGTTTATGATGTTGTTGTGAAGGCTATATGACGGAATGATGACAACGCTGCCGGAAACAATCAACCCTTGAAATCTCTCCGGGAACGAGAGCCCTCACGGGACTTCTTCATGATATCCGTTTCCACCCGCGATGATCTTGCTGCCAATACGTAACGATATGGCCGGCGGCTTTGGCAGCGGCAAAGCGCGCACGGGCCGCTGCCACCTCGTTTTCATTGCTGCCGTCGAACAAATCAAACACGCGCACGAAATCGGCTAAGCGCGCGCTAGTTGCGCCGTCGATCAGGAACAGAAAACGCGCGCCGTTCGGCGCCTCATCTTCCGTGGTCAGCCAAATCGGCTGCAATTCCGGCGCCCCGCTCGCGCGCGTGCCGTGCGGCAACCAGTCCGGCTCCGTGCAGAGCCAGAGCGCCGCGTCCAGCGCCGCAAGCCGCTCCTCGCTGCCGCAAATCACCACCGCGCGCTCGCCGAGCTCCAAGGTGCGGCCAAGCAAACGCGGCAGGGCCTCTTCGGTTCTGCTCCGCGTGAGATGATAAAACCCGATCTCCGCCATCAAGCGTGTGTTTGGTTCATCCTTGCTCCGGCCGCTCTTCGTAATAGCCGGCCACCAACTGATCCAAAAGCCGCACGCCGAACCCGCTGGCGCCTTTAGGCACCACGGCGCTGTCCTTGGTGTTCCAGGCAACGCCCGCAATATCCAGGTGCGCCCAAGGTTTGTCGTTGGTGAAGCGCTGCAGGAACTGCGCCGCCGTTACCGCCCCGGCCGGGCGGCCGCCGACGTTTTTCATATCGGCGATGTCGGATTTCAGCTGTTGGTTATATTCCTCCCCGAGCGGCATGCGCCAGACCCGTTCCCCGGTTTTCTTGCCCGCGGCAATCAGCCGCTCTGCCAGCTCGTCGTTGTTGCTGAACAAGCCCGCCTGTTCATGCCCCAAGCTGATGATAATGGCTCCCGTCAGCGTCGCCAGATCCACCATCCATTGCGGATTGAACTGTTCCTGGCAGTACCAAAGCAAATCCGCCAGCACCAGCCGCCCTTCCGCGTCGGTGTTGATCACCTCGATCGTCTGCCCGGAGTAACTTTTCACCACATCGCCCGGCCGCTGCGCCGTGCCGGAGGGCATGTTCTCCACCAGGCCCACCAGCCCCACCGCATTCACGCGCGCTTTGCGCCGCGCGAGCGTGGCCATCAAACCGATCACCGTGCCGGCTCCGGCCATGTCCCATTTCATGTCTTCCATCCCCGACGCGGGCTTGATGCTGATCCCGCCGCTATCGAAGGTGACTCCTTTGCCGAGAAAGGCCACCGGCTGGGTTGTCGGCCCCGCCCCCGACCAGCGCATTACCACCACGCGCGGCTCGTTCGCGCTGCCTTGCGCAACCCCGAGCAAGGCGCCGAACCCGAGTTCACGCAACCGCTCCGGTCCCATCACGTCCACCGTCACACCCAGCGCGGAAAGCGCCTGCTCGGCGCGCCGCGCCAACTCGGCCGGGGTTAAGACATTCGCCGGTTCGCTCACCAGATCGCGCGTCAGATAAACGCCTTCCGCCTCGGCGCGGAGCGGGGCGTATGCGGCTTCCGCTGCTTGCGGCTGGTCGGTCAGCACGGAAAGGCGGGCAAGGCGGGGTTTTTCTTCTTCTTTTTCGCGTGTGCGATAGCGGTCGAATCGATAGCTGCGCAGCACCGCGCCGAATGCGGCTGCGGCAAGCTCCGCCGGGCTCAAGGAGGGCGCGGCAAGGGCCACCGCTTCTTCCCGCAAGAGCGCGCCGATCGCCGTGCCCCCGGCCTCTTCGGCCGCAAGCATCGTCGCTTTCGCTGCATCTCCTTCCCGGCTGCCCAAACCGACCACCGCCACCCGCGTCAACCCCGCGCCGGGCGCCAGGATCGTGCATATCTGGTTTTTGCTGCCCTTGAATTCCGCTGCAGCCAGTGCGCGTCCGATCGCGCCCGCGGTGGCTTCTTCGGCCGCTTGCCAGACGCCCAAGGGCTTTTCCCCCTCCCCCACGAGCAAAATCAGCGCGCCGCGAGTAGGCAGGCGCGGTTCGATGAATTCAATCTCGAGCATCTCTTTGCTCCTCAATTTTTCCGATCTTCACACTAGCAGCGGATAATGACTTGGCCAGACCCTCAAGCGGGGCTATCTCAACTCTCATGACCGATCAAGAACTGCTCGCGCTTGCTGCCGAGCTTGCGGAAGCCGCCGGAAAGCGCATTCTCGAAATCCGCGCCGAGGGTGCGCTCGGGGAACGACGAAAAGTTGACAAAACCCTGGTGACGAATGCCGACCACGCTTCCGAAGCGCTGATTGTCGGGGGCTTGCGGGCGGCCGTTCCCGCCATTGCGATTATCGCGGAGGAAGAAATCGCAGCCGGAATCACCTCCGAACGGACGGACGTGTTTTGGCTCGTGGATCCATTGGACGGCACGCGCGAATTTACCGAAGGCCGCGATGAGTTCACCGTCAATATCGGGCTGGTGCGCAAGGGCGAGCCGGTGCTCGGCGTGGTTTATCTGCCGGCGACGGACGAGTTGTTCACCGGGCTTCGCAGCGACGGCGCGCGCAAACGCACGCGCGCGGGCTGGCAGGCCATTTCTGCCCGCACACCGCCGCCGGAGGGGCTTTCCGTCATGGCTTCCCGCCACCACGGCAGCGACGAGAGGCTTACCGCTTTTCTCGAAGGGCGAAAAGTCGCGCGCATTATCCATTCGGGTTCGGCTTTGAAATTCTGCCGCTTGGCCGAGGGTGCGGCGGATCTCTATCCGCGTTTCGGCCGCACGATGGAATGGGATACCGCCGGGCCGCAGGCCGTTTTGGAAGCCGCCGGGGGAACGGTACGCCTTCTGGATGGCAGCCCGCTGCGCTACGGCAAGCCCGGCTGGGAGAATCCGCCTTTCGTCTGCACCGGCCGCCTCAGCGAGACATGACCGAGCTTCTTCCCCCCGATTCCGCCGGAATTGCGCGCGCCGTCGCCCTGCTTTTGGAGGGCGAGCTCGTCGCCCTGCCGACCGAGACGGTTTACGGCCTCGGCGCGGATGCGACCAATGCGGAAGCGGTCGCGCGCATCTATGCGGTGAAGGAAAGACCGCGTTTCAACCCGTTGATCTGCCATTACCCTGATGCCGAGGCAGCTTTTGCGCATGTTGAAGCCTCTGCCTTGGCCCGGCAGTTGGCACAGGCGTTTTGGCCCGGCCCGCTCACTCTGGTGCTGCCGCGCAAGCCGGATTGCCCTTTGCCGTTGCTTGTCTCGGCGGGGCTCGAAACCTTGGCGGTGCGTGTGCCGCAGACAGCTTTAACGCTCGCCTTGCTGCGTGCGCTGTCCCGCCCTCTCGCGGCCCCTTCGGCGAACCGCTCGGGCGCGGTCAGCCCCACCGAGCCCGCTCACGTGCTGGCCGAGCTTGGCGGGCGAATCGCCGCCGTTCTCAACGGACCGGCTTGCCCGATCGGGGTGGAATCGACCGTCATCGACCTCACGGAGATGCCCCCGCGCCTGCTCCGGCCCGGCGGGCTCCCGCGGAAGGCAATCGAAGCCTTCACCGGCCCACTCGCCGGTCCCCTGCCGCATGAGGCTCGCGCCCCGCAGGCGCTGCGCTCCCCCGGGCAGCTTGCCTCGCATTATGCGCCGCGCGCCAAGCTGCGATTGGAAGCGCGCGAGGTTGCTGCAAACGAAGCTTTGCTCGCCTTCGGCCCGCCGCTTGCCGGCGCCGCCGTGACCTTCTCTCTCTCCTCTCGCGGCGATCTCGTGGAAGCGGCCGCCCGGCTGTTTTCCGGGCTCCGTTGGTTGGATCAGGAAGTTGCGCGGCTTGACCTTGCCGGAATTGCCGCTATGCCCATTCCCGAAGAAGGGCTTGGCGAGGCCATCAATGACCGGCTTCGCCGGGCCGCGGCACCGCGCCCGCTTGGGCGAAGAATGGAAGTAGCCCTGCATGCCTGAACCCCCTGCTGCTCTGCTCGATCAGCTTCGCGCCGTGCTCGGCCCGCGTGGAATGCTCACCGCCCCGGAGGAACTCGCCCCCTATGTGGTGGACTGGCGCGGGCTCTATCACGGCAAAACCGCCGCGGTCTTACGCCCGGCGAATACGGAAGAAGTGGCGGAGGTGGTGCGTCTTTGCGCGCAAGCAAAAGTGCCGCTCGTACCGCAAGGCGGCAACACCGGCATGGTGGGTGGGGCGGTGCCGTTCGAAGACGGCACGGCGCTCGTCCTTTCGCTGGCGCGGCTTGATCGGATTCGGGCGCTCGACCCCGTGGATATGACGCTGACTATCGAAGCGGGGGCCACATTGCGCGCCGCGCAGGAAGCCGCCGAACAGGCAGACTGCTTGCTGCCGCTTTCGATCGGCTCGGAAGGCACGGCCCAGGTGGGGGGCATTCTCTCCACCAATGCCGGGGGCAACCACACCGTTCGGTATGGCAATGCGCGGGAAATGACGCTCGGCCTTGAGGTGGTCTTGCCGGACGGGCGCATTTGGAACGGGCTCAGGCGTTTGCGCAAGGACAATACCGGTTATGCGTTAAGGCACCTTTTCGTTGGGGCGGAAGGCACCCTCGGCGTCATTACCGCGGCGGTGTTGCGACTTCGCCCGCGGCCGCGCGAAAAGGAAATCGCTTTTTGTGCGGTCGCAAGCCCCGAGGCCGCACTCTCTCTGTTCAACCGGTTTCGGCGCGCGGATCCAGCCTCCGTGCAAGCCTTTGAATACATGAACCACACCGGGGTGGCGCTGGTGTTGCAACACATTCCGCAAACGTCTTTGCCGCTCGCGCGTGTTGCCGCGCATTACGCGCTGGTGGAACTGGCCACGCCGCGGCTGGGCGCGCGTTTGCGTGAGCTCATGGAAAGCGTGTTGGAACAAGCGATGGCGGATCGCTTGGTGCAGGATGCCGTCATTGCCGAAAGTGTGGCGCAGCAGGACGCGATCTGGAAGCTGCGCGAATCCCACGCCGAGGCACAACGTCTTGCCGGCACGGTGGTGCGCAACGATGTTTCCGTGCCCGTCTCCCACGTCCCTCGCTTTCTGGAAGAAGCTGCGCGCGCCTGCGAAGCATTGATCACGGGCGTTCGCATTGTCGCTTTCGGGCACATGGGCGACGGCAATATTCACTTCAATCTGCTCAACCCGGAAGGGATGAGCCCCGCCGCGTTTCTGGCGCAGCAGCATGCGCTGATGGATGCGGTGAATGCCGTCGCGCGCAAGCTTGATGGCAGTTTTTCCGCGGAACACGGTGTCGGCCGGCTGAAAACCTATCTGATGCCCGAATGGCGAGGTGGAGCGGAGCTTGACCTGATGCGCCGGATCAAGCAAGCCATCGATCCGTTGGGTATTATGAACCCCGGCAAAGTTTTGCCTTAATGCTGATGATCGTTGATGCCTGAGGTCTTCCCCTCCCGAACATCGGCAGAGCGAGTGCAGCGTGGAAGAAGGATAAGGGCCGCAACAGGCTTTTCGGAGTCGATATAATCGTTTTTTGGGTTTTGCCGCATGTTTCCGTTGCTTGACCGTTATATCTTCCGGCAGCTTGTGGTGGCGTTGGCGGCGGCAACCGGGGGCCTTGTCGCGCTGATCTGGATCACCCAATCGCTCCGGTTTCTTGAGCTCGTGATCAATCACGGGCTTTCTACCTTTGTATTCTTGCGGCTGACCAGCCTCCTCATTCCAAGTTTCGTTGCGGTGATTTTGCCGATCACGACATATGTGGTTGTGCAATTTGTCTATCAACGGCTCGATACCGACCGCGAGCTGGTGGTGATGCGCGCGGCCGGGCTTTCCAATTTCGGCCTCGCACGCTCCGCATTGGTGCTTGCCTTGCTCGTAACGGCGCTCACGTCTTTGCTCTATCTTTGGATTGTGCCCGCGGCGTCTGCTAAATTCCGCGAGGAGCAATTCAAGATCCGTAACCGGATTGCCGCTTTTCTGCTGCAAGAAGGCGTGTTTAACACCGTCTCCGACGATCTGACCATTTATGTTCGCGCCCGCGACAAAGACGGTACGCTCCGCGGCATTCTGATCGACGATGCGCGGCAGAAAGACAGCCACGCCACCATTCTTGCCCGCAGCGGCCGGCTGATCCCTTCGGGAGATACGCCGCATGCGCTGCTGTTCGACGGCTCGCGCGAGGAAATCGATCATCGCACCGGACGGCTGAATGTTTTGACATTTGCCCAAAACCTGATCGAGCTCGGCTCGTCCGGCAAGGGTGCCGCGCAGCGCTACCGTGATGCTACGGAAATGTCGCTTCCCGAGCTCTTACATCCCAATCCTGCGGTGGTTCTTCCGCAGGATTTCCCGAAGCTTCGGGCAGAAGCGCACAAACGCATGGCCACGCCCTTGACTGTCCTCTCTTTTGCATTGGTTGGACTTGTCGCGGCATTGACCGGCACCTTCCGCCGCTATGGCGGCGTGCTGCGCCCGGCGGCGGCCGTGCTTGTGATTACCGCATTGCTGGCGCTGGAATTGCTGGTGGACAACCTTGCCGCCCGCATGCCGGCCTTTTTGCTGCTGATCTGGGTGCACGCGATTCTGCCTATTCCGATCGCTCTTTGGCTTTTGTTCGGCCCGAAAAGGACCAAGCGCCTTGGTCGAAACGCGCTGCAGGCAAGTTAAAGACGATGGTCTTTTCGCTTACCCTTTCTCGCTATTTTTCGCGGCAGTTTTTAAGCGCGGTTCTCGTGATGCTCGCGTCATTAAGCGGGCTTGTCGCATTGTTTGATTTTCTCGAGCTGCTCCGCAGGGCAGCAAGCCGTCCCAATGTCGGCTTCGGTCTTGTCAGCGAAATCGCTGCGCTGAAACTGCCTTGGGAATCCATGCAAATTCTTCCCTTCGCCGTTCTTTTCGGCGGAATCTTGTCGTTTTGGCGCCTCACCCGCTCTTCCGAGCTGATTGTCACGCGGGCGGCAGGGCTTTCCGCCTGGCAATTCCTGGCAGCCCCTCTTACGGTTGCCGCGGCGTTGGGGTTGATCGCCATCGGTTTGATAAGCCCGCTTGCTGCAGTCACGCTCAAGCAAGCCCAATTTCTCGATACCCTCTATTTGCAAACGAATACGGGCTCGCTCAGCCTTGCCGGAGGGCAGCTATGGGTGCGTCAGGCCGATCATGAATTGGTGCCGAACGGCGTTGCGATTTTCCACGCGCTCAACGTTTCACGGCGCGGCAAAACTTTGCAAGCGCTGAATATGAGCGTGTTTCGGTTGAGTGCTGATGACCAGCTCTTGCAACGCATCGAAGCCGAGAGCTCCGAGCTTGTTGCGCATCAATGGGTGCTCAAGAACGCACGTACAATCCGGCCTGGGCAACTCCCCGACCCGCCCCGCACGATAACTCTGCCGACGGATCTCACCGTGCAACGAATCGAGGAAAGCTTTGCATCGCCCGATACGGTTTCGTTTTGGGAATTGCCAGGCTTCATCGCGCTCATGGAGCGCTCCGGCTTCATGGCGCTACGCCATCGGTTGCATTTCCAAACTCTGCTGGCCTTACCGGTGCTCGCCGCAACCATGACCCTGGTTGCCGCCGGGTTTTCCATGCGCCCGGCGCGCAAAGGCGGGGTTGCGCAAATGATCGGCAGCGGCGTCGGCGCGGGCTTTGCGCTCTTTTTGGTCTCCAAGGTGGCGGAAGAGTTCGGCAATACCGGAACTTTACCGGTAATGCTCGCCGCTTGGGCACCCTCGCTTTCCGGGCTGATGCTGGCCATCACGCTGCTTTTGCATTTGGAAGATGGCTGAGCACACCCTCGGCGAACCGAGCGCGCCGCCCCCAGCAGAACGTTCGACAAGCCGCATTCGCTTCTTTCTTCGACGTTGCTTTCGAGTCGCGCTGCTGCTTCCGGCCTTTCTTGCGATACTCTCATTGCCCGGCCATCCCCAACAGCGAATCCAGGCCGGCCAGACTCTGCGTCAACACCCGTTGCGAAAAGAAGAACCCGTTACTTTCACCGCAGACAGCGTCACCTACGATCGCGCGCATGCGTTGGTGATTGCAAGCGGCCGTGTCGAGGCCTGGCAAGACGATCACGTGCTGCGTGCGGACCGCGTTGTGTTTGATCGCAACACCGGCGTTGCGACGGCGGAAGGCAATGTGGTGTTGCTGGAACCGGACGGGGAGGTGCTGTTTGCAGATCACGCGGAGCTTACCCAAGGCATGCGCGAGGCGGTGCTGCGCGGGATGCGCACTATTCTCACCCAAAACGGGCGGCTGGTTGCCAACGGCGCGCGGCGAACCTCCGCCCAGGTCAATGAGTTGACACGGGTGATTTATTCCGCTTGCAATCTTTGTAAAAACGATCCCACCGCACCACCGTTCTGGCAACTTCTCGCTTCTTCGGGAGTGCAAAATATCCCCGCCAAGCGGATCGAGTTCGAAGACGTCACCATGGAATTGTTCGGCGTGCCGATCTTCTATTCGCCTTATCTTTCCATGCCGGATCCCTCGGTCAAGCGTGCGAGCGGCTTTTTGGTTCCCGATTTCGGCAGCACCACGTTTCTCGGCGCCTTCTTCATTTTGCCGTATTATTACGTAATCGATAAAAGTTCCGACCTTACCATCACCGGCACCGTGGATACGCAACAGGGGCCGGAACTCGATTTGCTTTATCGTAAATCGTTCAATTCGGGCACCATGAAAGTAGAGGTCGCCGGTGCCGAGGACGAACATTCCTTGCAAGGCTTGTTGTTCGGCACCGCCAATTTCAACTGGGACGAAAACTGGCGTTATGGCGCCAATGTCAATTTGGCAACCTCTGCGAACTATCTGCGCGATTTTCGCTCGCCCGCATACGGCCAAGATATTTTAGAAAGCTCCCCCTATATCGAAGGCTTCGGCCAGGGCGCCTATGCCAGGCTGGATGCGTTTTATTTCCAAGGGCTGCTTCAGCAGGTCATCGATAGCGAACTGCCGCTGGTCTTGCCCCGCTATGAATATAGTTTCGTGAGCCAACCGGATTCCCTCGGCGGGCGGGTTTCTCTGGATTTCCAAGCCTTCAATGTGGTTCGCCCAAACGGGGCAAACGGCGAGCAAGCCGGCAACGATGTTCGTTACCAACTTCCTGTGAACGGAGCATATGGAGATCAGTGGACATTCATTTTCGATCTCGCCGGCGTTGCTTACAACGCTTATGCGCTCAATCTTATTCCCGATTTCTCCGGCATAACGCGCGGCAGCGGTGTGATCGGAATTCCAACCGCCGCCGTGCGCCTGAACTGGCCGTTCATTCGCCAGAGCGGGGATTCCAGCATCATCGTCGAGCCCATCACACAGTTTCTCATGCGGCCCACCTACGGCACGCGCTACTTCAACGGCGTGCCCAACGAAGATGCGCTGGATCCGTTTTTCACCGATGCCAATTTGTTTGCGTTCAATCGCTTTCCCGGCCTCGATCGCTTTGAAAGCGGCCCTCGCGCCGATGTCGGCTTGCATGTCGCATGGCTCGAAAACGACCATATTTTTGATGGTCTGATCGGACAATCCTACCGCACGGCGCCGGAGCCCGGGCTTTATCCGACCGGTCTCGGCCTGAACGGCACGATTTCGGACATCGTCGGGCGGGCCTATTTCGCCCCGTCCTCATGGATCGATTTTACCGAGCGGTTTCGCTTGAACCACCGATCGATGAACGTGGATTTCGATGACTTTGTCAGCAGCTTCGGCCCAAGCAACTTGCGCTTCAGCCTCGGCTATTTCTACAGCAATGTCGAGCCGTTTTATTACCTCGACGGTCCCCCCGGAACGCCGCAGCCTCAGCCGTTTTTGTATCCACGCAACGAAGTCACCTTCGGCGTGAACACGAAATACGGCCCGTTTACGGTAGGCGGCTACATTCGCCAAAATGCGCATACCGGCCAGCCGGTGCTGATCGGCGGCCACGCGCAATATGAAAACGAGTGTTTTATTCTGGCGTTTGACCTCTTTCAGCTCTATACGACGTATAATGGTGTAAGTCATATCACGGTCGCCGACTTCAGTTTTACGTTTAAGACGCTCGGGCAATTCCATGTGCCCGCGTTGTGACAAGAAGGAGGCCGGAAGAAATTCCGGAATGGATGGAGCGATGCTGTTGCACCCCTCTCGGCAGCACGCGGTTGCCGCCGTAACACGTATTCTCACCTCCGGCTTGCTGGCAGCACTCTTGGGGCTGGTCCAAACCAGCAGGGCCGCCACGCCGCCCGCGCCCGCAGCGCACGCTTTACAACCCAAAGTTGGTCAAGCCGACACCACTGCAACCGGCGCGGAAAACGGCCAGGCGATGACGCGCATCCTTGCGGTTGTCAACAACAGCGTGATCACCGATGTCGATGTCGACAATCGACGCCGCCTGTTTGCGCTTTCCACCGGCTTGCCCATTTCCAAAGACATTCTGGACCGCCTCACCCCGCAAGTGCTGCAGCAATTGATCGACGAGCGGCTGCGCCTGCAGGAAGCACAGCGGCGGAAAATCGCCGTTTCCGATGCACAAGTGGCGGAAGCGATCGCCTCGATCGAGAAAGACAACAACATGCCCCACGGCACCTTGCGCCGCAGGTTGGAGAGCAACGGCGTGGCCATGAGCACGCTGATCTCGCAACTCCGCGCGCAGCTTGCATGGTCGCGCGTGCTCCGCATGAAAATGACCGAGCAGGGCCGCATAACGCCGGCCATGGTTGAAGCGGAAGAAGCGGCCATCAAAGCGCAAACGGGCAAGCCGGAATATCACGTCGCGGAAATTTTCATTCCCGTCGAAGATCAAAGCAAAGTCGAGGAAGCCCGCCGTTTTGCCGATACCGTGATTGAGCAACTCCGCAAAGGCGCGCCGTTTGCCGTGGTAGCCGCGCAATTCAGCCAAGGCCAAAGCGCGTTGCGGGGCGGTGATATCGGCTGGGTGCAGCCCAATCAGCTCGACCCGGAAGTGGCGCGCGTGGTGGCGGAGATGCCTCCGGGCGCCATCAGCCGGGCAATCCGCGTCAGCGGCGGTTTTATCATCGCAACCTTGAAGGAAAAGCGCATCATCGGCAATGATCCGGCCACCCTGATCAAAATGGCCGTGGTCACCTTGCCTTTCACCTCGCCGCTTGATCCGAGCAACCCCACCGACCAGCAAAAAGAGCAATTGCAGCGGGCAAAAAAACTCGGGGAAGTCGCCCACAGTTGCGACCAATTGCTGGAAGCGGCCAAAGGCATGGGGCTGCCCACCCAACCCCCGCAAGTGATTCGGCTGGAAAACGTCAACCCGCCGCAGCTTCGCACCATGCTGGCCAATTTGCCGGACGGTAAAGCGAGCCAACCCTTGGTGGCGCCGACCGGTATTACCGTGGTGCTGCCTTGCGAACGCCAGCAACGCAACCTCGGCATGCCCTCTAAAGATGAAATCCTCGAGCAGTTGGTGATGCAGAGGATCGAACTGGTCTCGCAGCAACTCATGCGGGATTTGCATCGCCGTGCCGTGATCGAGATTCGCAACCAAGGCGCGTGAACACGGCAACCCTTGCGCCCCTGCCGCCGCTTCGGGAGGTCATCGCCCGGCACGGGCTTTCCGCACGCCGCTCGCTCGGCCAGCATTTTTTGCTGGACCCTGCTCTTGCCGCCCGCATCGTGCGCGCGGCCGGCCCGCTTACCGGGCGGCATGTCGTCGAAATCGGCGCCGGCCCCGGCGGGCTCACCCGGGCTTTGCTGGCCAGCGAGGCCGAAAGCATCCTTGCCGTCGAGGTCGACCCGCGCGCCGTCGGCGCATTGGAGGAGCTTGCGGTTCATGCATCGGGCCGATTGCAAATTCTTGCCGCCGATGCGCGCGCGCTCGATCTTGCCGCGCTGGTTCCGCCGCCGCGCCAGATCATCGCCAATTTGCCCTATAACATCGGCACTTCGCTGCTGATCGGCTGGCTTCACCAGGCGGACGCCTTTGAGCAAATGACGCTGATGTTCCAAGAGGAAGTCGCCCAGCGCATCATCGCCGCGCCGAACAGCGCCGCCTACGGGCGGCTTTCCGTGCTGGCGCAGTTTGTGTGCGATGTGCGGCTGGTGCTGCGGCTTTCACCACAGGCCTTCGTGCCGCCGCCGAAAGTCTCTTCCGCCGTGGTGCAATTGCGGCCCCGCCGCCCCTTACCCGATACCCGCCTGCGCGAGGCTTTGGAACGGCTCACCGCGGCTGCTTTCGGGCAGCGGCGCAAGATGTTGCGGAGAACGCTGGCCCCGCTCGGCGGAGAGGCGCTGCTGACGCGGGCGGGAATTTCCGGGGAACGAAGGGCAGAAAGCCTTTCGGTTGCCGAGTTTGCCCAACTCGCCGCGCTGCTTGCTTAATCCGGGCTCAAGCGCGGAAAGCCAAAGGAATGGCCAGCAGAGCGGCGATCAGGGCAATGCCAAAAAGCGGAAAATGGCTGCCGCTTACGGCATAGACCCAAGCAAACAGAAAGCCGGCGGCGGTTTGGGCAGCGCCGAAGGCAGCGGTGTTGATGCCCCAAAGCCGGGCCGCCCCTTCGCCCGCAATTTCTCGGGCTCGGATGAGCACCAGGGCGGTCAGCCCGATAATGGTGCTGCCGGCCAAGAACGTCGAAAGCAACAAAGCCGGCCCGCTTATGCTGAAAAGCGGGAGCGCCAGCGCCGCAGCCTGCGCAAACAGGGCGCCGAGCAGCGCCCGCCGCGTGCCGAAGAGATCCGCCAATCGGCCGCAGAGCGCCGTTCCGGCCACCCCTGCAAACCCGTAAAGCAGCCAGAAGAACGCGCCGCTCTTGGCGCCCCAGCCGAGACCGCGGGCGATGAAGTCGGGCCACCAAAACATATGCGCGGACGAGGCTGTTGCCGCCAAAGCATAAACCGTAATCAGCAACCATGCCGTGGCGCGTTTTTCGACTCCGTCCAACCGCCCTGCGTTTGCGCCCTTTTGGGTTCCCGCGGCGGCAGCGGGAGGGGGAAGGCCTCGCGGCCAAGCCCACCAGGCCACCCCGGCAATGGCTAACGATGTCGCCGCAAGCGCGAGCCAGGCAGCGGAAAGGCCGGAGGGAAGCAGTGCCGGCACCACCCCGGCGCCCGCCATAATCCCAAGCCCGACCCCGACAAAGGTAAGCCCCGAAGCAAGCCCGCGCAAACGAAGCGGCACGATCACCTGCACCGCCGGGCCCGCCAGCACCATCAGCACGCCGCCCACCAATCCCGCCAAAACGCGCCAAGGGAGCAGCCACCAAAACCCTCCGGGCCAGGCGCATAACGCAAAACACACGGCAACGCCGAGCATCGCGAGCCGCAAGGCGGGGCGCACGCCGAGCATTCTTCCCAGCATCGGCGCGGCGAGTGCGCCCAAAAGGTAGCCGCCCAGATTTGCCCCGGCCAGTGCACCGCCCGCCCCCGCCCCCACCCAGTGCGCGGCAATCATGGCCGGCAGCAGTGGCGAATACGCGAAGCGCTGCAGCCCCACCCCCAAAAACGTCGCGGCAACCCCGCCGAGAATGGCAAAGCCCGCCCGGGCGGAAGCCGCGTGGGCCGGCGGCGAAGCGGCGGCGATTCCGGCGCCCCCTCGGGGTTTCATCCGGCCTCCCTCTTCAGCCGCGCAATCAAGGCTTCGGCCTCCTCGGCGCTCAATGCCAGCACCCGGCGGGAAACGTCTTCACTGAACCCGGCGCGGGCCAAGGCGCCGAGTTCCCGCCGAACCCGCGCGGCATCGCCGGAGCCCGTGCGAAACGGACCGAAGCGCCGCTGCCGCGCCAGCACCGCCGCGGCGGCAAGCTCCATCTCGGGATCCGTCACCGCGGCCGCTTTCGCGGTCTCTCGGTCTACCCCCCGAACCAACAAATGCGCCGCCACGAAAGCGCGGGAGTGGCCGCTCCGCCTCAGCCGCTCGGCGCGCGTGTGCGCAAAGGCTTGATCGTTCACCAGGCCCGACTCAACCAGGCGCCCGACCACGCGTTCCACCGCCTGCCAAGACTGCCGCACCGCATCTGCCCGCGCCTCCGCCGCCATTCCTTCCCTTTCTGCCACCCTCGCCCAGCGTGCGATACGTCGCCCCAGAACCTGCCGAAGCCTGGCTTGGGTGGTGGCAAAGCGCGCGAGGTAAGACAATGCCGCTTCGTGCAGAACAGCCTCGTCCGGCGGCGCGCCCGCGCTTCTTTCGCCGCTTCGTTTGCCCTTCGCTTGCGTATTCATGGCCTTTGGCAGAAATTCTCCCTGATTTTGTCCGTCATGCTTTTTGCGTGTTTGACTTCGCGATAGAGCTTCCGCAAAGCTATTCTTTTGATTCGTCCCAAGTTCATGGAGCTCCGATGATTGCTGCCCTGATGCCGACTTACAGCCGTGCCCCAATCGCGTTCGAGCGGGGCGAAGGCGTGTGGCTTTGGTCGGATCAGGGCCGACGATACCTGGATTTCGGCAGCGGTGTCGCAACCTCCTCGCTTGGGCACAATCATCCCCAACTGGTTGGAGCAATTACCGCGCAAGCCGCGCGCGTGATTCACGTCTCCAACGTCTTTCGCATTCCCGAGGCCGAGCGGCTGGCCCAAAGGCTGGTGGACGCGAGCTTTGCCGATAGCGTGTTTTTCTGCAACTCCGGGGCGGAGGCTAATGAAGGGCTGATCAAGATCGTGCGCAAAGCCATGGCCGAGACCGGTCGGCCGGAGCGGTATCGGCTGATTTGCTTCGAAGGGGCTTTTCACGGGCGCACGCTGGCAACCCTTGCCGCCACCGGCAATGCCAAATACCTGGCAGGCTTCGGCCCGGTGGTGGACGGCTTCGACCACGTGCCGCTGAACGATATCGAAGCCGTGCGAGCGGCAATCGGCCCACGGACCGCGGGCATTCTTGTCGAGCCCATCCAGGGGGAAGGCGGCATACGCGCCTGCACGCCGGCGTTTCTGAAAGCACTGCGCGCGCTGTGCGATGAGCACGGCCTGATCCTCGCCATGGATGAGGTGCAATGCGGCATGGGACGGACCGGCAGGTTGTTTGCGCATGAATGGGCCGGGGTGGCGCCGGACGTGGCCTCGGCGGCGAAAGGCATTGCCGGAGGCTTCCCCATGGGGGCGATCCTCGCACGCGAGAGCTTGGCCAAGCATCTGACCCCGGGCTCGCACGGCAGCACCTTCGGCGGCAACCCGCTGGCATGTGCCGCTGCGCATGCGGTCTTGGATGTGATCCTTTCCCCGGGCTTTCTCGATGACGTCGTCCGCAAGGGGGCGCGGCTGAAAGCAGGCCTGGAGGCGCTTGTGCAGAAATTCCCCACCGTGTTTACGGAGGCGCGCGGCCAAGGCCTGTTGCTTGGCCTGAAATGCGCCGTTCCGCAAGCCGAGGTGCAGGAGGCGCTTATTCAAGAGGGGCTATTGGTCATCAACGCCGCGGAAAATGTGGTGCGGCTGATGCCGCCGTTGATCGTTTCCGACGCGGAATGCGATGCCGCGCTGGATATGTTGCGCGCGGCGGCAGCGCGGCTTCACAAAACCGCAAACAAGAGAGCAGTCGCCGCTGCATGAGCCAGGTCACGCCAACGCATGCGGAAAGCAGCGCCGTCTCGCGCCCGCCGCCGCGCCATTTCCTGGATTTGAAGGATTTCGATGCCGCAACCCTGCGGCAAATGCTGGATGCCGCCGTCGGTTTCAAGCGAGCGGGAACGCTGAATTCACGCCCGCTCACCGGGCGCACGCTCGCGCTCATTTTTGAAAAACCCAGCACCCGAACCCGCGTGAGTTTCGAGCTGGCGATGCGGCAGTTGGGCGGCGAGGTGGTGGTGCTGGCCGGGCGCGACATGCAATTGGGCCGAGGGGAGACGGTTGCGGATACCGCGCGCGTTCTCTCCCGCTTTGTGGATGCCATTATGCTGCGCACGGATCGGGCGGCGAAATTGCATGAGCTCGCGCAACACGCCACGGTGCCGGTGATCAATGGGCTGACCGATACCTCGCACCCGTGTCAGGTCATGGCGGATATCCTGACCTTTGAGGAGCATCGCGGCCCGATCGCCGGGCAAGTGGTGGCCTGGTGCGGCGCCGGCAATAACGTGGCGCAAAGCTGGATCGAGGCAGCCGTGCGTTTCGGCTTCACCTTGAGGCTCGCCACCCCGGCCGAGCTTGCCCCGCGGCCCGAAGTGCTAGCTTGGGCCCAAGCGCTCGGCGGGCGGATCGAGCTGATGCGGGATCCCTTCGTCGCCGTTCAAGGGGCCCGGTGCGTGGTGACGGACACCTGGGTGAGCATGTCGGATCCGCCGAATGCCAACCGCCGCGATCTTCTTGCCCCTTATCAGGTCACCCGCGCGTTGATGGCCGCCGCCGCGGAAGATGCGATTTTCATGCATTGTCTGCCGGCGCATCGGGGCGAGGAAGTCACCGATGAAGTGATCGACGGCCCGCAATCGGTGGTCTTCGATGAAGCGGAAAACCGGCTGCATGCGCAAAAAGGCGTGCTGGCCTGGGTGCTTGGTGCGCTGCGTTAAGGCGGCGGAAGGGCGCGGGGCGCCGGTTCTGTGATCGGCCGTTTCCGAGTTCCGGAAACCGGCACGCAATATTGCCCGTTAATGCGCCCCGGCTCCGAAGAAAGTCGATGCCGCGATAATCGCCAAAACGAGCGCGGCGATCACAGTGAATTCGAGATCGCGATGCAACAGAAACCAGATCCCCATCACCGCAACGCGCAGTGTCGGAAGCGCGATCAGCAGCACGATTCCGGCTGAGATCAAATGCCCGGCTCCCGCGTGCGCGGGAAAGCCCAGCGCTTGCAACACCATTCCCGCGGCGATGAGCGCGCAAGAGACCCAGGTTCCAAAACCCAAAAGCCGCATCAAGTGGCTATTCAAACGATCGGGAATATCCGATGTGGACACCGTCATGGTCATAATCCGCGCATTCCGATCGCCATGAACGCCATCTTGACGGCTAACACAATAAGCACGACCACGAAAACCACGCGAAGCTTGCCTGGTGAAATGAACGCGAGCAGGCGCGCCCCCAGAACCGCTCCGACAACGGAGCCCAAAGCCACCGGGCCGGCAATCTCCGGCACGATTGCGCCGCGCATGAAATAAGAGCCGGCACTGGCGGCGGCCGTCACGCCGATCATGAAGTTCGAGGTGGCTGATGAAACCTTGATCGGTAAGCGAAGCGCCGTGTCCATTGCGGGAATTTTCAGCACTCCGCTGCCGATTCCAAGAAGCGCCGAGAGCAGCCCGGCGCCGTACATCAACGCCAGTCCCGCCGGCAGACGGTCTACCCGATATCGCACCTCGCTGCCCACGGTGTGGTCCGGATAGACCGAATCAAGCTTGCGCACCCATTTGCGGGACCGCCCTGCCGGAGCAGGTGCCATGGCGGCTTCTCGACGCCGCAGCATCTGCCAGGCAGAGACGAGAAGCACCACCGCAAATATTGCATAAAGAAAAGGAACCGGAACCGCACCGGAAAGTGCCACGCCGCTTGCAGCTCCAAGGGTTGTTGCCGTTTCTAACACGAGCGCCAGCCGCACATTCGTGAGCCGCTGCTTGAGAAACGATGCGGCGCTTCCGCAGGAGCAGGCGATGACCGAAACAAGACTGGCACCGATCGCGATACGGACATCGATGCCCGCAAGAATGGTCAAAAGCGGAACAATGAAGATGCCGGTCGCCATTCCGAGCGCCCCGCCGAGCGCGCTGGCGCCGACGGAGATTGCAAAGAGCGTCGGAAGAGATGCCGCCGGCACATCCATTGCAATTCAGTGCAAGCGAAAATTCTTCCGGGCAACAGCGCGGCGTGCCGCGATCATGCCCGTAACCGACCCGATGCCGTTCGGCATGTGAAGAATGGGCGGAGATGATTCCGAAAGACGGCAGGCCGGCGAAAACGGAAAGCGCCGTCCGTTTCGCCCCCTAAACAGGACCCCGCAAAAGCCGAGAGACTCTTGCGGGTCTCCGTAGTCCCAAGCAAAAATCGCGCTAGAGCAATTTCAACTTGGTGGCGGTGTCCTTGCCGCGCTCCTTGGTGATTTCGTATGAAATCTTTTGCCCGTCGTTCAGGCTTTTCAACCCGGCCGCCTGCACGGCGGTGATATGAACGAAAACATCCTTCCCCCCATCCTGCGGCACGATGAAGCCGTATCCCTTGGTTGGATTGAACCACTTGACCGTTCCGATCGGCATTTTTCATTTACTCCCAAGTCATCTTGCAAAACCACCGCCGCGTTTTTGCGGGTTGTTCTTACCTGATCGATCCTGGCACACGGTGGATTTGTGAGAACAAGGATAAAGCCCGGGGATCGCATTGCCAAGGCCGTGAGCCATTGTCTGCGAAACCCCAAGCCCTAACCTACCGAAGGTTGAAAATTCAAACGATCCGCAGTTTCACTGCCGCAGCCTTGCCGCGCTCAGTGGCAACCTCGTAGGCAACTTTCTGCCCCTCATTCAGGCCGCGGAGACCCGCTGCCTGCACGGCGGTGATGTGAACAAACACATCCTTTCCGCCGTCCTGCGGCATAATGAATCCGTAACCTTTGGTTGTATTGAACCACTTTACAGTCCCGATAGCCATTGCTGTATTGCACTCCGTTGTAAGTGCCGCAAACCCTTCTGCGGCGGTGGGACAACCGAGCCTATTGGACGTCTTGAAGGCATCCCGTCCAACGGTAGCGCAGCAAGGCAAGCCAAAGTACGATTGCGCCTTGAGTTGCGCAGAAACTGCGACGATTGTCAATCACCGATCCATGACACCGGCCGGGTCAAGCATTGCCGAAGAAAAAGGGGCGAGTGTCGCCACTCGCCCCCCTGGAGAGAGATCTGCCGATCCCAAGACTTAGAAGTCCATATCACCCATGCCGCCGCCGGGTGGGGTCGCAGGCGCGGCTTTCTTCTCCGGCTTTTCGGCAATCATCGCCTCGGTGGTGATCAAGAGGCCGGCAACCGAGGCCGCATCCTGCAGCGCCGTCCGCACCACCTTGGTCGGATCGATGATGCCCGCCTTCACCATATCCTTGAATTCGCCGTTCTGGGCGTCATACCCCCAGTTATAGTCGTCCTTCTCAAGGACTTTCCCGGCAACCACGGCGCCGTCTTCACCCGCGTTCTCGGCAATCTGGCGCAGCGGGGCTTGGATTGCCTTGCGGACGATCTCGATGCCGAAGCGTTGATCGTCATTATCCACCTTCAGCTTCGAGAGGATCAGGCTTGCGCGCGCCAGCGCCACACCGCCGCCGGGCAGCACGCCCTCTTCCACCGCGGCACGCGTGGCGTGCATGGCGTCTTCCACCAGGTCCTTGCGCTCTTTCACCTCAACTTCGGTGGCGCCGCCCACACGAATCACCGCCACGCCGCCGGCGAGCTTGGCAAGCCGCTCTTGCAGCTTCTCGCGGTCGTAATCCGACGTGGTCTCTTCGATCTGGGCACGGATCTGGTTGCAGCGGCCCTTGATGTCCTCTTTCTTGCCGGCGCCTTCAACGATCGTGGTGTTCTCTTTCTCGATAATCACCCGCTTCGCGCGGCCCAGCATGTTCAGCGTCACGTTCTCGAGCTTGATGCCGAGATCTTCGCTGATCACCTGCCCGCCGGTGAGGATCGCGATATCCTCCAGCATCGCCTTGCGCCGGTCGCCGAAGCCGGGGGCCTTCACCGCCGCCACTTTCAGCCCGCCGCGGAGCTTGTTCACCACCAAGGTGGCCAGCGCCTCGCCTTCCACATCCTCGGCAATCACCAACAGCGGCTTGCCGGACTGCACCACGGCCTCCAAGAGCGGCAACATCGGCTGCAGGCCGGAGAGTTTCTTTTCATGGATCAGGATGTAGGGGTTCTCCAGCTCGGCGATCATCTTCTCCGCGTTGGTGATGAAGTACGGAGAAACATAGCCGCGGTCGAACTGCATGCCTTCGACCACCTCGAGCTCGGTCTGGATGCCCTTCGCCTCCTCGACCGTGATCACGCCCTCGTTGCCGACCTTCTGCATGGCTTCGGAGATCATCTTGCCGATCTCCGCCTCGCCGTTCGCGGCAATGGCACCGACTTGCGCGGTCTCCGCCGGGGTGGTGATTTTCTTCGAGCGCTTCTTGAGCTCTTCCACCACCGCCTCCACCGCTTTCTCGATGCCGCGCCGGAGATCCATCGGGTTCATCCCGGCGGCAACGGCTTTCACGCCTTCGCGCACGATGGCTTGGGCGAGCACGGTTGCGGTGGTGGTGCCGTCACCGGCAATATCGTTGGTTTTGCTGGCAACCTCGCGCAGCATCTGTGCGCCCATATTTTCGAATTTCTCGGCGAGCTCGATCTCTTTCGCAACCGTCACACCGTCTTTGGTGATCCGGGGTGCGCCGAAGCTTTTCTCGAGCACGACATTGCGACCCTTGGGGCCGAGCGTCACCTTCACAGCGTCGGCCAGGGTATCAACCCCGCGCAGCATCTTTGCGCGGGCCTCTCCTGCGAAGCGAATCTCCTTTGCTGGCATAGCTCTCTTCCTATTTCTGTCTCTCTATCGTCGATCGTTCGGTCCTGGTTGACCCGTCTTGCGGCGTGGGAAAACCTGCTCAGGCGGCCTTCTTCTTCGCAGCGGCGCCCTCGATGATGCCCATGATGTCGGACTCCTTCATAATCAGGAGTTCCTCCCCCTCAAGCTTCACCTCGGTGCCGGACCACTTTCCGAACAACACCCGATCCCCCGGCTTCACATCCATCGGCACCAGTTCGCCTTTGTCGTTGCGCGCGCCGGGGCCGACGGCAACGACTTCACCTTCCATCGGTTTTTCCTTGGCCGTATCCGGGATGATGATCCCTCCCGCAGTCTTCTCCTCGGCGGTCAGCCTGCGAACCACGACCCGGTCATGCAGAGGACGGAAATTCATGAGATTTGCTCCCCAATTGGATCAATAAAACTCCGACCGGACGGGAGCCCTGTTAGCACTCTCGCCCGGTGAGTGCTAGGCAATCTAGGGAGGGCGGTTTTTGCCGTCAAGGGGCCGGCAGCAGTCTCGGCCGATGAGTGCTAAGCGCTTGTTTTTGCATCTTTTTCTTGAAACCCGGAGCGGCTTTTGGCAGCATAGTCCCTCTCATGCGTAGATGAAACCGTTGGAGAGCAAAGCCACCATGCATCTCGGCCGACAATTGCGGGGCTACCGCCTGACGACCGCAGAAATCCTCTACCATATGCCGGACCACCCCAGTGTCTTGCAAAGCTTCATCTGGCAAGATTTCGACCTGGTGCCGGATTACCCGGTTCTCCGTCGTTTTCTCGCGTTCTGGCAACGCGAGCTCGACGGCAAGCTGCACTCCGTGCGCGTGGCCTCGGCCGATGTGATCACCCCCGGCCGCTGGCGGCATTCCCAGTTTACCTTCTCGCTGCACTGAGGCGTTCGTTTCAAAAAAAAACCAAGCGGCGGATTGCCGAGCGCAATCCGCCCCCTTGTGCCGCACCGGCGACGGCCGGCGCTAGCCTTCGGAAAAGAGGGGGCCGGGAGAGCTTCCGATCATCGCCAAGAGCTCCCGCCGCGTTGAGGCATCGTCGCGGAAAGCCCCCAGCATACGCGAGGTCACCATCACCACGCCCGGTTTGTGCACGCCGCGCGTTGTCATGCATTGATGCACCGCCTCGATAATCACGGCCGTCCCGCGCGGCTGCAGAATATCGTTGATACTGTTGGCGATCTGCGCGGTCAGTTTCTCCTGAACTTGCAAACGTTTCGCATAGGCTTCCACCACGCGCGCGAGCTTGCTGATTCCCACCACGCGCCGGTGGGGCAGATAGGCGACATGCGCGCGCCCGATAATCGGCGCGATATGGTGCTCGCAAAAACTTTCGAGGCGGATATCGCGCAAGAGAACGATCTCGTCGTAGCCGTCCACCTCCTCGAATGTTCGTTCCAGCAACGAGACAGGATCCATTTCGTAGCCGGAGAAAAATTCCTCAAACGCGCGCACCACCCGCGCCGGCGTTTCGGCCAAACCCTCGCGGTCCGGATCATCCCCCGCCCAACGCAGCAGCACACGGACCGCGGCCTCCGCCTCTTCGCGCGAGGGACGCAATACCGCGCTCTTCCCGTTTTGCCCCCCTCCCGGGGCCGCAGGTCCTTCACTCACACTCACGGAACAGTCTTCCTTTCTTCTCTGGTTCGACGGTGCAGAAGAGATATGCCTCTTGGGATATGGCGCTCTTGCCGAAGGGCACAAGGCGGGCAAGCCTGCCCTTCCCTTCGGAGGCGAGCGCGGAGGCAGCCCCTGCCGGTAGGGGGGCAAGCCTCAGCGGCGGGCAAGCTCGTAGAGGGCAATCGCCGCCGCGGCGGCCACGTTCAGGCTCTCCATCGCGCCGCTTACGGCAAGCCCGCGCAATTCATCACAGGTTTCCCGCAACAGCCGTCGGAGCCCCACGTCTTCCGCACCCAGCACCAAGGCTACGCGCCGGCCCGCATATTCCGCGCCCACCAGTGCGGGAGCGCCCGGAACCAGCCCCACCGTCCAGAGCCCCGCCGCCTTCAACGCCACCAGCGTGCGCGCGAGGTTCACCGCGTGCATCAGCGGCACCATCTCCAGCGCGCCGGAGGCGGCCTTGGCCAGGGCCCCGGCCTCTTCCGGCGCGTGCCGGTCTTGCATGATCACGGCGGCAGCGCCGAAGGCCGCGGCCGAGCGAAGAATGGCCCCGACGTTGCGGGGGTCCGTCACCTGGTCCAGCACCAGAATCGGGCCGGGCCGTTCCAGCACTTGCGCAAGCGGGGGCACGGTGAGCGGATCGGTCAGAAGCGCAACGCCCTGATGCGCAATGTGACGGCCGAGCAGTTGATCGATTCGCGCCCGCTCCACCCGCTCCGGAGTGATCGGCCATGGCGGGGGCAGGCGTTCGGCCAGCGCCGCTTCCGCCTCTTCGGTCACCATCAACCGCCGCACGCGTCGCTGCGGATTGGCCAAGGCGGCGCGCACCGCGTGCAGGCCGTAAAGCCAGATCCCGCCGCGCGTGCCCGCGCTCTCACCCCCACGGTTCGGGTTTGGGTTCGGCCGGCTGTTGTTCCGCGTTGGGGCGGATTTCCCGGGCTTGAACGGGGGCTTCTCGTGCCGCCTTGCCTCTCGCTCGGAGCGCTGATGCGGCGGTTGCGGGGGGTGGGGTGGTCGGGTCTGGGCCATAATGTTCATGGTATCGAGCGGAGGCAGCTTTGACCAGAGCCCAACGCCCGAGGGGAAGGCCGGGCTTCCCTGACGAAAGGGCCGTGCTTCATGTCACCTCTTCTCACGCTGTTTCTCTCCCTCGCCCCGCCCGCGCGCCAAGCCGCGTCTTCTCGATGCCGATCTTTCCCTAGCATCCGATCCTCCGGACCGGAACAGGCGTGGCGATAGGCGAAAGCCGGTCCGGATGGTTGCTGCTATTGGAAGCAACGAAACTGCCTCTTGCCGGGGCTAACGGGTTGTGCCCGTATCCGGATTTACGTAAGGAGATATCATTCCCACTCCGGAAACAACTCTCGCGAAGGTTAACCAATTGTTCCCCTATTTGGACACGGTCGCACGAAGATACCCGCCCGTCGTCGTCTGGACGTTGATCGGCGTGAACGTTCTCGTGTTCCTCTACCAAATCAGCCTGCCCGCGCAGGAGCTCAATCGATTCCTGTTCGCATACGCATTGGTGCCCTCGCGCTTCTTCGGGCCACTCAGCCAGATCGCTCCCTCCGACTGGACCCCCTTCCTCACGCACCTCTTTCTGCACGGGGGGTGGCTGCACCTCATCCTGAACATGTGGACGCTCTGGATCTTCGGCCCGGCCGTCGAGGACCGGTTGGGCTCGATGCGATTTGCCCTCTTCTATCTCATCTGCGGTCTCGCGGCGGGGCTCGCCCATGCCCTTGCCAATCCTCAATCGATCGTGCCGGCGCTCGGCGCATCGGGTGCCATCGCGGGCGTGATCGGCTGTTATGCACGGATGTTTCCGGCGGCGCGGCTGATCGTGATCGTGCCCATCCTCTTTATTCCGCTCTTCTTCGAGATCCCCGCGGCCGTGTTCGCGACGATCTGGTTGCTCATGCAGGTCATCCCCGGGCTTCTCTCGTTGGGCAATGAGACTTCGGGCGGCATCGCCTGGTGGGCGCATATCGGCGGGTTTGTCGCGGGATGGCTCCTCACCCCGTTGCTGCGCAGGTCAGACACCGCTTACCGTCAGTATTACCGCGACGAGGGCATCTACGGCTTCTTGCCGGATGGGCGTCGAGAAGGAGGACCAGGTCCATGGATATAATGCAGCTCTTTTGGCTCTTTTTCATCATTTCGGCGCTGCAACCGGTGCTGCAACGCCGATATCTGGAAGCAATGCGCGCGCGGAAAATCGCCCAGATTGAGAAGAAGCGCGGCAGCCGCGTCATTTTGCTCATTCATCGTCAAGAGACTATGAACCTCCTCGGCTTTCCGGTGATGCGCTACATCGACGTCAACGACTCAGAAGAGGTTTTGCGCGCAATCCAGATGACAGACGACGATGTGCCGCTCGACATCGTGCTGCATACACCGGGAGGCCTGGTGCTGGCAGCCACCCAGATCGCCCGCGCCATCCAGGGGCACAAAGGGAAGGTAACGGTTTTTGTGCCGCATTACGCCATGTCGGGCGGCACCTTGATCGCGCTTGCGGCGGATGAGATCGTGATGTGCCGCCATTCCATGCTCGGCCCGATCGACCCCCAACTCGGCGGCATGCCGGCGGCCTCGATCATCAAGGTTGCGGAGGAAAAACCCATTGCCGAGGTCGACGATCAAACACTGGTCATGGCCGATGTCGGGCGCAAGGCGATTGCCCAGGTCGAAGCCGTCGCAACCGAGCTTCTGGCCAAACACATGGAGAGGCAACACGCGCGCGCGTTGGCGGAAAAGCTTGCAACGGGAGTCTGGACCCACGATTACCCGATCTCTGCGGACGAGGCGCGGGACTTGGGCCTGCCTGTGAACACGGAGATGCCCACGGAAATCCTGGAGCTGATGACGCTCTATCCGCAGCCCGTGCGGCGCCAAGGCGGCGGCGTGGAATATTTGCCGGTGCCCCGGCAGAGGGAGGCACATCACCCGGCGTAAGCCTTGCTCCGGCGGACGTCCGTCCTACCACCGCTTATCGCATTGCCCATTCCCCACCCGCACGCTCTGCGGCCGTCTTTCGCGCCGCCAGCGCCAGAAAAGCCGCACCGAATGTCGTGAGCCGGCCGAGCGCTGCATCCCACCGCGCGCAAAGCCGCGCCAACACACGCACGCGCGGATAATAGATCGCGCCGCGTATCGTTTCCACTTCCAAGCCCGCCTGTTGCGCAAGCCCGATCAGTTCGCGCCGAGATCGAAAACGCGCCCGCGCCCAGAGCGCCGAGCCGCACCACGCGCGCACGCGGCGTGCCAGCGCCCAAGAACTCCATTTGCCGAGCTCGCCGACCACCAGCTTCCCGCCCGGCCGCAACACCCGCGCCATTTCCCGAAACACCGGCGCCGCATCCTCGATAAAACAGAGAACCGTAACGGCCAGCACCAGATCAAACGTTGCGGCACCGAACGGCAAACGTTCCGTCGCTGCTAGCACGAAACCGATTTCCGCGGCCTTCGCCTCTGCACGCGCCCGAGCGGTTGCAAGCATCTCGGTTGAAAGATCCACGCCCGTGGGAAGCGCTCCCTGCTGCCAAAGCGCCAGCGCCAGATCGCCGTCGCCGCAGCCGACATCGAGAACTTTCTTGCCCCTCACCTCTCCCGCAAGTTTCAGAATCAGCGCGCGTTCCAACCGTTCCGTTATCACACCGATATCGGAGGCGCGCCAGCCGGCATAAATCTCGGGCCCGAGCTCCGGAACCGCGTTGCGCGCGCTAACCGGCGGCGGTGTCACGAAACAACGCCTGCCCGATAAATTCGCCGGGCTTCACCCCGCCCGGACAGGCAAAAATGCCGCTGCCCACATGCGTGGTGTACTGGTTGAGCAAATCAAGCTTCGCCATATTCTCGAAAATCTTGATAAATCCGCGGCGCGGATCCCTCTGATACGCAATGAACAAAAGCCCCGCATCGTATTCCAAACCCTGCCGCCAGGGCGGCCAACGTTCGGCGATCATAGCAAGCCCGTCATGGTAGGAATAGCTCCGGCGCAAGATACGCGCGCCGTCATTGCTGGACGCGGCCCCCAGCCGAACATGCGCATTCGCCGGAATCACGGGGTTGCCGTCTTTATCGACGGCATCGAGATCAAGCGGCGCAAATTCATCGCCGCCGGTCAGCGGCGCGCCGCTGATCTTTTTGCGCCCGATCACCTGCTCTTGAAAATCAAGCTCGGTGCGGTCCCAATGCTCAAGCGAAATGCGGATGCGGCGCACCACCATGTAGCTTCCGTTCCGCATCCAATCCGGACCCTCTTGCCCCACCCAGACCACCTCTTCCAGGCTGCCGTTGTCGATCAGCTTGCCCCCCGCGCGCTCGGCCGGGTAAGGGCTGCCGGGGTTTTGCGTGCCGTCTTTGAAGCCGAGCAGGTTCCGGGGCGTCTCCCCGGCAGGGCCTTCCGGCAGAAAGCCGGTTTGCATCCAACGCAGCACCGCAACACCGCGTTTGGCGTTCTCGGCCCGATAGGCGCCGGGCCGCTTGCCGCCGTATCCCATGGCGGCGTCATCGGGCGCGGCGATGCGGGCCAGCTGGCGAACCGCGTGAAAAGCCACTACCGGGTCATCGGCACAGGCTTGAATGCACAGGTCTCCGCCGCTTCGTTGCGGATCCAGCTGATCGCCGACAAACCGCGGCAGATCCACCAGCGCCTCCGGCCGTTTTGCCGCAAGCCCGTAACGGTCTTTGCCGTCCTTTTCGAACAGGCCGGGTCCGAAACCGAAGGTCAGCGTCAGGCGGCGGGGCGAAAGCCCCAGCGTCTCGCCGCTATCGGCCGGGGCGGCGGCGGGGTCGGCACCGAGCGGCGCAGCGGTTTGTCCCTCCGTCATGCGCGCCGCCGCCTCCGTCCAGGCCTTCAGCATCGCGACAATTTCGCCCGCGTTCTTGGCGATGAGATCGAAGGAGGCGAAAACAACATGCGTTTGTTGCGGCGTGGAAATGCCGGCCTGGTAACGGCCGTAGAACGGGATCTGCGCCGTCTGCGCGGCGGTGTCGGCGGTGCCGGCGCTATCGGCCTCGGCCCGCGCCCTTTTGCCAAAGGTTGCGGCGGCTAGCACGCTGCCTGCCCCGCCGAGCAATCCGCGCCGTGTGGAAAATGGACAGTTGCTCACGGGTTCCTCCTCTCCTTCGGCGCCTTCAATGTGCCAAAACCAGCGCGTTCACGTCGTCTTCGACGTAATAAAACCCCTTGCCGTCCGGGGTCATGGCGATGCCGAAGAGATCTCCGCTGCCGGGCGGCGTCTGCGCCTTATTCGCGTCGATCCATTGCGCAGAAATCTGCTTGCCGGAAACGGGATCGATCTCCACCACCTGCCCGTTCAAGGCGTTTGTCGCCAAAAGGTGCCCGTTCGGCGTCATACACAAAGCCAGCGGCCGCTGCAGCAAACCGTCTTTGGTGACTTCCTTGCCGGTGCCGGCGCTCTCGGTTCGCGTGGTTGCATTCGGAATGGCAACGATACGATTATCGATCGCATCCGAAACGTAAAGCGTGCCGTCTTGACCCAGCGCAAGCCCCGTTGGGCCGATGATGAACACGCTCTTGTCAGCCTGCTCGCCGAAACCGTCGGCGATAATCGTTTCTTTGGTCACCACGGGCGGCTTGCCCGGTTCAATGGCAAGCTCGATCCGCAGCACGTTCGCCTTGCGCACCACCGGCGCATCATCCACGGGGGCGCCGACATCAAACCCCGTATTGCTGACAAACACCGTTGCGGTGGCGCCGTTATCGATCAGCGCCATATTTCCCCACGGCCCGTTGATATTCGGGCCGGTGATCGTTTTTGCAACATTGCCCTGTGAATCCAATACAATCAGGCAGCCCTGGCCCTTGGTTGCGGTGGTGCCGTCGTTGCTCGGCAGGCTGCCGACAATCACCCAACCCGTTTTCAACATGGCCATCGCCGTGGTTAGTCCCACCCCGCCGGGGCAAGAGGCTAGGTGGCGCGGGATGGCGGCAAAAAGTGAAAGTTTTTTGGTCGAAGGGCGGTAATCCACGATGGTCGTGCCCAACCCTTGCAAATTGTTTTTGTCGTTGAAATTGTCGACCAGCACATCGTCTTTCTGAATTTTGCCGGATGAAACCGGCGCAACGATCACTGCATAGGGGTTTTGATCGCCGTTTTCCGGCACGGTGGATGTCAGCATATCGTGGTGATGGACGGTTTCCAGAAATCCCGCCGGATCCGCAAACCCCGAAAGCGGCAAAAGACTTGCCGCGAGTGTGAGAAAAGCAAACAACGAAGAGCGCAACATCGCATTCCTCCGCAAGTTACGAGCCTTTTTGTTAGAAAACGACATTGGTGCGCACGCCGAGCACGAATTCATTGCCGATCACTTTGCCCGGTTGCAGCGGGTTCGGAATTCCTCCGGCGGGCCGAATAAAGTATTGAAAATCCGGCTGCACCTGCCACCACGGCGCAATCTGCACCTGATACGTCGCTTCGATGAAGGTCTCTGCCGTGCGCTCGGGATAATTGCTCTTGGTGTAGAAGGCGATGTCGGTGTCCAGCGCTGCCGCCGCGCTGCTGATTTTGGCCACGCCGAAGCCGATGCCCGCGGTGTCGTTGTCGCGCCCCGAAAACGGCGCTTTCAGCACCAAGCCCGCGTCGGCACTGAAGGATACCAAATTGCGATCGGGCGGCGCGGCCATGGCGCGGGCAAAAACACCCAGCCATTGCGGCCCCTTCGGGTCGGGCTGCCAGATCATTTGATCGCCCAGCGCATAAACGCCCCAGTTGCCCTGGTGCATGAACGGAATCCCGTTGCTTGCCGAGCTGGCAAGCGAAATGCCTCTGGTGTCGAAGCGTTGATCGGGAAACGCACCCGAATCATACCAAAACCCAAGCTTATAAACGCCGGGCAAGCCGGGCGGAGGCGTATTGGGGGAGACCATATCGCCCACCGCGGGCTGATTGAGCGCGTATTGAATCTCGGCAATCCAGAGCGCGCCGGTATTGAGGTTGAATGCCAAACCCGCCGCTTCGGCGCCGCGGAGCTGCGAATCATTGTTGAACGGTCCGCCGGGCGGGTTGTCGTCGAACACGCCCGCAAGCACCGTGATGTTGTTGGTGGGCTGGGCGCGGAGGCGAACGCCGAGCGAGGAAAGCGGATAGACCGGGCCGCCGGCATAGAAATCGACCGTGGGCAGCGCCGGCCAGCCCATCACCGCATTGATAAACAAAGCCGAGGAATAGGGATCGACCATGAACTCTTGGTCAATGCTTTGCTGGCCGATTTTGAGATCTATTTTGCCGGCAAAGAAGGATTGCTGAAACCAGAGTTCCCAAAGCCGTGTGGTGCGTTCCGCCTCGATACTGCTCGCCAGTTGCAGCACATAGAGGTTGTCGGTGGTGAGATCTCGGCCGTGAATCTGTAACGCGCTGACATTGAAAATGCCGCCGTCCCAACCGAACGCCTTCTGAGTATCGAGGCCCATGCTCATGATGGTAACCCCGTCGTAATCGAAGCCCTGATGCACGCCGCCGGTGACGTTGCCCAAAACTTCGCTGATTTCAGAAAGGCCGAGCGAAATGCCGTAATTGCCGAGAAAGCTCCGAAGCCCCCCCATATCGCCCAGAAGGTTGCTGCGCGAGGGCGAAAACAGGCCGGTGAAAAACCCCGCCTCTCCCGGAGCCGAGGATGTCGTTGGGGCCGAGGTCTCGGTGGAGGCTGCCGGAGGCGTGCCGGCTTGAGCAGGCGGAGACGTCTCCGCGCCGGGCGAAGAGACGGTTTGCGCCTCCGCCCGCCCGAGCATCATCCCCGCGAGCACCGCGGCCAAACCGATCCCTATCCCGCCACGATGGCGCGCGCTGTGCGGGCAGCCGCGTGCCGGAGGTGTCCAAAGCTTTTGTTTTTCCATGTCCTCGTCTTCCCATACCGGCGATTTTCGAATCTGCAAATGCGAATGATTTGCATTATTAGCTTCCGCCCTCGCCCGGCGTCAAGGGCGCACGGCCCGAGGCACGAAGAGACATGCCCGGGCCCCATAGGTGGTCTCGGCAGAACATCGATAGCCCTCTTTGACGCTGACTCGGCTGAGCGGGCCGTCTATGCCCGGAACAACGCGTTCGGCAAGAACTAAATCGCCAGATATTCGCGCATGACTGCGCTTTGCGAGACCTGTTCGCGCGTGCCTTCGGCCACCACGCGGCCTTTCTCCAAAATCACACAGCGGTCGGTGAGCGCGAAAACCATCGGCACGTTTTGTTCCACAATGACAATGGCAACGCCCTCGCGCCGGTTGATCTGCAGCAGAATCTCCGCAATCTGGTGCACCAGGATCGGCATGATACCGTCGGAGGGTTCATCCAGCAGAATCAGTTTCGGATGCGTCATCAGCGCGCGGCCGATCGCAAGCATTTGCTGCTCCCCGCCGCTTAACGTGCCGGCCGGCTGGCGCAGCCGCTCGCCCAGGCGGGGGAAATAGCCGATCACTTCATCAAGCCGGCTTCTCTTGCCCCCGCCCGCGGCAATGCGGCCCATCTCCAAATTTTCCCACACGCTCAAGCGGGGAAAAACGCCGCGGCCCTGCACCACGGTGGTCAGCCCAAGCTGCGCGCGCTCATGCGGGGCAAGCCGCGTGATCTCCTGCCCGGCAAAGTGAATGCTTCCTTGCGTCAGAGGCAGCGTCCCCGCGATGCAGCGGATCAGCGTTGTCTTGCCCATGCCGTTGCGGCCGAGCACGCCAAGGATTTCGCCTTCGCCCAGCTGTAGCGAAACCCCGCGCAACACCGGCACCGGGCCGTAGCCCGCGTGAATTTCCTTGAGCTCCAGGAGCATCATTCTTTACCCAGATAGACGCTGCGCACCCGTTCGTCTTGGGCGACCGCCTCAAACGGCCCCGTCATTAAAACGCGGCCGAGATGCAAAACCGTCACGGGCGCTTTGAGCTCGCGGATAAACGCAATGTCGTGCTCGATGATAATCACGCTGAGCCGATGCGTATCGGCCAGCGTGCGGATGAGCTCCCCGGTTGCGCGCGTCTCCTCCGCCGTCATGCCGGCGGTGGGCTCATCCAGCAGCAAAAGCTCGGCGCGATTGGCAAGCAGCATGCCTACTTCCAGCCATTGCCGCTGCCCGTGCGAAAGCGCGGAAGCCGGGAGCGCGCGAAGCTCGACAAGCCGGGTCAGTTCCAGCGCCTCGGCGATGCGTCTTTCCCGCTCCGCTGCGCTCGCGGGTTTGCCGAAAGAGGCCAGCTCCAGATTGGCATAAACGCTGAGGCGATCGAAGACCGAGGGGGTTTGGAACTTGCGCGCAATCCCCATCTGGGCGCGTGCCGGCACGGAAGTGTGCGTCACATCGCGGCCGCGGAAGACGATGCGGCCGGAGGAAGGGCTCAGATGGCCCGAAACCATGCTGATAAAAGTGGTTTTTCCCGCCCCGTTCGGGCCGATCACGCAACGCACCTCGCCTTCTTGCAAGGTGAAATCGATTGCGTCGTTGGCGACCAGCCCGCGAAAGCGTTTGCTCAGGCCCTCCGTGCGCAGCAGCTCAGCCACGTTCCGGCTCCATCGGCGGTCGGCTCCCGAGGCGAATCAGCGCGCCGGCGACGCCGCCGCGGAAGGCCATAATCACGATAACGAACACGATCCCCACGACCAACTGCCAATATTCCGGTGTGATCGCGGTGAGGTAGTTGGACAAAGCCGCCACCCCGACGGCGCCGAGCAAAGCGCCGAGCAAAGATTCGCGCCCGCCGATGGCAACCCAAACGACCACCTGCGTCGAGAACAAAACGCCGGCGAGCGATGGCGAAACAAAACTGGCATGCGTGCCATAGAGCGCCCCGGCCAGGCCGGCAACCGCGCCCGAGAGGGCAAAGGCCGCGGTTTTGTAAAGCGATGTGCGAAAACCAAGCGAAAGCACGCGATCCTCGTTCTCGCGGATGCCGACCAGCACCTTGCCGAAGCGCGAGGCCACCACCAGACGCAGCAGCACGTAAATTCCGATGACGATCGGCAAGATCGTATAATACATGGGCACGTCCGCCGAAAGATCGAGGCTCACACCGCCGAAGCTCAATTGCGCGCGCGGGATAAACATGCCGTTATAGCCGCCGGTGATGTCGGACTGGCTCACGGTGATCTGCTCCGTCATGATGGAGAGCGCGAGCGTCACCAAAACAAAGTAAACATCACGCACGCCGGCGCTAAACAGGAAATATCCCACCACGCCTGCCAGCACTGCACAGATGAGAAGGCTGACAAGCAGCGCGAGATAAAACGGATCGACGCTGCTCGTCCAGTGCGGCGCAAGCCCCATCTCATAAGCGCCGAGCGCGAAGAACGCCGCTTGGCCGAAGCTCAAAATCCCCGCAAACCCCCAAAGCAGCGCCAGCGACATCGCCAACACGCCGTAGAGCAGATATTGCGGCACGATATAGATCACATAGCCGGAGAGGAACGCCGGCAGCAGCGCGAGCACGGCAAAAATAACGGTCGCAACCGCATTTTCCGAATACCAGGAAAAGGAAAGGCGAGACATGGCAGGCGGATATTTCATTGCGCACGCAGCACGCCGGCGGGGCGAAACCGCAGAACCAGAATCGCCAGCATAAAGACGATCGTTTGCGCAACCACCTGCCCGGAAAACAGCGCGAAGAAGGTTTCCGACCCGCCGATCAGGAAACTGCCCACGAGCGTGCCGCCCAGCACTTGCCCGATCCCGCCCACGATAACGACGAAAAACGAACGCACCAGAAAAATATTGCCGATATAGGGGTCAACCGAAAGCATCGGGCTGATCAACGCTCCGGCCAGCCCCGCCGCGGCAGACCCGGCAACGAAAACCAGCTTATAAGCTCTGGCAACATTCAGCCCGAGCAGGCTGGCCACCTCGGCATTTTGCACCAACGCACGAATTTTAATCCCGAGCCCGGTGCGATACAGCATCACCCCGAGGCCGATAATCAGAGCGAGCGAGATCAGCGCGACAACACTTTGATAAGCCGGCAAGACGAAAGACCCGAAATGCGCGGCACCGGGTAAAGGGTTGGTCACCGTGCGCAAATCGGTGCCGAAAGCAATTTTGATAAGCTCCGTGCTGATCAAGAAAAACCCCCAAGTCAGCAGCAGCGTTTCAAACGGCCGATCGTAGAAATGGCGGATGATGAAATGTTCCAGCAACAAGCCGATCAAACCCACGCCGGCGGCGGCAAGAAGCACCGCGGCAACGAAGGGGACACCCTTGGTGGTTGCGAACCAAGTGAAATAGGCGCCGAGGGTGAGCATAGCCCCATGCCCCATATTGATGACGCCCATCAGACCGAAAATGATCGCAAGCCCGAGCGCGGCGAGCGCAAAGACAAAGGTGATCAGCACAGAATCGACAAGCACGCTGAGGGCGGTCTGCATCTTTTCTTCTACGTGTTATTTTCTTCTGCGGGTTACATCTTTCGCTTGTGAAAGCCTTTTTCCGCCCCCAGCGCCACTCTGCGCATCCCGCCGTTAAAGCGGCAATTTCTTGCAGCGTGCATCCACCGGCGTAACCGAATCGAAATGTTGAATCTCTTCAAACATGTCGTTCACACCGGTCCATCCGGAACGCACCCGCATCAAATAGGACGGCAGCACCATCTGATTGTCGCGCCCGCGCATGGTCACCGTGCCTTGCGGGGCTTTGTCGAATGCAAGATCCCGCAGCCCATCGCGCAAGGCCTCGGTGGAGACTTTGCCGGCCTTGGTCAGCGCCAATGCCGCCATGTGTGCGGCGTTATACATGGCAACGCCGACCGTGTTCATCAGCGCGTCTTTGCCGAATTTGGCGCGGAAACGCTCCAAGAACGGCCCGTTGTTCGGATTCTTGATGGTCATGAAATAATCGAAACTCACATAGGCGCCGGCCGAAACCTCGGGCCCGAGGCCGGACGTCACCACCTCTTCGTCATCGACCGTCCAGAGCGTGAAATCTTTGTTCATCCCGGCGGCAACGAACTGCTTGCGGAAGTTGACCGTATCGCTTCCCGTCAACGTATGAAAGATGATGTTGGCTTTCGATTCGCGAATCTGGCGCAAGGCGGAATCATACTGCGGCGTATTGAACGGAATATAAAGCTCGCCGACCACGCTGCCGCCAAGCTCCTTCAGCTTTTCCTTCGTGAATTCGTTGGTCACGCGCGGCCAAACGTAATCGGAGCCGATCATGAAGAACTTCTTGCCGAAATTCTTCATCATATATTCCATATGCGGCCAAACCTGTTGCGTCGGTTCTGGTCCGAACATGAAAATATCGGGGTTGCAGACGCCCGGATAATATTTCTGCTCTTGTCCTTCATAAAAGGTCGGATACAGCAAGACTTTCTTAGCCGCCGTCACAACCGGCCCGGCGGCGTTGCGCTCGGCGCTGCTGAACGTGCCGGCAAGAAAATCGACACGCTCTTCGCGCACCAGCCGATTGGCCTGCTCCACGACAATGCGCGGCTCGGTTTTGGAATCGGCAACCACGACCTCGATCTTTCGCCCGAGCACACCGCCCGCGGCATTGATTTCATCCACCGCGAGCAAAAAACCGGCGCTGTGGGCCTTGCCGTAAACCGTCCAGGCGCCGGTCAACGGCGAGATCAGTCCAACCTTGATCGGCCGCTCTCCGGCCGCCCGCACAATTGCCGGCGCTGCCAAGGATGCAAGGCTGCCCGCCGCCGCGTATCGCAGAACCGCACGGCGGGAAAATTTGTTGGCCGGACTTTGCAGGTGTTTCATCGCATCCCTCCTCTTCGGGCAGCTGGTTGCATTATGGTTGGAACTTCAACAAACCATCGTACGAAACGTTCAGCATTTTGCACGCAATGTGCGTGCCAAACACAAATGTCAAGAGACGAAGCAAAACCGCAGCAAAAAACAGTACCAATAGCGCGGCGTGGTTGGTAAGCAGTATGCCCATCTCCAATCATTGCCGTGGTCCGCGCAGAGCGCGGCATGCCGATCCTTCATCTTCTCCCTCTACGGCGCGAGATACTGCAACAGCCGTGGATCATCGCGGATTTCGGCGGATGGCCCAACTAGGGCAACACGGCCGCGATCGAGCACATAGGCTTGATCGGCGACACTGAGCGCCAATTGCAAATGTTGTTCCACGATAACGATGGCGATTTCCTGCGCGAGAGCACGCAAGCGGTCGGCAATTTCGTCGATAACGCCGACCCACACACCCTCTGTCGGCTCATCGAGCAGCAACAACTTCGGCTCCCCCAGCAGCGCGCGGCCGATCGCCAGCATCTTGCGCTCACCACCCGATAGCGTGCCGGCCGTCTGGCCGAGCCGCTGGCCAAGCTTGGGAAAAATCGCAAGCGCACGCTCGATGCCGTCGTGCCGGCGCCCTCCGAGCGCGCCGACCGTAAGATTGTCGCGGACCGAGAGCCGAGCAAACACGCCGTGTTCCTGAGGCACATAGCCGAGGCCGAGACGCACCCGTTGTTCCGTCGCAAGCTGGGTTACATCCTGACCGGCGAAGCGGATAGAACCGCTTTTGTTTCGCAATTCGCCGATGATGGTCTTCATCAGCGTGGTCTTGCCTGCGCCGTTGCGGCCGAGCACGGCAACGCCGCCGCGATGCGGGGCGGTAAGGCCGACATTGAACAACACCTGGCTCCGACCATAGGCCACGCATAAGTCGTGCACCGCGAGCAGTGTCTCGGCGTCAGACACGGGTCAGATAAACCTCCTGCACCTTGCGGCTGTTCTGGATGTGATCGACCGTTCCGCTGTCAAGCACACGGCCTTGATCGAGCACCGTTAGCACGTCGCAGACATCGCGAATAAAATCGAGATCGTGCTCGACGATGATGAGTGAGCAACGTTTGCGGATCGGCATCAGCAATTCACCGGTGATCCGCCGCTCCTCTAAGCTCATGCCGGCCGTCGGTTCATCGAGCAGCAAGATCCGCGGTCTCTGGGCCAGCGCCATGGCGATCTCCAGCCATTGCTGCTCGCCGTGCGAGAGGATCGCCGCCGGTTCGCGGGCGCGGTCGGCAAGATGAAACTGCGCCAACGCCGCCATCACTTCATCATGCAATTCGCCGCGTGTGCGAGAAAACACAAGCGAAGCAAGCGTACCGTGCGCCTGCAATGACAACAGAATGTTATCATACACGGTCAACGACGGGAGCACGCTCGTGATCTGGAACTTGATCGAGAGCCCGGCGCGCGCGCGTTCGGAGGCCGGCAACGCAGTGATATCGCGACCATCGAAAGAGATGCTGCCAGCCGTCGGGCGCTCGGCTCCGGCGATGCATTTCATCAGCGTACTCTTGCCCGAACCGTTCGGACCGATCAGGCCGTGGAACTGCTCCGTCTCGACGGAAAAATCGACGTGATCCAGCGCCACCAACTGGCCGAAACGCTTCGTCAGGCTGCGAACTTGCAATAACGCCATGTCAGCCCTCGCGCTTCTTGCGCGAACCTTCGCGGCCGAAACTTCCCACGCGTTGTTCCGGTGAAACGATCAAGCTGATCAAACCACTCGGGCGCAATAGGATCACAACCAACAACAGGCAGCCCAAAACGATCGGCCAGACCCGTTGGAAGCTGTCGGAAAGCGCATAGCTTGCGCTCTCGATCGCAATGACGCCAATCACCGGGCCGATCAGCGTGCCGACGCCGCCAAACAACGCATATAGTACGATCTGAGTGGAGAGGATCACTCCGACCATGTTGGGCCAAACAAACCCTTCGTGGAATGTGTAGAGCCCGCCGGCAAGTCCGGCAATGGCACCGGCGATGGAGAACACGATGGTCTTGATCCGCTGCACGCGGTAGCCGAAAAAGGCCACGCGCGCCTCCTGCTCACGGATGCCGGCCAGCACCAAGCCAAACTGCGAGCGCACCAGGAAACGGCAGAAAAGATAAACGACAACAAGCAAGCCGAGCGATAAGTAGTAATAGACCGGCCCTTGCTCGAACGCGAAGCTGCCGATCGTCATCTCCGGCAACGAAGGAATGCCGTTCTGACCGCCCAAGTAGTACCACCCACGTGCCAGCCGGTCAGCGGCGTAAGAGCCCGTCAACGTGCCCAGTGCCACCAACATCACGCTCGGCGGGGTGCGGCCCAGCAGCAAGAAGCAAGCCATCAAAAACGACAGAAGCAGCCCGACCATCAGCGTCAACGGCAGAACGAGAAAGATCGCGGTGATACCGACATCCCGTGCGAGCAGCGCCGCGACGTAGCCGGCGCTCCCAAAGAACAGCGCTTGGCCAAAACTCAGGATCCCCGCGTACCCCCATACCAAATCGAAGGACAGCGCCAAGAATGCGAGAATCAACAGCCGCGTGGCAAATACGGTAAGGTAGTCGGGCAAGAAGGCCGGCAAGACCAGAAACAGCGCAAGCAGCAGCGCCTCAAGCATCGGAATGGCGGCGATTTTGCGCTGCGGCCGTATCGCCGCCGTTGCCGTTCCGGCTCCCTTTGTCGCCACGCCGTTCGTCATTTCCTCACCCCGTGATCATGACGCACAACATGGTCCGGCAATTTTGTCTCGTGCAGGGCTCAGCATTCCTTCGGATCGAGCAATCCGTCGCTCTTCCATGCAATTTCGTATTTGCCCCCCTTCGCGACCCCAATATACATCTTCATCTTGCAATGGCGCTTCCCCGGCACCATCTCCGCCGGCCCCCCGGGCGCCTCGGTAATCTTGGCGTGATCGAGCGCCTCCGCAACCGGATCGCGGCTGACCGACTTCGCTTCGCTTACTGCGGCAGCCCAGAGCTTCAGCCCGCGATACATACCGGTGGCGGCGCTGCCCGCGGCGAGCAAATACTTGCCGGGAAATTCTTTATCATACTGCGCCTGAATCTTCGCGCTCACCGGATCGAACGCATCGATCGCGCGGAAATAATCGAGACAACTCGCCAACCCCTCGATTTCGTACGGCTCATTGATGTTCAGCGTGTTTTCATCATAGAACACGCATGAGAGCCGGCCGCCGCGCTTAAGAAAACCGGCCTCGTAGAGCTGCTTGAAGAAAGGCCCCACCCCCGGCGGGATGACGGTGTTGAAAACCACATCCACCTTTTCGCTCATGATCTTGTTGACAGTGGCACTATATTCGACCTGGTCGAGCGGATAGTATTCCTCGAACACCACCTCCCCGCCATGCGCCTCGACCACCTTGCGCGCATAGGCGTTGAGCACGTGCGGCCAGATATAATTGGCGGATGGAAAGGCAAAGCGCTTGCCGCCGTTCCGAATCAGCCATGGGATGAGTTCATCGCATTGCTGCGCCGGCGTCGGGCCGGTGCAGTAAATGTACTTCTCGCACTCTTTACCCTCGTAGAGCTGCGGATAGATGTAGAGCGTCTTTCCATGCCGAACGATAGTATCTTTGATTGCGTTGCGCATCGAACTGGTGATGCCGCCAAGCACGACATCGACATGGTCGCGCTGAATGAGCTTGCGCACGTTCGAAACCGCGATCGCCTCGTTCGAGGCGGTGTCCTCGATATAAAGTTGCAGCGGGCGGCCAAGCAGACCGCCGGCGGCATTGATATCGTTCACCACCATGCGCGCGACATTGGCATCCGCGTTGCCGGCATAGCCGATGGCACCGGATAAATCCGTTGCAATGCCGACCTTGATGGGCGGCTGCGCGGCGTTCGCCCATCGTGCTGGAATAACCCAGCTCCCTACCCCGGTCGCAATCGCCCCCGCAGTCCATGCGCTTGCTTGCAGAAAACGGCGGCGGCTAAATGTGCATGATGACTCCTGTGATTTCTTGAACATGGTTCATGCCCTCCCTCGTGAATACAAACCTTCCGGACGGAATCGAACGATGATAATGGCGATGACGAAGACGAGAACGTCCGCCAGCACGGGCGAAATCGCCCAGGGGAGCGCCGCGCCTGTGACACCAATGAAGCCGGCGCCGGCCACCGGCCCCTCGAACGTACCTACGCCGCCAAGCATCACGGCGAGGAATCCCTGAATCAGAAAGCGCAGGCCGAGATCGGCGAACAGCGAAAAGATGGGAACCACCAGCGCCCCCGCGAGGCCCGCCAGTGCCGCCCCGTAGGCAAAGCTGATCGCATAGATCCGCTGCGTTGAGATGCCCGACGCGCGTGCGAGCGACGGGTTTTCAAGCGCTGCACGCACCTGCAGTCCGAATCTCGTGGCGGTGAGCAGCAGATAGGTGCCGACGATCACCAGAGCGGTTATGATGATGATCGCAATGCGCCATTCCGAGAGATGCACGCCCCCGACCGCAACCGACGCAACCAGCGGCGCAGGGATCGAGATATAAAGCCCGCCGATCAACATGCGCACCGTCTCACGGATGATAATGCCGAGCGCATAGGTTCCCAGCATGGCGATAATGGGTAAGGCGTAGAATCTTCGGATAACAAGTCGTTCCAGGATCAACCCGATCACCGCGAGAACGAACGGCGCCGCAAGCATCCCAAGCCAGATCGGCAGCTTCCAGTGATAGAACAGATATGTGGTATAGGCGCCGAGAAGCACGAACTCGCCATGGGCGAAATTGAAGATGCCCATCATGCTTGCAATGACACCAAGGCCCAGCGTCACAAGCACGATGATGGCGCCGAAACTCAAAATGTCGAAGAGGGCAGTCGCTGTGCTGTCCATCCGGGCCCATTCCCCCGCCTTTCCGCCCACGCCCTGCTACGTCGTTTTCCGGTTGCCCGGCGGTTTGAAGGCATCGAGAGCCGAGCAGAGGTCAAGCCCTTCGCAATGCCGGCCGATACGCATCAAGCCATCCAGGAGAGCATAGACCGCGCCGCAGGACGCCGATAATGCACGACGATGCCGGAGATCAAACGGTGAAGCGTTGGCACGCATCGCTCATGCCCGCTGCAAGTATTTTTGTCTTGGCTCTCTTTACGCCGCCCTCACGCCTCCGCAGCGGGATCATCTTCATCGGCCTGGTCGGCATGCGCAGCGTATTGCACTAATTCAGCACGTGGTTATACGCTGCAATCAGCCGGCGCAAAATGTTGATCGCCCTGCCACAGCACCGCGAGCCGCAGGAGCGCGCGGCGAGAAAGTTTCACAACCGGACCTTGCAGGTGTTTCATCGCATCCCTCCTCTTCGGGCAGCTGGTTGCATTATGGTTGGAACTTCAACAAACCATTGTACGAAACGTTCAGCATCCTGCACGCAATGTGCGTGCCATCTGCAAATGTCAAGAGACGAAGCCATGCTGCAAGAAAAAGATTGTGCAAAAACGGAAATGCGGAAATTGCTCGGTAATTTGGTTGCAGCACACGCAACCACCATCCCGGGTTGCCGGATTGCATTGCGCTGATTGCACAAAAGTCGCGCTGATGGCGAAAAAATATGCTGCAACATGCACATCCGAAGGCAACGCATTGCCGCTTCCGCGGCAAGAAGAATTCTGCAACAATGCCGCCGCATGCAAACGCACAGAGACGCTACATGTTAAAAAGAAGGAGGCGAAACGATGACGCTGTCTGCAGTAAAAATGCCAACCTTGGAACAGGTGCGCGAGATGGCTGCCGAACTCGGCATGACCTTCAGCGATGCCGATCTCGCCATGCATCACGCCGCGCTCGCCGGCGGCATTGCTGCCTATAACCTTCTCGATCAAATGCCCGATGAATTGCCGGAAGTGAAATACGCGCGCACACCCGGCCGACGACCGTTGCCGGAGGAAAACCCCTACAACGCCTGGTACGTGAAAGTGGAAATCCAAGGCGCGCCTTCCGGCAAGCTCGCCGGCAAGAAGATCGCGCTCAAAGACAATATCTGCCTCGCCGGCGTGCCGATGATGAACGGCGCCTCCACGCTCGAAGGTTACGTCCCGGAAATCGACGCCACCGTGGTCACCCGCATTCTCGATGCCGGCGGCACCATCGTGGGCAAAACCGTCTGCGAGTATTTCTGCTTTTCCGGCGGCAGCCACACCTCCACCCCCGCGCCGGTGCATAACCCGCGCCGACACGGCTATTCCGCCGGCGGCTCCTCCTCCGGCAGCGCCGCGGTAGTGGCTGCGGGCGAAGTGCCGATGGCGCTGGGCGGCGATCAGGGCGGTTCGATCCGCATGCCGTCCTCCTATTGCGGCATTTACGGCATGAAGCCCACGCACGGTCTGGTGCCCTATACCGGCATCATGCCCATTGAACTTACCCTCGATCACACCGGCCCGATGACCGCAACGGTGGAAGACAATGCGCTCCTGTTAGAAGTGCTCGCCGGTCCGGATGGGCTGGATCCGCGCCAATACGGCGCTGCCGCGCAGGATTACCGGGCCAAGCTCGGCAAGGGCGTGCAGGGGCTGCGCATCGGCGTGGTCGAGGAAGGTTTCGGCCATCCGCAATCGCAGCCGAAAGTCGACCAATTGGTGCGGAATGCGGCCGAGCGTTTCAAGGCCTTGGGCGCCGTCGTCGAGAGCGTTTCCATTCCCTTGCACCGGGCCGGGCCCGCAATTTGGCTGCCGATCGCGGCGGAAGGCGCCACCGTGCAAATGATGCAAGGCAACGGCTTCGGCTTCAATTGGCAGGGGCTCTACCTCACCTCGCTCATGGACAAGCATGCGGCCTGGCGCGAGCGGGCCGACGAGCTGTCCGACACGCTCAAGAACACCATGCTCCTCGGCCATTACGGCGTGACCCGCTATCGCGGCCACTTCTATGCGAAGGCGCAGAATCTGGTGCGGCGTCTGCGGGCGGCGTATGATGCGGCACTCGCGCGGTTCGATCTCTTGCTGATGCCGACCTTGCCGATGGTCGCCACCAAACTCCCCGAGGAAAACGCGCCGGTTAGCGAAATTCTCGCGCGCGGCTTTGAGATGTTGCCGAACACCTCACCGTTCGATGCAACCCACCATCCGGCGATGAGCATCCCGTGCGGGCTCGCCGACGGGCTGCCCGTGGGGGCCATGCTGATCGGCAAATTCTTTGACGAGGCAACCATCTATCAAGCCGCCGCCGCCTTCGAGCGCGGGGTGAACTGGCAGCAACAAACCGCCTAAGCCGCGTTTCGGCCGGAGGAAGCAGGCCAGCTTCTTCCGGCCGGGCGCTCTGCCGATCGTTGCGATTATCGTTGCGATTACAGCCGCCGCACTTCCACGGTCAGGTGGGAAAGGCCCGGAATATGGGCGAGTTTGGCGTGGTAATCCGCGGCCTCGCGGGCGCTTTTCGTGCCGACCATGACGATCGCCCCCAAATGCCCGGGGCCCAGACGCCAAAGATGAAAATCGGCGATTTCATCGCCCTCGGCCTCGATGGCCGCCTGCAATGCGCGTGCAAGCTGGGGGTCCGGGGTCATATCCAGTAACACCGCCCCGGTATCGCGCATCAGGCTGAACGCCCATTGCGCAATCACGCCCGCGCCCAAAAAGCCCACAAGCGGATCGAGAAAAGACCAGCCGAACGCGCGCGCCAGCACCAGCGCCACCAGCACGAAAAAGGACACCGCACCATCGGCCAACACGTGCACGAAGGCCGAGCGAAACGCGTTGTCCCGCAGCGCCGGATGCGTGCCGGGGTGTTCGTGCTCGGCTGGGTCGTGGCCGTGGTTCGGCTCATGCCCGTGATTATGCCGACGCCCGCCGCCCAAAAGCCAAACGCTGCCGAGATTGACGAAAACGCCGAGCGCGGCAAGCGTCATGGCCTCGGTATAAGCAATCGGCACCGGATGAAACAGGCGGGCAATCGCCTCTCCGGCAATGATCACGGCAATCCCGGCCAAGACCAAGGCGCTGGTATATCCGGCAAGATCCCCAAGCTTGCCGGTGCCGAAGCTGAAGCGTGTATCCCCGGCCCAGCGGCGCGCCAGCGTATAGGCGAGCGCCGAGAGGACCAGCGCGCCCACATGCGTGGCCATGTGCATGCCGTCGGCCAAGACCGCGAGCGAACCCCAAAACCAGCCGCCGATCATTTCAGCCAGCATCATGGTTGTGGTCAGCGCGATCACCGCCCAGGTACGCCGCTCGTTCTCTGCATGCTCGGCGCCGAGAAACACATGGCTCGGCCCGTGCAGCAAAGGCTTAGGCGGATGCGAAGTTTGCGGCATATGCGTCTGCCTTTTCGGGATGCTCAACGCATGTAGGCGCGCACCACGTCAAGAAGCTGCGCCACCGCCGGGCCGTTCAGCGCTTCGGGATACCGCGTCTGGTCCACCAGATGCGTGCGCACGTGCTCTTCCACCACCTCGGCCATCAGGCCGGCCAAGGCGCCGCGCGCGGCGGCGAGCAATTGCATCACCTGCTCGCACGCGGTCTCGTTTTCCAGCGCCCGCTCCAGCGCGGCAAGTTGGCCTTGGATGCGGCGCACTCTTGCCAGAAGCTTCTGCTTTTCACGAATCGTATGGGTCATGCGCCCTCATATACCATACCCCGCTATCCTATACAAGCCGCAATCGCGCTTATCGTGCGAGTCGAAATATGAGCAAGAATGTAAAAAATAATCCCATCGCGGGCGTCTTCTCCTGGAAAAAGACAAGCGGCCCAAATTTGCGATTTCGCGCGCTCCGGCTTGAAGCCATGCTCGTTTCGCCACATTTTTTGCGCTAAAGAAGCAACAACTTTTTCGCCTGCTTATTTATTTCCGCGTTCGGTGGACACGTTTCCGTTGAAAGCGAGAATAAATCGCGAATAGAAAGAGGGTTAGTCGCGCCATGTCATTGATTGTTATCCTCGACGATCGGGCCACCAACCGCACGATTTTTGCGCAACTGGCGGCCTCGCTCGAGCCGGGGCTCGATGTGCGGACATTCGGCGCACCCGATGAGGCGCTCGCTTTCCTTGCCGATCAAAATCCGGCGCTTGTCATCACCGATTACAAAATGCCGGTGATGGACGGGGCTGAGTTCACCCGCCGCTTGCGCGCGGCCCCGAACGGGGCGGATGTGCCGGTGATCGTGATTACCGCATATGAAGACCGCAGTTTCCGCCTGCGGGCGCTCGAGGCCGGCGCCACGGATTTTCTGCTCTACCCCGTCGACCACCAGGAATTTTTGGTGCGTGCCCGCAATCTCCTCACGCTCGGCCGCCAGCAGCAAATCATCAAACGCCGCACCCAGCTGCTGGAGCGCGAGCTGGAAGAAAGCGAGCGCACGCGGCAGGTGGAAATCCGCTCTTCACGCGAGCGTTTGGCGCAAGTGATCGACACCATGCCGGCCATGATCAGCGCCGTGGATACCGAAGGGCGGTTGGAATTCATCAACGCTTATCAAGCCGCGTTTCTGGGGCTTGATGCCAGACAATGCATCGGGCAGGATGCCACACGCATGTTCGGCTCGCGGCATCACGAGCGCACGGTTTCGCTCGACCGGATGGTGATCGAATCCGGTCGCGCCCTACCAAGCTACGAAGAAGAAATTCTTGATCGGGAGGGCAATACGCACGTTTTTCTCACCACCAAATCGCCGCTCTTTGACAAGGACCATCGCGTGGTCGGCGTGCTGACCACGGCGCTCGATATTACCGAACGCAAACAGGCGGAAAGTCGGCTGCGTTACCTCGCCCATCACGATCCGCTGACGGATTTGCCCAATCGCGTGCTGCTCGGCAAGCGTATGGAGCGCCAACTGGCACGCAGACGCTATGGCGACCATCAATTCGCCCTGCATTTCCTGGATCTCGACCGCTTTAAAGGCGTCAACGACGTGCTGGGCCATCATTCGGGCGATCAATTGCTGCAAGCGGTCGCCAAACGGCTGCGGGAAACAGTACGCGAGACCGATGTGGTCGCCCGCCTCGGCGGCGATGAGTTTGCCATTCTGCAAACCCCGATCAGCGACGCCGGAGAGGCCGCGGCGCTGGCGCAAAAAGTGCTGGACGCCCTCTCTGAACCCTTTCTCTTTCACGGCCGTCAAATAGAGCTCAGCGCCTGCATCGGCATCACGCTTTACCCGTCGGACGGCCAAGATGTGGACGAGCTTCTGCGCAATGCCGACTTGGCCATGTATCGCGCCAAGGACGAAGGCAGCGGCACCTACCAATTTTTCGTCGACGATATGAACCGGCGGGCGTTTGAGACGGCCCGCCTGGAAGCGGATCTTCGCAGCTCCTTTGCCAACAAGCATTTCCGGCTCCATTATCAACCGCTCCTTTGCCTGCGCAGCGGTAAAATCGCCGGCGCCGAAGCCCTGCTGCGTTGGAACCGCCCCGGAATCGGAGAGGTGCCGCCGAGCGAGTTTCTTCCTCTTGCGGAAGAGATCGGGCTGATTGCCTCGCTCAGCAGCTGGGTCTTGCAAGAGGTCTGCACCACGGCGGCGCGCTGGCAAAGCCTCGGCCTGCGGACCATACGCTGCGCCGTCAATCTGTCTCCGTTAACGTTCCGCCGCCAGGATGTTTATGCGATGGTGGTCAGCGCGCTGGAACACTCGGGGCTTGATCCGGCCTGGCTGGAGCTTGAGCTTACGGAAAGTATCCTTTTGGAAAATAACGACGACGTCAAAGCCACATTACGGGCCTTGCAGGCTTTGGGGGTCGGGCTTGCGCTCGATGATTTCGGCACCGGCTACTCTTCGCTATCCTATGTTAAGAATTTTCCCGTAGATCGAATCAAAATCGATCAATCCTTCATTCGCGATCTCAAAACCGATCCCAGCAATACCACCATCGTGCGTGCCATCATTAATCTCTGCCATGGGCTTAATCTTGGGGTGGTGGCGGAAGGCGTTGAAACAATGGAGCAATGCACGCAACTTGCCGCCGACGGGTGCGACCTTATCCAGGGTTATTATGTCAGCCCGCCGCTGCCGGCCGAAGACTTCGCCCGCCTGTTAGAGCGGGATACCGCGGAACCCCTCGCCGGAATCGTGCGGGCATGATCTCTCTCGGGCAAGGCAAAAAGCGGGCTGTTCCAGCTGCTCCATTGGTGAGGTCCGGAAGCGGCGCTCCGGTATGGTGTCGTCATGCGCGAGATTCCTAAGAAGGCGCCGGCAGACCCTGCCAAGCGCCGCATGAGCGCCATCGGAACGGGGCTTCGGAAGAAACTTCTTGCCGTCTTTCGGGCCTCTCCGCAGGAAGGGATCGATCGCGAGCCGGAGATTATCCGCAACCGGCTGGTCATTAGCATCCTGATTTTGGCCTATCTGCCGCTGGCCGATGTCGGTCTTGGTTCCCCCGCCGGTCTAGTCGCCTATGTCTTCGCCATTGCGGGATTTCTGATTTTTCTCCACCGCAAAACGCATCCCGAACTTTCCGTGCGGCGCCGGCTCTTTGCCATGGGGCTGGACATCTCCGCGCTTTCGGCCGAGCTACACCTCGGCGGGCCGAATCTCAGCGTGCTTTACCCGCTCTATCTCTGGATCATTTTCGGAAACGGGTTCCGCTACGGCAATACCTCGCTTTTCGCCGCAACCTTCTTAAGCTTCGCGGGGTTTGCCTGGGTCGTTGCCACCACCACGCTCTGGCAAACCCACCTTGCGCTCTCGATCGGCCTGCTCTGCGGGCAAGTGATCCTGCCGGCTTATGCCGCCGTTCTCATTCACAAACTCTCCGAGGCAAAACGCGAGGCGGAACGCGCCAACCGCGCCAAAAGCCTCTTTTTGGCCAGTGTCAGCCACGAGCTCCGCACCCCCTTGAACGCCATTATCGGCATGGGTCATTTGCTTGCCGAAACCAAGCTGGATCGCGAACAGCGGGAGATGACGCAAACCTTGCGTTCGGCCGCCCAATCGCTGCTCGGCCTGATTGATAACATTCTGGATTTCTCGCGCCTCGAGGCGGGGCGGATGCCGGTTTACCTCTCCGCCTTCGATCTCATGGAATTTATGCGCGAGTTGCGCGGCATTGTCAGTGCCCAGGTGCGCAAGAAGGGGCTGAAGCTCGGGCTTTACATGAGTTCCCGCACCCCCCTCGGCGTGTTGGCAGACCAAGCGCATTTGCGCGAGATTTTGCTTAATCTTCTTGATAACGCAACGAAATTCACCGAAGCCGGAGGCATTGCGCTTGCGGTGGATGCCACCCCGATCGCGCCGGGCCGGGTGCGCCTTCGCTTTGAAGTCAGCGATACCGGCATCGGCATTGCGCCGGAAGCGCATGCGCGGATTTTCGAAAGCTTCAGCCAGGCCAACAGCTCGATCGTCAACCGCTTCGGCGGCACCGGGCTCGGGCTTGCTATTTGCCTCCATCTGGCGCGGTTGATGGGCGGCGAAATCGGGGTGGAAAGCGAACTCGGCAAGGGCAGCACCTTCTGGCTCACAGTGCCGGTGGATGTGCAGCCGGAGGCGGCCCGCCCGACCTCGCTTGCCGGTTGCAGCCTGATCGCATGCGCAAGCCCGGAGAGGCAGGCCGCACTGACCGCGGCGCTGGCATCGGAACCGGGGCTTTCCCTTGAGCTCGCCGAAACGCTCGACGATGCCCTCGCGCAAGCCAAGCAACGGGTGATGACCTCGCCGCGCACCATGCTTTTGGTCGAGCCCGAAGCCGGCGGAGGGGTGGAGGCGCTGGCGGCGAAGCTTCGCGAGGAGGGTCTCGGAGACCTTCCCGTGGTACGCCTGAGCGAGACGGAGGACGGCTTGCCGCCTCTCGCCGAGCAACTTTGCTTTGTCACCTCGCTTGCACCTCCGTATGAGATTCCGGCAGTGCTGCATGCGCTGCGATTTGTAAGCGCCCATACGGCGGCCGCCGAACCCGCGCCTCCGGCCGTCGTGCCGCGGCGCCCACTCTCGGTGCTGCTTGCCGATGACAACCAAGTCAACCAGAAAGTCGTGGCGAAAATTCTGGAACGCGCCGGCCACCGCGCCACCCTTGTCGATAACGGCGAGGCCGCGCTCGATGCTTTGGAGCAAGGCCGCTTCGATGTCGCGCTGATGGATTTGAATATGCCGGGCATGACGGGGATCGAGGCGGCCGAACTCTACCGCTATATCGCGATCGACCGGCCGAAAATGCCGATTGTGGCGCTCACCGCCGATGCCACGCCGGAAACGGCCAAACGCTGCAAAGAAGCAGGCATGGAGGCCTGCCTCGTGAAACCGATCGAACCCGACCAGCTGCTTGCGGTGCTCGAAAGCGTCACCGCCGCCTCTGCCGAGCCTCCGCCGCAAACGGCCGAGCCGGCCGCCTCGGTCACCCTGATTACCAGCCACCCGCGCTTCAAACCCGCCTCGAGCGAGCCCGTGGATCGGCGCGTTTTGGCCGAGCTCGAAAACTTGGGCGGGCCGGCTTTCCTGGCCGACCTCATCGAACAGTATTTGGGCGATGCCGAGGGCATTGTGCACGGCATTTCCGAGGCCGTGGCGGAAGGCGATGTCCAGCGCTTCCGCGCCGAAGCGCACGCACTGAAAAGCTGTTCCTCGAATATCGGTGCCAAGGGAATTTTTGAACTCTGCCGTCCTTGGCAGATGATCCGCGCCGACGAGCTGGCAAAAGAGGGAGCCGACCATCTCCGTCGGCTCCAAGCGGAATTCGAAAACGTCCGCACCGCCCTGCTGGAGCATAAAGAGTCGCTGATCCGTCGGCCGGAAGCGCGCCAACAATAAACGAACTCCGGCGCCTGCCTCACCCCCGCCGGCGGGCTCGTTCACAAGGCTGATGTTGCGCGAACAGCTTTTCCCTTCCCGGCTTTGGTCATATAGGCCCTTGGGGAAAGATCACGGTTTGGTCTGCACGGATTCCAGAAAGCTGAAAATCGTCCATAGGGTTTTGTCATCCAAAACCCCGCTCCAGTTCGGCATGCCCTTGTCGGGGCGGCCGTGCGTGACCGTGTACCAAAACACCTCCCGCATATGCTCGCCGTAACGCAGCCGCAGCCGGCGCAGATCGCGCGGCGGGTCGGGGCTTGCCGCGTTCGGGGAATGGCAATGCGAGCAGTTCTGGTTGAACAGGCTGCGCCCCTCTGCAACGCGCTCCGGATCCGGCTTTGCCGTGGCAAGCACCGCGGCGCCCCCGCCCTCAGCCGCGGCGTGGCCGGCGAAACACGGCACGCCGCTCCACACCACGGCGCCGAGGGCGAGGGCAGCAAGAACCCGCTTCATGCGCCCGGCAGCGTAAAGACGACCAACACGCCGCCCTCGGGGCTCGCCGCGAAGACGCGCTCGCCGATATCGGCGAGGAAGGAAGGCGGCGTTTTCAGCCGGCCGGCCACCACCGCGACATACTGCTTGCCGTCGAGTTCATAGGTCATGGCCCCTTGGCTGATCCCGGTGCCGACGTTGAACTTCCAAAGCTCGGCGCCGGTCTTGGCATCCACCGCTTTAAACCACCCCTGAATATTGCCGTAGAAGACCAGGCCGCCCGCCGTGGAAAGCGTGCCGCCCATGAACGGCAGCTCCTCCTTAATCCCCCAGACTTTCTTCTGCTGCACCGGATCCCAAGCGATCAGCTCGCTCATATGTCCGCCGGGGCCCGGCTTGGCGAGATTCCACTCCGAGGCGAGATACATAATCCCCGCTTTATAAACCTGCTTGCGGCCGATCAGGTCCATGCAGAGATTGAAGCTCGGGATATAAACCAGCCCGGTCTCGGGATTGTAGGACATCGGCTCCCAGTTCTTGCCGCCGAAGAGGTTCGGGCAGATATCCTTGGCCCAGACATCCAGCCGCGGGCGCTTTTCCGGGTTTTCGATGGGGCGGCCGGTTTCCGGGTCCACTCCCTTGGCCCAATTGACGTAAACAAAGGGGGAAGCGGAAATCAGCGCGCCGGTGCGGCGGTTCAAGACGTAGAAAAAGCCGTTGCGGTCGGCCTTCAGCAACGCCGGCGTTTTCTGGCCATGGAGATCGAGGTCGGCCAGGATGTTTTCGTTCACCCCGTCGTAATCCCAAGCATCGTAAGGCGTGGTCTGGAAATGCCAGACGATGCGGCCGGTATCGGCATCCAGCGCCAGCGTGCTCGCGGTGTAGAGATTGGTTTCGCGGCCGTATTCGCTTTTGTCCGGTCCGCGTTCGGAAGCGCCCCAGGGGCTCGGATTGCTCGCGCCGTAGTAAACAAGGTTCAGCTGCGGATCGTAAGAGCCGACATACCACGCCGCACCGCCCCCGTGCTTGTAGGAATCGCCTTTCCAGGTATCGGCCCCGGGGTCGGTGGGCGCGCCGGGAATGGTATAGGTTCGCCAGACGAGTTGCCCGTTCTCCTGATTGTAAGCCGAGATCGCGCCGCGCACCCCATATTCGCCGCCGGCATAGCCCGTGATCACCAGATTTTTCACCACCGTCGGCGGCGAGGTCATGGCAATGCCGCTCTTATAGTCGGCAACCTTGGTGTTCCAAACTTCCTTGCCGGTTTTGGCATCGAGCGCCACCAAATGCGCATCGAGCCGCGCGACGAAGACTTTTCCGTTGGCGTACGCAACGCCCCGGTTATCGAGCCCGCAGCACGTCGTGGCGGCAACATCGGCGGGAACCTCCGGCGCGTAGCGCCAGCGGACAGCGCCGGTCTTGGCATCGACCGCAAAGACATAGCGCGGGCCGGACGAGGTGGTGACATAAAGCGTATCGCCCACCAAGATCGGCGTGGATTCCTGCGCCTCGAGCGAACCGAGGCTCAGCATCCATGCCACCTGCAGATTTTTCACATTGGTGGTATCGATCTGGTGCAAAGCGCTGAAGCGGGTATTGGCAAGATCGGCGCCGTAGGCTCCCCAGCCGCCGTTGGTCTGCGCCGCGGCACTCCCTGCCGCGCCGGGGAGCGTAACCGCAAGCGCGCCGGCAAGCAGGGCGCGGGGTATTGTCTGGAATGGCATCGGGTTTCCTCCCTGATTGATGGTTGATGGCCGATGATCGATTCGGCGCCGTATTTTAACCCGCCAGCAAGATCGGAAAAGCCCCGCTTGTGTGGTTTTTAAAAGCAAAACCAAACCGCGGGCGCCCCGTCTCGGCAAGCCTTTAACCACCTGGAAGGGAGCGCGGCTTTCTCGTATCGTGGCACGGAAACTTCGCTCTGCGGCAGTAACGGCTTGCCGCGCGTCACTTTTTCTAACACTCTCCGAAACGGCGGGATGAAACGATGTTCGCGGTCATTTTCGAAGTTCAGCCGAAACCCGAGCGGTTTGCGGAATATCTGGAGATCGCCAAGGCGCTCAGGCCGAAGCTTGAGCAAATCGAAGGCTTCATCGCCAACGATCGCTTTGCCAGCAAACGCACCGAGGGCCGTCTCTTGTCGCTCTCCATCTGGCGCGACGAAAAAGCCATCGTGCGCTGGCGTACCGTGGGCGCGCATCATGCAGCCCAAACCAAAGGCCGCTTCGAAATCTTTGCGGACTATCACTTGCGCGTCGGCGAAATCATCAAAGATACGCAACCGCCGGAAGGGGAAATTCCCTCCCCCTACCGGGCCGATATCACCGAGGTCGGGCAAGCCAAGGCCGTAAGCGTCAGCGAGCTTTTGCAATCCGCAAACGAAGCCTCCCCCGCAGATTTCGGCTTACCCGAGCTCGGTCGCGACGGACTGCTTGATTGCGAAATGTTCGAAAGCATTTATCATCCCGGCAAATTTCTGCTTCTCGCTTCTTGGCAGGACGAGAACGCCGCAGAGCAATGGCTGGCGCAATCGCGCCCCGCCGCTTCGGTGCGCCATCGTATCGTTCGCATCCTTCGCGATTACGGGCTTTTTGATCGCCGCGAAGCGCCGCAATATTTCCCGCCGGTGCAGAAAACTTAGTCGGGCTTCGTTACCCGTCCAACGGCAGCTCGCCTTGGCGCAAGACGGAGCCGTCTTCGCGGGCGCCGATCAAACCGTCGGCGAAACGAATCTTAAGCCGCGCATGGGAAGGAACCTCCGCCGCCCGGGTGAAGACCTTTCCGCCCGCTCCGTAAACCACCGCATAGCCGCGCTCCAGCACCGCGAGCGGAGAAACCGCGGCAAGCCGCCCGGCCACTCCTTCCAGCCGCGCGCGCGTCAGACGCAGCTTCGCCTGGATCGGCCCCGCGGACAGCCGCGCGAAAATCGGCGCGGCGGCGTTCTTGTGGCGTGCCAAGGCATGCCGCATCGCCCCGCGCAACCGCTCCGTCGCAAGCGTCAGCGCCGCCCGATAGGGTGCGGGCAAATGCCGCGGGTCCGGCAGTTTGGCGGCAATATTCTGAAACGCCGCCCGCCGCGCCGCCAGAAGATTCGGCAAAGCCAGCGCCAACCGTGCCGCGCGGTCATCCAGCCGCTGGCGCGCCTGGCCCAAAAGCCCCGGCAAATCGGGCAGCCGGCTCGCGGCCCGCTCGAGCCGTATCTCTGCATCTTTCATCCTATGGCTCAATGCCCCGGAAAGCCGCGCCTGCAGATTCTGCAGATTGGCCAAAAGCTCGGTGCGCATGGGCACGGCAAGCTCCGCCGCCGCGGTCGGGGTCGGCGCCCGTCGATCGGCCGCGTAATCAATCAAGGTGGTATCGGTCTCATGCCCTACCGCCGAGATCAGCGGCACCGGGCAGGAAGCCGCCGCGCGCACCACGGCTTCATCGTTGAAGGCCATCAAATCTTCCAGGCTACCCCCGCCGCGCGCGACAATCAGCACGTCGGGGCGCGGAATCGGCCCGCCCGGGGGCAACGCGCCGAAGCCGCGGATCGCCGCCGCAATGCGTTCGGCCGCGCCCTCGCCCTGCACAGGCACGGGCCAAAGCAGAATGGGCCTCGGAAAGCGCCGCGCCACCGTGGTGCGAATATCGTGCAGCACCGCCCCTTCCTCCGAGGTGATCACCCCCACCACCGCAGGCAGCAGCGGCAGCTTGCGTTTGCGCTCGGCAGCAAAGAGCCCCTCCGCGGCAAGTTTCTGCCTGAGCGCCTCGATGCGCGCGAGCAACGCCCCGATGCCGGCGTATTCCAACCGCTCGACAATCAATTGATAGGTGGAGCGGTCGCTGTAGGTGGAAATGCGCCCGGTGGCGATCACTTCCACCCCATCCTCCGGCTGCAGGCCGAGCCGTGGCACGGCCGAGCGCCAGACCACGGCGGCAAGCTTCGCGCGCTCATCTTTCAGAGCAAAATAGATATGCCCCGAGCTGTGCCGGCGGAGCTCGGTAACCTCACCGCGCACGCGCACGCGGGAAAACGTGCTTTCCAGCGTGTGCTTCACCGCGCCGGAAATTTCCGAAACCGTATATTCCGGAATGTTGGAAGCCAGCAGCGCATCGCTCATGCCGACTTGCTATGCTATGCATCGGGCCAAAAGAGCAAGGAGATTCCATGCGTGTCTTGATCATCGGTTCCGGCGGGCGCGAACACGCGCTCTGCTGGGCGCTTTCGGCAAGCCCCCTCATCACCAAGCTCTGGTGCGCGCCGGGCAATCCCGGCACCGCCGAGGTAGCGACGAATGTGGCCATCGAGGCGCTGGCCATCCCCGAACTCGTGGCCTTTGCGCGCGAGCATGCCATCGATCTCGTGGTGCCCGGGCCGGAAGCGCCCTTGGTGGCCGGACTTGCCGATGCGCTGGCCGAGGCCGGCATCCGCTGTTGCGGGCCAAGCGCCGCGGCGGCGCGGTTGGAAGGCAGCAAAAGCTTTGCCCGTGAAGTTGCCGCCGCCGCAGGCATTCCCATCCCGCGTTGGGAGTGCTTCAGCAACGCCGCCGAGGCGCGCGCGTTCCTCTCCCGGCGCGGCGCCCCCATTGTGGTGAAAGCCGATGGGCTGGCCGCGGGCAAAGGCGTGGTGGTCGCCGAAACCGAAGCCGAAGCCGAAGCCGCGATCAACGCCTTTATGGAGGATGGAAGCCTCGGAGAGGCAGGCCGCACCGTGCTTTTGGAGGAACGCCTGGAGGGCGAGGAGATCTCGCTGTTTGCCCTTTGTGACGGCGAACACGCGGTGTTCTTGGGAGCCGCGCAGGACCACAAACGCGCCCACGAAGGCGATACCGGCCCGAACACCGGAGGCATGGGCGCCTATTCGCCCCCTGCCCGCTTTTCTCCTGCTCTGACGGATTTGGCCATGGGCAGCATCGTCCGCCCGGCCTTGGCGGAAATGGTGCGGCGCGGAACGCCGTTTCGCGGCGTGCTCTTTGCCGGCCTGATCCTGACCGAAGAAGGGCCGAAGCTCCTGGAGTTCAACGTCCGCTTCGGCGATCCGGAATGCCAGGCGCTGATGCTTCGGCTCCATTCCGATTTGCTGCCCGGCCTGCTTGCCGCCTGCGACCAAGAGCTCGGGGCATTCGACCTGCGCCTTCGCAACACCGCTTCCATCGCCGTGGTGATGGCCGCGCGCGGCTATCCCGGCACGCCTGTCCGCGGCGGCGTGATCGAAGGGCTGGCCGAGGCGGCCAAGGTTCCCGGGGTGCAGATCTTCCACGCCGGCACGGCTTGGCGCGAAGGCAAGCTGATCGCCAACGGCGGGCGGGTGCTGAATGTCTGCGCCGAGGCGGCCAACCTGCAGGCGGCGCGCGAGGCGGCGTATCGGGCCATTCGGATGATTCGTTGGGAGGATGGGTTCTACCGCGCCGATATCGGCTGGCGTGCGCTTGCGGCGGAGGCGTGATGCTGGAACTCGAGGGCCTCTCCTGCCGGTTTGGCGAAACCGTGGCGGTCGCCGAGGTTTCGCTGCGCGTGCCGGAGGGGCAGATGCTCGGCATTATCGGCCGCTCGGGGGCCGGCAAAACCACGCTCTTGCGGATGATCAACCGGCTGCAGGAGCCGAGCGCCGGGGCCATCCGCTTTCACGGGCAAGAAATCACCCGGCTGCGCGGCAAAGCCTTGCGGCGCTGGCGTGCCCAATGCGCCATGATTTTTCAGCACTTTAACTTGATCCCCCGCCTCGATGTCTTGACCAACGTGCTGATGGGCCGCCTCTTTTATCGCAGCGAAATGGCAAGTCTCTTGGGCCTCTTTGCGGCTTCCGAGCGGGCGCTTGCGCTGGAGCTTCTGGAGCGCCACGGCTTGCTGGAAACGGCGCTCAAGCGCGCGGGCACGCTTTCCGGCGGGCAGCAACAACGCGTGGCCATTTGCCGCGCCTTGATGCAAGAGCCGCGGCTGATTTTGGCCGATGAACCGGTGGCGAGCCTGGATCCGCGGAACGCGCAATTGGTGATGGATGCCCTTCGTCGAATCAGCCGTGAAGACGGAATCTCCGTATTGGTCAATCTGCATGATTTGCGCATCGCGCGAAGCTATTGCGACCGGATCGTCGCGCTTTCCGCCGGGCGCGTCGTGTTCGACGGCGCGCCCGATGCGCTCACCGAATCGCGTGCCCGCGAAATCTACGGCGCGCCGGATGAAGAAAGCCCCGCCTTTGAGACCTCCCACCCCTTCGCCGTGGTTTGATAGATCGGAAACGAAACCATCATGCCGCATCGCCGCACCCTTCTGTTCGCCCCGCTTCTCCTGCCGCTTGTGCTCCGCCCCCGCGCCGCGCGCTCGGCCGAAAGTGCCCCGATGCCCGCCCCCGGCCGGCGCGCCTGGGCAAAAGACGTGCCCGTTATCCGTATCGGGCTGCTCGGCGGCGAAAACGAAGCGGACCGGCTGATCCGTTATGACGGCTATCGCCGTCTGTTAGAGCAGACCTTTTCCGTTCCCACAAAAGTGCTGATGGCCGCCGACTATGCCGGGGTGATTCAAGCCTTTGCCGCCAAGCAAGTGGAGCTCGCCTATATGAGCCCGGCCGCCTATGCCGCCGCATGGCTGGCCAGCAACGGCGATATCGAACCTTTGGTCACCGCCGAGGAAGCGGATGGTTCCACGAGTTATGTTTCGGTGATGTATGTGCGTGCGGACTCGCCTATTCACAATCTTCAGGAAATGCGCGGGCATTCGCTGGCCTGGTCGGATCCCAACAGCGCTTCGGGCTATCTCATCCCGCGCGCCGAATTCCGCCGCATGGGCATCGATCCGGACACTTACTTCAGCCGCACCGGTTTTGCCGGCGGCCACGAGCAAGCGGTCATTGCGGTTCTGAATCATCAATACGATGCCGGCTTGGCTTGGGCCTCCGGTATCGGAGACGAGCGGCAGGGCTACACGCGCGGCGCGCTGCGCATGATGGTGGATAAAAAAATGCTGGATATGAAAGACCTCCGCATCATTTGGCATTCGCGGCCGATCAAAGATGGCCCGCTCGCCGTGCGTAAATCCACCCCGCAAGCGTTTCGCGACGATATGCTGGCTTTTCACCTCGCATTGCCGCACGCCTATCCCGCCGTTTTTCACGCGGTGGATATGGGCAACAGCATCGGCTGGGTGCGGGTGCAGCACGCCGATTATCAAGTTTTCATCGACATGTTGAAAACCGAAGCGGAAGAGCGCCGTCATCGGCGTTAGCGCGAAACCGCAATGGCGTCTCCGGAAGAGATCGAAACCGCATGGCGCGCACGCCGCAGAGCGCGCCTCTTTTGGTTTGCATTTGGTACGGTTGCCTTTTTTGCCGCATTCGCGATCAGTGCGCAGGTTGCCGAGCTTTCGCCCGCTGCCCTCATTGCCGGCGCGCCCCGCATGGGCGCCTATTTCGGCCAGCTGATCCCGGATTTGCGCTGGCCGGTGTTGTTTGCCGGCGCGGAAACGCCGGGTTCGCTCGCGTATTGGTTCTATCGCCTCGATATCTGGCTTCGTCTGCTCTTGGAAACTAGCCAGATGGCGGCGCTCGCCACCTTGCTCGGCGCCGGCTTGGCGCTGCCTCTTTCTTTTTTCGCAAGTGCCAATCTGGTCTCGCCGCGCTTGGCCTTCACCACACGGCGCCTCTTCGATTGCCTTCGCTCCATTCCCGATATCGTCTATGCCTTGGTCTTGGTTTGGGCGTTCGGCGTCGGCCCGCTGGCGGGAATTTTGGCCATCATGCTCCATACCCTCGGCGCGCTTGGAAAACTCTTGGCCGATGTCGTGGAAAACGCCGATTTGCGCGCCCGCGAAGCTCTCATTGCCGCCGGCGGAAGCTGGCTTGAGGCAACCCGTTTTGCGGTTCTGCCGCAGGTTCTTCCGAATTTTCTGAGCTATGCGCTGCTCCGTTTTGAAATCAACGTGCGCGGCGCGACCGTGATCGGCGTGGTCGGAGCGGGCGGCATCGGTCAAGAACTCTATGCCGTCATCAGCTTTAATTATTATCAGGAGATCAGCGCCATCGTCGTGCTGATTATTCTCACCGTCAGCGTGATTGATCTCGCTTCCGAATGGCTTCGCAGCCGTGCCATGAGCCTGCAATAATGCGACGCGCCTCCGACATATCGCCTGCCGAAATCGCCGCGCTCAAAGCGCGGGTTCCTTCGGCATTTGCCGCACCCTTCGGGCGGCGCGCCTTGCGGGCATTCGGAATTTTGGCCGTTCTGCTCTGGCTTGCTCTGCTGTTTTGGTGGTTTGATATTTCGCCAAGCCGGCTCCGGCATGGTTTGGCCGGCTTGCGGGTGATCCTGCGGTTGATGATCCCGCCGAGCGCCGGCGCGCAATGGCCGGATATTCTGCGCGGGCTTGCCGAGAGCGTCGCCATGGCGTTTTGCGGCACGGTTATTGCCGCGCTTTTGGCTTTGCCTCTGGGCTTTCTCGGCGCACGCAACGTGCTTTCGCAAATCCTAGCGCATTTCTCCTTGCGCCGCGGCTTTGATGCCTTGCGCGGCATCGATCAGCTGATCTGGGCGTTGGCGTTCGTGCGCGCTGTCGGCCTGGGGCCGCTGGCCGGCACGCTTGCCATTGCCGCGGCCGAGATCGCCGTGCTGGCGAAACTCTTTGCCGAGGCAATCGAGAATGCCGACCCGCACCAAACCGAAGCCGTGCGCGCGGTCGGCGGATCGCGCTTATTGGCCATTCGCTTCGGCCTATTGCCGCAAATCTTCCCGGTTTTGTTGGCGCAAATTCTGTACGCGTTCGAGAGCAATACGCGAAGCGCCTCCATCCTCGGCGTTGTCGGTGCCGGCGGCATCGGCCTGCAATTGGCCGAACGCATCAAAATCCGTTATTGGAACGAGGTCGCGTTCATTATTCTCTTGTTGATTGTCGTGGTGGGGCTGCTTGATTTTCTCTCCGGCCGCCTCCGCCGTCGCCTTGTCGCGGCGGATTAAAACCGGATGGCCTTGTTCTCTGATCTTATGCCGACATTTTCCATTGCGGGCTTTCTGTCTCTTCCTTTGCTCTAGCATGGCGGAGCAAGTCGGCGGCAACCCGCGCGGTCAATTCCTCCCAATCCCGCGGTGCGCGCTGCCGATAGAGGCGCATGGTCGGATACCAAGGTGTGTCGGTGCGATGCAAAAGCCAACGCCAATCGGGTGCAAAGGGCAGCATCAGCCAAACCGGCCTTCCCATGGCGCCGGCAAGATGGCCGAGCGACGTATCAACCGAAATCACCAAATCGACCGATTCCAAAATCGCCATGGTGTCGCCGAAATCCAAAAGCGAAGGCCCCAGGCTCACCAGCGCCGCATCGCCGTAATACGCGCCGATCTGCTGGCAAGGCGGGCCCTTTTGCAAGGCGAGAAACGCAACCCGATCAGTTGCCAAAATCGCTTGCCATTGCGCGAGCGTGCTCGAGCGATTGCGATCATTGTTATGCGCCGCGCGGCCGGCCCAGGCGATCGCCACCCGGAAAAACCCTTCCGGTAGCAAATCATTCAAACGCGCGGCCCAGGCCGCAACGCGCGCGGGATCCGCACGCAGATAAGGGATCGATGCCGGAATGGTTTCCGGCCTTGTCCCGGCAAGCCTGGGCAGGCTGGAAAGCGGGCAATATGCCGCATAGTCCGGAACTTCATCCCAACGATGATAAATTCCCTGCAATTCCGAAAACTGCGAAAGAATCGGCTTAAGCTCGCTGCTGGCGGCAATGACAAGCTCGCTGCAACGCCCAGCCGCCCATGGAATATAGCGCGAAAATTGAATCACGTCGCCAAAGCCTTGATCGGCCACCAGCAAAAGCTTCCCTTCCGCAATCGGTGCGCCGTCCCATTGCGGTTTTTCGGTCTTCGGCAACATGCCTGCGGCCTGCGGCAGTTGAAAGCGCCATTCGTATTCTTCCCAACCGGCCTCATAGTCTCCGCGCAAAAGCAAAACTTCCGCTTTTTCAAAATGCGCTTCGGGATAATCCGGCTTCAACGCCAGCGCGCGTTCACAGCAGGCGAAGGCTTCGTCCAATTCCAGCAAATCGTAATGAATAATGGCAAGGTTGGCGTGCGCATGCGGATCATCCGGCGTCAGGCTCACCGCACGTAACCCGGCCGCCCGCCCTGCCTCCAGCCGGCCCAAAGCCCGGTAAATCGCGCAGATATTGCGATAATAAAGGCCGGTATTCGGCGAAAGGGCAATGGAGCGTTCCATCAGCCGGCATGCTTCTTCCTCGTTTCCGGAACGAAACGCAACAATGCCCAGCATGTGAATCGCATGCGGATGTTCCGGCGCAACTTGCAGCGCCTGCCGCAAAAGCGCTTCGGCTTCCTGAAGCCGGCTTGCCTGCTCTAGCGTCGACGCTTCCGCCATAAGCCGCGCAAGCGGCCCTTCCCCGTGCCGGCCAGCGTCCGCGAAGACCGCGCTCATCGGGAAGCCTTAAGCTTGCCCGCGCCCGAAGCCGGCAGCTCGTCGATCGTGTAGCCCATGCGCTGCGCGATCGGCGCCAGGATCGGAATCACGGGCCTAAGCGGCTCCAGATAGTCCCGATAGCGGAAGACGGCCCGATCATAAAGCGGCTCGGTCACCTGCGCGTAGCTCGGCGTGCGCGCGTATCGGCGGTTTTCGGAAAAATTCAGGCAGTTTGCATGGAACGGAACGCCGATATGGGCAAGGATGCGCTCGATCGAACGTTTTGGGTTAGAAACTATGTCTTCATAGCGGATCTGCAGATAGCGTAATGTCATTTCGCTCCGGTAATGCGCGACCAGATCCGCAATCAACGCATAGTGTTGCGCAATCGATTCCAGTTCAAAGGCGCAGAAATAGCCGTGCGTCAGATGGATGGAATAGGCGGAAAGCACCACGTCCAGAGGATGGCGCACCAGATGAATCAGCGGCGAGGCCGGAAACAAGAGCGCAATCAGGCCGAGATGGGTTTCGTTCAGCGGCATCTTATCGGTAAACCATCGGGCGCCTTCGCGAATGATGCCCATTTCGCGCGCGCGTTTCAGATAGGTATCGCGCAGCTCGTCCAGCGCTTCCCGATAGTCCGCCATCCAAAGCTCGGCCAAGGCCTCGGGATAGGGCAAGGGGCTGTTCAAGACCCGCTGCAAGGATTGCGCAATATCGTGAATCAGCGGCAACTCGTCGCCGGCGGAAATTTCCGGATGCGCGGAAAGCATCTGCTCGAGAAGCGTGGTGCCCGAACGCGGAAAGCCCAGGATGAAAATCGGCTGCGGCTCCCCGTCTTTTCGCCGCGCGCGCGGTAAATGGGCCAGCCGCTCGGCGGTGAAAAAGGCCTTCAACCGGCGCACAAGTTCGTTGGCCTGCTCGGCAAGATACCCGTGCCCCAGCGCCTCGCGCGCTTTCTTCTTGCCGGCGGCGAAGGCGGCAAACGCCTCTTGCGGACGGTGCAAGCGGTCGAGCAGGCGCCCCTTTTCCAAAAGCTCGTTCGCCCCGAGCCCGGCATCCCCCGCATCCGCAATACTCTCGATTTCCGCCAAAGCTTGCTCGAGCTTTCCCTCGCGGCCGTAGAAAACGGCGCGCAACAGCCGCACCGAGGCGGCACCGGGAGAGACTTTCTCGGCGCGATCGAGCAATTCGTGCGCCCGCGCCAGGTTGCGGTCGGCATCCTCAAGCCGCGCCCAGCCGAGCCAGGTTTGCAGCACATCCGGATTGAGCGCCACGGATTGCTCATAGAGCTCCCGCGCTTCCGGAAAGCGGCCCTGGGTTTTGAGATTCCAGGCCAAATTGGCCAGCACCACCGCATCCGGCTTCTCGAGCAAAGCCAGCACCTGCCGGTAGTGATACTCCCCGCCATGCGGGCGGTTCGCTTCGGTCAGCACCAGCGCCAGCAGATTGTGCGCCTGCGGGTTGCGGGGCGCGAGGCGCACCAGGTTCCGCGCCAGCACCTCGGCTTCCGCCAGCGCCCCTCTCTGAAACAACATCAGCCCGAGCTCGTTGGTCGCCCAAAAATTGTTCGGATTGAGCGCCACCATCCGGCGCGCCAGCACTTCGGCCGCCGCCGCCTTGTTCTGCCGCTTCCGCAGAGAGTAGAGCAAGGCCAGCGCCTCTTCCCAGCCGGGCGCCAGCTCCAACAGGCGCAGAACCGTCGCCTCCGCCCGCTCGGCCTCGCCCTTTTGTAGCGCGGCGCTCGCCTCCGCCAACAGCGGGCGCAAGGGCTCGGTTGCCTGGGGCGGGCTTAAGCTATTGAGGTCAAGCCCGCAGCAGCGGGCATAACGCAGCCCGCTGCCGCACGTGCAGCTTCTGGGATCGATCGCCATCAAAATAAATTCGGCTGTGCAGAGGTCCGGACCGGTTAAGCATGGGAACGCTTAACCCATTATCGTGCCATCTCAGCGCTGGGCCAAGCCCTCGCGCCCCATTTCCAGAAATTTCTCGCGCCGACGCGCTTTCAGCGTCGTGCTGTCCAGCGCAAGCAACGGGCCTAGAGCCTCGGCGATCGCATCCCCCACCGCTTGGATGGCACTTTCCGGATCGCGATGCGCCCCCCCGAGAGGTTCCGCAATCACACGGTCCACCAGCTTCAGGCGCTTGAGATCTTCCGCCGTGAGCCGAAGCGCCTCGGCCGCGACAGGCGCTTGGCTTGCGTCGCGCCAAAGGATGGAGGCGCAGCCCTCGGGGGAAATCACCGAATAGATCGCATGCTCCAGCATCAGCACGCAATCGCTCGCGGCCAGCGCAATCGCCCCGCCCGAGCCGCCTTCGCCGATAATGCTCGCCACCATGGGCACCGGCGCTTCCAAACACGCCTCGATGGAGCGGGCGATGGCTTCGGCTTGGCCGCGCGCCTCGGCCTCGATGCCCGGAAAGGCGCCGGCGGTGTCCACGAAAGAGAGAATCGGCAGGCCGAAGCGGCCGGCAAGCGCCATCATCCGCCGCGCCTTGCGGTAACCCTCCGGCCGCGCCATGCCGAAATTGTGCTTCACCCGGCTTTCGGTATCGGAGCCCTTTTCCGTGCCCAGCACCACGACCGAGCGGCCCCGGAAGCGCCCAAGCCCGCTCAGCACCGCGGCATCGTCCGCGAAGGCCCGATCCCCGGCCAGCGGCGTGAACTCGGTAATCAACGCACGGATGTAATCGCCGGCCTTCGGCCGGTCGGGGTGGCGCGCCACCTGGGTTTTCTGCCAGGGCGTCAGCTTGGCGTAGATTTGGCGAAGCTGCCGCTCCACCTTCTCGTTCAAGCGCTCGACCTCGTCGGCGATATTCATCCCCTCCGGCTCGGACATGCGGCGGAGTTCGTCGATCTTGCTTTCCAGCTCGGCGATGGGTTTTTCAAAGTCGAGGAAATGGCGCATCGCGCGCGCCTTTAGCACAGATCCCGCCGGCGGAAAGACCGCGGCTGCGAAGAACGCGGGCGGGGCACCTATCGGCCCGCGGTTTTCTTCGCTTCCCGGCCCTTCGTTTTGCTTTGGCCGGACCCCCCTTCACCCAACGGGTGGTAGTGCTGCACCACCTCGCGCAGCCGCTCCGCCTGCACATGCGTGTAAATCTGGGTTGTCGCGATATCGGCGTGGCCGAGCAGCAACTGCAGGCTCCGCAAATCAGCCCCGCGCGCCAGCAGGTGCGACGCAAAAGAATGGCGCAGCACATGCGGCGAGACTCGCGCGGGATCCAGCCCCGCCGCCAGCGCCAGCCGCTCCAGCAGGAACGCAAAGCCGCGCCGCGTCATCGGATGTTGCAGCGAACGGCCGGGGAACAGCCAGCGGCTGCGGTCTTTCCGCGCTGCAAGCCACGCCGCGGCCGCCGTTCGGGCCTGCTCGGAAAGCGGCACCAGCCGTTCCCGGCCCCCTTTGCCCCGCAGCATCAGCACCGCGGATTCGTGCCGGAACGCCTCGGCCGGCAGCGAAAGCAATTCGGAAACGCGCATGCCCGTGGAGTAGAGAATCTCCAACGCCGCGCGCGCCATCAGGCCCTTGGGCCCCGCCCAATCCGCCGCAGCCCGAAGCAGCGCCTCCACCTCCGCCTCGGTGAGAAACTTGGGCAGCGAGCGCCCCTGTTTCGGCGTTTCCAGCAATTGGGTCGGGTCATCGGGGCGGAGCTGCTCGCGCAGAAGAAAGCGGTAAAACTGCCGCAAAGCGGAAAGCCGCCGCGCCTGCGTGCGGGCGGAAAGCCCCCGCGCGGAAAGCGCGGCAAGGTAGGCATGCAGAAGCTCCGCCGGGGCGGCCAGCAGGCTCGCCCCTTGCGCGGCTGCGAAGGCTTCAAAATCTTCCAAATCAGCAAGATAAGCCGCCGCCGTGTTGCGCGCCGCGCCGTGCTCGGCGGCGAGCATTTCAAGAAACGACTCGATGTGCCGATTCATCGGCCATCAATGCGTTTTAAAGCTGGTGTTGGGCAATACTTTTTCCACGGCGTGCGGCGTGGGGTTCGGAGGGAAAAGCCCCAATGCCAGCAGGCCCAGAAGGACCGCAATGAGGCCGACGAGGAACACGATCAGGAGGCTGGAGCGCATGAATCTGCCTTGCGAACTGCCTTGGCTTGGGCCGGGGCTTCTGTGCTAGCCTCCGCGGCGATGCGAGGCAACTCTTCCATGACCGACGTGCCGCTCCGAGACTCTCCCACATTCCCCGCCGTGCTCAAGCAGCGCAGCATTGTGCTGGTCGGCCTGATGGGGGCCGGCAAAAGTTCCATCGGGCGCCGGCTTGCCGCGCGCCTCGGCCTGCCGTTCCGCGACGCCGATACCGAAATCGAGCTCGCCGCGGGCTGCGACATCCCCGAATTGTTCGCGCGGTACGGCGAGCAGGCGTTTCGCGAAGGCGAACGGAGGGTGATGCGCCGGCTTTTGAGCGGCGAGCGCATCGTGTTGGCCGCGGGCGGCGGCGCGTTTATGGATCCCGAGATTCGCGCGTGGATCCGCGAAACGGCCGTCTCCGTTTGGCTGCGCTGCCCGATCGAGGTCTTGGTGCCGCGCGTGGCGGGCCGCACCCACCGGCCGCTGCTCGCGGGCGGCGACCCGAAGGAAATCCTCACCCGGCTTTTGGCCGTGCGCGGCCCGGTCTACGCGGAAGCCGATGTGGTGGTGGATTGCGGCGAGGACAGCCCGGAGACCACCACCACCCGGGTGCTGGAAGCGCTGCTCGCCTGGTCGCCGCCGCGGCGGCTTCGCGTCAACCTCTCTCGCTCTTCGTATGACGTGCTGATCGGCTCCGGCTTGCTCTCGCGCGCGGGCGCTTTGCTCGCCCCCGTGCTGCCGCAGAAGCGCGCCGTCATCATCACCGATTCCGCCGTGGCGCCGCTTCACCTGCCCGCGCTCGAAGAGGGGCTTGCGGCCACTGGCATCGCCACGCGCGCCTTCATCATGCAGGCGGGCGAAGCGGCAAAAACGCCGGAGACCTACCTGCGCCTGGTGGGCGAGCTGCTGGATGCCGGTGTGGAACGCCGCACCACGGTCTTCGCGCTCGGCGGCGGCGTGGTGGGCGATGTCGCCGGCTTTGCCGCCGCCACCACGCTGCGCGGCCTGCCGTTCGTGCAGGTGCCGACCACGCTCTTGGCGCAGGTCGATTCCTCGGTCGGCGGCAAAACCGGGGTGAACATGCCGCAGGGCAAAAACCTGCTCGGCGCCTTCCACCAGCCGCTCGCAGTGCTGGCCGATACCGCAACGCTCGCCACGCTTCCGCCGCGCGAGCTCCGCGCGGGATACGCCGAAATCGTCAAAGCCGGGCTGATCGGGGATGCGGGCTTGTTTGCATGGTGCGAACGCGAGGGCCGCGCCGTGGTCGGCGGCGAGCAGGCGGCGCAGGCGGAAGCCATTTTGCGCGCCGTGGCCTTCAAGGCCCGCGTAGTGGGCGAAGACGAGCGCGAAGAGCAAGCGAACGACGGCCGCGCCCTGCTCAATCTCGGTCACACCTTTGCCCATGCGTTAGAGGCCGAGCTCGGCTACGGCCGCATTTTGCACGGCGAAGCCGTTGCGGTGGGGCTTTCGCTGGCGTTCCGCCTCTCGGCCCGGCTCGGGCTTGCGGCCTTGGCGGATGCCGAGCGGGTCGAGGCGCATCTCGCGGAGGTTGCGCTTCCCGCGCGCCTTGCCATGCTGAACCGCGCCCTCTCCGCCGAGCGCTTGCTGCACCATATGCGCCGCGACAAGAAAGTGCGGGACGGGCGGATGACCTTCGTGCTGGTGCGCGGCATCGGCGCGGCCTTCACCAGCCGCGACGTGCCCGAGGAAGCGGTGCGCGAACTCCTGCGCGAGGAAGGCTGCCAAGCCTAGGTGAAATTGCTCGGATAACGCGCATGCATAACGTCAGGCGAGACGAGATCATGAGCAAGGTGCCGGAGGTCACCTTGTTCTTCTGGATCATCAAAATCGCCGCAACCACGTTGGGCGAAACTGGCGGCGATTCGGTGACCATGACGCTCGGCTGGGGCTATCTTTCCGGCACCGCTCTCTTCTTCGCTTTGCTCGTGGTGCTGGTTCTTGCCCAGATTCTGGCGAAACGATTTCACGCATTCCTCTATTGGGCGACGATCGTCGCATCCACCACCTTCGGCACCACGATGGCGGATTTCGCCGATCGCTCGCTCGGCATCGGCTATACGGGCGGCTCGGCGTTGCTCTTCCTTTGCCTGATGACGATCCTCGGCCTTTGGTATTGGTCGCAGGGCACCATCTCCGTCAACACCGTCAGCACGCCGAAGGCGGAAGCCTTCTACTGGGCCGCCATCACGTTTTCGCAAACGCTCGGCACTGCCCTCGGCGATTGGGCAGCCGATACCGGCGGGCTTGGCTACGAAGGCGGCGCTCTCGTGTTTGCCGCGGGGCTTGCGATCCTTGCTGGGCTGTATTTCTGGACAAAAACCTCGCGCGTCTTCTTGTTCTGGGCGGCTTTCATCCTCACCCGGCCGCTCGGCGCCACGGTTGGGGATTTGCTGGACAAGCCGGTGGCGGACGGCGGCTTTGCGTTCAGCCGGCCGCTGGCCTCGGCGATTATTGCCGCATTCATCATCGTCTGCCTGCTGGTGTTGCCGCAACGCGCAGGGCGGCATCCCGCGCCGTCCGAAGCGAAGTCCTAGCGGGGAAGCGTTCTTCGCACAAACCATTCGGCCTTACGGCGCGCGCGCACCGATATGGCCCGCCCGCAGCGCAATCGGCCAGCGCACCGTTCGTTTCGTCTCCGGATTGCCCCAAGCGCGCATAAGTTCGTCCTGAAACGCCGCGAACGCCGCGTGCCCGCCCGCGCGTTCCAGCGCGGCAACGGCAGACCAGGTGGTGATGTAACCCAGCAGATCGAAAAAGTTCCAATCCACCGCGATCTCAAAAGCCGGCGGCGCAAGCTCGGGAAAAGGGAACGGAAGCGTGCGGTATCCGCTTTCCACATGGCGCCGCTCGGGCGGCCAATAGGGCGCCAAAGTGCCCGCGTAGAATTTTGCGATCATCGGATCGATCGCCGCATCGATCTGAAAAACCCCGTAAGAGACAAGCGCGATCGCCGTGCCCGGACGCCCCACCCGCCGCGCTTCCCGATAGAACCGATCGAGATCGAACCAATGCGCCGCCTGCGCCGCGACGATCAAATCGCAGCTCTGCGCGGGCAACCCGCTCTCTTCCGCCGGCGCGCAAAGATAGCTCACGCGCGGGTGCGGCTTTGCCCTCTCCACCTGCTGCTTGCTGGCATCGGTGCCGATGACGCGTGCGAAATGCGGCGCTAAAAGCACCGAGAGCTGGCCGGAACCGCAGCCGCAGTCCCATGCGCACGCGCGGCCGGGCGAGATTTCCGCAAGAAACGCCGCCAACGCGGGCGGGTAGGTCGGCCGATGCGCCGCGTAAGCGGCAGCCTTGTTTGAGAAATGATCTTTGAAGCCGGCGCTCATGGAACCCTCAACCGCGGAGTATGCTGGCAGTTCGCAGATGTTACGCATATCGGAACGCCGGCGATCGGCCAACTCTCTTTTCTCGGGTTTCTCCCCATCGCCCGGCTGCGGTTGCTGATGTGCTGAAGCAGGTCGGCGGCAGGTGTTAGTTTGTACATCTAACATTTTGCTTGCCCAAGATGCGGGGTTCGGGTAATCTTGCGCCCGTCGGAACCGAACGAGAGCCATCATGACCGCGTTTGCCCACCTGTCATCGTCGGAGTTAGATAAACTCACAGAGGCGGCCCTGACGCCGAGGCTCGGCGCCGAAGATCAGGCGCTCTTGAACATGCTGCTGCAGGGCAAACAGCCCATCGCCCTGAACCCGCTCAAGCTGCCGGCGCGGCCACGCACCGAATTCTCCCGCCACGCCAAGCGGCGCGCCGAGGTGCGGCAGGCGGCGCTCGCGCTCTTCGCCGAACGCGGCGTGGCACAGACCTCGCTTACACGCATCGCCTCGAAGCTGGAGCGCTCGGCCGGCGCGCTCAGGGCACTTTACCCCGACAAAGCCGCCCTGCTCGCCGAAATCCTGCAAGCGCATCTGGCGGCGCTTCTCGAGGCCGTGGATACCGCCGCGGCGCCCAAAGAATCCGCGCCGCGCACGAGGCTGGAGGCCATGGCCGCCGCCTGCCTCAAGCTTCTGGCCGGGGAAGGGGCGGCGGTGCAGCGCATTTTCGCAAGCGCCTGCGCACTGCTCGACGAGGCCGGCAAAGCCGCCGTGCAGTCCAAGCGGGAGGCGCTGGAAGCCCGCTTCGCCGAGGCGATCACCGCGGCGGTCGCGCCCCTGCTGCCCGCCGTGCCGGGCGCTTTCGCCACCATGCTGGCGCGTTCAATGCTCGCCATCTTGGAAAGCGCCGCCCTCGGCAGCGCCGCCGCAGGCGACGATGCGGAAGGCGGTGATTCCGCCGCGGCCGCTGCCCAAGCCGCGGTGGCGGGCATCCTCGCCATGGCCGCGCCCGGCCCAGAGCCCGGCGCCGAAGGCCCCTCGCCTCCCACTGCCTCCGGCCCGGAACCCCCGCCCGCGCAACCCACCCCGCCCCAAGCTTCGCCCACGCCCGGCCCCAGCCCGCGCGCCGGCGCCGGCGCGCGGGCAGAGGGCGCAGCGCAGCCTTCCGCGCGCGCCCAGCAGATCACCCGTGCCAGGCTGCCCGGAGCACCCCCCGCCCCGACCCCGCCGAAGCCGGAGCCAAGCCCGCCGCCAACCGCAACAGCAACCCCGAGCCGGGGTTGCGAAACCCGCGGCCCTCCCCGCACCCACGCCCCGCCTTGGCGATCGCGCCATGCGTTTGGATGACAGGTCAATAAACCAATGGTATCGTCCCAAGGCTACAAAAAGGGGGGCTGGCCGCGCACGCGCATGATTCACGCGATCCAAATAAAGGGATACCGAGCCTTCGATGACTTCTCAATGAGCGGTCTCGGCCGTATTAATTTGCTCGTCGGGAAGAACAATACGGGCAAAAGCTCTCTTCTTGAAGCGCTCTCTCTTCTTTGGGCCGATAACGATCCGAATGCCTTGTGGCAAATTCTCTCCAAGCGCGGCGAACACCCGGTGATCGAAACCACCCCGGGAAGGCCAATCCAGCTCGAGGTAGACGTTGGACACTTGTTCAAAGGACACCAAGCGCAGATCGGCAGCAGTTTTACCATCAGCACGACGAACGAAACGCCAGAGCGATCAATCCGCTACGAAGTGGTCGAAGCGGATCCCAAGGACAATCCGGTACTCTTCAATATGCTTGCATCTCAAGAACCGGCCGGTGCCGTCATGGCGCTCAAAATAACGGTTAACAATAAATCCTTTCCGCCAATCCCGCTGACGCAGCGCGGCTCGTTACGGCACGATATACTCTTCAATGCCTTTTTTTCGTTAGCTCGGACGCGACAGTCCGAAAGGGAAGCCGGTCATTATATACCGGCTCATTATATACCGACAGAATCTTTGAGTACCACAGAACTCCTGCAATTATGGAACAAGATAGCGCTCACATCGGCGGAAGGGCGCGTTATTCACGCTTTGAGGTACATCGATCCCGATATCAAGCGCGTAAGCCCTGTTTTCGGCCTGCCGATCATTGGAGGCATCGGTATATATCGCGGCGGATTTTTAGTCCGCCGTCGCGGCGAGGAACGCATTCCAATCGGAAGCTTGGGCGACGGGATTTGGCGCATGTTTTCATTGGCCATCGTCTTGAGCGCAAACCCAAATGGGCTGGTCTTGATTGACGAGATAGACACCGGCCTTCATTACACGGTTATGGAAAAAATGTGGCACTTTGTAAACGAAGTGTCCAAAGAATTTCAAATCCAGATCTTCGCTACAACACACAGCTATGACTGCGTTCACGCCCTAGCAAGTATTTGCAACGAAAGCGAAGAGGCAAAGGAAATCTCGATTCAAAAAATCGAGGCGGGAAAAAATCGCGCAATCCACTATTCAGAGCCCGAGATCCGGATCGCCGCAAGACGACATATCGAAGTGCGATAAGAGGTGGCGAACAACCCAAACAATCTCTGGGTGGAAGACCACGACACGAAGGGCGTGGTGATCGGGTTGATGCGGCATCACATACATTGGCCCCGAGACGAGGATGAGGATAAATGGCCGGTAAAGATCGAGGTTCAACAGGGCGTCGATAACGTTCTCGACAAGAAAGCATTGGTGCTAAGTCTCAAAAACACCGAGTTGGTTGCATTGGGTCTGATCGTCGATGCGGATTCTAGCTTCTCATCAAGATGGGACCGTATACGCAACATCTGTCTGGGTCTTGGCGGCGCGCCCAGCGAGAACTTTCCGCCCGATGGGTTGATTCTCGATATCGCTGGAAAACGACTCGGCGTCTGGATTATGCCGGACAACAAATCGGACGGAATGCTCGAAAATTTCTGTCATGCCCTCGTACCGGAAGATGGCAAACCCCTTTTGGACTATGCCCGTAGGTGCCTCGATGATGCAAAAGCGTTAGGAGCAAGCTATAAGCCCGATCAGGTGGAAAAAGCACATATCCACACATGGCTCGCTTGGCAAAATCCGCCGGGCTTGCGGATCGGAATGGCGCTCACCAAAAAGATTCTTACACCCCATAGCCAAACCGCGAAGCGCTTCGTTTCGTGGTTCAAAGAGTTGTTTCAGGTGTAACGTTCGGGCTGCGCGCAAGCTCTTCACCTGAAAACGCCGCAAACGAAGCATAACTCGCCGACTCGAACCCCTTGCGATTCCAGAGATCACGCCGAATCTCGGCCGAATCTGCCTTGGCGACCTCAGGCAGGCCTAGGGGAAACGGCTTGCCAATCCCGTTTCCCCCATGCAACGACCCGCTCGCGCCGGGCCTCGCGCACCGCCCTCTTGGCCGAAACCTATCGCCTCACGGCGCCGAAACAATCCCGGCAAGCCTTACGCATAATTCACCATGATCGTCTTCTTATGCGTGAAGTGTTCGAGCATGGCCTCCAGACTCGCCTCTTTGCCGAGGCCCGAGTTTTTCACCCCGCCGTAGGAAATATTCGCCTGCACCACCAGGTTTTGGTTGATCTGCACCAACCCCGCTTCCAGCCGGTGGGCCAAATCAAGCCCCACGCGCAGATTTTTCGTCCAAATCGAGGCGGCCAGCCCGTATTCACTGTCATTCGCTGCGGCAAGCGCGCTTGCGGCATCGTCGAAGGGAAACACCGTCGTGACCGGGCCGAAGATTTCCTCGCGCACCAAGCGGCTTTCCGGCGGCAGGCCGGTAAAAATATGCGGCTGAATGAAGAGCCCTTTCTTCAACGCGGGATCCTCGGGCAAGCGCGAGCACACCCGTGCCGAAGCGCCCTTCGTGGCGCGGCCTTCCTCAATAAAGCCCTTCACTTTTTCAAATTGCGTCGGGCTGATGATGGTGCCGATATCGGTCTTTTCGTCCAACGGATCGCCCATCACCATCGCATCCACCTTCGCCGCCAACGCATCGACAAAGCGCTCAAACAGCGGCCGCTCCACAAAAATGCGGCTGGCCGCCGTGCAGCTTTGCCCCTGGCGCGTGAACCGCATGGAGGTAATCGCGCCCATCACGGTTTTTTCGAAATCGCAATCGGCGAACACCAACATCGGGCTCTTGCCGCCGAGCTCGAGCGTCACGGGAATGATCTTCGCCGCGGCGGTTTGATAAACCGTGCGCCCCACTTCCACGCTGCCGGTGAACGTCACCTTGCGCACCTTCGGGTGCTGCACGAGCGGGGCGCCGCATTCCGGGCCGTAACCCGAAAGAATGTTAAAGCAGCCTGCCGGCAAAACGCGGTTCATCAGCTCGCACACACGCAGTACGGCAAGCGGGGCTTCCTCGGCGGATTTCACCACCACGGTGTTGCCCGCCACCAGCGCCGGGGCGATTTTCAACGCCATCAGCAGCATCGGCACGTTCCAGGGAATAATGGCGCCCACCACGCCCAGCGGCTCGCGCACCGTCACCGTCAGCACATTGGGGGCAAAGGGCACGCTCTCGCCTTTCAGCTCGCTGCCGAGGCCGCCGTAAAACTCGAAAATATCCGCAACGACATTGGCCTCCACGCGGCTTTCCGTGCGCAGCGCCTTGCCGGTCTCCAACGCAATCAGCCGCGCCAGCTCCTCGGCATGGGAAGAGAGCAAAGCGCCGCATTTGGCCACCAACGCGCCGCGCTTGCGGGCGGGCATCTTCGCCCATTCGCGCTGCGCGGCGGCGGCGTTTTCCACCGCGGCATCCACGTCTGCGGCGTCGCCGTCCGCGGCGCGCCCGACCTCTTCGCCCGTGGCAGGGTTGTGCACGGCAAAGGTCTTGCCCGAACGGGCCGGCACAAAGCGCCCGCCGATGAAATGCCAGCCCGAAAGGGCACGCGCCAAAGCGCGCTCGTCCAGCAACGGGGCTTCCGGAATACCAGAGGGACGGTCAAGCATCAGGGGTTCCTCACTTGCAAGGGGGCTGAGATACGGCCACTAAGGATGAACCCGGAAGCGCCTGCGGGCAAGCCGCCCAAACCCGGGTGAAGGAGAGGAAGAGGCATGACAAAAAGCGAACCCACCGGGCCGTTGCGCGGCCTTCGCGTGTTCGACCTCACGCGCGTCTTGGCCGGCCCCACCGCCACCCAAATGCTGGGTGATCTCGGCGCCGATGTCATCAAAATCGAGAAGCCCAAAAGCGGCGACGATACGCGCGGCTTCGCCCCGCCTTACATGCCGGGAACGCAAGAAAGCGCTTATTTCGTCGGTGCGAATCGCAACAAGCGCTCCCTCGCCCTCGATATCGCCGGCGCGGAAGGGCAGGAATTGGCGCGCGCGCTGATCGCGAAGTGCGATATCCTGGTCGAGAACTTCAAGCCCGGCACGCTCGCGAAATACGGGCTCGGCTACGAGCAGCTGAAAGAATCGTTCCCCGGCCTGATTTACTGCTCCATCACGGGCTTCGGCCAAACCGGCCCCTACGCGCCTCGCCCCGGATACGACAGTTTGATCCAAGCCATGGGCGGTGTCATGAGCCTTACCGGCGAGCCCGACGGCATGCCGCAGAAAGTGGGCGTGCCGGTGGCCGATCTTTTCGCAGGACTCTATGCCACCATCGGCGTGCTGGCTGCCTTGCAATACCGAGAGCGTACCGGGCTTGGCCAATATATTGATATCGGCATGCTCGATACCCATGTCGCCTGGCTGGCAAACCAGGCCATGAATTACCTTGCCACAGGGGAAAATCCGCCGCGGCTCGGCAACCAACACCCCAACATCGTTCCCTATCAAGTCTTCGCCACCGAAGACGGACATATCGTGCTCGCCATCGGCAACGACCCCACTTTCGCGCGGTTCTGCGAAAATTTCGGCCTCAAACACCTTCTGGAGGACGAGCGTTTCCAAACCAACGCCGCCCGCGTGCGCAACCGCCAACTGGTCACCGAAACCTTGGCGCCGGTGATGCGCCAACACACCACCAAATGGTGGGTCGAGCGTCTGGAAGCGCTGGCCATCGGCTGCGGGCCGATCAACCGGCTTTCCGAAGTCTTCGCCGACCCGCACGTGCAAGCACGCGCCATGGTGCGCGAGGTGCCGCATAGTTCCGCGCCCGAGGGCAAGGTGCGCGTGGTTGCCAACCCGGTGCGGCTTTCGGCAACCCCGCCGGATTATCGCCGCGGCCCGCCTTTATTCGGCGAGCATACGGAAGAAGTGTTGCGCGAATTGCTGGGGCTTGGCGATGACAGGATCGCCGAACTGAAAGCGAAAGGCGTGATTGGATGATCCCTCGCGTGGGAGAAATCCGCTACCTGCTCGCCGGCGCCTTCTACCGTATGGTCTATTACGAATTCGGCAACCCCGATGCGCCGCCGGTTGTCTGCGTGCACGGGCTGACACGCACCGGGCGGGATTTCGATGCGCTCGCCGCGGGTCTGGCCGACCGCTTCCGCGTGATCGCCCCCGATTTGCCGGGGCGCGGCGGCTCGTCCTGGTTGCCGGATGCCTCGCTCTACGAACCCCCCTCCTACGTGCAGGCGTTAAGCCATTTGCTGGCCGCGCTCGGCAAACCCGTCTATTGGGTCGGCACTTCGCTCGGGGGCTTGTGCGGTATGATGATTGCCGCCGGCTTGGGGCACCCGATCCGCAAATTGGTGCTCAACGATGTGGGGCCGTTCATTCCGGCCAACGCCATCCGCCGCATCCGCGATTACATGAACGGCGTGCGGCCGGAATTTCCCGATATTCTGGCGCTCGAAGCACATTTGCGCCACGTGCATGAGGAATTCGGGTTGCTCACCGATGCGCAATGGGAGCATCTGGCCAAAACCTCGGCGCGCATTTTGCCGGACGGGCGCGTGGCATTTCATTATGACCCGGGAATCGCCAAGCCCATCCGCTCCACGCTGGCGATCAATACCGATCTTTGGCCGCTCTGGGAGCGCATCAAAATTCCCGTGCTCGCCATTCGCGGCGAACGGAGCGAACTCTTTTTGCCGCAGACGCTCGCGCGCATGCAAGCCTCCGGAGCGGAGGCCTTGATCGTCAAAGATGCCGGCCACGCCCCCGCCTTGATGGATTTCCCGACCATCCGCGCCATTCGGGATTTTCTGCTCAAAGAAGAGGGAGAGGACCCATAAAGCCCCCGTCGCTACCGCGTGCTGCGTTAACCCTGCTAACTCGCGAGAATCTCCAGCACCATCCCCGCTTCATGCGTGCGGCCGAAGGCATCCACCGCGCGCACCTCTACCGGGTGCACGCCCGCCGCCAGCCCCGCCGGCAGGCGCAAACGCCAGAGATGGCTGCACGGTTGGGCATTCACCCAAGGTTTTTTGCTGGAAGTGTGCGCGGCGTAAACTTGTTCCACGAACGGATCCTTGGCTACGACGCGTTGCATGGGCAGGAATGCGGCATGGGCGCCGATTGCGGCTTGCACCACGGAATCGGGGCCGGCGCTGAAAAAGTTCACGACCAAATCCGCGGCCGGCACCGCTTCCTGCGGAATCGGACCGCGAAACAAAACGCCGGGACGCTCCTCGCGCAGCACCTCGATGCTTTGGTGGTAGGCATAATCCAGCGCCAGCCTGAGATGCGATTGGGCGGGATCCGCAGCGGCAACCAAGCGTGTGGAATATCGGTTGCCTTCGATCGTAAGCACATGAAACCCGTTCGGCGAACCGTCGGTTGCCAAAGCGGTTGGAATGCCGCGAACATCAAGCGGCCCGCTCCACCAGCTTCCGGAAGCCGCGGTGAGGATTTGGTGTCGATGCTTGCCCGGGCCGGCAAAGCCGTCTTCCGGCCCGAAGACATGATATTCATGGGTATGCGTATGGCCGGCGAAACTCGCCGCATAGTTTCGGCCGGAAATGGTTTGCAGAAAAGCCTTGCGATCGATCGCGGTCTGATTCGGCAAATCCGGGCCGAGAACGGTGCGCAACGGAATATGCATGCAGAAGATCACCAGCTCATCCGGAGGCACGTTTGCCAAAACCGAGCGGATGAATTGCAATTGCGCCGCGCCGAATTCGCCGTGATAACGCGCGCGCGGCTCGGCCTGCGCAGCGGCCTGCCCTTGATAGACCACGTTATCCAGCATGAAAAATGTCACGCTTCCGTATTGGAACGCATAGGAACGCGGTCCGAAATACCGCTTGTAGGTTTCGCGCGAGAGGCGATTGTCCGGCGCCTCGAAATTCATGTCGTGGTTGCCGGGAAGATTATACCACGGCACGCCGAGACTGCCGAAAAGACGGTTGCTGCGCGGGTAGAAGGAAAGATCGTCGAACATGATATCGCCCAAGGTCATTCCGAAGGCGGCATCCGTTCCCATCGCGCGCGCCAGCACGCCATCGCGCACGAAATCGAGCTCGGCCGAGGATTCCGGCTGCGGGTCGGCAAACATCAAGACTTGGAAATCCGAGCTTTCCTCGCGCCGTTGCAGCGGGAAGTCGATGCTTGCGGGCAAAGGGCCGGTCGGCGCCAGCCCTTCATAACGAAAGCCGAGTTCCTTCGGCGTCCCCTTCGGCGCGTAGTGGAAAAAGAATTGCGGCAGCCCCGTTTGCGGCGCAACCGGCGTCATCCAATGCGCGGGCTTGATCACGAAAATCGTATCGCCCTCCCGCACAGGCAGCGCCCATCGTCCGTCCGCATCGGTTTTCACCACCTCGCGCCCGTTGGAGACCATCACATTTGCGATGCCGCGCGCGTTCGGTTTGCGCCGGAAGGTGCCGTCGGTGTCTTCGAACACCGTTCCGCGCGCAATCACCTCGATATCCTCGGCGCTTGTTGCCGCGTGGGGAAATGCCGAAGCCAAGACAAGCGCGCCGGTGCCGGCGACGGCTTGGCGGCGTGTTAGGTTGGCAGACAAAAGCGATGGATCGGTCATGAGCGGCGCCTCTTCGTTCGTCGTTTCCGCATCCGCCGAAGAGGTTGCCGCGGAACGGGTTTCGCCGCAATCACGCTTTCATGACAAGCCCGCCGCTGCGGGGCCTGTTATGTCAGCTCAACCAGGGCAAGGGCGAGCGCGCCGATGAAGACCGAGGCGGCGGCGCCGAGCGCCAAGGGCCTTAGGCCCTTCTCCACCACCCGGCGGATATCGGTTTGCAGGCCCATCGCCGCCACGGCGACGGAGAGCAGGAAGGTGGTCGTCTGGCCGATCCAAAGCTTCGGAGCGGGGGGAATGGTGATCAGGCTACCGAGCAGAACCATGCCGAGAAACCCGAACACGAAATACGGGATCGGCGCCTTGGCGGTGTTTTTCTGATGCGCGCCCAACCGCCGCCGAGCCGCCAGCCCGAGCGTGATGACAAGCGGCCCGAGCATCAACACGCGCGAGAGCTTAACGATGGTCGCGAGCTTGCCGGCGTCCTGCCCGCCTTGAAACCCGGCGGCAACAACCTGCGCCACTTCATGAATGGAGCTTCCGATCCAAAGCCCGTAGCCGCGATGATCCAGCGGCAGCCAGTGCGGCAGCAAAGGATAAAGAAACATCGCCAGAGTGCCGAAGACCGTCACGCAGGCGACCGCGTAAGCGACATCCTCTTCGCGCGCCTTGGTCACCGTGTTCATGGCGATGGCGGCCGAGGCCCCGCACACGGCGGTTCCCGCGCCGATCAATTCGGCAAGCTGCGGAGAAACGCCGATAAACTTCCCAAACCACTTAGTGAACGCGAAGGTGGCGACAAGGCAAACCAACATGACGGCAAGCCCGCCTATTCCGGCTTGCGCAATCTGCTGGACGGTCAATTGCAAGCCGAGCAGGACGATCGCAAAACGCAAGATCCGCCGGAGCGTGAACGCGATGCCGGGATAGGCCAGCGGCGGAACGCCCACCAAATTGCGAAACGCCACCCCGATCAGAATAGAAAGGATCAGCGGGCTTAACAAAGCGGCGGCGGGCAGTTCGCGCAAGCCGAACGCCGCCAGCGCGATCAGCGCGCACAGCAGAACGCCCCCGGCGGCGCTGCGCCCATGCCCGAAGGCAATCGCGACCCGGCCCAAGGCCGGCAGGCGCCGGCTCAGCAAGGGTGGTTCCGGGAGTTGGGGAGTTGCAAGGGTTTCAGTGCTTGGGGACGTCGGTGAGGCGGACATCAGCGTCGTTTGCTTCTCTCAGGGTGGCGGCAGCATGGCCGGCGTCCTGCTTGCAGTCCAACGCAATCATGTGGTTGATTCTATCGCCGAGAGAGATTGTTTCGCGCCGCCGCCCGCCTTTGGGAGGCGGAAATCTCGGCTCCGCCCTTGCTTTCATACCGAAGCAACGGTGCATCGCCTGCGAACAGGTGGGTCATGAAGGAAGGCCTGGACCCTCGCGAAGTGAAACTGCTTGGCGATCTTCTCGCGTTGGTGCTGGAGGAGCCGCCCGGCTCTGCGGAAACCGCCTTGGCCGCGATACGGCGCCGGGCGCAACAGGAAGGTATTTCCGGCGGGGCCGTCAAAAACCTCTTTCTGCTCCTGGCGCGGCAGACGGGCGAAAAGGAGCAAACGGACCCCGCCCAGGCTGCGGACATCGCGCGCCTGCATCTAATGCTGGCGGAACGCAGCCGACAGCTTGCGGCCGCACAAAGCGAGATTGCGCGGCTCCAAGCCGAGCTTGCGGAAAAGCGCGCCGCGCGCCCGCATGCGTTCACCTTCTCTCTCTCGCGCCGACCCGCCTCCGAGCCGCCGGTTTCGGAACAGCCGCGTGCCGCCGGCGCTGTCTCCGTTCGCCGCTTTGCGTGGTTTGCCATCGCGGGGGCGTTGCTCGTGCTTCTGCGTTCGGCGCTCGGCACGCATTGGCCCCATCCGCCCCCCTCGCAGCCCCGGCCGGCCGCTTCCCAAGCCGTGGCGATGGCCGAGCGCGGCGACTCCGAACTGCCGCTTTCGGTCGACCAGCGGGTGGCGATCGCCGATCATGTGCGGGCCTGCTATCGCGCGTCGGCCGATGCCTGGGCGGATACGCTTCGGGGGGTAGTGCTGGTGGTGCGGACCGACCGCGCCGGCGTGGCGCGCGCTGCTTCGGTGGATGCGATCGACCGCCAGCGCCTGATCGACCCGGCCTTTGCGGAATTTGCCACGCGCGCCGTGCAGGCCGTGCTTTCCCCGCAATGCGCCCGGCTGCCCTTGCCGGCCGAAGCGCTGGGCCGCGCGCACACCTTAAGCTTCCGCTTTCTCCCCTAAGCCCGGGGCGCCGATGCCCGCGCGCGTCAGACGCCGCGGACGCCGAGCCGGCCGGCAAGGTCTTGGATGAATTGCCAGGCCACGCGGCCCGAGCGGGCGCCGCGCGTAACCGACCATTCCACCGCCTCGGCGCGCAATGCCTCTCGCTCGATCGGCAAGCGATAGGCCGCGGCGTAAGCCTCGACCATCGCAAAAAAAGTCTCTTGGTCGCAATTATGAAACCCGATCCAGAGGCCGAAGCGGTCGGACAGCGAGACCTTCTCTTCGATGGCTTCCGAAGGGTTGATGGCCGTGGCGCGTTCGTTTTCGATCATGTCGCGCGGCATGAGATGCCGGCGATTGCTGGTGGCATAGAAAAGCACGTGTTCCGGCCGGCCTTCGATGCCGCCTTCGAGCATGGATTTCAATGCCTTATAGTCGGTATCCTCTCGTTCGAAGGAAAGATCGTCGCAAAAAATCAAGCACCGGCGGGACTGGTCCCGAATCCGGCGGAGCAGCTCGGGCAGGGTGGCGATGTCTTCGCGATGGATTTCGATCAACACCAAACTGTGGGGGATTTCTTCGTTGATCTTCGCATGCACGCCCTTCACCAAGGAGGATTTGCCCATGCCGCGCGCCCCCCACAACATGGCGTTGTTGGCGGGAAAGCCGCGCGCAAAGCGGGTGGTGTTGTCCAGCAGAATGCTTTTCTGGCGCTCGATTCCCTGCAAAAGTTCCAGCGGCACGGCGGCCACCCGCTTCACCGGGAACAGCTGACCCTGCTCGGGCTGCCAGACGAAAGCATCGGCGAGAGAGAGATCGACCGCCGCCGGCGGGGCCGGGGCAAGACGCTCCAGGGCATCGGCAATTCGGGTAACAGCCTCGATCAGGCGCTCATCCATGGGCATAAAAGACCTTTCGGGAAAACTTGACGGGCGGGGGCTGAACAGTATGGTCCGGTGCGTTTTGCCGCAACCTTGAAAGACATGCTGATGCTTTTCTCATTCATCTCGCCTGCTTATGCCCAGGCCGCCAATCCCAGCCCGCTCGGCAGCATCGCGCAGTTCGCGCCGCTGATATTGATCTTTGTCGTTTTCTACTTCCTGCTTATTCGCCCCCAGCAACAGCGCCAAAAGGAGCTCAAACAGGCGCTTCGTCAGCTCAAACGCGGCGATCGCGTGGTGACCGCGGGCGGTATCCTCGCCACGGTGCAAAAAGTGCGCGAGGACAGCAACGAGGTCGAGCTCGAGATCGCGCCGAACGTGCGCGTTACGGCGCTGAAGGAGACCATCTCCAGCGTGCTCAAGCGGCCCGCCGCAGCGGAAACCAAGCCGCCGGCGAAAACCGCCGGCGACTGAACTGCCGAAGCCCGGCTCGGCGATGCTTTTAGCCGAGCTGGGCGAGCGCGAACTCGTAATTGGCGATGTTATCCAACCAGTTCTGCAGGTAGTCCGGCCGGCGGTTGCGGAAATCCAGATAGTAGGAATGCTCCCAGACGTCGCAGCCGAGAAGGACTTTGCCTTCGCCGGTGGCGAGCGGATTGGAGCCGTTCGGCGTCTTGGTCACCTTAAGCTTGCCGTCGGGCGCGAGCACAAGCCACGCCCAGCCCGAGCCGAACTGCCCGACGCCGGCCGCCTTGAACGCTTCCTTGAAGGCGGCGACGCTGCCGAAATCGGAGACCAACTTCTGCTCCAGCCGGCCCGGAATTTTGCCCCCCTCGGTCGGCGACATCGCCTGCCAGAAGAGGATATGGTTCCAATGCTGGCCCGCATTGTTGAAGACCGGCGCCAGATCCGGGTTATTGTAGCTGAGCTTGATAATGTCTTCCAAGGACTTGCCTTGCAAGGCGGGGTTCTTTTCGACGAATCCGTTGAGCGCCGTGACATAGGCTTGATGATGCTTGCCGTGGTGCAGCTCCAGGGTTTCTTGGCACATCTGGCGCGCAGCCAAGGCATTCGTGGAATAAGGAAGAGGAGGCAATTGGAAAGCCATGGCACCGTTCTCCAGTTTGTTGTGGTTGCGATAAAGGAACCGGGCAGTGGCATCCGCCCGGCTTTGGCTCTCGCCCGTCGAGACTAGCTAATGAGGCTGGCGAAGCCCCGTCAAGCCTGCCCGAAAAGGGCGCCAGGCACAGCATTTTCGCGACGAGCATGTTGAGCGCGCTTGCCGGCTTTGTGCGCCGGCACGATCCCGATCGGTTTTTGACGGCGCTCTTTGCCCCGCCGGAGCGCCGCGAAACCCTGTTTCTTCTTTATGCCTTCAATCACGAGCTGGCGCGCGCGCGGGAGGTCACGTCCCACCCCACCCTGGCATTGCTCCGCTTGCAATGGTGGCGTGAAATCCTCGAAGGCGCGGAGCGGCAGCATGAAATCGCCGCACCGCTTCGGGCGGCATTGGCGGCCGGGGCGCTGGCGCCGGACCTGCTTTTGGAAATGATCGCGGCGCGCGAAGCCGAGGCGGAGGCAAATCTACCGGATCTCCCCTCCTGGCGCGCTTACGTCTGGGGTGCAGGCGGCGCTTTGGCGGCGGCGGCGGGTCGCGTGCTGGGCGCGCCCGCCGCATTGGACGACGCATTCCGCGCCGCGGGGGCGGCCTATATGGCCGCGGGTCTGCTGCGGAGCGTGGCCTTCCATGCCCGCCGGAACCGCTGCCTGCTGCCGGCAGACCTGCTGGCCGCGCAAGGACTTTCGCCGGAGGCCGCGATCGCCGACCCGACAAGCCCCGCCGTGGCCAAGGTGAAGGCCCGGCTCGCCGAAGACGTGCGCGGCTGGATGAAAACGGCCAAGCAAACCGCGTTTCCGCGCCCGATGCACGTGGCCGCCTTACCCCTTGTTTTCGCAAAGCGCGACCTTGCGAGGATGGCCGTGCCCCCGCGCCCGCGCGGCCTTCCCGATCGCCTGGCCGTGATCCGGGCCGGCCTGAGTGGCCGTCTGTAAGCCGTGCGCGGCCGCAACCGCGCCGCTTTCACAATTTCCGAAAGAGCGCCTATAGTGGAGGGTGCGGAAAACTCAGAGCCGCCGCGCGCACAGACAAAGGGGGGAAACCGAGATGCGCCTTCATAAAACCGTCAACGATCTCAAATCGAATGCGAAAAAAACGGCCATCGAGCTTTTGAATGCGAACCTCGCCGAGGCCATTGATCTGGCATTGGCAACAAAGCAGGCGCATTGGAATTTGAAAGGCCCGCAATTTATTGCCGTGCATGAAATGCTGGACGGTTTTCGCACGCAGCTTGACGGGCATATCGACACCATGGCCGAGCGGATCGTGCAATTGGGCGGCACCGCCCTCGGCACGACGCAAACGGTGGCGAAGGCGAGCACCTTGGCCCCCTATCCCACCGACATCTATGCCATCAAGGATCATCTCGCGGCGCTGATCGAACGTTACGGTGCCGTTGCCAATGCGTTGCGGCGCAGTATCGACCAAGCGGCCGAAGCGGGAGATGCGGATACCGCCGACATCTTTACCGCCGCCTCACGCGACCTGGACAAGGCGCTCTGGTTTCTGGAAGCCCATGTTCAGGAGAGCGCCTGAGTTCACCCCCGTGCAAAGACTTGCGGGCCATGGCACGCCTCGCCGTTGTCGGCAGCAATAACATCGACCTTGTTGCCTATCTTCCGCGCATGCCGGAGCGCGGCGAGACGCTGGAGGCCACGCGTTTTGAAATGGGGCCCGGCGGCAAAGGTGCCAACCAAGCGGTTGCGGCGGCGCGGCTCGGCAGCCAGGTGGTGATGGTCAGCAAAATCGGCGATGACATTTTCGGCCGGAATATGCTCGCCAATTTGCAAGAAGAAAAAATCGACGTCCGCCATGTGCGTGTGGCGCCGGGCACACCAAACGGAATTGCTTCCATTCTTGTCGATGCCGCCGGCGAGAACATGATCGCCATTGTGAAAGGCGCCAACGGCCATCTGATGCCCGACGACATCCGGCTAGCCGAAGATGCACTGGAGGCTTGCCGAATCGTGCTGTTGCAGCTGGAAATTCCGCTTGAGACCGTTTATGCAACAATCGGGTTTTGCACGAGAAGCGGCTGCAAAGTTATTCTGAACCCGGCACCGGCGAAAGCCGAGCTTAATCTTCGGCTTCTGCGCGGCGTGGACTTCCTGGTTCCGAACCGCACGGAACTTGCCATGCTTTCCGGCATGCCGACAACGGCACGCGAAGACATTGTGGCCGCATCACGCAAATTGCTGGAGGCCGGCATCGCGACGGTGATCACCACGCTCGGCGCGGACGGGGTCATGCTGGTGGAAAAGGAGGTTGTGCTTCACATCCCCGCGGTTCCGGTAAAGGCCGTTGATACAACGGGCGCGGGTGATGCCTTTATCGGGGCTTTTGCGCATTTTCATGCGGAAGGAAAGCCCGTGGCCGAGGCCGTGCAGCTTGCCGCGCAATACGCCGCCCTTTCCGTTACGCGACGCGGCGCGCAGAAATCCTTCGCCACGCTCGCGACCTTCGATGCGTTCCGTTCCGCCCTCCCCGCCAAGGGGCAGAAGGGCGAACGCCTGCGGCCGCCGAAGCGGTAACGCCTTTAGGGTTTGGCCGACTCTTCGGCTTGCGCGGCGGGCGAGGCTTGCGGCTCTGCGCGGGCGGTTCGGTTGCGCGCTTGCTCCTTGCGCTTGCGCAGGTTTGCCCGCAGCGCCTCTGCTTCCCGCGCAAGCCGCGCCTGCCGTTGCTGCTCCGCCGTCGCGCCGAACGCCGGGGGGTGTTTGCGACGAGGTGGATTTTCCATGGGAGGAAAAAAGAACCAAGGCTTGGTAATCGTCAAGCGCCAACCGCCTCGCGGCGCGACGCGATGGAGGGGGCAGACGGATCAAAGGCCGGTAATGCCGGCCTTTGATCCCATCGACGCGGAAAAGCCTGAATGACGAGATCGAGCGTGAAGGGGTGCGCGGGCGCGTTCTGCCCCAGCAGAAGTTCGCCGCTTCCGCTTGTCCAGCGCCAGCTGCCGACTTCGCTTTCCTCCAGCGCATAAAACCCACGGCCAAAAACCGCAGCGTTCAACGGTACGGGATGCCCATCCGCGAAAATTTCAGAGATCGCCACGCCGAGTACGCGTTCGTCTTCGGCTTCGGCGGAAACCTCGGCGGGCACGAAACGCTCGGAGAGAACCCATAAGCGCGAGCTTCCCCCAGGAACCAGAAACCGCAGCGTGTTCCGGTGGCGGGAAACCGGGGAAAGCCGGTGCAAGCCCGCCACAATTTGCAGATCGATGGATTCCACCACCCGCCAACCGCGGCCGCGGAGTACCGCAAACAGCCGCGCTTTAGCGCGGTGCAACGGCGCGCCGGCAGTGATGCGCGGGGCAAGGCCGGTTCGTGCCGTAACGGGTGCGAAATCGGCATGCAGCGCGAGGCCGATGCCACCGCCTTCAAACTGATGCCGATTGCCGCAATCGAGATAACTTTCCACGGCAAGCCCTTCCGCGAGCAAAAGCTCATGGGAAGCCAGCTCGACATGGTAGTAACAGACCTGCTGTTGACGCTCCCGGCGAATGCTGACGCCGTTGATCAAATGCCGGACCGGAATCAACACGCCTTCCGCCCAGACCGCGTGATCGGGCGAGAGCAGCACGTCCTCTGCCGGCAGATGCGGCCCGAAGGCGCCGGCACGAACGCGCACCGGAAAGACTTTTTCGGGCTCGGGATGGCGCCGACAGTCCACCCAACGTTTCCCGATCCAAATAATCTGCCGCTGTTGCCCGTTTGCCGTAAGAACGCTCTCACCGACATCAAGTGCTTCCACCGGGCGCATGCCCTCCGGCGTGGCAATGCGTGTTCCTTCCGCGAAACACGGAACGGAGGTGACGATATCCGTGCCGCCGGTGCCGTCGGCAACGAGGGTAAAGGAATTGCTCGTGAAACTTCCGGGAACCTTCAAGACCGCGGCAAGCGTGCCCAAATTGGTCACGCTCAACGTGCCGGCCTGCCATGTCACGCTTTCGTTTGCTGGCGCGAAGCCGAGGTTCACCAAGTCTATGGTATTGCCCGCGGAAAATCCGTTGATTGTGCCGAGCATGGCATTCGGCTTGGCAAGCGCGAGCGTGCCGCCGGCAGCGCCGAACCCGATCGTCTGTGAGGTGGCGGCGCCTTGCTGCAGGAAAACCTCACCGCCGTTGATCAAAACCGTTCCGGTCTTGGAACTGTCGGCGACCAGAGTGGAGGCGATGGTCACGGTGCCGCCTTCCGATGCGATCGTGGCATCGTTCCAGACGTTTCCGAGCAATGCCAAAGTGCCGTTGGTGGCGAAAATCGTGCCGGTATTGTCGAGGGGAACGGTGATGGAACTGGTGCCGAGCGCGCCGATTTTTTGCAAAAGCCCGGCATTGTTGAGGATCGTGCTGCCGTCGGCCAGAATTCCGTTATCACTGAGCAGCGTGTAGGTTCCGCCGGCGAGGATATCGAGAATACCGACATCGCTGCCGGTGCCGAGCGTGACATCGCCATCGGCCAGCAAACTGCCGGCCAGCGAAATGGTGCCGCCGCCGCCGATCTGCAACCCGTTTGCCTCGGCAGAGCCGCTCACGCTCAAGGCGCCGGAGCCCATCACAAGCCCTTGCAGCGCGCTCGGGCCGGTCACGGAGAGCGTATGCGCGGCGAGATTGACGGTTGCGCCCTGGCCGAGAACGAAGTTGCCTGCATAGGTTTCGTTGGCGGTAAGCGTGAGTGCGGCGCCGCCGGCGGCCTCGAAGGTGGCCACCGAAAGCACGACGCCCGGCTGCAACGTGGCGGAGACCGGGGCGGCGATGACCAGCTGCCCCGGCCCTTCGATGGTGCCGCCGAGGCTGTTGAGCGTGCCCTGCAGGGCAAGCGTGCCCGATGCTACGTTGAGCGTTCCCGAATTTGTGAATTGGGCCGTGACATAGCTGACGCCGCCGGTGCCGGTCTTGGCGAACAGGCCATTGTTGACGATCGCACCGGAGCCTGCACCCAAAAGATTGGTGTCATCCACGATTTCGTAGCTCGCGCCGGCGAGGATTTGCAGTTGCGGCGAATCGGAACTGCCGAGCCCGAGGCTGACCATGCCGTCCTGGGTGATTGTTCCGGCATCAACAAGATTGACTGGGCCCGAGAGCGCCAGGCCGTTGGCATCCGCGCTCGCACCGACCACCAACGAACCCGCAGCGGTGAGCGTTCCGTCCAAGGCGGCGTTGCCGGAAAGCGAGAGTGTCTGTCCGCCGAGCGCGAGCGTGGCATAGGGGCCGAGCGAAAATGCGCCGCCGAAGCGTTCCGCGCTTTGCAGAAAAATCTCGCCGCCTGCGAGCTCGAGATTTGCCACGCTCAGCGAAAGCCCCGGCGCGAGGGTGGTGTTTCCCTGAGCGGCCAAGGCAATGGCCCCTGCACCTTGCAAGGCGCCGGCCAGGCTATCGGCCCCCGAACCGCCGAGGGTGAGCGTTCCGGCCTGGGAGAGAATAGTGCCGGTGCTTTGCAAGGGCGCGGCGAGGACGGATTGCAACGCCTCATCGGTAGCTTCCAAGAGGCCGGCATTGCTGAGCGTGGCGGCGGAAAGCGTGATATCGGCTGCAATGTTGAGGCTTGCGCCGGCAGCGATGCTTGCCGGCCCGCCAAGGCTTGCCGGGCCCGCGACGGTCACCGTGCCGAGATCCGCGATGCTCACGCCGCTTGCTGCGGTCAATCCGTTCCAAACGGAGCTGCCGGCGAGATTCAAAAGGCCGGAGCCGCCCACCGGCCCTGCCAAGGTGGAAAGCCCGCTCAAGGTGAGCGTGTTGCCGCCTAGGAAAATTGTCTCCGCCGGTCCTGCGGTGTTCGTTTGTTCAAAGACCCCGCCGAATGCGAGCGAGGTGGCCAGGGCCAGCGAACCGCTGCCCGAGCCCACCACCAGCGTGGCCGTGGAATCGGAAAACCCCGATGCTAAAGTGAGCACGTTCGACCCGGCGACCAAGGCCTCTCCCGCGCCTGTTAACGTACCGGCGAGAGTGCCGCCGTTGAGAGATAAGGTGCCGCTATCGACCTCCAGCGTTGTCGCATTGGCGGCGACCACCGGACCGGCGAACGCAACCCCGCTGACCGCATCGAAAAGGCCCGCGCCGAGGCTGAGCGCGCCGCTCCAGGTGCCGCCCCCTTCGATCACCAAGCTGCCGCCGGTGATGGCCAACGTGGCGCCGGCGCCGCCTTGCAAGGATGCGATGGTATCGGTGGTGTCATAGCTGATGGTGGCGCCGCTTTGCGTCGGCACCAGCACGGAATTGGCAGCCCCGGGCACGCTGCTCGCCCCGCCGGTTTCCAGCCAGTTGGAAGCGAGCGTCCAGCTGCCGCTTGCCGCTTCCCATGTCGCCCCCGTAATCGTTTGCGTGGGGCCGCTGTAGGCGGGGCCGGGATGATTCAAAACCAACTCGGTTCCGCCTTGCCCATCGGCCAGCAGCGCGAGGGACGAGGGATTGGCAAGCCCCGGGAGCGCGAGACTGGCCACCGTGGTGACGGTGGTGCCGATGGTATCGAAGAGTGTGAGCGTGCCGGCGGTATAGCTGAAGCTGTTGGCTATCAAGCCCGGAAGATCGATGGTATCCCCGACGCCGAAGCCGGTAACGGCGGCGCCGAACTGCCCCGGGGCATGGAGTTGCAAAAGATCCGCGGTGCCGGCGAAGGCGATCGTCTCTTGCGGGGCGATCGAGGCAAAAACCGCAAGTGTGGCATTATTGCCGAGCGAAATGCTGCCGCTTTGGCCCGAGCTCGCAGAGACCGCGCCCTCTGTGATGAGCTCGCCTTCCGCCACGCTGATAAGCGCAGTGTTGGTGACGGATTGGCCGAGTTCCAGGGTGCCCGCGGCGACGAGGACCGTTCCGCTGTTCTGAAGTTTCGCATTCAGAAGGCTCGTTCCGGCCAAACCGAGCTTGGCAAGCTGGCCGGCATTGTTGATGACGGTGTTCGCGGTGCCGAGAATGCTGGCATCATCGCGGATATTCCAACCTCCGCCGGATGCGATCGCCAAGGTTGCGGTATCGGATGTCGTGGTGCCGAGAAAGATATTGCTGTCCTGGCCGATGGTGCCGCTATCGGCGAGCGTTGCGCCGGCGGCGAGGGTAAAGCCGCCGATCTCGGCCGCGCCGGAAACGGCCAGCGTGCCGGAGCCGACAAACTTCCCCGCAAGCGTGGCGCTGCCGGAGAGGGTTAAGGTATGGCCCTCGCCGTAGAGCGGCACGCCGGCGCCGAGCACGAAAGCGCCCGAATACGGCAAGTTCTCCGAGAGCGTTGCCGTGCTGTTGATGCCGTTGAGAACGAGACCGCCAACCGCGGCGGTGAGCCCCGCGGCGAGGTTGATGGTATTGCCGCCCAAGACCAGCGTGCCGGCGCCGGTGACCACGCCGCCCAAGGTTATTGTCGGCCCGCCGAGATCCAGCGTGCCGGCGGCTACGGAGATGGTTCCGGAATTGGAGAAAGCGGCGCCGATCGCCGGCGCGGATGCCTCTCCGCCGGCAACGGCAAGCGTGCCCGCGTTCAGAACGCTTGCCGAAGAATAACCGTTGATCACGGCGCTGCCTTCGAGCGTGTAAACGGCGCCGGAGTTGATGTTGAGCCGTGTTGTTCCGCCGCTGGAATTGCCGAGCGTCAATGAGCCGGGCTGCGTGACGGTTCCGGCATCTTGCAGCACCACGCCGGGGTTGACGGTGGCGCCGATGATTTCGGCATTGCCGGCGAGATCCAGCGTGCCGTAGGGCAGCACGGTGCCCGCCAAAACCACCGGACCGAGAGCGGTGAAGGTCTTGCCGCCCAGAGAGAGCGTGGCGAACTGGCCGAGCTCAAACGCGCCGGAATCCGAAAAACTGCTGGTGAGCACGAGGTCCGTGCCCGAGCCGAAAGCGGCGAGTGTGCCGACGCCGAGCGTGGCCCCGGCGGCAAGGGTAACGGTGCCGCCGGTGATTTCGAATTCACCCCCACCCTCCAAGGGACCGCTGAGTGTGGCCGTGCCGGAGGTAAAGTCCAGCGTGCCTTCGGCCACCGTGATGGTGCCGGTATCTTTCAGCGTGCCGGAAAGCGTGCTGATGCCGGTGCTGCCGGTTTTTTCCAACACCCCCGCGTTGTTGATGAACCCGCCCGTTAACGGCACATCGGCGAGTAGGTCGTAGGTGGCGCCGGAAGCGATTTGCAGCGCTCCGCCGGAGGCGGTGTAGGGCCCGGCGACTTCCAGCAGACCGCCGTTCAGCGCCAGCGTGCCGCCGGTTTGGCTGATGGTTCCGCTGAACGCCCCGCCATCGGCCAGCGCCAAGGTGCCGGCGGAGAGCGCCAGCGTGAGTGCCGGATCGCCGGAATCGAGCAGCAGGGCGATGCTGTCGGTGATGGAAAAGCCGACGGTCAGCGTTGCGCTACCCGGAAAAACCGCCGCCTGGTTCGCGCCGGGGACGCCGGCGCTCCAGTTCGCGGCCGTACTCCATGAACCGGAGCCGGCAAGCCAATAGTCCTTTACGGTTGCGGACATGATCGGCAGACGTTTTCTGACGGGGTTCTGCCGGTCTATCAATTAAAGGTTAAGCAAAGGTCAATTTCGCAACCTATGATTGAAATTTGTTTACTCTCCCGAAAGCTCGCGCCGTCGCTGGTCAAGCTCCTCGGCGTAACGCCGGAGCAGATATTGCTCTGTCAAGATGCCCAACACGCGGCGCGATTCCGGGTTATCGACCACGGCCAAGGCGTCCGCCTCGGCATTTTCGAAGACCGCAATCGCTTCTTTGACGTTCATTTGAGGGAAGAGCATCACATTTTGATAGTGCAGCAATTCCGAAACCCGGTTGGCGGTGCATTCGACGGCGTGCGCCTCGGGCACGAGAACAATTCCGGCATAACGGCCCGCGCGGTCCACCACCACCACCCGCTGCGTCGCGCCGAGAGGAAAGTCCCGGCGAAACGCGGCCACCGACATATCGGCGTGAACCGTGCGGACATCGCGGCGCATCATGCGGCCGACGGTGAGATTGCGCATCCAACCGATATCGATGGCGCTGCGAATGGCCTCGCCGCGCAGATGGAACCGCCAGGTCGCGAAGGAGTAGCCGAAGATGCGGCGAACGGTCATGGCGGAGACCACGGAGGCGGCCAGCACGGCAATGGTGAGCGAAAGGCTGCCCGTGCTTTCCAACGCGAGCAGCGCCATCGTCAGCGGCCCGCCGACAATGGCGGTGGCCATGGAGCCCATGCCGACAAGCGCGCAGACGATCATCGGCGGCGTATCGGCCGCGGCAATGAGATCAAGCCCGCCGAAAAAGAGCTTTCCGAGCATAGCCCCCAGAAAGAGCGAGGCGAAGAACAAGCCGCCGCGGAAGCCGGCGCCGACGGAAACCGCGGACGCGATGGCTTTGAAGAGCAGCATCACGGCCAGCTGCTTGAGCGGATAGGCGATATCGATGCCGACATGCAGCGCCCCGTGCCCGGACGAAAAGACCTGCGGTGCCTCGAGGCCGAGCAGACCCACGATCAGACCGCCGACCGCCGGGCGGAGCCAAACGGGAATGCCGGTTTTCCGGAAGGCGTTTTCCGCAAGGGTGACGCCGCGCATGACCACAATGCCGAAGAGCGCGCAGAGCATGCCAAGCGCAACCAGCGGCAGATAATCGATGGGGCGGATGACGTTGGGAAGTTCTACCTGAAACCCGCCGATATCGCCCAAAAGCGCACGGGTGACGGCGATCGCCACGATGGAAGCCACCACCACGGGCGCCAGCATGGCGAGGGTGTAATTGCCGATAATCAGTTCAAAGGCGTAAAACGCGCCGGTCAGCGGCGCATTGAACGCAGCCCCGATGGCACCGGCGGCGCCGCAGCCTACCAGCAGGCGCAGGTCATTGCGTCGGACGCGAAAAAACCGGCCGAGGCGGGAACCGATGGCCGAGCCCATCTGCGTATACCCCGCTTCCAACCCGACCGAAGCGCCGACGCCGCTTGAGAAGATGGTCTGGATCACGACGATCAGGCTTTCCGTCAGCGACATGCGGCCGCCGTGCAGAGCGTTTGCCTCGATCGGGTCCACCGACCGCCGCGGCCATTGACGCGCGATCAAGAGGCCGAGGAGGCCGAAGCAAAGCCCGCCGAGCGTGGGAACGAGGATCATGCGCACGGGGCTTAAAGTGGTGACCGCGCTCAAGCGTTCGCCTGCATGCAGGCCGAAGAGCACCTGGTGCATGGCCTGCATGACGGTGTTCATCGCCACCACTACCAAACCGGCGCCGAAGCCGACGAAAGCGGCCAAGACGACCAACCAAAGCTCGTCGGTGCGTACCAGCGCCCGCAAAGTTTGCGGGGCGTGGAAAAGAGCATCGCTGAAGCGGCGGCGACGCAGCCGGACGCGCGTGCCGCTCTCGCGCGCGGCACCCGCTCTTTGCTGTGCGCCGGCTATTTCCGCCGCTTGTTTGACTGAGGCCACCTCCCCGCTGCTCGGGAACATAGCCATTACTCCGCCCTTTCCGCTCCGTCCGCCGGCGCAGGGAAAACCCTCAGCCGCGCCATGAAAATTCTTCTCCTGTGCAGGAGGCGATACCGGCTTTGGAAAACGTGATGCTCACGCGTGATCGTAGGCTTTCTCTTTAAACAAAACGATACCCGGAGCGCCCGGACGGGCGGGCGTTCCGTGAGGATTGGAGGAATATGTCATCGCAGCCGAAATTTGCTCGCATGAAAAAGCAAAGGAGCACGAGATCCGGAACATACCCGCCGATGAGCGGCGAGGCATCACGCCAGGCCCCGCTCGCGGCGGGTGGCTTCCAGATCGTCTTCAACAAAGGCGCGAACGACGTCGATGAGCGGTTCATGCGGAGCGAAGCCGAAGGCGCGCGCCCGCACGGGCTCGAAAGCGGCAGGCCATTCGGAGACGATGGCGGCGATCACGGGATCCTCGACCCGTTTCACCAAGGCGGAAGCACCGGGTTTCACCGCGTCCAGGGCCTCGAGCATTTTCGCGACCGTCACGCTGATGCCCGGCAGGTTTATGCTGCGATCGAGCCCGAGCGGCTTGGTATCCATCGCCGCGGCGTGCAAGAGCCATTCCACCACACGCCGGGTGCTTCCTACCCAGACCGCGAAACCCTCAGGCACCGGAAGCTCCGTGGGCAAGCCGAGCAGCGGCTCGCGAATAATGGCCGAGATGAAACTGCTGGCGGCCTTGTTGGGCCGGCCGGGACGCACGATGATGGTCGGCAGGCGTAAGGAGACGACATCGAGAAAGCCGCGCCGAGACGCATCGGCCAGAACCAGCTCCGCCGCCGCCTTCTGGGCGCCGTAGCTGCCGGTTGGAATTTGGCGGGAATCATCGGTCAGGACCGCGTTCTGCCCGCCGCTGAAGGTGGCGATGGAAGAGGTAAAGACCACGCGCGGCGGACGGGAAAGCCGCCGGCACGCATGCACGACCGCTTCCGTGCCGTGCAGATTCACTCGCCATCCCAAATCGTAGTCGGCTTCCGCCGCGGCGCTGACCACGGCGGCCATGTGAAACACGATATCGGTTTCATCAGGGATGGCCTCCTTGGGCAAATCGACCAAATCCCCGACCACCACATGCACCGGAAACTTGGCCTCCGGGCGCGGCGCGGCTGCCACATCAAACAATGTGAGGGCGGTAATCTCCCGCCCGCCGAGCGTGCCCTCGGAAGCCAGCCTTGCTGCCAGTTTGCGGCCGATAAAGCCGGCGCCGCCCAAAATCGAAATCCGCATGATCAAGCCCCCCTCCGGCCCTTCAGTAGTCCCGGATTGCTTGCCCTGCAATTGCCGGAAGAGACTCTAGACAAGCAAAAGAAGGCGCCTAATCTTAGGCCTGCGCGCGGCAAGAATTTGGCAAACAAGAATTTGGCAAAGGTGGGAGCGTGAGGCGAGGCCTGATTGTTCGCCGAATGGTTTGGGCAGCCTCGCTGATCGTGCTCGGCAATTGCACGGACTCGCTGGCGCAGAGGCGCGCGATGCTCGCCACCCATATCGGTGAGAAAGAAATCGATCTGATCCGCGACTTCGGCGTGCCGACTTATACATCCCAGCAGAACGGCCGTCGTTACCTGACTTATGCGCAGGCCTACCGCGTGAACGATCCGGGCTATGTCGATTTCTTGACCGGAATCGTGATTCCGCCTTCCAGCTCGGTTTATACGTGCACGACCACATTCGTCATCGACCACGGCACGGTGAGCTCCTTCTCCGTGCATGGAAACGGCTGCTAAATCGCATGAACACATGCAATCGCAATCTGCTTTCGCGCGGAGACGCTCCACGATGCGATCTGGTTTTCTCTGGCCGGTGATTTTGGCGTTGATGGCAGGCTCTCTGGCCGCTTGTGCCGATCATGCGATGCAAGAGGCACGGGCGCGGCGGCAGGCTTTCCTGGCAGGGTTGGTGGGCCGAACCGAGGCGGACGCCATCCGCGCGCTCGGCCTGCCGCAACAAACCTACGAGGTGGATGGCCACCGGTTTTTGGCATACAATCAGCCTGCCCCGTTTTCGGACTTCAGCTTCGGCCCGCCGGTTGCGATTTGCCAAACCACCGTGGAAATCTATCAAGGCAAAGTGCAAAGCGCGAGCATGCACGGATATTGTTGAAATTCACGCGTTTCTTCTGCGAGGCACCGATGCGCCCCCTCGTTTTCTTTTTGCTTTTCTGCGGTTTCGCGTTTCCGGCAGCGCTGCGGGCGGAGGCAGCAGACGCAACGGAGGCGGCGGCAGCCGCGGATGCGTGCCGCCTGCTTTCGGAGAGCGAGATCGAAGCAACGCTCAGCCTTGCGCCCGCCGGGCTTGCGGCGAGCAAACCGGGGGATGACGAACACGCCTCAGTCTGCCAAGGCAAGCTCGGCAACGGGAAAATGATGCTTCGCCTTTCCCCGCTCACCGCCGAGCCGGACCCTCTGGCCCCATGGCGCGCCAAATCCGCAACGGTGCGGGTGAATACCATGGGGGCCTTCCGCTGCGGCACGGCGGCCATGCCGCAAGCGATGGCGGCCGCGCCCGGTATGTCGTTTTGCCGACTACAACAGGGAAACCAAAGCCTGCTGCTTGTCGTCGAGATGCCGGATGCCACGACGATCGTGCCGATTCCCAAGCTGCAAGAATTGCTGACACTGGCGGCGGCGCATTTGCAAAGCGGGAAATAACGCAAAGCCGCGTCAGCTGTGCCGGCTTCGGCGATCAGCGCAAAGCGGCGCGAATCGCCGCGTTCATGGCGCGCACCCCGGCGGCGGCCCCTTCCGGGTGATTCCACACCGCAGAAATGACCGCCAGAAAATCCGCCCCCGCCTGCACCAGCGGTGCACAATTTTCCGGGGTAATGCCGCCGATGGCCACCGAGGGAAGCTCCATCAGCTCCGACCACCATCGCAAAATTTCAACATCGGCGCGGTGCGTGGTGGCTTTTGTCTCGGTTGGGAAAAACGCGCCGAAAGCAACGTAATCGGCGCCGTCCTCTCCGGCTTGCATGGCAAGGTGCCGGCTTGCATGGCAAGTCACGCCCAAGGTTTTCTTGGTGCCTAAAATGCGCCGCGCTTCGCGTGCCGAGGTATCGGTCTGCCCGACATGGGCGCCGTCGCACTCAAACTCCACCGCAAGATCCGGCCGGTCGTTGATCAGAAACGCCACGCCGCGTTCTTGCACCACCGGGCGAAGCACTTCAATCGCGCGGCGGAGGCTTGACTCATCGGCCGGCTTCAGACGCAGCTGGACCGCGGCGACGTCGTCCGCGTCCAAGGCGGCGGCGAGTGTGTCGCGGAATGCAAGCGGGTCGAACGCCGGCGGCGTGATCAAATACAGCCGACAGCGTTCGTCCGAGGCATGAGAACTAGGCACGGCCTTGGTAAATCTCGATAATTTTAGCAAGAAGGGCAAGCGCCTCCTCTTTTGGCCGTTGGAACGTATTACGGCCGATGATACTGCCCGATGCGCCGCCGTCGCGGAGCCCCCGGATGGTTTCCAGAAGCTCTTCCGTGCCGGTGCTTTCCCCGCCCGAAAAGACCACCAACCGGCGGCCGTTGAAGGCGGCCTGCATCACATGCTCCACGCGCCGCGCCAAGGTGGAGCGGTCGATGCCTTGTTTTTCATAGACTTTTTTGGCGGCGTCCAAGGCAATATGGTCGGTGGGCGGCTTGACTTTGATAATATGCGCACCCAGCAAAGCCGCCATATGGGCTGCGTAAGCGCAGATATCGAGGGCCGTTTCCGCCGCCTTGTCCAAACCCGGCCCGCGCGGATAGCTCCAAACCACAACGGCAAGCCCCGCGGCTTTGGCCTCTTCGGCCAGTGCGCGCAGCTCTTCCATTTGCTCGAGGGCATATTCGCTGCCGGGGTAGATGGTAAAGCCGATCGCTGCGCAGCCGAGCCGCAGCGCATCGCGCACCGAGCCGGTGATGGCTTGGTCTTTGGCAGTGGCCAGGGCGTTGCTGCTGTTGAGCTTCAAAATCAGCGGAATGGCGCCGGCGAAGCTATCCGCCCCCGCTTCGATCATGCCGAGCGGCGCCGCATAGGCCGAAAGCCCGGCCTCGACGGCAAGCTGGAAGTGGTAATGGGGGTCGTAAGCCGGCGGGTTGGGCGCGAAACTCCGCGCCGGGCCATGTTCAAAGCCCTGATCCACCGGCAGAATCACCAGCTTGCCGGTGCCGCCGAGCTTTCCTTCCATCAAAATTCGCGCGAGATTCGCTTTGGTACCGGGATTGATGCCTTCGTACCAGCTCAAAATCTCTTTGACACGCTGGGTGATGCGCATGGTCGTTCTCCCTCGCCGAGAAAGTGGTATCGTTGCCGTTTTAGTTTAACCCGACTGTCCTGTCATGCGATTCAGCCAATCGGGAAGCCTGCGCAGCGCGCCGGGACGCGCAAGGTCCAGCGCGGGCGGCGCTTCGGCAAGCAGAACAGCGTTGCAAGCCCGTGCCGCCTCCGCCGCTGCCTGCCAGCCCGGCACCTCCGGCCAGAGCACCAGAATTTTTTGCCCCATTCGTAAGGCCTCCAAGGCGCGCCCCGGTGCGTCTGCGCAATCCAGAACGTCTTGGCAAGGGGTGGCGGGATATTCCTTGGTTGCGGCCGCCACCAAGGCGCGCCAGAAGCCGGCACCCAGGAAGCATCCCGCCCCCGGGGCGGACAGCAAGGTGACCGGCAGACCGGGCGCCAAGGCCGCCAACGCATCGTTCAAGCCATGCACCATCACCGCCGGATACGTGATCATGCTTGACGACCCGCTGCTCCCTTGCTTTCACCCTTTCTCTCTCACAACGCGCGGGAGGCCGCGATGGCGGAAACCGAAGACGAGACTGCCGCAATCACACGCTTGGAAGCAGCGCTGGAGCGCATTGCCGCCAATGCGGCGCGCGCGCGCAAGGCCGCGGCCGAGCCCGGCAAGGAGGTCCATCCCGCGCTGGCCGAAATTGTCTTGCACCTCGATACGATTATCGCAAAGCTCAAAGCCGTGCTCGCCGAGCCGGAGAAGGATGCGTAAGACCCATGGCGCAAGTCACGGTACGAATCAACGGGTATGCCTATACCGTTGGATGCGAAGACGGTCAGGAAGCCCATTTGCAGGCGATGGCCCAGCAGGTGGACGAGCGCATCGAGCGCATCAAAGCGGTGGCCGGCCCGAGCGGGGAAGCCCGGCTCTTGATGTTGGCGGCGTTGCTGCTGGCGGACGAGCTGCACGATTTAAAGAAAGCGATGGAGGCGGCGAACCACAACGGCCCGGAAAGCGTCGAGGCGATGCGTTCCGGCGCGGTGGCGCCCGAGCTTGCCTTCAAAATCGCCGCGCTTGCCGACCGCGCCGAGGAGATTGCGGCATCCTTCGAAGAGCCCTAAGTAGTTTCATGGAGCTGCCCGGTGCGTCAGGCAACTTATCCCCGGGGCCAGTAAGCATTCTCCAGGGAGCTGGCTCTGCCGTGGCCCTGGTCACGGTATCTGGCGCCCACCTGCACACGCGGGCCTTGGGAGGATGAAACGCCAACGGCCAGGGCGGCTCCGCCGACGCCTCTCTCCCTACCCGCAGGCAAAGCCGATCCCCTTACCCTTGCCGGAGAGCTTCGCTGCGTGGCAAACGCTTGCGCCGGCACCGAATCCCGATGGGATGGTTTCTTTCTGCAGAATAGGCTGAGCGCATGCGCATTTTGTTTCTTGGCGATATTGTCGGGCGGAGCGGCCGGGAAGCCGTGATCGCCGCGATGCCCGGCTTGCGCCGCGCGTTGGCCGTGGATCTCGCCGTGGTGAATGGAGAGAACGCGAGCCATGGCTTCGGGCTTGCCCCGGAGATGGCGCGGGCCTTATTCGATGCCGGAGTCGATATTATTACGCTCGGCAATCATGCCTGGGATCGCAAAGAAATCATCCCCTTCATCGCAAGCGAGCCCAAACTGATTCGCCCGCTGAATTTTCCTCCGGGCACGCCCGGCGCCGGATCCGCCATGGTTTCGCTGCCGGATGGTCGGCGTACGTTGGTGATCAACGCGATGGGGCGCTTGTATATGGAGGCGCTGGATTGCCCCTTTCGTGCCACGGACGAAATTCTCGAGCGGTATCGGCTCGGGGTGAGCGTGCAGGCGATCGTCATTGATTTTCACGCGGAAGCGACCAGCGAAAAAATGGCCTTTGCGCATTCTTTCGACGGCCGCGCGTCACTTATTGTGGGCACGCACACCCATTGCCCCACCGCCGATCATCAAATCCTGCCGCGCGGCACGGCCTATCAGACCGATATCGGCATGTGCGGTGATTACGATAGCGTCATCGGTATGAGCAAGGAGACGGCCATCGCGCGCTTTTGGCGCAAAATGCCCGGAGAAAGACTGGCCCCCGCCGAAGGTGAGGCAAGCATTTGCGGCGTCTTCGTGGAAACCGATGATCAGAGCGGCCTTGCCCGCCGCATTGAACCCATTCGACGCGGGGGTTTGCTTTCCGAGGCCATGCCGCGGCTTTGAGCCTGCGTGCGCCGATACAGGAGGAAACGAACCGCAACAAAGAACGGAGGCAACGATGCGGATCCGAGACGTAAAAATCTATGCACTGTCGGCGCCGCTTTCCGAGCCTTTTGCCTATTCGCAAGGCTGGGTGGAAAGCCGCGGCGCATGCATTGTGGAAGTGATCGGCGAAGACGGAACCAGCGGCTTTGGCGAGGCCTTCGGCCCGCCGAAGCCCGTTGCCGCCATCGTTGCGCATTATGCGCCGGAATTGATCGGCTCGGATGCGTTTGCCACCGACGAGATTTGGCAACGGCTGTACAACCGCCTGCGCGATCACGGCCGGAAAGGCTTGCCGATCGAGGCCCAAAGCGCCATCGATATCGCGCTTTGGGATCTCAAGGGGCGCGCGTTGGGTTTGCCGATTTACCGCTTGCTCGGCGGGCCGTTGCGCACCCGCGTGCAAGCTTATGCCACCGGCTTTTATCGCAAGCGCGCGGGCGACCCGCTCAAGTATTTGCTGGAAGAAGCGGAAACGCGCGTTGCTTCCGGTTTTACCGCGATCAAGCTCAAGCTCGGCTTCGGTATAGAGGGCGATATTGCGCTGTGTCGGGCGGTGCGGAAGCTTGTTGGCGAAAACATCACGATCATGGTGGACGCCAACCATGCTTACGATGCCACCGCCGCGATTGCACTCGGCCGGCAGATCGAGGACTATCGCATCGCGTGGTTTGAAGAGCCGGTTCCGCCGGAAGATTGGCAAGGCTATCGCGAAACCAAAGCCGCGCTGAAGATTCCGATTGCGGGGGGCGAAGCGGAATTTACCCGTTGGGGGTTTCGCAAGCTCATCGCCGATCGCTTACTTGACATTTTGCAGCCGGATACGTGCGCCGCGGGCGGCATTTCGGAATGCAAGAAAATCGCCGATATGGCGAATGCGTTCGGGGTACGCGTCAACCCCCATGTTTGGGGCACGGGAATCGGCATGGCGGCGGCGCTTCAGGTTCTTGCCGTATTGCCGCACAATCCGCCGGGACTTTTCCCCATCGAGCCGGTTTTGGAATTTGACCAATCGGAACACCCCTTCCGCATGGAAGTGCTGCAAGAGCCGATTGTACAACGCAACGGTTGGGTGGAGATTCCAACCGGGCCCGGGCTTGGCGTTGAGATTAAGCGCGCGGCTTTGGAACGGTTCCGAATGGAATAAAGCGTTTCGGCAGGTTTCGGCTCAATCCAAGGCTTGTGCGAAAGCCCAGGCCCGTTCGGCGGTTTCGCGAAACGCCACACCGCGCGCAATCGCGCGGGCATCGGCGGCGTTTCCGTCCAAGCCGCGTCGATAGACGCCGGCCAGGATTGCGGCAAGGCGGAACATGGAGAAGACGATCGCATATTCCAGATCGGGAACGTTTTCGCGCCCCGTGCGCGCACAATATTGCGCCACGTATTCGGCTTCCGAGGGAACGCCCAACGCCACAAGCGCGGCTTCCGGCGCGCCGCCTGCGGATTCCGGCAAGCGATAGGTCAAGACGTTGTAAGCCAAATCCGCCAAAGGAT
>Ga0209061_1000127_pt1 | contig 255275 bp, 220 predicted proteins | sample Coa_R1_10_FD_187157 | JGI IMG/M metagenome (GOLD analysis project Ga0209061, IMG submission 187157) | Surface soil microbial communities from Centralia Pennsylvania, which are recovering from an underground coalmine fire - Coalmine... | ecosystem: Environmental > Terrestrial > Soil >... | reverse complement strand
CCACCCAGGCCACCAGCGAGCCCGGCCACCACCAGAGCTGGTCAGACTGGCGCCGCGCCCACCAGGCCACCGCTCGCCGCAGTCACTACAAACGCCGGATCAAAGATCACGGCCTGTCGCTGTAGTACTAGCGCCAAGAAATTCGAAAATCCTCTCAGCCACAGTCTCGGGCCCTGTGACGAGATCTTCGTAATATACGCGATGGCACAGGCCAGGATGATCGTTTTCGAACCTGATGCTTTCCCTGACGTGTTCAATCCAGTACGCTGCGAGTGACACGACGCTGTTCGGTCCCCTGGCGAACCGCTCGAATCCGTAGCCGGTCAAGCCCCAAGGGCAGGCTTCTAGTCCCGAGTCAATGACGTCCATGACGTGCCTGTAGAGACAGATAAACTTCGCCTTGGGATATATCTTGAGAAAATCCTCCGCTGCTTCGACGGTACCGAGCGACTTGTCGCACCAGCGGATCTTGCCCGTCCGGAGCAGACACGCTGCGTAGTCCTGACGCCGAGAGCTCCTCGCCCCGGCTCGCCGGATCCAGCAGGCTCCATGTGAAACCGAACTGGCCGATCAACTTGGCGATGTTGGTTTCAGGGGGGCAGGCGAGTTCGGGGTGCCCGTCCAAGATCACTCTGAGCAAAGTCGATCCGGAGCGCGCTGCGGTGAGGATGATGACTGGCTCGTCAAGCCCGGCATGCGACGCTGTCGCGTCGCCGCGCCAGCGGAGTCGGCCTCCGCCGTTCCGCGGCCAGGTACGCCGCTGTCCCGCAGGGGCGCAGCCGGACGGTATTTCCTCGTCATCGCGAGAGCCTTTGGTGGTCGGGGGCGTCATGATACTACAGCCGAGGAGGGGAGGGGCATGGAGCATTCGGAAGCAATCGGGGCGTTTGGCCGGGCATTCGCGCGGGCCAGTGGATGAACCGGGCAAAGCGTCGCGGGAGGCAGCCCGCCGGCCCGCACGGACGGCCCGTGCGACCGCGGCTGCCGCCTGCTTGCCCGGGAGCCGGAGCGCGCTCCCAGGGCGTCAGAACGCGTTCTCGGGCAGGTCCATCAGGTCGAGCGAGGTCGCCTCGGCGATCTCGCGCTCGGCGGCGAGCCTGGGCAGCACGGTCTCGGCGAAGAAGCGGGCCGCCGCGATCTTGCCCTGGTAGAATGCCACGTCGCCCCGGGCCGCGCGGCCCTGTCCAGGCCCGGCGGCCCGGCCGTCGTCACCGCCGCCTTCCGGCCGGTCGAGTGCCGCGAGGGCGACGTCGGCCTGGCGGACGAGGAGCCAGCCGATCACCAGGTCGCCGACGGCGAGCAGGAGCCTGGTCGTGTTCAGGCCGACCCGGTTGATCTCGCCGGGCCGCTCCAGGCTGGCGCCGAGGAAGCCGTTCATCGCCCCGACGATCGCCTCGACGTCGCCGGCCGCCCTGGCGAGCGCGGCCCGTTCCTTCTTCAGGCGCCCGTTCCCGTCCTCCGCCGCCGCGGTCCTCCTGATCTCGCCGAGCAGGGCGGCCAGCGCCTGGCCCTGGTTCCGCACGATCTTGCGGAAGTACAGGTCCATGCCCTGGATCCCGGTGGTGCCCTCGTAGAGGCTGTCGATCTTGGCGTCCCTGATGTACTGCTCGACCGGGTAGTCCTGCAGGTAGCCGGAGCCGCCGAAGGTCTGCAGCGAGAGCGTGAGCATCTCGTAGGCCCGCTCCGACCCCGCCCCCTTGACGACGGGCAGCAGCAGGTCGTTCATCGCCTCGGCGGCCTCGTCCCGGGTGCCGCGCGCCCGCGCGAGCTGCTCGGCGTCCTGGAACGTCGCCGTGTACAGGACCAGCGCCCGCATCCCCTCGGCGTAGGCCTTCTGCAGCATGAGCATCCGCCGCACGTCCGGGTGGTGGATGATGGTCACCCTGGGGGCGGTCTTGTCCGCCATGGCCGTCAGCTCGCCGCCCTGGACCCGGGTCCTGGCGTACTCAAGGGCGTTCAGGTACCCGGTGGACAGCGCCGCGATCGCCTTGGTGCCGACCATCATCCGGGCATGCTCGATGATCTTGAACATCTGCCTGATGCCGTCGTGCACCCCGCCGACGAGCGTGCCGACCGCCGGGCGGTCGCCGCCGAAGGTCAGCTCGCAGGTCGCCGAGACCTTCAGGCCCATCTTGTGCTCGACGTTCGTGGCGTAGACGCCGTTGCGCTCGCCGAGGCTGCCGTCGGCGTTGACCAGGTACTTGGGCACCAGGAACATCGACAGGCCCTTGGTCCCCGGCCCGGCCCCCTCGGGCCGGGCGAGCACCAGGTGGAAGATGTTCTCCGCCAGGTCGTGCTCGCCGCTGGTGATGAACCGCTTGACGCCCTCGATGTGCCAGGTGCCGTCGGCCTGCTCGACCGCCTTCGTGCGCGCCGCGCCCACGTCCGAGCCCGCGTCGGCCTCGGTGAGCACCATCGTGCCCGTCCACTTGCGGTCGACCGCGAGCCGGGCGAAGCGCCGCTGCTCCGGCGTGCCCAGCTCCTGGAGCGCCTTCGCGAACGCCGGCCCGCTCGCGTACATCCAGACCGCCGGGTTCGCCCCGAGGACCAGCTCGGCGACCGCCCAGCACAGCGAGCGCGGCGCCGCGGTCCCGCCGAGCTCCGGCGGGAGGTCCAGGCGGAACCATTCGGCATCGACGAACGACCGGAACGATGCCGCGAACGACTCAGGCAGCCGGACCGAGTGCGACACGGGGTCGAACACGGGCGGGTTCCGGTCCCCGTCCGCGTACGACTCGGCCAGCGGGCCGGCCGCCAGGCGCTCCACTTCCTGGAGGATGCCGCGCGCCGTCGGCTCGTCCAGGTCCTCGTGGGGCGGCGAGCCCAGCAGCTCCTGCCTGTCCAGGACCTCGAAGAGGTTGAACTCGATGTCACGGAGATTGCTCTTGAAGTGCGCCATCGCCATCTCCCCGCCCGCAGCCGTCCCAGCTCCCAGAAGTTACTCGCTAGTAACCAATAATACTACTAACCGGTAACCGACGGAAAGGGGCCTTCCGGGGGCGGCGGCGCGGAGTCCCGGTGGCCGGGCGCCGGCGGCACGGGATCAGCCGGGCAGGATGTTCACCGCCCGGGCGATCACCAGTGCCCCGAGGGCCAGCGAGACGGCCGACTGGACCAGCATCGTGAGCTTCGCCCAGCGGGACATCGGCATGACGTCGGTCGGGCTGAACGCGGTCGCGTTGGTGAACGACAGGTACAGGTAGTCGACGAAGCGCGGCCCCCAGCCCGGTGGCGTGAGCTCGGGCGAGGTCATCTGGACGAAGAGCAGGTCAGGGTAGGGGGACCGGCCTTCGAGGCGGCTCACCGGCCCGCCGCGGTCGAACTCCCAGTACCACAGCGCGAACGCGATGACGTTGGTGGCCCAGATCGCCCCGCCTGCCAGCAGCAGGTCGAGCGGGCCGCGGTGCGCGGGGCCGATGCGGCCGGTGAGGATCGCCCGGACGAGCAGGGCGGCCGAGATCGCGTTGGCCGCGCTGATCAGCACGATCAGCGCGATGCTCGCGGCCCGGATGGGACGGGACCGCCTCTCGATCCGCACCGGGTTGGCCGCGAACAGCGCGATGATCAGCGCGGCCTCCAGGCCGAGCGCCACCCAGTGCAGGCCGGCCGAGCGCAGCACGAGCTGGGAGGGCAGCACCCACTGGAGCACGAGAGCCGCGATCACCGCGACCGTGACCGGCCACCGGGGCTCCGGGCGGTCCGGGCGGCGGAGCCTGGCCCGCCCGGCCGCTCCCGCCCCGTGCAGCCGGGCCACCGCCAGGTCGACCAGGTGGCTCATCTCGTGACGCCACAGCGCGTCCGGCGGCCCCGCCTGCCCGAACCGGGGGTGCGCGGGCGCGGGGCCGGGGGGAGGTGCGGGCTGCTGGGCGGCCGGGCCCCGTGCGGCCCCCCCGGTGGCCGCGCCGTCCCCGGCAGTCAGGCCCTCCCCCGCGCTCCCCGCACCCGCCGCGGCCACCCCCCCTGCCTCCGCCAGCCGGGCCTCGGCCTGCCCGGAGTGCCCGGCGAACTCGGCGTGCCCGGCGAACTCGGCGTACCCGGCGCGCTCGGCGTACCCGGCGCGCTCGGCGTACCCGGCGCGCTCGGCGTACCCGGCGAACTCCGCGGACTCGCCGGACTCGCCCTGGCCACCCGGGACCTGCTCGTCGTCCATGTGCCCCATTCTGACCGCTCGCCGTTCCCGTGGAGCATCTCGCCGTCCCCGTGGAACATGTTGTCGAACTACAGTGTCCGCACAAGGCATCCTCCGCCGGCCCCGCCAGTCCAGTGCTCGCGGCGCGAGGCGGGGCGGTGGCCGCGCCCGGCCGGGCGCGCGCCGTGAGCAAGGTGGAACCGATGTCCGTAGGCCTCACCCCGGAGCACCTGGAGCTCGCCGCCGCGGTGCGGGGCTGGTCGCAACGGCACTGTCCCCCGGCGGCCGCCCGCGCCGCCGGGGCGGACCCGGACGGCGGGGCGGTGCGCTATCGCGCCGAGCTCGCTCCCGCCCTGGCCGGCCAGGGGCTGTTCGGCCTGCACCTGGCCGAGGCCGCGGGAGGCCAGGGTTACGGGATGCCCGAGCTGGCCGTGGCGCTGGAGGAGCTCGGACGGGCACTGCTGCCGGGAGGACACCTGCCGACCGTGCTCGCCTCCGCAGTGCTCGCGGAAGCCAAGAGCGCCTGCGGCAGCCCGCTCGCCGGGCTCGCCGACGGATCGCTGGCCGGGACCGTCGCCCTCGGCGGGCGGCTCGCCGGGGAGCCGGGACCAGGCGGAGACCTCATCGTGACCGGAGAGATCTCACCGGTCCTCGCCGGGCCCCTGGCCGACCTGGTCATCGCCCCGGTGCGGCTGGACGGCCAGACCATCTGGGTCGCCCTGGACGCCGCCGGCGCCGGCGTGGAGGTCAGCCCCCTCGACAGCCTCGACCTGACAAGGCCCCTGGCCGCTATGCGAGCCGACCACGCCCGGGTACCCGCCGCCCGGGTGCTGCCGGACCTGGATCACCCCGCGGTCTCCAGCCTGGCCGCGATCACGTTCGGGGCCGAGGCCTGCGGGATCGCCGGATGGGCCGTGCAGACCGCCGCCGAGTACGCGAAGCTGAGGCACCAGTTCGGGCGCCCGATCGGGCAGTTCCAGGCGGTCAAGCACCGCTGCGCGCGGATGCTCGCGGCCACCGAACTGGCGCGCGCCGCCGTGTGGGATGCCGCCCGGGCGCCATCCGGCCCGTCCCGCGAGCTCGCCGCGGCCATCGCCGCGGTGGTCGCGATCGACGCGGCGGTGGACGTCGTCCACGACTGCATCCAGACCCTCGGCGGCATCGGGTACACCTGGGAGCACGACGCCCACCTCTACTACCGCCGGGCGCTCTCGCTGCGGGCGCTGCTCGGTCCCTCCGCCGCCTGGCGCGAGCGTGTCGCCCGGCTCGCGCTCGCCGGCCGGGCCGGGCCGGCCACGGCGGACCCGCCTGGGGACGACTCCGGGTTCCGGGAGGAGGTCCGGGCCGACCTGGCCCGGATCGCCGGGCTGAGCGGGCGGGAGCGAGTGGAGGCGCTCGCCGCCGGCGGCTGGGTGATGCCGCACCTGCCCCGGCCGTGGGGGCGTGCGGCCAGCCCGCTCCAGCAGCTGGTGATCGACTCCGAGATGCGGGCGGCGGGGCTGCGGCCGCCGCCCCTGGCGATCGGCGCCTGGGTCGTCCCGGCGCTGATCAAGCACGGCACGGCCGAGCAGCAGCAGCGGTTCCTGCCCGGGACGCTGCGCGGGGACTACCTGTGGTGCCAGCTGTTCAGCGAGCCGGGCGCCGGCTCGGACCTGGCGGGCCTGACCACCCGGGCCGAGCGGACGGAGGGCGGCTGGCGGATCAGCGGCCAGAAGATCTGGACCTCGCTGGCGCGCGAGGCCGCGTGGGGGATCTGCCTGGCCCGGACGGACCCCGCGGCCCCCCGCCACGAGGGCATCAGCTGCTTCCTCGTGGACATGAGCTCGCCCGGGGTGCGGGTGCGGCCGCTGCGCGACATCAGCGGGGATGCCCCGTTCCACCAGGTCTTCCTCGACGACGTGCTCGTCCCCGACGACTGCCTGGTCGGAAAGGCCGGCGACGGCTGGGCGATCGCGCGAACCACGCTGGCGAACGAGCGGGTCTCGCTGTCGGCGTCCTGGACGTTCGGCTCGGGCGTGCCCGAGTTGCTGGAGGTCGCGCGGGCTGCTGAGGCGCCTCCGATGGCGGATGTCGGGCGGCTGGTGGCCGAGGGGCGCGCGATCGAGGTGCTCGGCCTGCGGGCGACGATCAAGCGGGTCTCCGGCACCGATCCGGGCGCCACGGGGAGCGTCCGCAAGCTGCTGTCGACGCGCCATGCCCAGCAGGTCGCGGAGGCGTGCCTGGCGATGTGCGGGCACAGCGGCGCGCTCGGCGGCCACGGCTCGCCGGGCGGGCGGGACAAGGCGCCGGACGGCGCTTGGTGGGCCAGGCAGGTCCTGCTGACCAGGGCGCTGACCATCGGCGGCGGGACGACCGACATACAGCTCAACATCATCGGCGAGCGGATGCTCGGCCTGCCCCGTGACCTTGGGCCGCCGGAGTAGCGGCACCCGGGCAGGCGAGGTGACCCGCAGTTGAGCGGGCTGGCCGCGGGGCCGGCTGGGGTGGCGGCACCCGGCCCGCTCGCCTGCGCGGCGGCCGCGTTAACCTGTCCGCCGGAGGGAGTCCGGGCGGGGGAACCCGGCTTCCGCGGAGGGCGCGTGACGGGCAGCGGGGGGCCGGCGGGCGGCCCGGAGGATGATCGGCGCGTGGCCGCGCTGCGGGCGCGGCGCGACCTGCTCAGCTACATCGCGGCAACCCGGCGGGCGCGCAGGCAGCGGGCCTTCGCGCTGCTCAGCGGGGCCCTGTCGGCGGTGGTGCTCGCGGTCTCCGGCGGCGGCTGGCTGCTGGCGGGCTGCCTGAACGCGAGCCTGCGCCGGGTGAACGCGGGCACCGCCCCGGCCCCGGCGGGCGCTCCGCTGAACATCCTGGTCGCCGGCGTGGACGTCCGCGCTGGCCTGACCAGGCGCCAGCAGGCGCTGCTCCACGTCGGCCACGTGATCAGCCACAACTCCGACACCATCATGGTCGTCCACGTCTTCGCCAGCCGGCGCCGCGCCGAGGTGATCAGCCTGCCGAGGGATTCCTGGGTCCGCGTTCCCGGCTTCGGGATGAACAAGATCAACGCCGCGATCGGCCTCGGCGGGCCACGCCTGCTGGTGCGGACGGTGGCGGACGCCACCGGGCTGACCATCAACGACTTCGTCCTGGTGAACTTCCTCGGATTCGTGCGGGTGATCGACGCGCTGGGCGGGGTGAACATCTGCCTGCCTTTCGCCGTCCACGACGCCTACAGCGGCCTGCGCCTGCCGGCCGGCTGGCACCACGTGGACGGCGTCACCGCCCTGAGGTTCGCCCGGGACCGCCATTCGTTCGCCACGTCGGACCTGGCCCGGATCACCGACCAGCAGCAGCTGCTCGCCTCCGCGCTCGAGCAGGCCCGCCGCTCCGGCCTGCTCGGCGACCCGGTGCGGCTGGCGCGGTTCCTGTCGGCCGTCCGCTCGGCGATCACCGTGGACCGGCACCTCGACGTGCTCGGCCTGGCCGGCCAGCTCCGCGCGATCCCGCCCGGCGCGGTCACGTTCGTCACGGTCCCGCTAGCCACGGCCAGCTACCCGGCGCCGTCCGGCCAGTCCGCGGTGCTGTGGGACCGGCCCGCGGCCCGGGCGCTGTTCGCGAGCATCCGGCGGGACCTGCCGTTCACCCGGTTCCGCCGCCGGCCGGCCGGCCCGGCGCCCGCCTGGGCGGCCAGGCCGCGGAGCGCGGCCCAGGCCGCGTGCCGCCGGTGAGCCGCGGGACGGGCGACGGCGGGTCGCGCCGCTGCCCGGCCGGCCCCGCGGGATCGGCCCCGCGGGATCCCGCCCTGGCGGGCCGGCCGTCAGGCCCGCGCGGCCGCCAGCTCCGTGGCCGTGTAGCGGCCGACCGCGAGGACGTCGGAGGTGACGTTGATCAGCCGGCAGCCGTTCTCCCGGTACAGCCGCGCGGTCGCGCCATCGGTGGCGTGGACGCCGACCGGCTTGCCCGCCGCCCCGCACGCCTCCCAGATCCGCTCCAGGGCCGGCCTCAGCACCGGGTCGGCCGGGTCGAGCGCGCAGCCAAGCGAGTACGACAGGTCCCGCGGCCCGACGTAGATGCCGTCCACGCCGGGCACGGCCAGGATCGCCTCCAGGTCGGCCATCGCCGCCGCGGACTCGACCATGATCACGCAGAACGGCTCGGCGCCGGCCAGCGCGCCGCCCCCTGACCGGTAGCCGCGCGGCGGGTAATGGCAGGCCCCGACCGCCGCGCGGGCCTGCTCGGCGGACTCGATGTTGGGCACGATCGCCCCGGCGCAGCCCAGGTCGAGTGCGCGGCCGATGTCGGCGGGGTGCGCATGCCTGACCCTGGCGACCGGCGCCGCGCCCGCCGCCGCGATCGCGGTGGTGAGCGCGGGCAGGTCATGCTCGGTAGCCGCCCCGTGCTGCAGGTCGATGACGACGTAGTCCAGGCCGGCCGCAGCCAGCGCGCGCACGGCCAGCACGTCGGGAATCGTGGCCCAGCCGCCGTAGAGCGGCTCGGAGCCGCCCAGCCGGGCGGCGAAGGACTCTGAGCGCATGGCACAGCAAAGCACACGCGCCGCCCGGCGCCGCCTGCGCCCCGCCCCGTCTCGCCGCACGGGCCACGGGCCACCTGGCCCGGGCGGGGCGCTACTGTCATCTCTCGTGACCATCGGTTCGTTCCGGGCGGCCGGGGCCGCGGCGCGATGACGGTCCCGCTGTCGGCACCCGGCCTGTGGCTGCTCGGCCTGGAGCGCGCCGTCATGCTCGGCGGGCTGGCGCTCGCCCTCGGCGGGATCGCCGGGCGCGGCGCCCTCAGGAACTACAAGGGCACCGGCCCGGCCCCGCTCCCCGAGCCATGGGCGCTGCCGGGCAGCCTGGTCGGCCTCGCCGGCGCGGCCGCGCTGCTGCTCACCTCCCTCGCCGACCGCCCGCTCGCCGCCAGCCTGTCCCACCCCCTGGTGCTCGGCCTGGGCGCCGCCGCCACTCCGGCGATCGCCCTGATCGAGGTGGCCTTCTTCACCGTCGCCGCGCTGCTGTCGTGGCAGGGCCGCGGCGGCGGCTCGCTGCCGCTGCTCGGAGTGGTCCTGGCCGAGGCGGTCCGCTCTCACCCCGACGGGATGATCCCGGCGGCGGGGGCGCTGCTGGCCATCTGCCACATGCTGCCGGCGATCCTGTGGGCCGGGATGCTCGCCTACACCCTCCGCGCGGCGATCGCGTGGCGCTCCGACCCGGTGGCGATGCAGGGCCTGATCCGGCTCTACGCCAACGTGGCGGCCTGGCTGTTCAGCGTCGTGGTGGTCACCGGCCTGATCGCGGCCGTGCTGCTGGTGCCGCTCGGCTCCCTGCTGACGACTGCCTACGGCCGGTTCCTGATCGCCAAGGCGGCCCTCGTCGCGGTGGCCGCCTGCATGGCGATCGCCGGCCGGGTCGCGCTGAACCGCCGGGCCGCGCCGGGCGCCGGGCCGGCCCGCGCGACCCGGGTGGAGCTGGGCGCGCTCGCCAGCGTGCTGGTCGTCACCGCGATCCTCACGGTGATCACCCCTCCGGCGAAATCGGTGTACAGCGCCCAGCCGCCGGGCCGCCACCACGCGACGGTCGTGGCTACGGGCAGCCGGGCGGGCTGACGCGCCGCGACGGCCGCGCCGCCATCCGGGCCCGCGGTTACAGTGCCCCCATGGTGGTTCACGCGCTGACTCGCACGGGCGTCAAGGCGGCCGTGGCGGCCGCCGTGCTCCTTGGCGCGGTCGGTGCCGGGTTCTGGATCGGGCTGACCGTCGCCCGGGGCAGCGGCCAGCTGGTGTGCACGGCCAACCCGTGCCGGATCACGATGACCCGCAATGGCCGGGACGGGCTGGTGATCAAGGACGCGCCCGGCCCGAGGGTGGAGAACGCCCTGCTGATCGTCGATCCGTCCGGCATCCCCGAGCTGTGGCAGAACGCCTCCGGCGCCTACGAGGGGCCGAAGGGCGAGATCTGCACGACCGACGGCGCGCTCGCCCCGGTCGCCTGCCTGGGCAGCGACGGCCGCACCGGCTGGGTCAGGATCGACGGCCAGGTGCTGACCGGCGCGGACATCGCGTGGCTGCACCGGGCGGAACGGCGCGGCATTCCCCAGCGCCCGGGCTGATCGCGTCACCCCCGCCGGGCCGGCGCCTACTGGAGCATCCGGGCGCGGCAGGCCAGCTGCAGCGCCAGCCGCTGGTCGGCGTCGGCGAGGTCGACTCCGAGCAGGCCGGTGATCCGCCTGATCCGGTTGCTCACCGCGTTGCGGTGCAGGTGAAGCCGGGACGCGGTCCTGGTGACCGATCCCTGCTCGTCGAGGAACGCGGCCAGCGTGCGGATCGCCGTCTCGCAGCGCGCCCGCCCGAGGCGCTCCAGCGGTGCCAGCTGCATCCGCACCGAGGCCCGGGCCGTATCCGAGGCGTACCACTCCATCAGCATGCGCTGCACGCCGGTGGCGTCGTGGGCGGTCACCCCCGGCGGCCTGCCGGCAGCGCGGGCGGCGGCGATCGCGCCGCGCGCCTCGGCCGCGGCGGCGCGCAGGCCGAGCGGGCCCTCGTGCGGGGCGCTCACGCCGGCCCGGAGCCGCAGCGCGGGGAACCTGGCGCCGATCGCCCGCAGGGCCCGCGCCGCTGACCGGGACGCCCGGGCGCCCGCCTGGACGCCCGGATCGGAGCTGGTCATCCAGACCAGGACGATCGCGCGCGCGATCCGGCACAGGTACCAGGCCCCGCCGCTGCTCGCCGCCGCGTTCAGCGCGAGCCGCCCGGCGGATTCGAGCAGTTCGAAGCGCTGGACCTCGTCCCGCGCCACCCCGGCCAGGTTGTCTGCCTCGATCCGCACGGCGACGTGCCAGCCGGCGATCGGGACGCCTAGCTGCCTGGCCCGGTCCAGCAGGTCCTCGTTCAGCGCCGATTCGGAGATCAGCAGCTCGGCCAGCAGCTCGCCGCGCGAGCGGATCGGCAGCTCCCGTGCCCGGTGCTCGGCGTCGGCGAGCCGGGCGGCGGCCGCGGACGCCAGGCGGAGCACCAGGCGGGCGGCGACCGCCAGGTCGCCGTGGGCGCCCGGCGCCACCAGGCGGAAGGGCGCGGCGCCGGGTGCGGGCGGGCCGCCGTCCGCGGCCGCGGGCCGCTCGGCGAGTACCGGGGTGCCAAGCGCCTCCCCGACGAGCGCGCATAGCTCATCCAGCCCCGCGCCGGAGCCCTCGGCCCGGTCCACCGCGTCGATGCCCGCGCTCGCCCGGGCCAGGGCGGCCGCCGGCCCGCCGCCGACCTCGCCGAGGACGGCCAGCAGCAGGCCGGTCAGCTCGGCCTGTCCCGGGATCCAGACCAGCGCCAGGCCGGCGCGCCCGGCGATGTCCATCGCGGTCGCCGGCGGCTGCCAGCGGCGCTCCGCGAACGCCGCCACCGCGCTGACCCCGCCGAGGGCGGCCCAGCGCAGGGCCATGTCGAACCGGTAGTCGGTGGCCAGGTCCGACAGCGCGCGGCCGAGGATGACCAGGCTCCCCGCCGGAGCGGCCTCCAGGTCGGCGAACCGCTCCGCCAGGCGCACGCCAGTGACCTCACGGCCCCCGCCTCCGTCGGTGACCCGGGTGAGGCCCGCCAGCGGCCGGGCCGACAGGATCGCGTCCACACTGGTCACGAGGCCCGATGATAGGCGCATCGCACATGATGTGACGCATCACTGTGCATCGTGATCATTCCGCCTCCGGGCGGCTGCTGCGACCATCCAGGGGTGGCGACCCTGGCATCGGCTCCCGGCCGGAAGCCGCACGGCAGGTTCCGGCTCGCCGTCGACATCGGCGGCACCTTCACCGACCTGGTGGCGGTCGACACGGCCAGCGGCGCGGTGGTGCGGGCCAAGGCGGACACCACGCCCGGCCAGCTCGACGCAGGGGTGCTCAAGGCGCTCGCCCAGTCCGGCGTGCCCGGCGAGGCGATCGAGGCGTTCATCCACGGCACCACGGTGGTGATCAATGCGATCACCGAACGGCGCGGCGCGGTGACCGCCCTGGTCACCACCAGGGGCTTCCGCGACGTGCTGGAGATCGGCCGCGCCAACCGGCCGGACCTGTACAACCTCGCGTACGCCAAGCCGGCGCCGTTCGTGCCCAGGCACCTGCGGTTCGAAGTCACCGAGCGGATGACCTGGCAGGGCACAGCCGCCCGGCCGCTGGACGAGGACGAGGCCGCCGCGGTCGCCGGCTCGATCGCCGCCGCCGGGGTCACCGCGGTGGCGGTCTGCCTGCTGCACGCCTGGGCGAACCCCGGGCATGAGCGGCTGCTCGCCGCGATCCTGCGCGCCCGCCTCCCGGGCATCGCGGTCGTGGCCTCCCATGAGGTCAGCGGCCAGTGGCGGGAGTACGAGCGGTCGAGCACGGTGGCCCTGTCCGCCTACGTCCAGCCGGTCGTCGCGGGCTACCTCGGCTCGCTGGCGGCCTCCCTGCGGGGCCAGGGCGTCATCGGCCCGCTCTATGCGATGCGGTCGAACGGCGGCGTCGGCTCGTTCGAGCGCGCGGCGCGGGCACCGGTCTCGCTGCTGGAGTCCGGCCCGGTCGCCGGGGTGATCGCCGCCGCCGAGCTCGGGCGCCGTCTGGGCAACCGGAACGTCCTCACGCTGGACATCGGCGGGACCACCGCCAAGACCTCCGCGATCCGCGACGGCGAGGTGCGGATCGACACGCTGCACCACATCGGCAGGACGCCGTCGTTCCCCGGGTACCCGGTCCAGGTCCCGACCGTGGAGATCATCGAGATCGGCGCCGGCGGCGGATCGGTGATCTGGCTGGACGGCGCGGACGGCCTGCACGTCGGGCCGCGCAGCGCCGGAGCCGATCCCGGCCCGGCCTGCTACGGCCGCGGCGGCGCCAGGCCGACCCTCACCGACGCGAACCTGCTGGCCGGCCGGCTCGATCCCGGCTACTTCCTCGGCGGGGCGATGCCGCTCGACCCCGCTGCCGCCGAGCGGTCGCTCGCCCGGCTCGGCGCGCAGGTCGGGGCGGACGCCCGGGCGGTGGCCCGCGGGGCGCTGCGGTACGCGACCGCGCAGATGAGCCACGCGCTGCGGCTGGTGACCGTGCGCCGGGGCTACGACCCGCGGGACTTCGCCTTCGTCGCCTACGGCGGCGCCGGCCCCCTCCACGCGACGCTGCTCGCCCGCGAGCTCGGCATCACCAGGACCGTGATCCCGCCCGGCCCGGGCCACTTCTCCGCGTTCGGCATGCTCGCCAGCCCGATGCGCGGGGAGGCCGTGCGGACCGTGCTCGGCCGCCTCGGACGGCTCGACCTCGCCGCCGCGTTCGCCGGCGTGGAGCGGGCGGCGGCCGCCGAGCTCGGCCAGGGGACGCAGGGCGCCGGGGATGTCCAGGTCGCCCGGTACGCCGAGCTCAGGTACGCCGGCCAGGAGCACACCCTGGAGGTCCCGGTTCCCGACCCGCGGGATCCCGCCGCGATCGCCGCCGCGTTCGAGCGCCGCTGCCTGGAGGCGTACTCGTTCCGGCTCGACGCCCCGGTCGAGGTGGTCGCGCTGCGGGTCAGCGCGACGGCGCCGGCGGCCGGGCTGAGCTGGGCCGACCAGGCGCCTCCCGGGGCGGTGCCGCCCTCCGCCAGCCGGGTGGTGGACCTTGACCCCTACGGGGAGCCGCGCCGGGTGCCGGTGCTGCTGCGCGCCGAGCTCGCGGACGGGCGCCAGGTCCGCGGGCCGTGCGTGATCGAGGAGCCGGCCGCCACCACGCTGGTGCTGCCCGGGCAGGCGGCCGGCCAGGACCGCGCGGGCAACCTCGTGGTCGAGGAACTGCCATGACCGCGGACCGGTTCACGATGGACGTGCTGCGCGAGGGGTTCGCGGCGATCAGCGACGAGATGTTCACCTCGCTGCAGCGCACGTCGCAGAGCCCGATCATCTACGAGGTGCTCGACTTCGGGGTCGGGATCACCGACGCGGCCGGCGAGCTGGTGTCGCAGGGCAACGGCGTCGCCGGGTTCCTCGGCCCGCTCGGCGACGTGGTCCGGGAGGTGCTGGCGCGCCGGATGGACCTGCGGCCGGGCGACGTCATCGCCGCCAATGACCCCTACTCCGGCGGCGGCACGCACCTGTCCGATGTCGCGCTGGTCCGCCCGGTCTTCGCCGATGGCGACCTGATCGGCTTCGCGGTGGCGAAGGGGCACTGGACCGAGGTCGGCGGGAAGGACCCCGGGTCATGGACGGCCGACTCGGCCGACGTGTACGCGGAGGGCCTGCAGCTGCCGTTCGTGTACGCCTGGCGGGGCGGTGAGCCGGCGGGGGACCTGCGGGCGATCCTGGCGGCGAACAGCAGGCTCCCGGAGATGACCCTCGGCGACCTGACCGCCCAGGCGGCGTGCCTGGAGGTGGCCGAGCGGCGGCTGGCCGAGATGTGCGCAAGGTACGGCGCCGGGGCGGTCCGCGCGGCCATGAGCGCCGCGATCGACCGCGGCGAGCGGCTGGCCAGGCAGGCGCTGGCGCGGATGCCGCACGGGGTGTACGCCGCGTCGGACCACACCGACACCGACGGCCTGGGCAACGGCCCGTTCCCGGTCCAGGTCCGGGTGGAGATCGGCCCCGGCGGGATGACCTGCGACTTCACGGGCAGCCACGGGCAGGTGCCCGGCCCGATCAACTGCACCTGGAGCGGGCTGGTCTCGGGGGTGCGCACGGTCTTCAAGGCGATCACCGACCCCGCCGAGCCTGCCACCGACGGCTGGTTCCGGCCGCTGACGATCATCTGCCCCCCGGGCACGATCTTCACCGCCCGGCGGCCCGCGCCGGTCGCGGCGTACTTCGAGGCCACCGAGATGGCCACGGACCTGGTGTGGCACGCGCTCGCCCCGGCGTTCGGCGACCGGCTGCCGGCCGGGACGTTCATGTCGGTCTGCTCGACCTCGCTGGCCCTCACCCACCCGGAGAGCGGCGAGCCGGCCCTGCTCGTCGAGCCGCAGGCGGGAGGGTGGGGCGCCGGGCGGGAGGCCGACGGCCAGCACGCCCTGGTCTCGGCCGGCGACGGGGAGACCTACGTGATCCCGGTGGAGGTCGCCGAGCAGCGCTACGGCATCCGGGTCGAGCGGTTCGGCCTCGACATCGTGCCCGGCGCCGGCGCCGGACGGCGGCGCGGCGGGCGGGGGCTCGTCCGCGAGTACCGGATCTGCTGCGACGAGGCGCTGCTCACGGTCGCCTGGGGGCGGCACGAGTCCCCGCCGTGGGGCGCCGCGGGCGGGCGCGACGGCTCGCCGAACTACGTCGAGGTGCTCCGCGGCGGCCGCCCGGCCGGGCCGCGGTTCGGGAAGGCGGCCCGGGTCCGGCTCGCCCGCGGTGACCTGGTCCGGCTGGTGACCGGCACCGGCGGCGGGTACGGCGACCCCCGCGAGCGCGAGCCCGAGCGGGTCCTGGCCGACCTGCGCGACGAGCTCATCACGCCGGAGGAGGCCGCGCGGTGGTACGGGCTGGCGGACAGCGGGCGGCCAGTCGGGCATGGTAATTCCGGCATTACTGATATTAAGGTAGATAACGCATGAGACGGCTTCTCGATGAACCGGCGCTGCGGTCACTGGCCCGCGGATGCGCCGTGCTGGGCACCGGCGGGGGCGGTGATCCCCGGATCGGGCTGCTGCAGGCGCTCCAGGCGATCGAGGAGTCCGGGCCGACGGAGCTCGTCGACCTCGACGATCTCCCCGACGACGCGCTGATCATGCCGTGCGGGATGATCGGCGCGCCGACCGTCCACATCGAGAAGATCGAGAACGGCAGCGAGGGCGCGGTCCTGCGCGCCGAGCTCGAGCGGCAGACTGGCCGGAAGGTGGCCGCGCTGATGCCCGCCGAGATCGGCGGCTCGAACGGGCTGCTGCCGGTCTCCTGGGCCGGGCGGATCGGGCTGCCGGTCGTGGACGCCGACGGGATGGGCCGGGCGTTCCCCGAGGTGCCCCAGGTCACCATGCACCTGGCGGGCATCTCGCCGAGCCCGGGAGTGATGACCGACGAGCGCGGCAACGTCCTGGTCTTCCGGGCGATCTCCGGGGCCTGGATGGAGCGGCTCGAGCGGTGCGCCGCGGTCGAGTTCGGCGGCGCCGGGGCGGCGACCGAGTACCCGATGACCGTCAGGCAGGCCCGGGGCGCCACCGTCCGGGGCAGCTACACGCTGGCGATCAGGATCGGCGACGCGCTGGCCGCCGCCGCCGGCGACCCGGTCGCCGCGGTGGTCGCCGAGACCGGGGCGTTCCCGCTGGTCGGCGGCAAGGTGACCGACGTGGAACGGCGCACCACCAAGGGCTTCGTGCGCGGCTCGGTGGTGATCGAGGGCCTCGGCGACGACGCCGGGCGGCTGATCCGCCTGGAGATCCAGAACGAGAACCTGGTCGCCCTGGAGCAGGGAGCCGTGCTCGCCAGCGTCCCCGACCTGATCTCGGTCCTGGACACCGAGACCGCCGACGCGATCCCCACCGAGCGGGTCAGGTACGGCCAGCGGGTCACCGTGATCGCGATGGCGTGCGACCCGGTCTGGCGCACCGCGGCCGGGCTGGGCATGGCCGGGCCGCGCGCGTTCGGCTACGACTTCGACTACGTGCCCGTGGAGGAGCTGGCCGGTGCCCGCGCTTGACCACCGCCTCGGCATCGACGTCGGCGGGACCAACACCGACGCGGTGATCCTGGACCGCTCCGACCGGGTGCTCGCCAAGGCCAAGGTGCCGACGACGCAGGACGTGACCGGGGGCATCGTCGCCGCCCTCGACGCGGTGATCCGCGCCCCGGGGGCGGACCCGGCCAGGATCACCCACGCGATGCTGGGAACCACGCACGCGACCAACGCGGTCCTGGAGCGGCGGCGGCTGCAGCGGGTCGCGGTGATCCGCATCGGCGCGCCCGCCACGCTCGGCATCCGGCCGATGTTCGAATGGCCGGCCGACCTGACCGCGGCGGTCAGCGCCGGCGCCGCGATCGTGGCGGGCGGCATCGAGTTCGACGGCCGCGACCTGGCCCCGTTCGACGGCGAGGCGGTCGCCCGGTTCCTCGCCACGGTCGCCGGGCGGGCCGAGGCGGTTGCGATCACCAGCGTGTTCGCGCCGGTCTCCCCCCGGCACGAGCTGGAGGCGGCCGAGATCGTCAAGCGGGAGCTCGGCGAGGTGAGCGTATCCCTCAGCCACGAGATCGGCTCGGTCGGGCTGCTGGAGCGGGAGAACGCGACGATCCTCAACGCCGCGCTGGGCGCGGTGGCCGGGGACGTCGCCCGGGCGCTCGGCGAGGCGCTGGCCGCCCACGCCCTGTCCCCGGTGACGTTCTTCGCGCAGAACGACGGCACGCTCATGGCCCTCGACCACGCGCTGCGGTACCCGGTGCTGACCATCGGCAGCGGCCCGGCGAACAGCATCCGGGGCGCCGCGTTCCTCACCGGCCGCTCCGACGCCCTCGTCGCCGACGTCGGCGGCACCTCCACCGACGTCGGCGTGCTGGTGAACGGCTTCCCCAGGGAGTCGTCGCAGGGCGTCGAGATCGGCGGGATCCGCACCAACTTCCGGATGCCGGACCTGGTGACGATCGCGCTCGGGGGCGGCACGGTGCTCTCCGGCGACGGCGACCAGGTGCGCCTCGGCCCGCGCAGCGTCGGCTACCGGCTGCGCCAGGAGGCGCTGGTCTTCGGCGGGAGCACCCCGACGCTCACCGACAGCGCGGTCGCGGCCGGGCGGGCGGCGCTCGGCGACCGCTCGCGGGCCAGGGCCGCCGCCCGGCTGCTCGCGGCGGCCGCGCGCCGTGCCGACGCCGAGCTCGCCGACGCCATCGACCGGGTGAAGACGGCCAGGGGGGACATGGCCCTGATCGCCGTCGGCGGCGGCAGCATCCTGATCCCCGACCAGCTGCCCGGCGTCAGCGAGGTCATCCGCCCGGACCACTTCGACGCGGCGAACGCGATCGGCGCCGCGATCGCCTCGGTGAGCGGGCAGGTGGACCGGATCTTCCACTTCGGCCCCGGAGGCCGCCAGGCCGCCCTCGACGAGGCCAGGGATGAGGCCAGGGACCACGCGGTCGCGGCCGGCGCCGACCCCGCCACGGTCGCGATCGTCGAGATCGAGGAGATCCCGCTCGCCTACCTCACCTCCCCCGCCGTCCGGATCAAGGCCAAGGCGGCCGGAGCCCTCGGCGGGCTGTGCGGCCCGGCGGCTGACCCGCCGCCCGGGCGCGGTCACGAATCCATGGAAATCGGCATCAGAGGTGAGACATGAGAAGGCACAGAGCCAGGGCCGCGGCTCCCGGAGCCGCGCTCGCGCTGCTGCTCGCCGCCTGCGGCGGCGGCAGCTACGGTTCCGGCGGCAAGGCGGCGGCGTCCGCCGTCTTCACCTATGACACCTACACGCAGGTCATGGTGGACGGCTGGGACCCGGCGACCGAGTACTCCAACGGCATCATCGCGATGAGCAACATGTACGAGACGCTCACGCGGTACAACCCGGTCACCCACCAGCTGGACCCGCTGCTCGCCACCCGCTGGTCGCACTCGCCAGACGGGCTCACCTGGACCTTCCAGCTCCGGCACGGGGTCCGCTTCCACACCGGCCGGCTGATGACCGCCCAGGCGGCCAGGGCCGCGATCCTGCGGACCAAGCGGCTCGGCGGCGGCGCGTCCTACATCTGGGGCGCGGTGAAGAGCATCGACACCCCGGGCCCGTTCACCCTGGTGTTCCACCTGTCCTACCCCTCGCCCCTCGCGCTGGAGGCCTCGGCGGACTACTCGGCGTACATCTACGACACCCGGGCCGCCGGGCAGGGCAGCCTCACCAAGTGGCTCAACGCGCCGCACGACGCGGGAACCGGCCCGTACACGCTGCAGTCCTGGCACAACGGCCAGGAGTTCGAGGTCGTGCTCAAGGCGTTCCGCGGGTACTGGGGCGGCTGGTCCGGGCGGCACTTCACCAAGGTCGTGTTCCGCGTCGTCCCGCAGGACACCACCGCGGCGCAGCTGCTGCGCGCCGGGCAGGTCAGCTTCGTCGAGCAGATGAGCCCGTCGCTGTGGGCCTCGCTGCGCGGCGCCCCCGGCATCAGGCTGGTCAGCGCGCCGTCCTGGCAGAACTTGCTGGCGCAGCTCAACACCCAGGCGCTGAGCCTGCCGGTCCGCCAGGCGATCTCCTACGCCACCGACTACCCGGGGATCATCGCGGCGCTCAAGGGCGCGGCGGTGCCATCCAGCGGGATCGTCCCGGCCGGGCTGTTCGGCCACTTCACGAACCTGCCGAGCTACGCCTACGACCCGGCGAGGGCCGCGCGCCTGCTGCGCCAGGCCGGCTACGGTCCGGGACGGCGCCCGCTCAGCCTGACCCTGACCTACACCGCGGGCGACTCCAACGAGCAGGTCGTCGCGACCCTGCTGAAGTCGACCCTGGCCCGGCTGAACGTCCGCCTGAGCGTGCAGCCCCTGGCCTGGGCGACGCAGTGGGCGAAGGGGAAGTCCGCCTCCCCGGCGGCGCGGCAGGACATCTTCGTGGAGTACTGGTGGCCGGACTACGCCGACCCGTACTCGTGGTTCGTGAACCTGCTGCAGACGCAGAAGCAGCCCTTCTTCAACCTCTCGTACTACTCCGACCGCACTCTCGACAGCCAGATCGCCAGGGTCGAGTCGCTCGTGGCCACCAACCCGGCGGCGGGCAGCGCCCTGTACCGGACGATGCAGGTGGAGATCCTGCGGCAGGCGCCGATCGTGTTCTTGTACAACACCAACTACCAGTACGCGATGACCACGACGTTCTCCGGCTTCCAGGTCAACCCGGCCTACCCGAACGTGGTCTTCGCCTACGACCTGAGGCCGTAGCGGTGCTCGTCTTCGCCGCGCGCCGGATCGCCCTGGCCATCGGCGTGATCGCGGGCGTCCTCGTGGTGACGTTCGCGGTCGTCCACCTCGTGCCCGGCGATCCGGCCGCGGCCTGGGCGGGCCCGCACGCGACGGCCGCCCAGATCGCGCGGGCGCGCCGGGCCCTCGGGCTGGACCGGCCGGTGCCGGCGCAGCTGGCCTCGTACTTCGCCGGGATCGCCACCGGGAACTGGGGCACCTCGATCCACACGCACCAGCCGGTGCTGTCCGACATCGCCTCGGCCGCGCCCGCCTCGCTCGAGCTGGTCATCACCGCGCTGCTGCTCGCGGTCGCGGCCGGGGTCCCGCTCGGCCTGGTCTCCGCACGGCGGCCCGGCCGCCCCGCCGACCAGCTCATCAGGGCCGGCTCCATCCTCGGGGTGTCGATGCCGATCTTCTGGATGGCGCTGATCCTGCAGCTGGTCTTCGCGCAGCGCCTGCGGTGGCTGCCGGCCGCCGGGGAGTACTCCCCCGCGCTGCTGTTCACCCATCCCCTGGTCCGCCGGACCGGCCTGCCGGTCATCGACGCGCTGCTCGCCGGGAACTGGCCGATGCTCGGCAGCACCCTGGTCCACCTCATCCTGCCCGCCGTGGTCGTGGCGGCCTACCCGGCGGGCCTCATCGCCCGGATGGTGCGGGCGCAGGTGCTCGACGCGCTCGGGGAGGCGCACATCCTCAACGCCCGGGCGCTCGGCTTCCCCGAGCGGCAGGTGTTCGGCCGGTTCGCCCTCAAGCTGGCGTGGACGCCGGTCGCCGCCGCCGTGGCGCTGGTCTTCGGCTACTCGCTGGTCAACACGTTCCTGGTCGAGTCGATCTTCGACTGGCCGGGGCTGGGCAGCTACGCCGCGGCGTCGATCACCACGCTGGACACCCCGGCGATCCTCGGGGTCACGCTCTTCGTCGCGATCGCCTACGTGCTCGCGAACCTGATCGTGGACCTGGCGCAGGCCGCCATCGACCCGAGGATCCGGCTGCGGTGATCGAGTCCCCGGTCCTCGCCCCGCCGGACGCGGCGGTGCCCCGCGGCGCGCGGGCGCTGCGCGCGCTGCGGGCCAACCCCCTGCTGCTGGCCGGTGCGGCCCTGGTCCTGCTCATCGTGCTGGCGGCCGTCCTCGCCCCGCTGCTGGCCCCGTACCCGGGCGACGCCGGGACGGCCACGCACCCGTTCGCGGCCCTGCGCCCCCCGTCGGCCGCGCACCCGTTCGGCACCGACGAGGTGGGCCGCGACATCCTGTCCCGGGTGCTCTACGGCGCGCGGGTCTCCCCGTTGATCGCCGTCGTCGTGCTGGCGATCGCCTGCGCGGTCGGGGTCCCCCTCGGCGTCGCCGCGGGGTTCTTCGGCGGCTGGCTGGACGAGGCGATCATGCGGGTGACGGACGTGTTCCTCGCGTTCCCGCCGCTGCTGCTCGCGCTCGCCCTGGCCGCGGTCCTGCCCGCCAGCCTGGTCAGCGTCACGGTCGCGATCGCGGCCTCGTGGTGGCCGTGGTACGCGCGCCTGCTCCGCGGGCAGGCCGCCTCGGTGGCCGGGCGGCCGTACATCGAGGCGTGCCGGGCGCTCGGGATCTCCCGGGCGCGGATCGTCTTCCGGCACATCCTGCCGAACTCGGTCACGCCGCTGCTCGTGCAGGTCTCCCTGGACGTGGGGGGCGTGATCCTGACCGCCTCCGCGCTCTCCTTCCTCGGGCTGGGCGCCCAGGACCCGGTACCCGACTGGGGGCTCATGGTGGCCGAGGGCCAGGGCTACTTCACGCCCGACTGGTGGCTGGTGACCTTCCCGGGCCTGGCGATCCTGCTCACCGCGTTCGCGTTCAACCTGCTGGGCGACGGGCTGCGGGACATGCTCGACCCGAGGCGGAGCTTCCTGCCATGACCGGCACCCCGCCCCGCGGCCCGGACGCGCGGGTCGCCGTCACGGGCCTGCGGGTCAGCTTCGGCGGCCGCGAGGTCGTCGCCATCGACGACCTGCGGGTCGGCCCGGCGGAGATCGTCGGCCTGGCCGGGGAGAGCGGCTCGGGCAAGTCGATGACCACGCTGGCGATCCTCGGCCTGGCGGGCACCGTCGGCGCGAGCGTCCGCGGCAGCGTCACCCTGGACGGCCGGGAGCTGACCACGCTGCGCCAGGAGCAGATGCGCGCGATCCGCGGCCGCCGCATCGCCGCGATCTTCCAGAGCCCGTCCACCGCGTTCAGCCCGGTGCACCGGGTCGGCACGGTGATGACCCGCGCGCTGCGCCTGCACGGCGCGACGCCGGCGCAGGCCACCGAGCAGGCGGCCCAGGCTCTGCGCCAGGTGCTGCTGCGGCCCGAGCTGATGTGCCGCTACCCGTCCCAGCTCTCCGGCGGGCAGCTGCAGCGGGTCGCGATCGCGCTCGCGCTGGCGCTCCGCGCCGACGTGCTGCTCGCCGACGAGCCCACCAGCGCGCTCGACGTCACCGTCCAGGCCGAGGTGCTCGACCTGCTGCGCGAGCTGCGGGAGGCGGCCGGCATGTCGGTGCTGTTCATCAGCCACGACCTGGCCGTCGTCGCCGAGCTGTGCGACCGGGTCGCGGTGATGCGCCGGGGCCGCATCGTCGAGCAGGGACCGGCCGCCCGGGTGCTGTCGGCGCCGGAGGACCCGTACACCGCCGAGCTGCTCGAGTCGGTGCCCAGGCTGGGAGGCCGCCGATGACCAGAACCCCGCCCCGGGAGCGCGCCCCGCTGGGGGACGGCGGGCCGCCGGCCGGCGGCCCGCCGGCTCCCGCGGCGCCGCTGCTGCGGATCCGCGACCTGGTCGTCAGGTTCGGCGCGGTCCGGGCCGTCAGCGGGGTCAGCCTGGACGTCCCGCCCGGCCCGGCCGGGCTCGGCCTGATCGGCGAGAGCGGTTCGGGCAAGTCCACCATCGGCCGGGCGATCCTGCGCCTGGTGCCGACCTCGGGCGGGAGCATCTCGCTCGGCGGGTCCGACATCGGCTCGCTGCGCGGCGCCTCGCTCCGCCGGTACCGCCGGGACGTTCAGATCGTCTTCCAGGATCCCGACAACAGCCTCGACCCGCGGATGCGGATCGGGACGACGATCACCGAGGCGCTGCTGGCCCACGCGATCGTGCCGCGGGCCGGCGCGGGCGAGCGCGTCGCCGAGCTCCTCACCGAGGCGGGACTGGACCCCGGCCTCGCCGCGCGGTACCCCCACCAGCTCTCCGGCGGCCAGCGCCAGCGCGTGGCGATCGCCCGCGCGCTGAGCGTGCGGCCGCGGATGCTCGTGCTCGACGAGCCGACCAGCGCCCTGGACGTGCGCACCCAGGCGCGGATCCTGGCGCTGATCCGGGAGCTGCGCTCGGCGCGGAGCCTGTCCTACCTGCTGATCACTCACAACTTCGGGGTGGTGAGCGAGCTGTGCGAGCGGACGGCGGTCCTCTACCTGGGCACGATCACCGAGATCGGGCCCACGAGCGCGCTGCTCAGCGCGCCGGCGCACCCGTACACGCTCGCCCTGCGGTCCGCGGTGCCCGAAGTCGCGGTCGCCGACCGGCGGCCCAGGATCGTGCTGCCCGGCGAGCCGCCGGATGCCACCAGGCCACCGTCGGGCTGCGTCTTCCGCACCCGATGCCCGCTCGCCGTGCGGCGCTGCGAGGAAGAGCCACCCGTCCTGCGCCCCGTCGGCGACGGCCACCAGGCAGCCTGCCACCGTGCCGAGGACGTGCTCGCCGGCGCGCCGCTCGGCGCGGCTCAGCCCGCCGGGGGGACGACCGGCCCGGCCGTGGACCCCTGCGGCCGGGCCGGCCCGACTGACCGGATCAGGCGACGCGGCGCAGGTGCTCGGACTTCTCCAGGGTCACGGCCTGGTCCCTGAACTTGCGGGACAGCCCGCCGAAGAACTCCAGGATCGGCCGCCAGAACCAGGCCGCGCCGCCGATCAGGATCCCGGTGATCGTCACCCCGATCTCGCTGTTGCGGACCGGGATGCTCCAGGCGCTGAAGAGGCTGAAGTTCACCAGCCACGCGGCCCCGACGCCGAGCGCCACCACCACGAACGCCCACGCCTCGGAGGCCAGCGACAGGAACCGGTCCGCGATCTTCGCCACGGCGAGGACGGCCAGTCCCAGCAGGGCGAGCATGCCAAACGCGTACATCACGCGCCTCCCTTGCCGACGCTTCTCCGGTCACCAGGCTCGCGCGGATCGGGTGGCCGGCTTAGAGGCGAAGGTCCCGCCGATGGGCGCCGGGTCTCCCCGGCACCCGGCGGCGGCCCGCGGACCGCCACGCGGATGCGCGCGGGCTCGGCCGAGCACGTGTTCCTCGGCCGGGCCGGGGGCGGCGGCCGGTCACGCGGATGCGCGCGGGCCGGCCACGCGGATGCGCGCGGGCCGTCGCCGTGCTCGTCCGCCTGGCGCGCCTGGGCGGCCGCGGCCCGGAGCACGTCGAACTCCCCGGCGGATGGCCCCGGCAGGGGCGGCTACCCGTTCCCGGTGGCCCTCGCCGGTCCCGGCCGGCGCCTGTCGCCCGCCCTGACGGCCAGCGGCCCGGGCGCGGCCGCGGGCCGCCCGGCAGCCGGGGAGGAGTCCCCGGGCGCTGTCGGCACCGCCCGGTACGGTCCGGACCATGGACCCGGAACGCGCCGCGGCGAGCGTCGAGGATCTCATCCTCGATCGCCTGGCCGGCTCGGGCCTGTCCGAGCAGGCCGGCGACCTGATCATGGCGGCCCTGCTCGGTGACGACGAGCTGGCCGCGGCGGTCCGCGCGGACGGCGAGCGCGGCTCGCGGCCAGAGCGGGCCGAGCCGGCGCCGGCCGCCCGGCCCGTCCCGGTCTACCTGCGCTCGGTCATCGTGGAGGGGTTCCGGGGGATCGGGCCGCAGGCCGCGCTGCGCCTTCAGCCCGGGCCGGGGCTGACCGTGGTCACCGGGCGGAACGGCTCCGGCAAGTCGAGCCTCGCCGAGGCGGCCGAGCTCGCGCTCACCGGTGACAACAAGCGATGGTCGGACCGGCCCGCGACCTGGCGGAGCGGGTGGCGCAACCTGCACGCGGCCGGGCCGACCAGGATCTGCCTCGAGCTGGCCCTGGACGGCCAGCCGGGCGTCACGAAGGTGATCCGCGAGTGGCCCGCCGGGGACGGGCTTGAGGCGGGCACGGCCTTCGCCCAGCGGCCCGGCGGCCCGCGCCTGCCCCTGGGCGAGCTGGGCTGGCGGGAGCCGCTGGAGCTGTTCCGGCCCTTCTTGTCCTACTCCGAGCTCGGCGCGCTGGTCAGCGGGAAGCCGAGCGAGATGCACGACTCCCTCCAGGCGATCCTCGGCCTCGACGCACTGATCGGCGCGGAGCGGCGGCTCAGCGCCGCCCGCCGGGAGGCCGAGGCGGCGAGCAAGCGGTCGGGCGCGGAGCTCCCCGCCCTCCTGGGACTGCTGGCCGGCCTCGCCGACGAGCGGGCGAGGCGCGCCGAGGCCGCCCTCACGGGCAGGCCGCCGGACCTGGCCGTCATCGACGCGCTCGCCAGCGGCGGCGGGACGGCCCCCGACGAGGCCGCCGCCTGGCTGAATCAGGCCGCGGCGATCGCGCTTCCCGGGCGCGAGGCCGCCCGGGAGGCGATCGCGCGCCTGGCCGGCGCCCAGGAGCGGGTCGCGGCGCTGGCCGGGACGGCCGCCGGGGACTCCCGGCGCCTGGCGCGGCTGCTCGGCGAGGCGCTGGAGCACCACGCGGCGCACCCCGGCGAGCCATGCCCGGTGTGCGGCGGCCTGGTGCTCGACGAGGCATGGGCGGGCCGTGCCCGCGCGGAGATCAGCCGGCTCACCGCAGCCGCCGCCGCCGCCGACCAGGCCCACGCGGACCTGGCCGCCGCCACGCGGGCGGTGCGGGCCCTGGCCGGCCCCGCACCGCCCGTTCTGGCTGAAGGGGCCGGCCCCGGCGGGCTCATCGATGCCGCGCCGGCGCGCGAGGCCTGGCGGGCGTGGCAGGAGCTCGCCGCCACCGGCACCGTCGCGGACCTGATCCGCGAGGCGGAGGACCGGTTCGGCGCGCTGGCCGGTGCCGTGGCGCAGCTGCGGGAGCGGGCAGCAGTCGCGCTGCGCCAGCGGAGCGCGGACTGGCGGCCGGCGGCCGAGGCCCTGGCCGCATGGGCGGCGAGCGAGCGTTCCGCGCGGCGCGCCGCCGTGATCCTCACCGAGCTGCGCGCGGCGATCGGCTGGCTGCGGCGCGCCGGCGGCGAGATCCGCAACGCGCGCCTGGCGCCGTTCGCGGACAGATCGGCCCGGGTGTGGCAGATGCTGCGGCAGGAGAGCAACGTCGAGCTGGGCCCGGTCCGGCTGGAGGGAGCGGCCACCACGCGCCGCGTGGCGCTGGACGTCACCATCGACGGCACCCCCGGGGCCGCGCTTGCCGTGATGAGCCAGGGGGAGCTGCACGCGCTCGGGCTGGCCCTGTTCCTGCCGAGGGCCACGGCGCCGGACAGCCCGTTCCGGTTCGTCGTGATCGACGACCCGGTGCAGTCCATGGATCCCGCCAAGGTGGACGGCCTGGCCCAGCTCCTGGCATGGGCCGCGCGGGGCCGGCAGGTGGTCGTGTTCACCCACGACGACCGGCTGCCCGAGGCGCTGCGCCGACTCCAGCTTCCCGCCACCATCTGGGAGGTGGCGCGGCGCGAGCGTTCCGTGGTCGAGCTGCGGAAGAGCGAGGACCCGGTCAGCCTCTACCTGGACGACGCGCGGGCGCTGGCCCGCACCGGCGAGCTGCCGGAGGAGGCCCGCGCGGTCGTCACCGCCGGGTTCTGCCGGAGCGCCATCGAGGCGGCGTGCCACGAGGCGGTGCGGGCCCGCCGGATCGGCGCGGGCGCCCGCCACGCCGACGTGGAGCGAGCGCTGGCGGAGGCGCGGACCGTGCACCAGGTCGTGGCGCTCGCGCTCTTCGACGACGCGCGGCGCGGCGACCACGTGGCCGCCCGGCTGCGCGAGCTCGCCGGGCAGCCGGGCGTCACTGCCTTCCAGGCGGCCAAGTCCGGCACCCACGACGCCTACCGGGGCGACCTGGCGCGCCTGGTCGAGGACACCGCCCGGCTCGCCGGGGTGCTGCGGCGGTGACGCCGCGCGAGCTGCTGGACGAGGCCGACCGGCTGCTGTCGGCGGTGGTGCCCGGCACCCGGGGCCGCTGGCCCCGGGCCTGCGCGTGGCTGATCCGCCTGGCGCTGGAGCGGGCGCTCGACGACTTCTGGGCGCGGGCCCTGCCCGAGGCGGCCACGTGCGGCATGCGGGCGCAGCTGCTGCTGCTGCCGCGGTACGCGGGCGCGGCCACGGCGGACGAGGCCCGCCAGGCCTGGCTGGGACTGGCCCGGGCGACCCATCATCACGCCTACGACCTCGCCCCCACCGCCGCCGAGCTGCGCCGCTGGCACGGCCACGTCCGCGCGCTCACGGAGCGCCTGGGCGGGCTGCCGTGACCGCGCTCACCCGGCGGGGAGCCTGGCGCGCAGCGCCTTCCGGTCGAGCTTGCCGACGCTGGTCAGCGGCACCGCGTCGACGATCCTCACCTCGCGCGGGTACTTGTGGGCGGCGAGGCGGCCCCGGGCGAACTCGATGATCTCCCCCGGGGTGGCCTGCGCCCCCGGCCGCAGCGACACGAACGCCACGACCTCCTCGCCGAGGCGCGCATCGGGCCGGCCCACCACGCCGGCCATCGCGACGGCCGGGTGCCCGAGCAGGACGTCCTCGACGTCGCGGGGGAACACGTTGAATCCGCCCCGCAGGATCAGGTCCTTCTTCCGGTCCACCACGTACAGGTAGCCGTCGGCGTCCACGTGCCCGATGTCGCCGGTGTGCAGCCAGCCGCCGCGCAGCGCCGCCGCGGTCTCCTCCGGGGCGTTCCAGTAGCCGGTCATCACGCCCTCGGCGCGGACGCAGATCTCCCCGTCGGCTCCGGCCGGCACCTCGGCGTCGGAGTCGTCGCGGATCGACACCTCGTACCCGGGGATCGGCAGGCCGACCGAGCCGGGGCGCGCCGCCCCGGGCGGGTTCACCGAGATCACCGCGCCCGACTCGGTGCAGCCGTAGCCCTCGAGGATCTCGCAGCCGGGAACGCGCCGCTCCCAGCGCTCGCGGGTCTCCGGGGCGAGCGGGGCCGCGCCGGAGTTGACGTAGGCGAGCGAGGACAGGTCGGACTCCTCGAGCGGCTGCGCGAGCAGCATCTGGATCATCGCGGGAACCAGCGCCATCCGCTGCACCCGGTGCCGCTCCACCAGCGCGAGCAGGCCGGCCGGATCGAACCAGCGCTGCAGGACCGACAGCCCGCGCTCGGTCGCGTGCAAGCCGACCAGGGTCACGATCATGCCGTAGGCGTGCGAGAGCGGGAGCGGGGTCAGCGAGGTCGTGATCCCCTCCGCCTGGGAGGCGGCGTCCGAGCTCCGGGAGCAGGCGAACAGGTTCCGGTGGGAGAGCATGACCCCCTTGGCCCGGCCGGTCGTCCCCCCGGTGTACATCAGCGCGGCCAGGTCGTCGTCGCCGGCCGGCACGATGCCGCCCGGCGGGGCGGCCTCGATCTCGGCGAAGTCCAGGCCGCGCACGTGCCCGGGGAGCGAGCCGGCATCCGGCGCCCCGCCTACGACGATCACGTGCCGCAGGCCCGGAGCCTCCGCCGCCGCCGCGCCCACGGTCGCGAGCAGCTCCGGCGTCGTCACGACGGCGACGGCGCCGGAATCGGAGAGGATGTGGGCCAGCTCGGGCGGGCTGACCAGGAAGACGACCGGGGTGACCACCGCGCCGGCCCGCCAGATCGCGTTGTAGCAGATGCCGACCTCGGGGCAGTTCGCCATGAGCACGACCACCCGGTCACCGGGCATGACGCCGAGCCTGGCCAGCCCGGTGGACGCCCGGCACGCCCGGTCGAACAGCTCGCCCGAGCGGTAGGCGCGGCCCTCGAAGACCAGGCTCTCGTAATCGCCGAGCCGCTCGAACGCGGACTGCGCGAGCACCGCGAGATTCCGGCTGCCCGGCCCGCTGTCCCCAGGCGTCGTCATGGGCGCACCCTTCCTCGCCGCCGCCCGGCTTCCGGCGCGGCCGACTACCCGATGGTAACAAGCGCGCGGCGGGGAGCTCGGAGCAAAGTGTCGCCATCTGGCCAGGACCCTCCGCGCTGAGCGGCCCTCCGGGGCACCGGGCCCCTCCGGCCACCCGGCGCCCGGGGTGGCGGGCGCCCCTCGCGTGCCCTAGAATTGAGCAACTTGCTGCTTTGAATGATTCGTGTCTAGGGCGGGTAGGTCGGGCGCCATGAACGCATCCCGGGCTCGGGCCGCCGGCGACGAGCTGCGCGGGGCCGGGCTGCGGGTGACGGCCGCCCGGGTGGCGCTGCTGGAGGCGGTCCGGGCCGGCGATCACCTCGACGCGGAGGCGATCGCCGCCGCGGTCCGGGACCGCCTCGGCCACATCTCGCTCCAGGCCGTGTACGAGGCGCTGCACGCGCTCACCGCGGCGGGGCTGGTCCGCCGCATCGAGCCGGCCGGCGGCCCGGCCCGGTACGAGGGCAGGACCGGGGACAACCACCACCACGTCGTCTGCCGCTCGTGCGGCAGCGTCGCCGACTCGGACTGCGCGGTCGGCGAGGCGCCCTGCCTGACCGCGTCCGACGACCACGGCTTCGCGATCGACGAGGCCGAGGTCATCTACTGGGGCACCTGCCCCGCGTGCTCGACCACCACCGTGACCCCACTACTCCGGGAGGATTCCGATGCCTGAGAACCACGACGCAGCGCCCGCCGGCCCGGCGACCGAGGCCGGCGGCAGCCCGGCCGGCCACGGCCGCGCCCTGCACCCGACCCAGGGCGGCGGGAACCGCCAGTGGTGGCCGGAGCGGCTCAACCTGAAGATCCTCGCCAAGAACCCGGCCGTGGCCAACCCGCTCGGCGAGGGGTTCAGCTACGCCGAGGCGTTCCAGGCCCTCGACCTGGCGGCGGTCAAGGCCGACATCGCGCGGGTGCTGACCACCTCGCAGGACTGGTGGCCGGCGGACTTCGGCCACTACGGCCCGCTCGTCATCCGGATGGCCTGGCACGCGGCGGGCACCTACCGGATCCACGACGGCCGGGGCGGCGCCGGCTCGGGCCAGCAGCGGTTCGCGCCGCTGAACAGCTGGCCGGACAACGCGAACCTGGACAAGGCCCGCCGCCTGCTGTGGCCGGTGAAGAAGAAGTACGGCCGCGCGCTCTCCTGGGCCGACCTGATGGTCCTGGCCGGCAACGTCGCGCTGGAGACGATGGGCTTCAAGACGTTCGGCTTCGGCGGCGGCCGCGAGGACGCCTGGGAGCCGGACGAGGACGTCTACTGGGGCCCGGAGACCACCTGGCTCGCCGACGAGCGCTACCACGGTGACCGGGAGCTGGAGGAGCCGCTCGCCGCGGTCCAGATGGGCCTGATCTACGTCAACCCGGAGGGCCCGAACGGCACGCCGGACCCGCTGGCCGCCGCCCGCGACATCCGCGAGTCCTTCCGCCGGATGGCGATGAACGACGAGGAGACCGTGGCGCTGATCGCCGGCGGGCACACGTTCGGCAAGACGCACGGCGCGGGCCCGGCGGACGCCGTGGGCCCGGCCCCCGAGGACGCCCCGATCGAGCAGCAGGGCCTGGGCTGGAAGAGCAGCTTCGGAACGGGCATGGGCGACGACACGATCACCGGGGGACCGGAGGTGACCTGGACGCCGACCCCGACCCAGTGGGACGACAGCTTCCTGCGGATCCTGTTCGGCTACGAGTGGGAGCTGGCCAAGAGCCCGGCGGGCGCCTGGCAGTGGCAGCCGAAGGGCGGGGCCGGCGCGGGCACCGTCCCCGGCGCCCACGACCCGTCCAGGCGCCGGGCGCCGGCGATGCTCACGACCGACCTCGCGCTGCGCGTGGACCCGGTCTACGAGCGGATCTCGCGGCGCTTCCTGGAGCACCCGGACGAGTTCGCCGACGCGTTCGCCCGCGCGTGGTTCAAGCTGACCCACCGGGACATGGGGCCGAAGGTGCGCTACCTCGGCCCGGAGGTCCCGGCCGAGGACCTGATCTGGCAGGACCCCGTCCCGCCCGTGGACCACGAGCTGGTCGGCCCGGCCGAGATCGCCGAGCTCAAGCAGCGGATCCTCGCCTCGGGCCTGACGGTCGCCCAGCTGGTGTCGACCGCGTGGGCGGCGGCCTCGTCGTTCCGCGGCAGCGACAAGCGCGGCGGCGCCAACGGCGCGCGGATCCGCCTGGAGCCGCAGGTGGGCTGGGAGGTGAACGAGCCCGAGCGGCTGACCGCCGTGCTGAGCGCGCTGGAGCGAGTCCAGCGGGAGTTCAACGCCGGGCGGTCCGACGGCAAGCGGGTCTCCCTGGCCGACCTGATCGTGCTGGGCGGCTGCGCCGCCGTCGAGAAGGCCGCCCGGGACGCCGGGGTGGACATCGAGGTGCCGTTCGCGCCGGGCCGCACCGACGCCTCTCAGGAGCAGACCGACGTCGAGTCGTTCACCGTGCTCGAGCCGAAGGCGGACGGGTTCCGCAACTACCTCGGCAAGGGCAACCGGCTGGCCGCCGAGTACCTGCTGCTCGACCGGGCGAACCTGCTGACCCTCAGCGCGCCGCAGATGACCGTCCTGGTCGGCGGCCTGCGCGTGCTCGGCGCGAACTACCAGGGCTCGCCGCTGGGGGTGCTCACCGCCACGCCCGGGCGCCTGACCAACGACTTCTTCGTCAACCTGCTCGACATGGGCACCAGGTGGACGGCGACCGCGGACGAGAACACGTTCGAGGGCCACGACGCCGCCACCGGCGAGCTGAGGTGGACCGGCAGCCGCGTCGACCTCGTCTTCGGGGCCAACGCCGAGCTGCGCGCGATCGCGGAGGTGTACGCGAGCGACGACGCCAGGGAGAAGTTCGTCCGCGACTTCGTCGCGGCGTGGGACAAGGTGATGAACCTCGACCGGTTCGACCTGCGCTGACCGGGCCCTTCCGGGGCCGGGCCGCGGGTGGGTGGCCCGGCCCCGGGTGCCGCGCGCCGGGCGCGGCGGGTGATGTCCCTGCGCCCGGCGGGTGGCCCGCTGCCCCGGCCCTAGCCCGCCGTCTCCCCTTCCTCGCTCGCGGCGGGAGCGCTCACGTGGCCGGCGGAGCCGCCGCGACGGGCCGGCGTCGGCCTCATGACCGTGATCGGGGGATCGGGCGGCAGCGGCGAGCCGGCCGGCGACACCCTCGGCCGGTAGGGCAGCGGGGATCCCGCGCCGGACATGGGCGGGTCGGGTGGCAGCGGAGACGGGTGGCGGTTGCTGGACATGATGTCCTCCTTGGCACGAGGAGCTCGCCCGCGCCCTGCCCGGTCCGCGACGCGGCCGTCGGTCGTCGGGGCGGGCGCCGCCGCGGCGCGCACCGCTCGCCGCGGCGCGTCCCCGCCCGCGTCGTGCCCCGCCATGCCCGCGGGCCGTGCCATGGGGAGCGCGGGCAGCATGGTTATATCGTGTTACGATATAACCATGCTGCGGGTGGCGTGGTCAAGCGGGCCGGCACGCTCGCCCGCCCCGGTTAGCAGCTGCCCGCCGAGGCGCGGCGGCTCCGCGCCGCGGGCCGGGCGGCGGCCGCGTTCCGCTCCCGCCGGGGCGCGGGCTGACGTACTTTCGTGGTCGTGCGTTCCATCCCGCCGTGGCCGAATCCGCAGGGGTGACCGGCGATGAGCCTGAGCGCCCATGAAAGGCAGGAGCTGGACGAGATCCAGGGCGGCCTGGCCGCGTCCGATCCCCGGCTGGCCGCGATGATGCGGGCCTTCTCCCGGCTCGCGGCCGGCGAGGCGATGCCGCCCGCCGAGGAGATCAGGCCGGGCTGGCTCCCCGCGCGCCGCCGGCCGCTCCGGGTCCGGCGCCGCGCGAGGACCCGGCGGGGCATGGCCGTCGCGCGGGCCCGCCGCCGGCCTGTGGCCGGGCACCTCGGCTGGATCGGGAAGGTCCCGCAGCCGATCCTCGCGCTGTGGGTCATCATGGCTTGCGCCGTGATCTGCGTGATCGCGGTGATCGCCCAGGGCTGACCCGCCAGCGCGGCGCCGGCAGGCCGGGCGCCGGGGCGTGGCGCGCCGCGCCGGCCCCGGCGGCCGGCCGGTCAGCCGCAGCGCGCGACGATCAGGTTCGCCGACGAGCCGGTGACGCCGGCCGCCCAGGCGGTCCAGGCTGACCGGTGCCGCGCGACGGCGACGGCCAGCAGCCGGGCGCCCGCCGGACGCGGCCACGACACGGTGCTCCATCTCCTGCCGTTCCACCGCTCGATGGCGCCCCTGACGTACAGGTTCCCCTTCGCGTCGATCGCCGCGCCGAACGGCCAGTCCAGCTCGTCCCTCGGGGCCGGATGACCGTCCCCGGCATTGCCGCCGCTCCCGTCGCCGGCGATCCGGTAGAGCCGGCCCGGCGCCAGGCCGCGGCCCGGCAGCAGGGGGTCGCGCCGGCCCGCCGCGCAGAGCCAAGCAGCCGGAGGCCGCCCGGGGGAGGCCGAAAATGCTGCCGATCTCCCCGGATCCGGTGACAGGCCACGTCCGGGGGCGCAGCCCGCGCGGGCGACGGCCCGCGATAGCCTGCCCGGGACAAGGCCGGGGATTCCCGGCATCGGCGGTGTTCCGGAAGGACCAGGATGAGAACTGGCAGCTACGGGCATGCGCGGGCATTCAGGCCTGCCCTTGGCGCCCTGGCCGCGCTCGCCATCGCGGCCGGCGTCCAGTCGGCCGCCGGCCTGGCGCCGGCCGCCGCCGCCCCCGCTCCCGCCGGCGGAGCGCCCGCGTGGATGCACGTGATCAGCCTGCGCTCCGGGTACGAGCGCGCCCTTCGCCACGTCGGGCTCGGCCGGATCGCGGGCATCACCTACCGCCTGGGCTACCATCCGAAGGCGACCGCATCGGCGGCGGGCGCCGGCTGCGCGGAGCCCGACTGCCCGCTCGCCTACCACGGCGGCCAGGTCGAGCACGCGGTGCGCATCTACCTGCTGCTGTGGGGGCCAACCTGGGCGACCAGCCCGGGGGAGAAGGCCAGCGCCGCCTACCTGAAGGGCTTCTACCAGGCCCTCGGCGTCCGGCCCAAGGACGACTGGTCGACGATCACCTCCCAGTACGCCGACCCGGCCGGCTTCCCGGTCTTCAACGGCTCGCAGTTCGCCGGAGTCTTCACCGACACGTCCACGCCGCCCCCAGGGACCACGCAGGCGCAGTTCACGGCGGAGGCGAACGCGTTCGCCGCCAGCCAGAACCTCACCGTGAACCCGCAGGACGACCAGGTCGTGATCGCCACCCAGTCCGGCACCTGCCCCGCCGGCTTCTACGCGCCGGGATGCTCCGGCGGGTCCGGCTACTACTGCGCGTACCACTCCGATGACCCCACCAGCGGGGTCACGTTCACCAACCTGCCGTACCTGCTGGACGCCGGCGGCGGGTGCGGGGAGGACATCATCCCCAACGGGAGCGACTCCGCCTACGACGGTTTCTCGATCGTCGGCGGCCACGAGTACGCCGAGTCGATCACCGACCCCTACCCGGACACCGGCTGGATCGACTCGAGCGACTCGGTCTCCGGCGGGGAGATCGGCGACAAGTGCGCCTGGACGTACCCGGGCACCGCGAAGCTGGACATCGGCCTGGTGACGCTCTCCGACGGCACCTACGCGATGCAGCCGCTGTTCAGCAACGCCAACCTGGCGGCGGGCCGTCAGAGCTGCCCGCTCGCGGCGAGCCCGGACAGGCTCACCATCACCAGCCCCGGCAGCCAGACGACGGTCCACGGCACGCCGGTCAGCCTGGCGGTCCGCGCCACCTCCCCGGCAGGCGGGCGGCTGGCCTTCAGCGCCACGGGGCTTCCGGCCGGCCTTTCGATCAGCCCGGCCACCGGGCGCATCACCGGGACGCCGACCACGATCGGATCGAGCGCCGTCACGGTCCGGGCCTTCGACACGACCGGGGCGTCCGCGTCCGCGTCGTTCACCTGGACGGTGACCGCCTGCCCGCCGGCCCAGCTGCTGAAGAACCGCGGGTTCGAGACCGGGAAGCTGGCGCCGTGGACGGGCACCCGGGGCGTGGTGACCAGGTCCTCCCGCACCTACCCCGCGCGCTCGGGGAAGTGGCTGGCCCTGCTCCGCCGCGGCGACACCATCTCCCAGGAGGTGACGATCCCGGGCGACTGCGCGAGCGCGGAGCTCTCGTTCTGGGTGAAGATCATCAGTGACGCGCCGGCCCGCCGGGTCTACAGCACGCTCAAGGCCGAGATCGCCGGCCCGGGTGGCACCGTGCTCGCCACCCTGCGCACGTTCAACAACCGCGGCCGGGGGCGCTACCGGCTGTTCACCTTCGGCCTCGCCCGCTACCTGGGCCGGACGATCGTCGTGACCTTCCTGGCGCACCAGGTCCGCCCGGGCTACACGACCAGCTTCCTGATCGACCAGACCGCCCTGAGGGTTTCCTGAGGCGGCGCGGGTGAGGCGGCGCGGGCGCCCCGTTCGACGTGCGCGGCCACCTCGGGTCGAGGCTCGCCGTGCACGACCCGGCGGGCCGACCGGTCGCGGAGGTCGCCAAGCGGATGCTCAGCGACACCCATGAGGTGCGCATCGGAGGCGACGTGGTGGCACAGGTCCGCCACGAGGGGTTCCTCGGCGACCGCTACGAGGTCAGCTCCGCCTACGGCCCGCTCCAGGCGCGCGGCCGCCTGGCGGCCTGGACTTCGCCCTCACCAGGGACGGCATGCCGGTGGCCCAGATGAACCGCCAGTTCTCGCTGCGCGAGAGGTTCGCCCTGGACGTGGCCGATGACCAGGATCCGGCGTTCATCCTCGCGGTCATGCTGGCGGTCGAGGCGATCCACGACGAGCGGGCCCGCCGCCAGCGGCAGGCCGGCGGCTTCGGCCCCGGCGGCAACCCGGGAATCTAGCCGGGCGCCGCGCGGCCACCGCCGCCGCCCGCGCGCGCCGGGCGGCGCCCGCGCGGCCCTCGCCAGGCTGGAACCGGCGCAGCCGCAGGCTGTTGGACACGACGAACACCGAGCTGAACGCCATCGCCGCGCCGGAGATGAGCGGGCTGAGGAAGCCGAGCGCGGCCAGCGGGATGGCGGCGACATTGTAGGCGAACGCCCAGAACAGATTGCCCTTGATGGTCCGCAGCGTCCGCCGGGACAGCCGCAGCGCGTCGGCGGCCGCGAGCAGGTCGCCGCGGACCAGGGTCAGGTCGGCGGCCTCGATCGCGGCGTCGGTGCCGGTGCCCATCGCCAGGCCGAGGTCGGCCTGGGCGAGCGCGGCCGCATCGTTGACGCCGTCCCCCACCATCGCCACCACCCGGCCCTGGTCCTGCAGCCGCTTGATGGCATCCACCTTCCCGGCGGGCAGGACCCCGGCGATGACCTCGCTGATCCCGACGGCCGCCGCGACCGCGCCGGCGGCGCGCGCGTTGTCGCCGGTCAGCAGCACGGGCCGCAGGCCAAGCTCCCGCAGCCGGGCGACCGCCTCCGCGGACGTCGGCTTGATGGCGTCGGCGACCACCAGCAGGCCCCGGACCTGCCCGTCCCAGCCCACGTAGACCGTGGTCTGGCCGGCCGCCTCGGCATCGCGGCCGCGGGCGGCCAGCTCAGCCGGCGCCAGCTGGCCCCACTCGGACGCCAGCCAGGCGGCCCGCCCGGCCACGACCGCGTGCCCGGCGGCCATCCCGGACACGCCGAGTCCCCGGTGGCTGGCGAAGCCCTCCACGCCCGGCGGGGGCTCCCCGAGCCGCTCGGCCGCCCCGGCCACGATGGCGGCGGCGACGGGATGCTCGGAGGCGTGCTCGACCGCGGCGGCCAGCCGCAGGACCTCGCGGGCGTCCTCGCCCGCCGCCGCGGCCACGTCCACCAGGCTCATCCTCCCGGTGGTGATCGTTCCGGTCTTGTCCAGGACGATCGTGTCGATCGCGCGGGTCGACTCCAGCACCTCCGGCCCCTTGATCACGATCCCCAGCTGCGCGCCGCGCCCGGTGCCCACCAGCAGGGCGGTGGGCGTGGCCAGGCCCAGCGCGCACGGGCAGGCGATGATCAGGACCGCGACCGCGGCGGTGAACGCGGCCACCGCGCTCTGCCCGGCCACCAGCCACCCGCCGAGCGTCACCACCGAGATGCCGATCACCACCGGCACGAAGACCGCCGAGATCCGGTCGGCCAGCCGCTGCACCGGCGCCTTGCCGCCCTGAGCCTCGCTCACCAGCCTGGCCATCTGGGCGAGCTGGGTGTCGGCGCCCACCCTGGTCGCCCGCACCACCAGCCGCCCGGAGACGTTCACGCACGCCCCCGTCACCGGGTCGCCCGGGCCCACCTCGGCCGGCACCGGCTCCCCGGTGAGCATCGAGGTGTCCACCGCGGAGGAGCCGGACTCCACCACCCCGTCGGTGGCGATCTTCTCGCCCGGCCGGACCACGAACAGGTCCCCGACGGCGAGCTGGCTCACCGGCACCCGGCTCTCGCGGCCATCGCGCAGCACCGCGACGTCCTTGGCGCCCATGGACAGCAGTGCCCGCAGCGCCGCCCCCGACCGCCGCTTAGCCCGGGCCTCGAAATAGCGGCCGGACAGGATCAGCACGGTCACCCCGGCGGCCACGTCCAGGTAGATCGAGTCCGCGGCCGCGCGGCCGGCCAGCAGGGTGAACGAGGTGCGCAGGCCCGGGGTCCCGGCACTGCCGAAGAACAGCGCATACAGCGACCACAGGAACGCGGCGCTCACCCCGACCGAGATCAGCGTGTCCATGGTCGCCGTGCCATGCCGGGCATTGAGGTAGGCAGCCCGGTGGAACGGCCAGGCGCCCCATACGGCCACCGGAGCCGCCAGCGCCAGCGACGCCCACTGCCAGTCCCGGAACTGCAGCGCAGGCACCATCGCCAGCGCGACGACGGGAACCGCCAGTGCCAGCGACACCATCAGGCGCTGGCGCAGCCCGGCCGCCTCGTCCGGCTCCCCCGGCCGGCCCGCTGCCCCGCCGGCCTTCGCTGCCTCGCCGGCCGCGGCGGCCGACGCGGCCTCGCCGGGCGGGGCAGGCAGCGACGCCGTGTAGCCGACCTGCTCCACCACGCCGATCAGGTCATCGGGAGTGACCCGGCCCGAGACGGTCACCCGCGCCTTCTCGGTCGCGTAGTTCACCGTCGCGGTTACGCCCGGCACCCGGTTCAGCCTCTTTTCGATGCGCGCCGCGCACGAGGCGCACGTCATCCCGCCGATGTCCAGCTCGATGCTCCGCTGCCCGGTCCCTCGCCCGGTGGCGGCCTGGCCGCCGGCGGCCGCGCTCGCCATGATGCCTCCCCCGTCAGGCCCCGGCCAGGCGGTAGTCGCCCGCCTCCTCCAGCGCGGCCGCCACCGCCTGCCGCGCCAGCGGGCGGTCGCTGGTCACCGTGACCGAGGACTCACCCCCCGGGACCAGGCTCACGCTCACCTCGCTGACGCCGGCCAGCCTGGTCAGCTCGGCGGTGACCGCGCGAGCGCAGTGCTCGCACGTCATGCCGGTCACCTGGTACGTCGCCGTGGTCATGCCAGACCTTCCTTCCCGTGCCGCCGTTCCGTGCCCGCGGGCGGCCACTCACGACCGCACCAGGCGGGCGACCGCCTGCGACGCCTCACGGATCTTGGCCGTCGCGACCTCGCCTCCCTCGGCGATCGCCTGCGCCACGCAGTGGCTCAGGTGCTGCTCCAGCAGGCCCAGGGCGACCGATTCCAGTGCGCTGGTGACCGCCGAGATCTGCGTCAGGATGTCGATGCAGTACTTGTCCTCGTCCACCATCCGCTGGAGGCCCCGCACCTGCCCCTCGATCCGGCGCAGCCGCTTGAGGTAGGCGTCTTTGTCCGCGCTGTATCCGTACACGCCGCCCTCCGCCCGTGTCACTCCGATTACTATACCCAGGTAAGGTATAAAGCACAAGCGGGCGGCGGCCGTCACGCCGCCGATCCCCCGTCGCCTACCATGCCGCCCTTGCCCCGGTCATTCTCACGCGCGGCCGCTGCAGGCTGCCGTAGGTTCCTGGTATCACCGGATCGCGCGGCCGCGCCACCAGCCGCGTGATCCCCGTCGCCCCATCGCGCGCCAAGGAGACTGCCGTGGATTCCCCCCTGACTTCCGACGTCGGCCCGGTCGGCGCGCCCGCCGGTCCGGGCGCCCCGCCAGCCGGGCCCGGTCACCCGGCCCCCGGAGGCGAAGGGCCGGGCGATGCGCCCGGCGGCGCGGCGGGGCTCGAATCCGCACTGGCCGCCGTCCAAGGGGCCGCCGAGTCAGCCCTGCGGGCGGCGGCGGGCGTCGCCGGGCAGCTGCGCAAGGTCCGGAGCGCGGCGGTGAACGGGCAGGTCCGGGAACTGCGCCGGTCGCTGGAGGCCGCGGCGGCGCAGGCGGCGAGCCTCGCGGCCGCCGCGGCCGACCTGCGGTCGCGGTACGAGTTCGACGAGGCCGCCCACCTCGCGTCCGGCGGGTACGCGAAGGAACTGCTCGCGGTCGCGGCCGAGCGAGGGGTCGCCATGTTCGAGGAGGACGAGCGGCTGCTGTGCTATCCCTCGATCGTGCGGCTGATCCCCGGCGACGCCGCGGTCGAGGTCGACCGGCGCCGCGAGCGGCGGCTGCGGCCCTCGGTGCTGGTCGGGCTGCTGGCGGCGCGGCAGGCCAGGCCGCCGGCGTTCAGGCCGGAGCCGTTCCTGGAGAGCCTGGCCGAGGGGTACGACCTCGTCGTCGCCCGGTCGGGCAAGAAGGCCGGCGCGGTGGCGCGGCTGACCGACATCTGGTCCGTGCTCACGCTGCTGCCCGGGCAGGGCAGGGAGTACACCAAGCCGGAGTTCGCCCGGGACCTGTACCTGCTGGACCAGAAGCACGCGCGGCGCACCAAGGACGGCCGGGAGCTGCGCTGGCACGCCAGCAGCGGAGTCCGCGGGGCCGGCGTGCTCACCACGGTCGCGCGCACCGGGCAGCAGCAGGTGTACTGGGGCGTCTCGTTCACCCGCGAGGAGCCGTGATGCGCGGCGACGACGCCCCGCCCACCGGGGTCCTCGGCGGGGGCGTGCTGAAGGTCGACGACTACGCGGCGTTCCTGGGCCGGGAGTACCTGTCCGGTTACCTGCCCGCAGGCGGCGCGACGGTTAAGGTCGCGGTGGTCGGCGACGCCAGCGCCGGCGACCGGCTGGAGTCCGCGCTGGCGGCCACGACCGCCGCCCACGGCGGCCTGTTCGTCAGCGTGCCCGCCGACCTCGTGCGGGTTCACATGGTCGACCAGATCTTCTTCGCGGTTTCCCGCGCGATCGACTGGGACAGCCTGGCGGCCGAGTGCGTCCGGGCGGCCTACCAGCGGGCCTCGTTTCCGGCCCCGGCCGACGGCGACCTGGCCGTGGCGGCGGCCGCCCGTCACCATGACGTCGACGCGCCTGAGCTCTACCGGAGCGTCCGGCGCCTGCTCGAGCGGGACCTGCTCGGCACCCATGAGATCGCGACCGAGATGGGCCGGGCCATGCTCCGCCTGGCCCAGGCGCACCTCGGCGCCGGGGACACCGATGACGCCGAGCGCGCCGCCGTCCTGGCCTGGCTGCGCGGCGAGGCGCGCGCGATCACCGCGCTGCGCCCCGCCCTCATCTACTCGCGGATCGGACGGCACAACGCGCGGTCGATGCTGAGGTCGGCCGCCGCGCTGCTCGCGGCCCGGCGGCGGGTCCTGGTCATCCACCTGGACCTGGCCAGGCTGGCCGAGGCCCGCCGGCCGCCCGCTCCGGCCAGGACCGGCTTCTACTACTCCAAGGCGGCCGTCCTCGACGCCTACGAGGTGCTGCGGCAGTTCATCGACACCACCGACGAGCTGCGCGGCGTGCTGCTGCTCGCGGTGGTTCCCCCGGAGCTGATGACCGACCAGTCGCGCGGGCTGCCGGCCTACTCGGCCCTGCGCCTGCGGGTGGCCGACGAGGTGCGGGACCGCAGGAGGGCGAACCCATTCGCCGCGCTCGTGCGGCTGGAGACCCGGCTGGAGGCGGTGGCATGAGCGCGGCGGCCGACAGCACGGGCCGGCCCGGGGACCCGCTGGCGCGGCGGCGGGCGATCGAGGCCCTGCGGTCAGGGGTGCCGAGCTGGGACGCGGTCGCCATCCTGGGGTCAGGGCAAGCGGAGGCGGAGGACAGGTTCAGCGCGCTGCTCGACCGGTTCGCCAGATCCGAGCGCCTCACCGGGACGCCGGACCGGGCGGGAGCGCCGGCCGGGCTGCTGATCGGCGGCGGGTTCGGCTCCGGGAAGAGCCACCTGCTCACTCACCTGGCCTCGCTGGCGATGTCGTCGGGCTTCGTCGCCTCCACGGTCGTGATCAGCAAGGAGACGCCGCTGTATGACCCGGCCAAGACGTACCGGGCCGCGATCGAGTCGGCCCTGGGCCCGGGCCGGGAGCATGGCGTGCTCGCCGATGCCGCGGCGGAGCTTGACCCCGATACCCCGCGCTACGCGGAGTTCTCCCGGTGGGTGAACTCGCAGGCGGCGGAGATGGACGAGCGGTTCGCGGCGAGCCTGCTCTGCCACGAGCGGTTGCGCGCCGGGAACGTGGCCGGGGCCGACGAGACGGTCGACGGGCTGGTGCGGTTCTGGGCGGGCGAGCCGCTCCGGCTCGGCGACCTGCGCCGCGCGCTGAAGTCGGTCGGGGCGGCCGGCCTGTACGAGTTCCGGCCGGTGCCGGCGGCGGAGCTGGCCAGGCAGCGCTTCCGGTTCGCCGCGCGCATGATGCGCGCCGCCGGCCGGGCGGGCTGGGTGATCCTCTTCGACGAGGTCGAGCTCATCGGCCGGTACTCGCTGCTGCAGCGCGGCCGTTCCTACGCCGAGGTGGCCAGGTGGCTGGACGGCAGCGGCGCCCCCGCGGACGGGGCGCTGCCGCTGATCCCGGTCCTGGCGATGACCGACGACTTCGAGGAGGCGGTGCTCGTCGGCAAGGGCGACCGGCAGGGCCTCCCGGCGAGGCTGCGCTCGAAGGGGACTCCCGCCTGGGACGAGTCCGCCGCCCTCGCCGAGGCCGGCATGCGCCACATCGAGCAGGACATGGTGCAGCTCGCCCAGCCCGACGACGCCGAGCTCGACCGCGCCTACGCCATCCTCAAGCGGCTGCACGGCGAGGCGTTCGGCTGGTCGCCTCCGGACGTGCCCGGACTGGAGCGGCTCGGCGCGACTCGGATGCGGCAGTACGTGCGCGCGTGGATCAACGAGTGGGATCTCGTGCGCCTGGATCCGCTGTTCCGGCCGCAGACCGAGGTGGTCCAGCTCGCCGCTGACTACACCGAGGACGCCGCGCTGGAGGACAGCGCCCAGGAGGATGCCGGCCCGGGCTGGGCGGCGCCGGACGGGGCGCCACAGGACAGTGCCAGCGGCGGGGCGGATCCAGGCGGCGGCGCAGCCCTGCGGGAGCCCGGCGCCTGGCGGACGGGCTAGCGCCCGGCGGGCAGGCCAGGGCGGGAGATCGTCACGGCTTCACCGCGACCGCGCACAGCGTGTACCCGGGCTGGCCGGCCGGCTCCACCGATCCGGCGCCCAGGATCCATCGCTTCGCCTCGCTGATGCCGGGGGGGACCAGCTCCAGGCCCTCGAGCCACGCCGTGAAATCCGCGGCTCCATGGTTGTAGTACGGCTGGGACGGGAACGCGGCGCACATCTTCTCGTGCAGAGCCAGATCCTCGTAGTGTCCCACCGACACCACCAGCCACGACCCGGGGACCACCCGGGATGCGTACCCGGCCACCACCTCCCTGGCGGACGCCGTGTCGAGGAAGTGCAGCACAGCGGCGAGGATCACGCACGCCGGCCGATGGGGGTCGATCACCCGCAGGACGTCCGGATGCGCGAGCACCTCGCCCGGCCGGGTCAGATCCGCCTCGGCCGCGGCCAGGCCCGGCCCGCTGGCCAGCAGCGCCCGGGCGTGCACCGCCGCCACCTGGTCCAGGTCCACGTAGCAGACCCGGGCATCGGGGATCACCGCCCGGGCCGCCTCGTGCACCGACGGCCGGGCGGGCAGGCCGGAACCGAGGTCCAGGAACTGGCCGATGCCGGCCGACGCGGCCCGGGCGACGGCGGCCCGGACGAACGCCCGGTTGTCGCGCACCATCCCCACCAGAGCCGGGTTGATCTTCGCCATGCGGGCGGCGACCGCCCGGTCCGCGGCGAAGTTGTCCTTGCCGCCCAGCCACCAGTCGTAGACGCGGGCGATGCTCGGCCGGGAGGAGTCCAGCTCCGGGATCTCAGGTCCGCTCGTCATGACGCCATCATCGCGCGCGCCCGGGCCGGACGCCAACGCTGGCCCGCGCCCGGCGCGGGCCAGCGTTGGGATGCGCCGTCAGCGGGCCAGCTGCCCGTGCGGCCGGTGCCCGCCGGCGCCGCGCTTGAGCCCGCCGCGGGTGGAGATGTGCAGCAGCGCGTAGAGCGGGCAGAACCCGGTCACCGCGGTGATCACCAGGATCCCCGCCACCACGAGCACGATCACGCCGCCGGCGGTGCCGTACCCCAGCACGGCCGCCAGCCACCAGCCGAGCGCGGCGAGGGCCACCCTCAGCAGCCTGTCCGGCCAGCCCTCATTCCTCCCCATGGCTTACCTCCTGTGCGTTCGTCCGCGTCCCGATGTCCGCGCCAACCTCCGCCGGCGGCCGGCGATGCCCGCCAATGTGCCCCTGTTGCCGGGTCCATCGGCCCCGATCCGCAGGGACGACCGGCCCGGACCCGCCGGTCGCCGCTGCGCCCCCGGCGCGGCGGGCCGGCGCGCACCCGCCCGCGCGCCCGGACCTGGCGCGGAAGGCCCCGCCCCTGCGGAAGGTCCCGCTCGCTGGTGACCGGTGACCCTGTGCGCGCCGGCCCCGGCCGGCCAGCCTGGGATCCGAATGACGTCACCGGCCCGGCGGCGCGCGGCCGGGCCGCGGAGGGATCGGGCATCGCAATGACCGACACGCAGACCAGCCTGCCGGGCCGCCTGGCCGCCGTGCCCGGGGGCGAGGCGGAGACCGCAGTCCGGGCGGACGCCCTCTCCAAGCGGTATGGCGACGTGACGGCCGTCCGGGAGGTGTCGTTCTCGATCCGGCGCGGCGAGGTGTTCGCGTTCCTTGGGCCGAACGGGGCCGGCAAGACCACGACGGTGCGGATGCTGTGCACGCTGGCCCGCCCCAGCGCCGGCCGGGCCAGCGTGGCGGGCTTCGACGTCGCCCGGCAGCCGAGGGCGGTGCGGCGCCGCATCGGGCTGGTGTTCCAGGAGCAGACGCTGGACGACCGGCTCACCGCCGAGCAGAACCTGCGCTTCCACGCCGTGCTCTACCACGTTCCCCGCGCCCAGGTGCGGCAGCGGATCGACCGGGCGCTGGAGCTGGTGGCGCTGGCCGACCGCCGGCATGACCTGGTGTCCACCTTCTCCGGCGGGATGGCGCGGCGGCTGGAGATCGCGCGCGGGATGCTGCACACCCCGGCGGTGCTGTTCCTGGACGAGCCGACCGTCGGGCTGGATCCGCAGACCCGCGCGCTGGTGTGGGAGGACGTGCTGCGGATGCGCCGCGAGGAGCAGGTGACGATCTTCCTCACCACCCACTACATGGACGAGGCCGAGTACGCCGACCGGCTGGCCATCATCGACTACGGGCGGATCGTGGCCACCGGCACGCCCGATGAGCTCAAGCGCCAGGTCGGCGCCGACACCGTGGAGCTGGTCACCAGCGACGACGCGGCCGCGGCCCGGCGGCTCGCCGCCGCCGGCTTCCGGGTGCGCTCCGGCGAGGAGCACCTGGTCGTGTTCGCCGAGGACGGCGAGGGGCTCGTGCCGGGCCTGATCGAGGCTGCCGGGGTGCGGGTGCGCAGCGTGCACGTGCACCGGCCCACGCTGGATGACGTGTTCCTGCACTACACGGGTCGTCAGATCCGGGACGAGCCCGCCGGGCGGGCGCTGCCCATGATGGCCCGGGCGCGCACCGCCCGGCGTTAGGAGGACCGATGGCAGCGATCGCCCTGGGCCAGCCCGGCGGGCGGCTGGCGGACGAGCGGGAGAGCCTGCGGGAGGACCTGCGCACGACCGGGATGGTGTGGGAACGGGAGATCATCCGGTTCTTCCGCACGAGGGCGCGCATCCTGTCCAGCTTCATCCAGCCGGTCCTGTTCCTGTTCGTCCTCGGCTACGGGATGGGCTCCCTGGTCGGTGCCACCGCCGGGTTCGACTTCAAGAAGTTCCTGTTCCCCGGCATCGTCGCGATGACCGTCATGTCGACTGCGATCTCCTCGGCGATCTCGATCGTGTGGGACCGCGAGTTCGGGTTCCTGCGCGAGATGCTGGTCGCCCCGGTCAGCCGCACCGCGCTGGTGTCCGGCAAGACCCTGGGCGGGGCCAGCATCGCCACCGTCCAGGGCACCATCATGCTGGCCCTGGCCCCGCTCATCGGCGTGCACCTGACCTGGCTCGTGGTGCTGCAGGTGATCGGCATCGAGCTGCTGATGGCGGTCGCGCTGACCGCGTTCGGAGTGTTCGTGGCCAGCCACATCCAGCGGATGGAAGGCTTCTCCGTCGTCATGCAGCTGCTGCTGTTCCCGATGCTCTTCCTGTCCGGTGCCCTGTTCCCCCTGTCCGGCCTGCCCGGCTGGCTGACCGTGCTGACCCGCCTCAACCCCCTCACCTACGCCGTGGCCCCGCTGCGCCAGGTCGTCTTCGCCGCGCAGCACGTGCCGCCGATCGCCGCCGCCCGGTTCTCCGCCGGGGTCACCCTCTTCGGCTACACCCTGCCGGACTCCGTCAACATCGGGATCACCTGCGTGTTCGCGGCCGTGTTCCTCGCCCTGGCCGTCACCGGGTTCGGCGCAGCCGAATGAGCATCGCGCGCCACACGGTCCCCGGGCAGCCGTCCTCGCCGGCCGCCGGGGGGCGGCCGTCCGCGGGGCAGCCGCCCTCGCCCGCCCCCGGGGACCGGCCCTCCGCCAGGCAGCCGGGGCGCCCGGCCGGGGCGCTGGAGCTGTTCCGGGTCTTCTTCCTGATCGGCCTGACCTCGTTCGGCATGGCCATCCTGCAGAACATCCGCTCGGTGCCGGCCAAGCGGGGCTGGCTGTCCCGGGAGGAGATCGACGAGGGCCTGGGGCTGGTGCAGCTGTATCCCGGCGCGATCATGATGGACCTGGTCGCCTACATCGGCTACCGGGCCAGGCGCGTCACCGGCGCCCTCGCCGCGACGGCCGGCTTCATCACCCCGTCCCTGCTGCTGATGCTGGCGCTGTCGTGGGCGTACCAGCGCTACGGCGCCGTCCCCGGGGTCCGCCAGCTGGTGACCGGCCTGGACGCGGTCGTGGTCGGGGTGGTGGCCAGCATCGCCCTGGACTTCGCCGCCCAGCACGCCCGCGGGCGGCTGGAGGCGGCGCTCGCGGTCGCGGCGTTCGCGGCCGGCGTGGCCGGGGTCAATGCGCTGTGGGCCGTCCTGGCTGCCCTGGCCGCCGGCGCGCTGTGGCTCCGTGGCCGCCGCGAGGACCGGGCGGCGCCGGACCCCGGACGGGAGCCGATCTCCCGGCGAGCCCTTGCCTGGTCGCTGGTCCCGGCCGTGGTGGTGGCCGCCGGGGCGGCCGCGGCCGCCCTGGCCACCGGGGCCACCGCCGCGCTCACCGCCGACATGGCCAAGATCGGCACCGTGGCGTTCGGCAACGGCGCCACCATCCTGCCGGTCCTCCAGCAGGACGCGGTCGGCGCCCACCACTGGGTCACCGCGCAGGCCTTCGGGGTGGGCATCGCGTTCGGGCAGATCACCCCCGGGCCGTTCCTGATCACCGCGGCATTCGTCGGCTTCAGCGTCGCCGGCTGGTGGGGCGGCGTGCTGGCCGCGGTCGCGATCTTCGCCCCCAGCGTGGCGATGACCACGGTGGCCGCCGAGATCTACCCGTACCTGCGCAGGCTCACCTGGGTCCGGGGAGCCATCCGCGGAATCATGGCCGCGTTCACCGGCCTGCTCGCCACCGTGGTCATCACGCTGGGCCACCACCTCGCCGGGGCGCCGGCGGCCCTCGCACTGGCCGCCGGCGCCCTGGCCGCCGTCCGCGTCTTCCGATGGAACATGCTGATCGTCTTCGGTGCGGGGCTCGCCGCCTGGGCCGGCTACCTGGCGCTCACGGGAGCGATCTGACCGGGCTGCCGGCCGGCCCGCGGCCGGCGGCATCGTCAGGCGCTGCCAGGAGGACATTGCCAACCCGCGGTCCAGGGGACAGGGCGGGATGTAACGTCGGCCCATGGCCGCGCCCCTCGTTCCAGTCATCACTGCCGAGCTCGCCGATGCCGCGCTCTCCTGCCAGGCGCTGGAGCGCGCCCGCGGGCTTGCCGACTGGGTCGGCGTCGGAAAGCAGCTGACCGCCCTCCGCGTGCTGCGGCCGGGCGACGCCGTCCTGGCCTGCCGCCACCTGGGCATCGACGTGCCCGGGCCGCGGCTGCGCAGCGCCCGCGAGTGGCTGAGGTTGCAGGGGGAGGAGGTGGCCGAGGATCCGGCGGGCGCGCCGTGGCTGGCGGTCGAGGCGATGAGCCTCATGATGGACCTGCTGGCCGGCCAGGTCCCCCCGTTCCTGCTGCGCGCCCTGCTCGCCGAGCAGGTCGGCGAGGACGTCGATGAGGTGCCGTCGCTGATGCTCGCCTCGGGCCACCCGCGCGCGGCGGACGTCGCCGCCCTGCTGACGGGCCGCCCGGTCCTGGCGGCCACCGACAGCGCGCCGCGCCCGGGACGGGGCCATGAGGGCTCGCCCCGGCCGCGGCGGACCGGCCAGCCCGCCGGCTCGCCGGTCCAGGGGTGCGCGGCCGGCCCGGCCCCGCGCCCCCCGGCCGTGCGAGCGCCCGGGCCTTGACGCGAGACGGCGCCAACCGGAGCAAGGGGCCGGAAGCCTCTCCCGCCAGGGCCCTGGGTCCCTTGCCCGGGCGGTCATGGCCAGCGAAGCTTCGGACATCACCGAGCTGACGGGAGGCCGCCGATGAGTCGCGTGGTGATTCTGGGCGCGGGAATCTCCGGCCACACCGCCGCGGCCTATGCCAGGAAGTGGCTGGGCCGGGACGACACCGTGACGGTGGTCTCCCCGGAGGAGACCTACAACTGGATCCCGTCCAACATCTGGGTCGGCGTGGGCCTGATGACGCCGGGCCAGGTGACCTTCCCGCTCGCGCCCGTCTACGAGCGCCGCGGGATCGAGTTCAGGCAGGCCTGGGGCCGTGAGATCCACCCGGATGGCGACACCGCCCACCCGGGCCCGTACGTGGTCATCGAGACGGCCTCCGGCCAGGCCGAGAAGGTCCCGTACGATTTCCTGATCAACGCCACCGGGCCCCGGCTGCGCTTCGACATGACCGAAGGGCTGGGCCCGGACCGGAACAGCCTGTCGGTGTGCACGCCCGGGCACGCGGTCCAGGCTGCCGCCGCGCTCGACGAGGCGGTCGAGCGGATGCGCCGCGGCCAGCGGCAGCGCTTCCTGGTCGGCGTCGGTCACGGCACCAGCACGTGCGAGGGCGCGGCGTTCGAGTACGTCGTCAACCTCGAATTCGAGCTGCGCGCCCGCAAGGTGCGGGACAAGGCGGAGATCGTGTGGATCACCAACGAGTACGAGCTCGGCGACTTCGGCATGGCCGGCATGCACCTGAAGCGGGGCGGCTACGTCGTGCCCAGCAGCTTGTTCACCGAATCGCTATTCGCCGAGCGGGGCATCGACTGGATCACCCGCGCTCACGTGAGCAAGGTCGACAAGGACCGGGTCCACTATGAGACCCTGGACGGGGCGCAGCGGGAGCAGGAGTTCGACTTCGCCATGCTGCTGCCGCCGTTCTCCGGCGTGGGCCTGCGGGCGTACGGCCGCGACGGCGGCGACATCACCGACCGCCTGTTCCTGCCCAACGGCTTCATGCGGGTCGACGCGGACTACACCGCCAAGCCGCCTGGGCAATGGGCGGCCGGCGACTGGCCGCGCACCTACCAGTCACCGGCCTACCCGAACATCTTCGCGGCCGGGATCGCGTTCGCCCCGCCGCACGCGATCTCGACCCCGCACACCAGCCCGAACGGCACGCTCATCGCCCCGGCGCCGCCGCGCACCGGGATGCCCTCGGCCGAGATCGGCAAGGCCGTCGCGGCCAGCGTCGCCGACATGGCCCGCGGCGCCGCGGGGCCGACCCGCTCGGCGTCGATGGCCGAGATGGGCGCGGCGTGCGTGGCCTCCGCCGGCGCCCACCTGCTCACCGGCACCGCCGCGTCGATGACCGTGTACCCGATCGTCCCGGACTACTCCCGCTACCCCCTGTACGGGCGCGACCTGAGCCGGACGTTCGGCGAGATCGGGCTGGCCGGGCACTGGATCAAGATCTTGCTGCACCACATGTTCCTGTACAAGGCCAGGCTCCGCCCTGGCTGGGCCCTCATCCCGGAGTGACCGCCATGGCCGTTCCCGACCCTCCAGCCGGGCCGCCCGCTCAGCAGCCAGGAACCGGATCCGCGAGGGTGACCGCCGGCACCGCGCCGTACGTCACCCGGCCGACCCGCTGGACCCTCTTCGCCCGGACGTTCGTTCCCTGGCAGCTGTGGCGGTTCGCCCGCATCAACCTCAAGATGATCCGGATGATCCGCAGCGCCCACCGCTGACGGCCGTCTCGAGCCCCGCGCCGGGCGCGGGGGATGGGGGATCCTGCGGGCCACGAACGCCGGCTCCTCATGGAGCCTGATCGCAGCCAGCGGGCCCAGGCGGCTCAGCCGAGCCGCCCGTCCTGGCCATCGGACCTCCTCCCCGTGCCGGCGTGATCCAGTCGCGGCTCCGGGCGGCCGCCCCGCCAGGGTCATCCGTCACCGTCGCCGCAGCCTTCCCGCCCGGCCTGGCCGCCGAGCCGGGGCGGCGGGCCGGGGCGGCGGGCCGGGGCGGCGGGCCGGGGCGGCGCCCCCCCCGCTGCCGCGGCGACGGGCCGCGGGCGACGGGCCAGGCGGCCCGCGGAGCGGGCCGGCCGATAGCCTGGGGCGGATGGAACCGGACGACGGCGGGCGGCAGGCCCCGGCCGCGGGCGAACCGCCCGGCCTGGGCTCCCGGCAGCCCGCCCCGGCTGCGGCACCCGCCGGCGGGGGCCTGTCCGGCGACGAGGCAGCCGCCCGCCTGGCCCGGTTCGGGCCGAACGAGATCGCCCCCGAGCGGCGGAGCCGGCTGCGGGCGCTCGCCGGCAAGCTGAACGGGCCGGTGCCGTGGCTGCTTGAGGCGGCGGTCGTCCTGGAGGTCGCGGCCGGCAAGGCGGTGGAGGCGGTGATCATCGCCCTGCTGCTGGCGTTCAACGCGGCGCTGAGCTTCGCGCAGGAGGGCCGGGCGCAGGGGGCGCTGGCGCTGCTGGCGCAGCGGCTGCGGATCCGGGCGCGAGTGCGCCGCGACGGCCGCTGGCAGGTGGTGGACGCGCGCGAGCTCGTCCCGGGCGACGTGGTGCACCTGCGGCTCGGCGACATCGTGCCCGCTGACATCACCGTCGGCGAGGGGACCGTCTCGGCCGACCAGTCGGTGCTGACCGGGGAGTCGGCGGCGGTGGAGGCCGGGCCCGGGGCGCGGTTGTTCGCCGGGTCGCTGCTGCGCCGGGGGGAGGCGACCGGCACGGTGACGGCGACCGGGGTGGCCACCTATTACGGGCGCACCGCCGAACTGGTCCGCACCGCCAGGACCGTCAGCCACCTCGAGCAGACCATCTTCCGGGTGGTGTGGGCGCTGCTGGCCATGGACGGGGCGCTGGTGGTGGCCATCCTGGCCTACGGGCTCGCCACCCGCCTGCCCGTGGCCGAGCTGCTGCCGTTCGTGCTGATCCTGGTGGTTGCCTCGGTGCCGGTCGCGCTGCCGGCGACGTTCACCCTGGCCACGGCCCTGGGCGCGACGACGCTGGCGCGGTCCGGGGTGCTGGTGACCCGCCTGTCGGCGATCGAGGAAGCCGCCGCGATGGACCTGCTGTGCACCGACAAGACCGGGACCATCACCGAGAACTCGCTGTCGGTCGCGGCCGTGCGGTGCTACGGCCGCGCGTCCGACGCCGACGTGCTCGCCCTTGCCGCCGCGGCGTCCGACGAGGCGACCCAGGACCCGATCGACCTGGCGGTGCTGGCGGCGGCGCGGTCGGCTGGGGCGGCGGCCGCCGCGCCCCCCGTCGCGTTCACCCCCTTCGATCCCGCGGCCAAGCGCTCGGAGGCGGTGATCGTGCGCGACGGGCAGCGGGTCCGGGTGGTCAAGGGCGCCCCGCAGGTGGTCGCGGTGCTCGCCGCCGGGCCGCCCGGGGTGAGCGCGGACGTGGCGGCCATGGCCGCGGACGGGACACGGGTGCTGGCGGTCGCCGCCGGCCAGCGGCGGCTGGAGCTCGCGGGACTGGTCGGCCTCGCGGACCCGCCCCGTCCCGACTCGGCCGCCCTGATCGCCCGGCTGTCCGCGCTCGGCATCCGCGTGATCATGGTGACCGGTGATGCAGCGGCCACCGCCGTGGCCATCGCCCGCCGGGTCGGGATCGGCACCCGGACCGGGGACGTCCGGGCCGTGCGGGCCCGGACCGGCGGCGAGCAGCCCGGGACCGGCGGCGGGCGGGCCCGGGCCGCGACGGGCCTGGACTTCGACGTGCTCGCCGGGGTGCTGCCGGAGGACAAGCTCCGCCTGGTCGAGATGGCGCAGCGGGCCGGCCACGTGACCGGCATGACCGGCGACGGGGTGAACGATGCCCCCGCGCTGCGCCGGGCCGAGGTCGGCATCGCCGTCGCCACTGCCACGGACGTCGCCAAGTCCGCCGCCAGCGTCGTGCTCACCGAGCCCGGGCTGGCCAACATCGTGACCGCGGTGGAGGCGGGCAGGCGCGTCTACCAGCGGATGCTCACCTACACCCTCAACAAGATCGTCAAGACGTTCCAGGTGGCGCTCTTCCTCGGCCTCGGGCTGCTGGTCACCGGGCAGTTCGTCACCACGCCCCGGCTGGTGCTGCTGCTGCTGTTCGCCAACGACTTCGTGACGATGTCGATCGCCACCGACAATGTCGGCTACTCCCCTCGCCCCGACAGGTGGCGGGTGACCTCGCTGTCGCTGACCGCCCTGGGCATCGCCGTGCCCTGGCTCGCGGTGTCGTTCGCCACCTTCTACGTGGGCCGCTACGCGCTTGGCCTCGGCCTGGCAGCGACCCAGACGCTGGTGTTCGTGATGCTGGTCGCCACCGGCCAGGCCACCGTCTACCTCGTCCGCGAGCGCCGCCACCTGTGGCGGTCGCGCCCCAGCGGCTGGATGCTGTCCGCCACCGCCGCCGACCTGGTGATCGTGACCGCCCTGGCCTCGGCGGGCATCCTGATGGCCGCCATCCCGCTCACCGGCGTCCTGGTGCTGCTCGCCGCCGTCGCCGCCGCCACGATCCTGCTGGACCTGGCCAAGGTCCCGCTGCTGCGCCGCCTCCGCCTCACCTGAGGGCGTGCGCCGGACCCGCCGGGCAGGTTCCCGGCCCGGCCTCGCGCGGGGCGCCGGCCAGGGCGCCGGGCAGCTCCCCGCGGGCGCGGATCTGCAGCTTGCGGTACGCGCTCCCCAGGTGGTTCTCCACCGTCTTGACGCTCACGCACAGCGCCTGGGCGATCCCCGCGTTCGTCAGGCCCTGCCCCGCGAGCCGGGCCACGCGTTCCTCTGCGGCAGTGAGGGCGCCGGGGCCCTGAACTGCGCGGCGTCGCGGCCTGGCCCCGGCCATCCGCAGCTCGGCGAGGGCCCGGGCGGCCAGCTGCTGCGCGCCGCAGCGATCGGCGAGCTGGAGGCCGGCGGCGAGCGGGGCGCGGGCGCTGACGGGCTGCCGGGCGCGGCGGAGCGCGGCGCCGAGCTCCACCTGGCTCCGGGCTTCCTCCAGCGGGGAGGGGCATCGCCGGGCGTGCGCCACCGCGCGCTGCAGCGAGCCGATCCCGGCCTTGCCGCCCTCGATCAGGCCGGCGACGCGCAGTGCCCGGCTCCGGGCCCGCGGCCAGCCGGCGGCCTCGGCCAGCCGCAGCTCGGCGGCCACCAGTGCCCGGGCCTGCGCGCGGGAGCTGGCGGGAAGCGCCCTGGCCAGGGACGACCGCCACGAGACCAGGACCGGGTTGGTCACGTTCAGCGCGTCGTAGATCGTCCCGGCGGCTCGCAGGTCGGCTGCCGCGCCGGCCAGGCTGCCGGCCAGCGACCGCAGCTGGCCGCGCATCTCGAGCAGGAAGGCCTCGGTCAAGGTGGACTGCCAGCCGGGGCGCAGCGTGATCTCCTCCACCGCCGCCGCCAGGTCGGCCAGCCCCGGCCTTTCCGCCAGGGCGTCGAGGCCGAAGCGCAGGACCGACACCAGCGCGAGCATGTCCCCGCCCTCCCGGGCGGCCTCGGCCGCCACCCGCAGATCGGCCTCGGCCGCGGCCAGGTCCCCCGCCTGCGTGGCAAGCCACGCGCGGCACGCGAGTGCCTGAAGGCGCCCGCGGGCCGACCCCCGCCGGCCGGCGTCCCTGAGCATCTCGCCGACCAGCTCACGCGCCTGCTCGTGCTCTTCGACCAGCAGGAGGGCGCCGACGGCCTGGGCCAGGGACGGGTCGGCCGGCCCCGCGTCGGCGAGGAACCTCCCGCTGTCGAGCCCCCGGCGGACCAGGCACGCCACCTCCCCGCGGCCGCCCCCCCGCCAGGCGGCGACCGCGGCGAACAGCAGGGCCAGGGGCCTGGCGCCTGGATGGCCTTCCCCGATCATCCGGCGGCGGTCGGCGGCCCGGCGGTCGAAGTCGGCGACGAAGCGGCTGTCGTAGGCCTCCAGGCCGGCCTGCCTTCTCTCCAGCTGGAGGCGGACCTCGGGGCACCCGTCGGCGAGCTCGCCGATCGCCGAGCGGAGCAGCGGGATCCGCGCCTCCCAGCATCCAGTGGATCCCAGCACGTCCGCGAGGTCACAGGCGATCGAGGCCCGCGTGCGCGCGTCGCGCGCCTCCGCGTGAGCGGCGCGCAGGTGCTCGGCAGCCCGCGGGTCGCGCATCAGGGCTTCCGCCCGGCCGAGCTCGTGGAGCACCCCAGCGCGATCCTGGCAGGCTCGGCTCTCATCGAGGAGCCGGCGCAGGTAGGCCACCGCGCTCTCCGGGGCGCCCCGGGCGATCGCCCTGGCCGCGGCGGCGCGGAGCCGGTCCCGGATATCCCCGGCGGACCTGGGCGCGGTGGCCAGCAGGTGAGCCGCCACCTCCTCGGCGTCGGCGCCCTCCTGGCCGAGCAGCCGCGCGGCGTGCCGGTGGGCCTTGTCCCTGGCACCACCGGGCATCTCCTCGTATATCGCGGCGCGAACGATCGGGTGGGCAAAGCGCAGCGGATGGCGGCCGCGGAGGATCCCGGCGCTGACCAGCTGGTCGACCGCAGTCAGCACGTCATCGTCGGCCAGCCCGGCCAGCGCCGCGACCCGGCCGGCGTCCGCGTGCTGCCCCAGCACCGCGACCGCGCGGGCGACGGCGGCAGCGGGCGCGCCCAGCCGCAGCAGGCGCGACCGGATCGCGCGCGCCACCGTGTCCGGACCGGCCCGGGCTACCCGCCCGGCGGCGGCCGCCGTCGGCCGCACCCCCTCGCGCGCCAGCCAGTCCAGCAGCTCGCGCAGGTAGAACGGCACCCCGCCGGTGGCCTGCAGGCAGGCGCCGGTGAACCTCTCGTCCGGGGGCCCGAGCGCCGATTCCACCAGGAGGGCCGTCGCCTGCCTGCTCAGGGGCCTCGGGCGGAGCACCGTCACGCCGCTCATGCCCGCCAGGTCAGCCACGGTCCCTGGCACCTGGCCGGGCTCCCCGGTCCGGATGGCGACGAGCATCACCACCGGCATGGCCTCGAGCCGAACGGCGACGTGCGACAGGTACCGCTGCGACGGCAGGTCGGCCCAGTGGGCATCGTCGACCACCATCAGCAGCGGGAACCGCTCGGCCAGGTCGGCCGTCAGGGTGAACAGGCCGTGCAGGGCAGCGTAGAGCCGCTCGGGCGCGTGCGCCCCGTGGTCTTCCAGGCATCCGCCGCCCACGACGTCCCAGGCTGCCCGGGCCGCCGCCGAGGACACCTCTGCGGCCCGGCCCCGGCCGACCGCCCGGCGCAGGACGGGCCCGAAGAGCTGGCGGACCACCCCGTAGGAGTAGTCGCGCTCGAGGGGTGAGCCGACCGCCGTCAGGACCGTTGCCCGGCCGGACGCCCGCGCCAGGGCGCAGGCTTGCCCGCACAGGGCGGTCTTGCCGATGCCCGCCGGGCCCTCGGCTACCGCGACCCAGCCCCTGCCCTGGCCGGCAGCGGCGATCGCGGCGCCGATCAGCCCGAGCTCCTCGTCTCGCTCAAGCAGTCCGCCGGCGCCGCCCACGGGGACCAAGCGTAGGCAATCCGGCCGCCTCGCCCGCGGGCTGGCGAAAACATGGGGGTCGCCCCCTCATGACAGGGACCGGCCGGGCCGGCCATCATCCCGCCCTGGAACCGCCCGATCGACGCCGAGAGGTGAGGCAAGCGTGAGCAGGCACCGCCGCCGGGCAGCCGGGGCCGCGCTGGCCGTCACGGCCGCCCTGATCGCTGGATGCGCGGGAACGTCCGGCCCTGCCTCCCCGGCAGCCGGCCCGGCTGGCAGCGGTGCCGCTCACGGCGGCTCGGCCGCGCCGGCCACCGGCGCGCCGCAGGCCGGGCCGGTCACGTTCACCGGGACCGTCACCCTCTCCGGTGCCGACACCGCGAGGGGCCGCTTCACCGACACGTCCAGCCGCAAGGACCCGCTCGGCAACGTGTTCGCCAGCTGCCAGGACTGGGCCAGGCACCTCATCAACGGCGCGCCGGACGCCGGGGTGGACTTCGTCAATCCCGGCCCGCAGGCACCCGTCGGCGGCCGGGACATCGGCGTCGCCTTCCTGATCCAGGGATACGGCGGGCCGGGCACCTACACCCAGAAGTCACCGGGGATCAGGGCCGAGATCTCCGATGGGCTCGACAGCTTCGGGAACCCCTCGAGCTTCGTGATCGTGGTGAATCCCGACGGCAGCGGTCACCTGACCTTCACCGGCGCCTCCGGCGTCAACGGCACTAGCCCTGCCAAGAAGGTGTCGGGGTCCCTCATCTGGACCTGCCGGTGAGAGCCGGCGCGCCGCGGCCATGGCGCCCGGCGTGACCACGTCCGCGCGCACGCCGGCGGGCCGCCACGGGCCTGATGCTGGCATCCGCCGCGGCGCTGGCCGTCGCCTGCTCGCCCTTGTCCCCGGCACCTGCCCACGCCCCGGCGGGCAACTGCCGCCCCGGGTCCTGGCCTGCCAGCGCAGTCCAAAGCCCCGGGCGCTGGCGCACCGGGCACGAGCGCACCGGGTGCCCCGTCGGCGCCGTCGACGCCGGCCCAGGCCGGGCCAGGTCCGTGCCCGGTCCGCGACCTGGGGGTGAAGCTGGGACTGAGCCAGGGCACCGCCGGGAGCACCGACCAGGTCATCGACTTCACCAACATCGGCCCCGTGGCCTGCACGCTGCACGGCTACCCGGGCGTGGCGCTCGCAGGCGGCTCGCCGGTCGCCCAGATCGGCGCGGCGGCGGCCGAGGACCCGTCGCCACCGCGGCAGCTGGTCACCATTGCGCCGGGGCAGGTGGCGAACTCGTTGCTCAGGATCGGGCGGGCGGCCAGCCTCCCGCCCTCCGCCTGCGACCTGGCGCCTGCCAGCTACCTGCAGATCTACCCGCCGGACCAGACAACGCCGGTGTACCTCGCCTACCCGGCGACCGCCTGCTCATCCAAGAGGGCAAGCATCCTGAGCGTGAGCGTGGTCATGCCCGGCCCGGGCGGCTGAGCGAGGACGCCGCCGTTCCCGCCCCGGCGCGGCCGGACCCGCCCGCCGGGGATGCCCGCCACGGAGGCGGTCACCATCGCGCCACCGTGACCACGCCCGAGGGCACGGCCTGCCAGCATGCGAAGCCCGCGGCCGGGTCCTCACCATCGCGGGCGGCCTCGGGCACCGGGGCGTCGCCGGGACGCTGCCGCAGGACCGACCGGGCCGCCCGCACCCGCAGGCCAGCGGCGTTCACCGCGGCGAGGGTCCGGTCGCGGGTCAGGAAGCGGGCCGCCGAGTAGAACGGATGGCCGGCGGCGCCCTTGCGCTGGTAGAAGCGGCCCCAGGCCGAATCGGCGAACACCTCGCCCAGCACGACCGCGCCGTCGTCGCGGATCACCCGGCGGGCCTCGGCGAGCAGCGCGGCAGGATCGTCGGCGAAGCAGACCGTGACCACGATCAGCACCGCGCCGAGGGCGCCGGAGCGGAACGGCAGCCGCTCACCGACTCCCCGGACCACGGCGACGCCGCGGGAGCGGGCCAGGGCCAGCGGCACGGCGGCCGGGTCGAGGCCCACGTCCACCCCGAGCGCCTGCGCGAACCGGCCGCTGCCCACTCCGACCTCCGCCCACGGCCGGGGCAGGCCGGCCAGCAGCGGCCTCAGGCACGCCACCTCCGCGGGGAACACCACCGCTCCCGCCGGTCCCTCGTACCAGGCGTCGTACCGCCCCGCCAGGCGATCGAACAGCTTCGCCGTGCTCATGACACGTCATAGTCTCCCGGGCGAGGCGCGCTCCCGCCATGGCCGGACGTCCCGCCGCCGCGACGCGCCACCGCCAGGGCGCGGCAGCTGACCGATGCCGCGCGGGAACGTGACATTCGGCTCTGGGCCGGCCCGGTGACCGGGGCGCAGCCTGGGAGCACGCGCCCGCTCCCGCGCCTGCGGCGGCGGGCCGCCGGGGCGGGCGCCACGGGCGCCGGGATGCGAGCGGGCGATGATGGCGGGACAGGACACCTGGCGGGCGGCGGGCCGGAACCGGTACGCGGACCTGCTGCGGGTCGCCGCCATCGCGGGCGTGGTCCTCGGCCACTGGCTGCTGGTCAGCATCACCTACGGCAACGGGCGGCTGTCGGGGCGCGATGCCCTGCTGTACGTGAGCTGGGGGCGCTGGGTCACCTGGCTCTTCCAGGTGATGCCGGTGTTCTTCCTCGTGGGCGGGTATGCCAACGCGGTGTCGTGGGCGGCGCACCACCAGCAGGGTCTGACGTGGACGGCGTGGGTGCGGCGGCGGGCCATGCGGCTGCTGTGGCCGGCGACCGGGTACGTGACGGTGGCCGCGCTCGCCGCCGCCGGGGCGCGGGCGGCCGGGGTCCCCGCCGGCGAGCTGGCCGAGGCCGGCTGGCTGGCCGGGCTGCACCTGTGGTTCCTCCCCGTCTACCTGCTGCTGATCGCGCTGACGCCGGCGCTGCTGGCCGCCCACCGGCGGTGGGGGCTGGCGGTCCCGGCCGTGATGGCCGCCGGGGCGGCCGCCGTCGACGTCGGCTCGGTCGGCTGCCGGCTGCCGCTGATCGGCTTCGTCAACTACCTGATGGTCTGGGGCTCGATCCACCAGTGGGGGTTCGCCTGGCAGGACGCGACGCTGACCCGGGCCCGGTGGCGCCCGTGGGCGCTGGCTGCGGGCGGCGGCGGGGCGCTCGCCGGGCTCCTGGCCTGGGGCCCGTTCCCGGTGGACATGATCGGAGCGGGGGAGCGGATCGGCAACACCACCCCGCCGTCGGTCGCGCTGCTGGCCTTCGCCGCCGCGCAGGCGGGCCTGCTGCTGGCGGCCGAGCCTGCCCTCACCCGGCTGCTGGCCCGCCCTGCCTGGTGGCGGCAGGTCAGCCGCCTCAACCCCCTGGTGATGAACACCTACCTGTGGCACATGGCGCCGGTGATCGTGATCGCCGTCGCGTTCTACCCCACCGGGGTGATGCCGCAGCCGTCCGTCGGCACGCCGCTGTGGTGGGCGCTGCGGCCCGCGTGGTTCGCCTTGCTGGCCGCCGTGCTGGTCCCGCTCGTGCTCGGGATCACCCGGGCGGAGCGGCCGCTGGCCCGGCTGCCGGCCGGGGTCGGCCCGGCCGGGCCCTGGTCCCCGGTGCTACTCGCCGGGGGCCTGGCCGCGGCCTCGGCCGCCCTCGCCCGGATCGCCATCGCGGGATTCGCCCCCGGCGGCCATGCTCCGGTGTCGGTCCTGGCGGCATACGCGGGCGGCGTGCTGCTGGCCTTCGCCTCCGGCCGCGCCGGCGCGGGGCGATCCCGGCGCGCCCCTGTCCCGCCGCCCCGCGCCCCCATCCCGCCGCCCCGCGCCGGCGTGGTCGGCGCCGGGCCGGCGCCGCCGCGGCGATCCGGCCGCCCGCCGGTCGCGTCCCGGGAAGGCAAGGAGGGACCGTGATGACGCGCTTCATCGACGACGGCGCGCGCGCCGAGCTGGAGCCGGCGCTGGGCGCGCTGGCCCGCCCGGTGCGGCTGGTCATGTTCACCCAGGAGCATGCCTGCGGCCCGTGCCGCGAGCAGCGCCAGCTGCTGGAGGAGCTCGCCGGGCTGTCCGGCAGGATCACGCTCGAGGTGCACGACCTGCTGGCCGATGCCGCCCTGGCCCGCTCCTACCGGGTCAGCCGGGTTCCCGTCACCGCCGTCGTCGCGGACCAGGACCCGGGGATCCGGTTCGTGGGCGTCACGCTGGGCTACGAGTTCGGCTCGCTGATCCAGGCGATCACCATGGTGGCCTCGGGCGACAGCGGCCTGGAGCCGGAGCTGGAGCGCTGGGCGAGCCTGATCACCGAGCCGCTGCACCTGGAGGTCATGGTCACCCTCACCTGCCCCTACTGCCCGCGGATGGTGCACCTGGCCCATCAGCTGGCGATCGCGAACCCGCTGATCTTCTCCGAGATGGTCGACGCGGCCGAGTTCCCGGACCTGGCCCAGCGCTACCGGGTGTCCGGGGTGCCCCGCACGGTCATCAACGAGCGGCCGGCGTTCGAAGGGGCGCTGCCGGCCGCGGACGCGATCCTGGAGATCCTCAAGGCCGCCAGCCCGGGGGCCTACGAGCAGGTGGACGCGCAGCTGCGCGCCGCCCGGGGCGAGCGGAAGGTCCAGCCGCTGGATCCCAGTCACCGCTACGACGTGCTGATCGTCGGGGCGGGCCCGGCGGCCCTGTCCGCCGCGATCTACGCGGCCCGCAAGGACCTCGACGTGGCGCTCATCGGCGATCACCCGGGCGGGCAGATCACCGACACGGCCCTGGTCGAGAACTGGCTGGGCGTCCCGCAGGTCGGCGGGCTCGACCTGGCGCAGGCGTTCCGCGAGCACGCCGAGCGCCACCGGGTCGCCCAGGCCCTGCATGCCACGGTGACCCGGGTCGACGCCCGCGACGGCGCCTTCGCCGTCACGACCGCGGACGGCGCCTCCTACCGCGCCTCCGCCGTGATCTACGCCGCGGGCGCCCGCTACCGCTCGCTGGGCGTCCCGGGCGAGAGCCGGTTCCTCGGGCACGGCATCTCCTTCTGCGCCACCTGCGACGCGCCGCTGCTCGCGGGCAAGCGAGTCGCGATCGTCGGCGGCGGCAACTCCGCGTTCACCGCGGCCCGTGACCTGCTGCCGTTCGCCGAGGAGATCCACCTGATCAACATCTTGCCCGGCTGGCAGGCCGACCCGGTGCTGGTCGCCCAGGTCACCACCGATCGCCGGGTCGCCCTGCACCCGGCCACCGAGGTCCGCGAGTTCCTCGGTGGTGACCGCCTCGAGGGCGTCCGGCTGCGGGCCACCGACGGCGGCGACCGGTTCGACCTGGCGATCGACGGGGCGTTCCTGGAGATCGGGCTCACCCCCGCGGCCGGGCCGGTCGCCCACCTGCTGGCCCTGACCAGCGCCGGCGAGATCCCGGTCGGCCGCGACCAGGGCACCGCCGTCCCCGGCCTGTTCGCCGCCGGGGACGTCACCGACGAGCCCGGCAAGCAGATCGTCACCGCAGCCGCCGCAGGCGCCAAGGCCGCGCTGGCCGTCGACCGCTACCTGCTGAATCACCGCCCCCGGGCCGCGGCGGCCGTGCCGCCCCGGCCCCGCGCGCGGGGCGAGGCCGGCCGGCCAGGCGCGCGGAGGTGACCTTGGGCACTACCGCCGGGCGTGGGCCGGGGCGGAGGATGAGCGGGTCGGAACGAGAATGCGAAGTGCGGGGGATGCGATGCGCGCCTACCAGATGACCGGGTGGCAGCGGCCACCGGAGTTCCGCGAGGTCGAGGTTCCCGAGCCGGGGCCAGGCCAGGTGCTGATCAAGGTGGCCGGGGCCGGCGCGTGCCACTCCGACCTGCACCTGATGGAGTGGCCCGAGGGAGCGTTCAACTTCCCGCTGCCGTTCACGCTCGGCCACGAGAACACCGGCTGGGTGGAGCGGCTCGGCGCGGGGGTGACCGGCCTGGAGCCCGGGGAGCCGGTCGCGGTGTACGGGCCGTGGGGCTGCGGCCGCTGCCGTGCCTGCCGGCTGTCACGGGAGAACTTCTGCGAGAACGCCGCCGAGCTCGGCGCGATGGGCGGCGGCCTGGGCCGCGACGGCGGCTTCGCCCCCTACATGCTGATCCCCGCCGCCCGGCTGCTGGTGCCGCTCGGGGACCTGGACCCGGTCGAGGCGGCACCGCTGACCGACGCGGGGCTCACCCCGTACCACGCGATCAAGCGCAACCTGCGCCGGCTCGTGCCCGGGACGTCGGTCGCGGTGATCGGCGCCGGAGGGCTGGGGCACATGGCGGTGCAGATCGCGCGGGCGATCAGCGGCGCGCAGGTGATCGCCGTCGACATCGACGACGCCAAGCTGGCGCTGGCGCGGGAGGTCGGCGCCGACCACGCGGTGCTGTCCGGGCCGGATGCCGCAGCCGCGATCCGTGACCTCACCCGCGGGCGCGGCGTCATGGTCGTCCTCGACTTCGTCGGCACCGAGGCGACCATGGCGCTCGGGGCCGCCGTGGTCCGCCCGGAGGGGGAGGTGACCGTCGTCGGCCTGGCCGGCGGCACGCTCGGCTTCCGCTTCGGCGCCATGCCCTTCGACAGCGCGATCACCGTCCCGTACTGGGGCAGCGCGGTGGAGCTGATGGAGGTCCTCGACCTGGCCCGTGCCGGGCGGATCCGGGCGCGCGTGGAGCGGTTCCCGCTCAGCCAGGTCGCTGACGCCTACGCCCGGCTCCGCGAGGGCAAGATCGACGGCCGGGCCGTCATCACCCCGCAGGTGCCCTGACCGCCGATCCGTGCCCGCCAGGGCGAGGCCGGTCCGCGCCCGGCGGCGCGGGAACCCGGGCGAGGCCGGTCCGCGCCCGGCGGCGCGGGAACCCGGGCGAGGCCGGTCCGCGCCCGGCGCGGGAGCCGGAACGCGCGGGGGTCAGAACTCGCAGGCGTGCGCGCCGCAGCCGCCGCTGTAGGCGCCGCGGATCCGCACCGCGGCGCCGGCGCCCGCTCCCGGGTCGTCCGCGACGGTGAGGACCTGGCCGGGGCGGGAGCCGTAGCGGTAGACGGTGATGCCCTTCACCCCGGCGCGCCAGGCCGCGAGGTAGATCCCCTGCACGTCGCCCGGGGTGGCGCTGGCGGGCAGGTTGATGGTCTTGGCCACGGCCGCGTCCACGTGCCGCTGCGCGGCGGCCTGCATGCGCAGGTGCCACCGCGGCGCGATGTCCAGCGCGGTCACGAACGCCGCGCGCACGTCCGCGGGGACGCCTGGGACCTGCCGCGCGCTGCCGGTACGGGAGATCTCGGCCATCAGTGCCGCCGAGTAGAACCCCCGGTCCCGCGCCAGGCGCTCGAACCGCGGGTTCGCCTCGGTGATCTGGCGGCCGAGGATGTGCCGGGTGTAGGCGAGCGCGAACATCGGCTCGATCCCCGAGGTGGTGCCGGCGATCAGCGAGATCGTGCCGGTGGGGGCGACCGACGTCAGCTGGGCGTTGCGCAGCGGCCCGATGCCGCGGCCGGGATAGATGCTGCGCTCGTACAGCGGGAACGGGCCGCGCTCGGCGGCAAGGGCCGCCGAGGCGCGGCGAGCCTCCTGCCTGATCACCCGGAAGACCCGGCCGGCCAGGGCGATCGCCGCCGGGGAATCGTACGGGATGCCCAGCGCGGCCAGCATCTCGGCGAGCCCCATCACCCCGAGGCCCACCTTGCGCGCCGCCCTGGCCGGGCCCTCCAGCTCGGGCACCGGGTAGCGGCTGACCTCGATCACGTCGTCGAGGAACCGGACCGCCAGCGCCACCGCCGGGCGCAGGCGGGCGAAGTCCACCCGCCGGCCGGTGATGAAGCGGGCCAGGTTCAGCGAGCCCAGGTCGCATGACTCATACGGCCGCAGCGGCACCTCCCCGCAGGGGTTGGTGGCCTCGATCCGCCCCAGCGAGGGAAGCGGGTTCGCGGCATTGATGCGGTCGGTGAACAGCAGGCCGGGATCCCCGCCCGCCCAGGCGGCCTCGCAGATCGCCTCGAACAGCCCGGCCGCCGCCACCTGGCCCGCGACCCGGCCGGTGCGGGGGTTAACCAGGCGATGGCGGCCGCCCGTGGCCACCGCCCGCATGAACCGGCCGGTGACGGCGACCGACAGGTTGAAGTGCTCCAGGCCCCCGTCGCGCTTGGCCGCGATGAACTCGGCGATGTCCGGGTGGGAGACGTCGAGCACGGCCATGGACGCGCCGCGGCGCCGCCCGCCCTGGGCCAGCACCGCGGCGGCGGTGTCGAACACGGCCAGGAACGACACCGGGCCGCTGGCCGTCCCCCTGGTGCTCGCCACCAGGTCGCCCTTCGGCCGCAGGTGCGAGAACGCGTAACCGGTGCCGCCCCCGGCCTGGTGCAGCAGCGCCGCATCGCCCAGCGCGCGGAAGATCGAGCCCAGCGAGTCCTCGACCGGCAGCACGACGCAGCCGGACAGCAGCCCCAGGCTGGTGCCGGCGTTCATCAGCGCGGGGGAGTTCGGCAGGAACTCCAGCCGCCGCATGAGCCCCGCGAACGCCTCCGCCCAGCGTCCCGCCGACCCGGGGCGCCAGGTGTCCTCCGCCGCCGCCACGAACGCGGCGGCCCGGTCCATCATCTCCCCGGTCGACTCGGTCACCCGCCCGCGCGAGTCCCGCAGCAGGTACCGCTCCCTCAGGACCGCTGCCGCGCCGAGGCTGAGCTTGAGCTCGTCCCGGATCCCGAGCTGCCGCTTGGCCTCGCGCAGGTCTGCCCGCTGCCGGCGGTAGCCGGCGAAGGCGCGGGCCACTCCCGCCAGGCCGAGCGACGCCAGCGCCCGCTCGACGGCGTCCTGGACATCCTCCACCCCCGGCGCCCGGCGGCCGAACTCCGCCGCCAGCGCGGCGCCCGCCAGGGAGGCCACCTGGGCGGCCAGCGCCGGGTCGCGGAGCCCGGCCTCGCGGCCGGCCCGGGCGACCGCCGCCTCGATCCGGGCCGCGTCGAACGGAGCGGTCGTCCCGTCCCGGCGGCGCACCCGCCGGGGGGCGGGCGAGGGCGCCGCGCGAGCGCGGCGCCCCGCCCTGGCCGCGGCTGGCCGGCGCATCGTCGCAGCCGCCACGACCGGTAGATTCCCCGGCGCGGGGTGACCGGAACCGCCCGCCCCGGTCCCGGCGCCGCCGCGCGGGTCAGCCAGACACGGCCAGCACGATCAGCGTGACGGCGGCCGCGACCTCGATCATCGCCCCGAAGACGTCACCGGTCACGCCGCCGAGCTTGCGCCGGGCCGCCCGCCCCAGCACCGCCGCCGCCAGCAGGCCGGCGGCCGCCGCCGCGGCGGCGCGCGCGGCCAGCGCTGGCCCGCCGGCCAGCCACCCCGCCGCGGTGACCGCCACCAGCAGCGCGGACCCGGCGGCCGCGCGGGCTGGCGTCGTCGTCGTCGTCCCGGTCACCAGCGCGCCGAACCCGTCCGGGCGCGCGGCGGCCGCGCCGGGGCCGGTTGCCGCCACCACCGCGACCCGGCCGGTCACCGCGGCCGCGGCCAGCGCCGCCGCGCCGGCCGGCCCGGGCAGGACGGCCAGCGAGGTCACCTGCAGCAGCAGGACCAGCAGGAGCGCCGCCGCGCCCATCGGGCCGACGTCCCCCCGGCGCATGATGGCCAGCGCCTCCTCGCGCGGCCGGCGGCTGGCGAGCCCGTCCGCGGTGTCCGCGAGCCCGTCCAGGTGCAACCCGCCGGTGAGCACGGCCAGCACCGCGATGGCCGCCGTCGCGGCCAGCAGCCTGCGGGGGCCCGATGCACCCGCGGCCTCGATGGCGAGCAGGCTCGCCGCGGCCGGGAGCGCCAGCAGCAGGCCAACCGCGGGCAGCCAGAGCACCGCGCGGGCGGCCGTCGCGCCGTCCAGGTCGGTGGCCGGCACCGGAATGATCGTGAACATGGCCACCGCGGCCCGCCAGGCCCGGCGTTCCCGCTCCCGGCTCACCGCAGCCGCTGGGGTATGCCGGCGACGCACAGCCACACCTCGTCGCATTCGCCGGCGATGCGGGCGTTGAGCTCGCCCAGCCGATCGCGGAAGAGGCGGGCCGAGCCGGCGGCCGGTATGATCCCCGACCCGACCTCACTGGTCACCGCGACCACGGTCCGGCTGCTCGCCCGCCACGCATCGAGCAGGGCGTCGATGCGGGCTGCCAGTTCCCTCCCGGCGCCCGGGTTGCCGTCCCACGCGGCGCAGTCGTCCATCACCCGGGCCAGCCAGGCGGACAGGCAGTCGATCAGGACCGGGGCCGGGTCGGCGGCGGCCAGGACCGCGGTCAGGTCCGCGGTCTCGGTGGTCCGCCAGTGCCGCGGGCGGCGCGCCCGGTGCAGCGCGACGCGCGACGCCCACTCGGGGTCGCCCGGCCCGGGCGCCTGCCCGGTGGCGACGTACTCGACCGCCTCGTGGCCGGCCAGGAGGCTCTCGGCGACAGCGGACTTGCCGGACCGGGCTCCGCCGAGCACGAGGATCCTCCGCGGCGGGCTGGAGGCGCGGTCCGGCCCGCGCGGGACGGGCCTGCTGGCGGCCCCGGCCGCGCCGTACCGGGCCACCTCCCCGATCACGACGACCGCAGGGCTGGTGAGGCCGTGGTCGCGCATGGCGCCAGCCAGCCCGGCCAGCGGCGCGGTGACGGCGCGCTGGCCGGGGGTGCAGCCGTCGCTGACGACGGCGGCAGGGGTGCCGGCGGGCATGCCGCCGGCGATCAGCGCGTCCGCTATCTCCGCCAGGTGCTCGGCCGCCATCAGCAGGACCAGCGTCAGCCCGGCGCGGGCCAGCGCCGCCCAGTCGACGGTGCCGCGCGGATCGGACGGGCCCGCGTGCCCCGACACCACCGCGAAGCCCCGGCTCAGGCCGCGATGGGTGACCGGGATGCCTGCGGCCGCCGGAACCGCGACCGCGCTGGTCACGCCGGGCACGATCTCGACCGGCACCCCGGCGGCCCGGCAGGCCTCAGCTTCCTCCATGCCCCGGCCGAATACGAACGGGTCGCCTCCCTTCAGCCGGACCACCGCCCGGCCGGCCCGGGCATGCTCCACCAGCGCCGCGTTGATGGCGTCCTGCCGCGCCGACGGGCCGCCCGGTACCTTCGCCGCGTCGATCAGCAGCACCCCCGGCGGCAGGCAGGCCACCAGCTCACCGGGCGCGAGCCGGTCCGCAACGACGACGTCGGCCTCCCGCAGGCGCTGACGGCCCGCGACGGTGATGAGGTCCGGGTCGCCTGGCCCGGCGCCGACGATCGACACCCGCCCGCCGCGGCCGGAGGCGGCGCGGGCCACGCCGCCGCGGGCGGCCGCCACGGCATCCACGCACAGGTCGCGCAGCGCGGCGGCCCGCCGGGGATCGCGGCCGGTGGTGACGGCGATCGTCGCTCCCCTCACCCGCCCGACCGCTGGCGTCCAGGCCGCCGACGCGCTGGCGTCATCGGCCCGGACGCACCATACCCGCATCCGCTCGGCATCGGCGGCCACGGCGGCGTTGACGGCAGGCTGGCTGGTGCAGGCCACGACGAGCCAGGCACCCTCCAGGTCGGCCGCCTGGTAGCAGCCCCGGCGCACGCCGATGAGCCCGCGGGCCGCCTGATCCGCCAGCGAGGGACTGAGATCCGGCGCCACCACCAGGATCCTCGCGCGGGCCGCCCGCAGGCCCGCCACCCGCCGCACCGCCACCGCTCCGCCGCCCACCACGACGGCCAGCCGGCCGTCCATGCGCAGGCTCAGCGGGTAGGCGGGCGCGCCGGGCCCGCCCGGCGCCATCTCGTCAGCCCCTGGCACCGGACACCCCGGCGCTGCCGAAGGTCGCCACGTCCCGCAGCACCCGGGCCGCCGCGGCGACGATGGGCAGCGCCAGCACGGCCCCCGACCCCTCGCCGAGCCGCATGTCCAGGTCGAGCAGCGGTCGCAGGCCCAGTGCCGCCAGCGCGCGGCCGGCGCCCGGCTCGGTGGACCGGTGGCCGGCCACCAGGTAGTGCACCGCGTCGGGGGAGAACGCCGCCGCCGCGAGCGCGGCGGCGCAGGCGATCACCCCGTCCAGCACGACCGGCACCCGCAGCGCGGCCCCTGCCAGCAGGTACCCGGTGAGCGCGGCGTGCTCCAGCCCTCCGACGGCGGCCAGCACGCCCAGCGGGTCGGCGGGGTCGGGCTGGTGGCGGGCCAGGGCGCGGCGCACCACGTCCACCTTGCGCGCCCAGGTACGGTCATCGGCCCCGGTGCCCCGGCCGGTGACCTCCGCCGGGTCGCCGCCGGTGAAGGCCGCGATCAGCGCGGCCGAGGGGGTGGTGTTGGCGATGCCCATGTCCCCGGTGACCAGGCACCGGTTGCCCGCGGTGAAGAGATCCCTGGCCGTCTCGATCCCCGCCTCGACCGCGCGGCGCGCCTCCTCCCGGCTCATCGCGGGGCCGGCCGTCATGTCGGCGGTGCCGCGGCGCACCTTGCGGGCCAGCAGCCCGGGGGCCGGCGGGAGATCGGCCGCCACCCCGACATCCACCACGCAGACCTCCGCCCCCGCCTGGGCCGCGATCGCGTTCACCACCGCCCCGCCGGCCAGGAAGTTCGCCACCATCTGGGCGGTCACCTCCTGCGGCCACGGCGTCACCCCCTGGGCATGGACGCCGTGGTCGGCGGCGAACACCGCGACCGCCGCCGGCTCGGGCGGCGGCGGCGGGCACGCTCCGGCCATGCCGGCGAGCCGGACGGACAGGTCCTCCAGGTAGCCCAGCGAGCCCGCCGGCTTGGTGAGCTGGGCCTGGCGTTCCCGCGCCGCGTCCGCAGCCGCGCGGTCGGGCGGCCCGATGGCGGCCAGGGTGTCCGCCAGCAGGCTGGCGGGCCCAGCGCCGGGCAGGCCCCGCATCCCCCACCGGCCGTCATGCACCGCCCAGGCCAGCGGGCGCTGCCGCGCCCATCCCGACAGGGCCAGTTCCGGGGCGGGAGGGAACTCCGCGACGTGGCCGACGCACAGGTAGGCCACCACCTGCACGTGGCCCGGCAGGCCGAGCGTGGCGGCGAGCTCGCGTTCGTCGAAGAAGCTCACCCAGCCCACGCCGATGCCCTCGGCCCGGGCGGCGAGCCAGAGGTTCTGCACCGCGCAGGCCACCGAGTACGCGGCGACCTCCGGCTGGGCGTGCCGCCCCAGGACGTGCCGGCCGCCGCGGCCGGGATCGCAGGTCACCACCACGTTGACCGGGGCGTCCAGGATCGCCTCGATCTTGAGCCGGCGGAACGCCTGCGCCCTGGCCGCTGGCAGGGACGCCGCGAAGAGCTCCTGCTGCGCGAGGGCCAGCCGGCGCACCTGCTCACGGACCGCCCGGTCACGCAGGATGAGGAAGTCCCACGGCTGGCTGAGCCCGACGCTGGGCGCCTGGTGCGCGGCCGCCAGGAGCCGGGTCAGCAGGTCATCGCCGACCGGGTCGGGCAGGAACCCGGTGCGGACATCGCGCCTGGCCCCGGCGATCCGGTAGAACGCCTCGACCTCGCTCGCGGGGAACGCATGCGCGGGTTCAGTCATGGAGCACCTCCCGGAGCGACCGGCTGAACGATTCGGAAGTCGCGGGGCCGCGGACGGCGATCCGCAGCCAGTCGGGCCCCAGCCCGGGGAACGTGTCGCCGCGGCGCACGGCGAAGCCCCGGCGGCGCAGCTCGCTCCGCACCCGGGTGCCGTCCGGGACGCGGATCAGGACGAACGGCGCCTGCGGGGCACCGGGCAGCACGACCCCGGGGATCGCCCGCAGCAGCCGGGTGAGATGCGCCCGGTGCTGCTGCGCCTGCCTGGCCGCGGCCGCCGCCTCGGCGACCGCCCGGGGCGAGGAGCAGGCGCACGCCGCAGCGAGGGCCGGGCTGGACACGGCCCACAGCGGCTGCGCCTCCCGCAGCCGCTGCAGCAGCCAGGCCGGGCCCAGCACGTAGCCGACCCGAAGGCCGGCCAGCCCCCAGGTCTTGGTCAGGCTCCGGATCACGAGAAGGCCCGGCATGCCCGGCACCCCGGCCAGGCTCTCGCCCTCGCCCGGCACCGCGTCCATGAAGGCCTCGTCGATCACCACCACCCGGCCCGGCCTGGCCAGCGCCGCCAGGTCGCGCGCGCGGTGCAGCACGGAGGTCGGGTTCGTCGGGTTGCCGATGATCACCAGATCGGCTTCCGGGGGCACCGCCGCGCCGGTCAGCCGGAACCCGCCGCCGGGTGGCAGCACCACGCGGCGCACCCGGTGACCCGCCGCGCGCAGGGCAGCCTCCGGCTCAGTGAACTGGGGGTGCACCACTACCGCGTGCTCGGGCCGCAGCGCCCTGGCGATCAGGACGAACGCCTCAGCCGCCCCGGATGTGAGCAGCACCTCCCCGCGCGGGCGGCGGTGGCGTGCGGCCACCGCGGCGATGGCGGGCGCCGGGTCGGGGTAGGCCGCGAGATGGTCCAGGGTGCGCGCGAGCTCGGCGCGCAGCCAGCCCGGCGGTCCGGCCAGCCGCACGTTGACCGCCAGGTCGGTCAGCCCGGGCGCGAGCTCCGCGTCGCCATGGTGCCGGAGGTTCACGTCAGCGGCCACGGCCGTGCCCCGGCGGGTGAGCGGCGCAGGTGGCGGGGACGGTGGCCGGCTCCCGCCGTTCCTGGCCTGGCTGGTGATCGTGCACGTGGTCATCCGGGTGATGGTGAGGGACCTGCGGGCGGCCCACCCGGTCCGCGATGCCGGGCATCTGCGCCCGGTAGGCGCAGGTGTCGCAGTTCATCCGGATGTCGCCGCGGATCGCCTCGGCGTAGCGCTCCAGCACCAGGTCCGCGAGCTCGTCGCAGTCCCCGATGAGCCCGGCGACGCGCACGTCCATGCCGGAACAGCCGGCGGCGAACTGCACGGACTGGACGGTGACCCGGTCCGGCAGCACCCCGGGGAACAGCAGGTACGGCGCCACCACCACCCGGCGTGCGCCCAGCCTGCGCATCTTGTCCAGCGCCTGCGGGACGGACGGCTCGGCCAGCGACACGAAGCAGAACTCGGCGCCATCGTAGCCGCGCCCCTCCCACAGCAGCCGGGTGACCTTGGCCACCTCGGCGTTGGCGTCCGGGTCGGTGGATCCCCGGGCGACCAGCAGGACGTGCGCGCCGGCCCGGGGGGCGCCCGCGAGCGCGGCGTCGATCCGGGCGGCGAGCACGCCCAGCAGCGCCGGGTGCGGGCCGAGCGGCCGCGCGTACCGCCACCGCAGGCCCGGATGACGCCGCCGTTCGCGCGCCAGCGACGCCGGTATGTCGCCCTTTCCGTGCCCGGCCGAGCTGAGCACCAGCGGGACCGCCACCAGCTCGGGGTGGTCCGCCAGCGGCATCCCGGCGACCGCCTCGGCCACCGACGGCCTCGACAGCTCGATGAACCCGCCGCCCACCGCCGGCACCTGGCCGGCGGCACGGGCCCGGACTCGCTCGATCAGCCGGCGGAACGCGCTCACCCCGGCCGGGCTGCGGGTGCCGTGCCCGATCAGGAACAGCGGCAGGCTGGCGGTCACTGACCGGGCACCTCCCCGTACAGCAGCGCGTTGACGGCGGCGGCGGCCACCGCCGCGCCGCCCTTCTCGCCGCGGTTGGTCACCGCCGGCAGGCCGCTGCGGAGCAGCGCCCGCTTCGACTCGACGGCGCCGACGAAGCCGACCGGCAGGCCCGCCACCAGCGCGGGGGCGCAGCCCAGCCGGATGAGCTCGGCCAGGGCGGTCGGCGCGGTCCCGATGGCCCACACCGCTCCCGGCCCGGCCTCGGCGAGTGCCAGCCGTATCCCGGCTGCCGAACGGGTGATCCGCTCTCGCTCGGCCAGCCGGGCCGCCCGGGGGTCGCTCACCCGGCAGATCACGTCCCGCGCGGTGATGCCGGCCGCCGTCATCTCTGAGTCGGCCACCACCGGGGCTCCCGCCGCCAGCGCGCGGGCACCCGCGGCCAGCTCGTGCTCCCGGCACACCAGGTCGGCGAGGTAGTCCGGGTCCGCGCTGGCATGGATGACCCGCTCCACCACGGCCCGGGTCCATGACGGCAGCCCGGAAGTGTCCAGCCGGGAGCGCAGGATCGCGTAGGAACGCCGCTCGATGGGGTGGATGGCGCGGGTCACGGCCGGCTCCGCCCGTAGCGCCGCTCGAAGCCGCCGAGCCGCCAGCCCACCGCGGCCGCCGCCCAGGCGGCGAGGAAGAGCGCGACGATCGCGTAGCCGATCAGCTCGAAGTGGCCGCCGAGGGAGGCGTACCGGCCGACCGGGCCGCCCGGCCCGGCCACCCGGCGCAGCAGCCCGGCCAGGTACACGGTGGCGACGAAGACGGCGATGATGACCGTCATGCCGGTGGTGACCGCGTTGTAGAAGAGGCGCCGTGCCGGGCTGGCGTACGCCCACGAGTACGCCCGGGTCATGAGCAGGCCGTCGCCCGTGTCGAACGCGCTCATGCCGGCCGCGAACAGCAGCGGCAGGGCCAGGCTGGCCAGGACGGGCAGCCTGCCCGACGCCGCGCTGGCGGCCGACAGGCTCAGCAGGGCGATCTCCGACGCGGTCTCCAGGCCGAGGCCGAACAGCACTCCCACGCCGAACATGTGCCAGGAGGAGCGGATCACGCCGCGGACCCGGCCGCCCAGGAGGCGGCTCATCAGGCCCTGGGTGGCCGGAAGCCGCTCGAGGCGGGCCGGGTCGAGGTCGCCGCGGGCCAGCGCGCGCCAGGTCCGCAGCAGGCCCGCCAGGACGGACGTGTTGAGGACGGCGACCAGGAGCAGGAAGGCCATCCCGGCCCCGGCCGCGGCGAGCCCGCCGTAGGCGCGGACGGCGCGGACGCCCGCCCCGCCGGCGGCAGCGCCCGCGGTGATAGCGATGACCAGCGACAACGCGAGCACCACCGAGGAATGGCCGAGCGAGAAGAAGAATCCCACCGCCAGCGGGCGCCGCCCGCGGCGCACCATGAGCCGGGTCGTGTCGTCGATCGCCGCGATGTGGTCGGCGTCGAACGCGTGCCGGACGCCAAGCGCGTAGGCCAGGGTGCCCGCCCCGGCGAACGGGCCGGCGGCCGCCATGTGGCGGCTGTAGTACAGGTACAGGGACCAGCCGATGACGTGGAGCGCGGCGATGACGGCGGCCATCCCGGACAGCCGGGCCCGCTCCGCGCCGGTCCAGCGGCCCCGGACGACCGAGCCCGTGACGCTCAACCGGACCCCCCTTCTCCCGGCCGGCCGACGCTGATGGCGCCGGCCGGGCAGACCTCCGCGCACTCGCCGCATCCGGTGCACCGGGCGGCCAGCACCCGCAGCGTCCCCCCATCGGGCCGGATGGCGTGCTCGGGGCAGGTGAGCAGGCAGGCGCCGCAGCCCTGGCAGCCGCTGATCGTCACCAGCGCCGTCATGGGTGCCCCCGCGGCGTGACCATCCGGCCGGCCACCACCGTGGTGGCGGCCGCGCCGACGAGGATGACGCTGAGCATGTCCGCCTCGCCGGGATCCGCGTCGGCGAGCGTGGTGAGGATCACCCGCTGGCCGTCGCGGAAGGCGTTGCGCACGATGCCCACCGGCGTGGCGGGCGGCCGGTGGCGGGCCAGGATGTCCAGCGCCGCCCTCAGCTGCCAGTCCCGGGCCCGGCTGCGCGGGTTGTAGAAGACGGTGACGAGATCGCTGGCCGCCGCCGCGGCGACCCGGCGCTCGATCACCTCCCATGGCGTGTGCAGGTCCGAGAGCGAGATCACCGCGTGGTCGTGCCCGAGCGGGGCGCCCAGCAGCGCGGCCGCGGCCAGGCTGGCGCTGATGCCGGGCACCACGACCACGTCGATGCTGGCGTCCGCCAGCTCCAGCGCCGGGGCGGCCATCGCGTACACGCCCGCGTCGCCGGAGGAGACCAGGGCGACGGCGTGACCCTGGCGAGCGTGGGCCAGCGCGGCCTGCGCCCGGGCGCGCTCGTCGCCCAGTCCGCTGGCCAGCACCCGGGTGCCGGGCCGCAGCAGGCCGGCGACCCGGCCGAGGTACTGGTCCAGGCCGACGACCACGGAGGCCCGGCGCAGCTCGGCCAGGGCCCGGGGGGTGAGCAGGTCCCGCGCGCCGGGACCCAGGCCGACCAGGCAGAGCCGGCCCCGGGGCCGGATCCGGCCGATGGCCGCCGTGGCCATCGCCGACTTGCGCTTCGGCACGGCCAGCTCGTCGGCGCTGGCGAGGGCCGCGGCCTCGGCGACGCTCGGGGTGCCGACCGCCGCGAGCGCGGCAAGGCCGGGGTTCGGCACCGCCACCCGCGCCAGCCGGCTGGCCGGATGCGCGATCAGCGGCCAGCCCCGCCGGCGGGCCGCCGCCACCAGGCCCGGCTCGCCGGCCTTGGCGTCCACGGTCGCCAGGGCGGTGACGGAGGCCGCCGACAGGCCCGCCTCGGCCAGGGCCGCGTCCACCAGCCGGAGCACCTCGGCGGCGGTCACGCCCCGGCTGGCGCCCACCCCGGCGACCAGCGACGGCGGCCTCAGCAGCACCGTCCGCCCATCCGCGGGGACCACCCGGTCGGTCACCACGATCCGGTGCCTGGCGCGCGCCCCGGGGCGGGCCGGCAGCGGCGGCAGCGGCCAGACCTGGTCGCACTCCAGCGCGACCGGCTCCCCGTCCAAGAGCGCGCGGCTGACCGCGGCGACCGCCCCCTCGGCTGGCCAGCCCAGCGTGTCCAGGCCGGGCAGCCCGGCCGCGTCGGTCGCGGTGGTGACGACCGGCTCGGCGCCCAGCACGTCAGCGACCCGGAGGGCGAGCTCGTTGGCCCCGCCGGCGTGCCCGCCGGTCAGCGCGACCGCGTGCCGCCGGGCCTCGTCCACGCAGACCACCGCGGGGTCGGCCGCCTTGCTGCCCAGCAAGGGGGCGATGAGCCGGATGACCGCCCCGGCGGCGAGGAAGCAGACCAGGCCGTCGCACTCCGCCCAGGCGGCGGGAACCGCCCGCGCGGCGGGCCGGCCGTAGCCGCGGGTCTCGCCGGGCCAGGTCGCGGCCAGCCGGGCGGCGGCCGCCCGGCCGGCGGCGGTGACCGCGACCAGCCCGATCACGGCCGCCCTCCGTGGCCGGCCGGCCTTCCCGACCCCGGGCCCGGCGGGGCCTGCGCCCACAGCAGGAAGACCGGGTTGCAGGCGGCCAGCCGGTGGGCATCGCCCGGGAGCGGGCTGAGCCGGGCCGCCTGCAGCAGGGCGCCGCCGACCGCGTACCCGCCGGCGGCGAGCGCGGCAGCCACCTGGGCCACCCGCTCCACCGCGGCGAGCGCCACGACCAGGCGGGACGGGCGCCGTGCCGCGACCGCCTCGGCGACCACCGGCCCTCCGCCGCCGACGAACACGGCGTCGGGCTCGGGCAGCCGGGCCAGCGCCGCCGGGGCCCGCCCGGCGACCACGCGGACGTCCACGTGGTGCCGGCGCGAGTTGGCGCGCACCAGGTCGCAGCGCCGCGGCCGCTGCTCGACCGCGATGACCGCGGCGCCGAAGCGCGCGCACTCGATGCCCACGGACCCGCAGCCCGCCCCGACGTCCCAGACGAGCACCCCGGGAGACGGCGCGAGCCTGGCGAGGGCAAGCGCCCGCACCTCGGCCTTGGTGATGACCGCGCCGCTGCGGTCGAAGTCCTCCTCGGGCAGCGCCCAGCCGGCCGGGGTGGAGGCGCGCGGCCATGCCACGGCCGGGCTGGCCGTCGCCGGCTGGCCGCACCGCTCACCCGGTGGCTCGTCGCGGAGCACGAGGACGGTGTTCGGCTCCGCCCACCGCCGGGCGGCCGCCTCCGCCGGGGCGCAGGCGGTGATCGCCTCGTCCGGCGTGCCCAGCCGCTCGGCGATGAGCAGGCGGCGCTGCCACCCTTCCAGCGCCGCCCCGAGGTCAGCGGCCGTGCAGCCGGGCCCGGTGAGGACCGCGACCTTGCCGTGCGCCCGGCAGACGTTGACCGCGTGGCGGGGATCGCGCCCGTGCGCGCTGACCACCTGCGCGTCGTCCCATGGCAGGCCCGCGCGGGCGAATGCCAGGCAGACCGACGACCTGGCCGGCAGCACCGAGCACTCCAGGCCCCGGTCGCGCAGGGCGCGGAGGATGCCGAAGAATCCGGGGTCGCCGGAGGCGAGGACCACGGCGTCGCCGCGGTGCGCCGCCAGCGCGTCCAGCGCGGGCTCGAGCGGGCCGAGCGCGATGGTCCGCGCCCGGACTGGCGGCACGGCGGCGAGGTGCCGGCGCGCGCCCACGACGAGGCTGGCGGCCGCCAGGGTGGCGGCGGCCTCGGCTGCCAGGGGGGCGCCGTCCAGTCCGATGACCGTGATCACGCCCGGCCCGCCCATTCCGGGCGGCTCGCCGCCACCACCGTGGCCCCGGTGAAATCCGTCATCGCCACGTCCGCGTCCAGCCGCTGCCCCGCGGCCCGCAGCAGCACGGAGCGGACCCGCCGGCACAACTCGTCGCCGGCCGGCCTCAGGAGCCCGGCCCGCTCCCAGATCTCGTAGGCGTGCCGGCCGGTGTTCGCGGCGGCGACCTCCGCCGCCAGCGCCGCGCTGCCGCCCGCGGCCCTGGTCACCTCCCCCAGCAAGCCCAGGTCGACCCTGGACCGGGTGTAGTGGGTCATCAGCGTCCCCGCGGCCAGCTTGGCGAGCTTGCCGGCCATGCCCACGAAGATCACCCCGGCCAGCCCGGCGGCCAGGGCGCGGCGCACGGCTGCGCCGGTGAAGTCGCCGACCTCCACGAAGCACACCTCCGCCAGGCCGGGCAGCATCGCCATGGCGCCCCGCTCGGTGCGCCCGCCGGTGCACAGGACGGCGGTCCGCTCACCCTGCGCGGCCATGACCGAGATCGCCTGCTCCACGCTCGCGCGCCAGGACGCCGTCGAGAACGGCCGCACGATGCCGGTGGTGCCCAGGATGGAGATGCCGCCGAGGATTCCCAGCCGGGCGTTGGTGGTCTTGCGGGCCATCCGCTCGCCGCCCGGGACGCTGATCACCACCCGGACCCCGGTGACCGCGAGATCCACGACCTCGCCGACGGCCTGGGCGATCATCGCCCGCGGCACGGACGTGATCGCGGGCTCGCCGACCTCGATGCCCAGCCCGGGCTTGGTGACGATCCCGACGCCCTCACCGCCCTCCAGCGCCACGCCCGCCCCCGCCTCCCACCGGACCCGCGCGGTCAGGTGCGCGCCGTGGGTCACGTCGGGATCGTCACCGGCGTCCTTCACCACCACCGCGGTGGCCTGCCGGGCGTCATACGCGCAGGACTCCACCGTGAAGCCGACCCGCCGCCCGCCCGGCAGCGCGACCTCCACGAAGTCCTGGCCCGCCTGGTCGCGCAGGGCCGTGACGGCGGCCTTGGCGGCGGCCGACGCGCAGGTCCCCGTGGTCCAGCCGGTGCGCAGGGCACGATCCCGGACCCTGGCCGTGCGCGGCAGGTCCGGCTCGCGCAGGTCCGGCTCGCCCATGCCGATCGCCTCACCTCCGGTCATCACCACGTCCCTCCGGCGAGCGCTCGCCCGGCCGCGCCTGCCGCAGCGAGCGGCGGGCGGCCAGGTCGGCCCGCCGGTGCCCGTGGAAATGGCCCGGGTGGTACAGGTGCGATCGCGTGCCCCGGGCGGCCAGCGCGGGCCCGATCAGGAACAGGGTGTGCTTCCACAGCTTGTGGTCCCGGGCCGTTCGCGCCAGGGTGGCCACGGTGCACTCGGCGACCAGCTCATCCGGCCAGGTGGCCCGGTGGGCCACCAGCACCGGGGTGTCCGGCGGGTAGCCGCCGGACAGCAGCGCCGCCTGCACCTGGCCGGACCGTGCGGCGGACAGGAACACCGCCATGGTCGCGCCGTGCCGGGCCAGCCCGGCCAGGTCCTCGCCCGCGGGCACGGGGGTCTTGCCGCCGCCGAGCCGGGTGAGGATCACCGACTGGGCGACCTCGGGCACAGTCAGCTCCCGCCCGGCGATCGCGGCCACCGCGGCGTAGGCGCTGACCCCGGGCACCGTCTCATGCGGCAGCCCGAGCTGCTCGCACAGCTCCCGCTGCTCCGCGACCGCGCCCCACAGCGCCGGGTCGCCAGAGTGGACGCGGGCCACCACCAGGTCCTCGGCCACGGCCCGCTCGTACAGCGGCCGGATACCCTCAAGCGGCAGTGCCGCCGAGTCCACGATCTGCGCGCCCGGCCGCGCGTGCGCGAGCACGCCCGGCTGGACGAGGCTGGCGGCCCAGATCACGATGTCAGCCTCGGCGATGACGCGGGCGGCCCGCAGGGTCAGCAGGTCGGGGGCGCCCGGGCCCGCCCCGACGAACCAGACCTTGGCGCGCCTCACCGCGTGCCCCCGGGTGCCCCGCGCCGGGCAGGGACCAGCAGGACCGACAGGTACGGGGCGGGCCCGGTCACCTCCGCGGCGGGGCGGATGTCCTCGCCGGGCAGTCCCAGGCTGGCGCCGTGCACCGCCGTGCCGAGGCGGCCTGCGTCGCGGACCGCGGCCAGCACGCCGGGCAGGTGGCGGCCGCTCTTGTACCCCACGACCGTGTCGTGGGCAGCCAGGGCCTCCCGGAACCTGCCCGCCCCGGCGGTCAGCGGCAGCAGCGCCAGCGACTCCCCTCCCGCGCACAGCACCGTGCCGCTGCGCGCGGCGAGATCCTGCATCGCGGTGATCCCGGGGACCGTGATCACCGCGATGCCGGGCAGGCGCGCCCGCGCCGCGGCGGCCAGGTGCGTGAAGGTGGAGTAGATGTTCGGATCACCGATGGTCGCGTACGCGACGAGCGCCGCCCCGTCCGAGAACGCCGCGGCGACCTGCGCCGCCGCCGCGTCCCAGGGGGCCTCCCGCCGGCCCGGCCGCCCCGGCTCGCCGAGCGCGAAGACCACCCGCCGGATCCGGTCATGCCCGACAATGGCCCGCACGGTCGCCTCGGCGCGTCCTGGCTCGCCGGAGTCCAGCACGGGCACCAGCACCAGGTCCGCCTCGGACAGCACCCGCACCGCCTTGACCGTGATCAGCTCCGGGTCGCCCGGGCCGACCCCCACGCCGGCCAGCGTCGGCTTCGCCCTGGCGCTCACGCGGCCGCCCCCACCAGGCGCGCTGCGATCTCCGGCTGGCCCGCCCAGTGCAGGTGCAGGTAGGAGGCGTGAACCCGGCGCCGGATGAAGCCCTCGGGCCGGCCGTCCACGGCCCACGCCGGGCAGGCAGGCTCGTCCGGGACCGGGCGGCCGGTGACGGATCCGCCGGTGACGGGGCCGCCCGGCGCCCGGGCGCTCCCCGGGACCCCGGGCCCTTCCGGGGTGGCGGTGTCCGGCGCGACCGTGGTCCGGTGGAACTCGTGGCCGCGCACGGCCAGCCCGGCGGGGGCGAGCACCGAGTCGGCGGCCGCGACGGCGTCCCGGTAGCCCAGGGTCAGCCGCCCGGTCATCCGGGCGCGGAGCGGCAGCACGCCGCACATCGGCTGGCCGTCGAGCTCCCGGGCGAGGTAGAGCAGCCCGGCGCATTCGGCGGCCACCGGGACCCCCGACCGCGCCAGCCGTGCCACCTGCGCGCGCAGGCGCCCGTTGGCCGACAGCTCGCCGGCGTGCTCCTCGGGGAAGCCGCCGCCGATCACGATCGCGCGGGTGCCGGGCGGGAGCGCCTCATCCCGCAGCGGGTCGAACGTGACCACCTGCGCCCCGGCGGCGGCGAGCAGCTCGGTTGCCTCGGCGTACCCGAACGTGAAGGCGGCACCCCCCGCCACCGCCACCACCGGCGACTCCTGACCGGCCGGCCGGGCCGGGCGCGGCGGCGCCCAGGCCGGGGAGGCGAGCGGGGCGGCAGTGCGCGCCAGCGCCATCACCGCCTCCAGGTCGACGGACCGGGCGACCAGGGCGCCGAGCCGGCGGACGGTCTTCGCCGCCGCCCCGGCCCGCTCCGCGGCGGGAACCAGGCCGAGGTGGCGGGACGGGATGGCCAGCGAGTCGTCGCGGGGCAGCGCGCCGAGCACCGGGATGCCGGTGCCGGCCAGCGCCGCGCGCAGGATCTGCTCATGCCGCGGCGAGGACACCCGGTTGAGCACCACCCCGCCGAGCCGGACCCGGGGGTCGTGGCCGGCGAAGCCGGCCACCAGCGCGGCCACCGAGGCGCCCTGCCCGGCGGCGTCCACGACCAGCAGCACCGGGGCGCAGACCAGGCGGGCGAGGTGCGCGGTGGATCCCTCGCCCGTGGCGCCCCGCCCGTCGAACAGGCCCATGGCCCCTTCGATCACGGCGATGTCCGCCCCGGACGCGCCCCATCGCAGCAGCGGCGCCATCAGCCCCTCGCCGCACAGCACGGGGTCAAGGTTGCGCCCCGGCCGCCCGGTCGCCAGCGCGTGGTAGCCGGGGTCGATGTAGTCGGGCCCCGCCTTGTGGCCGGACACCGCGAGGCCGAGCCCGCGCAGCGCCGCCATCAGGCCGGTGGCCACCGTGGTCTTGCCGCTCCCGGACGCGGGCGCGGCCACCACCAGGCGCGGCAGCGTCACCATTCGATGCCCCCCTGGCCCTTCTGCCCGGCGTCCATCGGGTGCTTGATCTTGGTCATCTCGGTGACCAGGTCGGCGGCGGCGACCAGCCGGGGATCGGCCTGGCGCCCGGTGATGACCACGTGCTGGTGCCCGGGGCGGCGCGCCAGGGCGGCGAGCACGTCGTCGAGGCCGATCCAGCCCCACCGCAGCGGGTAGGTGAACTCGTCGAGCACGTAGAAGCGGTACCGCTGCGCGGCGAGGTCCCGCTTGACCTGCTCCCAGCCTTCCCGGGCGTCGGCGGCGTGATCCGCGGCGTCCCGCCGGCGCTGGATCCAGGACCAGCCCTCCCCCATCTTGTGCCAGGTGACGGGGGCGCCCTCGCCCGTGCTCGCGTGCAGGCGGGCCAGCGCGCGGAACGCGGCCTCCTCCCCGGTGCGCCACCTGGCGCTCTTGACGAACTGGTACACCACGATCGGCCAGCCCTGGTGCCAGGCGCGCAGGGCCAGCCCGAACGCGGCGGTGGACTTGCCCTTCATGTCACCGGTGTGCACGATCACCAGCGGACGGTGGCGGCGCTGGCGGGTGGTGAGCCCGTCGTCGGGGACGACGGGCGGCTTCCCCTGGGGCATCAGGCGGCTCCCTTCAGGGCGCGGACGGATTCGGCCAGCAGGCTCGCGGCCAGGTCGCGCTGGCGCAGCAGGGTGCCGCGCAGATCGCCCGCGAGCCGGGCAGCCAGCCCCAGCCGTACCGGCCCGGCCTCGCAGTCCACGACCACGCTGGCGACCCCGGCCGCGGCCAGCAGGGCGGCGGCCCGGCGGGCATCGGCCACCGCGCTCTGCCCGCCGGTGGCGCGCCCGTCGGTCACGACCACCAGCAGTGCCCGCCGGCGGGGATCGCGGAGGCGCTCGGCGCGCAGCACCTGGTGCGCCCGCAGCAGGCCCGCGGCCAGCGGGGTGCGCCCGCCGGCGGGCAGTGCCGCCAGCCGGGTGGCCGCGGCCTGCACCGAGAACGTGGGCGGCAGCACCAGCTCCGCGCCGCCGGCCCGGAAGACGACCAGCCCGACCTTGTCCCGCCGCTGATAGGCATCGACCAGCAGGGACAGGATCGCGCCCTTGACCGCGCTCATCCGGGACCTGGCCGCCATCGACCCGCTGGCGTCCACCAGGAAGAGGAGCAGGTTGCTCTCCCTGCCTTCCGTCCGCGCCTCCCGCAGGTCGCCGCGGCGCAGCCGGAACGGCCGCGCTCGCTGGCCGGGCGGGCAGCCGGGCAGCCCCGCCCGGCCCCGCGCCGCCTGGTGCGGGGCGGCGGCGGCGATGGTCGCGGGCAGGTGGACCCGGCCAAGGCGGCCTTGCGGCAGCCTGGCGCCGGTCACCCGGCCGCTGCCAGCGCGGGACCGTGACCTCCGGCCGGGTGCCCCGGCTCCGATCCCCGGCACGTCCAGCCGCCTGACCCGGAAGACCGGCCCGGGGGTGGCAGCGGGGAGCCGCGGGCCCCCGGGGTCGCCCGGGTCCCCGCCGCGGCCGGCGCCCGCGGCCCGGTCACCGCCGTGCGGGCCGGTCCGGCCGGCTCCGGGCTGGCCGGCGCCGGCCAGCTGGCCCCCGCCGGCCCGGCCGGCGCCCGGGCCGGCGGCCGCGGCGCCGTCGCCAGCGCCCGCCCGGCCACCGCTGCCGCCGTCCGGACCGTCGCCAGGGTCGTGATCCGGCCCGGCCCCCCGGTGGCAGGCGTCCCCTCCCGCGTCCCGCTCCGCCGCCTCGGCGATGACCCGGTCGAGCTCGTCGTCTCCGACCCCCGGCGCGTCGAACGGCTGGCGGCGGCGGCGGTGCGGCAGGGCCATCCGGGCCGCGGCCCGGATGTCCTGGCCGTTGACCTCACCGCGCCCGGCCCATGCCGCGTGCGCCAGCGCGGCCCGCGCGGTGACCAGGTCCGCCCGCAGGCCGTCCGCCCCGAACGCCGCGCACACCGAGGCCACCTGCCGCAGGGCCTCCTCTGGCAGCGCCACCTGCGGAAGCCTGCGGCGCGCCGCCGCGATCCGGCCGGCCAGCGCGGCCTCCGCCTCCGCCCAGGCGGCCGTGAACGCGGCCGGGTCGCGGTCGTAGGCCAGCCGGCGGCGGATGACCTCCGCCCGCAGTGCCGCGTCCCGGGGCGCGGCCGCCTCCACGGCCAGGCCGAACCGGTCCAGCAGCTGCGGGCGCAGCTCGCCCTCCTCCGGGTTCATCGTCCCGACCAGCAGGAACCTGGCGGCGTGCCGCACCGAGACGCCCTCCCGCTCGACGTGGCAGGTCCCCAGCGCCGCCGCGTCCAGCAGCAGGTCCACCAGGTGATCGGGCAGCAGGTTGACCTCATCGACGTAAAGGACGCCGCGATGGGCGCGGGCGAGCAGGCCAGGCTCATAGGCGGTGACCCCCTCGGTGAGCACCCGCTCGAGGTCCAGCGCCCCCACGAGCCGGTCCTCGGTGGCGCCGACCGGGAGCTCCACGAGCCGGGCCGGGCGGTCCAGCGGTGCCGCCCCCTGGTGGGGGCCGTCCGGGCAGCCGGGGTCCGGCGCCGCCGGGTCGCAGCTGAACCGGCACCCGGCCAGGACCGGCACCGGGGGCAGCACCGCGGCCAGCGCCCGGACCATGGTGGACTTGGCGGTGCCTTTCTCGCCGCGCACCAGCACCCCGCCGATCGCGGGCGAGACCGCGTTGAGGATCAGCGCCAGCCGCAGGTCGTCCATCCCGACGACGGCGCTGAACGGGAAGCCCGCAGAGCTCACTCGCCCGCTCCCTCCAGGCCGGATTCCATCTCCAGGTACACGTCCCGCAGCCGCTCGATGAGCTCCGGCGGGGGCTGCGCCCACAGGCCGCGGGCGGCCGCCTCCAGCAGCCGGCCGGCGATGTCGCGCAGTGCCCACGGGTTGGCCTGCCGCAGGAACCCGCTCACGTCCTCGCCGAGCACGTAGGTCTGCGCGAGCTGGCGGTACATCCAGTCCTCCACCACGCCCGCGGTGGCGTCGTAGCCGAACAGGTAGTCCACGGTCGCGGCCAGCTCGAAGCCGCCCTTGTACCCGTGGCGGGCCATGGCGGCCAGCCACCGGGGGTTGACGACCCGGGACCGGAAGACCCGCCGCGCCTCCTGCGCCAGGGAGCGGGTGCGCACCTGGTCCGGCACGGCCGAGTCGCCGATGTAGGCATGCGGCTGCCGGCCGGTGAGGTGGCGGACCGTCGCGATCATGCCGCCGTGGAACTGGAAGTAGTCGTCGGAGTCGGCGATGTCGTGCTCGCGGGTGTCGGCGTTCTTCGCGGCCACCGCGATCCGCCGGAAGCTGGACTCCATCTCCGCCCGGGCGGCCCGGCCGTCCAGCCCGCGGCCGTAGGCGTGCCCGCCCCACGCCGCGTAGACCTCGGCCAGGTCGGCGTCGCCGCTCCAGTTGCCGGCGTCGATCAGCGGCAGCAGGCCGGCTCCGTACGCGCCGGGTGGCGAGCCGAAGATCCGGGTGGTCGCCCGGCGCAGGTCCCCGTGGGCGCGCAGGTCCTCCGCCACGTGCGCGCGCAGGTAGTTGGCCTCGGGCGGCTCGTCCAGGCCGGCGACCGCCGTGATGGCGTCGTCCAGCAGCGTGATCACGTGCGGGAAGGCGTCCCGGAAGAAGCCGGAGATGCGCACGGTCACGTCGATGCGGGGACGGCCCAGCTCGCCGAGGGGGACGACCTCGAACCCGGTGACCCGGCGCGAGGCGTCATCCCAGGTGGGCCGGCAGCCGATGAGGGCCAGCACCTCGGCGATGTCGTCGCCCTGCGTCCGCATGGCGGACGTGCCCCAGACGGTGAGCCCGACCGAGCGGGGGTAGGCCCCGGCGTCCGCCAGGTGCCGGGCGACCAGTGAGGCGGCCAGGGCGCTGCCGGTCTGCCACGCGGTGCGGGAGGGGATCGCCTTCGGGTCCACCGAGTAGAAGTTGCGGCCGGTCGGCAGCGTGTTCACCAGCCCGCGAGTCGGCGACCCCGATGGCCCGGCCGGGACGTACCTCCCGTCGAGCGCGCGCAGCACGTGGGCGACCTCCTGCGTGGTGCGGGCCAGGCGGGGAGCGACCTCGGTGGCGGCGAACTCGAGCACGCCCGCCACCTGCGGCGGCACCTCGCCGAGCACTCCGGCCGTCACGTCCGCCGCCTTGGCCGGATCCCAGCCCGTCGCGGCGAGCCCGGCGATGAGCCGGGCGGCGGCCGCCTCCAGCAGGTCCACGGCATCGGCGCCGGTGCGGTCCGGGGCGCCCGGGCGGCCCGCTGCGGCCGCCAGCGAGGCGGGCACGGCGACGGCGCGGCCGGGCTCGCTGAGCAGGCTGGCCTCGTCCAGGCCGGCGTGGGCGGCGATGGCGGCGCGCAGGCCGGGCAGTGCCTGGCGGCCGCCCCAGACCTGGGACGCCCGCAGCACCGCGAGCACGGTCGCGGCCTGCTGGTCTCCCGCGGGCGGGCTGCCGAGCACGTGCAGACCGTCGCGGATCACGGCGTCCTTCACCTCGCACAGGTAGCCGTCCACGTGCAGCACGAAGTCGTCGAACGCCTCCGGGCCGGGCTGGGAGGCGACCTGGAGGTCGTGGTGAAGCTCCGCGGACCGCACCAGCTCCCAGATCTGGCCGCGCACCGCCGGCAGCTTGGCCGGGTCCAGCGCGCTCACCGTCGCGTACTCGTCCAGCATCTGCTCCAGCCTGGCCAGGTCGCCGTAGGTGTCGGCGCGGGCCATTGGCGGGATGAGGTGGTCGACGATGGTCGCGTGGGCGCGCCGCTTGGCCTGGGTGCCCTCCCCGGGGTCGTTGACGATGAACGGGTAGATCAGCGGCAGGCCGCCCAGCGCCGCGTCGGGGGCGCACTCCGCGGACAGCCCGAGCCCCTTTCCCGGCAGCCACTCCAGCGTGCCGTGCTTGCCCAGGTGGATGAGGGCGTCCGCGTGCCAGCAGCGGCGCGCCCACCAGTAGGCGGCCAGGTAGTGGTGGGACGGGGGCAGGTCCGGGTCGTGGTAGATCGCGACCGGGTTCTCCCCGAACCCGCGCGGCGGCTGGATCATGACGACGACGTTGCCGAACCGAAGGCCGGCGAGCACGATGTCGCCGGCGTCGGTGTACAGGCTGCCGGGCGGCTCGCCCCAGTGCCTGCGGATGCCGTCGGCCAGCCCGGCGGGCAGCTGCGCGAACCACTGCCGGTAGGCGGCCGCGGGCATCCGCAGCGGCGCGGCGGCGAGCTGCTCGTCGGTGAGCCACTCCGTGTCATACCCGCCGGCCGCGATGAGCTGGCTCATCAGCGCGTCGCCGTCGCCGGGGACGTGGTCGCCGAGATCGTAGCCCGCCTCCCGCAGCGCCCGCAGCAGCGCGATGACGGAGGCGGGGGTGTCCAGGCCGACGGCGTTGCCGATCCGGGCGTGCCTGGTCGGGTAGGACGAGAGCATGATCACCAGCCGCCGGCTGGCCGGCGGTATCCGCCGCAGCCGGGCGTGGGCGACCGCGATCTGGGCCACCCGAGCGGCCCGCTCGGGGTCCGCCACGTAGCTGGGCACTCCGTCCGCATCCGCCTCCTTGAAGGAGAACGGCACCGTGATGAGCCGCCCGTCGAACTCCGGCACGGCCACCTGCATCGCCGCGTCCAGCGGGGACAGCGCCGCCCGGGAGTCCTGCCACGCCGCCCGGCCGCCGGTGAGGCAGAGGGCCTGCAGCACTGGCACGTCGAGGCTGGCCAGCTCGGCCACGTCCCAGGCATCCTCGTCCCCCCCGGCGGCGGCGTCGGCGGCCACCGTCCCGCCCGCCGCCAGCACGGTCACCACCAGGGCGTCAACCCCCGTGAGCAGGTCGTAGAACGCCCGGCCGGCAGACCGCAGCGACGCGCAGAACACCGGCCTGGCGTTGGCCCCCTCCGCTTCGACCGCGTCGGCGAGCGCGTCGATGAACGCGGTGTTGCCGGCCATGGCGTGCGCCCGGTAGAAGACGATCCCGATGGTGGGCCGGCCCGGCCGGCGCGGCCGCCGCCCGTGCGGGCCGTGAGCCGGCAGCCGGGCGGGCGGGTCGAACGCCTCCCCGGTGAGCAGGATCGCGCTCGACAGGAACCTGGCCAGCTGCGCGAGGTTGCCCGGGCCGCCTTCGCGCAGGTAGGCGAGCGCCTGGCGGGCGACCCCGGCCGGCGCCGTGGACAGGGACATCAGCTCGGCGTCGGGTGCCGGCTCGCCGCTCAGCACGATCACGGGCAGGCCGCTCGCCAGCACCGCGGCCAGCCCCGCCTCCCAGCTGCGGCGGCCGCCCAGCAGCCGGACCACGACGCAGAACGCGCCGTCCAGCAGCGCGGGCAGGTCCGCCGGGCCGGTGCGGGCGGGATTGGCCAGCGTCCACGGGCCGCCGCTGGCGCGGGCGGCCAGCAGGTCGGTGTCCGACGCGGACAGCAGCAGGATGGCCGGGGCGCCGGCAGCTCCGGCGCCGGCCCGGCGGCGCCCCGGGGATGCCGCGGCGGCCGGGCGGCTCACGGGGCCCCCGGGGGGATGAAGGGCAGGCCGGCGGGGGGGCCGGCCTCGATGAGCCGCAGCAGCCCGGTGGTGTCGGCGTGCCCGCGGATCAGCTCTCCCAGCGCGTCGAGCTGGCGCTCCCGCTCGGCCCCGAAGGATGTCCCGGCCGGGGTGAACGGGCGGCCGGCCGCGGCGGCCACCCGGCGCAGCAGCGCCTGCCGGAACCCGTCGGCCTCCAGCAGCCCGTGCCAGGAGGTCCCCCACACCGCGCCGGACGCGCATCCGCCGGGGAACGGCTCCCCGCCCCTCACGTGGGTGACGCCGTGGTGGATCTGGTAGCCGGTGACCGTCTCGCCGTACGCCTCGCCCTCGCAGCGGCGGAGCACCTTGGCGGTCCCGAACCGGACGGTCGCGGGCAGCAGGCCAAGCCCGCGCACCGTCCCGGCGCCGCTCTCCACCTCGTCGTGGATCTGGTCCGCCAGCATCTGGAAGCCGGCGCAGATGCCCAGCACCGGGCGTCCCGCCCGCGCCCGGGCGACGATCGCGTCCGCCAGCCCGCGCTCGCGCAGCCATGCCAGGTCGGCCACCGTGGCCCGGCTGCCCGGCACGATCACCAGGTCGGCGTCGCCGACCTCCCCCGGCGCGGTGACGTAGCGGACCACCACGGAAGGCTCCGCGGCCAGCGGGTCCGCGTCGGTGAAGTTGCTGATCCGCGGCAGCCGCACGACCGCCACCCGCAGCACGTCTCCCGGCGCGAAAGGGCGGGCCGGATCCCCGTGCCAGGCGCCGAGGCTGAGGGAGTCCTCCGCGCCGATCCACAGGCCGGGGACCGACGGCAGCACGCCGAGCACCGGGCGGCCGGTGAGCCGCCGCAGCATGTCCAGCCCGGGCTGGAGCAGCCGGGCGTCGCCGCGGAACTTGTTGACGATGAACCCGCCGACCAGGGCCTGGTCTGCCGCGCTGAGCAGGGCGAGGCTGCCGAACAGGGCGGCGAAGACCCCGCCCCGGTCGATGTCGCCCACCACGATCACCGGCAGCCGGGCGGCGCGGGCCAGGCCCATGTTCGCCAGGTCGGCATCCCGCAGGTTGATCTCGGCCGGGCTGCCGGCGCCCTCGCACACGACGACGTCGAAGCGCTCGCGCAGGCCGGCCAGGCAGTCCAGGACGGCCCGGCGCAGCACGGGCTTGACCGCCTGGTAGGACAGTGCGCCGGCCTCCGCCACCGGCTCGCCGAGCAGCATCACCTGGCTGGCGCCGCCCGCGCCGGGCTTGAGCAGCACCGGGTTCATGGCGCCCTCGGGCTCGATCCCCGCGGCTGCCGCCTGCATCGCCTGGGCGACGCCGATCTCGCAGCCATCCCGGGTGACCACCGAGTTGAGGGACATGTTCTGCGCCTTGAACGGCGCCACCTTGAGGCCCTGCCGGGCCAGCCACCGGCAGATCCCGGCGGTGACCACGCTCTTGCCGGCGTCGGAGGCGGTGCCGGCCACCAGCAGCCCCCTCACGCCCCGCCGCCGCCCGGCAGGCCGCACGCGAGCAGGGCCGACAGCGCCGCCGCCGCGGCGCCGGCGAGGCGCGACAGCCGCACCGCGCGGCGGATGTCGGGGACGGAGGGGGCCGGCCCGTCGCCGAGCGGGCCGCGCCGCTCGGGGCGCCCGCCGTAGGTGTTCGTCCCGCCGATCTGGACGCCGAGCGCGCCCGCGAACGCCGCCTCGCAGCGGCCCGCGTTCGGGCTCGGGTGCCTGCCGCCGTCCCGGCGCAGGATGCGCAGGGCACTGCCGGCGCGGCCGCCGACCACCGGGGCCATGGCCACCGCCAGCAGCGCGGTCAGCCGGGCCGGCACCAGGTTGGCCAGATCGTCGAGCCGGGCCGCGGCCCACCCGAAGCGCTCATACCGGGCGCTGCGGTGACCCACCATCGCGTCCAGCGTGTTCACGGCCCGGTAGCCGAGCAAGCCGGGGATCCCGAGCACCGCGCCCCACAGCAGCGGGGCGACCACCGCGTCGGAGGTGTTCTCAGCCACCGACTCCACGACCGCCCGGGCGATCCCGGCGGCATCCAGCGCGGCCGCGTCCCGGCCGCACAGGGCGGGCAGCCGCCGGCGGGCCGCCCTGAGATCGCCGGCGGCGAGGACGTCGGCGATCGCGGACGCCTCGGCGGCCAGTGAGGCCCCGCCGAGCACGCTCCACGCGGCGGCCGCCGTCGCCGCCGCGCACGCCGCGGTGCCGCGCCGCGCACGCCGCTGCGCGGCCAGCCCGGCGGCCACCACCGGGCCCGTGCACAGCACGGCGAACAAGGCTCCCCGCCGACGGCTGTCCGCCCACAGCCGGCTCTCGACCGCGGTGGCGACGGCGCCGAACCCGGCCACGGGATGACCCTTGCGGGGATCGGCGGCGACAGCGTCGAGAGCCGCTCCGAGCAGCAGCCCGAGCGCGAGCCCGGGCCGTCGCGGCATCAGCTGCGGGCGGCGTGACGTGCGGGCGGGCAGCCGGACGGCACCCGGCGGTGCGGAAGAGAGTGCGGCATCATCTGCGGCGCCTTCCTCGGGGTGACCACGCCCCGGTTCGAAGGATCAGACGGCCGGAGTCTCCTGGCTCCCGGATCGCAGCTCCCCTCGGCCTTCCCGCCGCACGCGGCCGTGGCTCAGGTGAGGATCACTCCCCGGTGACAGTGGCGGGACCGCGCCGGATTCACACCGGCTTCCTCCGCTGCCGTCTCGGACGGGCACGAGTAGACCACAGGCGGGCGGCGCGGTCAAGCATCCCGCACGCCAGGGGCGCCCCCGCTCCGGCCGCCTTCTGGGCCGGCGGCTGGGCGCGGTGCGGGCGAGCCCGGCTCGGGGCCGGAACCCGCGGCGCCGGAAGGGTAGAACACGTCCTGGATGCGCTCCTCGGCGCCGGGGCTGGTCAGGATCAGGACCCGGTCCCCGGTGCGGAGCCGCAGCTCCCGCCTGGCGCGGACCGGCGTGCCGTCACGCACTACGGCGGCGACCGTGTCCCCGGAGGGAAGGCGCAGGTCGGCGATGGTCCGGCCGCTGGCCGCCGAGGCGGCGGTGACCTTGGTCTCGACCAGGGCCAGCCCGGCGTCGGTGAGGTCGGCCAGGCGGACCGTCTGGGCCGAGCCGGTGGCCTCCTCGATGAGGGTGACCAGGGCGGACGCGGCGGAGATCGCAGCATCCACCCCCCAGGAGGCGTCGAACAGCCAGCGGTTGGCGTCATCGCGGACGGTGGCCACGACGCGGGGGATCTCGAAGTGGCGCCGGGCCAGCACCGAGATGAGCAGGTTCTCCTCGTCCCGCCCGGTGCAGGCGACGAGCACGTCGGCGTGCAGCGCCCCCGCCGCCTCGAGCCGGCGCGGGGCGCAGGCGGTCCCGCTTACCACCTGCAGGCCGCGCCCGGTCAGCACCTCGGCCCGGGCGGGGTCGGACTCCACGACCGTGACCGTGTTCCCGGACGCGTGCAGGGCCTGGGCGACCCGCTCGCCCACGAGGCCGCCGCCCGCCACGATGATGTGCATCACTGCCACCTCCCGCCGAGGAAGCCGCGCAGCCGGCCCAGCGCGGTGGAGGCCACCACGAAGCCGACCCGGTCCCCCGCGCGCAGGGTCGTCCCGGGTCCGGGGATCAGGGAGTGGCCGCCGCGGGTGATCTCGACGGCGGTGATCTCGCCCTCGACGTTGAACTCCGCGGCGCGCCGTCCGGCCAGGTAGTCCGGGACGGGGGCGCGGACCAGCAGCGACTCGCCGTTGCCGAAGGTGTACTCCGGTTCCAGGGGGGCATGGCGCAGCATCCGGTAGACCCGGTCGACGGTCATCCGCACGGACGTGACCATGTCGAGCCCCAGCTGCGTGGCGACCGCGGCGTGCTCGACGTCATTGAGCCGGCCCACTGCGTGGGGGACCCGGAAGGTCTCGCGGGCGATGCGGGCGATGACGATGTTGAGGCTGTCGCTGGCGGTGAGCGCGGCCAGCGCGTCCGCCCGCTGGATGCCCGCGGCCTCCAGCACGGCGCGGCGCATCCCGCTGCCCGCGACGAACTCGCCGCCGAAGCCCCCGGGCAGGCGCTGGCGCGCCCGGGGGTCGGAGTCCACCACGCTGACGGTGTCGCCCTCGGCGTCCAGCCGCACGGCCAGGGCGGTTCCCGCCCGGCCGCAGCCGACGATCACGGCATGCATCGCTCCTCCCCTTCCGCCGCGCCGGAGCGCGGCACGGCACCGCCCGCCGCGCCGGGCACGGCCGGGCGGGCCCGGCCGGCCCGCCGGTGCCAGGCCTTGCGGGCCTCGTCGGCGGCCAGCAGCGCGGCGCCGAAGCCGATCGCGATCAGCCAGTCCGGCAGCGTCAGCGGCGCGGTGTTGAACACCGCCTGGAGCGCGGGCAGGTAGCTGATCGCGGCCATGAATCCCAGCCCGAGGCAGCCCGCCGCGATCAGCGGCGGGTTGGACCACAGGCCCGCCCGCAGCACGCTCTGCCGGTCGGTGCGCACGGTGAGGCTGTTGAAGAACTGCCCGACCACGATGCCGGCCTGGGACATCGTCAGCGCCTCCCGGTAGGCGGGGTTGGCGCGGGTGAACGCGGAGAACGGCAGGTGCGCGGTGTGGATCCGCCAGAAGAACGCGAACACCACGCCGATCGACTGGATCGTGCCCAGGAACAGGAACCGCCGGACCACCGGCCAGTTGAACAGGTGCTCTCCGGCCGGCCGCGGCGGGCGGTCCATGGTGCCGGGCTCCGGGCGCTCGGCGCCGAGCGCCAGGGCGGGCAGCACGTCCGAGCCCAGGTCGATGGACAGCACCTGCAGCGCCGACAGCGGCACCAGCGGGAAGCCCACGAAGGTGGCGGCCAGGATGGGGGCGAGCTCGGCCAGGTTGTGGCTGAACAGGTACACCAGGAAGCGGCGGATGTTCTGGTACACCGCGCGGCCGAGCTCGACCGCGGCGGCGATGGACGCGAAGGAGTCGTCGAGCAGCACCATCACCGACGCGGCGCGCGCCACGTCGGTGCCGCCGGCGCCCATGGACACCCCCACGCTGGCCCGCTTGAGCGCGGGCGCGTCGTTGGCGCCGTCGCCGGTGACCGCCACGATCTCGCCCCGCTGCTCCAGCGCGGCCACCACCCGCAGCTTGTGCTCCGGCCGCACCCGGGCGAAGATCACCTGCTCGCCCGGCCGCAGCACCGCGGCCAGCGCCGCGTCGTCCATCGCGTCCAGGTCGGCCCCGGTGACCACCCGCGCGGGCCCGGCGCCGATGATGCCGACCCGGCGGGCGATCGCCTCGGCGGTCAGCCCGTAGTCCCCGGTCACCATGTAGATCGCGATCCCGGCGTGACGGCAGGCGTCCACCGCGGCGGTGACCTCCGGGCGGGGCGGGTCGATCATCGCCACCAGGCCGAGGAACGTCAGCCCGTGCTCGGCCTCCTCCTGGCTCACCCGGGGCGAGGCCACGGCCCTGCGGGCGACCGCGAGCACCCGCAGGGCGCGGCCGGCCATCTCGTCGTTCACCGCGCCGATCCGCTCGCGCAGGCCGTCGTCGAGGGGCACGGCCCTGCCGTCCCACCAGGCGTCGGCGCACCGCTCCAGGACGGCCTGCGGGGAGCCCTTCATGTAGGCCTCGAACCCGTCGCCCACCCGGTGGACGGTGGTCATCAGCTTGCGGCCGGGGTCGAACGGGAACGCGCCCACGCGGGGCGCGCGCTCGGCCTCCGCCGCCAGGTCGATGCCCGCCTTCCCCGCGGCGACCAGGATCGCGCCCTCGGTGGTATCCCCCAGAACCCGCCACCCTTCGCGCCCGGCGGGCGGGAGCAGCCGCGCGTCGCAGCACAGCCCCGCGGCCCGCAGCACGCCCGCCACCCCCGCCGGGTCCTCGACCTGCCCCTGCGGCCCGTAGCCCACCCCGGTCACCCGGTGGACCCTGCCGGAGGCATACACCTGCTGCACGGTCATCTCGGCCTTGGTCAGCGTCCCGGTCTTGTCGGTGCAGATCACCGTGGTCGAGCCCAGCGCCTCGACCGCGGCGAGCCGCTTGATCAGCGCCTGCCGGCGGGCCATCCGGCGCACCCCGATCGCCAGCGACACCGACAGCGTGGCGGGCAGGCCCTCCGGGACCAGCGCCACCATCACCCCGAGGGCGAACACGAAGGACAGGGCCGCCGCGTTGCCGGTCAGCACGCGCAGCGCGAACAGCAGCGCGCCGGTGGCGATCGCCACCGCGCCGACCCGCCGGGCCATGTCGGCGACCTGGCGCTGCAGCGGGCTCGGCTCGGGCGGAGTCTGCGCGGTCAGCCGGTAGATGCGGCCGAACTCGGTGCCCAGCCCGGTGGCGAACACCACCGCCTTGCCCGTGCCGGTGGTGACCGAGGTTCCCATGAACACCCCGTCGCGCGCCTCCGCCGGCGCCACGCCGGGCGCTGCCGCGTCGGTGGTGCGCCCGGACGGCTGGCTCTCCCCGGTCAGCGCCGCCAGCTCGACCGACAGCGCGTGCGCCTCGATCACCCGGCCGTCCGCCGAGACGGCGTCCCCGGCCTCCAGGACCATCACGTCGCCCGGCACGAGGTCCTCCGCCGGGATCTCGGCGAGCTGCCCGCCGCGCAGCACCCGCGCGGTGCGCGGGACCATCGCCTGCAGGGTCTCGGCGGTGCGCTCGGCGGCGTGCTCCTGGGCGAAGCCGATCAGCGCGTTGAGCACGACGACACCGAGGATCCCGAACGCCAGGTCCAGGTTGGCGGGATCGCGCGGGACCGTCAGGAAGTAGATCAGGAACGTCAGCCCGGCCGCGATCAGCAGCAGGACCGCGAACATGTTGGCCAGCTGGGCGCCCAGCTCCGCGATCACCGGCCGGCGCCGCGGGCGGGGCAGCACGTTCGGCCCGGCGCTCGCCCGCCGCCGGGCCGCCTCCTCCTCGTCCAGGCCCCGCCGCGAGCTGGCCAGCGCCTCCAGGGCCGCGGCCGCCTCCAGGGCCAGCACCTGTGCCCCCGTGGCGGGCTGCGGCCTCCCCGCGCCGGCCCGCCCGGCGCCCGCGGGCGGCCGGCCGGCCGTGGCGGCAGCTGGTCCGCTGATGGCCCTGACCTCCCTGATCCTCAGGCTCCCGGGGGAGCCAGCCGCGCTCGTCGCACGCCGCCGGGCGCCGCCGAGGCGGGGCAGCACCAGCCTGCCGCCCGGCGGGGGCGGTGCCCAGGGGCCAACGTCCCCAGGCGTCATACCCGCCGGGCCCGCGCGTCCCGCGGGCCGCTGCCCCCGCACCCGCCCCGGAACGCGCCCGGCGGCCGGCGGGCCGCCGCTACCCGCCGGCCGGCGGCTCCGGCCCGGTCCCACCGCGGCCGAGGGTTGCCCGCGCGGCGGCCGGGGACGAGGCAGCGGCGGCGAATCCGCCCCAGGGATCCTCGCCGGGGGCCAGGCGGGCCGGGACGGTGGCCAGCCGGCCCGCCTGCGGCACGGTGACCGCGAGCTGGTCCCAGCGGATCGGCAGGGCCACCGGCGCCCCGGCCCGGGCCCGCACCGAATACGGCGCGACCGAGGTCTGCGCGTACCCGTTGCGCAGGTAGTCGATGAAGATCCGGCCATCCCGCCTGTCCTTGGCCAGCTCGGCCGTGCGCCGCTCCGGATCGGCCGCGGCGGCGGCCCGGGCCAGGTCACGGGCCAACTCGTGCACCTGCCCGAACGTCAGGTCCCGGGCCAGCGGGACGGTGACGTGGTAGCCGCGGGACCCAGAGGTCATCACGAACGCCGCCAGGCCCAGCCGCCCCAGCAGGCCGCGCAGCGCCATGGCGGCCTGGCGCAGGGCATCCACGCTGGGGCCCGGCGGCGGGTCCAGGTCGAAGATCATCCGGTCCGGGCGGGTCAGGTCGTCGGCGGTGGCCAGCCAGGGGTGCAGCTCGACGCACGCCTCGCCGGCCAGGTACACCAGCGTCGCCTCGTCCTCGCACACCACCTGCGTCAGGACCCCGTCCTGACTGGGCACCGCCACCCGCCGGATCCAGTCCGGGAACCACTCCGGGGCTTGCCTCTGGAAGAACCCCTCGCCGCCGATCCCCTCGGGGTAGCGGCGAAGCGCCAGCGGGCGGCCGCGCACGTGCGGCAGCAGCCGCGGCGCGACCGCCTGGTAGTACGCGGCGAGATCGGCCTTGGTGATCCCCTCGCCCGGGAGGAGCACCTTGCCGGGCCGGGAGATCTCCACGGCCCGCCCGCCGGCCCGCACGATGGCGCTCACCGGGCCAGCTCCGCTGGCTCCTCCCGTACCACCTGGTGAGGATCCTTGTCGCGGCGCAGCCCGAGGAACCGTGGCTGGCGGAGCCTGCCGGCCCGGGTCCACTCGGCGAAGCCGATCTCCGCGACCAGGTCGGGCGCGACCCAGTGGGTGCCCGCCGCGTGCACGGGGTCGCTGAACGGCGGGGACGGCTGCTCCAGGGCGCCCAGCCGGGCCCGCAGCTCGCGCAGGGCGCGCGCGGAGAACCCGGTCCCGACCTTCCCGGCGTAGGCCAGCTGGCCGCCCCGGTAGTAGCCGACGAGGATGGCCCCGAGCCCGGCGCGGGTGCCCTTCGGGTCGGTGAAGCCGCCGATGACGAACTCCTGGCCGGTCACGCACTTGAGCTTGCGCCAGGCACGGCCCCGGCCGCTGACGTAGGGGGCCGCGGGGTCCTTGGCGATCAGCCCCTCCCAGCCGCGCCGGCATGCCTCGGCGAACAGCCGCGCCCCGTCGCCGGCGCTGCCGGGCAGGAAGCGGACCGGGCCGCCGTAGGACAGCGCCGACTCCAGGAGGCGCTTGCGCTCGGCGAGCGGGACGCGCCTCAGGTCGAGCCCGTCGGCGTGGAGCAGGTCGAACACGTAGTACACCACGGCGATCCCGCTTGCCCGCGCCGCCGCCGGATCCCCGGCCTGCATCCGCCGCTGCAGCGCGGCGAAGCTCTCCCTGCCGCCCTCGATGGCGACGACCTCCCCGTCCGTGACCAGCCGGCCCGGTGGCTGGCCGGCCAGCGCCTCCGCGACCTCCGGGTAGCTGCCGGTGATCAGCCGGGCGTTCCTGGACAGCAGCCGGACGCCGCCGGCGTCCTTGACCGCCAGGCACCGCTCCCCGTCCAGCTTGCGCTCGAACAGCCAGTCATCGCCCGGCGGCGGCTCGCGGACCAGGGTGGCCAGCATCGGCTCGCACCAGCCCGGCCGCTCCTGCGGCCGGGCGAGCGCGCGCGCCGCGGCCGGCAGGCCGGCGACGGCCGGGGAGCTGCCGCCCGCCGCGGGCCTCATCGTCGTCCCCGGTGATCCCCGGCGGATCCCGGCAGGACGGGGCCGCCTGCCGCGGCTGGCGGCGCGTCCTGGCGCCGGGCCGCCACGTCCGCCTCGGCGCGCTCGCAGCGGAAGGACAAGAACTCCCCGGCCCGGTTGAGGTTCTTCAGCAGGCACGCGGCGAGCGCAGCCGCCAGCAGCTCGGCCAGGCCGGGCAGGCCGGCAGGCCCCGCTCCCCGGCTCGCGCCGAAGGCGACTGCTGGTCGTCCCCCCGGCCCGGAAGCCACGCCCGCTCCCCAGCTCGCGCGGAAGGCGATGGCCCGTCCCGCGGCCTCGCCCCGCGCCGCGCCGGACGGCCAGGCCCGCGCCCGGATCGCGCAGCTGGCCGGCGCCAGCCCCCGGCCGGGCCCCGCGGCCGCCCGGGTCGCCGGATCGCCCGGGCGGCCGGGCAGTTCGCCCGTCATGTCGTCGTGATCGCTCACCGCGGCCTCCTCGCCGGCAGGTGCCGTGCCTCCCCTTCCCCGGGCCGGGGCCGACTACACGCTCCAGGGTGGACCTCGATCACGCGCGGGCGCAGGGCCGGCGGACCGCCCCGCCCGGGCCCGGGTACCCTCGCCGGCATGGCCGTCCGGCCAGGCTGCGGGTCCTTGCCGCGGCGGGCGGGCTGGCGGGCTTGCCCCGGGGGCGGCGCTGGCTGTTTAATCAGGTCATGCTTGCATCAGTGGCAAGTGATGAATTGCGATCCCCGGCCGCGTCGCTGCGCGCGCTGGCTGACCCGCTGCGGGCGCGGATCGTCGAGCTGCTGGCCGGCGAGCAGTTGTGCACCTGCCACCTGGTGGAGCTGACCGGCGCCCGGCAGACGAACGTCTCCAACCACCTGCGGGTGCTGCGCCAGGCGGGCCTGGTGGAGCCCCAGCCGGCCGGGCGGTACACCTACTACCGGCTGCGCCCCGACGCGCTGGAGGACCTCGCCCGGCACTATGCCGGCCTGGCCCGCCGCGCCCGCCAGGCAGCCCAGCTCCGCAGGCCATGCGAGTGAGCGCCACGGGCCGGGGAGAGCCAGGCCGCGCGCGGATGAACGGCGGGCCGCGGGCCGGCCGGCCCGTTCCGGGGGACGAGGGCGCGGTCGTGTCCCGCCTGTCGCGGGCGGACCGGCTCCTGCCGGCCTGGATAGCGCTCGCCATGGCGGCCGGGCTGCTGCTCGGCCGGCTGGTCCCCGGGCTGGCGGGCGGGCTGAACGCGGTGTCGATCCACGGCACCAGCCTGCCCGTCGCCATCGGGCTGCTGCTGATGATGTACCCCGTGCTGGCCAAGGTCCGCTACCGGGAGGCGGGCCGGATCACCGCTGACCGCCGGATGACGGCCGCCTCGCTCGCGCTGAACTGGGTCATCGGGCCCGCGGTGATGTTCGCCCTGGCCTGGCTGCTGCTCCCGGACCTGCCCGCCTACCGGACCGGGGTGATCCTGGTCGGGCTGGCGCGCTGCATCGCCATGGTGCTGATCTGGACCGACCTGGCGCGCGGTGACCGGGAGATGGCCGCGGTCCTGGTCGCGCTCAACGCCGTGTTCCAGGTCCTCGCCTACGCGGCGCTGGGCGTGTTCTACCTCGGCATCCTGCCGGGCTGGCTCGGCCTGCCGGCCCAGAGCCTGCGGGTCTCGTTCGCCGGCATCGCGGTGACCGTGGTGGTGTTCCTGGGCATCCCGCTGGTCGCCGGGTTCCTCACCCGGACCCTCGCGGAGCGCGCCCGCGGCCGGGAATGGTACGAGGCCAGGCTGCTGCCCCGCATCGCTCCCATCGCCTTGTACGGGCTGCTGTTCACCGTCGTGGTGCTGTTCGCCCTGCAGGGCAGGACGATCACCTCCCAGCCCGCGAACGTCGCCCGGATCGCCCTGCCGCTGCTCGCCTATTTCGCCATCATGTGGTCCGGCGGCCTGGCGATCGCCCGCCGCCTGCACCTGACCTACCCGCGGGCCGCCGCGCTCGCCTTCTCCGCCGCCAGCAACGACTTCGAGCTCGCGATCGCCGTCGCCATCGGCGTCTTCGGCGCGACCTCGGGGCAGGCGCTGGCCGGCGTGGTCGGCCCGCTCATCGAGGTGCCCGTCCTGGTCGCGCTCGTCTACGTCGCCCTCTGGCTGCGCCGGCGCCTGCCCTGGCCGGAAGGCGCGGGCACCCGGCCGGCCTTGCCTGGCCGTGCCGCCCCGGGCGCCGCCGGCCTCCCCGAACGAGCCGCCAGCCTCCCCGAAGGGGATGCCGTGACCGGCCGCCCGGAGGTCCTGTTCGTATGCGTGCACAACGCCGGCCGCTCGCAGATGGCCGCGGCCCTGCTCGATCACCACGCCGGAGGCCGCGTCGTGGTCCGCTCCGCCGGCTCGGCGCCCGCCGACTCCATCAATCCGGCCGTCATCGAGGTCATGGCCGAGCTCGGGCTGGACCTATCCCGGGAGTTCCCCAAGCCGATCACCGGCGAGGCCGTGCGGGCGAGCGACGTGGTGATCACGATGGGCTGCGGCGACGCGTGCCCGTACTACCCCGGCAAGCGCTACCTCAACTGGGAGCTGGACGACCCCGCGGGCCAGGACACCGCCACCGTCAGGCGCATTCGCGACGAGATCGACGCCCGCGTCCGGGCCCTGCTCGCCGAGCTGCTGCCCCGGCAGGCCGTGCCCGGCGGCCCGCGGCCCGGCGGCTGACCGCCCGCCGCGCGCGAAGGGCCGGCTGGACCGGCGGGCCTGGCGGCGGTTCGCTGCCCGCGGCAGGGCGCCGCCCGCCCTCGCCGGGGAGCGGCGCCTGCAGCCGCCCGGGCTGGTGCCCGGGCGCGCCGTCAGGCCGCCACCTCGATGCGGCGCACGTGGGCCGGGCCGGTCTTGGGCATCCGGACGGTCAGGACGCCGTCGGCCAGCTTCGCGTCGATCCTGTCCGTGTCGGCGTCGCCAGGCAGGCGCGTCCGGTAGGAGAACGTGCCGGAGCGCCGCCGCAGGGCATGCCCTCGCCTGCGCTCCTCCTTGATCTCCCCGGAGATGCACAGCTCGTCGCCCCGCACCTCGACCTGGATGTCGTCGCGGGCGACGCCGGGCAGCTCGGCCCGGACCAGGTAGGCGTCGCTGGTCTCCTCCTCCTCCGCGGCCGGGACCCATCCCCCGTCCCCGGCCTCGAGCTGCTCCGCCAGCCTGCCCATCCGGTCCCACAGGTCCGTGAGGTCAGCGAACGGATCCAACGTCTCCCACGGCCAGCCGCCGCGCCATCGCTGCGGCATCCTGCTGCGCCGCACAGGAAGAACACTCGTCATCCCGTACCCCCTCGGGATCAGCGCGGGCCGTGCGCCCGCACCCCGTCCCTGGACAGGGTTGCCGCTGCCCGCCCGGCCCAAACCGGCTGCCGGGAACCGCCGCACGCGCGCCGGCGCCCTCCCGCGCGCCCGGTGATCTCCGGGAATGGCCCGGCGACCGCTCGGCTGCGGCCGCTGCTGGCATTTCCTCGGTCACGTTCCGAGCAGAGCCCGTGCCGCTTCTGCCAGAAGGCAGGAAGCGGGCAGCCTCACAAGGCCATCTGTGCCCGGGATCTGCTCGCAGCCCGAAGGCGAGCCGGCCGCGGGGGGATCGGGCTGCGACCGCGGCGCACGGCCCGCCGGCGCCGCCGCCACCCTCGCGGAGCGGAGAAGCCACAACCTCACCTCCCGGGGGCGAAGGTCCCGCGGCAGGTGCCCTACGGCTCTGCCGGGCGCGCCGGGATGCCAGTGAGGCTGGGCCCATGACGATCCGACCACCGGGCATCGCCGGCGCCGGGCTGAGCACGGGGAAGAAGGCCAGGCTGAACCGGATCCTGTTCCATCACGGCCTGCGCAACGGCACGGCGATCTTCTTGCCCTACGACCACGGGCTGGAGCACGGCCCCCGGGACTTCTTCGCCAACCCCGCCGCCGGCGACCCCGCCTACATCATCCGGCTGGCGCTGGAGGGCGGGTTCAACGGCATCGCTCTCCAGATCGGGCTGGCCGAGAAGTTCTACTGGGAGTACGCGGGCGAGGTCCCGCTGATCCTCAAGCTCAACGGCAAAACCGACATCCCCTCGGACGAGCAGGCGCTGTCCCCGGTGCACGCCCGCGTCGCGGACGCGGTCCGCCTCGGCGCCGACGCGGTGGGGTACACGCTGTACGTGGGCACGCCGGCTCAGGAGAGCGACTTCCGGCAGTACCGGCAGGTCCGCGAGGACGCGCAGCGGCTCGGCATGCCGCTGATCGTGTGGGCCTACCCGCGCGGCGCGGCGATCGAGGCCAAGGGGGGGCGGGACTCCTTCTACGCGGTCGACTACGCTGCCCGGGCCGCCAGCGAGCTGGGCGCCGACATGGTCAAGGTCAACTTCCCCCGCCCGGACAAGCAGGCCGGGGTGAAGGAGCCCTACCGGCGCGAGTTCACCTCCCGGCAGGCCATCGGCGCGGTGGTGGCCTCGGCGAACCGGGCCCTGCTCCTGGTCTCCGGCGGGGAGAGGGCCGGGGATGAGGCCATGCTGGAGAAGGCACGCCAGGCCATGGACGCCGGCGCCACCGGGCTGATCTTCGGCCGCAACATCTGGCAGCGCGAACACGGCGAGTCCCTGCGGTTCATCGCGCGGCTCCAGGAGATCCTCCAGAGGCACCCCCGCCCGGGCGTCCCCGGGGCGTGACAGCGGCGGCCGCGCCGGGCCGGCCCAGCCGCGCGCGGGCGCACCGCCGGCTCGATGCCGGCGCGACGGCGAGGCGTCAGGCCTGCCACGGCGAGCCCTGCGCCGCCTTCACTCCCGTATGCCATACTGTACAAATGTAGAACTATCAGAGTGTACAATCGAGATCATGGAGGTGGCTGTCACCGACCTGCGCGCGCACCTCAGCAAGTGGCTGGGACTGGCCCGCGCGGGCAGCGAAGTCGTCATCACCGATCGGGGCGTGCCCGTGGCCAGGCTGCTCGGCCTGACCAGCACGGCCACCCTGGAGCGGCTGGCTGCCGAAGGGGTCATCGGCCGGCCCGCGGCGGCTGGCCGTCCGCGCGCGTCCGGGCGGCCCAGGCCGCGTCCCAGGCAGCCCCTGTCGCAGGTCGTCAGCGACCAGCGGCGCTGACCGCCGTGGCGCTCGTCTACTTCGACTCCAGCGCGTTCGTCAAGCTGGTGGCCGCCGAAGCCGGAACCGAGCTGGCTGCCGAGCTGTGGGACGGCTGCGACGCCGCCCTGTCCAGCCGGCTCGCCTACCCCGAAGTCCGCGCCGCGCTCGCCGCGGCCGCCCGCAACCACGACATCACCCGGGCCGAGCTGGGCGCCGCCGAGCGGGACTGGGAGGGCTACTGGGCGGCCACCCGGCCGGTCGAACTCAGCCCAGCGGTCGAGCGCCACGCCGGCGAGCTCGCCCGCGCCCACGCGCTGCGCGGAGCCGACGCCGTGCACCTGGCCAGCGCCCTGGCCATCGGCGACCCCGGCCTGATCATCGCGGTCTGGGACCGGCGGCTGCACGCCGGCGCACAGGCAACGGCCTTCGCGGTCGCGCCGGCCACGCTCGGCCGGTGACCATGACCACCGCCAGCCGGCCGTACGCGGCCGGGGAGCCGCTGTCACCGGCACGGCCGGCCCGCGGACGTGCTCCGGGAGGGCCGGCGCGGGGGCGGGTGCGACAGCGCTCGGCTCGCTGGCTGTCAGATGCCGGGGTCTTCGACTGCTGGGCGCTCCGGGCACGGCCAGTCCCTGCGGTTCATCGCGCGGCTCCGGGAGATCCCCCAGAGGCTTCCCCGCCCGGGCGTCCCAGGGGCGTGACGGCGGCGGCCGCGCCGGGCCGGCCCAGCCGCGCGCGGGCGACGATCTCGGCGGTGACCTCCCCGGGCGCCCGCGCCCCGTCGACTGTCACCAGCTGCCCGCGCCGGCCGTACCAGCTGAGGACCGGCCGCATGTCCCGTTCGTAGGCGGCGAGGCGCCGCTCGATGGTCTCCGGGCTGTCGTCGGCCCTGCCCTCGGCCTGAGCCCGGGCCAGGAGCCGCCGCCGGCACTCGGCCTCCGGCACCTCCAGCGCGATCGCCAGCTGCGGCCGCTCGCCGCGCGGCAGGCGTGCCAGCGCGGATGCCTGGGACAGGTCGCGGGGGAACCCGTCCAGCACGTACCCGCCCTCCCTGGACGCCTCGCCCAGCCGGGGCAGCAGGACGCGCTCCACCACCTCCAGCGGCACCAGGTCCCCCCGTCCGAGCAGGCGGGAGACCGGCCCGGCGCCACCCTCGGCTGCCGCCTGGCCGCGGAGCAGCTCCCCGGTGGACAGGTGCGCGACCCGAAGCACAGCGGCCAGCCGCGCCGCCTGGGTGCTCTTGCCGGCGCCCGGCCGCGCCAGCAGCACGATCCGCCGCGCGCCCTTCCTCACCGCCGGCCCCCGGGCGGTGAAGGCGCGGCCCCGGGGACGGCCGGCCCGGCGGCCTGCCGCGCGCGCAGGACGCCGGCGGCCCCGGTGCCCCAGGCCAGCGCCAGGATCCCGTACAGGCCCAGGGGGGCCGCGGCGGGCGGGCCGAACGCCGCCGCGGCCAGCGCCGCGGCGACGGCGAAGTCACGCATGGACGCCGCGAGCAGCAGCGCGGTGGCCGGCTGCCGGGGAAGGCCGATGCCGAGCAGCCGGCCGGCCAGGACCGTGCCGGCCAGGAACACGGCGAGGGCGAGCGCGACGGCGAGGTAGCGGGCACGCAGGTGAACCTCGGCGGCGGTCAGGGCGACGAGGGCGGCCACGGCCGCCGTCGCGGTGGCGGTGGCGGCGCGCTCGGCCGAGGCGATGAGGGGAACGCGAGCCCGCAGCCAGATGCCGGCCGCAAGCGGAACGGCGACCACCAGGGCCAGGCCCGTGACGATCCCGGCCGGCCGCACCGCGCCGTGGCCGGCCTCCAGGGCGAGGATCGGCCCGGCGGCGGCCACCGTCACCGCGGCGGAGCCGATGAGCAGCCCGGCGGCCACGGCGGCCGCCCCGCCGGCCATGACGGTGGTCGCGACGCAGGCGATCTCGGACGGCGCCAGGCCGGTCACCATCACCCCGTCGCGCAGCGGCCCGGGAGCGACGAGCCGGGAGGCCGCCCAGGACAGCGCGGGGAGCACCGTGATCCCGGCCGCGAGCGCGGCCAGCAGCCGCCGCCACCTCGCGCCGAGGCCGCGCAGCGCGCCGGGCTCGATGGTCAGCGCGGTGGCCAGGACCAGCACGGCCAGCACGACATCCAGCCCGTGATGACCGGCCAGCCAGGCCAGCGGCGGCTGGACGGTCAGGCCCAGCGCCGCCGCGGCCAGCACGGCGATCAGCTCCGGGTGGCGGGCCAGCGCCCGCCGCGGTCTCCACGGCGCCCGGGACACGCAGGCGATCGTGTCACACGAGGAGGCGCGGCTGGGGCCGGGCCAGCCTCGCGGCGGTTCAGCCCCGCGCCCCCGCCCGGTGCCATGGCGCGGATCCGCCACGCGCGCAGGGAGCCTCGCGTTCCGGCACGGGCTCGCCCGCCGAGCCGGTCCGGAGCTAAAATGACTGGCCAGTCAGTCACTTTGAGGGTCGCGAGGGATCATCCGATGGATGAGGCACCGGAGCCGGGGCGGCCGGGCGCGGCCGGCTGGCGGTGCCCGCCGGCCGGCCCCGGGTCATGCTCGCCCGGGCCGCCGCCGCGGCCCGGGCGGCCGGGCCTCGTGGACGCCTACCGCCGGGTCGTGGAACCCGCGGCCCGCTGGCCGGGCGGCGCCGTGGCGACCGCCGCGGCCTTCGCCGCCGGCGCGGCGGTGGGCGGGCGGCCCGGCCTGGCGATCTTCAGCGCGTGGATGCTGGTGGCCGGGACGTACTGCCTGGCGAACTTCAGGCACTGCCGGGAGGCGCACTGCGCGGTGACCGGGCCAGGGTGGACGCTGGCGGCCGTGCTGGGGTTCGCGGCGGCCGCCGCGCCGGGGGCCGGGATGTCCTGGTACCGGCTGGGCACGCAGCTCGCGGTGGTCCTGGCGGTGCTGGCGGCCGGCCACGGCCTGGAGCGCCTCGTGGCGGCCCGGACCGGGGGCCGCGCGCTGGGCGGCGGGGACCAGCGTGCCCAGGATCGGTGAGCGGGCACGGGCCGCGCGCCGCGAGCGGATCCTGGCGGCGGCAGCGGCGTGCTTCGCCCGCGCCGGGTACCACGCCACCACCATGGCCGGCGTCGCCGCGGCGGCAGGGGTCTCCAAGGGCACGCCCTACCTATACTTCGACGGCAAGCAGGACCTCTTCCGGGCGCTGCGCGGGGAATGGGACTGCGGGCTCGCCGCGCGGGCCGAGGCGGCGATCGCCGCCCTGCCGGCGGGGGAACGCCGCTCCCCCCGGGCGATCCTGCGGGTGATCGCCGCCGCGGTCGCCGACCACGTGCAAGCGGAAACCCAGGTCTGCCGGGTGCTGGTGGAGGCACGGGCGCTGGCCGCGCACGAGCCCGCGATCGCGGCCGCGGTCCGGGCCGGCGACGCCCGGATCCACGAGCGGCTGACTGCCCTGATCGCCGCCGGGATCGCCGCCGGGGAGTGGCCGCCGGGAACGGACCCGGCCCTGGCCGCGCGGCTGTTCACCGCCGGGCTGCACGGGCTGATGGCCCAGTGGCACCTGGAGCCCGGCTCGTTCTGCTGGGATGCCGCGGCGGCCGCCCTGGCGGAGATCCCGGCATCCCTCCCCGCGCCCGGCAAGCTCGTCCGGTGACGCCGCGCGGCGGGGTCGCCGTGGCGGCCCGCATCCCGAACGCCCGGGCTCAGGCTCCGGGGGCTGCGGCGAGGTGATACCGGTCGATCACGCCGGGCAGCCAGTCCGGCTGGCCGAACGTCAAGCCGTAGCGCTCCGCCAGGGCCGCCACGTCATCGGGGCGCGGCCGGCCGGCCGCGATCACGCCGGCGAGCTCGCGGAAGAAGTGCTCGAATCCGGCCGGGCTGATCACCTCGATCATGCGCGCCGGGACGCGGCCGGCGTTCCACATCGTGTGCAGCTCGCCGCGCGGCTTGGTGATGTAGCCTCCCGCGCCGAGCACGACCTCGCGGTCACCGGACCGGAACCCGATCTGCCCCTCGGTCACGATCGAGTACTCGTCCTCGCGGGTGTGCAGGTGCGGCGGCACCAGTGCGCCGACCGGGAACGGATGCTCCACGATCGCGACGGCACCGCCGGTGTCCTCGCCCCACAGCTTGAACGCGACCCCGATCGACCCGAGGTCGCCCTCGCCTCCCTCACCGGGCCGCACGACCGCCAGGGGCGGCGCTGCGCCGTCGCTCATCCCACCGCCATCCTTCGCGAGCCCCCGCCGGCCGCAGGGCCGCGGGCGGCTTTCGTTGTACGTTCGTGTTCGGTGAATTACCTTTGCACGAGCATGCGGGCGGCGTCAAGACTTGAGTGAACAGAAGCGTTCAACCGATTCGCGGCCCTACCGGATGCGGCGCCGGGCCGAGCAGGTGGGCCGGACCAGGCAGCGGATCGTGGAGGCGGCCGTGCACCTGCACGGCACGGCCGGCCCGGCGGCCACCACGATCGCGGCCATCGCCGAGCGCGCGGGGGTGACCAGGCTGACCGTCTACCGCCACTTCCCGGACGAGGCCGCCCTGTTCGCCGCGTGCTCGGCGCACTGGATGTCGGGGCGGCGCCCGCCCGATCCCGGCGAGTGGGCGCGGATCGCCGACCCGGCGGAGCGGCTCCGGGCCGGGCTGGCCGACCTTTACCGGTTCTACCGTGACGGCGCCGGGATGCTCGCGAACGTCTACCGCGACCTCGCCGTCCTGCCGCCGGCGCAGCGGCGGATGCTCCGCGAGCGGGATGATGCCGTGCGGCGCGCGCTGGCCGGGCCGCTCGGCGGCGCGCGGAGCCGGCGCGTGCGCGCGGCGGTCGGGCACGCCGCGGCGTTCTGGACCTGGCACTCGCTCTGCGCCGAGCAGGGCCTGACCGACCGCGAGGCGGTCACGCTCATGACCGCCATGGTCCTGAGCGCGGCGGCCCGGCCAGCCCCGGCCCGGCCGGGCCAGGCAACGGCCCGCTGACCCGCCGAGGCAGATCCCCGGGGAACGCTGGGGGCAGCGCCGGGCCGCTGCCCGCCGTCAGCCCCAGCTGCCCGCCGTCAGCCCCAGCTGCCCGCCGTCAGCCCCAGCTGCCCGCCGTCAGCCCCAGCTGCCCGCCGTCAGCCCCAGCTGCCCGCCGTCAGCCCCAGCTGCCCGCCGTCAGCCCCAGCTGCCCGCCGTCAGCCCCAGCTGCCCGCCGTCAGCCCCAGCTGCCCGCCGTCAGCCCCAGCTGCCCGCCGTCAGCCCCAGCTGCCCGCCGTCAGTTCCAGCGGCTGATCTCGCCGTGCGGGAAGGGGGCGAACCGGCCGCCCTCGGCGCCGGTCTTGAGGCCGGTCAGACAGGCGCCCCAGTTGGTGCCGCAGCCGGGCGCTGGCCAGCCTGCGGCCCGGCGACGGCGAGGTCCTCGCGCTGCTCGCCCTCATGCTCATGCACGACGCCCGCCGCGACACCAGGGTCCGCGGCGGGAAGGCCGTGCCGCCCGACGACCAGGACCGGGGCCTGTGGAACGAAGCGCAGATCGCCGAGGGCCGCCAGCTCCTGCAGGCGGCCCTCACCCGGGAGCGCACCGGGCCCTGCGTGCTGCAGGCGGCGATCGCCGAGCTGCACCTGCGCCAGCCGCGAGACTGGCCGCGGATCGCCGCGCTCTACGAGGCGCTCGCCCGGCGTACCGGATCCCCGATCGCCGATATGAACCGGACCGTCGCGATCGCCGAGATCCACGGGCCCGAGGCCGGGCTGGCGATCCTCGGCACCCTCGAGCTCGGCCGCTACCGTTACTTCCATTCGGCCAAGGCCGACCTGCTCCGCCGCGCCGGGCGCCGCGGCGAGGCCCGCCAGGCCTACCAGCAGGCGCTGGACCTCGCCCAGACCGGCCCCGAGCGGCGCTTCCCCCAGGCCCGGCTCACCGAACCGGGCTCCCGCGGCTGACCGCGCCCTCAGGCGCCCCGGCCGGAGGCGGGCCGGGGACCCGCGGCGCCGGCGCCGCGCGCAGCGCCGCCACCGCCACGAGGAAGGCCACCGCTGCGATCGCCGCCCCCACCCGGAACGCGCCGTCGTAGCCGGCGACCAGAGCGTGGGCGGGGACCGGCGCGCGCGCCGCCGCCTGCCGGCCGGCGTGCCCGGCGGCGGTGACCGCCGCCCGGACCGCGCTCCTGGTGACGGTGGCGGCGACGGCCACCAGCACGGCCAGGCCGAGCGATCCGCCGATCTGCTGGCTGGTGTTCAGCAGGCCGGAGGCCAGGCCGACCTCCTCATGGCGGACGCCCGACACGGTGTTCAGGGTCAGCGGCACGAACGACAGGCCCATGCCGAGGCCAGCCAGCAGCAGGGGGCCGAGGGCGGCCGGGTAGCCTTCGCGCGCGGAGATCATCGACAGCCAGGCCAGCCCGGCGGCCAGCACGAGCGGCCCCATCGTCAGCGGCGGGCGGATGCCCGCCCGCGTGACCAGCCGGGACGTGATCTGGCTGACCGTGCCGACGGTGACCGGCAGGGGCAGGATGGCCAGGCCGGTGACGATCGGGCTGTAGCCGAGCACGTCCTGGAAGAACTGTGTCATGAAGAAGATCAGCGACAGCATCGCCGCCCCGAGCAGTAGCATGATCGCGTAGCCGCCCGCCCGGTTCCGGCTGGCCAGCATCCGCGGCGGCAGCAGCGGCTGGCTGCTGCGTGCCTCGATCAGCGCGAACCCGGCGAGCAGCGCCCCCGCCGCGAGCAGGCTGACGATCGTGCCCGTGCCGGACCAGCCGGAGTCGGCGGCCCGGGACAGACCGTAGGCGAGCAGCGCCGTGCCCGCGGTCACCGCCGCCGCGCCCGGCAGGTCGAGCCGCCCGGGCCTCGCCCTGCCCGCGCCCGGGTCGAGCACGAGCGCCGCACCGGTCGCCACCAGCAGTCCGATCGGCACGTTCACGAACAGCACCCACCGCCACGACGCCCACTCGGTGAGCAGCCCGCCGACCAGTAGCCCGAGACCGCCGCCGGCGCCGGACATGGCCGCGTAGACCGCCATCGCCCGGTGCCTGGCCGGGCCGTCGGCGAACGTCGCGGCGATCAGCGACAGCGCCGTGGGCGACGCGATCGCCGCCCCGGCGCCCTGGATCGCCCTGGCCGCGATCAGGGCCGCCTGGCCCGTGGCCAGCCCGCCGGCCAGCGAGGCGAGCGAGAACGCCAGCACGCCGGCCACGAACATCCGCCGCCGGCCGAACAGGTCGCCGGATCGCCCGCCGAGCAGCAGCAGCCCGCCGAACGCCACCACGTAGGCGTTGATCACCCACGCCAGCCCGGTCGCTGAGAATCCGAGGGCGCGGCCGATGGTGGGCAGCGCGACGTTCACGATGGTCAGGTCGAGCATGACCATGAGCTGCGCGGCGCCGATGATCGCCAGGGCCAGGTCCTGGCGGCGGTGGGTCAGCGTCCCGGAAGCGGCCTGGCGCCGGGCCGCGCCACGCCTGGCGCCGCCTTCCCGGGTGCTCACGCCGGCTTCCCGGGTGCTCACGCCGGCTTCCCGGGTGCTCACGCCGGCTCCCGGGCCGCGGCCGGGCGTTCCGCCCAGGCGAGCACGTCGAGCAGCGGCGCGGAGCCCGGGTCCGGCCGTCGCCGGCGTTCGGTCAGGCGCGCGACGCGCAGGCCAGGCAGGGCGTCCCGCAGGCGCTCGGTGGTGTAGAGGCGAGCGGGGTCTGGCGGGCCGGCGCGGCCCAGCGAGCCGAGGTGATGGCCGACCAGGAACAGGTGCCCGCCGGGGGCGACGGCCGCGGCCGCTGCGGCGAGGAGGGCCGCGCGGTCGGCGGGCGCCGGGTGGATGAACGCCAGCACGACCAGGTCGAAACTCTGGCCGCCCGCGAGGTAGTCGCTCATGTCGGCGACGACCGTGGCCACGGGCAGGTGGCCGGCCGCCGCTCTCAGCCGCCCGAGCGCCACGGGCGAGAGGTCGACGGCGGTCACCCGCCAGCCCTGGCGGGCCAGCCAGAGGCTGTTCCGGCCCTCGCCCGCGCCGAGGTCGAGCGCCGTGCCGGGAGCCAGCCCGGAGGCCAGCTCGACGAGTGATTCGTCGGGCTCCACCGGGAACAGCCGGCCGGTGCTCGCGTACCGGCGGTTCCAGTCCGCCGCGTGCCGGTGAGTCATGCGCGTGCTCCTCAATCGTGGATGCCGGCCGGGCCGGGACCCGGCTCCCCGGACAGCGAGTCGATCACCTGCTCGGCGCGCGCGAGCAGGAGCTTCAGGCGGACGGCGTCCTCGGCGCCGATCAGGCCGGTCAGCCGCCGCTCCCAGGCGGCGGCCCGGGCGGCCACCTCGCCGGCGACGGCGAGCCCGCGCTCGGTGGGCTCCAGCACGCGGCGCTGCCGGTGGGCGGCGTCGGGGCTCGACCTGAGCAGGCCGGCCCGCTCCAGGTGGTCGGCGAGGCGCTTGGCGTTCATCGGGTCCGCATGGGTGCGCCTGGCCAGCTCCCGCAGCCCCGAGCCCGGCCACTCGCAGGCCGCGCGCAGCATCGCCGCCTGCGGGGCAGTCAGGCCGAGGTCGGCGATCTGGCGTTCCCACGCGCTGCGCAGCTTGCGGTGCGCCCGGCCGGCCAGGAATCCGAGGCTGGCCTCCAGCGAGACGTCGGCAGCCGGCCCTCCGCCCCGCGGCCCGTCAGGTGTCGTCACGTGATCAGACAACTGTAGTGACGACTACATCATTCCCGCCCGCGCCACCGCGCCCGGTGCTCGAGCCCGGGAACCGTGTTCGTAGACCGGCCCGCCCGTCGGCCACCCTGGCCACGGCCGCGCCGGGCAGCGGGGCACGCTGACCTCCCGCCCGCGCCGCGCAGGACACCCGGCGTCAGCGCAGGACCTTGGCCCAGTCGATCTGATAACGGGACGGAACCAGCCCGAACGTCGGCTTGCCAAGGTCGCCCGAGGCGGGCACCCCGAGCGCCCGGAGCAGGTACTCGAAGTTCATCCCGATGGCGGTCGGGAACGGGCCGGCGCCGCCGATGCCGCCGGCCTCGGGCAGCTCCGACTCCGACGACGCGCTGTCAGGCATCGCCCATCCCGTCTCGATGCCGTCACTCCCGTTGAACATGCGCGCGATCACGGTGCGGGGGGTCACGTCCTGGCCGACTCGCACGGTCGGGGTGACGTCCTCGGCGACGTAGACGACCTCGCCCACCGCCGGGCCGTCGGTGAGCTGGTAGGTGATCCAGCCGCCGCCCGGCCAGCCGCCGTTGTCCGCCTGCGCCTGCGTGATCACGCCGGAGCCGAGCGCGTATACGGGCCCTGTTCCGGCGAAGTCCACGCCCATGTCGACACGACTAGGGATCAGGCCGCTGATCTGGCGCAGCGGGTTCAGGTACGGATGACCGGTGGTCGCCAGCTGCTTCAGGGTCAGCACCGGCAGCAGGTTCCCCTCCTTCCGGTTGAGCGCCACCAGGACCGCGAGCCGCCGGCGGAGCGCGTGCTTCAGCCGGAGGATCCCGGCTCGGGCGCGGGTGACCGCCCGCTCTGCCCCGAGCAGCGCCCTGGCGGCTTTCAGGTACTGGTCGATCTGAGCGGTTTCGTCATAGGAAAGGTGACTCAGGATCGACGCGTCGCTGAGCACGTGCTGGGGCGAGGCCATGGTCAGCATCACGAGCGGTGAGTCCATGCCCTCTTGCTCGTAGGCGACGACGGCCAGCCGGGCGATCTGCTTGCGCATCGCATCGACCGGGGCGCGGTAGAGCGCGGCCTGCTTCTCCAGGAGCTTCAGCCGCTGGTCGGCGAATACGAGCCGCTGCACCACCTTGGCGTACTGCAGGCCCAGCCTGGTCGCGTCCGCGTTGAGGCGGGCGAGCATCTTCCTGGCCTGCGCGGGGGTGAGCCGCGGGGCCGCGGCCGCAGGGCCACCAGCGCCGCCCGCGGCGACCAGCGCGGCGACGCTGACCATCGTCGCGATGCTGAGCGCGATCCGCCGGCGCGCCTTCAGCTTGCGGCTCGTCGGGGCCTCGCGCTCTGCGAGCGACGCGTGCACACGCAGTCACCCTCCTCCGTGGGCTCCCGGTTCAGCGGAAGGCTCGCGGCCAGCTCGAGAACGGGGTAGCGGCCTGTCGCCGCCGCCATCGCGGCGGCTTCCTGGCCATGAGGTTGACGGGTCAGTTTAGCCAGGCCACTCGGAGGCTTCAACCACTTCTTACACTCTCGCCCCATGAACCGTCCCGGGTTTCGTGCATGCTTCCGAAGGCTGGGAAGGATGTCACGTTCATGCCAGTCAAGTACGGCCAGGGCACGAAGGCGAAGGCGATCCGGCTGGTCCGCGTACTCCATGACCTCCCGCAGCCGGGCATTGGCCGCGCGCAGCGCCGCCAGCTCACGTCGCGGGCGAATTTCTCGCCGTCGAGGGTCTGACCCTCCGGCTAGCATGCCAGGCCGCCGACAATGGTATGGTAACTGGTATGGCAACAAGGAAGGTGACAATCACCCTGGACCAGGCCCAGCTCGCCCGGATCCAGGCCCTGGTCCAGGCCGGGTCAGCCGCGAGCGTATCCGGGTTCGTCCAGCATGCCGTCTCCGTGGCGCTTGACGATGTGGCCGGCTGGGGGGCGATGCTCGCCGAAGCGCTGCGGGAGACCGGCGGCCCGATGACCGACGACGAACGGGCCTGGGCCGACGGAATCCTCGGCGTCACCACCCGGCCCGGCAAGTCCGCCGCCTGATGCCCGGCGTCACCTTGGACGCCGGGGCACTGATCGCCATCGACCGCGGCGACCGCCGCGTCCTGGTCCTGCTCGCCCGCGCCCGCGAGACCGGAGCGGCAGTGACGATCCCGGCCACCGTGCTGGCCCAGGCGATCCGCCGTCCCGAGCGCCAGGCGCGCCTGGCCCGCCTGATCCGCCAGCCCGCCACCGACCTGGTCAGCCTCGACCACGTCGACGCCACCAGCACCGGCCGCCTCCTGGCGGCCAGCGGGACCTCCGACATCGCCGACGCCCACGTCGTCATCTGCGCCCGCCGCGCCGGCCAGCCCGTCATCACCTCCGACGCCGGGGACCTGCGCGCCCTCGACCCGGCCATCAGCCTCATCACCATCTGACCCCCGGCGGCCCCGGCCAGCAGCGGAATACTCCGTGCTCCCGGCACCTCGCCGCCGTTTCGTTGCCCGACTGGCGGCGGGAGAACCGGATTGCCCATGTGTGCTACGCCGCACTACTATGGATTACTGAGTCAGCCGCTGAGCGTCCGCCTGAATGACGCCACGATCAGCCGCCTCGGTGCCCGGGCCCGCCGGGTCCACCTGCCACCCCGGACCCTGGCGCAGCGATACGTGGAAGAGGGACTGCGGATGGACGAGCACCCGCTGATCCGCTTCGCTGACGGCCCGGCCGGGCGCCGTGCCCGCCTGGTAGGGACAGGCAAGGACGTGTGGGAGGTCATCGCAGTCGTCCGCGACAACAGCGGAGACGTGGCTGAGGCGGCGCGTTACCTGGAGATCCCGCTCGGCCTCATCCAGGCAGCGGTCGCCTACTACGGCACCTACACCGCCGAGATCGACCAGCAGATCCAGGCCAACGAGCAGGAGACCGCCGACGCGCACGCCGCTTACCTGGCCGGGCAGGCAGCCGTCTAGCGGTGAGGCTGCTGCTCGATGAGATGCTGAGCCCGGCTATCGCCCGTGAACTACGCTCCCGGGGCCACGACGTGACAGCCGTTGCTGGCGACCCCGGCCGCGAGGCCCTGCCCGATCCACAGGTCCTTGCACTCGCGCGTGCCGAGCACCGCGCCCTGGTCACCAATAACCTGCGTGACTTCCGGCCGCTCCACCACGAGGCCATCACCCCCGGCGGGGCCGGCCACTTCGGCATGATCTTCATCCCCGGCAGTTACCGGCGCACGAGAGCCGGCACCGGCAAGATCATCACCGCACTCGAACCAATCCTCGCCCAGTACCCGGGCGAAGCAGACCTGGCCAACGGCGAAGCCTGGCTCTGACACCAACACAAGGGCCGGCAATGCCCTGCCCTCACCCCGGCCCCGATCGCGACCATGGACTCCGCCGTCAGCAACACACGGAGCCGCCGATCTGGCGCAATGACGGACTGCTTGGAACGGTCATCGTGGCCATGCAGGTCGGATGAGCGTGACCTTACGTAACGAACGTCACCGCCTCCGACAGCGGTATACGGGGCATCGCTGGTCGGGGGACGCCGGGATCGGCGTATCCGACCGACATGCCGCAAGCAAGCACGAGGTCCCGGGCCGGGTAGAGAACTTCCCGGACGGTCTGGTGGTACTCCGCCCAGGCCATCTGAGGACAGCTATCCATGCCCTCCGCGCGCAGGAGCACCATCACGGTCTGGAGGAACATGCCGGCGTCCATCCACTGGGGCGGGAGCGTCTTCTCGTCGAGATAACAGAACAGGGGCTCTTCGAAGTTGACCGGGGTCGTGTTGCTGGTTGGTCATGGGGCGTGGGCGGCGCCTGGGGGGCGGGTCGCGTGGCGGTTGCCGGGTGGTGCGGGTGCAGGCCATCGTGACGGCCGGCGCTGAGTGGCGGGGTTGCGGGACCTGTGGGCGTGGCGGGCGTCCAGGTTGGCGGTCTGGTTCAGCGGCTTGCTCTTGGCGTTCATCGCGCCGGCCTGTGCTGCCGCCGCGATCTGGTCCTTCCTAGCGGGTGATGGTGCTGGCCGGGGTGGCCTGCTGGGGGATGTCGTCGTGCGGGGAGCTCCGGTCGTGGGACCGGAGCAGCCGGTCCCGCGCCGCCTGCTCGCGCGGGGTGGGCCGCCCGCCGCGGGCGCGGGGGTTCAGCGCGGGGCGGGGCTTTTCCTTGCCGGTCCAGGCGGCCGGGGCCGCCTGGCCGTGACGGCTGGCCTCCCGGGTGCCGGTGGCCTTGGCGAGCCGGGCGGCGGACAGGTCCCCGGCGGTGCGGCCCGGCAGCCGCCTGGCCCCGTGCCCGGGGTTCCCGGAGCGGCCCGGCCGCCCGTGCCTTGCCCGCGCCGCCCGGCGGCGCGCGTCCCCGGTCATCGTGACCGCCAGCCGGACGACGTGGAACAGGCCCGCCGCCGGCGCCGCGCCGGGGAGCATGCGGGCCACCGCGGAAGCATAGATCGTGCGCATGCCGGTGGCGGCCACCCGGACGGCGCCGCGCCAGGCAGGCGGCTGCCGGGCCGGCCAGTGCGCCGCGTCGCCGGCGGTGCGGCCCTCGGCCTGGCCGAGCGGCCCCTGGCCCCCGGGCAGGCCGAAGAAGCAGGCGTGCCACCGGCCGGCGAGCGGCACGTACCCGCCGGGCTCACCGGCCCGCCACCTGGGCCGGCCCCGCCGGTGCTCACCGATCCCCAGGAACGCCGCCGGCCCGGCCGGCCGGGCGGGCACCTCGTCCGCCCGCCTGGCGCAGGCCTGGTAAGCCACCGGCCACGACACCCCGGCAGGCCGGGCCGCCTGCGCCGGGGCGATGCCCCGGTCGCCGGCCTCCGCGGCGGCCTGCCCCCGCAGCCGCCCCGCGACCCGCCGCCGCGGCCGGACCCGCGGCACCGGCCCGGTGAACGCCCGCCGCGGGCACGACGGCCCGCCGCCCTTCCACCACCGCCTCACCCACCACGCCCGCACCAGGCCCCCGGCCCGGCGCGCGCGGCATCTGAGCGGCACCCTCGGGGGGTCTGACCGGACGTCACCGTACCCGCAGCAAACCGCTGTTGCCGCAGGCCACGGGCCGTTTCCGCAGGTGGTGGCAGGTGTAGGGTTCGAACCTACGTAGGCTGAGCCGACGGTTTTACAGACCGCTCCCTTTGGCCACTCGGGCAACCTGCCGGGTGCCGCCCGCTACAGGACGGCACGATGAAGGATAGCGGAGCCGGCGCGGCGCGTCAGCACCCGGGCGCCGCCCGGCGCCGTCTACCCTTTGACCGTGGCAGCAGCAGAGGCCTCCTTTGACATCGTCTCCAAGGTGAACCGCCAGGAGGTCGACAACGCGCTGAACCAGGCGGCCAAGGAGGTGGGCACCAGGTTCGACTTCCGCGGCGTCGGCGCCTCCATCGCCTGGTCGGGCGAGCGGGCCGTCGAGATCCGGGCGAACAGCGAGGAACGGGCCAAGGCGGTGCTCGAGGTGTTCAAGGAGAAGCTGGTCAGGCGCGGCGTGTCGCTGAAGGTGCTGGACGCGGCCGACCCCAGGCCGTCGGGCAAGGAGTTCCGCATGGCGGTCGGCCTGAAGGAGGGAATCTCGCAGGACGACGCCCGTCGGCTCGCCAAGATCATCAGAGACGAGGGGCCGAAGGGCGTGCGGGTCCAGGCGCAGGGTGACGAGCTTCGCGTCTTCTCGAAGAAGAAGGACGAGCTGCAGGCGGTGCAGGCGCTGTTGCGAGGCAAGGACCTCGACATCGCGCTCCAGTTCGTCAACTACCGCTAGTGATCCACCGCCGGCCGCGCCCGCGGCGCCAGGCCGGCCAGGCAGCATCGCCGGGCGGCCGGCTGCCGACCCGGCGACCTCGCGATGTGACCGTGCTCACCCAATAGCGAAGCCAGTGGGCGGCCCGTTCCCAGGGAGGTCCCGCTGGGCCGGGGCCCGTTCGGCGGCGGGTCCGCGAAACCGCCGGCTGGGCCGCCGGGCCTCGCCGGCGGCCCAGGTCACCCGTTGGCCGGCGTGATCACGCCGTAGTCCCCGTCGTACCTGTGGTAGATGATGTTGCCGCGCCCGGTCTCGGAGTTCACGAAGAACAGGAACGGCTGCCCGAACGCCTCCAGCCGGGTCCGTGCCTGCTCCAGGCTGAGCCTGGGCGCGGGCGCCTCGCTGAGGGTGATCGAGCCGGGCAGCGGGCCCAGCCGGTGCGGCTTCGGGTGGGCCTGCGCGAGCCGGTAGCCGCCGCCGGCCCGGTAGATCACGCTGTCCTGCCCGGTGGAACGCTCGGTGAACAGGTGGAAGTCGTAGTCGAGCAGCTCCATGTCGGCGACGGCCTCGCCGGGCGTCATCGTGGCCAGCCCGTACGACTTGTGCCGGACGATGCCGCGCTCCTCGACCGGGCGCGGGTAGTACGGCAGCCGCGGCGACGGGATGCTCTGGTGCCGCCACTCGCCCGGCTCGTCCGCCGGCAGGCTGCCCCGGATCTTCGCCCAGTTCCGCTCGGCCCGCTCCAGCTGTATCCGCAGCTTGTCGCTGAGGATCTCGATCGCGTCGCGCAGCGTGGCCGCGGCCGCCTGCGCGCGCAGCGGCCGCCCGTTGAGGTCCACGTTGACCTGCGCGATCGCGGGCCGCTCGACTGCGGGGTCGGGTTCCAGCGTCAGCTTGACCCGGGCGAACAGCACCGGCTCGTGCGCGTGCCGTAGCTGCGATCTCACCCGGGTGACCGCCAGGTCCATGGCCTCGTCCGGCACATCACCCTGCGCGTGGGTCTGCACCGGCAGCGTCTGCCCCGCGTGCCGGGCTCCCTGGGCCTGCGTTCCCTGAGCCTGGGTCATCGTCGCTCTACCTCCCGCCTGAAACCGGGAACCGGAGCCTGGCCGCGACCTCCCCCGGCGGGTCCGCGACCGCCTCCACCGTGCCGCCTTCGCTGATCGTCCGGACCACCATCTCCTCGAGCAGGTCGGGCACCCACCGTGGCCGGCCGTCCGGGCACGAGCAGTCGGCGCCCGTCGCGCTGAGCGTGCCGCACCGCTCGCAGGCATACCCGCCGAGCACGCCGCCGGCCGGCACGACCAGCAGCGCCACTGCGCGCGCGTTCACGGCCGCCAGACATCCCGGCAGCCCGGTCACGGTCAGCGGAGGTGCGGCGCCGGGCAGCTGGCCGGCCCTGAGCTCGCCGACGAGCCGGTCCTCGCGTTCGCGCACCCAGTTCGCGATGACGGGCCTGGCCAGGTCGCGGACCCGGGCCGGGGTCATGGTGTGCGGGTCCACGACGAACGTGCCCGCGACCTTGTCCCGCAGCCCCGTCGGCAGCATCTTGGCGAACCGCGACACCGTCTCCGCGTGCCCGCCGAGGACGAGCGGCTCGGGCCAGCCCGGCCGCATCGCGCGCTCGAGCAGGGTGACCGTGGCGTGCAGGTGGCTGTGGGCGAGCTCGATCACCCGCTCGTTGATCCGGTACGACTCCAGCCCGTACCAGCCGCCGAACCGCCGGCTGCGGACCGGTTCACGCGGCGCCTCGCCCGCGCCGAGGCCGCCGGCGCCCGCCCCGGGCCAGGACCTCGCCCCGGCGGCCCCGGCGGCACCCTCTCCGGGCGGCGCGCCCTCCTTGCCCGTGCCCTCCCCGGCCGGGCCCTCCCCGCTCACGGCCTCGCCGGCCACCTGGCCCCCCTCGGCGGCCTGCGCGGTGGCGGCGGTCGCCTCGATCTCGGCGGCGGCTGTCGTCTCGATCTCGTCGCCGGTCACCCGGAACAGCCAGGCCCGGCGCTGATCCACCACGACCACGTAGTGCGCCGGGCACCGCTGCAAGGTGACGAGCAGCGGGCGGATGTGCGGGCGCGTGGCGAGAATCGCGCGGTCCGGGAGCTGGCAGGGCAGCGCGAACGCCTCGGCCTGGCCGGTCCCGGCCGCGGCGAACAGCGCCGCCGTGTGCCCGAGCCACTCCCGGCCATGCACTTCAAGCAGCCGGCTGACCCTGCGCTCGTCCTCGGCCAGCCCGGCCGCCTGCCCCCTGTACCCGTCCAGGTCGGCCGCGGCCAGCCGGATGAGGTCGTGTGCCCGGGCTGGCAGCTCGCGCAGCTGCGCCGGGTCCCGCGGGATGCCGACGTAGAGCGAGAGGACCGACCGGTCAGCGGCGTGGATGTCGAGCAGGCGCTCGGCCTGCGCGTAGGTGATCATCGCACCTCCCCTCCGCTTCCATTCGCTCGCCACCACGCCCGGGGGCACAGAGGCGAAGGTCCCTGGCCGGCGCCGGCCTCTGTGACATAGGTTCAGGACAGGCGAGCCGCGGGCGGGCGGCGAGCCGCGGGCAGGCGGGGGTAGATACTGGCCAGCGGCGCTGCTCCGGTCCGGGCACGGAAGCCCGGGGACAGGGAGCAGGACCGGGACAGGGGGCGAGAGGACGGTGCGATTCGTCGACCGGGCCGACGCCGGACGGCGTCTCGCCGGGAGGCTGGGCCACCTGCGCGCCGAGGATCCGGTGGTGCTCGCCCTGCCGCGGGGCGGCGTGCCGGTCGCCTTCGAGGTGGCCCGCGCCCTCGGCGCCCCGCTTGACGTGATCGTGGTGCGCAAGCTCGGCGTGCCGTTCCAGCCGGAGCTCGCGATGGGCGCGATCGGGGAGGGGGGCGTGCGCGTCACCAACGAGGACGTGATCGCCCGCGGCGGCATCAGCGAGGAGGAGATCCGCGCCGTCGAGGAACGCGAGCGCGCCGACCTTGAGCAGCAGGTCGAGCGCTTCCGCCGGGGACGGCCGGCGGTGAACGTCGCCGGGCGGACGGTGATCATCGTCGACGACGGCGTCGCGACCGGCTCGACCGCCGTGGCGGCGTGCCAGGTGGCGCGCCGGCTGGGGGCCGCCCGGGTGGTGCTCGCGGTCCCCGTGGGCGCGCCGGACTCGGTGGACGCACTCCGGCGGTCCTGCGACGAGGTGGTCTGCCTGGCCGCGCCGCCCTATTTCCTCGCGGTGGGCAGCTGGTATGACGACTTCCGGCACGTGCCCGACGAGGATGTGGCCGAGCTGCTCGCCAGGGCCGACGCGGCGCTGGCGGCCACCGGACCGGGCTCAGGGAGAACGAGCCGTCCCGCTGGCCCGCCCGGCGCCACGGCAGGCGGGCGGGACGAGCAGGTGGAGATCCCGGCGGCGGCCGGGGTGGTGCTCCCCGGGCATCTGGTGGTCCCTCCGGCAGCCCCCGGCACCGTGATCTTCGTTCACGGCAGCGGCAGCAGCAGGCACAGCCCGCGCAACCGGCACGTGGCCGCCGACCTCAACGAGGCGGGCCTCGGAACGCTGCTGTTCGACCTGCTCACCCCGGACGAGGAGCTGGACCGGGCGAACGTGTTCGACATCGGCACGCTCGCCGGAAGGCTGATCGGCGTCACCCGGTGGCTGCGCGAGCAGCCCGAGGACCTGCACGGCGCGGTCGGCTACTTCGGCGCGAGCACGGGGGCCGCTGCCGCCCTGTGGGCGGCGGCCGAGCCGGGCGCCCAGATCGACGCGGTGGTCTCCCGGGGCGGCCGGCCGGACCTGGCCGGGCCGAGGCTGTCGCGGGTGCGCTGCCCGGTGCTGCTCATCGTCGGCGGCCGCGACCTGCCGGTGCTGGAACTCAATGAGCAGGCGCAGCGCGAGCTGCGGTGCGAGAACCGGCTCGCCATCGTGCCCGGGGCGACGCACCTGTTCGAGGAGCCGGGAGCGCTGCAGACGGTGACCCGGCTGGCGCGGGACTGGTTCGCGGTTCATTTCGCCCCGCCCGCCGCGGGCTGAACCGCCGGACGACCATGCCCGGGATGACAGTGCCCGGCGGGTCACCACGCGACCGCGGCCGGCGAGGCGACATCCCGCAGGCCGGTCACCGGCTCGGGGCCGGTCCCCAGCAGCGCGGCCAGCTGGGCGAACTCGGCGGCCAGCCGGGCATCCCTGGCGTGCTCCGCGCACCGCCCGCCCGGCTGCTGCTGGCCCTGCCAGCACCCCGCGCACCGCGCGTTCGACGTGCGGTAGGCGCAGGCGTCCATCAGCGCGGCGAGCATGATCGCGCGCTGCCGCGGCGGCAGCGACGCCTCCAGGCGCCCGCGCTGCCTGGCGCGCTCCAGGAGCGAGGCGATCATGCCGGCGCTGCGCTTGTCCCAGCCGCTCACCCGGCCGAGGAACCGGCGCTCCGCCGGGGTCAGCGCCACGCCGCCGAGCGCGCCCTCCAGCGCCGCCCTGGCGCCGGCCCGGCCCGAGCCGCAGGCTGTCCCCCGCTCTCCGGCACGATCGCTCATGAGTCCGGCCCCCTCACGTACACTCTGGCGATGACGTGAGTATGACGCCCCGGAGCGCGAGCGGGTTGACACTCTCAGTAACCGTCCCGATGCCTGTGACACTCATGGCCCAATCTGGGGCTGGAGAGTAATACACTGCTGGTAACGGTGTCCCGCCGCCGCACTCCTGCCCCGGACCGGCACCATCGACAGATCGCCGTCACCGCAGCACCGCCCGTCCGCGGCCTCGGCGCACACATCAGGCGCATGGAGGAGGCGCTCCACTGTGGCCAAGCAGGTGAAGCAGCTTGAACGCGTGATCATCAGGTTCGCGGGCGACTCCGGTGACGGCATGCAACTCGCCGGGGACCGGTTCACCCAGGAGGCCGCGATTCTCGGGAACGACCTGTCCACGCTGCCGAACTTCCCGGCGGAGATCCGCGCCCCCGCAGGCACGCTCCCGGGAGTGTCGAGCTTCCAGCTCCACTTCGCCGACCACGACATCCTCACCCCCGGTGACGCCCCGGACGTGCTGGTCGCGATGAACCCGGCGGCGCTCAAGGCGAACCTGGCCGACCTGCCGCGCGGGGCGGACATCATCGCCAACACCGACGAGTTCACCCAGCGCAACCTCGCGAAGGCGGGCTGGCCGGCCAACCCGCTTGAGGACGGCTCCCTGGACGGCTACCAGCTCCACGCCATCCCGATCACCTCGGTGACGGTCAAGGCGCTCGAGGGCCTCGACATCGGCAAGAAGGACGCCGAGCGGGCCAAGAACATGTTCTCCCTCGGGCTGCTCTGCTGGCTCTACAACCGGCCGGCCGAGGGGACCCTGCGTTTCCTGGAGTCCAAGTTCGCGGCCCGGCCGCAGATCATGCGGGCCAATATCGCGGCGTTCCAGGCCGGGTGGAACTACGGGGAGACGACCGAGGAGTTCTCCGTCCAGTACGAGGTCCGGCCGGCCGCGCTGCCGCCGGGCACCTACCGGAACATCACCGGCAACATGGCCCTGGCCAACGGCCTGATCACCGCGTCCCGCCTGGCCGGCCTGCCGCTGTTCCTCGGCTCGTACCCGATCACCCCGGCCTCCGACATCCTGCACGAGCTGGCCAAGCACAAGCGGTTCGGGGTCCGGACGTTCCAGGCCGAGGACGAGATCAGCGGCGTGGGCGCGGCCCTCGGGGCCTCGTTCGGCGGCGCGCTCGGCGTCACCACCACCTCCGGGCCCGGCATGTGCCTGAAGGCGGAGACGGTGGGCCTGGCCGCCGCGGTCGAGCTGCCGCTGGTGGTCTGCGACATCCAGCGGGCCGGCCCGTCCACCGGGATGCCGACCAAGACCGAGCAGGCCGACCTGCTCATGGCGCTCTACGGGCGCAACGGCGAGTCCCCGGCCGTCGTGCTCGCCCCGGCGACGCCCGGCGATTGCTTCGCGATCGCGATCGAGGCGGTGCGGCTCGCGGTGAAGTACCGCACCCCGGTGATCGTGCTCTCCGACGGCTACCTGGCCAACGGCTCGGAGCCGTGGCGGATCCCGGACCTGGCGGAGCTGCCCGACCTGCGCTCGCAGTTCGCGTTCGCCGCTGCCGGCGACGGCCCGTTCCGCCCGTTCCAGCGCGACCCGGTCACGCTGGCCAGGCCCTGGGCGATCCCCGGTACGCCTGGCCTGGAGCACCGGATCGGCGGCATCGAGAAGGCGGACGGCACGGGCGCCATCTCCTACGACCCGGACAACCATGACAGGATGGTCAGGCTCCGTCAGGCCAAGATCGACGGCATCGCGGCCGACATCCCGCCCCTGGAGGTCGATGACCCGGGCGGGAACGCCAGGCTGCTGGTCGTCGGCTGGGGCTCCACGTACGGGTCGATCGGCGCCGCGGTCCGCCGGGTCCGGCTGAACGGCGGCGCGGTCGCGCACGCTCACCTGCGCCACCTCAGCCCGTTCCCCGCGAACCTCGGCGAGGTGCTCAGGAGGTACGACCGGGTGCTGGTGCCCGAGATCAACCTCGGCCAGCTCGCGCTGATCCTCAGGGGCCGGTTCCTCGCCGACGTGATCTCCTACAACCGGGTGCGGGGCCTGCCGTTCCGCGCCGCCGAGCTGGCGGGCGTCATCCAGGATGTGATCCGCAATGCCTGAGCCGCATGCGCCGGGACGCCCGGCGTCACTGACCCTCGTGCCGCGCGCCGACGCCCCGCTGTCGGCCAGGGACTTCAAGTCCGACCAGGAGGTCCGCTGGTGCCCGGGCTGCGGCGACTACGCGATCCTCGCGGCCTTCCAGGCCTTCCTGCCCGAGCTCGAGGTGCCCAGGGAGAACGTGGTCGTGATCTCCGGGATCGGCTGCTCCTCCCGCCTGCCGTACTACATGAACACCTACGGCCTGCACTCGATCCACGGCCGGGCGCCCGCGATCGCCACCGGGCTGGCCGCCACCCGCCGGGACCTGTCGGTCTGGGTGGTCACCGGCGACGGCGACGCGCTCTCGATCGGCGGGAACCACCTGATCCACGCGCTGCGCCGGAACGTCAACATCAAGATCCTGCTGTTCAACAACCGGATCTACGGGCTCACCAAGGGCCAGTACTCGCCCACCTCGGAGCTGGGGAAGGTGACCAAGTCGACCCCGTTCGGGTCGCTGGACCTCCCGTTCAACCCCGTGTCCCTGGCGATCGGCGCGGAGGCGAGCTTCGTGGCCCGGACCATCGACTCCGACCGCAGGCACCTGACCGGGGTGCTGCGGGCGGCGGCGGCGCACCGGGGGGCGGCGTTCGTGGAGATCTACCAGAACTGCCCGATCTTCAACGACGAGGCGTTCGCCCCGGTGACCGAGCCCGGCGCCCGCGAGCAGCACGTGATCCGGCTCGAGCACGGCCAGCCGGTCAGGTTCGGCCCGGGCCTGGCCCTGCGGTGGGGTCGCCACGGGTCACTCGAGGCGGTTCCGGCCGACGGCGCCGACCCGGGCAGCATCGTCATCCACGACGCGCACGCGGCCGATTCGTCCTACGCGTTCGCGCTCAGCCGGCTGGACAGCGCGGACTTCGCGCACACCCCGATCGGGATCTTCCGCCAGGTGGACCGGCCCAGCTACGACGATGCGATGGCCGCCCAGATCGACGCGGCGCGCGAGCGCGACGGGGACGGCGACCTGGCCGCGCTGCTCACCGGGAGCGACACCTGGCAGGTCGGCTAGGCGCCGCGGCCCCGGCCGGGCCGGGCCGGGGGGCGGGGCCGTGAGCGTCCGGGTGGAGCGGTCCGGGTCGGTGACGACGGTGATCATCGACCGGCCGCGGGTGCGCAACGCCGTCGACGGGCCGACCGCCGCCGCGCTGGCCGGCGCCTTCCGGGAGTTCGACGCCGATCCGGACGCGCGCGTGGCGGTGCTGTGCGGCGCGGGCGGCACCTTCTGCTCCGGCGCCGACCTGCACGCGATCGGGACTCCGGCCGCCAACCGGGTCGCGCCGGGCGGGGACGGGCCGATGGGGCCGACCCGGATGGTGCTGTCCAAGCCGGTGATCGCGGCAGTCGCCGGGCACGCCGTCGCGGGCGGCCTGGAGCTGGCGATCTGGTGCGACCTGCGGATCGCCGAGGAGGACGCGGTCTTCGGCGTGTACTGCCGCCGCTGGGGGGTGCCGCTGATCGACGGCGGCACCGTCCGGCTGCCGCGGCTGATCGGCCTTGGCCGGGCGCTGGACCTGATCCTCACCGGCCGCGCGGTGGACGCGGCGGAGGCGCTCGAGATCGGCCTCGTCAACCGGGTGGTGCCGCGCGGAGCCTCCCGGCAGGCGGCGCAGGAGCTGGCCGCCCGGCTGGCCGCGCTGCCGCAGGCGTGCCTGCGCGGCGACCGGCTCTCCGCGCTCGAGTCCGTCCACCTGAGCCGCGACGAGGCGCTCGCCGGGGAGTTCAGCCGCGGCCTGGCCAGCCTCGCCGACCCGGAGCTGCTGGCGAATGTGGCCCGGTTCCGCGACGGCGCCGGCCGCGGCGGCGCCCCCGCCTAGGGCCACGCGGCGGCACGGCGGCCACGCCCCGCCCGGCGGCGGGGAACGGCGGCAGGCCGGGCTGCCCGCCAGGCCGGGCTGCCCGCCAGGCCGGGCTGCCCGGCGGCCGGGCTACACGGCGGCCGTGCTCGCGGTGGCGGGCACGGGAACCGGCACCGGCCCGGAGATCTCCTCCAGGCTGCGCCGGGCCGGCTCGGGCAGCACGAGCGTGACCAGCAGGCCCGCCACCGACACCCCGGCGGTCAGCAGCAGCGTGCCGCGCAGCCCGAGCCCGGCCTGCAGCAGCGGGAACAGGAAGACCCCGATGAACGCGCCGAACTTGCCGACGCCCGCGGAGATCCCGTGCCCGGTTGCCCGCAGGGAGACCGGGAACAGCTCGCTCGGCATCACGAACGTGGTCATGTTCGGGCCGAACTCGGTGAAGAAGTACGACAGCCCGTAGACGAGCACGAACGGCAGCACCGCCGTGGTCATGCCGGGCACGATCGCGATCACCGCGAAGCAGGCCGCCATCATCGCGAACCCGGCGAGCTGGAGCCTGCGGTGCCCGATCCGGTCGATGCGGGCGATCCCGAGCAGGTAGCCGGGGAGAGCGGCGGCAGCGAAGATCGCGAGCTGGATCCCGATCGCGTCCATCACCGAGGCACTCGGCGCGATCAGCTTGAGGATCTGCGGGGTGGAGATCGTGTTGCCGTAGTAGGCGTAATCGAGCAGGAACCAGCTCCCCGCGGTCCCGGCGAGTACCGCGAGCAGCCGCGGCCTGGCCAGGAAGGCGCGCAGGCCGGCCCGGCGGCGCTCCCCGACGGTGCCGGCCGCCCGGACCTGCCCGCCGCTGATCGCGTGCATCTGCGCCTCGGCCTCCGCGCCGCGGCCGAGCACCTGCACCTGGAACCGCGGCGACTCGGGCATCCGGCGGCGCAGGTAGATCACGGTGGCGGCGGGGATCGCGCCGAACGCGAGCAGCAGCCGCCAGGTCAGGCCGACGGGGGTGCCAGCGCCGAGCAGGCCGAGCGCGACCAGCGGGCCGACAAGCAGGCCGAGCGCCTGGGTGGAGAAGACTAGGCCGACCAGCCTGCCCCGGTCGGCGGAGTTCGAGTACTCGCTCATCAGGACCGCGCTCACCGGGTAGTCCCCGCCGACGCCGAGGCCGAGGAGGAACCGGAAGCCGATCAGCACCCAGAACGACGGTGCCAGCGCCGAGCCGATCGCCGCCACCGTCATCACGGCCGCGACCAGCCAGTACACCTTCTTCCGCCCGATCAGGTCGGCGAGCCGCCCGGCCACGATCGCGCCGAGGAACGCCGCGCCGAGCATGGTCGCGTTGAGGGTCGCCAGCTGCGCCGTCCCCAGGTGCCAGTCCGCCTTGATCAGGCCGGAGGCGACGCCGATCACGAACAGGTCGTAGGCGTCGGTGAAGAACCCCATCCCCGACACCAGCGCGGCGCGCAGGTGGAAGCGGCTGAGCGAAGCCCCGTCCAGGGCGCCGATCAGGTCATCGGTGCCAGAAGTCGCCGTCATCGCACTCCCTTGGTCGGCCACGCCGAGCCTAGGCAGGCAGGGCGAACGATCACCGACCGCCGCATGAACTCGGCATGAACAGCAGGCGACGCCGGGCGCACGAACCGGGCCGGATCCGGCGATCACAACCGGGGCCGCCCGGTCCGCGTCTGATAGGGCAGGTCCGGCAGGGACCGCTGGGAGGAAGGGTGGGATGGGATGGTTCGCCGGGGATGGTGCCGTCCGGCCCGCGCCGCGGGCGTCACGCTGGCCGCATGCGCCGTGTTCGCCGTGGTGCCGGCCTTGCCGGCCAGCGCCCGGCGGATCGGCGCCCCCGCCATCCGGGTCCGCTGCGTCACGACCAAGCACCGCTACGACAGGCTGGCCGTGCGGCTAGCGCACGACATCGCGGCGCGGCTGGCCCGGCATCCGTACTCCACGGTCGGCATGGAGACGGCCGACGGCCACACCGGCATCACCTGCACCTACCATGCGGCCGAGCACTTCATCGCGGCCAGCGTGATCAAGGTCACGATCCTCGCCGCGCTGCTGCGCCGGGCGCAGGAACAGCACCGCCGGCTCACCGCGAGGGAGCGCAGGCTGGCCTGGCTGATGATCACCCAGTCGGACAACGCCGCGGCCACGGACCTGTGGAACGAGCTCGGCATCCCGGCCATCCAGCACTTCCTCGACCTGGCCGGGATGCGCCAGACCGAGCTCGCCTACGCCTGGGGGCTGAGCCTGCTCACCGCGCACGACGAGGCCATCCTGCTGCGCCTGCTCTCGGCGCGCAACCCGGTGCTCGACAAGGCGTCCCGGGTCTACGCCAGGTACCTGATGGGCCACGTGATCCCCGGCCAGCGCTGGGGCGTGCCCGCCGGGACGCCGCGGGGGGTGGACGTTCACGTCAAGAACGGCTGGCTGCCGTGGGCCGGCTCATGGGAGATCAACAGCGTGGGGATCTTCACGACCACGCACCGGGTCTACCTGATGGCGTTCCTCACCCACGGAAACCCGACCATGGCCGCCGGGATCGCGACGATCGAGGCGGCCGCCGAGGTGATCCACCGCGACCTGCATCCTCACGTCCCCGCCGCGATCGGGCCGTCGCAGCCCGGCCCGGGCTGGGGCGTCCCCGACGAGCGGCCGCCCGCCGGCGCCGTCCCGCCGGGGCCCGCGGCCTGACTCGCCCCCGGTCACCCCGCGCCCGGGCCCTCCGGCGTGACCCGGCCGGCGGCCGGTCCCCCGGCCGGGGTCGCGGCGCTCCCATGCGCGGGCGCGGGCCGGTCAGCGGGCCAGCCCGCGCAGCGGGAACGGCGCGGGCAGGCGGAGCACGACGTTCCGGTCCGCCGCGGTCCCCTCAAGCGCCGATCCCACGCCGGCGAACGGCACGTTCGCGGCCAGCTCGCGGTGCAGGCCGGCCAGGTCGCCGGCCTGCGCGCCGCCGGCCCCGGTGCCGCCGGCGTGGTCCAGCATCGTGCAGGTGATCGCCAGCTCGCCGTCCGCCTCGGTCAGCTCCACCAGGCGGGTCTGGCACGGCCAGTCCACCACCGCGCAGGTGGTCACCTCCCAGAAGCCGCGCCCCGGCCCCGCCGGGCGCGGCCGGACCGCGTTCGTGTGGGTGTGGCCGTTGAGCCACAGCACCACGTTGCCGAACCGGTGCAGCAGGCCGGTCACCTCCGCCCCGGTCAGCAGCGGCACGCCGCCCGGGCCGCGGTGCCGGGTGGCGGCCAGCGTGTCCGGCCCGTGGTGGGAGAACACGATCACCAGCCGGTCCTCGTTCCCCGTGCGCACGGTCGTCCCGTCCGGCGCCTGGTAGGCGGAGTGGACCTCGGCGAGCGCGCCCTCCAGCCAGCGGGCCTGGTCCGCGTCGAGGCAGCCGTCCGCCCCGCCGGCCAGGCAGGCGGTGTCGAGGGCGATCAGCCGGGCCGCGGGGGTGTCGTGCACGTAGTACGCCGTGCCGTCGCGGCGGTTCCGCTCGGTGAAGCCGTGCCCGGCCGGGCGGGCACCCGGCCGGAAGTGCGCCGCCACGAACTCCCCCCTGGTGACGGCGCGCCTGCCCGCGTGCGCGGGCACCGGCAGCGCCGGCCCGGCCATGAACACCTCGGGGGACTCGGTGAAGTACTCAAGCGCCCGGTCGTGGTCGAAGCCCTCCGGCAGCGCGACCGGCTTGACGCCGCCGGTGAGGGCGGCCGCGAGCGCCGGCGTCTGCACCCCCACCCCCTGGTTCAGCGCCTCGTGGTTGCCGAAGCAGGACAGCCACGGCATCGCCAGCCCGCCCGCGGTGAACGGGCGGAGCGCCCGCTCCAGCACGCCCGGGTGATGCGGGAAGCCGAGCTCGCGGCGGAACAGGTCCGGGCCGCCCGGGCCGTCGCCGTCGGGCCGCCAGAAGATGTCGTCCGGCCACCGCGGCGACTGGACGCCGTGGTAGCCCGGCGGCCCGCCGAAGCTGACCGTCCCCCCGTCGAGGAGGGCAAGGAACGCCTGGAGCTCGTTCCACTGAGCGTTGTCGATCCCGTCTCCGGTGGTCACCGCCAGTTGGGGCGGCATCGACGTGGCCGGCCCGGCCGCGGCATTGATCGCCCGGATCGCAGCGTCGATCGCGTGCGCGGTGAGCGCCTCCTGCGGCCGCTGCACCGGGACGATCTTGGCGTACCGGGGGTCGGCGAAGTACCGGTTCAGGAACTCGAACCTGGCCGGGGACTGGACGTCGGCGAGCTGCAGGTCGGTGACGTGGACCAGGCAGGCGAGCGGGCGGCCGCGGGCCGCCCCCGCCCCCGGCGCGGCCACCAGGTCGTCGCGGACCTGGTGCGGCTCGCCGGAGTCCGCGGCCAGGCTCAGGTACGGCGCGGACGCGCCGCGGCGCAGCGGCGGGCCGGCCACCAGCCGGCGGGCCGTGGTCAGCGTCATGCCGGGGGATCCTGGGCGACCAGCACCGGGTCGGGGCGGATCGTGAGGGTCACCCGGCTCCCCGCCGGGTGGGCGACCGCGTCGGCGGTGGGGATCTGCGCCAGGATCGTGGTGTCGCCCAGGTCCACGGTCACCCGGCTGGTCGCGCCGAGGAACGTGGAGGCGATCACCGTGCCGGTCAGCGGGCCCGAGCCGGCCTCGCGGGCGAGGGTGACCGCCTCGGGCCGCACCAGCGCGATCGCCGGCCCCGGACGGGTCGCCGGGTCCACCAGCGGCAGCGCGCGCCCGCGCACGGTGACCGTGCCGTCGGCGACCGTGCCCGCGAGCCGGTTGGTGAGGCCGACGAACTCGGCGACGAACGGGGTGGACGGGCGCGAGTAGACCTCGGTGGGCGAGGCGAGCTGCTCGATCCGGCCGTCCCGCATGACGCCGACCCGGTCCGCGATCGCCAGGGCCTCCTCCTGGTCGTGGGTGACGAACAGGGTGGTGATGCCGACCTCGAGCTGGATCCGGCGGATCTGGTCGCGCAGCTGCGCCCGCACCTTCGCGTCCAGCGCCGACAGCGGCTCGTCGAGCAGCAGCACCTGCGGCTCGATCGCCAGGGCGCGGGCCAGCGCGACCCGCTGCTGCTGGCCGCCGGACAGCTGGTGCGGGTACCGGTCGGCCTGCGCGGTCAGGTCGACGAGCTGGAGCATCTCCATCGCGCGCTGGTCCCGGCGCTGCCGGGCGATCCGGCGCAGCCGCAGGCCGAACGCGACGTTCTGCCGGACGGTCATGTGCGGGAACAGCGAGTAGGCCTGGAAGACCATGCCCATGTCGCGCCTGCTGGCGGGCAGGTGCGTGATGTCCTTGCCGCCGACCGTGATCGAGCCGGCGTCGGCGTCCTCCAGCCCGGCCAGCAGGCGCAGGGTGGTGGTCTTGCCGCAGCCCGACGGCCCGAGCAGCGCGACCAGCTCGCCCGGCTTGACGGTCAGGTCGACCCCGTCGAGGGCCACGACCGGCCCGTAGGACCGCCGCAGCCCCTCCATCCGCACCTCCACCCCGGCGCGGCTCTGCTCCGTGGTGTTCACTGGGCCACCTCACGCCCGGCCGCGCCGGCGGCGGCCCACGATGGAGATGATCATCAGCAGCGCGAACGCGAACAGCAGTGACGCCGCGGAGGCGGAGAACAGCACGCCGGCGTTCTCGGTGTTCCGGCTGATCGCGTACAGGGCCACCTGCAGGTTGGTGTAGGTCAGGTTGTAGGCGATGGTGAACTCGCCCAGCACGAGGGCCACGGTGAGCAGCAGCGCGTTGAGGATCGCCTGCCACATGTTCGGCGCGATGACCCGGGCCATCACCGTGCCCCAGCCGGCGCCCAGGCTCCGCGCCGCCTCCGCGAGGGTGGTCACGTCGATGGAGTTCAGCCCGGCCGCGAGCGCCCGGTAGGCGTAGGGCAGGGCGAGGATCACGTAGGCCCAGAACAGCATCAGGGCCGACACGTTGAACCGTTCGATCCGGTTGTAGATCGGGGACAGGCCGACGACCAGGACGATCGCCGGGATCGTGAGCGGCAGCAGGCAGAGGAACTCCAGCGCCCGGGTGAACCGGCGCACGCGCAGCCGCACCCAGATCATCGTCGGCAGCAGGAGCAGCAGCATCACCCCGCTGGTGAGCACGGCGAGCTCCAGCGTGATCTCGATCGCGCCGAGCAGGCCGGGATACGAGGCGATCTGGCTCCAGGCGGCGACCGACCAGGTGCCGAGCCTGCTGCCCTCCAGCGAGAACCTGACCATCGCCCACAGCGGCATCAGGAAGAACGCGCCGAACAACGCGAAGGTCACGTAGCGGAACAGGTTCAGCCGGGCCCGCCGCCTGCCTCGCATGCCGCCACGCGCCCCGCGCGGCACGGAGGTGACCGCCGCGGCGGCCCGTTCCGCGGCGATCGGGCTCAGCGCAGCCATCGGGCCGCCCTCCTGGTCAGCAGCGCGTACCCGGTCATCACGAGCGCCACCATCACCACCATGCCGAGCGCGAGCACGTCGGCCTCGTTGAAGTTGACCAGCCCGACCTCGCTGATCATCGAGATCGAGATCTGCTGCGGCACCACGTAGGAGACCTGGTTCTCCCAGGCCACGATCGTGGCGTACGCGGACAGGGAATTGGCGAACAGCAGCAGCGTCGCGCCGAGGAAGGCCGGGGCCAGCAGCGGGCCCGCGACGTGCCGCCAGTAGTGCCAGGTGGAGCCGCCCAGGTTCTCCGACGCCTCCCGCCACTGCACCTTCAGGCCGTCGATCGCGGGCAGGAACACCAGCACCATGAGCGGTATCTGGAAGTAGATGTAGATGACCGCGATGCCCCACGGGAAGTTGTAGTACCAGCCCGCGTGCATGAGGAACCCGGTGGTCGGCCCGATCGTCACGAAGAACGCGAACGCCAGGGTGACCCCGCCGAACTGGGCGAGCACCCCCGAGCCCGCCAGGTAGAGCCTGCGGATGACCCCGTCGGGATTGCCGGAGGCCACCGCGTAGGCGAGCACCGCGCCGAGCACCGCGCCCACCACCGAGCTGATCGCCGACAGCTCGAACGACCCGGTGAAGTACGTGCGCACCGCCGGGCTCCACAGCGAGGTGAGCCCGGACAGCGTGAACGCGCCGGCCGGGTTCCTGAAGGCGTTCCACACCACGATCCCGGTCGGCAGCAGGAGGAAGAGCGCGACGTAGGCGAGGAAGGGCAGGGTGCCCGACCAGGCGAGCGCCGCCCGGTGCCCGGCCCGCGCGGGCCGGGCACCGGGCGATGTGGTCGCGAGTGCGGTCACGTGCGGCCGTTCCCCGCTAGCTGACCGCCTTGGCCCAGTTCGCCGCGAGGTAGTCGGCAGCGGCCTTGCTCTGGGCCAGGCTCAGGAAGACCGGCGTGCCGGTGACCGGGGGCAGCGCCGAGGCCGCGGCCTTGTTGATGGTGCCGTTCGCGGTCATGGCCGCCTGCTCGACCGGCCGGGCGCCGCCCTCGAGCCACAGGTTCTGCCCGCCGACCGCCGCCTGCGAGTACAGGAACTCCTCCCAGAGCCGGGCCGCGGCCGGGTGCGGCGCGTTCTTGTTGATCGCCTGGGCGTAGAACCCGCCGAGGACCGCGTTGGACGGGATGAACACCTTCCACGTGGCCGGCGTCTGCCCGACGACCGACGGCGTGTTCAGGTAGTCCCAGTTGATCACGACGGGCGTCGCGCCGGTCTTGATCGTGGACGGGGTCGCCTGGACCGGGTTGAAGTTGCCCGCGGCCTTGAGCCGGTGGAAGAAGCTCACGCCGTCGGCGATGTTGCCCGGTGACCCGCCCTCGGCGAGGTTCACCATCATCACGCCCTGCAGCGCCGCGTTCGCCTCGGTCGGGTTGCCGTTGAGCGCCACCGCGTTCTTGAACTTCGGCCCGAGCAGCTGGCTCACCGACGTGATCGTGCCGACCTTCTTCGGGTTGTACCCGATCGACATGAAGCCGCCGTAGTCCTCCACCCACAGGCCGCTCGGGTCCTTCTGGGCGGCGGGGATCGCCGACCAGGTCGCGACCTTGTAGGGGGCGAACAGGCTGGTGTAGGTCAGCGCGGTGGACAGGCCCACGTCGAGCACGTCGGCCGCCAGCGAGGTCCCGTTCTTCTGCTGGATCTGGGTGATCTCCTGCGCGCTGCTGTCGTCCGGCGCGATCGAGTTCACCTTGATCCCGTACTTGGCCTCGAAGTCCTTGATGATCGTGCCATAGTTCGCCCAGTTCGCCGGCAACGCGATGACGTTGAGCGTTCCCTCCTTCTTGGCGGCGGCGATGAGCGCGCTCATCCCGCCTCCGGCCGCCGCGGACGTGGCGGTGGCCCACTTCTTGTCGCTTGAGGACGACCCCGACGGCGACGACGAGCAGCCGGCGGCGGCCAGCGCCAGCACCGCCACCCCGGCAAGTGCGTACTTCACGGACAGACCCGGTCTCATGACTACCACGACCCCTCCCTGTAAACCCGCCACTCGCGGTTCACGCTCGCGCACGCGGCGCTGACACGCTGGTGGGGGAGACACTCGACCAGCACGCGAGCGAGCCGTGATTGCCGTCATGCTGGTCGAGCCGGCATCAGAGTGTCAAGAGCCGGCCGGAACGGCCCGAGCCGCGCCGGCCGCCCTGGCGAACATGACGCACCGATCATAGGCCCCCGGAACCGAACGGGACGGTACCGCCGGGCCAAACACGGGCGAACACAGCTTGTCCCCGCGGGGGCGGCCGGGCCGTTGCCTCACCCGGCGATGCCGGCCGGGCAGGCCACCCCGGTGCCGCCCAGCCCGCAGTATCCGCCCGGGTTCTTGTGAAGGTACTGCTGGTGGTAGTCCTCGGCGAAGTAGAAATCCCCGGCCGGGCGGACCTCGGTCGTGATCACGCCGTGGCCGGCGGCGCGAAGCCGCTCCTGGTAGGCGGCCAGGGACCGCTCGGCGGCCTCCCGCTGCTCCGGCGTCCGCCAGAACACCACCGACCGGTACTGGGTGCCGATGTCGCCCCCCTGCCGCATCCCCTGGGTCGGGTCGTGCGACTCCCAGAACACGCGCAGCAGGCCGGCGTAGGAGATCCGGGCCGGGTCGAAGACCACCCGGACGGTCTCGGCGTGCCCGGTCCGGCCGGTGCAGACCTCCTCGTAGGTCGGGTTGGGCGTGAAGCCCCCCGCGTAGCCCGCCGCGGTCGTGACCACCCCGGGGAGCTGCCAGAACCGCCGCTCGGCGCCCCAGAAGCAGCCGAGCGCGAACTCGGCGACCTCGGTGCCCGGCGGGTAGGGCGGGGCGAGCGGCGAGCCGAGCACCTCGTGCCTGGCGGGCACCGGCACCGGCTCGGCCCGGCCAGGCAGCGCCCGCTGCGGCGTGATCATCGTCGTCTTGTCCGTGCCCAGCATGTCGCCTCCCCGGTCCCGGCCCAGAAGGTGAGCCTCGCCCAGATTCCAGCACGGCCGCCGGCGCCGGCATTCCCGGCCGCCCGCGGGCCGTGCCGGACCGCCCGCGCGGGGCCGCAAGCGCGGCCGGCCCCCGGTCAGCCGGTGCGCTCCACGACGAAGTCGCACAGCCCCTCGAAGGCGCCCCGGGCGGGCACCCGGGGCAACCCGGCGATCTGCGCCCGGGCGCGGTCGGCCCACCGGCGCAGGTCGGCGCGGGCGAGGTCCATGGCGCGGTGCCCGCGCAGCAGCTCCAGCGCCTCCGCGTGCAGGCGGGGGTCGGCCAGTGAGTCCCCGGTGAGCAGCTCGACCAGGCGCGCGTCGGCGGGCAGCTCGGCCGCGCGCAGCGCGTGCAGCACCGGCAGCGTGCGGATGCCCTCGCGCAGGTCGGTGCCGGGGGTCTTACCGGACTGGTGCGCCTCGCTCATCACGTCGAGGATGTCGTCGGACAGCTGCCAGGCCACGCCGATCGCCGCGCAGGCCGGCGCCAGCCTCCCCGCCACGTCGGCCGGGGCGCCGGAGAACATGGCGCCGAACTGGCCGCTGGTCGCGATCAGCGACGCGGTCTTGTCGGTGATCACGCCCATGTAGTGGTCGAGCGCGTCCTGGCCGGGCCGCGGGCCGATGGTCTCGTCGATCTGGCCGCTCACCAGCCGGCAGAAGGTCTCCGCCTGGAGCCGGACCGCCTCCGGGCCCAGGTCGGCCAGGATGCGGGAGGCGCAGGCGAACAGGAAGTCCCCGGTGAGGATCGCCACGGAGTTCCCCCACCGGGAGTTCGCGCTCGCCGAGCCGCGCCGGACATCGGCCTCGTCCATCACGTCGTCGTGGTAGAGCGTGGCCAGGTGGGTCAGCTCGATCGCCACGGCCGCGGGGACGATCCGCTCGTCCCTCGGGTTGCCGAACTGCGCGGCCAGCAGCACGAGCGTGGCGCGGAACCGCTTGCCGCCGGCCTTCAGCAGGTGGGCGGAGGTCTGGTCGAGCAGGTCGTGCCGCGCCCGGACGGACCGCCTCAGCTCCTCCTCGACCCTGGCCAGCCCGCCCGCCACGTCGGCGGCGAGCACCGCGTCGGGAAGCTCCACGGGCACCGTGGCGATCACCGCACTCTCCCTTGGTCAGCCCACGAACAGGCGGGCGGCCGCGTCGTGCGCCAGCCGCAGCAGCGGCTCGGGCACGACGCCGAGCACCAGCGTCACCAGCGCGCCGACGCTCACGGCGGTCGTCGTGAACCCGCTGGGACGGACCACCACCGGGCCGTCCTGCGGCGGCTCGCTGAAGAACATCAGCACGATAACCCGGACGTAGGGGAAAGCGAGAATGGCGCTGCTGATCGCGCCGACGATGACCAACGGGGTCGCGCCGCCGGAGATCGCCGCCTGGAACACCGCGAACTTGCCCATGAACCCGCTCGTCAGCGGGATGCCGGCGAGCGCGATCAGGAAGAACGCGAACACCCCGGCGACCAGCGGCGACCGCTTGCCCAGGCCGGCCCAGCTCGACAGGTGGGCCGCCTCGCCGCCGTGCCCCTGGACCAGCGTGACCACGGCGAACGCGCCGACGATCGTCGCGCCGTAGGCGGCGAGGTAGAACATCGTGCCGGCCAGCCCGGCCGGGCTGGCCGCGACCACTCCCGTCAGCAGGTAGCCGGCCTGCGCGATCGAGGAGTAGGCGAGCAGCCGCTTCACGTCGGTCTGGGTGACCGCGATGATCGACCCGCCGAGCATGGTGACGATCGCCACCGCCCACATCGCAGGCCGCCAGTCCCAGGTGAGCTGGCCGAACGCGACGTAGAAGACGCGCAGCACGGCGCCGAACGCGCTGGCCAGCGTGCACGAGGCCATCAACGCGGTCACCGGGGTGGGGGCGCCCTGGTAGACGTCGGGCTTCCACGCCTGGAACGGCACCGCGCCGATCTTGAACAGCAGGCCGACGCCGAGCAGCGCGATCCCGGAGTACAGCAGCACCCCGCCGGAGGTGTTCCCCGATGCCGCGGCGGCGATCGCCGACAGCCGCACCGAGCCGGAGAACCCGTACAGCATCGCGATGCCGAACAGGAAGAACGCCGAGGAGAACGCCCCCAGCAGGAAGTACTTCATCGCCGCCTCCTGCGACAGCAGGCGGCGCCTGCGCGCCAGGCCGCTGAGCAGGTACAGCGGCAGCGACAGCACCTCGAGCGCGACGAACATCGTGACCAGGTCGTTGCTGGCCGGGAACAGCAGCATCCCGCCGACCGCGAACAAGGTGAGCGGGTAGACCTCGGTGTGGCTGATCCCCGCGGCCAGGCTCTCCCGCTCGGCGCTGCTGCCGGGGACCGCCGCGGCCTGGGCGGCGAACGCGCTCACCTCGTGGCTGGACTCGGCGATCACCAGCACGCTGATCAGCGCGAGCAGCTCGATCGTGCCCTGGATGAACAGCGTGGGCAGGTCCACGGCGACCGCGCCGACGGCCGCGATGTCGCCGGGCCGGCCGCCGGAGAAGACCGGGCTGGCCACCGCGACGGCGACGGTGAGCGCGAAGGCGCCGGCCAGGCCGCCGAACGCGACCGGCAGGTGCAGTGCCCGGCGCAGCGGGCGGGGGGCGAACGCCTCGACGAGCACGCCGGCCACGGCGGCGCCGAAGACCAGCAGCAGCGGCGACAGCTGCGCGTACTCGATCCGCGGCGCCGGGATGGCCGGGGCGAGCACGGCGAGGGTCCCGGTCACGGGGTGCTCCTGTTCTGCCCGGCCACCGCCGGATGCGGTGGCACCGGGTCGGTGGCGTGGACGGTGACGAGCGTCTGGCGGACCGCCGGGCCGATCAGGTCGATCACCGGCCGCGGGTAGACGCCGAGCACGATGATCAGCGCGATCAGCGGGCCGACCGCCCACAGCTCGCGGGGCCGCAGGTCGCGCATGCCCGCGACCTCCGGCCGGACGGGGCCGGTCATGGTCCGCTGGTACATCCAGAGCATGTAGATCGCGGCGAGGATGATCCCGGTGGTGGCCAGCGCCGCCGCGGCCTCATACCGGGTGAACGTGCCGATCAGCACGAGGAACTCGCTGGCGAAGGTGGACAGCCCGGGGAGGGCGAGCCCGGCCAGGCTCGCCACCAGGAACAGCCCGGCGAGCACCGGAGCGACCTTCTGCACGCCACCGTAGTCGGCGATCTGCTGGCTGCGCCGGCGGGCGATCATGAACCCGACGATCAGGAACAGCGCCCCGGTCGCGAAGCCGTGGTTGACCATATAGAACGTGGCGCCCACCTGGCCCTGGCTGGTCATCGCGAAGATGCCCAGCGTGATCAGGCCGAAGTGGGAGACCGAGGTGTAGGCGATCAGCCGCTTGAGGTCGCGCTGGCCGATCGCGACCACCGCGCCGTAGACGACCCCGATCACCGAGAGCGTGATCGCCAGCGGGCCGAACCAGTGCGCCGCCGCGGGGAACAGCTCCAGGCAGTACCGGATCATCCCGAACGTGCCGACCTTGTCGAGCACGCCGACCAGCAGCACCGCGGCGCCCGGCTGCGCGGACGCGGCGGCGTCGGGCAGCCAGGTGTGGAACGGCCAGAGCGGAGCCTTGATCGCGAACGCGACGAAGAAGCCTGCGAACAGCCACCGCTGCGCGGTCGCGCTGAGCGCCAGGTGGGTGAGGGGGAGGAACAGGAACGTGCCGGCCCGGCCGCCGGCCGCCGAGTACACGTAGAGCGCGATCACCGCCACCAGCATCAGCAGCCCGCCCAGCAGGCTGTACAGCAGGAACTTCACGGCCGCGTACTGGCGCTGCCCGACCCCGTAGCTGCCGATCATGAAGTACATCGGGACGAGCATCGCCTCGAAGAACACGTAGAACAGGAACACGTCGGTGGCCGCGAAGACCCCGATCATCATGGTCTCCAGCACCAGCAGCAGCGCGAAGTAGGTCTTCACGCTCCGCTTGGGCGGCTGCTCCCCCGCCGGGTTCCCCCGCCCCTCGGCATCCCACCAGGAGGCGAGCACGACGACCGGCATCAGGATCGCCGTCATCACGATCAGCACGAGCGCGATGCCGTCCACCCCCACCGCGTAGTGGATGCCGAACTGCGGGATCCACGAGTACGTCTGGGTGAACTGGAACCGCGGCCCGCCCGGGTCGAACGCCGCCGCCATCGCGCCGGTGACCCCGAGCGCGGCCAGCGTGGCGACCAGCGCGGTCCACTTGACGAACTGGTCGCGCCGTGCCCGGTCCGCCTCGCCGCCCGGCGCCGCCGCCCCGGGCACGAAGCAGATCACGGCCGCCCCGGCCAGGGGCAGGGCGCCCGCCACGGTCAGCCAGGGGAAAGTGCTCATGATCGCCTCACCGCTCCTAGAGCCTGACCAGCAGCAGGACGCCGAGCAGGAGCACGGCGCCGACCAGCATCGACAGCGCGTACGAGCGGACGAAGCCGGTCTGCACCCGCCGCATCCGGCCCGAGCCGCCGCCCATCGCCGCGGCGATGGTGTTGACCAGCCCGTCGATGCCCCGGTTGTCGAAGTAGACCGACAGCCGGGTGAGCCACTGGCCGGGGCGCATCAGCACCGACTCGTTGAACGCGTCGCCGTACAGGTCCTTGCGCGCGGCGACGGTCACCGCGCTGCCGCGAGGCGCGACGGCCGGCACCCCGCGCCGGTACATCGCCCAGCCGAGCCCGATGCCCGCGAGGACCAGGGCCAGCGTGCCGACGCTGGCCGGCGAGACGATCGCGTAGGCCAGCGGCGGCGTCCCCACCACCGGCCGCAGGAAGCCGACCAGCCGGTTGGACAGCATCAGGAACGCCCCCGCCCCGGCCGACCCGATCGCCAGCACGACCATCGGCGAGGTCATCACCGGGGGTGTTTCGTGCGGGTGGGCGTCGTCGGGCCAGCGCGGGCTCCCGGCGAACGTCATCATCATCACCCGGGTCATGTAGAACGCGGTGATCCCGGCGCCGATCAGCGCGGCGGTCCCGAGCAGCGCGCCGGAGACGCCGCCCTTGGCGAAGCACGCCTCGATGATCGGGTCCTTGGTGAAGTAGCCCGACAGCGGCGGCACGCCGATGATGGCCAGGTAGCCGAGGCCGAACGTGACGAAGGTGACCTGCATGACCGCGCGCAGCCCGCCGAAGCGGCGCATGTCGACCTCGTCGTTCATCTCGTGCTTGACCGACCCCGCGCCGAGGAACAGGCCGGCCTTGAAGAACCCGTGCGAGAGCAGGTGCGCGATCGCGAGCGCGTAGCCGGCCGGGCCCAGGCCGGCGGCGAGCATCATGTAGCCGATCTGGCTCATCGTCGACCCGGCGAGGGCCTTCTTGATGTCGTCCTTCGCGCACCCGATGATCGCGCCGAACAGCAGGGTGGCCGCGCCGACGATGGTGACCAGCAGGCGCGCGTCCGCCGAGAGGTTGAAGATGGGCGCCGACCGGACGATCAGGTAGACCCCGGCGGTCACCATCGTCGCCGCGTGGATCAGGGCCGAGACCGGCGTCGGGCCCTCCATCGCGTCGAGCAGCCAGGACTGGAGGGGCAGCTGCGCGGACTTGCCGCACGCGCCGAGCAGCAGCAGCAGGCCGATCGCGGTGACCGTGCCGCGGCCCGCGGTCCCGATCGCGCCGAACACCCCGGTGAAGCTGACCGAGCCGACGTTCGCGAACATCAGGAAGATCGCCAGCGTGAGCCCGAAGTCACCGACCCGGTTGGCCACGAACGCCTTCTTCGCCGCCACCGCGGCGGCCGGCCGGAACTGCCAGAAGCCGATCAGCAGGTAGGAGGCCAGGCCCACGCCCTCCCAGCCGATGTACAGGCCCACGTAGTTGTCGGAGATCACCAGCAGCAGCATCGCGGCGATGAACAGGTTCATGTACCCGAAGAACCTGCGCCGCTCGGTGTCGGCCGCCATGTAGCCGATGGCGTAGATGAGGATGAGCGAGCCGACCCCGGTGATCAGCAGGACGAAGCAGATCGACAGCGGGTCGAGCAGGATCCCGATGTCCACGCTCAGCCGGCCGATGCCCGGGAACCAGGTGAAGACGCGCAGGTCGCGGGCGCGCTGGGCGGCCGGGTAGCCGAGCATGACGGCGAACGCGGCCGCGCCGTAGGCGAACGCGGCGAGCGTGGTCGCGCACCCGAGCAGGTGGCCCCAGCGGTCGGTCCGCCTGCCGCCGAGCAGGAGGATCGCCGCCCCGGCCGAGGGGAGCGCGAGCAGCAGCCAGGCGGCGTGCAGCGCGCCGGCGGCCGGCAAGGTGGTCATGCTCTGCCTGCCTTCAGTACTTGAGCAGGTTGGCGTCGTCCACCGACGCCGACCTGCGGGACCGGAAGATCGCGGTCAGGATCGCCAGCCCGACCACCACCTCGGCGGCCGCGACCACCATCACGAAGAACGCGATGACCTGGCCGTCGAGGCCGCCGTGGAGCCTGGCGAAGGCGATGAACGCCAGGTTGACCGCGTTGAGCATGAGCTCGATGCACATGAAGACGACGAGCGCGTTCCTGCGGATCAGCACGCCGACGCCGCCGATGACGAACAGGATCGCGGCGAGGGCGACGTAGTCGGCGGGGCTGATCACCGCTCCTCCTCGGGCTCGTCCCGGCCCCCGGGCTCGGGCTCGTCCCGGCCCCCGGGCACCAGCTCGCGCCGCCGAGGCGCCCCGCTCACCGGCAGCTGCGAGCCGTCGGGCAGCAGCGCCGGGGTGTCGACCGCGTTCCGCCGGGCGAACGTGCCCGGCCCGGGCAGCGGGGCCGGGTGCCCGCCGGCCATCCGCATCCGGGACAGCGTCCGCTGGGTCGGCCGCGGCCGGGTCCGCTCCCGGTGGGCGAGGACCATCGCGCCGAGCGCGGCGGTGATCAGCAGCGCGCTGGTCGCCTCGAACGGGAACACGTAGGTGGTGAAGATCAGCCGGGCCAGGCCGGTGATGTTCTGCCCCCAGTTGCGCGGGCCGGCCGGCGTGGCGGGCCCGATGGCGGCGTGGCCGACGACCAGGATCAGCAGCACGAGCAGGGCGATCCCGCCGATCGCGGCCCACAGCCGCTGGCCGCGGATCGTCTCGGTCATCGAGTCCGCCGCGCTGATCCCGACGATCATCATGACGAACAGGAACAGCATGAGGACGGCGCCGGTGTAGACGATCACCTGGACGAAGGCCAGGAACGGGGCGCCCTGCATCGCGTACATCGCGGCGAGGACCAGCATCACGACCGCGAGCATGACCGCGCAGTAGACCGCGCGCCGGGTCACGATCATGCCGAGCGCCGCCAGCACCGCCACGACCGCGAGCACCCAGAACGCCGCCGCCTGGGTGGTCTGCGCCGCGCTGGACGCGAGCACGTGGCTCACCGGGCACCTCCGGGGCTCTCCGCGAACGTCGGCCCGAGCCGGTAGTAGTCCTTCTCGGTCTCCCCCAGGCGCATCGGGTGCGGCGGCGCCTCCATGCCGGGCGCCAGCGGGGCGAGCAGCTGCTCCTTGGTCCAGATCAGGCTCTCGCGGTCGTCGTCGGCGAGCTCGTACTCGTTGGTCATGGTCAGCGCCCGGGTGGGGCACGCCTCCACGCACAGCCCGCACAGGATGCAGCGCAGGTAGTTGATCTGGTAGACCGCGCCGTACCGCTCGCCCGGCGAGTAGCGCTCCTCCGGCGTGTTGTCCGCGCCCTCGACGTAGATCGCGTCGGCGGGGCAGGCCCAGGCGCACAGCTCGCAGCCAATGCACTTCTCCAGGCCGTCCGGCCATCGGTTGAGCTGGTGCCGGCCGTGGAACCGGGGCGCGGTGGGCCGCCTCTCCTCCGGGTACTGGACGGTGTCCACCTTCCTGAACATCTGCCGGAAGGTGACCGCGAAGCCCATGACCGGCTTGAGGAACTCAGGCACCGGTGACCTCCTTGACCTCGGGGCGCGGCCCGGAGGCGCCGGCGGCGGCGCCATGGTAGTGCGGCAGGTCCATCGGCGGCACCGGGAACGCGCCGCCGTACCGCTGGGCCTCCTCGGCGTCCAGCGCCGCGCGGCGCCGACCCGCCCGCTCCGCCGAGAAGTCCCAGGCGATCGCGAGCGCGAGCAGCACCGCGACGATCGCGCCGCCGATCACGTAGACGCCCGCGCTGCCGCCCTGGCGCCGCCACACCGACAGCGTGGCGACCAGCAGCGCCCACGCCAGCGCCGCGGGGATGAGGATCTTCCAGCCCAGCCGCATGAGCTGGTCGTAGCGGATCCGCGGGAGCGAGCCGCGGAGCCAGACGAAGCCGAACATGAACGCGGCGACCTTGATCAGGAACCACAGCACGGTCCACCAGCCGGCGTTCGCGCCCGGCCAGACCGAGATCGGCCAGAAGGCGTGCCAGCCGCCGAGGAACAGCGTCGTGGCCAGGGCCGAGACCGTGAACATGCTCACGTACTCGGCGAGGTAGAACAGCGCGAACTTCAGCGAGGAGTACTCGGTGTGGTAGCCGCCGACCAGCTCGCCCTCGCCCTCGGGCAGGTCGAACGGCAGCCGGTTGGTCTCGCCGACCATCGTGGTCACGTAGATCACGAACGACGGCAGCAACAGCACCGCGTACCAGGACGGCCAGTGCCAGATGATGCCGGTCCCGAACAGGTGGAACGGCGCGCCGTTCGCCTGGGACGCGACGATCTGGGCGGTGGACAGCGACCCGGCGTACAGGAAGACCGGGACGAACGCCAGGCCCATCGCGATCTCGTAGCTGATCACCTGGGCGGACGAGCGGAGCGCGCCGAGCAGCGAGTACGGCGAGTTCGACGACCACCCGGCCAGCACGATCCCGTACACGCCCATCGAGCTCATGGCGAGCACCAGCAGCACCGCGACGGGCATGTCGGTCAGCTGCAGCGGGGTGCGGTGGCCGGCGATCGACACGACCGCGCCGAACGGGATGATCGCGAAGCTGATGAAGGCCGGGATCGCCGAGATCGCCGGGGCGATCACGAAGAGCGCCTTGTCGGCCCGGCGCGGGACGATGTCCTCCTTGAGCGGGAGCTTGAGGCCGTCCATGAGCGCCTGGAGCAGGCCGAACGGCCCCGCCCGGTTCGGGCCGGGCCGCTGCTGCATCCGGCCGATCACGCGCCGCTCCGCCCAGATCATGAACAGCGTCCCGACCATGAGGAACGCGAAGACGATCAGCACCTTGATCGCGACCAGCCACCAGGGGTCGGGGTCGACCGACGCGGTGATCGCCGGCGCGGCTGCCGCCAGGACCGTCATCTCGCGCTCCTTCTCACGCGGGGAACCCGGGGGCCGCCCCGGGGGCCGACACGGTGACCAGGCTGCCGTGGCCGGCCCGCAGCTCCCGCCGCGCCGCGCACCCCGCGGAGTTCGACGGAAGCCAGACCACCCGGTCCGGCATCGGGGCCACCTCGACCGGGACCGTGACCGCGCCGTGCTCGGTCGCCACCGTGATCTTGTCTGCGGCGCCCGCCTCGGCCGCCGTGGCGGCCGACATGCGCGCGACGGCAGGGCGCGCGGTGGCGGCCAGGTTCGGCTCGCCGTCCTGCATCCGGCCGGCGTCCAGCAGATTATGCCAGGTCGCGAGCACGGCCTGGCCGGGTCCCGGCGCGGCCGGGGCGGCGGCGGGCCAGCGCAGCGGCGCGGCCGGGCCGGGCCGGGTGCCGAGCGCGGCGAGCTCGCGGCGCGCCGCGGCCGCGTCCGGCAGCCCGAGGTGGACGTCCATCGCGTCGGCGATCCCGGCGAGCACCTCCAGGTCGGTCCGGATCGCCGGGACCTCCAAGGCCGCCTCGAACGCCCCCGGCCGCCCCTCCCAGTTCAGGAACGTGCCCGCCTTCTCCGCGACGGCGGCGACCGGGAAGACCACGTCGGCGCGGTCGGTGACGGCGCTGGCCCGCAGCTCGAGGCTGACCACGAACCCGGCCCGCTCGATCGCCCCGGCGGCGTCCCCCGGCAGGTCGCCGGGGTCCACGCCGGCGATCACCAGCGCGCCGAGGTCCCCGGCGGCCGCGGCCGCGAGGATCTGCCCGGCGTCCCGGCCGGGCTCGGCGGGCAGCGCCGCGACGCCCCAGGCCCGGGCGACCTCGGCGCGGGCGGCGGGGTCGGTGACCAGCCGGCCGCCGGGCAGCAGGCAGGGGAGCGCCCCGGCCTCGATCGCGCCGCGCTCGCCGGCCCGGCGCGGGATCCAGGCGAGCCCGGCTCCGGTCGCCTCGGCGAGGGCGGCCGCGGCGCTGAGCGCCCCGGGCACCTCGGCGAGGCGCTCGCCCGCCAGGATCACCGCGCCCGGCTGCCGCAGCGCCTCCGCGGCGTCCCGGGCGGCCGGATCCGCCGCCTGGCCGCCCGCGCCGGCCATGGCGGCCAGCGCGGCTGCCTCGCTGCCGGGCACGGCCGGCAGCAGCGCGCCGGCCAGCTTGGCCAGGCCCGGGCTGGACAGGGCGGCCAGCGACCAGACCCGGGTGCGCCCGGCCCGCACCGCCTTGCGGAGCCGGAGGAAGACGATCGGGGACTCCTCCTCCGGCTCGAACCCGGCGAGCAGCACCGCCGGGGCCCGGCCCAGGTCGGCGTAGGTCAGGCCGGCGCGCCCGGCGACCCGCGCGGCCAGGAACCGCTCCTCCTCGGCGCTGTGCGGCCGGGCGCGCAGGTCGATGTCGTTGGTGCCGAGCGCGACCCTGGCGAACTTGGCGTAGGCGTAGGCGTCCTCCAGCGTCAGCCGCCCGCCGGCCAGCACCCCCGCCCGGCGCCCGGCCAGGCCGCGCGCGGCCGCGTCCAGCGCGGCCGGCCACGAGGCCGGCCGCAGCGCCCCGTCCGCGTCGCGCACCAGCGGGTGGGCGAGGCGGTCGGGCATGGTCGCGTAGGTGAACGCCCAGCGCCCCTTGTCGCAGTTCCACTCCTCGTTGACCTCGGGCTCGCTCCCGGCGAGCCGCCTGGTCACCGCGCCCCGGCGGTGATCGGTCCGCTGCCGACAGCCCGCGGCGCAGTGCTCGCAGACTCCCGGCGTGGACACCGTGTCGAACGGGCGGGCGCGGAACCGGTACGAGGCCCCGGTGAGCGCGCCGACCGGGCAGATCTGCACGGTGTTGCCGGAGAAGTAGGAGCTGAACGGGATGCTCTCGGCCACGCCGACCTGCTCGGCGGGCCCGCGCTCGAACAGGTCGATCAGGTGGTCGCCGGCGATCTGCTCGGCGAACCGGGTGCACCGGGCGCACTGGATGCACCGCTCCCGGTCGAGCAGGACCTGGGCGGAGATCGCGATGGGCTTGCGGAACCGCCGCTTGGTCCCGGTGAACCGGCTCTCGCCCGCGCCGGACGACATCGACTGGTTCTGCAGCGGGCACTCGCCGCCCTTGTCGCACATCGGGCAGTCGAGGGGGTGGTTGACGAGCAGGAACTCCATCACGCCGCGCTGGGCCTTCTCCGCGACCGGGGAGGTGAGCGCGGTCCGCACCACCATGCCGTCGGTGCAGACCGTGGTGCACGAGGCCGGCGGCTTGGGCTGCCCCTCGACCTCGACCAGGCACTGCCGGCAGGCGCCGAGCGGGGCCAGCAGCGGGTGGTCGCAGAACCTGGGGATCTGGATGCCGAGCTGCTCGGCGGCGCGGATGATCAGCGTCCCCTTCGGGACGGTGATCTGGAAGCCGTCGATGGTGACCCGCACCCCATCGGGCGGCCCGGCCGGCTGCACGGTCATCGCGACGCTCCCGGGAAGACAGTGGACAGCGCGGGGTCGAACGGGCAGCCGCCGTGCTTGGAGTGCTCCAGGTACTCGTCCCTGAAGTGCCTGATCGACGACATCACCGGGCTGACGGCGCCGTCGCCGAACGGGCAGAACGCCCGGCCCAGGATGTTGTCGCACATGTCGAGCAGCTTCTGCAGGTCGTCCTCGCTGCCCCGGCCGCGCTCGAGCTCGTCGAGCACCTGGACGATCCAGTAGGTGCCCTCCCGGCACGGGGTGCACTTGCCGCAGGACTCGTGCCGGTAGAACTCCATCCAGCGCAGCGTCGCCCGGACCACGCAGGTGGTCTCGTCGAAGATCTGCAGCGCCCGGGTGCCGAGCATCGACCCGGCCCCGCCGACCGACTCGAAGTCCAGCGGCACGTCCAGGTGCTCGTGGGTGAAGATCGGCGTGGACGACCCGCCCGGCGTCCAGAACTTCAGCCGGTGGCCCGCGCGCACGCCGCCGGCCAGGGAGAGCAGCTCGCGCAGCGTGACCCCGAGCGGCGCCTCGTACTGGCCGGGCGTGGTGACGTGCCCGGAAAGCGAGAAGATCCCGAACCCCTTGGACCGCTCGGTGCCGAGCGCGGCGAACGCCTGCGCGCCGCCGGCGACGATGTAGGGGACGCTGGCGATCGACTCCACGTTGTTGACCACGGTCGGGCAGGCGTACAGGCCCTCGATCGCGGGGAACGGCGGCTTGAGCCGCGGCTGGCCCCGGTAGCCCTCCAGCGAGTCGAGCAGCGCGGTCTCCTCCCCGCACTCGTAGGCCCCTGCCCCGGCGTGGACGACGATGTCCAGGTCGAAGCCCGAGCCGAGGATGTCCTTGCCGAGGTAGCCGGCCCGGTAGGCCTCCGCCACCGCGTGGTGGAGCCGGCGGACCACGTGCAGCACCTCGCCGCGCACGTAGATGAACGCGGTGCTGGCCCGGATCGCGTACGCGGCGATGATCGCGCCCTCGATCACCGCGTGCGTGTTGGCCAGCATGGTCGGGATGTCCTTGCAGGTGCCCGGCTCGGACTCGTCGGCGTTGACGACCAGGTAGTGCGGCTTGCCGTCGCCCTGCGGGATGAACCCCCACTTGACCCCGGTCGGGAAGCCCGCGCCGCCGCGCCCGCGCAGGCCGGACTCCTTGACCATCGCGATCACCTCGTCCGGGTGCATGGCCAGGGCTGCGGGCAGCGCCCGGTAGCCGCCGGCCCGGCGGTACCCGGCCAGGGTGAACGAGTCCGGCTCGTCCCAGTGGGCGGTGAGCCTCGGGGTGAGCGCCGCGGTCACCGCCCGGCCCCCTCGTCCGGCGCCCATCCGTTCTGCCTGGCGATCCGCAGGCCAGCCAGCGTCGGGCCGCCCGCCGTGTCACCGCCGGCCGCCTGGTCGTCGGGGAACCCGGCCAGGATCATCGCCGCCTCCTTCCAGGTGACCAGGCGGGGCGCCCCGCGGGTCGGGGCGACCTCGGCGCCCGCCCGCAGCCGGTCGGCCAGCTCGCGCGCCGACTGGGGCGTCATGTTGTCGAAGAACTCCCAGTTCACCAGCACGACCGGGGCGTAGTCGCAGGCCGCGTTGCACTCGATCCGCTCCATGCTGACCTTGCCGTCCGGCGTCGGCTCGTCCCCGGCCGTGCCCAGGTGCTCGCGCAGGCTCGCGTAGATCGCGTCCCCGCCGAGCACCGCGCAGAGCGTGTTCGTGCACACGCCGATGTGGTACTCCCCGACCGGGTGCCGCTTGTACATGGAGTAGTAGGTCATGACCGCGGTCACGTCCGCCTCGGACAGCCCGAGCTGCTCGGCGCAGAACGCGATCCCGTCCGCGGAGACGTAGCCCTCGGCCGCCTGCACCAGGTGCAGCAGCGGCAGCAGCGCCGACCGCGGCCTGGGGTACCGGGCGATGATCCGCGCGGCGCGTTCGGCCAGGCCGGCGCGCTCCTGCTCGGTGAAGGCCATTACCGGTCCACCCCTCCCATCACCGGGTCGATGCTGGCGACGGCGGCGATCACGTCCGCGACCATGCCGCCTTCGCACATCGCCGCGACCGACTGCAGGTTCGTGAACGACGGGTCGCGGAAGTGGACCCGGTAGGGCCGGGTGGAGCCGTCGCTCACGACGTGGCAGCCGAGCTCGCCGCGCGGGGACTCCACCGCGGCGTAGGCCTGCCCGGCGGGCACCCGGAAGCCCTCGGTCACGAGCTTGAAGTGGTGGATGAGCGCCTCCATCGACTGGCTCATGATGTGCGCGATGTGCTCGGCGGAGTTCCCCAGGCCATCCGGGCCGACCGACAGCCGGGCTGGCCAGCCGATCTTGGGGTTGGACACCATCACCGGGCCCGCGCTGCCGGCCAGCCGGTCGACGCACTGCTCCACGATCCGCAGCGACTGGTCGATCTCGTCCATCCGGATCAGGTACCGGCCGTAGGCGTCGCAGGTGTCCTGGGTGACCACGTCGAAGTCGTAGGTCTCGTAGCCGCAGTACGGCTGGCTCTTGCGCAGGTCCCACGGCAGGCCGGTGGCCCGCAGCACCGGCCCGGTGACGCCGAGCGCCATGCAGCCGGTGAGGTCCAGGTGCGCGATGTCGCGGGTCCGGGCCAGGTAGACCGGGTTGGCGTCGAGCAGCGCCCGCAGCTCGCCGAGCAGCCGGGGCATCACGCCGAGGAACTCGCGCACCCGCTCCAGGGCGCCGGGCGGCATGTCCTGGGCGACGCCGCCGGGCCGGATGTAAGCGTGGTTCATCCGCAGGCCGCTGATCAGCTCGAACAGGTCAAGCACCTTCTCCCGCTCGCGCAGGCCGTAGAGGAACACGGTGGTGGCGCCGAGCTCCATGCCGAACGTGCCGACCGCCATCAGGTGCGAGGCGATCCGGTTGAGCTCCATCATCAGCACGCGCAGCACGCTGGCCCGCTCGGGGATCTCGTCGGTGATGCCGAGCAGCTTCTCGGTCGCCAGGCAGTACGCGGCCTCGTTGAACAGCGGCGAGAGGTAGTCCATCCGGGTGCAGAACGTCACGCCCTGCGTCCAGGTGCGGAACTCCATGTTCTTCTCGATGCCGGTGTGCAGGTAGCCGATGACCGGCCGGACCTGCGTGACGGTCTCCCCGTCCAGGGTGAGGACCAGCCGGAGCACGCCGTGGGTGGACGGGTGCTGCGGCCCCATGTTGACGACGAGGTGCTCGCCGTCGCCCTCCTCCCGGGCCTCGTCGGCCGCGGCCACGATCTCGTCCCAGTCCTGCCCGCCGACCGTGTAGACGCGCCCCTCGGTCACGCGTACCACCTCCGCTCGTCCGGCGGCGGCACCGTGGCGCCGCGGTACTCGACCGGGATGCCGCCGAGCGGGTAGTCCTTGCGCTGCGGGTGGCCCTTCCAGTCGTCGGGCATCTCGATCCGGGTCAGCCCCGGGTGCCCGTCGAAGATGATCCCGAAGAAGTCCCAGGTCTCCCGCTCGTGCCAGTCGCACGTGGGATAGATGTCGGTGACCGAGGGGATGTGCGGGTCGGCGTCGGGCGCGGTCGCCTCGACCCGGACCCGGCGGTTGTGGGTGATCGACAGGAAGTGGTACACCGCGTGCAGCTCCCGCCCGGCGTCGCCCAGGTAGTGGACGCCGCTCACGCCCAGGCACAGCTCGAAGGCGAGCTCGTCGCGCAGCGCGCGGACCACCTCGCGCAGGTGCTCCCGGCGGACGTGGAAGGTGAGCTCGCCGTGGGAGACCTCGACCCGCTCGACCGCGGCGCGCAGGCTGCCGCCGGAGCGCTCCAGCGCGCCGGCGAGCGCGCCGGCGACATCGTCGAAGTACGACCCGTAGGGCGGCTCGCTCGACCGCACCGGCGGCCGGCGCACCTGGAGCCCGCCGTAGCCCGAGGTGTCCCCGGTGGTGTGGGTGCCGAACATGCCCGTGCGCACGACCGGCGCGGCGAGCCGCTCCCGCCCGGCCAGCGCGGGCAGGTCCTCCCCGCCCCCGGCGACCTCGCCGCCCGCCTCGTTCCCGGTCACCGCGGCGCCCCGGCGGTGCGCAGCGGCAGCCGGGCGAGCCTGGCCCGCTCCAGATCCTCGATCTCCCGCTCCCGGTGCACGCCGAGCTTGGCGTTCTCGATCTTGTCGTGAAGCTTGACGATGGCGTCGAGCAGCATTTCCGGCCGGGGCGGGCAGCCGGGCAGGTAGATGTCGACCGGCACCACGTGGTCCACCCCCTGCACGATCGCGTAGTTGTTGAACATCCCGCCGCTGCTCGCGCAGACCCCCATCGAGATGACCCACTTGGGGTCGGCCATCTGGTCATAGATCTGGCGGAGCACCGGCGCCATCTTCTGGCTCACCCTCCCGGCCACGATCATCAGGTCCGCCTGGCGGGGCGTGTTCGAGGCGCGCTCCATGCCGAACCTGGCCAGGTCGTGCCGCGGCCCGCCGGTCATCATCAGCTCCATGGCGCAGCAGGCCAGGCCGAACGTGGCCGGCCAGACCGAGCGGGCGCGGGCGATCCCGGCCACCTTCTCCACGGTGGTGAGCAGGATGCCGCTCGGCAGCTTCTCTTCGAATCCCATGGCTAATCCCACTCCAGGCCGCCGCGCCGCCACACGTAGACGTAGGCGACGAGGACGGTCCCGATGAACGTGACCATCTCGACGAGGCCGAACAGGCCCAGGCGGCCGAAGGCGACCGCCCACGGGTAAAGGAAGATGATCTCGATGTCGAAGACGATGAAGAGCATGGCGGTCACGTAGTACTTCACGCCGAACCTGATCCCGGCTGGCTGGCGGGTCGGCTCGATGCCACACTCGTACGAGTCCAGCTTAGCCCGGTTCCACCGCTTCGGGCCGGCCAGCGATCCCATGATCAGCGAGAAGATGGCGAAGGCCGCGGACAGCACGCCGAGCACGATCACCGGCACGTAGTAGCTCACCGGCTCCGTCACCTCCCTCGGCGCCCGCGTCAGGCCGCGGGCGCGATCTTCGACAGCGCGTTGATGACCCGGTCCACCGCGTCGCCGCCCCGCGGCTCGGTCAGGTTCGCGAGCAGCTTCATGGCCATCCGCATGACCGCCGGGCGCTTCATCCCATGCTGGGTGGCGAACTTCATGAACGACGGCTTGCCGATCAGCTTCACGAACGTCCGGCCGAGAGTGTAGTAGCCGCCCCAGGCATCCCTGAGCGCGGCCGGGTAGCCGTGCAGCGCCCGCTCCGCTCCGGCAGCGGTCGGCCGGGCGAGGGCCTGCACGATCGTGCGGGCCGCGATCTCGCCGGCCTCCATCGCGTAGGCGATGCCCTCGCCGTTGAACGGGTTGACCATCCCGCCCGCGTCGCCCACGAGCAGCACGCCGCGAGCGTAGTGCGGGGTCCGGTTGAAGCCCATCGGCAGCGCGGCGCCGCGGACCGGCGCGGTCCGGTGCTCCTCGGTGAACCCCCATTCGGCGGGCATGGAGGCCAGCCAGCGCCGCAGCAACGCCCGGTAGTCCACGTTCCCGAACGCCTCGGAGGTGTTGAGCAGGCCGAGCCCGACGTTGCTCGTCCCGTCGCCCATCCCGAAGACCCAGCCGTAGCCGGGGAGCAGGTTCCGCCCGTCCCACAGGTCCAGCCAGGCCTCGAGATAGTCGTCGTCATGCCGCGGGCTGGCGTAGTAGGTGCGCACCGCGACGCCAAGCGGGCGGTCGGGCCGCTTGTGCAGGCCCATCGCCACCGAGAGCCGGGAGGAGTTCCCGTCGGCGGCGACGACCACGCGGGCGCGGAAGGCCCGTTCGCCCTCCCCCTGGCGGGCGCGCACGCCGGTCACCCGCCCGGTGCGCTCGTCCACGACCGGGCCGGTGACCGCCGTGTCCTCGTGCAGCCGGGCGCCGGCCCGCTCCGCGTGCCTGGCCAGGATCTCGTCGAAGCCGGTGCGCGCCCGTACCAGGCCGAAGCCGGGCCAGGCGGACAGGTCCGGCCAGTCGAGCTCGATCCGGCCACCGCCCCCGATGATGCGCAGCCCCCGGTTCCGCGGCCAGCCGTCGCCGAGCGGGATGCCCATCGCGGCCAGCGCCCGGACCGCCCTCGGCGTGAGCCCGTCGCCGCAGACCTTCTCCCGAGGGAAGCGGGTCTTCTCCAGCAGCAGCACGTCCAGCCCGGCGCTGGCGAGGTGGTAGGCGGCCGAGGAGCCGCCTGGCCCGGCGCCGACGACTATGACGTCGGCGCCGGCTTCCGGGGGGTTCCGCTGGCTCACGGCTCTGCCAATCTTGTGAACGCCTTCACAATCCCCGCCAGTCTAGCCTTCCCGCGGCCGGCGCCCGACGTGCAGGGCGACCACGCCGAACGTGAGGTTCCGCCAGCGCACGCCGGCCCAGCCGGCCGCCTCGATGCGGCGGGCGAGCTCGCGCTGCCCCGGCCAGTGCCTGATCGACTCGGCCAGGTAGGAGTAGGCGCCGGGGTTCCGCGAGACCCGGCTGGCGACTGCGGGGAGAGCCGCGGCCAGGTACCGCTGATAGGGGCCGTCGAGCCGGGGAAGGTGGCTGAACTCGCAGACGACCAGCCGCCCGCCCGGCCGGGTGACCCGGAGCATCTCCGCGAGGGCCGCGCCGGGATCTGCGACGTTCCGCAGCCCGAACGAGATCGTGACCGCGTCGAACGCCCGGTCGGCGAACGGCAGCGCGAGCGCGTCGCCGGCGACGAACGTGACCGCCGGCGACGGGCCGGCCCGCGCAGCGCCCGCGCGGAGCATGCCGAGGGAGAAGTCGCACGCCACGCATCGGGCGCCGGCCCTGGTGAACGCCCTCGACGACGTCCCGGTGCCCGCCGCGACGTCCAGCACGACCTCCCCGGGGGACGCGGCCACGAGCCTGGCCACCGCCGACCGCCAGCGCCGGTCCTGGCCGAGCGAGAGCACGTCGTTCAGCAGGTCGTAGCGGTCCGCGACGGCGTCGAACATGGCGGCGACGTCGGCGGGGCGCTTGTCGAGGCCGGCCCGGGTCACGCCGTCCAGCGTGGCACATCCCCGCTTCCGGCCAGGCGGCAGGCCTGGCCGAGCGCCAGCTCCCGCGCGGAGCCGGGGCCGGGAGCATCCGGCGCGCACCGGGCGCCGTGGCGCGATCCCGCCGGCACCGGGCCGCTCCGGGCGGGACGGTGAACCAGGCACCCGCCATCCGCAATTGGATGAGACCGGGATTGATTATGCGCTGCGGTCCATAATTGTCCGGGGCAAAGATTCTCCGGTGATTCCGTAAACCAGTCCCCGTGGCCCGGCGTCTTGCCATACGCAAAGATAATTCGCGGGCTGCCGATATTTGAGGTGATTTAGTGCCCGGCGGCCCCGGATCGCCGATTGAGCGTGATCCGGCGGGTTCCCGGGCGGCCCCGGGCGGCGCGCGAAGCCGGCGAGACGAGCCGGAACCACGCACGAGCAAGGAAGAATCGAGGAGGGAACATGCGCAAGGCGATCACGGCGCTCGGCGCCGCCGTCGCGCTGCTGTCGCTCGCACCGGCCGCCTGGGCCGCGCAGCGGACGGTCCCCGACGCCACCCCCGCGTGCGGCCTGCAGTGCTTCGACCTGTCGAGCCTGCTGCTCGGCCCGCACGCGATCCAGAACGCCTACATCGCGGGCGACCGGGGCACCGGGGGCAGGGCCGGCCAGGCCGTCAACCTGCGGCGCGGCAGCAACAGCCACCCGAACGAGGACTTCACCGGAGGCAAGGTGGGCACGCTGGGCGACTTCTGCGGCCAGATCATCTCGCCGGTCTCCTACGCCTGCCTCAACTACCCCAGCACCTACCCGGTGTTCGAGTCCGACTGGTCGCCGTACGGCAACCAGACCGACCTGTGCGTGGGCGTCCGCACCCCGGTGCGCGCCGGCGAGCCGGTCACGCTGCGGCCCTGCGGCGTCTCGGCGGCCACGCTCTGGGTCGGCGACCTGCACCACTCAGTGGTGAGCAACGGCCGCCTCTACACGCCGTGGGTGAACGCCGCGGACCCGAACGTCTCCCATCCGCTGGTGCTCAGCGTCGATGACGGCACCTACCTGCCGGAGAACAGGCTCCGGGTCCAGCGCCTCAACCTGCTCACCGGCGGCGTCGTGCCCGACTCTCAGGAGTTCACGATCACGTTCGGCCCGGTGCCCTGATCCGGCGCCGCGGGCAAGAGCGGCGCCCCGGGCGGCCTAGAGCAGCCCGGGGCGCCGCCATTCCTGGCCGCGCAGGTGCTCGGCGAGGAAGGCGAGCACCGTCTCGTACCAGACGGCGATGCCGCCCGGCTTGAGGACCCAGTGGTTCTCGTCAGGGAAGTAGAGGAATTTCACGTTCTTGCCCCGGCTCAGCAGGTCCCAGCGCATGCGGAGCGCCTCGCCGACCGGCACCCGGTAATCCTTGTCGCCGTGAATGATCAGCATCGGCGTATCGATCGCGTCCGCGTGCAGGTGCGGTGAATTGGCCAGGTACCGCTCCGGCCGCCGCACCGGGTCGCCGAACACGCGGCTCCAGTGATACGGCGCGTCGGTCGTGCCGAACATCTGATCGAGTGCCCAGAGCCCGGCGTGGCTGACGATCGCGGCGAACCGGCTGGTGTGCCCGGCGATCCAGTTCGCCATGTACCCCCCGAACGAGCCGCCCATCATCGCGACCCGCTCCGCGTCGATGTCGGGGCGGGCCGCGACCGCCTCGGTGATCGCCATCAGGTCGGCGTATGGCGCCTCGCCCCACCGGCCGTGGCCGCGGGCGATGAAGGCCTGCCCGTATCCGGTGGACAGCGCCGGGTCGGGCAGCAGCACGGCGTAGCCGTGGGCCGCCAGCAGCCACGGGTTCCACCGCCAGGACCACGCGTTCCAGCTCATCACGGGCCCTCCGTGCACCCACAGCAGCAGCGGCGCGGGCGTGCCCTCGGCGGCGCCGCCGGGCAGGACCAGCCAGCCGCGGATCCTGGTCCCGTCGGCTGCCGCCGTGGCCACCTCCTCGACCCGCCCGGGCATCTCCAGCCGCTCACCCGGGCTGGCCAGGCGGACCGGCCCGGCGGCGGGCTCGGCGAGCGGTATCCGGACCGGGGCGGGCGGCTCCCCGATGGCCGAGCGCAGCGCGTACAGCGCGGCGCCGTCGGGGGCCGGGCAGAGGCAGTCGTAGGCGGCGTCATCCGTGGTGATCTTGACGACGGCCCCGTCGCCGATCCCGGCCCGGAAGACCGGGCGCCGCCCCTCGTCGTCGGCGGTGAAGTAGACGGAACGGGAGTCCGGGGCCCAGGCCGCGCTCAGCGGGCGCCGGTCGAAGCCGGGGAGCAGGTCGCGCGGCGCGCCGTCGCCGCCGATGCCGGCCACCACCAGCGTCACGTCGCCCGGGCGGTCGTAGGTGTCGTGCTCGGAGCGGATCGCGAGCACGAGCCGCCCGTCCGGCGAGACGAGCGGGCGCTCGAAGTCGGCATCGGCGGCCGACATCAGGGTCCGCCGCTCCCCGGTGGGGATGCCGATGACCGCGACCTCGCTCCGCAGGCCGGCCGGCCCGTCGCCCACCGCCCAGCCGGTCACGGCCGCGGTGCCGTCGGGGGTGAGGGCGAACGCCTGCTCGTCCAGGGCGCGGCCCGCGCCGGGGGTGAGGTCCCGCGGCGGTCCGCCGCCGGGCGAGCCGGCGAGCAGCCGCAGGCAGTCGGGGCCGAGGTCGTGGTCCCAGAACCGCACCAGCGCCTCGCCCGGCTCGTGCAGGATCGCCGTGACCCCGGCGTCATCCCGGGCCTTGCGCCGGCGCCGGTCCTCCTCCGCCGAGGTGACGCCGGGCAGGGTGGGCACGCAGATCAGGTACGACAGCGCGCCGCGCGCGGTCGCCACCCCGGCGACCCCGCCGGGCGGCGCGGCCACCAGTTCCGCCTCGCCGCCCGCGGCCGGGAGGAGCCAGAGCGCCTGCTTCGGCTTGCTCGCCGGCCCGCCGTCACCGGCCAGGCCGACGTCCCCGGGCTCCCAGCCGTTCCCGGGCTCCCAGCCGTCCCCGGGCTCCCCGCCGTCCCCGGGCTCCCCGCCGTTCCCGGGCTCGGGCACCTGCCCGTCGTCCCGCGGCCCGCGGCGGTCCTCGCCGGAACGGGGCCGGGCGGAGGTGAACAGCAGCGAGCCGTCGGGCAGGAACGCCGGGCCCGACTCGCCCTCCGCCGACCGCGTGAGCCGGGCAGGCGGGCCGCCCGCCGCATCGATCCGCCAGATGCTCGTGGTGAACGTCGCTGGCTCGGGCCCGGGCGCCTGGACGGTCGCGGCGAGCCACTGACCGTCCGGCGCGAGGGCCAGCGAGGTGACCTGCCGCAGCGCGACGTAGTCGGCAAGGTCCGCGTGCCAGGCCACGGTCCCTCCCCATGAAGCTGGCTGATGAGTCAGATCCCGCGGCCGCGCCGGTTCGCGGCGCGGACCACCGCGCCGGCCGGCAGCACTCCGGCTGCGACGGCCAGGGCGAGGTAGGCGCGGCGCTCGGCCGGGTTGTTCCTGATCGCCCGCCAGCTCGTGGCGAACGCCGCGGGCCGGCGGGCGCCCGCCGCCTGGGCGAAGGCGATCTGCCCCTGGATCCGCGCCAGGCCGGCCCGGTCGCCGTGCAGCTCGGGGTGCTTGTCCAGCAGGTAACCGAGGGCCTGCGCGATCGACTCCCACCGGCTGGCGAAGTACGACTGGGCGTGCCAGTGCACCTCGACGAGGGGCTCGGTGACCGCCACGACCGGTCCCAGCCGGGCCGCGCGCAGGAGCCAGTCGTAGTCCTCGGCGTAGCTCGCCGGCAGCCGCTCGTCGACCAGGCCGATGCGCTCCAGGACGGCCCGGCGCAGGCAGAAGGTGGACGGGTGGAGCGCCGTGATCCGGTCGCGCACCAGGTCGGCTAGTCCGACGGCGGGCGGCGGGATCCGGTCGACCGCGCGGCCGGCGTACCGCACGCGGATCCCGGTGGCCGCGAAGCCCGAGGCCGGCCGGGCCAGCAGCTCTGCCTGGGCGGCCAGCTTCCCGGGCCGCCATTCGTCATCGTCGTCGCAGAACGCGATCAGCTCGCTGCTGGTCGCCAGCATGCCGGTGTTGCGCGCGCCCGCCAGGCCGGGGGTCCGGTCGTTGGCGAGCACCCGCAGCCGCCGGCTCCCCGTTCCGGGCGGGCCCAGCCCGGCGAGGTCCACGCCGGCCGGGTCGCACTGATCGGCCACGACCACGCATTCGACCTCGCCCGGGTACGACTGGCCCAGGATCGCGGCCACCGCTCGGCGCAGCTCCTCCGGGCGGGAGCGGGTCGGCACCACGACCGCGACGGACGGCGCCGGCGCGGCGGAGGTCACGGGCGGGCCCCGGTCTCCGACGGCCAGGGCAGGCGGCGGCCCAGCAGGTCCTCAAGCGCGCGGTTGTGCTCCTCGAACTGGCCCCGCAGGAGGCTCCGCAGCCCCGGATCCAGGTCGGGCGCCTCGTGGTAGTTGTAGCGCCTGCGGCTGGCGAGCGCGGCCGGCGGGAGCCCGAGGAATGCCCAGACCTGGCTGACCAGGCCCGGCGGATCGGCGTAGAAGTCCTCGCTCGCGCCGATGAAGAACTGCTCCCGGCCGAACAACCCGAACCAGCGCGGCAGCATGTCCAGGTACCGTCCCTGGGCCAGGTACGAGTGGTCCTCGTGCGCCACGCTGCGGTAGCCGGGCTCGCTGACGATGCGCTCGGCCTCGCCGCGCAGCCGTTCCGGCTCGGCGGCGATCGCCTCGGCGAAGCTCAGCCACTCGCCGCCGTTGCGGACCCGCTCCTTGTAGTGCGAGTACGCTCGCTCCACCGGGTCGCGCAGCAGCATGATGATCTTCACGTCCGGGTGGGCGGCCGCCAGCCGGCCGGCCGCGAGCGGGTGGAACAGGTAGTACGGGCTGGCCTCGCCGGCGAGCGGGCCGCCGGGCGGGCAGGCCCCCGGCCGCCGCCCGCGGCCGGCGCGCCGCCCGGGCCGGACCGGGAAATGCGAGCGGTACCAGCGCTGCCCCCGCTCGAAGCCGGTGTCGAAGAAGTGGATCCCCTTGATCCGCTGGCGGCTCGGGAACAGCGGCCGGATGGCGGGATGCTCCAGCACGTAGTTGTACAGCGAGGTGGTCCCGCCGCGCTTGGCGCCGACGATCACGAAGTCCGGGCCGGGCCGCAGCCCGGCCGTGAGCATCCCGTAGCCGCGCAGCGCCCCCTTGGCCGCCGTCCGCGCCCGGCGATTCAGATCCGACATTCACGCCTTCCCGGTCATGCCGCCTGCCGGCTTGACTGGCCCTGGGCGGCTCGCGGGCGGCTGCGCGGGCCGAGGGCGGCGACCAGCCCGGTCAGCTGGAGCCTCGACCTGGCCAGGTAGGTGACGATGGCAAAGCACGGCACGGCGATCGCGAGCGTCACGGCGAGCGCGGGCAGCGTCTGGCCGAGCGCGAGCCGCGCGAGGCCGCCGGCCACGCCGAAGCAGCCGACGGCGGCCAGGGCGGCGACCGGGTAGCTGCGGCCGAACGGGTCGAGGTAGAGCAGCCACCACACCTCGCACAGGGCGGCGACGTTGTCGACGACGATGCTGGCTGCCCACGCGATCGCCGCCCCGACGATGCCCAGGTGCGGGATCAGCACCAGGTTGAGGCCGATGTTCACCGCCAGGGCGGCGGCCGAGTTGGCCACGTTCCACGAGCTCTTCCCGGCCATCAGCAGCACCACGGTCACGTTCCCGGTGCCCAGGTTGACCAGCATGGCCAGGCTGAGGACCACCAGCGCGGCCGCCCCGGCCGTGTACCGGTGCCCGAAGACGCCGAGCACGACGGCCGGGAACAGCGCGAACACGATGTAGGCCGGCCAGGAGGCCAGGACCAGCCAGCCGGTCGCGCTCTGGTACAGCTCCTCGGCGTCGGCCAGCTGGCGCCGGGCGAACAGGGAGCTGAACTGCGGGCCGATCGCGAGCCGGGTGCCCTCGAGGGCGAACGCGCCCAGCAGCGCCAGCTTGCTCACCGCCGCGTACACGCCCGCCGCATAGCTCGACGTCAGCCAGCCGACGAGCAGGATGTCCAGCCACAGCACCACGAACTGGAACACCCCGGCCAGGCCGCGCGGCGCGGCGAACCCCCAGAACTCCCGGGCCAGGCCCCGCGCGCCCGGATGCGCGGGGCCGGGGTCACCAGGGTGACCGCGGCCGACGCGGCGGCCGCGCCGCGGCGTCTCCGCCCGCACCAGGCGGGCGAGGATGAGCAGGCCGAGCACCAGCCCGGCGGCGACCGGCAGCGACCAGGCGAGCACCGCCCCGCTCAGCCCCCAGCCGGCCACCAGGGCCGCGAGCACCAGGCCCAGGCGCACCACCGGCTTCCCGGCCCCCTCGATCGCCAGGTAGGGCCACATCCGCCCGTAGCCGCGCGCGGCCGCCATGACGCACACCGACAGGGCGCCGAGCGGCACCATCGCGGCCATCAGCCGGATGCCGGTCACCGCCCTGGAGGGGTCCATGTCATGCAGGAAGACCGCCGCCAGGGCCGGGGCGAACATCCAGGTGGCCGCGGCCGCCAGGGTGCCGACGACCAGGACGGGGACCAGCGCCGCCGGGATGACGGCGCGCGCCCGGCCGGGCGCGCCGACCGCCCGGGCGCCCGCGATCCAGCGGGTCAGGCCGGTGTCAGCGCCCAGGACGAAGGTGTTGGACAAGATCGTGAACAGCGCGATCAGCTCGAACATGACCCCGGCGAGCCGGGGCTGCAGCCACCGGCTCACCAGCACGGTGAGCGCGAACCCGAGGATCGCCCCGCCGGCCATGGCCGTGAAGTTGACCACGCTGCCCCGGGCGACCTGGCCCGCCCCGGCCGGCAGCTCATCCGGGCTCACCGCGGGCATCGGCTTGGTGGCGCCCAGTTCCGCGGCGGCCGTGCCTGGCCCGCCAGCCCGGTGGCCCGGATCCCGCCCCGGCCAGCCGGGCACTCCGGCCGCGGGCCGGTCCCGCGGCGGCCCGGCGGGCCCCGGCGCGTGGCCGGCCGGGGGGGCGGCGGGCCCCGGCCAGCGGAGCGCGGGCATGGCCAGGGCCGCGCCCAGCCCGGCGATCGCCGGGCCCGCGCCGACGCCGGCGCCGGCCGGGGCGCCAGGGCGCCAGGCCCGCTCGCCGGGGATCTCCTCGCGGGTGGCCTCCGGCTGGTCCGCCGGGACCGGCTGGGGCCAGCAGCGCCGGTAGGCGAGCGCGGCCACGACCATCACGGCCTGGACCTCGGCGGGCAGCCAGCCGTACACCGGGGTCTGCACGAGCGCCACCAGCACGACCGAGTGGAGCCAGAGCCCGGCCGTGCCGCGGGCCCGCCGGGTGCGCCAGAACACCCAGGCGAAGAAGCCGAAGAAGAACAGCGTGGCCGGGTACCCGTTGGTGTACAGCACGGTCCACAGCTGGCCCTGGGTGCCGATCGCCGGGGGGGTCTGGGACACCCCGGCCGCGCGCTGCGGGGTCATCGCGCCGATCTGGTGGAACGGGACGGGGGGCGTCTGCGGCGCGCCCTGGCCGAACAGGGGGGACTGGTTGGCCCCGGCGATCGCCTGGACGTACAGCGACTCCCGGGTGGTGTTGCTGTTGCCGTGAGTGCTGCTGAAGCTCCCGGTCACCAGGTGGCCGAGCGGGGTGATGGCGATCACCGCCGCCGCCACCACCCCGAGCCCGAGCATCGCCGCCAGGGTGCGCGCCCGGCCGCGCAGGGCCAGCCGCACTGCCACGTATGCGATGCCGGCTGCCAGGCTCAGGAACATGCCGCGGTCGAGTGAGAAGACCATCGGCACGACCGAGGCGAGCAGCACGCCCACCACCACGCGGCGCCGCGGGCCGGGGCCCTCGATGAGGGCCGAGGCGAACGCCACCGGCGTGAGCACGGCGATCATGCCGCCCCACAGGTTCGTGTAGGCGAACGGCGCGGCCGGCCTGGGCACCGGGAACCCCAGGAAGTCCTGCACCTGGGCGAAGACCGGCTGGATCAGCTCCTGCACGAAGGGCTTGCCCCTGATCGAGCCGGGCAGGAAGTGCTCGATCGGGGGCGTGAATGTCGCCGATCCGAGCAGGATCCCCGCGTACCCTCCGGCCACCACGATCATCCAGAAGATCACCAGGACGCGCAGCGCCCTGCTGTCCGAGCGCCCCGACCTGGGCAGGTTGTAGACGTACAGGAACAGCACGCCGGAGGCCACGTACAGGGACAGCCGGTACAAGGCGGTCAGGACCTGGGTGCCGTGGCGCAGCTCCACCATCGACAGCAGGACCCAGACGCAGAACAGCAGCCAGGCCACGGCCGACCGGGGGGAGCGGCTCCACCGCTGCCAGATCATCGCCAGCAGCGCCCCGAGGGCGATGACCGGCCAGATGAACGAGCCGACGCCGAGCAGCCACCAGAGGGGGAAGAAGGCGAACGCCGCGACCAGCGGCCAGGTCGCCGGCAGCCGCGGGCCGGTCACCGCCGCCACCCCGGCCGCGGCGCGGGCAGGTACCCGTAGCGCCAGAGCATCGGCCAGGTGGCGGCGCTGACCGCAGCCCGGCGGCGGCGGGTCATGGCCGTGCGCCACGTCTCGTCGAGCCGCAGCGCGATGCTCCCGGACTGGTAGCGCATCGGGTTGCCGGACAGCGCGTGCCTGGCCTGCAGCCGCGCCGCGCCCTCCCCTGAGCAGGCGCTCGCCGCGCCGTCGCTGGGCAGCCCGAGGTCGCCGAGCACTCGCTCCAGCTCGCGGGGCGGGTCGGCGACCAGGTCCTCGTACCGCAGCCGGGCCGCGTGCGGGACCCGTCCGCGAAGCAGGTCGTAGAGCATGTTGTCGGCCAGCCAGAGCCCGACCGACCACCATGGCGGGTGCACGCTCATGTACCCGGCGCCGTCGCCGATCCCGGGCTGGCGGATCTGCCGGGACCAGGAGTGGACCACGCCGTGGCTGCGCCGGACCAGGTGGATCAGCCGCACGTCCAGGCCCTCCAGGGAGCGCAGCAGCACCGCGTAGGCCACGTCCTTGGAGGAATCGACGATGACCGGGGCGCCGGACACCTCGCCGATGGCCCGGTACAGGCGCGCCGTGAGGTCGCGGTACTCGGCGAGCGGGCCGGCGAGCGCGCCGTGGCGGCCGGTGGCCAGCCGCGCCAGGTTGCGGTGGCGGATCGTGGCGCGCCGCAGGCGCGCGGCGCGGTCCGCGTCGACCCGGTCCCAGCCGCCGAACGCGGCGCCTCCGACGTCGGACCAGAACGGGCACTCGCGGAATCGCGCACCGCACCCGCACCGGTCACCGCGGATCAGCCCGCGTTCCCAGATGAACATCAGCTCGCCGGCCGGCCAGTAGCCCGGTGCCTCGCCGATCAGGCGCTCCAGCAGCGTGCTGCCGCTGCGGCCGGTGCCGCCGATGTAGGCGACCAGCGTCACGACAGATGCTTCGCCGCGCGCTCGGAACGCGCCCCGTCCCCCGCCCGGCTGCCGTCCGCGAGGGTGGGCATGGGCCTGGTCGCGGGCGGAGCGCTCGGCTGGTGACGCGGCGGGTCGGCCGGCTGGGGCCGGAGCTGGCCGGCCGCGGCGGGCGGCGGTGCCGGCCGCCGCCGGCCGGGGCGAACGGCGCTGCCCAGGTAGACGCCGCCGATGACGCGCGCGCCGACCTGGTCGAGGCGAGCGCGCGCGTGCCTGACCGCGCCGCTCGTGGTGTGCTTCTCGGCGGCCACGACGAGCACCCCGTCGGACGCCGCGGCCAGCGCGAGGGCATCGGCCGCCTCGCCGGCCGGCGGGGCCTCCACCACCACGACGTCGAAGGCGGCCGCCTGGCGCTCCACGAGCGCGGCCATGGCGGCCGGATTGACGCCGACGCCCGAGGCGGCCAGCCGGGCTCCGCCGGGCAGCACGGCCAGCCGGTCCGCGACCGCCGGAGGCAGCGGCGCGCCCGCGGCGCGCCTCGGCTGCCTGGCGTAGGCCAGCAGGTCACCGCCCGCGGCGAGCACATTGGTCAGCCCCTCGGCGTCGGGCACGTCGAAGATCCGGGCCAGCGCCGAGCCACGCAGGTCGGCGCCGACCAGCAGCACGCGCAGGCCGGACTCGGCGAAGGCAACGCCGAGCTCGGCGGCGATCCGCCCGGCCGACACCGACGGGTCGGCCGAGGTCACGACCAGGGAGCGGAGCTGGGTGCGGACCGCGGTGGCCACGACCATCGCGCGCAGCTCCCGGACCGCCTCAGCGGCAGTCCCGCCGGGCTCGGCGATCATCGCAGGCGGCCGCTTGGCGGCGTCCCGGGGATCGTCGCCCCCGCGGCCGGCCGCCGGAGGCAGCGTGGCCAGCGTTCCCGCGGCCAGCGACCGGCTGAACTGGTCGGGGTCGTACAGGCGGTCGTCCAGCGCGTCCCGGATCACCGCCCATACCAGCCCGATCACCAGGCCGAGGACCGCGCCGACGACCAGCAGCACCTTCTTGCCCAGGCCGCCGGGGCTAAGCGGCAGCCCGGCGGGGGTCACCTGCCCGCCCGTGGTGTCGTAGGCGGGCAGGGTGTTCAGCTTGCCCTGGGCGCTGGCGATGGCCGTGGTGAGCGAGCGCAGCCGGACGGCCAGCGCGGTCCGGGCAGCGGACCCCCTGGGCTTGCCGAGCATCTGCGCCGACACCGCCTGCGCCTGCTTGCTGAGCGCCTTCAGCTGGGCGCTGGCGCTGGCCAGCTGCGCGGTGATCTGCTCGCTGAGCAGGGTGTGCCGGTAGGCCAGGTAGGCGCGCGCGAACGCGTTGGCGCCGGCCTGGGCGGCCGCGCCCGTGCTCGCCTTCCAGGTGAACTGCAGGTCGGTGGACTGGGTCGGCACGGTCACGGTCAGCCGCTTGGCGGCCTCGGACTGCAGCGCCGGCTCAGGCACCCCGAGCAGGGCTGCCGCCTGCTTGACCACCGGCGCGGACTGCGCGATCGCCTGCTGCGTGCCCATGGATTCCAGGAGCGGCACCTCCTCGGCGGAGGTGGCCGGCCCCAGCGTCAGCGGCTGGACGTCCACGATCGCCGTGGCCGAGTAGGTGGGGCCGGCGTAGAGGCCATAGCCGACCGCGAGCGCCGCGCAGGCCAGCGTCCACGCGAGGATGCCGGCCCGGCGCCGCCGCACCACGCCCGCGTAGTCGCGCAGGTCGACGGAGCCGGGCTCGGCGACGTCCTCGTGGGCGCCGGTCGTTCGGTTGGCCATGATCTGCTTCCTCCGTGGGCGTGCGGCAGCCGGTCAGGCGACCGGGGGGTCGGCGGCGAAGTAGGGGGTGCGGGCGAACGCCCGGAACGCGGCCAGCGACGACGCCGAGGACGTGACCCGCCAGTTGAACCAGAGCGTGCCGAAGTCCTCATGGAGGGAGTCGAAGTACACGACGGCCCGGATGGCGCGCATCGTGGTGGACAGGACCGCCGCGGCCTGCCTGAACCACCTCGCCTTGGCCCCGGGCCTGCCTTCCACCGTGCCGTACTCTCCCACGATCAGCGGCTTGCCGGTCGCCCGGCCCCAACGGTAGAACGCGGAGAAGATGGCACCGAAGGTCCGCCACGGCGTGCGGGGCCGGTCCGGGCCCCAGTTGTAGCCATCCGCCCCGATCCAGTTGACGTACTGGGCTCCCGGATAGTACCTCTGGGCGCGCCCTGAGGCGAATCCTCCGGCATTGGGGCACCAGACCCAGGACACGTTCGTCGCGCCCACGCGATCGAAGATCGCGTGGATGCGGCGCCACGCGGCGATGTAGGTCGCCGGGGGGCCGGCCAGGTAAGCGTTGCGGGCGCCGTCCATCTCCGCGAACCAGCGCAGCAGCACCGGCCGCCGCAGCGACTTCAGCTGCAGCGCGCGCTGGCGGATCAGCGAGTCGTAGGCGCCGGACGCCACCTGCGCCGCGCTCACCTTTCCCCAGGAGATCAGCGGGATCGTGCCGCGGTTCAGGTCCCACCGGGCCAGGGAGAGCGGCATCGGCCAGGTGAAGTGGATGTAGATCTCGTTGATCGCGAGGGTGCGCCCGAGCGCCTGCTCCAGGCGCACGACCGCGGCCTTGAGGCTGTCCCCGGAAGGCTCCACGTAGGCGCCGAACAGGGTGCCGTTCGGCGGGGTCAGCTCGTTCCCCGGCAGGCCGCCCGGCGGTGGCGGCGGTGAGTGCGGGGTCGGCGTCGGACGCGCCGAGTGCGATGGCCGCGGCGTGTGGCCGGCGGCGCGGCGCGGCGGCCGGCTGGCGGGGGCGGATGAGGATCCCCGGGCCGAGGGCGAGCCCGGCGCCGGCGCCGTGCGCGAGGCGCCGTGGCCCGGCCCGCCGGAGGCCAGCCGCGCTCCCGGTGGCCCGGCCACCCAGATCGCGATGCCCACCGCGGCGCCGACCGCGACAGCGAGCGCGGCCAGCGTGCCCGCCAGTCGCCGCAGGCCCAGCCTCATCGCTGGCTCCCTGTCGCCGGTGTCTTCGATCCGTCCATGGCTGGCTCCGATTGCGCGGGGTCAGTGACTGAGGTAGTTGGCGGCGTAGTGCTCGGCGATCTGCCGGGCGGTCAGCACCCGCGGGTAGACCGCGAAGTCGGCGATGTCGCCGGTGAGGAAGAAGTCGTTGGGGGCGGTCAGCGGCCGCAGGTTCGGCTCGGCGTCCAGCGACCAGCCGTACAGGTCGCCGCCGCCGACCCGCCAGTACCCCAGGTAGTTGCTGATCACCGTGCCTGGGTTGGTGCCGACCCGGACGCCGTCCACGTACAGCGCCAGGCCGGTCTTCGGGCTGAACGTGGCCGCGACGTAGTGCCACCGGCCGTCGTTGTAGGAGTTCCGGGACAGGACCACCTCGCTGCCGTTGTGCACGCCGAAGGCGACCTGGCCGTCGTTGGTCAGCCAGATCTGCCGGTCTGCCTCGGGCGCGGTGACGCCGGCCTGCCGGCTGGAGAAGCCGGCGATCTCGCCGCCGCGGTCAGCCGTGGTCCGGAACCACGCCTCGATGGTGAAGCTGTCCGGGCTGGTGACCGGCCGCTTCGCGGTCACCAGGCCGCCGCTTTGCGTCCAGGTGGACGGCGGGGTCAGCGTCGCGGATCCGGTGAAGCCCGTCGCGGTCGCCGGGTTGCCGGCGATCGGGCCCGGCTTGACGCGGTGGCTGGTGCCCGGCTCGTAGGTGCCCCGGTACCCGTGCTTGGCGGAGTCGAAGGCGGTGGTGCCGGAGGTCTCGTTGAGCTTCCACAGGAAGGATGGCTTGTCGGCCAGCACTCGGGTGAAGTAGCTCGGCGGGTTCTTCGAGGAGACCTTGACGAGGTCGGAGCGCGGTGACATCGGCGAGCACGCGCCGCTCGGGTCGCAGGCGCGGACGGTGTAGTAGTGCGTCCGGCCGGCCGTGAGGCCGGAGTCGCGGTAGTACACCATCGGCAGCGCCCACGGCGTGGAGGAGCGCACCCGGGAGCCGATCGGCCTGCCGTCCCGGTAGAAGTAGTACCTCAGCGTGCCGTCGTCCGGGTCGCTGACCGCGCTGACCCGCACCGAGTCGGTGCCCGCCGAGGTGCTGACCGCGACCGGGGCGGCCGGCCTGGCCGGCGGGGTGCCGTCCGGCTTGGCCGGCGGCTTGGCCGGGAAGATCGCGATGCCCTCCTGCTGGTGCCCGTTGACCTGGGTGAACGCACCGCCGACGAACAGGTCCCGGCCGTCGGTGGCGAACGCGTACGGGCCGAGCTTGCCGGCCGACCCGCGGTTGGTGTTCGGATTCCAGTAGCCCAGCGAGCCGTCGGTGAGCGACTGGGTGAGCAGGTGGTGCGCGAACTTGACGCCCTTGGTGATCACGACGGGGAAGCCGCTGGGGGCGTAGGCGCAGTCGCTGGCGTGCGAGGCCTTGTACAGCCAGCCGCTGACGATGATCAGCGCCTGGGTGTCGCCGAAGCAGTCGTTCTCCCACAGCTCCTGCCCGGTCTGGATGTTGACCGCGAAGTCGCCGTCGAAGTTGCCGTTCCCGTTGCCCTGGGCGGCGATGTAGGCGATGCCGGCCGGGGTGGGCCCGGGGCCGGTGATGATGTCGAGCACCTGGGAGCCGTCGATCCCGGTCGGCAGGATGTTGGGCCAGGGAAGGCTCGCGCCCGGGCTGGCGCCGGTGGCCGGCTGCACGGCCCCGTCACCTTGCTGGGGGACGCCGTTGAGCGTGGTGAAGTAGCCGCCGAGCAGCACCGCCGAGCCGTCCGGCGCGACGGCGATCGTGTCGACGAGCTTGTCGACCGCCGGCGCCCACGGCAGCACGGTGCCGCCGGTGGCGGCGTCCACCGCGCCGGCGTACGGCCGCGCCGTTCCGCTGAGGGTGGTGAACGTCCCGCCCAGGTAGACCGTCTTGCCGTCGGGCGAGGGGGCGATCGCGAGGATGGCACCGTTCGCCTTCGGATCCCAGCTCGTCAGCGTGGGCGGGTTCGTGGCCAGGTCGAAGGCAGCGCCGTAGCCGCGGGGCTTCCCGTCCACCTGGGTGAAGTGACCGCCGACGTAGAGGGTCGTGCGGTCCGGTGACAGCGCGAGCGCGGTGACGCTCGTGGGGGCGCCGGTGACCGTGTTGGTGAACGTCGGGCTGAACGCGGGGTCGAACGTGCCCGTCGCCGAGGCGAACCTGGCCAGGTACGCCTGGCTTCCGATGCTGGTCGAGGTGGTCCCGGCCGCGAGCTCGCCGGTGAACGGGCCGGCGGCGTAGATGTAGCCGCCGGCGTAGGCGAGCTTGAGCACCTGCCCGTTGGTCTGGTCGGACCGCAGCGCGTTCGCGCTGACGGTCGGCGCCGGCTGGGCGGCGCGGCGGGTCGGCGCGCCGCGGGCGGCCGCCGCGATTCGCGCGGCGGGCCCGATGGGCGCCGCCTGGGCGGCCGCCATCGGCGCGGCGCACGCCGCCGCCGTGCCCAGGGCCAGGATGACCGCGTTCCCGTGCCGGATCCTCATCGGTGCTCCCGGAAGGCTGTCGTCGGGTTGGGGGCGCTCGCGGGCGCCTGCGCCACCGGGCCGGGTGCGGGCCGCGGGTGCCCGGGAGCCGTCCCCGCGCTCCCGGCGCCGCGAGCGCCGCGGCGCCTGAGGCGCCGCGGCTGATCGATGAGCGCGTCCACCAGGGCGGCGAAGCGCTCGACGGCGGCGGCGGTGTCCGTGACCGGGCCCCGGGGCCCGGCTGCGCGGCCCTCGGCCGCGGCCTGGAGCACTAGCTCGCCGAGTTCCTCCGGCGTCCGCGCGAGCCGGATGTGCCCGTGGCCGGCCAGCATCGCGCAGAACTCGACCTGGTGGTCGTCGACGTGCTCGCCGAGGCGCCGGCGGCGAGGGACCACCACGGGCAGGTGCCCGCGCCTCCAGGCCTCGGCGATGGTGCCCGGGCCTCCGTGGCAGACCACCACGTCGGCCCGGTCCAGCAGGCCGGCCAGCCGGCCGGCGGGCAGCATGGGCTCCCCGGGGCACTCCGGGCGCACCCGGCTGGTGCCGTACTGGGCGAACACCAGGCCCGTCCGCTCCCGGTGCCCGCGCACCCAGTCATTGGTCCACGCGATCAGCCGGTCGAACGGGTGGTGGTCGGTGCCGACGGTCACCACGATCCGGGGCCCGGCCGCCCCGCCGGCGTGGCACGATCCGGTGCTCACAGCAGGCATCCGATCACCTGGCTCTTGGGGTACAGGGCCTGCTGCCCCGGCCACTGCACGCAGAACAGGTCGGCCAGCGGGTAGCACAGCCGCCCGGTCAAGGTCGGCTTGGCGATGCGGTCGTAGACCTCCAGGTACACGGTGCGCACCCCGAGCAGCCGCCCGGCGAGGAAGAACGGGAAGGCGACGCCCGCGCCGTCGGAGACCAGCACGTCGGGCCGCTCAGCCCGGATGACCCGGATCGCCAGCCGCAGGTTCCGCCAGGCGTTGCGGGCGTTCCGGGTGGTCGGGTGGAAGGCGGGGATCACGGCCTCGTCGGCCAGCAGGGAGCGCGCCTGGGGGTCGTCGAACGTCACCCAGGTCCGCTGGTGCCTCTCCCACCAGGGGCGCAGCAGGTGGAGCTGGGCCAGGTGACCGCCCGTCGAGCACGCGAACAGGATCCTCATGCGGCCCGGCCCGCCTCTCCGGCCGGCGGGGCCATGGTGCCGGAGCCGGCCGCCCCGCGCAGCGATGCCCGCAGCACGCCGGTCACCGCGGGCCAGAAGCGCGGGTCGAGGTCACCCGTGCTCGCCCGCGCCTCCTCGTGGCGCACCAGCAGCTCCATCAGGTGCAGGTCGGCGAGCGCCCGGTGGCCGGCCGGCGGGATGCCGAGCGCGGTCAGGGTCGGCGTGGCCAGCCGGACGGCGTGCCCGGCCGCCACGGGCAGCGAGCGGCGGCGCGCGACGAACGCGACCTGGAAGTGGTAGTGCAGCGCGTCGAACCCGACCGGGGCGTACGGCGCGCTGCTCTCCCAGTCCCACAGGTACCGCCTGCCGCCCAGCCGGGCCTGGTTCCACGGCACCAGGTCGCCGTGCCACGCGCCGTACCGCAGCTCGGCGCCGCCGTGCCGGTCCTCGATCAGGTCCGCCAGGCCCTCCAGGTGGTCGCGGGCCGCGCGGTCGGATGCGGCCGATTCGATCCTGGCCCGCAGGTCCCGCCACCAGGGGTCGGCGGCCAGCGGGCCGGACCGGACCGCGGACAGCTCGCTGATCTGGCGGATCAGGCCCGCGCCGGGCCGGCCGCCGCGCGCGCCGACGCGGCGCACCCGGGCCGGCAGCGGCTCGGTGACCAGCAGCTCGAGCCCGCGCCACGCGGTCCGGGCGATCACGCCGGGCACGCCGAACCCGGCCTGCCGATCCTGGCAGGACAGCAGCGCGTCCGCCTCGCGGCGCACCGCGGCCACGGTCCAGTCGTTCCAGCCGACCTTGACGTAGCCGAGCGGGGCGCCGCCGGTCGTGAAGGCCTGCAGCACCGGCTTGCGGTAGGGGCCCGCGCCGGCGCCGGCGGCGAGGACGATCCTCGGCACGCCGAACAGCTCGCACAGGTGGCTGATCAGCGAGACCGCCTCGCCGGCAGCCGCGCCGGCAGCCGCGGGCCGGTGCCCGACATCCACCTTGCGGGCCAGCAGCGGCTGGATGGCGCCGGACCGCAATCCGAGGCCGAGCACCCGCCTGGCCGCCCGCTTGGCCGGAGAGCGCAACGCGTTGTACGAGGTCAGGGCGGCGGCGGAGCCCGCGGCGGAGGCCAGCGACACGGCGAAGCTCCGCCCTCCCGCGCCGGGGATCAGCGCGAACCGCTCGGCCCGCTCGAATCCCGGGGGCAGCCGTCCGGAGGCGGCCCATGCCGCCGGGCCGACACCGTCCGTCCCGGGCCGGGCCGGGACGGGCGACCCGTTCACGAGCAGGTCGAACAGCCAGGCGTGGTCGTCAGGGACGACCACGAGCCCCGCACGGGCCATGGCATCAAACCTCTCAGGCGGTGACGTCCATGAGCGAAACCGGGTAACCGCCGCATCCGCGACTATCACGGCAGGCCGGGTGCCCGCTGACCGGGTCACGCCATGCCGGACTGATCCGGCTCTTAGCCCACCGTGAGAGCGTAGAGCGTTCCCAGGCCGGTCATGGTGGACTTCGCGCATAGGATCACCGCATTCTGCCTGCCGTCCTGCTCGTCCTACGGCCCGACGGCGCTCGCGTAGTGCGCCGCGACCTGGCTGGCCGACAGCGCATACGGGTACACGGCCACGTCCGCGATCGTGCCGGTGAAGTAGTAGTCGTTCGGCTCCGTGGTCCCCTGGCTGTTGCTGTGCCAGTAGTCGAGGTTCCAGCCGTTCAGGTTGTCCCCGCCGACCCGCCAGTACCCGGTGTAGCTCTGGGCCGCGTGGTTGGCGTTGGTGCCGGTGAGCTGGCCGTCGACGTAAAGCGCCATGCCGCTGGGGCCGAGGGTGGCGGCCACGTAGTGCCACTGGCCGTCGTTGTAGGCGTCCGGCGTCTCGATCGTGTAGAGGCCGGAGTTGTACACGCCGAACACGAGCTGGCCGTCGTTCATCATGTAGATGTGCCGGTCGTAGCTCGTGCTGGAGCCGGTCTGCTTGTTGCCGAACCCGATCAGCATGCCGCCGGTGTTCGTGGTGGTCTTGAACCAGCCCTCGATCGAGAATGCCTGCGGGCCAGTCACCGGGGAGGCGGCGGTGACCAGGCCGGTCTTGCCGTCGAAGCCGGCCGCGTAGTCCGAGACGTTGGCCGGCCCCGGCTGGCCCTGGGAGGTGCCCGGCTCGTAGACGCCGGTGAAGCCGTGGCCGGTGGCGTCGGCCGCGGTCGTCCCCGAGGTCTCGTTGAGCTGCCAGAGGAACGACGGGTGGCCGGCCAGCACGGTCTGCTCGTAGGTGAGTGACGGGCTGGCGGACGACACCGTCACCGGGGCGGAGGTGGCGGACTTCTGCGAGCCCTTGGCGCCGTCGGTGGCGGCCACCCAGTAGGTGTGGGAGCTGCCGGGGGTCAGGCCGGCGTCCCGGTAGTGCAGCACGGGGATCGCCCACGGCCAGGACACATCGGTGATCTTCGCGATCGGGCTCGTGCCGCTGTCGCGGTAGATCCGATAGGTGATCGTGCCGTCGTCGTTGTCGTACGACCCGGTGAAGGTGAGGTTCACCACCCCGGCGGTGGTGCTGACCGCCACCGGCTGCCCGGGCCTGGTCGGGCCGGTGACGTCCGGGGCCGGCTCGAACCGGGTCAGCCCCTGCTGCGCCGTGCCGTTCACCGTGATGAACCCGCCGCCGACGAACAGCTGCGTGCCATCGGTCGCGAAGACCCGGGGCCCGAGGTCGGTGTTGTCGGTGTTCGGGGTCCAGTGGCCGAGCGAGCCGTCGGTCAGCGACTGGTCGAGCAGGTGGTGGGTGACCCACCCGGTCCCCGAGGAGTCCCTGACCTGCGGGAATCCCCCGGGCGCGTACGCGCAGTCGTGGGCGTGGGAGCCCTTGTACAGCCAGCCGTTCACGATCGCGAGCGCCTGGGTGGCGCCCAGGCAATCGTTCTGCCAGACGAGGCTGCCGCTGGAGATGCTGGCGGCGAAGTCGCCGTCGAAGCAGCCCGGGCCGGTGCCCTCGGACGCGATGTAGGCGGTCCCCCCGCTGACGATGATGTCCTTGACCGCGGCGGTGCAGGTGGAGGTGTGCGGCTCGATCGTGGCCGCCCAGGGCTCGGAGGCCCCGCTGGCCGGGTTGGTGGAAGCGATGCCCTGCTGGGTGACCCCGTTGACCGCGGAGAAGTACCCGCCGACCAGGACCCGGGAGTCATCCGGGGCGACGGCGATGGCGTCGACCGTGCTGTTCAGGTTCGGCGCCCACGGCTGCAGCGCGCCGGAGGCGCTCACCGCCGCGGCATGCTCGCGGGCCTGGCCGTCGAACACCGTGAAGGTGCCGCCGATGTAGACCTCCGACCCGTCCGGGGAGGGCGCGATCGACAGCACCTTCCCGCCGGCCGTGGGCTTCCAGGTGGGCAGCAGCGCGCCGGTCGGGGTCGGCGCCGCGGAGATGTCCAGCGCCGCCAGGTGGTCCCGGTACTGGCCGTCCACGTGGGTGAACGTGCCGCCGACGTACAAGGTCTTGCGGTCCGGGGAGACCGCCAGCGCCGACACGCCGCACGGGATGCTCGGCGAGCACGTCCCCACGTCGGCGATCGCCGGGCTGAAGCTGGTGATCAGGTCTCCGGTGCTGGCGCTGAACGCCGCCAGGTAGGGCTGGCTGACCTCGCCCGTGCCGAGCGGGTCACCCGGGGGCCGCACGGTCGTGAACTCGCCGCCGACATAGAGCACGCCGTTCGCCACCGCGAGGGCCCAGACCGTGTTGTCGGTCTGCCAGATCGGCGACGCCGCCGCGCTCAGGTTCTGCCCGGGGCCGCTGCCCGAGGCCAGGACGGCCGGCGCGAGCCCGCCCGTGCCGAGCAGCACGGCGGGTGCCGCGGCCAGGCTGATCGCCGCGGCCACCGCCGGTCCGGCCCGCAAGGCTCGCATTCTCATCGTTGCTCCTGCCAGGTGCGCGCTCCCGTGACGATCCGGCAGGCCGGCCACGGCCGGCCTGCCGCACGTACCAGGAGACGCCTGGCGCACCGGCATGGTTGACAACGCAACAGTGCTTACAGCCCGTAGGCGTACAAGCCGGTGCCGTTGGCCGCGAACAGCATGCCGTCGGCGAAGACATTCTGCGCGAAGTCGTACGCGCCGGGCAGCAGCGCCCGCACGACCTTCCCGTCCGAGGCGCTGACCAGGAAGACCCCGTTCTGGCTGGGCGCGCTCTTGTCGTAGGTGCCCAGGCCGATCAGGCCGCCTCCGTTCATGGTGGGGCTGCCGATCACGCCGTCGGGCAGGCCGGTCTGCCACAGGAAGGCTCCGGTCTGGGGATCAACCTGGCGGACCGAGCCGTAGTAGGCCGTCCCGCCGATCGTGGTGGCCGGCCCGGCGATGTACAGGTGGGTGCCGTCCCAGGCCGCGGCCGCCGAGCACTGCGCGGGCGTGGAGGCGGTGGACTTCGCGCCGATCCGGTCCTTCCACGCCAGCGTCATCGTGGAGCGTTCCAGCGCGTAGTAGATCCCGTTCTTGTTGCAGGCTCCCACGAACGAGCCGAAGATCGTCGGCGAGCCGCCGAAGTCGCCGTCGCCGGTGAAGTCGCTCTTGGGGATCTGGTAGGAGGCGAGCACCTTCAGCGTGCCCGGGGCGAGCTTGATGATCGAGTCGGTGTACTTGTACGGGGGGCTGAGCGGCGACTGGCCCGGCGGCTGGTTCCCGGTGCTGATGTAGACGTAGCCGCTGGAGTCCACGGCTGCGCTGGACCAGACCGAGCCGCCCACGTAACCGGCGGGCACCGTGTAGAACGTCGCGAACCGCTTGCCGCTGCCCTGGTAGTACCCGGCCACTCCCCCGCGGATCAGCGGGCTGTCACAGGACGACGAGATGCCCACGTAGATCCTGCCGCTGGCGACGGTGGGCGAGGACCAGTCGAAGTAGTCGCTGACCGTGGCGGAGGGGATGGCGATGACCGATTTCCAGACCACCGCGAGGTTGGCGGCCCGCAGCGCGTACAGGTAGCCGTCCGGGGCGGACACGTACACGATGTCCTCGCCGCGGGAGGGGTCGTAGGCGACCGTGGCGGTGGAGACGAATCCCATGGCCGGGCAGGTCCTCGCCGCGAGGTGGCCGAGGAACACCTTGTCGAGCACCTTCCCGGTGGACTCGCTGTACTTGTAGAACTCACCCGAGGTCGCCCCGATGAACACGGCCCCGTCGGCCACGGCGGGGCTGGACAGGAAGCTGCCGGCCGCGTGCCACTTGAGCGCCAGGCTGGCCGCGGTGGCCGGGGTGATCGCCGCGTCGGCGTGGTTGTCCGACCAGTGCCGGGGCCCGTCCAGGTAGGCGGGCCAGTCGGTCGCCCGGATTCCGGCCGACGCCGGGATGGCGAGCGCTATCAGGCTCGCCCCGGCGATGCCCGCCAGCGCCAGGCTCAGCCCGGCGCGGGACCGCGTCCGTGCCGCACGGTGACTCATGAGCATTCCTCCGCCCATCGGCCAACAGTAATTCCTAGATCGTCTTATAGCTCAGACTGTGCCGAATAACCAGATCCGAGATCGGCCATGAACGCGCCGGCGCAATGTCACGCGCGTGGGGCGCGGGGAGGGCCGGCCCGAGGGAGCCGCGCCAGGGGCGCGGGCAGGCGCGCGGCCGGGGGAACGGGAAGGCGGTGTGCGGCGCGGCGGGACCGGGAGGCGAGGCGGCGGTCAGCCCGCCTCGGTGATCATGGCGGCTCCGACGGTCGCGCTGGTCGCCTCGTCGATGAGGATCAGCCCGCCGGTGGCCCGGTTCCGCGCGTACGGGTCGCAGAAGATCGGCTGGGTGAGCCGGAGCGAGACGCGGCCGATCTCATTGAGCCGCAGCTGCTGGGCGGACTCGTCCCGGTGGAGGGTGTTGATGTCGAGCCGGTAGCCGATGTCCCGGACGAGCGCCTTGACCGTCCGCGTGGTGTGCTTGACGATCAGCCGGCTGCGCGGGGTCAGCGCCGGGGCGTCGGTCATCCAGCAGACCATCGCGTCCACGTCCTGGACGCTGGACGGCTGGTTGTGCGGCCGGCAGATCATGTCGCCGCGGGAGATGTCCAGGTCGTCCTCGAGCAGCAGCGTCACCGACATCGGGGGGAAGGCCTGCGCGGCTGGCCCGGCCGCGGTGTCGATCCGGCTGATCCTGGTCGTCAGGCCGGACGGCAGGTGCATGACCTCGTCGCCGGGCTTGAGCACGCCGCCGGCGACCTGGCCCGCGTAGCCGCGGTAGTCGTGCAGCGCCGGGTCGGTGGCCTGGTGCGGCCTGATCACGTACTGGACCGGGAAGCGGACGTCGATGAGGTTGCGGTCCGAGGCGATGTGCACGTGCTCCAGGTGGTGCAGCAGCGAGGGGCCGTTGTACCACGGCATGTTCGCGGAGCGCTCGACCACGTTGTCGCCGTGCAGCGCCGAGATCGGGATGAAGGTCAGGTCGGCGACCTCCAGCTTGGTGGCGAACGCGGTGAACTCACTGGCGATCCGCTCGAAGGCCGCAGCCTCGTAGCCGACCAGGTCCATCTTGTTCACGGCGAGCACCAGGTGCGGCACCCTCAGCAGCGTGGCGAGGAACGCATGGCGCCGGCTCTGCTCGGTGAGCCCGTTCCGGGCGTCGACGAGCACGACCGCCAGGTCCGCGGTGGAGGCGCCGGTGACCATGTTCCGCGTGTACTGAATGTGCCCGGGGGTGTCGGCGATGATGAACTTGCGGCGCGGCGTCGCGAAGTAGCGGTAGGCGACGTCGATCGTGATGCCCTGCTCGCGCTCGGCGCGCAGGCCGTCGGTCAGCAGCGCGAGGTTGGTGAATTCCTCGCCGCGCTCGCGGCTGGTCCGCTCGACCGCGGCCAGCTGGTCCTCGAAGATCGCCTTGGAGTCATACAGCAGCCGCCCGATCAGGGTCGACTTGCCGTCATCCACCGATCCGGCCGTCGCGAACCGCAGGATGTCCATGCTAGAAGTAGCCCTCCCGCTTGCGGTCCTCCATCGCGGCCTCGCTGGCCCGGTCGTCGGCGCGGGTCTGCCCTCGCTCGGTGATCCGGGTCGCCGCGATCTCGGCGATCACCGCCTCCAGCGTGGCCGCGGTCGACTCCACCGCTCCGGTGCAGGTCAGGTCGCCCACGGTCCGGTACCTGACCATCGCCTCGAACGCGGTCTCGTGGTCGGCCCGCCGGGCGAACGGGTGGTCCGCCAGCAGGATCCCGTCCCGCTCGAACACCCGCCGGCGATGGGCGAAGTAGATCGAGGGGATCTCCAGTCCCTCTCGGGCGATGTACTGCCAGATGTCCAGCTCGGTCCAGTTCGACAGCGGGAACACCCTGATGTGCTCGCCCCGGCGGATCCTGGTGTTGTACAGGCTCCACAGCTCGGGCCGCTGGTTCTTGGGATCCCACTGGCCGAACTCGTCGCGGAACGAGAACACCCGCTCCTTGGCCCGCGCCTTCTCCTCGTCGCGGCGTGCCCCTCCGAAGACCGCGTCGAACCGGTGCTCGGCGATCGCGTCGAGCAGGGTGACCGTCTGCAGCCGGTTCCGGCTCGCCCACCTGCCGGTCTCCTCCGCCACGCGGCCGGAGTCGATGGACTCCTGCACGCTCGCGACGATCAGCCGCACGCCCAGCTCGGCGACCCGGCGGTCACGGAACCGGAGCACCTCCTCGAAGTTGTGCCCGGTGTCCACGTGCATCACCGGGAACGGGATCCTGGCGGGCCAGAAGGCGCGCTCGGCGAGGGCGAGCATGACGACGGAGTCCTTGCCGCCGGAGAAGAGCAGGACCGGCCGCTCAAACTCGGCCGCCACCTCCCTGATCACGTGGATCGACTCGGCCTCCAGCACGTCGATCTGGCTGAGCTGGTAGTCGGCGTGCGGCATCGGCGGGCGCGGCGTCGTCATCAGGCAAGCTCCTGGAGGTGGCGTCGATGTGCATCCGTGACCCGGACGGGACGACCACTATATCTGCCGCCCCCGCGGCCCGTCCGGAGTTGTAGCCGCGATCGCCCCCGCTCAATCACCCGGCGCCGCAGGCCAGGTCAGGCCACGCGGCGCGCCGGTCAGCCGGCCGGCTGCCCCCCGCCGTCCAGCCGCTCCAGGACGGACGCGGTGAATGCCGCCACCGGCAGCGCCCGCCACTCGCGCGGCGAGCACCACCGCGCGGCCTCGCCGGGGCGCTCCGGGCCGGCCTGCCCGCCTGGCCGGGCGGGCTCGCAGGCCGCGCCGGATCCCGCCGGCCGCGCCCGGTAGATCAGCCGGACCGTGTGCAGCCGGCGGCGCCGCCGCCCCACCCGGCTGACGTCGCTCAGCACGGCGAAGGGCGGCCCGATCACCGCGACTGCCAGCCCGGCCTCCTCGAGCACCTCCCGGACCACCGCCTGCTCGGGGTGCTCGCCCGCCTCGACGCCGCCTCCCGGCAGCAGCCACCGGCCGGGGCGGCCGGGGCGGTGCCGGGTGAGCAGCACCCGGCCGACGGCATCGGCCACCACGGCGTAGGCCGCCAGCCGCTGGCGCATCGCCACGCTCCTCAGGTGTCAGCGGCCCCGGCGGGGCCGCGGTGCCCTGCGGGGGCCTCCGGGCGGCCCCGGATGGCCGCTCCGGGCATGTAGGGTTTCCTCGTGCCCAGGTCTGGATCATCCACCGGCGCCGTGCTGCGCACGATCGCGGCCGGCGGCGCCACGACGCTGCTCACCACGTGGGCGGTGGGCAAGCTGCTGCAGCACGACCGCGTGATCGAGCCCTCACGCCGACTCTACGACTACTGCGTCAAGCACCGGTCGGCGACGCTCGCCAGGCGGCTGGAGCCGGTGACGACGATCGGCGGCTACTCGGTGATCGGCTCGTTCTCGCTGCTCGTCGGCGGCATGATCGCCTACCAGCGGCGCAGCTGGGCTCCGCTGCAGCTGCTGGTCGGCGGGGCGGCCGCCGAGGTCGCGCTGCAGAAGGCGCTCAAGCGGCTGGTCAAGGGGACCAAGCCGGCGCAGGAGACGTCGATCGGGCCGCCGGGCGACTATCCGTCGGGCGGGGCGGCGCGCACGGTCATCACGTTCGGCATGCTCGCCCACCTGCTGACCCGCGAGTGGGACAGCCCCGCCGAGCGCCTGGCCGTCTGGTCGATCCTGGCCGGCCTGGTGGCCGGCCAGGGCGGGTCCCGCCTCTACCTCGGCCGCCACTGGCCCGAGGACGTGCTCGCGGGCTGGCTGTTCGGGGCGCTGATCCTGGGCACGCTGGTGCGGGTCGAGGGTCAGCTCGCGCCCGGGGGCGGCGCCGGGCGACCCGGCCGGTAAGACCGCCGCGTCGCCGGCCGGCGCGGCGCTGATCGCCGTGCCGATGGCCTCCAGCAGCCGGGCGGCGAGCCAGGCGGGGCAGATCACGAGGTCGGGGACCCAGGGCGGGGCGCGGTTGTAGCGCAGCGCCGAGCCGTCGATCCTGGAGGCGTGCAGCCCGGCCGCCCGGGCGACCGCGACCGGCGCCGCCGAGTCCCACTCGTGCTGCCCGCCGGAGTGAACGTAGGCGTCGGCGTCCCCGGTGATCACCGCCGCGGCCTTCGCGCCCGCCGAGCCGAGCGGGACGAGCTCGGCGCCGAGCAACCGGGCGAGGCTGAGCGCGAACGCCGGCGGGCGCGACCGGCTGACCGCCAGCCTGAGCGGGCCGCCGCCGGGCTCGGGCGCGGGCGGCGGCTCGGCGGTGCACAGCACCCGCCCCTGGGCGGGGAGGGCGACCGCGCCCGCGGTCAGGTCGCCGCGCTCCCACAGCGCGACGTGCACCGCCCAGTCGGCCCGGCCGGCCTCGCCGAACTCCCGCGTCCCATCGAGGGGATCGACGATCCAGACCCGCTCGGCGGCGAGCCGGGCCGGGTCATCGGCGGCTTCCTCGGAGAGCACCGCGTCGCCCGGGCGCAGCCTGGCCAGCTCGGCGGACAGATAGTCCTGGGAGGCCCGGTCGCCGGCGTGCCGCAGCTCGTCCGCCGGCCGCGGGCCGCCCGGTCCGCGCAGGGCCAGCAGCAGCTCGCCGGCGGCGGTGGCCAGGTCACGGGCGAGGATGTCGTCGGCGGGGAAGGTCACGCGGCCAGTCTGTCAGTAGGCCCCGGAGCCGCGCAGGACGGCCGCCCAGGTCTTCCAGAGGATCTGCAGGTCGAGCATGAGCGACCAGTTCTCCACGTACCGCAGGTCCAGCCGGACCGACTCCTCCCAGGACAGGTCGGACCTGCCGTTGACCTGCCACAGCCCCGTCATGCCCGGCTTGACCGCCAGCCTGCGCCTGACGTACTCGCCGTAGACCGCGGCCTCCTCGGGGAGCGCGGGCCGCGGGCCGACCAGTGACATGTCCCCGGCGACCACGTTGAGCAGCTGCGGGAGCTCATCCAGCGACCAGCGCCGCAGCAGCCGGCCAACCCTGGTGACCCTCGGGTCGTTCCTGATCTTGAACAGCGGCCCGTCCTGCTCGTTCCGCCCGGCCAGCTCCGCCCGGCGCTGCTCGGCGTCGGTCACCATGCTGCGGAACTTGTAGACGGGGAAGGTCTCGCCGCCCTTGCCGACCCGGACCTGGCGGAAGAGCACCGGCCCGCGGTCGTCCAGCTTGATGGCCAGGGCGATCATCAGGAACAGCGGGAGCGCCAGGGCCAGCCCGGCGAGCGCGACGAGCTTGTCGAAGGCCCCCTTGACAACCAGGCGGGCGCCGCCGAACTCGGGATGGTCCACGTGGAGCAAGGGCAGCCCGGCGACCGGCCGGATCGTGGTCCGCGGGCCGGCCACGTCGAGCAGGGCGGGCGCGACGCACAGCTCGGTGCCGGTCTTCTCCAGCTCCCAGGCCAGCTGCCGCAGCCGCTGGCCGGCCATCTCCGGGCAGGCCAGCACCGCGACCGTGTCCGCGCTGTACGACCGGACCGCCTCGGTGACCTGGTCGAGCCCGCCGGCGGCGGGCACGCCCGCGATGGCGTCCGAGGCGGGGGCGCCGGCCACGCAGGCGGCGACGACCTGGAGGCCGTGGTGGGAGTCCCGGCGGAGCATCTGCGTGATGTCGGCGATCACCGGCTCGTGGCCGACCACGACGACCCGGCGCATGCAGCCGCCGTGGCGGCGGAGCCGGTGCAGCCGCTTGCGCAGCGCGTACCTGGCGAGCAGGTCGAACACGGTCACGCTGGGCAGCGCGATCGCCATGTAGCCCCTGGCCAGCTCGGCCTTGCCCGCGTAGGACGCGATCGCGACCGCCGCGGTGAGGAACACGCCCGCGTTGAGGACCTTGCGGAACTCGTCGGTGCCGACCCCGATGAACCGCGGGTCGTAGCCGCCGGCGAGCGCGAGCGTCACCACCCAGGCCAGCGGCAGGCAGAGGCTGATGACCAGGTACCCGGCCGGGTGGCTGCGGCCGAGGCCGAACCTGCCCTCGAAGGCGAGCAGGCCCGCGACCAGCGCGCAGCCCACGTCGGTCACCGCGGCCTGCCGGAGGTACCGGGAGGTCCAGGCGGCCGAGGTCCCCGTGGCCAGTCGCTCCAGCGACCACGACCAGCGGGTGACGGTGGTTGCCGTGTGGCCCGACACGCCATCCCTCCCTCCGGCCGACCCGTTCAGCCGGGCCCCGGCCGCGCTTCACCACGCGTTCACTGATTAGTGCACATGTAGGACGCGCGAGCAAAGAGGGTAGTTGACATCATGCCGGGTCAAGTCACAGCAACCGGGCCGGATGCCGCGACCGGGCCGGATGCCGCGGCCCGGCCGGGCGGGCAGCCGGACGCCCCGGTCAGGCCGGCCCGGCGGCCCGGGCGGGGTGGATCTGGTTCTGCGCGGCGACCAGGCCCCGGGCGAGCAGCGCCTCCACGGCGTCCGCGGCCAGCTCGATCACGAACGGCAGGTCCTTGCGCTCGGCGGCGGTGAAGTCGGAGAGCACGTAGTCGGCGGGGTCCGTCCGGGCGGGCGGGCGGCCGATGCCGATCCTGACGCGGTTGTACTCGCGGGTGCCGAGCGCGGCGCTGACCGACCGCAGCCCGTTGTGCCCGTTGTCGCCGCCGCCGAGCTTGAGCCGGACCGCGCCGAAGGGCAGGTCGAGCTCGTCGTGGATGATGACCACCCGGCCGGGCGGGATCTTGTGGAACGAGGCGAGGGCGGCGACCGGGCCCCCGGAGAGGTTCATGAACGCGATCGGCTCGGCGATCACGACCCTGTGCCCGGCCAGTTCACCGGTGCCGGCCAGCACGCGCCGCCGCGCATCCCGCCGCAGGCTCGCGCCGGCCCGGCGGGCCAGCGCGCCGGCCACCATGTGGCCGGCGTTGTGCCGGTTCCCGGCGTATCGCGGGCCGGGATTCCCCAGGCCGGCGACCAGCCACCACTCCTCGCGCGCCGGCTCTCGCACCTCGCCCAGCCAGCCGCCCGGCTACTCGGCGGGAGGCTGCGCCGCCCCGGGCGCGGCAGCGGCCTGCGCCTCGGCCTCCTCGGCCGGCGCCAGCCCGATCTCCGCCTCCATCTGCGCCGCCGTCGGCGCCGGGATCACGTGCAGCACGAGCATGTCGGCATCCCCGGCCAGGCTCACCCCCCGCGGCAGCTTCAGGTCGCCTGCGCTGACGGTGGTCCCGACGGCCATGCCGGACACGTCGACCTCGATGGCCGGCGGGATGTGAGTCGCCTCGGCCAGCACCGAGATCTGGACGACCTGCTGGTCGAGCAGGCCGTCCGGGCCGACCTCGCCGACGGCGGTGACCGGGACGTCCACGGTCACCTTCTCGCCGCGGCGCACGAGCAGCAGGTCGACGTGCTCGACGGTGCCCTTGATCGGGTCGCGCTGGACGGCGCGCGGCAGGGCCAGCTGGCTGCCTCCCTCCAGGCCGTCGAGGCGGATGAGCACGTTGGCGGTGCGCAGCGCGAGCAGGACGTCGTGCCCGGGCAGGCTCACGTGACGCGGGGAGGTGCCGTGGCCGTACAGGACGGCGGGCACCCGGCCCGCGCGGCGCTCCCGCCGCGCGGCGCCCTTGCCGAGCTCGGTGCGCGCTGACGCGGCGATGTGTACCTCGGGCACGGTCGGACTCCTGTTCGGGACGCGCGTGAACGCCAGCGAGTCTAGCGGCGCTCAGGACTGGCCGTCGAACAGGCTGGTCACCGAGCCCTCGGAGAAGACCTCGGTGATCGCGCGCGCGATCAGCGGCGCGATCGACAGCACGGTTAGCTTGTCGAACTGCTTCTCCGGGGGGATCGGCAGCGTGTTGGTGACGATCACCTCGCTGATCGCCGAGTTCTTGAGCAGGTCGACCGCCGGGCCGGACAGCACGCCGTGCGTCGCGGTCGCGATCACCCGGGCGGCTCCCTGGGCGAAGAGGATCTCGGCGGCGTTCGCGATCGTGGCGCCGGTGTCGATCATGTCGTCCACCAGGATGCAGGTCCGCCCGGCAACCTGGCCCACCACCTCGAGCACCCTCACCTTGTTCGCCACGTCGGGATCGCGCCGCTTGTGGATGATCGCCAGCGGGCAGCCGAGCCGGTCGGTCCACCGCTCGCAGACCCTGACCCGCCCGGCGTCCGGCGCCACCACGGTGACGCTGGCCAGGTCGAGCCTGCCCTCAAGGTAGGAGGCCAGGATCGGCAGGGCGAACAGGTGGTCCACAGGGCCGTCGAAGAAGCCCTGGATCTGGGCCGTGTGCAGGTCCACTGCCATCAGCCGGTCGGCGCCGGCGGCGGCGAACAGGTCCGCCATCAGCCGGGCGGAGATCGGCTCCCGGCCGCGGCTCTTCTTGTCCTGCCGGGCGTAGCCGAAGAACGGCGTCACCACGGTGATCCGCTTGGCCGAGGCGCGCTTGAGCGCGTCGACCATGATGAGCTGCTCCATGATCCAGTGGTTGATCGGGGCCGTGTGGCTCTGGATCACGAACGCGTCGCATCCGCGGACCGACTCCAGGAAGCGGACGAACACCTCGCCGCTGGCGAAGTCGTACAAGGTGGTGGGGGTGAGGCTCATGCCCAGGTAGTCCGCGATCTCGCGGCCAAGCTCGGGATAGGCGCGGCCGGAGAAGAGCATCATCCTCTTCTCGCTCGGCCCGGCCCCGCGCGTCACCTGCCCCGCACTCCCTCACCCTCGGCCGCAGCGGTCGCCCGTCGCCCTTCCGCCGTCATCCCGGGCAGCAGCCGCGCGAACGGTCCCACCTCCGCGCCGTCGCCGATGACCGCACCATCACAATACGACTGAACCACGCGCGCGCCCGCGCCGACCACGGTGTCCGTCAGCACGCAGCCGGGGCCGACGCTGGCCCCCGGGCCGACGACGGTGGCGCCCCGAAGCTGTGTCCACGGGCCGATCCACGCTCCCGCCGCGAGGCTCACCCGCACGTCGATCCACGTGCTCGCGGGATCGGCCACGACCACCCCGGCGCGCATCGCCGCGGCGAGCAGCCGGTCGTTCATGATCCTGTTGGCCTGGGCGAGCTGGGCCAGGTCGTTCACCCCGCGCACCTCGTCGAAGTCCCGGCACTCGACCGTGACCACCCGGTGGCCGTCGCGGCGGAGCACCCCGACCGCGTCGGTGAGGTACTCCTCGCCCTGGGCGTTGCCGGTGCCGACCCGCTTGACGGCATCGGCGAGCAGGTCGCCGTCGAAGGCGTACATGCCGGGATTGACCTCGACGATCGCCAGCTGCTCCGGCGTGGCGTCGGCGTGCTCGACGATCGAGGCGAACCCGCCGCCGGCGTCGCGGACGATCCGGCCGTACCCGGACGGGTCCGGCGCCCGCGCGGTCAGCACGGCGGCCGCCGCGCCCGCCCGCTCCCGCTCGGCGGCCAGCGCGGCGAGCGTCGCGCCGCGCAGCAGGGGCGTGTCCGCGTAGGTGACCACCACGGTCCCCCGGATCGTGCCCGCGGCCTCCAGCGCCATGCGGACCGCGTGCCCGGTCCCGCCCAGGCGCTCCTGGACGACGACCTGCGCGTCCGGCGCGTGCTCCCGCACGTGCGCGCTCACCTGGCCGGCGGCGTGGCCGACGACCACGATCAGGCGGCCAGGCCCGGTCTGCGCCGCGGCGGACAGGCAGTGGGCGAGCATGGGCAGCCCGCAGACCAGGTGCAGCGTCTTGGGCAGGCGCGAGTTCATCCGGGTGCCCTCGCCGGCCGCGAGTACGATGACGGCGGCGGGGCGCGCTGCGCTCACTCGGCTCGGCTCCTCGGTGTGATGGCGGAGTGCGACCGCCGATCCCTCGGCGCCCGCCGCGGCGCGTGACGGGCCGCCCGTGCGGATGTCCCCGACCGCAGCAGGATACCTCGGCCACGATCGTCACTTCCGCTACGGTCTGGCCCTGGCCGCCGCGGGGGAGACTGGAATGGTGGCCGCCTGGGTCCTGCACGTGGACCTCGACCAGTTCATCGCGGCGGTGGAGCTGCTGCGGCGCCCGGAGCTGCGCGGCCGGCCGGTGATCGTCGGCGGCGACGGCGACCCGGCCAAGCGCGGCGTGGTGGCGACCGCCTCCTACGAGGCGCGCGCGTTCGGGGTGCGCTCGGGAATGCCGCTGCGGACCGCGGCGCGGCGCTGCCCGGGCGCGGTGTTCCTGCCCGTGGACCGGGCCGCCTACGAGGCGGCCTCGCGGCACGTGATGGCCATCCTGCGCGCCCTGCCGGCCGTGGTCGAGGTGATGGGCTGGGACGAGGCGTTCCTGGCCGTGGACACCGACGACCCGGAGGCGTTCGCCCGTGCGGTCCAGGCGAAGGTGCGCGCGGCGACCGGACTGGAGTGCAGCGTCGGCATCGGCCGGAACAAGCTTCAGGCCAAGATGGCCACGGGCCTCGGCAAGCCCGCAGGCACGTTCACCCTCACCGACCGGACCTGGCTCGAGGTCATGGGCTCCAGGCCGCCGGACGCGCTGTGGGGCGTCGGCGCGAAGACCGCGCGCCGGCTGGCCGGGCTGGGGATCACGACGGTCGCCGGGCTCGCCGCCGCCGACCACCGGGAACTCGCCGGCAGATTCGGCCCGGTGACCGGGCCGTGGCTGGTCCAGGTCGCCAGGGGCATCGACCTGTCACCGGTGAGCGCCGAGCCCTGGGTGCCCCGGTCGCGCGGGCGCGAGGTCACCTACCAGGAGGACCTCGCGGACTGGAACCGGGTCCGGCAGGAGGTGGCGCGCCTGGCCCGGCTGGCCGCGCGGGAGGTCGCGCGCGACGGGCGGCCCGCGGCGCGGGTCGTGGTCAAGGTGCGGTACGCGCCGTTCGTCACCGTCACCCACGGCCGGGCGCTGCCGGCCCCCAGCCGGGACCCGGATGCGATCGAGGCGGCGGCCCTCAGCGCGCTGGCCGGCTTCGATCGCCGGGGCCCGGTCAGGCTCCTCGGGGTGCGCGCGGAGTTCGCCGGCCGGGCCGATGGAGCCGGGCGCGACGGGCCGACTGTTCCGGCGTCTGGACTCGAACCAGAATTAACGGGGTCAAAGCCCGTTGGGTTGCCGATTACCCCACGCCGGAATGGGACCCCGGTGTGCCAGGACCCGTGGTGGCGGCTCCACCATACCGGCCGCCCCGCCGCCCGGTCACCCGCCGCCCGGCGGCTCGGCGCGGCGGCGGGCGGCCCGCCGGCGGGCGGCCCGCCGGCCGGGCACCCAGACCGGCCGCGCCGCCCCGGCGTGCGCCGCGGGCCGTATTGCGCGAAGGGCACAAGCCCCGGGCGGGGAAATATGTCGGATCCCCCTCTTCGGCCCGCAGGCAACCTACGCTAGCGTAAGCTACGGTTACGTAAGCGTATTCGCGTTGGCCCATGACCTCGGTTCTGCGGATCGCTCTTCCGGACCGGCCCACCGAGCCACAGGGGAACAGTGATGACCGCCGCCACCGACCTGCCCGTCCTGCCCGACGAGGCGCCACGGCCCGCCGCCCGCCGCCCGCCGCTGCCCGACATCGACCCTGAGCCACGCGGCGCGGCGGCGCGGGTCCTGATCGCCGTCTTCACCGGCGTCCCGATGCTCGCGCTGCTCGCCGCCGTCCCGGTCGCGTGGGCCTGGGGCCTGCTCGACTGGCAGGCCATCGTGATCGGGATCGCGTTCTACCTGGTCTCCGGGCTGGGGATCGCGATGGGCTTCCACCGCTACTTCACCCACAGCTCGTTCAAGGCCACCCGCGCCCTCAAGATCATCCTCGGCGTGGCGGGCTCGCTCGCCGTCGAGGGGCCGGTCCTGGAGTGGGTCGCCGACCACCGCAGGCACCACAAGTACAGCGACAGGGAGGGCGACCCGCACTCGCCATGGCGCTTCGGTGATGACTGGAAGGCGCTCACCAAGGGCATGATCTGGGCTCACATGGGCTGGCTGTTCGACCGGGACGTCACCTCCCAGCAGAAGTTCGCCCCGGACTGGCTGGCCGACCGGGACATCCGGGCGGTCTCCCGCCTGTTCCCGGCGCTGGTGGCGGCCACGCTGCTGCTGCCGGCCGTGATCGGCGGCGTCTGGACGATGTCGTGGCAGGGTGCGCTGATCGCGTTCTTCTGGGCGAGCCTGGTGCGCGTCTCGTTCCTGCACCACGTCACCTGGTCGATCAACTCGATCTGCCACACGTTCGGCAGGCTCGAGTTCGAGGCGCGCGACAAGTCGCGGAACGTGGCCTGGCTCGCCGTGCTCTCGTTCGGCGAGTCCTGGCACAACCTGCACCACGCCGACCCGACCTGCGCGCGGCACGGCGTGTTCAAGGGCCAGATCGACATCGCGGCCCGGGCGATCTGGCTCGCCGAGAAGCTGGGCTGGGCCCGCGACGTCCGCTGGCCCGATCCTGCTCGCCTGTCCGCCAAGAAGCTCGGCGAGCAGCGGCCGCTCGGCTCGATGGCCAGGCCGCGCCCGGCCGTGGCGCCGCCGAGTGGCCGATAGCCGGCCGGTGCCTGCATGATGGGGGCGTGACCAGCCAGTCCCCGAAATCCGGACGGACCAGGATGACCGGCAAGGAGCGGCGCGAGCAGCTCCTGGACATCGGCCGCAGGCTGTTCGCGGAGCGGGGCCTGGACGGCACCTCGATCGAGGAGATCGCCGCCCGGGCCCGCGTCTCCAAGCCGGTCGTCTACGAGCACTTCGGCGGCAAGGAGGGCCTGTACGCAGTGGTGGTGGACCGCGAGGTGGAGCGGTTCCTCGCGATGGCCACCCAGGTGCTCGCCGGCGAGGACACGATGGAGAAGTTCGAGGCGGCCGCGGTCACCCTGCTCCGCTACATCGAGGACAACAGCGACGGGTTCCGCATCCTCGTGCGCGACTCGCACCCCGCCTCGGTGTCCGGCACCTTCGCCAGCCTGATCAGCGACATCGCCAGCCAGGTCGAGTACATCCTGGCCGACGTGCTGAAGGTGCGCGGCTACGACCCCAGGCTCGCGCCGGTCTACTCCCAGATGCTGGTGGGCATGGTCGCATCGGCCGGGCAGTGGTGGCTCGACGTGCGCAAGCCCGCCCTGGAGGAGATGGCCGCGCACCTGGTGAACCTGGCCTGGAACGGACTGTCACAGCTCGACCCGAACCCGAAGATCTCCTCCGGGGCCCTCCGCCGGCTGGCCGGGCGGGACGAGCCCGCGCAGCCTGCGGCGCGCGGCGCGCGACCGCGACGGCGCGACGCAACGGCAGCCCGGTCCCGGGGCGCCGGGCCGGGTCAGCCTCCCGCTGGGGCGCCGCGCGCCCCGTCATGAACTTTCCTCCAGCGCCGGGCTGAGCGCCGCGGTCGCCGGCCGCAGGGCGCGTGGCCTGGTACCAGCGCAGCACCGGATCCTCGCCCGGGAGCAGGTGGTGCTCTCTCAGGCGCCCGCCCCTCCGAGGTCCTGGCATGCCTCTTGATGTCAAGAGATATGCTGCTCGCCGGGAGGGACGGGGCCGTCCGCCGGGAGGGACAGGGCCGTGCCGGAACCACACGACGAGGTGGACGAGCTGATCGCGGGCTGGCATGCCGAGCGGCCCGATCTGGACCTGGAGCCGATGCAGGTGCTGAGCCGGGTCTCCCGCCTGGCCCGGCACCTGGACCGGGCCCGGCGCGCCGCGTTCGCGGCCCACGGCCTTGAGCCGTGGGAGTTCGACGTGCTCTCCGCCCTGCGCCGGACCGGGCCGCCGTATCAGCTCAGCCCCGGCGCGCTGCTGCGGGCCACGCTGGTCACCTCCGGCACGATGACGAACCGGATCGACCGGCTCGCCGCGGCCGGGCTGGTCGTCCGCGCGCCGGACCCCGGTGACGGGCGGGGCGTGCTGGTCACGCTCACCGAGCGGGGGCGGCGCGCCGCCGACGCCGCCCTCGCCGACCTGATCGCGCACGAGAGGGACCTGCTGGCCGGCCTGGGCCCCGCCCAGCGCGCCGAGCTCGCTGGGCTGCTGCGGGTCCTGCTGACCCGGTTCGACCGCGGTGGCCGGGCGTAGCCGGCGGGTACACTCGGCCCCGCCATGCCTGCCATGCCCAGGATGAACGGGTTCGTGGGGCGGCCGCGGCCCGCATCCCCATCCCGGTCGCGGAGCGCGCCGCGGGCGGGCGCGGCGCTGGGATGCGCGGGGCTGGGCGCCCTCGCCCTGCTCGCCGGGTGCGCGGCGGGGCCGTCCGGCGCGCCCGGCCCGGGAGGACCTGGCGGCGCGGCCCGCCAGGCGGCGCCCGCGGCCCGGGACGGCCTGGCCGCGGTGCGGGCAGGCCTGTCCGGCCCGGCCCGAAGGGCGACGTTCTACCTGGCGCTCGGCGACTCGCTGTCGATAGGCATCCAGCCCGGCCCGGCGGGGCGCAGCGTTCCGACGGCGCAGGGCTACCCGGACCTGCTCGCGGCCCGGCTGCGGCGGCGCCTGCCCGGGCTGCGCCTGGTCAAGCTGGGCTGCTCGGGGGAGACCACGGCCACCATGATCCACGGCGGCACCTGCGGCTACCCGGCGGGCAGCCAGCTCGCGCAGGCGACCCGGTTCCTGCGCGCCCGCCGGGGCCGCGTGGCGCTGGTCACCATCGACATCGGCGCCAACGACCCGAACGCCTGCGTGCTGCACGCCCGCCCGGCTGCCATGATCGGCTGCCTGTACGACCAGGTGCCGCGGACGGAGCGGAACCTGCGGCGCATCCTGGCCGCCCTGCGCGCCGCGGCCGGCCCGCGCGTGCTGATCGTGGGGATGACCTACTACGTTCCCGAGCTCGCCCTGTGGCGGGACGGTCCCGCCGGGCGGCAGATCGCGCTGGTCACCGATGGCTTCGCCGCCGTCGTCAACCACTTGCTGGCGATCAGGTACCGGCGGTTCGGCGCCCGCGTGGCGAACGTGTTCGCCGCGTTCGGCAGCACCGACTTCGGCCCGGCGCTGCGGGGCGCCCGGCTGCGCGCCGCGGTCACCGGCCGCTACGCCGGCCCGGCGCCGCCGAGCGTCGCCCGGATCTGCGCGCTCACCTGGATGTGCCCGGCTCCGCCCGGCCTGCCCAACGAGCACCCGAATGCCGCAGGCTACCGGGTCATCGCCCGCACGTTCTGGCAGGCGATCACCGGCTGAGCCGCGCCGCCCCGCGCCGGAAGCCAGCGCGGATCACCGGGGCGGGCACGCCGACGACACCGGGCGTCAGATGCGGCCTGCCGGCCAGCGCCGGGCCGGGCCGCAGGCCTCCGGTCAGGGCGCCGTGCCGTCGACCAGGCTGGCGCCCGGCGCCGGGCCGGTCACCTGGACGACCGCGCGGCAGACCCCGGCCCCGGTGATCCCGACCGCGAGCTCGCGCGCGGCCCGGGCCCCCGCGGCGAGGAACGCGCAGGTCGGCCCCGAGCCCGAGACGATCGCGCCGAGCGCGCCGAGCTCCCGCCCGGCCGCGAGCGTGCGCCGCAGCAGCGGCCGCAGCGAGAGGGCGGCCGGCTGCAGGTCGTTGGCCAGCAGCGGCCCGACCGCGGCTGGGTCGCCGGAGCGCAGCGCCGCCATCAGCTGCGCCGACAGCGCCGGCGCCGGCACTGCCAGCCCTCGCGCGGCGCGCAGCCGGTCGCAGGCGGCGTAGACGTCCGGCGTGGCCAGCCCGGCGGCGCCGAACGCCAGCACCCAGTGGTAGCTCCCCGCGGCCAGCGCCGTGGTCAGCCGCTCGCCCCGGCCGAGGCCGACCGCGGTGCCGCCGGCCAGCGCGAACGGCACGTCGCTGCCCAGGCCCGCGCCGATCGCCGCGAGGTCCGCCTGGCTCGCGCCCGCCCGCCACAGCTCGTTGCAGGCGACCAGCGCGCCGGCCGCGTCGGCGCTGCCGCCCGCCAGCCCGGCGGCGACCGGGATGCGCTTGCGGATCTCGATCCGCACCCGCCCGGCGTCGTTCAGCCCCGCCGCCCGGGCCAGCGCCCCGGCCGCGCGCACCGCCAGGTTGGCCGGCCCGAGCGGCACCCCGGCCTCGCCGGTCACCGTCACGCTGGTCCGCTCGGCCGGGCTGACCGTGACCTCGTCGTAGAGCGAGACCGCGTGGTACACGGTGACCACGTCGTGGTAGCCGTCCGCCCGCGGCGGCCCGACCGACAGCTGGAGGTTCACCTTGGCGGGCACCCGCACGGTGACCGAGCCGGCCCGGTCCGCGCCAGGCCGTCCCTGTCGCGATGTCACGTCCGTCACGATTCGATCATCGCAGCCGCGGACGCCGCGGCGGCGATCCGGACATACTGCTCCAGGCCGATCGCCTCGCCGCGCAGCGAGGGGTCGACGCCCGCCCCGCGCAGCAGCCGCTCGGCCGCCGCGGCCGAGCCTGCCAGCGGGGCCAGGGCGGCGCGGAGGGTCTTGCGCCGCTGGGCGAACGCCGCGTCCACCACCGCGAAGACCGCCTCCCGCCCCGGTCCGCCCCTGGGCGGCGTCCGCCGGGTCAGCTCGACCAGCGCGGAGTCCACGTTCGGGGCCGGCCAGAACACGGTGCGGGAGACCGCCCCGGCCCGGCGCGCGCTCGCGTGCCAGGCGACCTTGACGGACGGGACGCCGTACACCCGGCTCCCCGGCGGCGCGCAGATCCGGTCGGCGACCTCGGCCTGGACCATCACCAGCCCGCGGCGCAGCGAGGGCATGGCCCCGAGCAGGCGCAGCAGCACCGGCACGGCGACGTTGTAGGGCAGGTTCGCGACCAGCACGCCGGGCGGCTCGCCGGGAACGGCGGGCAGCCGGAGCGCGTCGGCGTTCACCACGGTCAGCCGGCCGGCCAGCGGCCCGGCCCGCCGCGCCACCGTGGCCGGCAGCGCGGCCGCGAGCACCGGGTCCACCTCGACCGCCACCACGGAGCGGGCGGCGGCGACCAGGCCGAGCGTGAGCGAGCCGAGGCCGGGGCCGACCTCGAGCACCGCCTCGCCGTCCAGCGGCCCGGCCAGCGCGACGATCCTGCGGATCGTGCCCGGGTCGATCACGAAGTTCTGGCCGAGGCGCCTGGCCGGGCGCAGGCCGAGGCGGCCGGCGAGCGCCCGGACGTCGGCCGGGCCGAGCAGCGCGACCGGGCCGGAACCCGCGGGGCCGGGGACGGGATCAGGCACCGCCCTGCCCGGGCCAGGGACCGAACACCCGCTCCCCGGTCACCCGGATGGCGGCGGCCAGCTGGGCCACGTCCATCCGCTTGATCCGGGCGAGGGCGCGCAGCGTGTGCGCGGCCTGGGCGGGGGCATTCTCCTTGCCCCGGTTCGGGACCGGGGTGAGGAACGGCGCGTCGGTCTCGACGAGGATCAGCCCGGGCGGTGCCACCGCGGCCGCCTCCCGGAGGGCATGCGCGCCGGCGAACGTCACGTTCCCCGCGAAGCTCATCACGTACCCCAGGTCCGCGCACCGCTTGGCCATCTCGGCGTCGCCGGAGAAGCAGTGGAAGACCACCTGCGGGGGCGGCCCCTCCTCCTGCAGGATCGCCAGCACGTCGTCGTGCGCGTCCCGGTCGTGGATCACCAGCGCCTTCCCGGCCGCCTTGGCGATCCGGACGTGGGCGCGGAACCACTCCCGCTGCACCGCCGGCGGCGCGGCGTCCCGGTAATAGTCCAGGCCGGTCTCGCCGACCGCCCTGACCGGCGGCAGCGCGGCGAGCTCGGCGATCAGGGCGAGCACGGCGTCCCGGTCCGGCTCCGCGCGGGCGGTCTCGTTCGGGTGGACCGCCACGGCGGCCAGCACGCCGTCGCAGGTTGCGGCGCACTCGGCGGCCCAGCGCGAGGACGGCGCGTCGCAGCCGACGGTGACCACCCCGGCGATCCCCGCCTGCCGTGCCTCGGCGAGCACCCGGCCAGGTGGCTGGGACAGCAGGTCCAGGTGGGTGTGCGCGTCGAAGGCCGGCCCGGGCAGCGGCTCGGGCGGCGGCGCCCACGGGGCCGCGCGCCGTCCCGGGCCGGTCATCGCCCGGCCAGGCGGGCCAGCTCCTCGTCGGCGACCGCCGGGTCGAGCTTGGCGAACAGCGGCGTCGGGGGCCGCAGCGGCGTCCCGGCGCGGACCGGGACGCGCCGCCACGTGCCCTGGCCGGGATACTCGCCCGTGATCACCGGGTAGGGCCTGCCGCCCTCCTCCGCCACTTCCTCGATCCGCGGCATCGGCGACCAGGTCCCCGTGCCGCCGAGCATCTCGAAGACCCGCTGGGCGGACCGCGGCAGGAACGGGGTGAGCAGCGTCTTGCCGTCGTCGACGAGCTGCAGCGCGACGTGGCAGATGGTCCGCATCCGCTCGGGGTCGGACTCGCGCAGCTTCCACGGCGCCTGGTCCGACAGGTACTTGTTCGCCTCCCCGATCACCCGCATCGCCTCGGTGACCGCGGCCTTGAACCGCGACCGCGACAGCGACGCGCCGACCGTGGCGAACGCGTGCCCGGACCGGCTGAGGATGCGCGCGTCGGCCTCGGTGAGCTGGCCGGCCGGCGGGATCGAGCCGATGTTCCTGGCCGCGAACGAGATCGCGCGGTTGACCAGGTTCCCCCAGTTCGCCACCAGCTCGTCGTTGTTGCGGCGGATGAACTCGCTCCAGGTGAAGTCGGTGTCCTGGCTCTCCGGCCCGGCGACCGCGACGTAGTAGCGCAGCGCGTCCACGTCGTAGCGGGACAGGAAGTCGCGGACGTAGATGACCACGGCGCGGGAGGAGGAGAACTTGCGGCCCTCCATCGTGAGGAACTCGCTGGAGACGACCTCGGTCGGCAGGTTGAGGGCGCCCAGCGAGCCCGGCGTGCCGTCCTTGGCGCCCCGGCCGCTGTAGCCGAGCAGCATCGCGGGCCAGATCTCGGAGTGGAAGACGATGTTGTCCTTGCCCATGAAGTAGTAGGACTCCGCGTCCGGCTCCTGCCACCAGGCCCGCCACGCGTCCGGGTCGCCGGACCTCCTGGCCCACTCGATCGAGGCCGACAGGTACCCGATCACCGCGTCGAACCACACGTAGATCCGCTTGTCCGGCCGCTCGCGCCAGCCGTCCAGCGGGATCGGCACGCCCCAGTCCAGGTCCCTGGTGATCGCCCGGGGCTGCAGGTCGCCGAGCAGGTTGAGCGAGAACTTCAGCACGTTCGGCCGCCACTGCCCGCTCTTGGACTGCAGCCAGCTGCCGAGCACGTCGGCGAACGCGGGCAGGTCGAGGAAGAACTGCTCGGTCTCGGCGAACACCGGGGTCTCGCCGTTGATCCTCGACCTCGGGTTGATCAGGTCCACCGGGTCGAGCTGGTTCTGGCAGTTGTCGCACTGGTCACCGCGGGCGGCCTCGTACCCGCAGATCGGGCAGGTGCCCTCGACGTAGCGGTCGGGCAGCGTCCGCCCGGTGGACGGGGAGATCGCCCCGAGCGTGGTCCTGGCGAAGATGTAGCCGTTGGCCAGCAGGCCCCTGAAGATCTCCTGGGTGACCGCGTAGTGGTTCAGCGTGGTCGTCCTGGTGAACAGGTCGTACGACATCCCGAGGCCGGTCAGGTCCTCGGCGATCACCCGGTTGTAGCGGTCCGCGAGCTCGCGGGCGGTCACGCCCTCGGCATCGGCCTGCACCTGGATCGGGGTGCCGTGCTCGTCGGTCCCGCTGACCATCAGCACCCGGTCGCCCGCCATCCTGTGGTACCTGGCGAACATGTCGCAGGGCAGCCCGAAGCCGGCGACGTGCCCGATGTGGCGCGGCCCGTTGGCGTACGGCCAGGCCGGGGCGGCCAGGATGTGACGGCTCGATGACGACATGCCACCAGCCTAGGCGCATCACGGACTTCGCCGCCCGCTCATCCGCGCTCCCGGGGCGCGCGCCCCGGGCCCGGGCGGCCCGGGCCGGGTCGCGGCGCGGCGTCCCGGCCCGCGCGGTCCGGCCGCGGCCGCCGCGACCCGGCCCCGGCGACCACGAGCGTGACTTCGCCGAGCACGCCGGCGGCCGCCCACTCGGCCAGTTCCCCGAGCGTTCCGCGCCTGACCTGCTCGTGGGTCTTGGTGAGCTCGCGGCAGGCGACCGCCCGGCGGTCCGGACCGAGCGCCGCGGCCAGCGCGGCGAGCGTGGCCGCGAGGCGCCGGGCGGACTCGAAGAACACCATCGTCCGCGGCTCGGCGGCGAGCTCGGCGAACCTCCTCGCCCGCTCGCCGGCCCGGCGAGGCGGGAACCCCTCGAAGCAGAACCGGTCGGTCGGCAGGCCGGAGACCGCGAGCGCGGCGGTCACCGCGGACGGCCCGGGCAGGACGGTGACCGGCAGGCCGGCCTGCGCCGCGGCGCTGACCAGCCGGTACCCGGGGTCGCTGATGCCCGGGGTTCCCGCGTCGGTGACCAGCAGCACGTCCTCGCCCTTGCCCAGGGCGGCCATCAGCGCGGGCTGGCGGGAGGCCTCGACGCCCTCGTAGTAGGAGACCACCCGGCCGGCCGGGGTGACGCCGAGCGCCGCGGCGAGTCGGCGGAGCCGGCGCGTGTCCTCGGCCGCGATCACCGGGGCGGATGCCAGCGCGGCCGCGAGGGCGGGCGAGGCGTCCCGGGGGCGGCCGATCGGCGCAGCGGCGACGATCAGCCGCCCCGTGCCGCCGCGCGGCCCCCCGGCGCCCGGGCCGGCCCGGGCCAGCCGCGCCGCTTCCCTGCCGCCCGCGCTCATCGCGGCCCACGCTAGCGCCTCGGCGGAGCCGGCCGCCTGGCCCCGGGCCTACGATGTCTGCGATGAAGCCATTCGCGAGCGCACCCGCGGCCCCGGCCGGCGCGCCGGCGGCCGGGGACCAGCCCGCGGCCCGGAGCGGGCGCGCCCTGCGCGAACTCATGGTGCCGCCGATGCCGGGGTCGCGGGCCTGGGGCTGGGCGGGCCCGCTGCTGGTGACGGCGCTCGGCGCCTTCCTGCGCTTCTACCGGCTCGGGGTGCCGCACGCGGTGGTGTTCGACGAGACCTACTACGTGCCCGACGCCTACTCGATCCTGCGCCATGGCGTGGAGTACAACCACGTCAAGAACGTGAACGCGCTGCTCGCCCGCGGCAGCACCCACATCCTGACCGGGCCGGGCGAGTACGTCGTCCACCCGCCGCTCGGCAAGGCGATGATCGCGGTCGGCGAGTGGCTGTTCGGCCTGACGCCGTTCGGCTGGCGGTTCTCCGTCGCCGTGGCTGGCACGCTCGCGATCCTGATGACCGCGCGGATCGCCCGCCGGATGACCAGGTCCACCCTGCTCGGCTGCGCGGCCGGGCTGCTGATGGCACTGGACGGCCTCGAGCTGGTGCTCAGCCGGACCGCGATCCTGGACGTCTTCGTGATGTTCTGGACGCTCGCGGCGTTCGGGATGCTGGTGCTTGACCGCGATGCCGCCCGGACCCGGCTGGCCGACATCGCGCTCGCCCGGCCGGGCGGCGGCGCCCAGCCCGGCGGCGCCGCCGCCGGCGCGCCGCTGCCCGGCGGCGGGCCAGGGCTCGGCATCCGGTGGCGCCGCGTCCTGGCCGGCGTGTTCCTCGGCCTGGCCTGCGCGTCGAAGTGGAACGGCATCTGGTACGTGCTCGCCTTTGCGGGCCTGGCGCTCGCCTGGGACCTCGGCGCCCGCCGGGCCGCCGGGTTCCGCGACCCGGCCGGCGGGGTGCTCAGGCATGACCTGCGGTGGATGCCGGCGTGGTTCGCCGCCGCGCCGGCCGCCGCCTACCTCGCCTCGTGGAGCGGCTGGTTCCTCACGGGCACCGGGTACGACCGGAACTGGGCGGCCTCGAACGGCAACCACGTCCCGGTCTGGTCCGTGCTCGACTCCTGGTACCAGTACCAGAAGTCGATGCTGAGCTTCGGGCTCGGCCTGACCGACCACTCGGGGTACGTGTCCGAGCCCTGGACCTGGCTGGTCCTCGGGCGGCCGGTGTCGATGTACTACGCCACGCCCCGGACCTGCGGTACGGGCTCGTGCTCGCAGGAGGTGCTCGCGATCGGCACCCCGGCGATCTGGTGGGCGTCGGCCCTGGCGCTCGCGTTCTGCCTGGGCTGGTGGATCAGCCGCCGCGACTGGCGGGCCGGCGCGCTCCTGCTCGCCGTGGCGGCAGGCTGGCTGCCGTGGTTCTGGTTCGCCTGGCATGACAACCGGACCGAGTACTTCTTCTACGCGATCATCTTCCTGCCCTACCTCGTGCTCGCGATCACCCTCTGCCTGGGGCTGCTCCTCGGCCCGGCCCGGGCGGCGCGCGGCCGGCGGGTCAGCGGGTCGCTGGCCGCGGGCGCCTACCTGCTCGCCGTCCTGGCGAACTTTGCCTGGCTCTACCCGGTGCTCGCCGCGAGCGTCGTGCCCTACCAGGACTGGCTCTCCCGCATGTGGTTCCGCAGCTGGATCTGAGGCCCCCGCGGCCGGCCGGCGGTGGGCGTCCGCGGGCGCGGGACCGCGCCCGGCTCGTGATAGATTGGGGTCCTCGGCGGCGGTAGACGGCCGCGCCACGAGGAACGCCTAGGACATGATGACCCCCGCACCGCAGCCGGCCGAGCGCGGCGCGTCCGGTCGCAGCGCCGAGTTCGAGCGGCAAGTGCGTCCCTACCTCGGGCAGCTTTACCCTGCCGCGCTGCGGATGACCCGGAACCCCAGCGACGCCGAGGACCTGGTCCAGGACACGCTGACCAAGGCCTACACCGCATTCCACCAGTTCACCCCGGGCACGAACCTGCGGGCCTGGCTGCACCGGATCTTGGCGACGACGTTCATCAGCGGCTACCGCAAGCGCCGCCGCGAGCCGCTGGTGGTGCCCGGTTCGGAACTGGCGCAGGACTGGCAGGCCGGGGACGGCGCGCCCGGCCCGGGTGCACCGTCGGCCGAGGCGGAGGCGCTCGACCGGCTCGGCGGCTCGGACGTGATGCGCGCGCTTCGCGACCTGCCCGCCGACTTCCGCACGGCGGTCTGGCTTGCCGACGTGGAGGGATACGCCTACCGCGAGGTGGCCGCGATGATGGGCACGCCGATCGGCACGGTCATGTCCCGGCTGCACCGCGGCCGCGACCGGCTGCGCCGCGCGCTCGCCGGCCACGAGCCGGGCCGCGGGGCCGCCCCGGCGACCGCCTGAGGCCGGGCGCACGGCCGGCGGGCCCTTCCGGTCAGCCCCTGACGTACAGGCTGAGGATCACCGAGGCGATCCGCCAGCGGCGCACCAGGCGCATTCCCGCGAGAGCCCGCTCCGCCGCCGCCGCGGCGGGCGAGGGCTGGCTGGGCCCGAGGGGCTGCGCCCACGCGACGTCCCACACGCGCCGGGCCGCCGCGAGCCGGGCGGCGACGACCGGCCCCGCGGCGGTCAGGCCGCGCAGCGTCGCCGAGGCGACCGGGGAGACCCCGAGCTCGGCGTTCTCCAGCCTGGCGAACGGCGCCTGATACGCGGCGGCGATCACCGACACGTCCCACGGGAGGTAGACGACCGCGTCACCGGGGCGCTCCCGCGCCGCCAGCACCGACGCGACCGCCCGCAGGTCGTCGGCCCGGGCCGTCTCCTGCCTGATCGCGACCTGCGGGCCGGCGACCAGCCCGGCGATCAGCGCGGCGAGCACGGCCGACGGCGCCCAGGCGAGCGCCGGGGCGTGGCGGCAGCCGGGGCGCGGTGGCCGCCCGGCGGGCGCGCTCGCGCTGGCCCGCGCCGCGATCCGGGGCAGCCCGGTCAGCCCCGCGGCGACCAGCAGCGACAGCGCCGGGAGGCAGAACACGACGTACCGCTCCACATAGACCGGCCTGGCGAAGGAGGCCGCGAGCAGCACGGCCGGCGGCAGAACCAGCCAGGGCAGCGCGACCACCGCGAGCGTCAGCCCCGCGCCGCGGCGCGCGCCGCGCCCCGCCACGCAGCCCAGCCAGGCCAGGCCGCCCGTCACCGGGATGAGCAGCGCGGAGCCGGAGAAGTCCCGCAGCAGCGAGGCGGCCGTCGAGGCGTCCGGCGTCGTCACCCAGCCGAGCTGGCCCGACTGGCGGGCGGTGAGCACGGCGAGCGGGGCGAGCAGCACCCCCGCGGCGGCGCAGGCGGCCAGCCAGCGCCGGGCCGTCCCCGGGGCGAGGGGGGCGCCGGTCGCCGCGGCCGGCACGGCGGCCGTGGCCGTCACGGCGGCTGCCACCGGACCGCCGCCCGTCTCGCCCTGGCGGGCCGGCCAGCCCGCCCGGCCGGCCCGGGCCGGGCGGGCCGCGACGGCCAGGCTCACCCCGTGCCCGGCGGCGATCAGGACCGCGAACAGGTTGAACGCCCCGGTCGCCACCAGCGCCGCGCCGTAGGCCACCCACCACCACCGGGCGGCGCCCGGCGCCGCGGCGCGGACCAGGCAGTACGTCGCCGCGACCGCGGCGAGCGCGGTCAGCGCGTACGGCCTGGCCTCCTGCGCGTACCGGGTGGTGAGCGGGACGGCCGCCAGCGCCAGGCCGGCGGCCAGGCCGGTCAGGACGGGGGCGGGCAGCGCGGACGCCCGGGCCAGCCTGGTCCCGAGCGCGCCGAGCAGCCCGGCGGCCAGGCTCATCGCGACCAGCGACGGCAGCCGCAGCAGGGCAGCGGAGGTCCCGCCGGCCGCGATCACCGGATGGAGCAGCAGGTAGTAGACGGCGTGGACGGCGTCCTGGTGCCGGGCCAGGGCGAGGATCGCGCCTGCCGGGCGCTGCGCGCCGGAGATCGTGGCAGCCTCGTCCCGCCACAGCGACGGCCCGCCGATCCGGTACCCGCCGATGGCCAGCTCGGCGGCCGCCGGCCCGGCCACTGCCGCCCAGCCGGGCAGCCGACGGGGCTCGGCCGCCTCGGAGCGCGGCGGTGCCGCGCCCCGGCCAGGCTCGCCGGCGCGCGCCCCGGCCCCGCCGACGGCGGATTCGGCCTCCAGGCCAGCCATGCGGCACACCTTCCCTGAGCGTCACCGGCCGCCCCGGCGGCAGTCTAGCCGCCCAGGATCACCTCGCAGGCCCGCGCTGACGCCTTGCCGTCGTCGAGCGGGCAGAACCGCGCGGTGAACGCCGCCCTGGCCGGCTCCCAGCGGGCGGCGACCGCGTCGATGTCGGCGAGGGCGCTGATCACCTCGTCCGAGGTGGCCAGCAGCGGGCCGGGGGCCACCGACTCCAGGTCGAGGTAGAACCCGCGCAGCCGGTCCCGGTAGCGCTCCAGGTCGTAGGTGAACAGCAGCACCGGCCTGCCGGTCGGCGCGAAGTCGAACAGCACCGAGGAGTAGTCGGTGATCAGCGCGTCGGTCACCAGCAGCAGGTCGCCGATATCCGGATATCCAGTCACATCGACGGCGAATGAGCCGTCCGCCCCGGCCGGCCGCTCCCCGGCCATCAGATGATGCCCGCGGATCAGCAGGACCCAGTCCGGGGCCAGCCGCCGCGCGGCGGCGGCCAGGTCGAGCCGGAAGTCGAGCCGGTACCGGCCGGCCGCGTCATGCTCGTCGTCCCGCCAGGTCGGCACGTACATGGCGACGCGCGCGCTGCCGGGCAGGTCCAGGCGGCGCCGCACCCGCGCGGCGCGCTCCGCGCCGCCGGCGTGCAGCACGTCGTCCCGCGGGTAGCCGGTCTCGCGGATCTCCCCCCGGTAGCCGAACGCCCGCCGCAGGATCGGGGTGGCGAACGGGCTGGGCGACAGCAGCAGGTCCCACTGCGCGACGTCGCGGTCGAGGAACTCGAAGTACCGCCGGCCGCTGGCGAACCTCGGCTCGGCGATGTCGTGGCCCAGGCGTTTCAGCGGGGCGCCGTGCCAGGTCTGGATGTGCCGCTGGCCGCGCCGCTTGCGGTAGGGCTGGGGCATGTGGTCGTTCACGACCAGCCGGGCCGACCTGGCCAGGGCGCGGTAGTAGGCGGCGGTTCCGATGAGCACCGCCCGGGAGCCGTCCGGCACCGGGACCGACCAGTCGGCGACCGCCCAGATGTGCTCGCTCCGGTCCCCGCGCCGGCGCAGCTCGTCGGCGATGGCCCGGGGGTTGTCCCCGGACTGCTTGCCCGCGAAGCTCATGAACAGCACCCAGTCGCGTGGCGGCAGCAGCCGCTGCGCCCGGTACCACGCCTCGCGCAGGAGCCGCCGGCGGATCCGGCCGCGCTCGGCCGGCCCCAGCGCCGGCCCGACCAGCAGCAGCAGGTCGCCCGAGGATCCCGGCCGGCAGCGGTAGAGCTTCCGCCCGGCCCGGTGGGCGCGGCGGTCGGTGCGGGGCGCCGGGGCGCCGGCCGGCGCGGCGGTCGCGGGGCTGGCGGCAGGGCCGGGGGCGGGCCCGGCCGCCCGGCGGCGCAGCCGGACCTGCCACGTGCCGTCCCTGAGCGGCCGCGCCTGCCCGAACTGCTCCATCGCATGCACCGGCACGGCCACGGTGAAGCCGGCGGCGCCACGGCCGGCCTGGCCGCTCGCTTCCCGGTCACCGCCCTCGGGGACCGGGACCGCGTGGCGCGCCCAGCCGTCCAGGTGGCGCAGCTCGATCTCCCAGCCGCCCGGCTCGGGGACCTGGCCGTGCAGCACGAGCGCGCCCCCGGCGTCCCACTCCTGGCTGGTCAGCGCGGGCGCGGCGGCCACCGGGCCCGCCGCCGGCCCGCCCGCGCCCGGCGGTCCCGCGGGCTCCTTGGGGCGCGCGCCGTCCCCGCGGCGCACCCGGACCTGGAGGCGCCGGCCCGCCCAGTGCGCGCCGGCGGTCACGCCGGGGGCGACCTGCCGGGCCTGCGGGTCGCCCGCGGCGGGGCCGGGCGTGTGCAGCCGCGCCGGCCGCCAGATCGCGCGCCCGCGGACCAGCACGTAGCCGTCCCAGTCGCCCGGGGCCCGGCGGGCCATCGCGCGGAGCCGACGCGGCCCCACCGAGCAGGAGAAGCCCGCCCAGTCGTACCGGTAGCGGCCGGCGCCGTAGGCGTCCGTCAGGTCAGGCCGGCGCACCGCCCGGGCGCGCAGCACCACCGGAAGCCCGCGCCGCCCCGGGGGTACGAGCAGGACCAGCTTGGTCGCGTGCCGCCGCGCGCCGATGTCCATCGACGGGACGTAGGCGTAGCCGCCGATTACCAGCGCGCCGCGCGGCGACCAGGACAGCTCCTCGACCCGCACGTACGGGTCGAGCTCGCGCCGCAGCGGGCGGAACACCCGGTCGGGGACCGCCAGCGTCCGGTCCCGGCGGTACGGCAGGTCGGCCCGCAGGCCGCGCGGCGTGCGGATCATCGGCGGGGTCCGGCGCGGCTGCTCGGCCAGCCACGCGGCCAGCGCGGTGACCTCCTCCCGGCGGCCGTGCTCGATCAGGTGGTAGGCGAGCCGCCGCGCGGACGGCAGTGCGTCGCGGACGCCGCCGGCGACCGTGCGCAGGTAGCCGCCGATCAGGCCGGCGAGCTCGCGCTGGTACTCCTCGCCCGCGCGCGGCAGGTCGCGCACGTACAGCCACAGGTCGTTGCCGAGCGCCTTGCGCTGGTGGGCGGCGAGCATCGCCGGGGTGCCCTGCTCCCGCAGGAACTCGTCGATCATGCCCAGCGCGGTGATCCGGTCCCGCAGGTTGCGCAGGTCCGTGCGGGACTGGGTGATCGAGGGGGCGCCGGCGGTCCGGTCCCGCCAGTGGTACACGGGGCGGGTGACCACGTCCACCGCGCCGGCGAGTACGTGCGCCCGGGTCATCGCGACCAGGTCCTCCCAGAGCATCCCCTCGGGCAGCCGGAGCCCGCGGGCGTCCCAGAACGAGCGGCGGAACAGCTTGTTCCACACGGAGATGTCGTAGAACAGCTCCGGAGCGCGGCTGATGTGGGTCCGCGTCCGCGCGGCCCTGATCGCCTGGTCGTGCAGCCCGGACTCGCCGAGCCCGGACGGGGTGAGCCGGAGCACCGCTCCGGTGGCGAAGTCCGAGCCCGACCGCTCGAGCACCCCGAGCAGGGTCGCGTAGGCGTCGGGCGGCAGCACGTCGTCGGCGTCCACGAACGCGAGGTACTCGCCCGAGGCGGCGGCCACGCCGGCGTTCCGCGCCCGGCCGGGGCCCCCGTTCTCCAGGCGGAGCAGCCGGAACCGCGGGTCGGCGGCGGTCATCCGCTCGGCGACGCCGGTGCTGCCATCGGCCGAGCCATCGTCGACCATGATCACCTCAAGGTCGGCGACGGTCTGCGCGGCGATCGAGGCAAGGCAGGCCGCCAGGTCGCCCGCGTTGTTGTAGAACGGCACGACGACGCTGATCCGCGGACCGGTCACGGCCGCACCCTACCGCCGCGCTCCTGCCGGGCCGAACGGCGCGCGCCGCTACTCGCCGCGCCAGGCGGGCGGGCGCTTCTCGGCGAACGCGGCGGCCCCCTCCATCGCGTCCTTCGACCCGAACACCGGCGCGATGATCTCCGCCTGCCTGGCGAACGCCTCGGCGGCGGGCCAGTCCGCGGACTCGACGATCACCCGCTTCGACGCGGCGAGGGCCAGGGGGGCGCCGCGGGCGACCTGCCCGGCCAGGTCCAGCGCGGTGCTCAGCGCCCGTCCGGCGGGGACCAGCCGGTTCACCAGGCCCGCCTGCGCCAGCCGGGCCGCGGGGACGTGCTCGCCGGTCAGCGCGATCTCCATCGCCAGGTGGTACGGGATCCGCCTGGGCAGCCGCAGCAGCCCGCCCGCGCCGGCCACCAGGCCGCGCCTGACCTCCGGCAGGCCGAACCTGGCCTCCTCGCTGGCCACGATCAGGTCACAGGCGAGGACCAGCTCGAACCCGCCGGCCAGCGCGTACCCTTCCACGGCCGCGATCACCGGCTTGGCGGGCGGGCGCTCCACCAGGCCGGCGAACCCGCGCCCGGCCACCACCGGCGCGTCCCCGGCCAGGAATCCCTTCAGGTCCATTCCCGCGCTGAACGTGCCGCCCGCCCCGGTGAGCACCAGCACCCGGACCTCGCCGGCGGCGTCGAGCTCCTCCACCGCGGCCGCGATGCCGCGGGCGACGTCGCCGTTCACCGCGTTCCGCGCCTCGGGGCGGTTGATCGTGATGACCGCGATGCCCTCGGACACCTCCGTGCGAACCGCGTCCGTCATGCGATCGCCTCCCCAGAAGCGGCCCGCCGTCACGCGGGAGCCTGCTACTTCGGCTGGAACCTGATGCCGCCGTCGAACCGGATGACCTCGGCGTTCATGTAGTCGTTGTCGATCAGCGCCCGGACCAGCCGGGCGAACTCGGCGGCCGTGCCCATCCGCTTAGGGAACACGACCGGGGCGATCAGCCTGGCCTTGAACTCGTCGCTGGCCGGGCCGGTGCCGTAGATCGGCGTGTCGATGATCCCCGGGCAGATGGTGAGCACCCGGACGCCGATGGCGGCCAGGTCGCGCGCGGCGGGGACGGTCATCCCGATGATCCCGCCCTTGGACGCGGAGTAGGCGACCTGGCCGGTCTGCCCTTCGATGCCGGCCACCGACGAGGTGTTGATGACCACGCCGCGCTGGCCGTCGGCGTCCGCGGGGCCGGTCCGGGCAATGGCCGCCGCCGCGATCCGCATCAGGTTGAACGTGCCGATCAGGTTGACGTCGATGACCTTGCGGTAGGAGGCGAGGTCGTGCGGCTTCCCGTCGCGGCCGACCGTCCGCGCCGCCCAGCCGATGCCCGCGCAGCTCACCGCCACGCGCAGCGGCGCGCCGAGCGACTCCGCCGCCGCGACCGCCGCCGCGACCGAGTCCTCGTCGGCCACGTCGGTCCGGGCGAACGCCCCGCCGACCGACTCGGCGACCTCCTTGCCCCGCTGCTCGTTGAGGTCGGCGACGACCACCTTGCAGCCCGCCGCCGCCAGGTCCCGCACCGTCGCCTCGCCGAGCCCGCTGGCCCCGCCCGACACGATCGCCGCCGTTCCCTTCAGGTCCATGGCCGGAGCATACTGCGCTCGCCCGCAGCCACCGCGGCGGCCTGGCCTGTCGGCGGCAGGTCCTACGATCGGAACCTAGTGGCCTGACCGATCGCCGGCGCGCCGGCGGCACCTGGAGGGACTGGGCATCGTGACCAAGTACCACGGCAGGCCATGGATCGTGCTGACGGTCGTCTCGCTGGGGTTCTTCATGACCCTGCTCGACCTGACGATCGTGAACATCGCGGTCCCGAACATGATCGCCAGGCTGCACGCCTCGCTGGACGGCGTCCTGTGGGTGATCAACGCCTACGCGCTGGTGCTCGCCGTCCTGCTGATCACCGCAGGGCGCCTGGGGGACCTTCGCGGCCAGCGGAACCTGTTCATCGCCGGGGTGGCCGTGTTCACCGTGGCCTCGGCCGCCTGCGGGCTGTCGCCGGGCGTCGGCTGGCTGGTCGGGTTCCGGGCGCTCCAGGGTGCCGGAGCGGCGCTGCTGATGCCGCAGACGCTCGCGATCCTCACGACCGTCTTCCCGCCGGAGCGGCGCGGGGCGGCGTTCGGGGTCTGGGGCGCGGTCGCCGGGGTGGCCACGATCGCCGGGCCGACCCTGGGCGGACTGCTGGTCACCGCGTTCGACTGGCGGTACATCTTCTTCATCAACGTGCCGATCGGCGCGGCCGTGATCCCGCTGAGCGTCGCCCTCATCCCCGACCTGCGGACCGGCGCCCGGCACCGGCTCGACCTGGCCGGCGTCGCGCTGGCGAGCCTGGCCCTGCTGGCCATCTGCTACGGCCTCGTCGAGGGGCAGAAATACGACTGGGGGACGATCACCTCGTTCGTGTCGATACCGCTCGTCATCGGCGTCGGTGTGGCGCTGCTCGGGGCGTTCCTGGTCGTGCAGGCCCGGACGCAGGACCGGGAGCCGCTGGTGCCGTTCGCGCTGTTCCGCGACCGCGACTTCGCGCTGATGAACTGGGTGGCCGGGGCTGTCGCGATCGGCATGATGGGAATCTTCCTGCCGTTCACGATCTACCTGCAGTCGGCGCTGGGGTTCTCCGCCCTCAAGGCGGGGCTGACCATGGCACCCGCCTCGCTGGTCTCGATGGTGGTCGCGCCCGTGGCCGGCCGGCTCACCGACCGCATCGGCGGCAAGTACATCCTGATGGCCGGGCTGCTGGCGTTCGCCGGCGGCATGGGCTGGGCGGCGGCCATCGCCAGCCCGGCCTCGGCCTGGCCGGACTTCCTGCCCAGCCTCGCCCTGGCCGGCCTGGGCATGGGCTGCACGTTCGCCCCGATGACCACGACGGCCATGCGCGCCGTCCGCCCGCGGCTGGCCGGCTCCGCCTCCGGGCTGCTCAACACCGTGCGGCAGGTGGGGGCGGTGATCGGCACGGCCGCCGTCGGCGCGCTGCTGCAGAACCGGCTCACGGTCGACCTGCCCGCCGCGGCCGCCGGGCGCGCCCTGGCGCTGCCCCCGGCGGCCAGGCCCGCGTTCGTGAGCGGATTCGCCAGGGCGGCCGGCGGCGGGTCGGCGGCGGGGATCGGCCAGCGGGCCGCCGCGCCGCCCGGCGCTCCGCCGGCGCTCGCCCGGCTGCTCGCCCGCGTCGCCCATGAGGCGTTCTCCAGCGGGTACGTGACGGCGATGCACCTGACGATGATCATGCCGATCGCGGTCCTGGTGATCGCGGCCCTCAGCTGCCTGGCGGTCAGGCGGAGGCCGGCCCCGGCCGGTCCCGCGGGGTCCGGGCCGGCCGTCGAGCTGCCGGAGGCCACGCAGGCGCCCGCGTGAGCGAGCCGGTGGTCGCGGTCGACGCGATGGGCGGCGACCATGCTCCCGAGGCGATCGTCGCGGGCGCGGTCGCGGCGATGCGCCAGGGCGGCCTGCAGGTCGTGCTGGTCGGCCGGCCTGGCCAGATCCGCCCGCTGCTCGCCGCCCGCGGGATGCTCGGCGCGATCCGGCTGGTGGCCGCCGAGGACTCGGTGGCGATGGACGAGGGCGCGCTGGCCAGCTGGCGGCGTCCCCGGTCGAGCATCGCGATCGCGTGCCAGCTCGTCCACCTCGGCCAGGCGAGCGCGGTGATGTCCGCGGGCTCGACCGGCGCGATCGTCGCGACGGCGCGGCTGCGCCTGCGGAACCTGCCCGGCGTCGGCCGCCCCGGCCTGGCGGTCGCCCTGCCCACCCGGCCCACCCCCACCGTCCTGATCGACGCGGGCGCGATCGCCGACCCCAGGCCCGAGACGCTCGTCCAGTTCGCCCAGCTCGGGTCCGCCTACGCCGAGGTCGCCTTCGGGATCGCCAGCCCACGGGTCGGCCTGCTGTCGATCGGCGCCGAGCCGGGGAAGGGGAACAAGATGGTCAGGCGGGCCCACGAGCTGCTGGCCGCCGAGTCGCAGCACGGAGGCGTGCCGGTGAGGTTCACCGGGAACGTGGAGGGCGGCGACCTGCTCGCGGGCAAGGCGGACGTCGTGGTCGCGGAGGGCTTCGCCGGGAACGTGGCCCTGAAGGCCATGGAGGGCACGGCGGCGTTCACCGCCGCGCAGTTCCGGGCCGCGCTGGCCGGGTCACCCCGGTCCCGGCTCGGCGCCCTGCTCGCCCGGCGCCAGCTGCGCGAGCTGCGCGACCGGTTCGACCCGGAGACCTATGGCGGCGCCGCGCTCCTCGGCCTGGAGCGGACGGTGATCATCGCGCACGGGGCGGCCACCGAGCGCGGCGCCGCCGCCGCGTGCCGGCTGGCCGCGGACCTCGCGGCCGGGAATGTCGTGGAGCGGATCAGGGAGCGGCTCGGCCCGCACCGGACCGGGTTCCTGCGCCGCTCCTGACGGGCCGCGCCGCTCCTGACGGGCCCGCGCCGATCCCAGCCGCGCCGGCGCGGCCAGCGTCACTCCTGCGCCGGCGCCGCGAGCGCGAACCTGGTCGTCCCCAGCCCGGACGCGGCCGGCTCCCAGGGAAATCCCAGCCGCCGCCTGCCTTCGCCCAAGCCCGCGGTGGCACCGTGGCCAGCATGGACAGCTTCCGTACCCCGGGCGGGCCCGATCCGCTCGACCACACCACTCCCTACCACCCCGGCCAGCCGGACGGCGGGCGGGACGCTTCCGCCGGACCGCCCGCCCGCGGCGGCCGGCGGCGCCTTCTCCGCTGGGCCGCCGGCGTCGCCGCCGCGGGGCTGCTGGCTGGCGGGCTCGCGCTCGGCCTGCGGCCGGGCGGCACGGGGCCCGCGGCCCCGGCCGGCATCTCGTACTCCGGCACCGCCGCGGTCCTCCTGGGGGCCAGCGGCCAGGCGAGGCTCGGCGCCGCGCTCGGAGCGGCCCCGGGATCCGCCGGCGTCACGGCTGACGCCGTGACCGCGGTCGCGGCGGCCGGCTCCGCCTCCGGGCACCCGGGCCTGGCCCGCGCGATCGCCGGCCTGCGCCGGTGCGCCGCCAGTGCCAGGCGCCTGCGCGCCGAGGGCCACCCAGCGGCGGCGCGGGCGCGGCTCCTGTCCTGCCTGCAGCGCTACCGCGGGCTCGCGCTGCGGCTGATCCGGGGCCTGCTCCGGGCGATACACGGCCAGCTCACGTTCCGGACCGCGAAGGGGTTCCTGACCGTCGCGTTCGAGCGCGGCGTCATCCAGAGCGCGCCGGGCGGAACGATCGCCGTCAAGGCGGCCGACGGCACCAGCGCGACCTGGGACCTGACCGCCAGGACCGTGGTCGTCCGGGGCGGGCGCCGGGTCGGCGCCGGCGCGCTCCGGGCGCGGGAGCGGGTGTTCGTGATCGGCCCGGTGGTGAGCGGGGCCGACGACGCCCGCCTCGTCGTGATCCTCCGCTAGGCGCGGCGCCGCGGATCTCGGTCACGCGCGCCCCGGCACCCGGACCCGGGTGCCGGGGCGCGCCCGGCCGCGCCGCCCCGTACGGCCTATCCTGGTCCAAGCCGGGCGGATGACTCGCCCCGTCACGAATGAGCGCGGTGCCGGTGACCGAGCAGGAGCGCATACCCCGCGTGCTCGTCGTCGACGACGAGCCGAACATCCGCGAGCTCGTCCAGGTCGCGCTGAAGTTCCACGGCTGCTCGGTGAGCGCCGCCGCCAGCGGCGCCGAGGCGCTCCGCCAGGCCGAGGCGGCCCGGCCCGACCTGATCGTCCTGGACGTGGTGCTCCCCGACATCGACGGGTTCGAGGTCTGCCGCAGGCTCCGGGCCTCCGGGAACGAGGTGCCGGTGATCTTCCTGACCGCCCGCGACACCTCCTCCGACACCGTCACCGGCCTGGCGCTCGGCGGCGACGACTACGTGACCAAGCCGTTCTCGGTCGAGGCTCTCGTCGCGCGGGTGCGCGCGGTGCTGCGCCGCGCCTCCCGGTCGGCGCGGGCCGACGCGGCCGGAGATGACGGCGCGCTGCGGGTGGCCGACCTGGAGCTGGACGAGGCCCGCTGGACGGTGCGCCGGGCAGGCGTGCCGGTCGAGCTGTCGCCGACCGAATTCCGGCTGCTCGCCTGCCTGATGCGGTCCCAGGGGCGGGTGCTCACCCGTGCCCAGCTGCTGGAGAGCGTGTGGGGGTGGGACTACGCGGGCGAGTCCCAGATCGTGGAGACCTACGTGAGCTACCTGCGGCGCAAGCTGGACCCGCTCGGCCCGCCGCTGATCCACACCCAGCGCGGCGTCGGCTACAGCCTGCGGCCGCCGCCCGAGCGCGCGCCGGAGCACCCCGGGGGATGAGCGGCTCGGGGGAATGGTCGCTGCGGGCCAGGCTGCTCGTGCTGCAGATCGCGGTGACCGCCCTGTTCCTGCTGATCATGGGCATCGTCAGCACGGTGCTGTTCGCGCGGAACCTGTCCAGCCAGTTCAACACGACCATCCTCGCCGAGAGCACGCACAGCCCAGCCGACTTCGCATCCCGGCCCGACCCTGGCGTGTCGGCGATCGAGGTCACGTCGCTGCGCCCCTACGCCTACCGCGCGCTGACCGCTGGGACGCCGGGGGACACCAGCGCGCTCGCCGCCGCGGTGGGACGGATGAGCCGGGCCGAGCTCGCCGGCCTGATCCGCCACGACCAGACCTTCGCGGTGCCCTCGCCGGCCGGCCTGGAGCTGCGCGCCGCCGCGCGCCTGGTCCCGGCCGCCGAGAGCACGTCCGGCCGGCCCGCGGTCCTCATCGTCGCCGAGCGCGCCACCGCCCTGCGCCGCCAGCTCCGGGGCCTGATCCTCCGGGAGATGATCACCGGAGGGGCGCTGGTCGCGCTGCTCGCCATCGGCGGCCAGTGGCTGATCGGCCGCGGCCTGGAGCCGCTCGACCAGATGGCCAGGACCGCCGCGGACATCACCGCGCGCGGGGACCTGAACACGCGGATGGCGGGGGCCGACAAGCAGACCGAGGCGGGCCGGCTCGCGGCGGCGATCAACACGATGCTCGACCGGATCGCGCACGCGTTCGGCGCCCGGCTGAACTCCGAGCGGAAGGTCCGGGAGTTCGCCGCGGACGCCTCGCATGAGCTCCGCACCCCGCTGACCACGATCCGCGGCTACGCCGAGCTGTACCGGCAGGGCGCGCTCGGCCCGGACCAGCTTCCCGGGGCGATGCGCCGGATCGAGCAGGAGGCGCAGCGGATGTCCACGCTCGTCGCCGAGTTGCTGGAGCTGGCCCGCCTGGACCGGACCTCCTCGCTCGACCTGGCCGAGGCCGACCTGGCCATGATCGTGCGGGACGCGGTCGCCGATGCGTCCGCCGTCGAGCCCGACCGGCCGATCAGCGCCCAGGCGCCGCCGCGGCTGGTCGCCGACGTCGACGAGAAGCGGATTCGCCAGGTGCTCGCGAACCTGCTGGGGAACGTCCGGGCCCACACCCCGCGGTCCGCGGCGGTCGCGGTGCGGCTCGGCTTGGTGCGGGGCGGCGTGCTGATCGAGGTGGCCGACACCGGCCCTGGCATGTCGCCGGAGGACGCGGCCAGGGCGTTCGACCGGTTCCACCGGGCCGCCGACCGCCCGGCGGCCGCGGACGGCGATCCGGCCCCTGACTACTCCACTGGCGGCGGCAGCGGGCTCGGCCTGTCGATCGTGCGGGCGATCGCGCGAGCCCACGGCGGCGAGGCGACGCTGGAGTCCTGGCCGGGCCATGGCACCAGGGTCCGGATCTGGCTCCCCGACCGGCCGGCTCCCGCGCCCGCCCGCGGTCCGGAGGCCCCGCCCGCAGGCGCGCCCCAGCCAGCGTCCGGGCCGCCCCGAGCACCCGGCCCCCCGCCCGGACTCCCCGGCGAACCCGCGCCGGGATCCCCTCCCGGGCCCGGCCCGGGGCACGAGGCGGGCTGGTTCCCTCAGGGTCCCGCCGGACCGCCCGCGCCGCCCGCCTGACCGCCCGGCCCGGCCGCCCCGCCCGGTGACGGCGTGCCTGCCCGGCCGTCGCCCCCTCCCGGCTCGGCCGCGGCGGCCGGGGCCACCGAGCGCATGAGGATCTGCGCCACGTCCACGACCTCCAGCGAGTCTTTCGCCTCTCCCGTGCTCTGCTTGGCCGTCACCGCGTCGCCGAGCATGACCAGGCAGAACGGGCAGCCGGTGGAGATCGTGTCCGGATCGGTGCCCAGCGCCTCCTCGATCCGCTCGGCGTTGATCCGCTTGCCGATCCGCTCCTCCATCCACATGCGCGCCCCGCCCGCGCCGCAGCAGAACCCGCGCTCCCGGCACCGGTGCATCTCCAGCGCGCGGACGCCGGGCACGCGCTCCATGATCTGGCGCGGCGGCGTGTACACCTTGTTGTGCCGGCCGAGGAAGCACGGGTCATGGTAGGTGACCTTCTCCGGCACCGGGGCCACGGGGGCGAGCCTGCCCTCCGCCACGAGCCTGGCCAGCAGCTGGGTGTGGTGGATCACCTCGTAGCTCCCGCCGAGCTGCGGGTACTCGTTCGCGATCGCGTTGAAGCAGTGCGGGCAGCTCGCGACGATCTTCCGGGCGCCCGCGCCGTTGAGGGTCTCGATGTTCTGCTGGGCCAGCATGGAGAAGACGAACTCGTTCCCCATGCGCCGGGCCGGGTCCCCGGTGCAGGTCTCCGCTGGCCCGAGCACCGCGAACCGGACCCCGGCCGCGTGGAGCAGCCCGGCGATCGCGCGCGTGGTCCGCTTCGCCCGGTCCTCCAGCGCCCCCGCGCACCCGACCCAGAACAGGTACTCCACGTCGTCGCCGATCGTCCCGTCGACCACGGGAACCTCGAAGCCCAGGCCCTCCATCCACTCGGACCGGCGCGCCTCGCCCATCCCCCACGGGTCGCCCTTGTTCTCCAGGTTCTTCAGCATCCCCGCGGCCTCGGCCGGGAACCGGGACTCGATGAGGACCTGATGCCGGCGCATGCCCGCGATGTGGTCGATGTGCTCGATGTCCACCGGGCACTCGCTCACGCACGCGCCGCAGTTCGTGCAGGACCAGATGACGTCGGGGTCGATCACGCCGCCATCGGCCGCCGTGCCGACCAGCGGGCGCTCGGCCTCCTTCCTGGCGCGCTCGGGCAGCGCCTGCCGGGCCTGGTCGGAGCCGGCGAGCAGCCACGGCGCCTTGGCGAACGCGTGGTCCCGCAGGTCGAGGATGACCATCTTCGGGGACAGCGGCTTGCCGGTCGCCCACGCCGGGCACTGCGACTGGCACCGCCCGCATTCGGTGCAGGTGGCCAGGTCGAGCATGCCCTTCCAGCTCAGGTCCTCGATCTTGCCGAGGCCGAACACGTCGGAGTCCGGGTCGGCCTCCTCGAAGTCGAGGACCTTGCCGTTCGACCGCATCGGCTCCAGGGCGCGCAGCGCGTCCGGCCGCCGGGAGAAGAGCACGTTCAGCGGCGCCAGGAAGATGTGCAGGTGCTTGGAGTAGGCGACCAGCACCAGGAAGCCGAGGATGACCGCGAGCTGGGCGAGCACGAACGCGGTCTCGATCCCCCTGTTGGCGCCGCGGCCGAGGGGCGCCAGCCAGCGCCCGACGACCTGCGAGGCGAACGCGCCGTGGGCGTAGGGGAAGTCGCCGGTGTTGACCTGGGCGCCCCGGTACAGCAGCAGCGTCGCGATCACCAGGAAGATCATGAGGAGAACGAGCCACGCGGCGCCGGTGTGCGAGCCGGAGAAGCGCGACGCCCGGCCCTGGCGCCCGGGGTCGCTGCGCAGCCTGATCACGGCGAACGCGGCGATCCCGGCCAGCACCGCGACCGCGAACAGGTCCTCCAGGAAGCCGATCGCCGCCCAGTGCCCGATCCCTGGGATGGCGAACGTCTTGCTGAACAGGTCGCCGTAGGCCTCGATGATCGTCAGCAGCAGGACGATGAAGCCCCAGAACGTCAGGAAGTGCGCGACGCCGGGCACGGTCCACCTGAGCAGCTTGCGCTGGCCAAGGACCTCGGCCGCCTCGGCGCCCGCGCCGCGCGCCGGGTGCGAGCGGAGCGCCGCGAGCCGCTCGGGGGCTGGCTGCCCGCTGGTGGCGAGCCGGAACAGCCACCACAGGCGCCGGCCCGCGACCCCGAAGGCGATCACGGTCAGCGCGAGGCCGATGATGATCCGCAGCGCCACAGGAACCTCCCGAGTTGACCTTGGCTGTCAGCGTACGCCGGGAGGCCGCCGGCCCCGCCGCGGCGGTCAGCCCAGCCGCCAGGCCATGACCGAGCCGGCGGCCACGGCGGGCGGGCCGGGCGCCGGGGCGCCGCCGCGATCCAGCCCGGATGGCGCCGCCCGGCGCGCCTCGCGCGAGGCGCCTGTGACCGTAATGACATGCCCGCTGCCCACCGGTACTACAGTTCCGGTTTGTTATCTGCCGCCTGGTCATGCGGGCGCGGGCGGGGGCCGTGCCTGGTAGTGGTGCCATCGGGCGCGTGCCTGGTGCTCGCGGCGCCGTCGTGGCCAGGCATGGCCGGATGCGCGGGCGGAGGCGGTCATGGGCGCGGTGGCCAGGCGGATCGGGCGGCGGGCTTCGGGGACGCTGGCCTTGACCGTTCCGATGTCGGCCGGGGGGCTGGTGCGGGCTGGGTGGCAGCGCTCCGGTGCCGGCCCGGTCCGCGGGCTGGGTACCCGTGCTGGCCGGGCTGCCGCCTGGGCTCTGCGGTTACGGGGCGGGTGGCCGCGGCGGCGGCGAGTAGCGGGAGGGCGCACATGGACGGCACGGTGTGCCGGTGGAAGGAGGGCCGCAGCCGGACCTGATGCTGGTCCAGTCCGGTTCGCCCTTTGCCCTGCTGGTGGCGCTGCTTCGCCGGCCGGCGCTTCCCGGCGGCCCGGATCAGCGCCGGCAGGGACACCGGCCGCCCCGCGGGTGCGTGGCGGTAAAGGAACGCCAGCTCGGACGGGGCGGAGATGCCGCGGCGGATCAGCAGCCAGTGCCGCGGCGAGCAGGGTGCTGCCCGGGCCCAGCGGTGGTCGCGGTGGCCCTTGCGGCCCGGGCCGCGCGGCCGGGCCTCCCGGCAGCGGGCTGGCACCAGCCGCGCCACCGCGCCCGCCCGCGTCTTGCCCCGCCGGTGGTGCAGCCGGACCCGGAAGCCGCACGGGACGCCGGGCACATGCCCCTTCCCGTCCTTCTCGCGCGCCGCCCGCAGCTTCGAGGCGCGGCCACGGGCGTTGTCGCCGGCGGCCCAGCCGAACGGCACGCCTGCGGTCACCGCCCCGGCTACCATCGCCGTGCCGAGTTCGGTCTTGGCGGCGAACGCCACGCCTTCGGGGACCTGCGCCCGCTCCCGCCGCTTCTTGTCCTGGCACCATGCTTCCGGCAGGCAGAGCCGGAAGCCGAAGAGGGCGTGCGCGCGGGGGTCACATACGCGCGGAACACCACGCCCTGGCAGTTCTCGACCTGGCCGGCGGGCCCGGCATGCTGGCGGGCGACTCCGGCCGGCATCCGCCCTTTCTCCAGCTGGCTCCCCAGCCAGGCACTGCCCGCTACGAAGGCCGCAGCGGCCACCTGCCGATCGTGATGCGCCACAGCACCCGATCATTCAGGTGGCCGTCCCCGTGCCCGGCACACGGCCCCGGACACCCCATGATCACCCAGGCGCTAGATCACGAACCCGAACTGTAGTACCGGCTGAGCATCTTTGGATCTGATCATCCACTTGCCATGGGGAAGTGAGGTGGATCACGCATTTCGTAATCTTGGCACCTGTCCGCGCGCTATAGTGCGGGATCGCACAGCCATCATCGCGATCACATGAGCGGCGCTCGTTTTGCCCGATTGCCTCGCAAATGACTGGTTGCCGCGCCCTGTTTGCCCGATATGGCGAGTATCTACATGACGAGTGACTTGCTTGTCCGGGCCTAGCGAGAAAGGAAGCCTCGGCAGCCATGGCCCACCGGAAGAGCGCAGTTACGCCGAACGGCAAGCCGCATGGTGATCCGGATCCCGATCTCCTCGTGATCGGCCTCGGCTATGTGGGCTTGCCCTTGGCGGCTGAGGCCGCCCGGTCAGGGCTGATGGTAACCGGATACGACCTGAGCCCGGCGGTGGTGGCCGGCCTGAACAATGGGCGCTCCCGCGTCCCGGACATCTCGGACGCCGAGGTGACGGCGATGCGGGCACGCGGCTTCCGGGCCACCAGCGACCCCGCTACCATCGGCACGCCGGCCGTGACGGTGATCTGCGTGCCCACCCCGCTGACAGCCGACAGCGGGCCCGACCTGACCGCGGTGAGGTCGGCAGCGCGCACGACCGCGAAGCTGCTGCGGCCAGGTGCCCTGGTGGTACTCGAGTCGACCACCTACCCGGGCACCACAGATGAGGTAGTGCGGCCAATCCTCGAGAAGGGATCAGGGCTCTGCGCCGGGCTAGACTTCCACCTCGCGTTCTCGCCAGAGCGGATCGACCCGGGCAACCGAGCCTTCGGCGTGCGCAACACGCCAAAGATCGTGGGCGGGATCACGCCCCGCTGCACGGAGGTGGCCGCCGCCTTCTTCCGCAGGCTGTGTGACCAGGTCGTGACCGCCGCATCCGCCCGCGAGGCGGAAATGGCCAAGCTGCTGGAGAACACCTACCGCCACGTCAACATCGCGCTGGTCAACGAGATGGCGGTTCTCAGCCACGAGCTGGGCCTCGACCTCTGGGACGCGATCAGGTGCGCGGCCACGAAGCCGTTCGGCTTCCAGGCCTTCTATCCGGGCCCCGGTGTAGGCGGCCACTGCATACCGATCGATCCGAACTACCTGTCCTACAAGGTCCGCACGCTCGGCCATCGGTTCCGGTTCATTGACCTCGCCCACGAGATCAACAACCGGATGCCCTCCTACGTCTTCACCCGTTGCGCCTCGCTGCTGAACCAGGCCGGCCGGCCGCTCAACGGCGCCCGGATCCTGCTGCTCGGCGTCACCTACAAGAAGGACAGCGCCGACCTGCGGGAGACTCCCGCCGTGCCGCTCGCCCGCCTGCTCCGGCGCGCCGGGGCACGGCTGTGCTATCTCGATCCGCACGTGCCCGACTGGCTGGTCGACGGGGAACCCGTCGAGAACGCCGAGCGGCTCGCCGCCTACGCCACCGCATTCGCCGACCTCGCCGTGCTGCTCCAGGACCACAGCATGTTCGACCTCGAGCGCGCGACCAGCTACGCGCCGCTGATCCTGGACACCCGCGGCGTGCTCCCCGCCGGCGAGCGCCTATGACCGGCCTGCACCACGCCACCCCGGCCTCGCAGAGCCAGGCACTCGACCTCCTGCTCTACCTGGCCGAAGCGGTCCCGACCGCGGAATCCGGCAGGTCACTTCATGCACCGCGCACTGAGCACCGTTATCAGCACAGCAGCCCGCGCCATTTCCCTGACAACGCCCGCCACTATCCTGAGCGACGTTACCAGGCTGGTCAGCGCCGCCATCTTGGGGTCCGTGATCACGACTATGACTGGAGTCGCCCTCTACCGGCTGCTGACCTTCCGAGAGCGCGAGCGCTCAAAGTCATCATCGTCTCGGCGGTATTCGTCGTCCTCGCGGTGACGATAGCCATCACCGCGCGGCTGTCTGTCAGCACCGTCATCATAGCGTACTGGACGTTCAACGCGATAGAAATCGTCTTCTGCTTGCTCACCTACGCCAACAGCCGCGGCTACCGCGATCTACCCATCGCCAGCGGGCGCGTTCTGGCCATCGTTCCGGCCTACAACGAGCCGACCGACAAGCTTCACGCCTGCGTGCGGAGCCTGCTCGCCCAGACCGTACCCCTCGACCGCATAGTCGTGGTGGACGACGGGTCCGCGGAGCCCGTGATTCCCTTCTATCATCCGCGCGTCGACTGGGTCAGACAGGCTAATCGCGGGAAGCGCGGAGCTCACGCAACCGCCCTTCGGGGATTCCGGGCAGCGGACGTCGATTTCGTCCTGACCGTCGACAGCGACTCGACCCCTCGGCCTGACGCGCTTGAGCATCTCCTGAGGGCGATGAGCGACCAATCCATCCAAGCCGTCACCGGCTGGATCTGGGTCCGGAACTATGATGAGAGCCTCATAGCCCGGGCAGCGGACGTGAACATCGGAGCGTCCTGCGTCATGATGCGCTCCTCCAGGTCCGCGCTCGGCGCGCTGGAGACCACGTCCGGCGCGCTCGCCCTCTACCGGGGGCCCGTGCTGTATGACAACCTGGCTGATTACGAAGTCGAATGCGGCACCGGCGACGATCGCTGGCTGACGATGCGGGCGCTCACGCGGGGACGGGTCATCGGGGTCAACGCGGCGATCGTCGAGACTGACATGCCATCTGACATCAGGGGTACCTTCAACCAGCGCCTGCGCTGGGCCAGGTCCTGGTGGTGGATGTTGCCGTTCGTCTACCGGCGGCTGGGCTGGAACGCCATCATCTCGCCGACCATCGGGCTCATCCAGGCGCTGTCGGCTCCGTTTCTATACGTGTGGGCGCTGGCATCGTGGACCTTCGGATTCCACCATCAGCTAGCGCACATCTGGGTCACGCTGCCGTATGTGATGTCCTTCATCGTCGTGAAGTACGCGCTGGCCGTCCTCTATCTGTCCGGACGCCCCGACATGCCATTCGGCGAGAAGGCGAAGTCCCTGCTCATCGGTACGCCAGTGGCCACTCTGATGAGCATGCTGCTGCTATTGCCGCTCCGGTACTACGCTTTGACCAAGCTGCACGACAAGAGCTGGCGCAATAGGCAGGTGAAGGAGGCCTCATGATGGGGTTGACAGGCAAGATGCTGGTCCTGCTCGCCACCACCTTCCTCGTGCTCGTGGCGAGTGTCGCGTATGCGACCCGCCCGGTAACCCGGGCGCCGGCGCGAATTGTCACGACGGCATCACGTCGGACCGCTCCGCCCCTCCGTCTCCGAGCAGCATCCTACCTCGGCGTCACCGAGTCCGGTGCCATGAAGAGCTACCGGCCAATCGAGACCTTCTCCAGGGCGGTCGGCAAGAATCCCGATATAGTGCTGTACTATCTCGCCTGGGGCGACCCGTTCACATCTCGCCTCGCTCTTGCCATCCGCGCGCACAAGGCCATCCCATTCATACAGATCAATCCGGGCAAGGTCCCCATGGCGTCGATCGCTGATGGCAGGTTCGACGACTACCTGACTGCTTTCGCCGACCAGGCCAGGGCCTACGGCTGGCACGTGCTCCTGAGCTTCGCGGCGGAAATGAACGGGGACTGGGACCCGTGGGGCTGGCGCCGGACCCGGCCCGCCCTCTGGGTGGCCGCGTGGCGCCATGTCGTGACGCTGTTCCGCCGCCAGCACGCCGCCAACGTGACCTGGATCTGGACGATCAACCGGGTGGGCCCGGCCACCGGGCCGCTGCGCGACTGGTGGCCAGGGAGCAGGTACGTGGGCTGGGTGGGAATCGACTGCTACTACTTCACGAGGTCCGACACCTTCGCCTCGGTGATAGGCCGGACGGTGACGGCGGTGCGTCACGTGACCCGCCGGCCGATACTTGTGTCCGAGGTGGCGATCGGGCAGGTGGCGGGCCAGGCACGCGAGATCCCGGGCCTGTTCGCCGGGATCAAGCGGGACCGGTTGCTGGGGCTCGTCTGGTTCGACACGGCCCAGCACGGCAGCCTCTACCACCAGGACTGGAGGCTCGAGGGTCACCGCGCGGCGATCGCGGCGTTCCGCCGGGGCCTGCGGCTGATCGGATACCGGTGAGATCCTGCCGCTGTCCCGCCAGCCCGCGATCCGGGCCCCGCCGCGGCGGTCAGCCCAGCCGCCAGGCCATGACCGAGCCGGCGGTCACGGCGGGCGGGCCGAGGATTCCCGTCAGGTACCGGCCCAGGGCGGTGCCGGGGGTGGTGTCCGCGACCACGGCCGCGGCCCGCCACCAGGCCAGGTCCGCGCGCACCACCGGGAGGGAGGGCCTGGCGACCGGGGTCACCGGCCCGGTCGGGGCGCCGCGCCCCGCGGGCGTGCGCAGCCAGAGCCAGTCGAGGTAGTTGGCGGTCGGCCGGGATCCCTGCCCGTCGACGTAGGCCTGCCCGCCGGCCGCCGGCCCCAGGAAGTACCCGCCGATCAGGGAGATGTCCGTCCCCGTGGTCGCCTGCCAGCGCATCGCCTCCGTCAGCCCCGCGTTCGGGACGGGAACCGCGAGCACCCGGGCGGCGGGCGGAAGCCGGAGCGCGGCGAACGCCGCCGCCCACCCGGCGGGGACCGACGGCACGGCGGCGGCCGGCAGCGGCAGCGGGACCAGCGGCGCCACGGCCGCCGCGATCAGGGCCGCGCGGGCCAGGCCCAGCCACGGCGCGGCCGGCCGGCCGCCGGCCGCCGGCACCCGCAAGTGCCCCGCACTCCCGGCCGCCGCCGGCGCACCCCCGGCCGGCTCTGGCAGCGGGCGCGCCGGCCCGCCGGCGGAGGTCCGGTCGAGGAACACGGCGAGCAGGACGGCCGCCATCCCGTCGGCGAAGATCGAGAGCCGGTCGGGCAGGGCCAGCCCGAGCAGCGGCCAGCCCTCCACCCAGTGCCACGGCAGCGTCACGCGCGGGTCGGTCACCCCGTGGATCTCCGGGTGGCCGCCGAGGGAGAGCAGCTCGTACCCGGCGACCAGGACGGCGAGCACCCGCACGCGGCGGTCCCGCCACAGCGCGACCGTGCCGGCCGCGAGCACGGCGATCATCGGCCAGCCGAGGTAGCCGAGCTGCTCGGGCGCGCCGCCGGGCAGCCACGAGGCCGCGTACGCGCTGGCCGACGAATGCCAGATCACGTAGCCGGACGGGTCGGTGAAGACCGTCAGGTCGTTCTTGTAGTAGTCGGGGTAGAACGGGCTGCCGTGCTGCGCGAGCGGTCCGGTGAACTGCGTGGCGAGCGCGATCCCGGCCACCGCGAGGAACGCGCCGCACGCGGTGGCCGCTCCGGCGGCGGGCGCCGCCAGCCGGCCGGCCGCAGCCGCCAGCCGGCTCCCGGCCGTCCTCCTCCGGGGCCCGGAGGGCTGGCCCGCGCCCGCCCGGCACGCTGCAAGTGCCCACCTGACCAGCCCCGCGGGCCGGGCCAGGATCAGGCCCAGGCCGAGCAGCGCCCCGGTGACCGCGCTGATCGCCAGGGTCTCCTCGGCGACGAACAGCTGCGCCGCGGCGAGCAGGCCGAGCAGGATGCCGGTCCGGGCGGCGCGGGCCGGCCCCGGCCGGGTCACCCGCGGCGGCGAGCCGGGCGGCCCGGGCGCCGGGACGGCGAACAGGCGCAGCCCGGCGTCGATGAGCAGCGGCGGGAGGACGGCGAACTGCAGGTCGTAGTGGCCGATCGCGGACTGCACCAGGGCCGGGGAGAACCCGTAGACCGCCCCGGCGATCGCGGCCGGCCCGGTGCGCAGCCGCCAGCGCCGCAGCACGAGCATCAGGCTCGCGGCCGACCCGGCGAACCCGGCGGTCTGCATCAGCGTCAGGCTGGCCTGCGGGCCGGCGAGCAGGGTCACCGGCGCGAGGACGATGCCGGGCAGCAGGACGGCCGTGTTCCACATCATGCTGACGCCCCGCGGCGCGTTCAGGCTGGTCGTGATCAGCGCGGGCAGGTGGCCGTGGGCCAGGGCGGCCGCGGTGTAGCGCAGGTACCAGGCGAACAGGTCCGCGTCCCAGGGGTTGCCGGCCACCGCCAGCCGGGCCGGGCCGGCCCACAGGTGCCAGGTGACGGCGAACGCGGCGGCCACGTACCCGGCCAGCACGAGGGCGACCGCCCGCGGGCGGCGGGCACCGGGACGGCCGGCCCGGACGGGACCGCTGGTCCCGGCGGCGGGGCTCACCGCGGCATCGGACGCCATGGGCTCATCCACCTGTCCTCGGCCGGCCGGCCGCACCGCCGGGCGGGCGTCATCAGCGCCTGCTGCGGGAGTCTACCCGCGCCGCCGCCCGCCGGCCGCCCCGGCAGGACAGTCCGTGGGCAGTGGTCAACCCGCCGTGACCACGGGACCCGCCGCCGCGGGCGGGCCGTGCGGTCAGCCCGCCCAGCTCCCGGATAGGTACAGCAGCGCGGTCACCACCATCAGCGGCGCGGAAACCGCGAGCCAGAGCCAGCCGGCCAGGCGGCGCCGGCCCGCCAGCCCGGCGAGGCCGCACCACAGCGGCCACATCAGCAGCAGCGCCCGGGGCACCGACTCGTACCACGTCCCGAACCCGAATGCGGCCACGGTGAGCGCGGCATAGACCGCCTCGGCCCACCGGCGCCGCCAGGCGAGCCAGGCCGCCGTGCCGGCGAGCACCGCCATCGCCGCCAGCTCCAGCTGGAACATGAATGCCAGCGGTGGCCGGAACTCCAGCCCGAACGCGGCCCGCCAGGTGGTGGTGAACGTGCGCACCGGATCGCCGAAGTACCGTCCCCAGCCCGCCCGTTCCGCGTGATCCCAGGCGAGCCAGTCACCGGTCCCCCGGTACAGGTACGCCTCATAGGCGGCCAGCGGCAGCAGCGGGATCGCCAGCCGCGCCGCGAGCCCGAGCGACCTGGCCGCCGCGGGCCGGCGGACCGCGGCGGGCGGCCCGGTCCGGGCGGCCCCCGGGGCGCCGCGGCTGCGGCTCGTCGCATCACGGGCGGCCGCGGGCAGCCCGGACGTCACCTCCTGGACCGCCAGCACGGCCAGGCCGGCCAGCACGAAGATCCCGCTCACCCGGATCGCGCAGGCGACGGCGGCCAGCACCGCCGCCCGGGTCCACCGCCCGGCCCGGGCTGCCCGCCAGGCCGGAAGCGCCGCGGCGAGGAACGCGGCCTCGGAGTAGCCGACCGACAGGAACACCGCCGCCGGCGAGGCGAGCAGGAACACCGCGGCCCGGGTGCCCGAGCCGGGCCGGCAGTCGTCGGCCAGCCGGATCAGGCCGAGCACCGCGAGGAAGCTCGCCGCCGACGTCACGACGAGCTCGTCGGCGGCCCACGAGCCGATCAGCAGGTGCGCGGCGCGCAGCAGCAGCGGGAACCCGGGCAGGAACGCGATCCGGTCGCTGCCCGCCAGCCTGCCGTAGCCACGCTCGGCGATGAGGCGGAACTGCGCCGCGTCCCAGTGCTCCCACGCCGCCCAGAGGGGGGCGGCCTGCCCGGCCGGGCGCATCACCCAGCTCGCCGCCCAGGCCAGCACGGCGAGCATCGCCTTGGACGCGAGCCACAGCCCGGCGGCGCTCCTGACCTGGGGATCGGCCAGCCACCGGGTGACGGCCCGGCGGGCACGCCGGCTTCCCGGCGGGCACGCCGAGCCCTGCCGCAGGCCGGTCTGCATGCCCGGCCTCCCTCGCTCCTCGCCGATGACGTGAACGGTCCCCTGGCCGGGCCGTGCCCGGCACGACCCGGCGCGTCATGCTACCCCGGCGCCCGGATCGGCGGCCGGCCACGAGCCGGCCCCCGGCGATCCCCGGCCCCGGCAGGAAGCAGACTTGAGTCTGACTGACTCAAGTCATTTGACTTTCACCTCGCAGGGCGGCAGACTTGAGTCGTCTAGACTCAAGCTTTGCACGAACAGCGTCCTCTCAAGGGCCTGAGACCACCAAGGACAGACACATGGCACGAGCGGTAGGCATTGACCTGGGGACGACCAACTCCGTCGTCGCCGTTCTGGAGGGCGGCGAGCCCACGGTGATCGCGAACGCGGAGGGCTCGCGGACGACCCCGTCCGTGGTCGCGTTCGCCAAGAACGGCGAGGTGCTCGTCGGCGAGGTCGCCAAGCGTCAGGCGGTGACCAACGTCGACCGGACGATCCGGTCGGTCAAGCGCCAGATGGGCACCAACTGGACGATCACCATCGACGGCAAGAAGTTCACCCCGCAGCAGATCAGCGCCTTCATCTTGCAGAAGCTGAAGAGGGACGCGGAGGCTTACCTCGGCGAGACCGTCACCGACGCGGTCATCACGGTCCCGGCGTACTTCAACGACGCCCAGCGGCAGGCCACCAAGGAAGCCGGGCAGATCGCCGGCCTGAACGTGCTGCGGATCATCAACGAGCCGACGTCGGCGGCCCTGGCCTACCACCTGGACAAGGCCACCGAGGCCACGATCCTGGTCTTCGACCTCGGCGGGGGCACGTTCGACGTGTCGCTGCTTGAGGTCGGCGAGGGCGTCGTCGAGGTGAAGGCGACCAGCGGCGACAACCACCTCGGCGGCGACGACTGGGACCAGCGCATCGTCGACTGGCTGGTCACGAACTTCAAGAACAGCTACGGCATCGACCTGTCCGCGGACAAGATGGCGCTGCAGCGCCTGCGGGAGACCGCCGAGAAGACCAAGATCGAGCTGTCCGCCTCGTCCGAGTCGCAGATCAACCTGCCGTACATCACCCACTCCGAGCAGGGCCCGCTGCACCTGGACGCCAAGCTGACCCGCGCGGAGTTCCAGCGCATGACCTCGGACCTGCTCGACCGGTGCAAGGGGCCGTTCCAGCAGGTGATCAAGGACGCCGGGATCAAGCTCAGCGACATCGACCACGTCGTGCTGGTCGGCGGATCGACCCGGATGCCCGCGGTCGTCGACCTGGTCAAGGAGCTGACCGGCGGCAAGGAACCGAACAAGGGCGTCAACCCGGACGAGGTCGTCGCGGTGGGCGCCTGCCTGCAGGCCGGCGTGCTCAAGGGGGAGGTCAAGGACGTCCTGCTGCTGGACGTGACCCCGCTGTCGCTGGGCATCGAGACCAAGGGCGGCATCTTCACCAAGCTCATCGAGCGGAACACGACGATCCCGACCAAGCGCTCGGAGATCTTCACGACCGCCGACGACAACCAGCCGTCGGTGCAGATCCAGGTCTTCCAGGGCGAGCGCGAGATCGCGGCCTACAACAAGAAGCTCGGGATGTTCGAGCTGACCGGGATCCCTCCGGCGCCGCGCGGCGTGCCGCAGATCGAGGTCACCTTCGACATCGACGCGAACGGCATCGTGAACGTCTCCGCGAAGGACCTCGGCACCGGCAGGCAGCAGTCCGTCACGATCTCCGGCGGCTCGGCGCTGAGCAAGGAGGAGATCGAGCGGATGATGGCGGACGCGGAGAAGTACGCGAACGAGGACCGCAAGCGCCGCGAGGAGGCGGAGACCCGCAACCGCGCCGAGACGCTCGTCTACACCACCGAGAAGTTCCTGTCCGAGAACTCGGACAAGATCCCGGAGGACGTGAAGGCCGAGGTCAACACAGCGATCGCCGACCTGAAGAAGGCGCTCGAGGGCACCGACACCGACGCGATCCGCGCCGCGTCCGAGAAGGCCGCGCAGGTCAGCCAGAAGATGGGCACCGCGATCTACGCGCAGGCGCAGCAGGAGGGCGCCGCCCAGGGCGCGTCCGGCGCGTCCGGCGCGTCCGGCGGCCCGTCCGAGGACGAGGTGGTGGATGCCGAGATCATCGAGGATGACCAGCCTGGCTCGGGAGGTGGCTCAGCCTGATGTCGGCGTCGCAGGAACAGGGCCAGGGGCCGGTCATCAGGGACCGCAGGCGCATCGACCCGGTCACCGGCCAGCCCAGGGACGCAGGGAGCGGCCAGGCGCCCAGGGCCGGCCACCCGCGGCCGGGCAAGCATGCCGTCTCCAAGCCGGGCAGCCCGCGCGGCGAGGCCGCGCGCGGCGAGCAGCCGGGTGCGGCCGGGCCGGTGCCCGGGGAGGCGGCCGGCCCGCGGGCGGAGCGTCCATCCGGGGAGCCCCGGCCGGCCGCGCCCGGCCCCGAGGCGCCGCCGGAGGCCCAGGCCCAGCCTCAGGAGCCGCAGGCCGGGCCGGCGCAGCCGCCCCGGAACGGTGACGGGCAGCCGGGCGGGAGCCCGGACCTGGCCGTGGCGCTGGCCGAGCGGACCGCTGACCTGCAGCGCGTCCAGGCCGAGTACGCGAACTACCGCAAGCGGGTGGAGCGGGACCGCGCGGCGGTCCGGGAGCACGCGCTGGCGACGGTGATCGCCGAGCTGCTGCCGGTGCTGGACGACATCGGCCGGGCCCGCGAGCACGGCGAGCTGACCGGAGGGTTCAAGTCGGTGGCCGAGTCGCTGGAGGCGGCGGTGGCCAAGCTCGGCCTCACGGCGTTCGGCGAGGCCGGCGAGGCGTTCGACCCGAAGGTCCACGAGGCCCTGATGCACTCCTACTCGGCGGAGGTCACCGAGCCGACGTGCGTCCAGATCCTGCTGCCCGGCTACCGGGTCGGCGACCGGATCCTGCGCCCGGCCCGGGTGGCGGTGGCCGAGCCGACCGACCCGTCCGGCGCCCGGCCGCCCGCTGACGCGGGCCGCGGCGCAGCCACCGGGCCGGGCGCAGCCACCGGGCCGGGCGCAGCCACCGGGGCCGGCCCCAGTGGCGGCGACGCTCCTGGCTCCGCCGCCAGCGCCGGCGACGCCCCGGACGCCGGCAGCGCCGCCGGCGATGCCCGGGCCCAGCCGGGAGCGGGCTGACCCACGCCCGCCCTGCCCGCGCCCGCCCGGCGCCCGCGCGCTGCCGCCCGCCGGGCGGGAGGCGCGGCGGCAGGAGGCGGGACGCACATGAGAGAGACCACCAGACGATGACACCGATCAGCCCCCGGCCAGGAGGACCCTGGTGAGCACGAAGGACTACCTCGAGAAGGACTACTACAAGGTCCTCGGTGTCTCCAAGGGTGCGTCCGCCGAGGAGATCAAGAAGTCCTACCGCAAGCTCGCCCGCAAGTACCACCCCGACGCGAACAAGGGCGACGCCGCGGCCGAGGAGCGGTTCAAGGAGATCTCCGAGGCGTACAACGTCCTGTCTGATCCCAAGCGGCGGGCCGAGTACGATGAGGCACGGTCGTTGTTCGGCACCGGCGCGCGGGCGCCGGGCGGCGGCGGCCCGTTCGGCGGCTTCGACCTCGGCGACCTGTTCGGGACGACCGGCGCGGGGGGCCGCCTGGGCGACATCCTGGGCGGCATGTTCGGCGGCCGGAGCGGCCAGCAGGCCAGGCCGCGGCGCGGCGCGGACGTCGAGACCGAGGTCTCGCTGTCGTTCGCCGACGCGATCGACGGCACGACCGTGCCGCTCCGGCTGACCGACGAGGGGCCGTGCCGGACCTGCCGCGGCACCGGGGCCAGGGCCGGGACGGTGCCCCGCGTCTGCCCGTCCTGCCAGGGCAGCGGCCAGTCCAGCCGGGACCTCGGCGCGTTCGCGTTCTCCGAGCCGTGCACCACGTGCCGGGGCCGGGGCCTGATCGTGGACGACCCGTGCCCGGCCTGCTCGGGAAGCGGCCGGGCGATGAGCGCCCGCACGATCCAGGCGCGCATCCCGGCCGGGGTCGCCGACGGCCAGCGGATCAAGCTCAAGGGCAAGGGCGCGCCCGGCGAGCGCGGCGGGCCGCCGGGCGACCTGTACGTGCGCGTGCATGTCGGCTCGCATCCGGTCTTCGGCAGGAGCGGCCACAACCTGACCGTCACCGTGCCGGTGACCTTCGCCGAGGCCGCGCTCGGCGCCGACATCAAGGTGCCGGCGCTCCGGGGCCTGCCGGTCAGCCTGAGGATCCCGCCCGGCACGCCCAACGGCCGGGTGTTCCGGGTCCGCGGCAAGGGCATCCGCCGATCCGACGGCACGATGGGCGACCTGCTGGTCAAGGTCGAGGTCCAAGTGCCCGCCAAGCTCACCGACGCCGCCCGGGAGGCGCTGGAGAAGTTCCGGGCCGCCACCATGGACGAGGATCCTCGGGCCGAGCTGCTGCGCAAGGGCAGGGCGTGATGTCCGCGGTGATCGGCGCGGGCGGCGCCCGGAGCGGGCCGGAGCTGCCGGGCGACTTCGAGCTGACCGACGACACCCCCGTCTACGTGATCTCCGTGGCCGCGCAGCTGTCCGGGCTGCACCCGCAGACGCTGCGGACCTACGACCGTCTCGGGCTGGTCAGCCCGGGCCGCTCCGCGGGCCGGGGAAGGCGCTACTCGCTCCGCGACATCCTGATGCTGCGCGAGGTGCAGCGGCTGTCCCAGGAGGAAGGCGTCAACCTCTCCGGCATCAAGCGGATCCTCGAACTGGAGAACGAGACGCAGCGGAGCCGGGTGATGCTCGCGGAACTTCACGCGGAGGTCAGCAGGCTCCGTGCCGAGCTCGAGTCGACCCGGGCCGTGGCCGCGCGCCTGGCCGCCCTGCTGCGGGACCGCGCGCAGGGCGGGGCGCTCGTCCCGGTCCGCGAGGCGGGCGCCATCCGGCCGTCGGAGCCCGCCGCGCGAGAGGCGCGCGAGGCACCGGCCTGAACCGGCGGCACCGCTCCTCCGGACCGGTGCCGCGGACTTGCAAGGAGACGACGACAGTGGACGAGAAGCTCACCCGCAAGAGCCAGGAGGCGCTGAGCGACGCGCTGCGGCGGGCGTCGGCGGCGGGCAACCCGAGCGTGGACGGCCTGCACCTGCTCGCGGCCCTGCTCGACCAGGAAGGCGGCATCGCGGTGCCGCTGCTGCGCGCCGCCGGCGCCGACCCCGCCGTGGTCGCGGGCCGGGTCAGCGACCTGATCGCCCGGATGCCGCGGGTCTCCGGCGCCACCGTGAACGCCCCGGAGACCTCGCGCCCGCTGCTCGCCGCGCTGGCCGCCGCCAGCAAGCGGGCGCAGGAGATGGGCGACGAGTACGTCTCCACCGAGCACCTGCTGGTGGGCCTGGCCGCCGAGGGCGGCCAGGCGGCCACCGTGCTGCGCGAGGCCGGCGCCGGCCCCGACCAGCTGCTCGCGTCCTTCGAGCAGGTCCGCGGTCACGCGAGGGTCACCTCTCCCGATCCCGAGGGGACCTACCAGGCCCTGCAGAAGTACGGCGTGGACCTGACCGCGAGCGCGCGCGACGGCAAGCTCGATCCGGTCATCGGGCGCGACGCGGAGATCCGCCGGGTGATCCAGGTGCTGTCCCGGCGGACCAAGAACAACCCCGTCCTGATCGGCGATCCCGGGGTCGGGAAGACCGCGGTGGTCGAGGGGCTGGCCCAGCGGATCGTCGCCGGCGACGTGCCCGAGTCGCTGCGCGGGAAGCGCCTGGTCGCGCTTGACCTCGGCGCGATGGTCGCCGGGGCGAAGTACCGCGGCGAGTTCGAGGAGCGGCTCAAGGCGGTCCTGTCCGAGATCAGGCAGAGCGAGGGGCAGGTCATCACGTTCATCGACGAGCTGCACACCGTGGTCGGGGCCGGGGCCGCGGAGGGCGCCATGGACGCGGGCAACATGCTCAAGCCCATGCTCGCCCGAGGGGAGCTGCGGATGATCGGGGCGACCACGCTCGATGAGTACCGCGAGCACATCGAGAAGGACCCGGCGCTGGAGCGGCGGTTCCAGCAGGTCCTCATCGGTGAGCCCTCGGTGGAGGACACGATCGCGATCCTGCGCGGGCTCAAGGGCCGGTACGAGGCGCACCACCAGGTGCAGATCTCCGACGCCGCGCTGGTGGCCGCGGCCACCCTCTCCGACCGGTACATCACCGGCCGGTTCCTGCCCGACAAGGCGATCGACCTGGTCGACGAGGCCGCCTCGCGGCTGCGCATGGAGATCGACTCCCGGCCCGTCGAGATCGACGAGCTGCAGCGCGCGGTCGACCGGATGCGGATGGAGGAGCTGGCCCTGGCCAGGGAGGCCGACCCGGCGAGCAAGGAGCGGCTCGAGCGGCTGCGGGCCGACCTGGCCGACCGGCAGGAGCAGCTCAACGCGCTGCTCGCCCGGTGGGAGCGGGAGAAGTCCAGCCTGAACAAGGTCGGCGAGCTGAAGAAGCAGCTCGACGACCTGCGCGGGCAGGCCGAGCGCGCGCAGCGCGACGCCGACTTCGAGACCGCCTCGCGGCTGATGTACGGCGAGATCCCCGCGCTGGAACGGGAGATAGCCCGCGCCTCCGCCGCGGCCACGGACGGGCAGCCGGGGGCTGCCTCGGCCGGCCCCATGGTCAAGGAGGAGGTCGGGCCCGACGACGTGGCCGACGTCGTGTCGGCGTGGACGGGGATCCCCGCCGGGCGGCTGCTGGAAGGCGAGTCGGGCAAGCTGCTGCGGATGGAGGAGGAGCTCGGCCGCCGGATCGTCGGCCAGGGGCGCGCGGTGCGGGCGGTCTCCGACGCGGTCCGCAGGTCCCGCGCCGGGATCGCGGACCCCGACCGGCCGTCGGGCTCGTTCCTGTTCCTCGGGCCGACCGGCGTCGGCAAGACCGAGCTCGCGAAGGCGCTCGCCGAGTTCCTCTTCGACGACGAGCGGGCGATGGTCAGGATCGACATGAGCGAGTACTCCGAGCGGCACTCGGTCGCCCGGCTGGTCGGCGCTCCGCCCGGCTACGTGGGCTATGAGGAGGGCGGCCAGCTCACCGAGGCCGTGCGGCGGCGCCCGTACTGCGTGATCCTGCTCGACGAGGTGGAGAAGGCGCACCAGGAGGTCTTCGACATCCTGCTCCAGGTCCTCGACGACGGCCGGCTGACCGACGGCCAGGGCCGGACCGTGGACTTCAGGAACACCATCCTGATCATGACCTCGAACCTCGGATCCACCTACATCGCCGACCCGACCCTCGACGAGGCGGCCAAGCGGGAGGCCGTGATGGCGGTGGTCCGGTCCACGTTCAAGCCGGAGTTCCTCAACCGCCTCGACGACATCATCCTGTTCGACTCGCTAGGCACCGACGACCTGAGCCGCATCGTCGACCTCCAGATCGCCCGGCTGGCCCGGCGGCTGGCCGACCGGCGGCTCACGCTGGAGGCCACGGAGGCGGCCCGCGAGTGGCTCGCAGTCACCGGCTTTGACCCGGTCTACGGCGCCCGGCCGCTGCGGCGGCTGATCCAGTCGGCAATCGGCGACCAGCTCGCCCGCGCGCTTCTCGCGGGCGAGATCAGCGACGGCGACGAGGTCATCGTGGACCTGGACCCGGAGTCGGACGCGCTGACCGTGCGGGCCCGCCGGCACCAGGCCGCCCGCCGCTGAGCGGGGCTGCCGCCGGTCAGTCGCCCATCATCCGGTCGTACTCGTCCTCGGGCAGCCGCAGGTCGTTGCGGATCCGGTAGCGCAGCCGGAGCAGGTCGTCCAGGCCGGCGTAGGAGGCAGGCTCCCCGCAGGCGGGCCGCCCGCCTCCCTGGAGGATCAGCTCGATTCCCGCGGTCGCCCATTCCAGGGCGCCGTTCAGGTCGTCGTGCTCGAACAGCGTCTCCGCGAGCATGGTGCAGGCGCGCGGATCCGCCGGGCCCTCGGACTTCAGCTCGCCGATCAGCGCCCGGGCCTGCTCCGCGTCGTCGAGCAGGAACAGCGCGCGGCACATCGGCACGCGAGGGTCGATGTCGGATGGCCCGCCATCGGCGATCGCCATCCGGAACTGGCCTGCCGCGGCGCGCGGGTCATCGGCGAGCAGCCATTGCTCGCCGGCCCGCACGAATGCCTCGGCCCTGGGCATCGACTCGGTCGCGACCCCGGTCGCGGCGAGGGCGCTCATCCGCTGGGCGGCGGCGCGGTGGTCCCCCGTGTACGCCGCGTCGAACTCGATGGCGTCGAATTCCTCACGACTCAGGATCGCCACGCCTGCAAGGTACCCATCGGCGCTGCCCTCCAACATCGGCGGCCGCCGCTATCGCCTGGCGCTTTCCAGCGCGTCCCAGAACCCGCGCCGGAGCGAATGGCGTACCTCGTCGTGCAGGAGCGAGTCGATCGGCAAGGCGGAACCTTGCAGCAGCCGGGCCTCCAGATCGGACGGCATCCTCGGCTTGCGCGCCAGGACCGCCTCGAGCCACAGGCCGGGGGCGTCCCGGCCCACCGACTCGCCGAACCGGTAGCCCTCGGCGTGCGCCGCCTTCACCGCCTCGGGCAGTGGCAACGCGACCGGCTGCGACGCCCGGAGCGCCGGCACCTGGGCAGCCGGCTGCTGGGCCGGCCCGCCCGGCGGTGCGGGGTACTGCTGCGGGTGGCTGCCGATCAGCGCTCCCTGCGGCGGCTGCCCGTGATCCGGCGCCTGCCCCTGGGACGGCCGGGCCCCCGCGAACGGCGCCTGGGCGGGCTGGCCGGCGAACTGGCTGCCGCCCGCCGGCGGGTAGTACTGCGGCTGCCCGGTGACCGGGGCCGCCTGGTAGGCGGGCGGCGCCGGGCTCGGCTGCGCTCCGATCGGGTACCCGCCGTTCGGCGGCGGGCCGGGCGGGTACCCGGCTCCGGGCTGAGGGCCGTGCTGAGGGCCGTTCTGCGGGTAGGCCACGCCGGGCTGCGGTTCGGCGGTCCCGCCAGGGCCGGCCGGGTATCCCCTCGCCGGGTAGCCGGGCGCGGCTCCGCTGTCGCGCGGAGGGCCATCGTGGGGAGCGCCCGCATCGCGGGCGCCTGCCCCGTGGTACCCATTCGCCGCGAGCGGGCCTTCCGGCGCCGGGTAGTTGGCGAGGCCGGAAGGGGCCTGCGCCCCGGGAGCGCCGGGCGGCTCCGCTGGGCCGCCGTGCGCGGCGCCCTCGGCGCCGGCGCCGTTCTGGTAGGAGCCGCCGTTCGCGCCCGGGTACCCGGGGGTGGGGCCGCCGCTGGCCAGGCCGCCGGGCACCGGGTGGCCGGCGGCCTGGCCGCCCGCACCCGGAGCGCCCGCCGCGCCGACGGTGCCATACTGGGCCGGTCCGCCCGGCTGCCCCGGCCCGCCGGGCTGGTGCCCGCCCGGCAGGGCCGGCTGCCCGGCTGGCGCCTGCTGCCCGTTCAGGCCCGCGTACCCATTTGATCCCGTGTGGCCGTTCTGGCTGAAGAGCCCGTTGGCGGAGGGCTGCTGCCCGCCCGGCTGGCCCGGCTGCGCGCCCGCCTGGCCGGGCCCCGGATGAGCACCCGGCCCGCCGCTGCCCGGGCCGCCGTGCCCCCCGGCCACGGCCTGCGGCCCGGCGTAGGCCGCGGCGGGCTGGCCGTAGCCGGCCGGCTGCGACATCACGCCGCCGGAACCGCCCTCGGGCAGCCCGCGCGCCTCATAGCCGCTGCGGGCGTAGGACTCGCTGATCGCCGGGGGCTCCGCGCCGCGGACCAGCTCCACGAACGGGCGCAGGTGGACGGCGGAGATCTCCACGATGTCGTCGCACTCCTGCCGCAGGGGCTGCGGGATCGTCCAGCCGCCGTCAGAGGCGATGTGCAGGACGACCACCCGCAGGCCGAGATCCTGGACCTCGGCCACGATCTCGGCGAGATGCTCATCGGCGCTGGCGATGAACGCGTCGCTGATCGCGCCGTTCTTGGCCAGCGTCACCAGGTCGCGCCGCAGCTGGGTCTCGATGCCCTCCCTCCGGCCGGGACGGGTGTTCACCAGGCGCAGCTTGAGCCCGGGCATCTCGGCCAGTGCGTCCTGCTCCGCGGTCCGGCCCTCGGGGGCCGCCTCGTACCAGTAGCAGCGCAGCACCGGGAGGCCGGTGCGATCCTTGGCCAGGCCAGCGAGGAGGGTCAGGAGGCCGGCGTGGTTCCAGGTGACCGAGTCCCGCCGGCGGGTGCCGTGGACGGCCATGGCGCCATCGGACAGGGCATAGCTCGCATCGACGAACAGCGCGCAGCGATCCACTGGACACCATCCTTTCCCCTGACCCGAGACGTTACCAGCGGCTCGCGGCCTTCGTGACCGATCGCGCAGATCACGGCCCTGCCCGGGGCTCCCGGCCGCGGCGCGGGCTGCCCGGGCCGGTAGGCTGGCCAGCCGTGACCGACCGGGACGGCCTGCTCGCCGAGATCAGGGCGAGGGCCGTGATACGCGGCCCGGTGACGCTGTCGTCCGGGCAGCGCGCCGACTGGTACATCGATCTTCGCCGGGTGCTGCTGCACGGCCCGGCCGCCCGGCTGGCGGGCCGGGTGATGCTCGACCTGACCTCCGGCCTCTCCTACGCCGCCGTGGGCGGCCTGACCCTGGGCGCCGACCCCGTCGCCGCCGCGATGATGCACGCCGCGGCCGAGCGGGGAACGCCGCTTGACGCGTTCGTCGTGCGCAAGGCCGGGAAGGAGCACGGGCTGCGGCGCCGGATCGAGGGGCCCGACGTGGCCGGGCGCGCCGTGCTCGCGGTCGAGGACACCTCCACCACCGGCGCCTCGGTGCTCGCCGCGGTGGACGCGCTCACCCAGGCGGGCGCCCGGGTGGTCGGGGTCGCCGTCGTCGTCGACCGCGGCGCCCGCGCGGCCGTGGAGGCCCGGGGACTGCCGTACCTGGCCGCGTTCGGCCTGGCCGACCTCGGGATCGGCTGACTGGCCCACGGCGCGAGGGCACGCGGCCCGCGCGGCACCGGGGCCGGCCGGCCGGGCCGGCGGACGGCCCGATCACCCTGAAGGGGGACGCCCGCTGCCCGGCCCCATGGTTGGCCGGCGCCCGGGGAGGGATACTAGGGGCACGCCGTGAACGAGGGAGCCAGGGTCATGCCGATCGCCACGCCAGAGATCTACGCGCAGATGCTCGACCGCGCGAAGGAACGGGGCTTCGCCTACCCGGCGATCAACGTCACCTCCAGCCAGACGCTCAACGCCGCGCTCCGGGGCTTCGCCGACGCCGGCAGCGACGGCATCATCCAGGTCTCCACCGGGGGCGCCGAGTACCTGTCCGGGGCGGCGAAGGACATGGTGGCCGGCGCCGTGGCGCTGGCCGAGTTCGCGCACACGGTGGCGGCGAGGTACCCGGTACACGTCGCCCTGCACACCGACCACTGCCCGAAGGAGAAGCTGGACGGCCTCATGCGCCCGCTTCTGGCGATCTCCAGGGAGCGGGTCGCGCGCGGGCAGGATCCGCTGTTCCAGTCCCACATGTGGGACGGGTCGGCGGTGGCGCTCGGCGAGAACCTGGCGATCGCGGCCGAGCTGCTCGAGGCCTGCGCCGCCGCGCGGACGGTGATGGAGCTGGAGATCGGCGTCGTCGGCGGCGAGGAGGACGGCGTCACCGGGGAGATCAACGAGAAGCTCTACAGCACGCCGGAGGACGCGCTGGCGACGGCGGCGGCGCTCGGGCTCGGCGAGCGCGGGCGGTACATCCTCGCGGCCACGTTCGGCAACGTGCACGGGGTCTACAAGCCGGGCCACGTCAAGCTGCGCCCTGCGATCCTGAAGGAGATCCAGGACGCGGTCGGCGCGGCGCACGGCCGGGAGAAGCCGTTCGACCTGGTGTTCCACGGCGGCTCGGGCTCCGCGCTGGAGGAGATCCGGGAGGCGATCTCCTACGGCGTGGTCAAGATGAACATCGACACCGACACCCAGTACGCCTTCACCCGGCCGGTCGCCGGGCACATGTTCAGGAACTACGACGGCGTGCTGAAGGTCGACGGGGACGTCGGCGACAAGAAGGCCTACGACCCGCGGTCCTGGGGGAAGGCGGCCGAGGCCTCGATGGCGGCCCGGGTCGCCCGGGCCTGCGAGGACCTCATGTCGGCGGGCACCCACCTCACCTGACCACCCGGGTGGCTGGGGAGCGGGCGGCGGCACGCTAGCGGGAGCGCCGGCGGAGCGCGGAGACCTCGGCGAACAGGTCGGCGGTCAGGCCGAGGGAGGCGGCGCGGACGTTCTCCTCCAGGTGGGCGATGGAGGCGGTCCCCGGGATCGGCAGCATCACCGGGGATCGCCTGAGCAGCCACGCGAGGGCGACCTGAGCGGGCGTCGCCCCGATCCGGGCGGCCAGCTCCGCGAGCCGCCCGCCCGGCCGGGCCAGATCCCCGGTGGCCACCGGATACCAGGGGATGAAGGCGAGGCCCTCCCGCTCGCAGTACTCGACGACGGGCTCCCACCGGCGGTTCACCACGTTGTAGAGGTTCTGCACGGACGCGATCGGGGCGATCGCGCGGGCCCGCTCGATCTCCCCGATGCCGACCTCGGAAAGGCCGATCAGCGCGATCTTCCCCTCCCGCCGCATCTCGTCCAGGACTCCGACCTGATCCGCGAGGGGCACCTGGGGGTCGACCCGGTGGAGCTGGTAGAGCGGGACGGTCTCCAGCCCGAGCCTGCGCAGGCTCATCTCCACGCATTGCCGCAGGTACTCAGGCCGCCCGACGGGGTGCCACTGGTCCGGCCCGGTCCGGACCAGGCCTCCCTTGGTCGCCACCGTGATGCCGTCGTAAGGGTGAAGCGCCCGCCTGATGAGCTCCTCGCTCACGAACGGGCCGTAGGAGTCCGCCGTGTCGATGAAGTTCACGCCGAGCTCGGCCACCCGGCGCAGCAGGCGCACCGCGCCGTCCGGGTCGGCCGGCTCCCCCCAGATTCCCGGTCCGGTGATCCGCATGGCCCCGTAGCCCAGCCGGGTGACCGTCACGCTCCCGCCGAGGGCGAACGTGCCGCTCGGGCCGGCGTGCGGACTCGTCGTGGTCACGTCCGCCAACCCTACCCGGCGGCGCGGGGACCCCGGCCGGGCACGGCAGGATAGCCCCATGACCCGTCAGAACCTGCTCGGCGAGCCGACCCCGCCGCCCACGTACCTGCCGGCGAACGAGGAGGCCGCACGCGCCCTTGCCGCCGGCGAGGACCCCGCCGAGGTCGCGGCCAGGCACCCGTCGTGCAGCGCGGCCTGGGCCGCGCTGGCCCGGCGGTCGCTCGCGGCCGACCCGGTCACCGCCTATGCCTACGCCAGGACCGGCTACCACAGGGGCCTCGACCAGCTTCGCCGCGCCGGCTGGCGGGGCCACGGGCCGATCCCGTGGGAGCACGAGCCGAACCGCGGGTTCCTGCAGTCGCTGCACCTGCTCGGCGAGGCCGCCGAGGCCATCGGCGAGGCCGACGAGGCCGCCAGGACCAGGCAGTTCCTGCGCGAGGCGTCCCCGGTGGCGGCCGGCGCGCTCGGCCCGGGCCGCTAGCCTGGACCCATGCCCGCGATCGTGATCGTCGGTGCCCAGTGGGGCGACGAGGGCAAGGGCAAGGCCACGGACCTGCTCGGCGACCGCGTCGACTACGTGGTCCGTTACCAGGGCGGGAACAACGCGGGGCACACGGTCGTGATCGGGGACGAGTGCTACGCCCTGCACCTGCTGCCCTCGGGGGTCCTGTCCGACCGGGCAGTGCCGGTGATCGGCAACGGCGTCGTGATCGACCCGGCGGTGCTGATCGCCGAGATCGAGGCCATGCAGGCCCGCGGCGTCTCCTGCGACCGGCTGCTGGTCTCGGCCAACGCGCACCTGATCATGCCGCACCAGATCGCCCTGGACAAGGTCACCGAGCGTTACCTCGGCACGGCGAGGATCGGCACCACCGGCCGCGGCATCGGCCCGAGCTACGCGGACAAGGCGGCCCGGATGGGCATCCGGGTGCAGGACCTGGCCGATCCCGGCATCCTGCGCCAGAAGCTCGACCTGGTGCTGCGGGAGAAGAATCAGGTGCTCACCAAGGTCTACAACCGGCGCGGGATCGACGCCGGGGCCGTCTGCGAGCAGTACCTGCGCCACTTCGAGCGGTTCAGCAGGTACGTGGCGGACACGAGCCTGGTGCTCAACCGGGCGCTCGACCAGGGCCAGGCCGTGCTGCTGGAGGGCGCCCAGGCCACGATGCTCGACGTGGACCACGGCACCTACCCGTTCGTGACGTCGTCCTCGCCGACCGCGGGAGGGGCGTGCGTGGGCTCGGGCCTCGGCCCCACCCGGATCACGAAGGTGCTGGGCATCGCCAAGGCCTACACGACCAGGGTCGGGTCCGGCCCGTTCCCCACCGAGCTCACCGGCGAGCAGGGCGAGCGGCTGCGCGAGGCCGGGGGCGAGTACGGCACCACGACCGGCCGACCCCGCCGGACCGGCTGGTTCGACGCGGTCATCGCCCGCTACGCGACCCGGGTGAACGGGATCACCGACTACTTCGTCACCAAGCTCGACGTGCTGACCGGCCTGGAGAAGATCCCGGTCTGCGTGGCCTACGACGTCGACGGGACCCGCCACGACGAGGTCCCGGTGACCCAGACCGAGTTCCACCATGCCAGGCCGGTCTACGAGTACCTGGACGGGTGGCGGCAGGACATCTCCGGCGCGCGCGAGCTGTCCGACCTCCCGGCCGGCGCCCGCGCCTACGTGCTGGCCCTGCAGGACATGATCGGCGCCCCGGTGGCGGCCGTCGGCGTCGGCCCGCGGCGGGACCAGACCGTCCTGGTCCGCCCGGTGCTCTGAGGTCACCGGTGCGCGTCCTGCTGCTCGGCTCGGGAGGCCGCGAGCACGCGCTCGCCCGTGCCCTGGCCGGCGACCCTGACGTCACCGGCCTGCACGCCGCGCCGGGCAACCCCGGCATCGGCCTGCTCGCCGATCTCCACCCGGCGGACCCGGCCGACCCGGGCCAGGTGACCGCCCTGGCCCGGCGCCTGGCGGCGGACCTGGTGGTGATCGGGCCGGAGGCGCCGCTGCTCGCCGGGACCGGCGACGCGCTGCGCGCCGCCGGGTTCGCGTGCTTCGGCCCGGACCGGGCCGCCGCGATGATCGAGGGCTCGAAGTCGTTCGCCAAGCAGGTGATGGCGGCCGCCGGGGTGCCGACCGCGGCGGCGCGGGCCTGCGAGGGCGACGGCCAGGTGAACGAGGCGCTCGACGAGTTCGGCCCGCCCTACGTGGTGAAGGCCGACGGCCTGGCGGCGGGCAAGGGCGTGGTGGTGACCTCCGACCGGGCGGAGGCGGCCGCCCATGCCCTCCGGTGCGGCCGGGTGGTGATCGAGGAGTTCCTCGACGGCCCCGAGGCGTCGGTCTTCGCGCTCGCCGACGGCACCCGGGCGGTGCCGCTCCTGCCCGCCCGGGATTACAAGCGGGCCGGCGACGGGGACAGCGGCCCGAACACCGGTGGCATGGGCGCGTACGCCCCGCTGCCGTGGGCGCCGCCGGACCTGGCGGAGCGGGCGCTCGCCGAGGCGATCGAGCCGGTCGTCGCCGAGCTGGCCAGGCGCGGCGCGCCGTACCGCGGGCTGCTGTACGCCGGGCTCGCGCTCACGGCGGGCGGGCTGCGGGTGGTCGAGTTCAACGCCCGCTTCGGCGACCCGGAGACCCAGGTCGTCCTGGACCGCCTGGCCACGCCCCTGGGCGGGCTGCTCGCCGCGGCGGCGGGAGGGGACCTGGCCGGGGCCGGCCCGCTGCGGTGGGCCGGCGGCGCAGCGGTGACGGTGGTGATCGCCGCGCAGGGCTACCCCGGCAGGCCGCAGGCCGGCGACCCGGTGGAGGGGATCGGACAGGCGGAGCAGGTCCCCGGGGCCTATGTCCTGCACGCGGGCACCGCGGTCCGGGCCGGGTCTGTCGTGTCCGCCGGCGGGCGGGTGCTCGACGTGGTGGGCACCGGGCCGGACCTGGCCGCCGCCCGGGCGGCGGCCTACCACGCGGCCGGGCTGATCCGGATGCGCGGCGGCTGGTACCGCTCCGACATCGCCGCGAAGCCGCCGGCTCTTCCGGCCGAGTTCCCGGGCCGCGCGCCCGGCGCGCGGCCGCCGGCCGCGCCTGCGGGAGAATGACCAGGTGATCGAGCGGTACACGCTGCCGGAGATGGGGCGCATCTGGAGCGAGGCGCACAGGTACGAGCTCTGGTCCCTGGTCGAGACCCGGGTGCTCGAGGCGCAGGCGGCGGCGGGCGTGGTCCCCTCCGACTGCGTCGAGCCGGTGCGCGCGGCGCCGCCCCCGACGCCCGAGGCGGTCGCGGCGGTGGAGGCGGTGACCCGTCACGACGTGATCGCGTTCCTGTCCGCCTGGGCGGACAACACCACCCCCCGGGAGGCCGCCGCCTATGTCCACTACGGCATGACCTCCTCGGATCTCCTGGACACCGCGCTCGCGCTGCAGCTCACCGAGGCCACCGACCTGCTCATCGCCCGGAGCAGGGCGCTGGCGGCGGCGCTGCGCGACCACGCGCTGGCGCACCGGGACGCCCTGCGCCCGGGCCGCACCCACGGCGTCCACGCCGAGCCCGACGTCTGGGGGCACCGGGTCGCCGACTTCGCGTTCGCCATGGCCCGCTGCGCCGGGCGGCTGGGCCGTGCCCGGGAGGCGATCGCGGTCGGCAAGCTGTCCGGCCCGGTCGGCACCTACTCCAGCATCGACCCGGCCATCGAGGCGAGGGTCATGGCCGGGCTCGGGCTGCGGCCCGCGGACGTGGCCACCCAGGTCGTGCTCAGGGACGGCATCGCGGAGTGGGCCTGCGTCCTCGCGCTGATCGCGACGGTGTGCGAGGCGATCGCGCTCGAGGTCAGGCACGGCCAGCGGACCGAGGTCGCCGAGCTGGCCGAGGCGTTCGCCGCCGGGCAGAAGGGGTCCTCGGCCATGCCGCACAAGCGGAACCCGGTCCGCTCCGAGCGGATCTGCGGCCTGGCCCGGATCGTCCGGGCGCAGGTCGTCCCGGTCCTGGAGGGCATCCCGCTGTGGCACGAGCGCGACATCTCGCACTCATCCGCCGAGCGGGTCGCGCTGCCCGATGCGGCCATCGCCACGGACTTCCTGCTCAGCGAGGCAACCTCGCTGATCGAGGGGCTGGTGGTCGACCGGGCGCGGATGCGGGCGAACCTGGACTCCAGCGGCGGGCTGATCTACTCCTCGGCGGTCCTGCTCTACCTGGTGCGGGCGGGCCTGTCCCGCGAGGACGCCTACTCGCTGGTCCAGCAGGCGGCGGCGCGGGCATGGGAGGGCACCCAGCCCTTCCGGGACGCGCTCGCCGAGCTCGCCGGCGCCCGGGGGATGCCGCTGGACCTGGCGCGGCTGGACGAGGTGTTCCAGCCCGAGCGGTACGTCGCCAGGCTCGGCGGCGTCTTCGACCGGCTGGAGAAGCTGGAATGCTGACTCATCTGTACTCCGGAAAGGTCCGGGAGCTGTACCAGGCCGACGGCGGGATCGTTCTGATGGTGGCCACCGACCGGATATCCGCGTTCGACCACGTGCTCGCCACGACGATCCCGGACAAGGGCAAGATCCTCACCCAGCTGTCGCTGTGGTGGTTCAGCCGGACTGCGGACGTGGTGCCGAACCACCTGGCGCAGGCGCCCATTCCCGAGCAGTTCGCCGGGCGGGCGATGGCCTGCGTGCCGCTGAGCATGATCGGGGTCGAGTGCGTGGCCCGCGGCTACCTCGCCGGCTCGGGCCTGGAGGAGTACCGGCGCGACGGGGCCGTCTGCGGGATCCGGCTGCCCCCCGGCCTGCAGGACGGGTCGCGCCTGCCCGAGCCGATCTTCACCCCGGCGGTCAAGGCGCCGCGCGGCGAGCATGACCGGAACATCTCCCACGCCGAGCTGACGTCGATGCTCGGCGCCGACCTCGCCGGGCGGCTCCGCGAGATCACGCTCGCCGTCTACGAGCGCGGCGCGCGGATCGCCGCGCCGCGCGGGATCATCGTGGCCGACACCAAGCTGGAGTTCGGGTTCGACGCCGACGGGCTGCTCCGCCTCGGCGACGAGCTGCTCACCCCGGATTCGTCCCGGTTCTGGCCCGCCGACCGGTGGCGTCCGGGCCGGCCGCAGCCCTCGCTCGACAAGCAGTACCTGCGCGACTGGCTGCTCTCGCCCGCGTCCGGCTGGGACCGCTCCTCCGGCGAGCCGCCGCCCCCGCTGCCCGGCGAGGTGGTCGCGAGGACACGGCAGGCCTACGTCAGCGCCTACACCCGGATCACCGGCAGGACCTGGGAGGATCACCGCTGAACGGCGGCCGCGGCCGACGTTCGCCCGTGCGCATTTCTGTTACGTAGCGAACTTGATTGGATACGTTCTGTATCGGCGTCGCCATGGTCATCGGGGGTCGACCGGCAGTGGAATACTTGGGTACGCGCGACGCGGCCGGAACCCGGGCGCCGGATCTGGTCCGGGTCCTGCCGCAGGATGTGAGCACGCACGCCGCGCGCCGGGATGATGACGTCCCACCCCCCAGGGACAGGAGCTCAAGCGTGATGACCAGCGGCCAGCAGACCCGCTACCGGGTCAGGGGCGGCAACCCGCTTCAGGGCACCGTCTTCGTGCAGGGCGCCAAGAACGCCGCGCTCAAGATGATCGCGGCCTCGCTGCTCGCCGGGAAGGGCCGCACGGTGCTGCGCAACGTCCCGGTGATCGAGGACGTGCGGCGGGCGGTCGAACTGGCCCAGGCGGTCGGCGCGGTGGTCAAGTTCCACGAGGCCGAGCGGACCTTGGTGGTGGACGCCTCGGAGCTGACCAGCCCGGTGCTGCCAGGGGAGATCAGCCGGCAGTTCCGCGGATCGGTGCTGTTCGTCCCGGCCCTGCTGCACCGGCTCGGCGAGGCCGTGCTCGAGGCCGTCGGGGGCTGCAACCTCGGCAGCCGCAGCCTCGACTTCCACTACCGCGGCTTCGCCAGGCTCGGGGCGACCGTCGAGGAGGGCGAGAGCCAGATCCGGGTCAAGGCCGACGGCATGCGCGGCGCCCACCTGTACCTCGACACGCCGTCGCACACCGGGACCGAGAACCTGATCATGGCCGCCTCGCTCGCCCCCGGGGTCACGGTGATCGACAACACCGCCCAGGAGCCCGAGGTCCAGGACGTGATCGCGTTCCTCACCAAGATGGGGGCGAAGATCAGCGGCGGCGGCACCGGGTTCATCACCGTCGAGGGCGTCAGCGAGCTGTCCGCCGTCGAGCACACGGTCATGCCGGACCGGATCGACGCCGCCGTGTTCGCGATGGCGGCGGCGATCACCGGAGGGGAGATCAGCCTGGTCGGCGCCTCCCTCGACCACCTCGGCGTGGTCCGCTGGAAGCTGGAGCAGATGGGCGTGGAGTTCACCACGCAGGGCGCGGTGCTGCAGGTCCGCAGGGACCGGCCGCTCCGGCCGATCAACGTGATCACCAGCCCGTTCCCCGGCTTCGCGACCGACCTGCAGTCCCCGATCATGACCGTGTCCTGCCTCGCCGACGGCACGAGCTACATCCGGGAGACGATCTTCGACGGCCGGTACACGCTCGCCGGTGAGCTCAACAAGATGGGCGCCAAGGTCGAGGTCGCCGATGGCGTCGCCCGCGTGCACGGCCCGACCCCGCTGCGCGGCACCAGCGTCACCGCCCACGACCTGCGCACCGGCATCGCGCTGATCCTGGCCGGGCTGGCCGCCGAAGGCGAGACGGTCGTGACGCCGGGCTACCCCATCAACCGCGGCCACGCCGCGGTCGCCGCGCGGTTCACCAGCCTGGGCGCCGACATCGCCGAGGAGCCGGCCCGCTAGCTAGCGCCGCCCGCGGGCCGCGGCCCGCGGGAGCGGGGCGCCAGGCTCCGCAGAGGGCGCCGGCGCTGACGGGCCGGCCCGGCGCCCGGGTCAGGCCCGGCGCGGGTATGTGGCCGCGACCTCAAGGAACCGGTCGTTGGCCGCCGGCTCGCCGATCGAGATCCGCGCCCCCTCCTGCCCGAACGACCGGATCGCCAGCCCGGCGTGATCGCAGGCGGCGGCGAACTCCGGCGTCGCGGAGCCCAGGCGCAGCCACACGAAGTTCGCCTGGCTCGGCGGCACCGTCCAGCCCATGCGCAGCAGCTCGCCGCGGACCCGCTCGCGCTCGGCGACGACGAGGTCCACCCGCCTGAGCAGCTCGGCCTCGGCGGCGAGCGAGGCGATCGCCGCGGCCATCGCGATGGAGTTCACCGTGAACGTGAGCATGGTCTTGCGGGCCGCCGCGGCGACGGCCTCGTGCCCGATCAGGAAGCCGACCCGCAGCCCCGCGAGCCCGTAGGCCTTGGAGAACGTGCGCAGCACGGCGACGTTCGGGCGCTCGCGGTACAGCTCCAGGCCGTCGGCGGCGGCCGGATCGCGCACGTACTGCACGTAGGCCTCGTCGAGCGCGACCAGGCAGTCGCCGGGCACCTGGTCCAGGAACCGCTCAAGGTCCGCGCGCGGCACGATCGTGCCGGTGGGATTGTTCGGGGTGCAGATGAAGATCAGCCTCGTCCGCGCGGTGATCGCGGCGGCCATCGCGCCCAGGTCATGGCCCTCATCGCGCAGCGGCACCCGCACCGACCGGGCGCCGGCCAGGTCGGACAGGTAGGGGTAGGCCTCGAACGAGCGCCATGCGTAGAGCACCTCCGCGCCGGGATCGCTGACCGCTTCGAGAAGCTGCTGGATGAGCCCGACGGATCCGCAGCCGACCGCCACGTGCCCGGGCGGCACGCCGAACCGCGCGGCGATCGCGTCGGTGAGCTCGCGGGCCGCGTGGTCGGGGTACCGGTTGACGCCGGCCGCCGCCTCCGCGATGACGGCCGCGACCGACGGCAGCGGGCCGAATGGCGACTCGTTGGAGGACAGCTTGTAGGCCGCGCCGGCCCCGCCGGGCGGGCGCTTGCCCGGCTGGTACGGGGCGAACCGGTCAAGCACGGGCCGGAAGCGTGGCGTCACCGCGGCCGGCGTCTGGGGCATCCGCGCGGACATCGTCGTCCTCCCGCCTGATCGGGCGGGCGCGCCGCCGGCGACCCGCATCGGCCGGACCGGGGGCGCCCGTCGAGCGTTCACTGCAGCGCACGGGCCGGGACCTCGCCGGGGCGGCGGCGTCCCGCATGTGATGAGGGTACGCCGTCCCCGTCCGCGGCCCGGCCGGGCGGAGCGCCCGGCTGCTCCCGGACCGGCCCGGACGGCGACTGGCGCGCGGGCTCACCGGGCTGGCGCGGCCGGGGCCGCAGCATGGGCGGGTGGAGGAGGTCGGCGTCGCCGCGGCGGTAGAGCTGGGCGGGCCTGCCGCGGGAGGAGCTTGCCGAGCCGGTCTCCACCAGGAAGCGCTCCGCGCCGGTGACCTTGCGGTGGAAGTTCCGCGGGTCGAGCGGGGTGCCCCACACGATCTCGTACACCCGGCGCAGGTCGGCGACGGTGAACTCGTCCCGGCAGAACGCGGCCGCCAGCGACGTGTACTCGAGCTTGGCCCGGGCCCGCTCGACCCCGTCCTGCAGGATGCGCAGGTGGTCGAAGGCCATCCGGTGCAGGCTGTCCACCGGCTGCCAGCTCATCCTCGGCTCCTCCGGGGCCGGCAGGTCGGGCGCGAGGCCGAGGTAGGCAACCGTCACCACTCGCTGCCTCGGGTCACGGTCCGGGTACCCGTAGGTCTGGAGCTGCTCAAGGTGGACCGGGGCGTCGGGCAGCCCGGCCCGCTCGGCGAGCACCCTGGCCGCGGTGGCGGGCAGGTCCTCATCGAGCCGGATGAATCCCCCGGGCAGCGCCCAGAGCCCGCGGTGGGGCTCCCGGTCCCGCCGCCACACCAGCGCCGAGAGCGCGCTGCGGCGCACGGTGAGGATGACGAGGTCCACGCTCACCGCGACCCTTGGCATCTCCATGCCCGCAACCTAGCGCGATCCGGCGCGCCACAGGACGGTTCAGCTTCCCGGCGACAGCGCGGCGCGCGCCCGCAGGAAGGCATCCAGGGCGGCGTCGGAGAAGAGCACGAAGCGCACGTGGGCTACCCGGGAGGGCGCCGCCGTCACCGCGGACAGCGCGGTCCGCGCCGCCTCGCCGAGCGGCCAGCCGTAGGCGCCCGCCGAGATGGCGGGGAACGCGACCGTCGCCGCGCCGAGCTCGTCGGCGACCCGCAGGGACTGAACGTAGCAGGAAGCCAGCACCGGCGAGCGGTCCTCCTGCCGCGAGTAGACCGGCCCGACGGTGTGGATCACCCAGCGGGCGGCCAGGTTGCCCGCGGTCGTCGCGACCGCCTGGCCCGCAGGCAGGCCGTCGCGGTACGCGCCGGCGCGCAGCTCGCGGCACGCGGCCAGGATCGCCGGGCCTCCCTTGCGGTGGATGGCGCCGTCCACGCCACCGCCGCCGAGCAGCGAGGAGTTCGCCGCGTTCACGATCGCGTCCACGCGCTGGTCCGTGATGTCGCCCCGGCAGATGGAGATCCGCATGCCCGCGCCGTCCCTTCGCGCCCCCGATGCTGCCTGGTGCCCTGTCAGGAAGTATGCCGCGCCCGGCGGGCCCGCCGCGGTCGCCGCGGGGGGCTTGCGGGGCGCGCGGCATTGCCTCGTATCGTGTAGTGATGAACCGGCTCGGAGACCTTGAGCGGGCCATCATGGAAGTCCTGTGGGAGTCGGCCGGCCCGATGACGGTCAGGCAGGTCAGCGCCAGCCTGCCCAACCGGGGCCTGGCCCACACGACGGTCATGACAGTGCTCGACCGGCTTGCCAAGAAGGGGTTCGCCCGCCGCCAGCGGGCCGGCCGCGCATGGCTGTACCGCCCGGCGGAGAGCCGCGAGGCGTACGTGGCCGAGCTCATGCTCACGGCCCTCGATCAGACCGGCGACCGGCAGGCAGCGCTGACCAGGTTCGCCCGCAGCGTGTCCGAGGCCGAGGCGCGCGCCCTGCGCGCCGCGCTCGAGACGCTCACCGGAGCCGACGGGACCTGACCTGCCGTGCCAGGCACCGTGGCCCTGCTCGGTCTCGTCGCGGTCGGCTCCGTCCTGGCCGCGCGGTTGCTGACCGGTGCGCGATGGTCGAGGCGGTCGCCCGCCTTGGCGATCGCCCTGTGGCAGGCGCTCGGGCTCGGCTGGGGCCTGGCGACGGTCGGCGCGATCACCGGACTTGGCACCCTGGGCCTGCATGAGGGCGGGCGGCTGTCCAGCCTGGCCGCCGACGCCGGCCAGGCCGTCTGGATGCTGGCCGGGCTGGGCCGGCCAGCGAGCCGCCCGTGGAGCCTGGCGGCCGGGCTCCGCCTGTTCGCGCTCGGCGCGGGCACGGTGCTGCTGGCCGTGCTCTGCTGGATCCTGCTCGCCGCGATCGCCGCGGTGATGCGAGCCAGGCACCGGCAGTTGTCGCTGCTCGGCCTGCTCGCCCACGGTGACCCCAAGGTCCCCGGCGCGCTCGTGGTCGACCACCCGGCGGCGGCCGCCTACTGCGTGCCCGGGCTGCGCTCGGCGATCGTGTTCAGCGCGGGCACGCTCAGCCTGCTCGACCAGGCCGAGCTCGCGGCCGTGCTGGCTCACGAGCGGGCTCACCTGCGCGCGCGCCACGACCTGGTGCTGCTCCCGTTCACTGCCTTGCTGCGCGCGTTCCGCTGGTCGGCGACCGCCCGTGACGCCAACCGCGAGGTGGCGCTGCTCGTCGAGATGCTCGCCGACGACCGGGCGCGGCGTCACCGGCCGGCCAGGGAGCTGGCCACCGCGCTGCTGCGGGTGGGGGCCGCCGGAGCCGGCGTGGCCCCGGCCGGGGCCCTGGCGGCCGCCGCGGCGGCGAGCGAGAACGCCGCCCGGCCTGGCGCCGCCTCCGGCCAGCTTCCCGCATCCGGCCAGCCCGCCGCCTCGGCCGAGCTCGCGGCCCGGGTGATCCGGCTGCTGCGCCCGCCGCCTGGCCTGCCCGCCCCGGCCGCGGTGCTGGTGGCCGCGGTGACCGCGGCGCTGGTGATCACGCCGGTCGCCGCGCTGTTGCTGCCGATCTGACGCGGCCGCGTCAGTCGTGAGCGGCCGCGTCAGTCGGTGATCCTGATCCGGAGCCGCCGGAAGCCCCGGCCCTTGTTCTCGATCTTGACGACCTCGATGCGGCCGATCTGCGCGGTGGTGGCCACGTGGGTGCCTCCGTCCGCCTGCTGATCGAGCCCGACGATGTCGACGATCCTGACCTCCTTGACATCGTCGGGGACCAGGTTCGTCGCCGTCCGGACGATGCCGGGGATGGCGAACGCCTCGTCCCTGGGCAGCACCCGCACGTCGATCCGGCGGCCCGCGGCGATCTCGGCGTTGCAGGCGGCCTCGACCGCGTCCCTGAAGCCGGCGGGCAGCTCGGGCAGGTCGAAGTCCATCCGCGCGGAGTAGGGCTCCATGTTCCCGCCGGTGACCAGCGAGCCGTAGTCACGGAAGACGACGCCGCACAGCACATGCAGGCCGGAATGGGTGCGCATGAGCGCCGTCCGGCGCTCGTCCTCGATCGCGCCGCGGACGGCGGTGCCCGGCGGCGGCAGGGGAGCGCCCTGCGCCGGGATCAGATACAGGTCGTCACCCTTGCGCGCCCCGGCGATCGGGGTCTGCACCCCTCCCCAGAGCAGCACCCCGTGGTCGGGTGGCTGCCCCCCGCCCCCGGGGTAGAAGGCGGAACGGTCGAGCACGATCCCGTCCGCACCGCTGGACAGCACCGTCGCGTCCCACTCGCGCAGCGTCTGATCGTCGAGCTCGAGCCGGTGCGTGCGCCAGGTCACCCCGCTCATCCCTGGCTCACCAGGGCCCGTAGGGGCCGTTGCGCGACGAGCCGCCGGCGCCCATCTCGCGCACCTTCGGCCGGACGTCGGTGAGGTAGATGGCGGCGGCGATGAACGCGGCGACCTCCAGGATGTTGAGCGGCGAGAACCCGCCGCCGTAGGTGACGCCGTAGAGCCCGATCGCGACGCTCACGCCGAGGATGACCAGCCAGAGCGGCTTGGTCTGCTTACCCGCCGCGGGGAACGCGGCCCCGGGCCGCCTGATCGCGTCGACCAGCGCCCAGGCCTCCACCACCAGCGCCGCGACGCCGAGCACCCAGAACAGCCAGTACAGCGGCGTGAACGCGGAGAAGTTCGTCACGAAGCCAATCTATCCGGTGCCGGTCACCGTCACGTCCGGCTCGGCGCGCTCGCCGGCGGGCTCGCCGCTCTCCCGGCCGGGCGCAGGGGCCCGCTCCGCCTCGCCCGAGATACCCGCGCTGGCCCTGAGCTCCTTGCGGAACGACTCGTAGATGTCGATGAGCATCTGCTTCTGGCGTTCCGTCAGCTCGGTGTCGGCCATGATGGCGTCGGTGACCGTGGCCTGGCCCTCACGGTGGTCGAGGATCCCGGCCTGGACGTAGAGGGCCTCCGCGGAGATCCGCAGGCCCCTGGCGATCTGCTGCAGGATCTCCGCGCTCGGCCTGCGAAGGCCCCGCTCGACCTGGCTCAGGTACGGGCTGGAGGCGCCGACGGCCTGGGCGAGCTGGCGGATCGAGTCCTTCGCCTGCTCGCGCTGCTCGCGGATGTAGGCGCCGATGTTGCTGACGCTGACCGGGCTCATGCCTTCAGTCTCGCCCGCTGCGTTCACGGCCGCAAATCGCCCCGGCATGCGCCGCAGCCGGGCGAGGACCCGGCACCGCCGCCGGCCGGGCCGCGGTGCCGGGGCCGGTGCCTAGGACCGCGCCGCGGGCCAGCCGAGCCGGACGGCGCGGATCTGGCCCACGGGCTCGCCGCCTCCGGTGACCGGCACGGTGGCGAGCCGGTCCAGCGCGGCGAGATCGGCACCGGCCCGGCCCCCCGGCGCACGCACCACCATGTCCCGGAGCACGGCCGCCATCAGCGGCTGCACCGCGCGCGGAGCGCCATCGTCGATCTTGACGGCCCCGGCCCGGCCGTCCGGCAGGGCGAACGCGCACACCCCCTCGGCACCGGACTTCAGCAGCAGCCCGGGAACGGCTGCCATCAGCGCGGCCTCAGGCCGGGCCGTCCCGGAGGCCCAGGCCGGGTGGGCGCGCATCGCGTCCGCGACCCGGCGCCGGGGCGAGCCGGGAGGCGACAGCACCAGGGCGCGGAAGGCCCAGGCGAGCCCGGACACGGAGATGGCCAGCAGCGGCGCCCCGCAGCCGTCGGTGCCGGCCGCGGCCACCGGCTCGCCGGCCAGCTCCTCGATCTCGCGCCTGATCCTTGCCTGGAGCGGGTGGGCCGGGTCACGGTAGCCGTCCGCCGGCCAGCCCGCCGCCACGCACGTCGCGAGCATCGCGGCGTGCTTTCCCGAGCAGTTCATGCGGATGGGCTCCGGGCCGCCGCCGGCGCGCAGCAGCGCTGCCCGCGCGCCCTCGTCCAGCGGCAGGTCCGGCGGGCACCGCAGGTCCGCCTCGGTCAGGCCGGCCCCGGCCAGGATCTCGCGCACGCCCGCCAGGTGGAAGTCCTCGCCCGAGTGGCTGGCCGCGGCCAGGGCCAGCAGGCGGCCACCGAGGCCGAGGCCGCAGGCGAGCATCGCCGCGGCCTGCATCGGCTTGTTCGCCGACCTGGGGAACACCGGGGCGCGGGTCCCCCCGGCGCTCAGCTCGGGCACCCCGCTGGCGTCGAGCACCTCGATCGCGCCGCGGTGGACTGACTCGCGCGCGCCAGACCTGATCACCTCGGCGAGCACGGGGTTCGCCGGCTCGGTTCGCACCGCTGTCAGCGCCGCCCGGGCACCGCGAGCATGACCCGTGCCTGCGCGGGGGTCATCGGCGGGCGCTGGGCCAGCCGGGCCAGCGCGGCGGCGCGCTCGACCAGCTCGGCATTGCCGGTCACCGCTCGCCCGCGCGCGAAGGTGACCGTGTCCTCCATGCCGACCCTCAGGTGGCCGCCGGCCGCCTGCGCCGCCAGCATCACCGGGAGCGTGCTCCGGCCGATCCCGGTGGCCGACCAGGTCGCGCCGCGGGGCAGCGCGGCCACCGCGGCGACCAGCGTGGCGGCGTCGCCCGGCATGCCGCCCGGCACGCCCATCACCAGGTCACAGTGGACGTGGCCGCCGGCCGGCGGGCCGCAGGCGTCGAGCAGCCGGTGCAGCGCCGCGATGTGCCCGAAGTCGAACAGCTCGAACTCGGGCACGATGCCGCGCTCCTGGGTCCTGGCGTAGAGCTCGCGCATGAACGGCCAGGGGTTCATGAAGACCTCATCGCCGAAATTGACCGTCCCGCAGGTCAGCGAGCAGCAGTCGGGCTGCGCGTCAAGCACGGCCAGCCTGCTCTCGTAGCTGTCGGTGACGGCGCCCCCCGTGGACAGCTGGACGATCAGGTCGGTGGCCTCGCGCAGCGCGCGGACCGTCTCGGTCAGCCTCCCCAGGTCGAGCGTGGGCCTGGCGTCGGCGTCCCTGATGTGCACGTGGATCATCGCGGCGCCCGCCTCCTGGCACTCCCGCGCGGTCGTCACCAGCTCATCGAGCGTGACCGGGAGAGCGGGCACCGCGGACTTGTCCACCTCGGCCCCGGTCGGCGCGACCGTGATCATGGTCGCCGCCGTGGCGGCAGGCGACGGCGCCCGCCCGGGCGCGCCGCCGCCGACGGGGGGCCGGTTGCTGCCTGGTGCTGTCATCGGCGGAAGAATGCCTTCCCGTGCGAGCTGTCGTCCAGCGTGCCAGCGAGGCCAGCGTCACAGTAGCCGGACAGGTCGTCGGCGCGTTGAGCGCCCCCGGGCTCGTCGTGCTCGTCGGGGTCACTCACCACGACTCGGCGCAGAACGCGGCCGCGCTCGCACGCAAGGTCTACCACCTGCGCATCCTGCCGGGTGAGCGATCGTGCGCGGACAGCGGGGCGCCGTTGCTCGTGATCAGCCAGTTCACGCTGTACGCCGACACGTCGAAGGGCCGCCGGCCCACCTGGCAGGCGGCGGCCCCGCGCGAGGTGGCCGAGCCGCTGGTCACCGCGTTCGCCGACGCGCTGCGCTCGCTCGGCGCAAGCGTCCAGACCGGCGTGTTCGGCGCGGACATGGCGGTCGCGCTGGTCAACGACGGCCCGGTGACGCTGATCGTCGACGCCTGAGCCAGCGCGGGCGCCGGCGAGGGGCGCCTAGCGCACGGGGCTCGCGGTGGGCATCTGGTTCAGGTGCTCGCGGGCGAAGGAGAGCGACTCGGCCAGGGCCGCCAGGCGCTCCCCGGGGCCCTGCGCCCGCCGGGTGCTGACCTCGACCACGACCGCGCCGGAATAGCCCGAACGCGGCAGCCGGTCCAGGAGAGGGCCGCACGGCTGGCTGCCCCGGCCGGGGACCAGGTGCTCGTCGGGCAGGCCCGGCCTGGTGCCGTCGGCGAGGTGCACGTGCGCCAGGCGGGCGCCGAGGTCCTCGGCCATCTCCAGCGCGCCGGCGCCGGACACGGCCGTGTGGGACAGGTCGAGGGTGACGTGCGCGCAGTCGAGCAGGACGGGGTTCCAGTGCGGCGCGTAGGCGGCGACCTCCGTGCCCCGGGCCCGGAGCGGGTAGAGGTTCTCCACGGCGAACGCCAGCCCCGTCCGTTCCTCCAGCCTGGCGAGCCCGGCCTCGAAGTCCCTGGCGTAGTCACGCTGCCAGCGGAAAGGCGGGTGGACGACGACCACGCCGGCGCCAACCCGGGCCGCCAGCGCCGCCGCCCGGTCGAGCTTGCCCCACGGGTCGCGGCCCCACACCCGCTGGGTGATCAGCAGGCACGGCGCGTGCACGGCGAGGACCGGGATGCCGTGATAGTCCGCCAGCCGACGCAGCACGTCCGCGTCCTGGCTGACCGGGTCGCCGGTCACCATGACCTCGACGCCGTCATAGCCGAGGCGGCCGGCCACCTCGAAGGCGTCGGCCGTGCGCTCGGGGAAGACCGACGAGGTCGACAGCGCCACGGGCACCCGCCGGAACTGTCCGTCCGGGACCGACGGCCCGCCGGCCACGTGCTCCGCCACCGCCAAGGCTGCCCCCTCTCCCTCGCGCCCGGCGCCCCCGGCCCGCGCGCGCTCGCGCCCCACCGGTCGCTCCGATTCCGCGCCGGGACGGCTCCGGTGCCAGCCTATTCGGTGCAGGGCGCCGCCCGTCCCGCGCTTGACCACGAGCCGGCATCCGCCGCGCGCCGCGCCCGCTGTCGGAGCCGGCCGGTACGGTGCGTGCCATGGCGAGGACTTCGGCGGGGGCGGGCTTTGAATGCTCCGAGTGCGGCTGGCAGACGACCCGGTGGGCGGGGCGCTGCGGCGAGTGCCAGGCCTGGGGCACGGTCGCCGAGGTCACCGGGGCCTTCACGGCCGCCCGCGCAGGCCGGATCACGCCGGGCGTTCCGGCGGCCAGGCCCGCCCGGCCGGCCGTGCCGATCTCCCGGGTGGACGCCGCGGAGGCCGCCGCGAGGCCGACGGGCCTCGACGAGCTGGACCGGGTGCTCGGCGGGGGGCTGGTGCCCGGGGCGGTGGCGCTGGTCGCGGGCGAGCCCGGGGTCGGCAAGTCCACGCTGCTCCTTGAGGCCGGTGCCCTGGCCGCCGAGCGCTCGGCCGTGCTCTACGTCACCGGCGAGGAGTCGGCCGCTCAGGTCAGGCAACGCGCGGACCGGGTCGGCGCGGTCAGCGACCGGCTGTACCTGGCCGCCGAGACCGACCTGGCTGCCCTGCTCGCTCACGTGGACGCGGTGGGCCCGGAGCTGCTGATCGTGGACTCGGTGCAGACGATCACGGCGGCCGGCGTCGAGGGGGCGCCGGGAGGCGTCAGCCAGGTGCGCGAGATCACCGCGTCCCTGGTCAGCCTGGCCAAGCAGCGGACGCTGACCACGATCCTGGTCGGCCACGTCACTAAGGACGGGTCCGTAGCCGGGCCGCGCTCGCTCGAGCACCTGGTCGACGTGGTGCTGCACTTCGAGGGCGACAGCAGGGGGCGGCTGCGCATGATCCGGGCGCTGAAGAACCGCTTCGGGCCGACCGACGAGGTCGGCTGCTTCGAGCTGGGCGAGCTCGGCCTGATCGGCCTGCCCGATCCGAGCGGGCTGTTCCTGTCCAGGCAGCACCGGCCGGTTCCCGGCACGTGCGTCACCGTGACGCTGGAGGGGCGCCGGCCGCTGGTCGCCGAGGTCCAGACGCTGGTGTGCCCGGTCGATGGCCATGAGCCCGCCAGGCGGGTCACCTCCGGCCTGGACGGGGCGAGGGTGGGCATGGTGGTCGCGGTCCTGGGGCAGCGGGCCAGGGTCAGGCTCGGGCGCGCCGACATCTACGCCGCGACCGTCGGAGGCGTCCGCCTCGGCGAGCCGGCCGTGGATCTCGCCGTCGCGCTGGCGCTGGCCGGGGCCTCCAGCGGCCTGAGCCTGCCGCGCGATCTCGTCGCGTTCGGGGAGGTCGGGCTCGCAGGCGAGATCCGCAACGTGGCCGGCGCCGGACGGCGCCTGGCCGAGGCCGGCCGGATGGGCTTCCGCACCGCTGTCGTGCCCGCGGGCACCGGACCTGCTCCGCCGGGGTGCGGGCTGGACGTGCGGGAGGTGACCAGCCTGGCCGAGGCCATCGCCGTCAGTCTTGGTGCTGAGCCCGGCGGCCAGCAGCCTGTCAGCTGAGCCCGCCCGGAGCGGCGCGCGCCGGATGGCCAAGGAGGCCCGCCTCCGCCGGAGGCGCGGTCCCGGCGCACGACGGCCGGGACCCGGCGATTGCGGGAACCCCGGCCGTCGCCGCGTCAGGCGATCGAGTCGAATTCGCCGTCCTTGACGCCCGCGATGAACGCGTCCCATTCGGCTGCGGTGAAGGCGAGCTTCGGGCCGTCCGGGTCTTTGGAGTCGCGCATCATGTAGAGCACGTCCTCACCGGACTTGTGCGGCGCGATGGTCGTGTCGCGTGTCACGGTGACCTCGACGCAGCCACCGGCGTTGCCACCGCTGTAGCTCGCCTTGCGCCACCTCACATTGGTGAGGTCCATGACTTGGCTGCTTCCTCTAGTAGGGCCAGGGAGGCCTTCCTCGGCAATGCCTCCGTGCCCAACGTAGCCCATCGGGCCATCAGCGTGCGGACCGATCCGGGGTCCTGCGCGACCTGGCCCTGAACTGCCGTTTGCTGGTAGCCGACGCTGGGCGGGCTCCGGAACCCGGCGAGCGCGAACCCGCCTCCGAACAGGCCCTCATGGGCGCCCGCGTCCGCCGGGATCACCCCGATCACGACGTTCGGCCGCTGCGCGGCCTCGGCCAGCGCCTGCACCTGGCCGGGCATCACGTGCCGGCCGCCGACCGGGCGCCGGAGCACCCACTCGTCGATGATCACCCACAGCGTGGGGGATCCGGCCGGGCGAGCACGTCCTGCCGCTTCAGCCGGGCCGCCACCTGCTCGTCGATCTGATCACTGGTGATGCCGATCTGGGCGGCGAACAGCGCCCGGGCGTACTGCTCGGTCCGCAGCAGCCCGGGCACGAGCAGCGGCTCGAACCAGCAGAGGCTCGTGGCAGCGGCCTCCTTCTCCGGCCACTCCGCGAACCAGTCCGGATAGGACATGTAGTTCATGCCCTCCTCGAGCTGGCCCCACAGCTCGGTGAGCGCCCCGTGGGTGCCAGGCTCGGGAACCGCGTCGATGCCGGCGGTCATCGGCCTGGTGGGCACCCGCCAGCCGCTCTCGTACGCGCTGATCAGCTTGCCGGACACGTGCGCCTTCAGGCCGAGCTGGTCCGAGGCCGGCGACCAGGGGGGCCGTGGCATGGCGCGGCGGGGCCGGGCGGCCAGCGCGGGCGCGGCCTGATGATCGTGGCCGCGATCTGCGCCTCCTGGGGGATCACGGGTGACGAGCCGGGCCGCACGGCGTGGTTCGAGGTCCGCGCGAAGCGCTAGGCGGGCCGGCCTCAGCCGAGGCGGAAGGTCACTGCCGGGCTGGCGAGCGGGCCGTCCACGGCCCGCGCGGTGTAGGAGCCGGGCGGCACGGGCACCGTCCGGGCGGGGCACCCGGGCGCGGATGTCCGCCGGTCCCAGGTGACCTCCAGGGCCGTGGGCGCTCCCTGCCGCAGCGCCGTGATCAGCGTGGCGGCCCCCCGCGGACAGTCGGCCGAGCTCCAGATCCGCGCCGGGCCCTCATCGATCACCAGGGCGAGGTGCCGTGAGCCGAGGTTGAAGGAGCACGTGGCGCGCTGGCCCGACACCACGCTGACGCTGAAGGTCGCCGCCCGCCCCGGGCCGAAGCGGCCCGCGGCGGCGACGCGCAGCTCGATCGCCCGCCACGAGCAGAACGCGGGCCTGATCGGCTGGGCCGACGCCGACCGGGACTGGGACGTGCCGTTCGGCGCCGCCCGGCCTGCGCTCCCCCTTCCCCGCGCACGCCGTGCGCCCCGCCCGGTGCCGCCCCCGCCGCCCGCCGCGCCGGAGCCGGGCTTGCCCGGGCCGTGGCGGCCCGCGCCGCCCCGGCCGTCAGGCCCCCGCGAACCGGGTGCGGGGCGCGGGCCCGCCCTGCCCTGCCGGTGATCATGCCCGGCCGGGGCGGAGCGGGCCGGGCCGGGCTGGAGCGCCCCGGACAGCGCGAAGGCCGGCAGTGCGGTCACGGCCAGGCCGGCCGCCAGCACCGCGAGCCGCCGCCGCCAGTAGATGCCCGGCGGAAGCTGCCCCGGCGGCGCCCCGGGCCTGCTCCCGCCGCGCGGATCCCCCGAACCCGCCATGAGTCCCCCCGTGATCTCGGCTGCTCCGCTGCCGTCAGCGCCCCCGCGACGACCCCGGATCGCTCCGCCGTCATCTGAGTATGCCCGCCCGCTGCCCGGCGCGCCGGCGCGCAACGCCGCGGCGGGGCCAGCCGGCCACCCGGGCCGGTGCCCGCGGCGGCGGGCATGCCAGGATCGGTCCCGCGATGAGCGCCGAGCGGCCCGCGCCCGCCGCGGGGATCACCGGCTCGCGGGCCCTCGAAGCCGAGGTGACCCGCTGGTTCGCCGTCAGCGCCAGGGACCTGCCGTGGCGGCGCCCGGGCGCCACGGCGTGGGAGGTCCTGGTCAGCGAGTTCATGCTGCAGCAGACCCCGGTGCCCCGGGTGCTGCCCGCCTACCGGGCCTGGCTGGGGCGCTGGCCGACGGCCCGCGCCCTGGCCGCGGCGACCCCGGGCGATGCCGTCCGGCAGTGGGGCGCGCTCGGCTACCCGAGGCGTGCGATCCGGCTGCACGCCTGCGCGGTCATCATCTCCGCCCGTCATGGCGGCCGGGTTCCCGCATCGCTCGAGGCGCTGCGCGAGATGCCCGGCGTCGGTGACTACACCGCCGCCGCGGTGACTAGCTTCGCGTTCGGCCAGCGCCACGCCGTGCTCGACACGAACGTGCGCCGGGTGCTGGCCCGGCTGGTCGGCGGGCGCCAGTTCCCCGCCGGCTCGGTCAGCGCGGGGGAGCGGGCGCTCGCCGAGTCGCTGCTGCCGCCCGCCGCAGGCCGGCGGGCCGCGACGTGGTCCGCCGCGCTGATGGAGCTCGGCGCGCTGATCTGCACGCCCGCCCGGCCCGCGTGCGACAGGTGCCCGGTCGCGCACCGCTGCGCCTGGCGGGCGGCGGGCATGCCACCGGGTCCGCCGCCCCGGCGCGGCGCGCCGTACCAGGGCAGCGACCGCCAGTGCCGGGGCAGCCTGCTGGCGGTCCTGCGTTCCGCCGACGGCCCGGTCGCGCCCGCCGCGCTCGCCGCGGCCTGGCCGGATCCGGCGCAGCGGGACCGGGCCCTCGGCGCGCTGCTGTTCGATGGCATGGCGGTCCGGCGCGACGACGGCCTGATCTGCCTGCCCGGTGACGGGCGCCCGCCGCCGCCTCCGGGCGGCCCGGGCCGCCCGGGCGCCTGACGTTGGCCATGGGCCGCCCGCCCTGCCGGTGATCCTAGGAGGTCGCATCGGCCGCCCAGGCGCGCCGGACGTGACCCGGGCGGCTTCGTGTGCCAGGGAACGACGGGCGCATTCGGCTCAGCGGGGAGCACGGTGCCGAGCGCGCCGTCGCGACCGGCCCGTGGGCTCCGCTCGGGATCGGGCAGCGCGCGACCGCCGCGCGAGGCCGCGGCGCCGGATCAGCCCTCCGCGGCCTTGCGCCCGTCGGTCGTCTCGCCGCCCGTCCCCGCGGTCTCGCCCGCCATCTCGACCGGCGGGGCATCGGGCACGGCCTCCGGCTTGGGCACGCCCTTGAACGTGAACGTGGCCTCCTTGCCGGTGCCGGTCGCGTCGACCATCACGATCTGCCCCGGCTTGACGTCGCCGAAGAGGATCTTCTCCGACAGCGGGTCCTCGATCTCGCGCTGGATCGTCCGGCGCAGCGGCCGCGCCCCGAGCACCGGATCGTACCCGCGCTCGGCGAGCAGCTTCTTCGCCGCCGGGGTGAGCTCGATGCCCATGTCCCGGTCCTTGAGCCGCTCCTCCAGCTTGGCGATCATCAGGTCCACGATCTGGAAGATCTCGTCCTGGGTGAGCTGGTGGAAGACGATGATGTCGTCCACCCGGTTCAGGAACTCGGGGCGGAAGTGCTGCTTGAGCTCGTCCTGCACCCGCTGGGTCATCCGCTCGTACGACCCGGTGGCCTCGCCGGCCGACGCGAAGCCGACCGACACCCCCTTCGAGATGTCCCTGGTCCCCAGGTTGGTGGTCATGATGATCACCGTGTTCTTGAAGTCGACGACCCGGCCCTGGGCATCGGTCAGCCGCCCGTCCTCCAGGATCTGCAGCAGCGAGTTGAAGATGTCCTGGTGGGCCTTCTCGATCTCGTCGAACAGCACGACCGAGAACGGCCGCCGCCGCACCTTCTCGGTGAGCTGGCCGCCCTCCTCGTAGCCCACGTAGCCGGGCGGCGAGCCGAAGAGCCGCGAGACGGTGTGCTTCTCCATGTACTCGCTCATGTCGAGCTGGATCAGCGAGTCCTCGTCCCCGAACAGGAACGCGGCCAGCGTCTTGGACAGCTCGGTCTTGCCGACTCCGGACGGCCCGGCGAAGATGAACGATCCGCCGGGGCGCTTGGGGTCCTTCAGGCCGGCCCGGGTGCGCCGGATGGCCTGGGAGAGCGCCCTGATCGCATCGTCCTGGCCGATGACGCGCTTGTGCAGCTCGTCCTCCATCCGCAGCAGGCGCGCCGACTCGGCCTCGGTGAGCTTGAAGACCGGGATCCCGGTCGCCGTCGCGAGGACCTCGGCGATGAGCTCCTCGTTGACCTCGGCGATCGCGTCCATGTCGCCGGCCTTCCACTCCTTCTCGCGGGCGTCCTTGGCCTCGATGAGCTGCTTCTCCTTGTCGCGGAGCGCGGCGGCCTTCTCGAAGTCCTGCGAGTCGATCGCCGACTCCTTCTCGCGCCGGACCTGGGCGATCTTCTCGTCGAACTCGCGCAGGTCGGGGGGCGCGGTCATGCGGCGGATCCGCATCCGCGAGCCCGCCTCGTCGATCAGGTCGATCGCCTTGTCCGGCAGGAACCGGTCGCTGATGTAGCGGTCGGCCATCTGGGCGGCCGCCACGAGCGCGTCGTCGGTGATCGAGACGCGGTGATGCGCCTCGTAGCGGTCGCGCAGGCCCTTGAGGATCTCGATCGTGTGCGAGATCGTCGGCTCGGCGACCTGGATGGGCTGGAACCGCCGCTCCAGCGCGGCGTCCTTCTCCAGGTGCTTGCGGTACTCGTCGAGCGTGGTCGCGCCGATCGTCTGCAGCTCCCCGCGGGCCAGCATCGGCTTGAGTATCGATGCCGCGTCGATCGCGCCCTCGGCCGCCCCGGCACCGACCAGCGTGTGGATCTCGTCGATGAACAGGATGATGTCGCCCCGGGTGCGGATCTCCTTGAGGACCTTCTTCAGCCGCTCCTCGAAGTCGCCGCGGTAACGGGACCCGGCGACCAGCGCGCCCAGGTCCAGGGTGTACAGCTGCTTGTCCTTGAGCGTCTCCGGGACCTCACCGCGCACGATGCGCTGCGCCAGGCCCTCGACGACGGCCGTCTTGCCGACCCCGGGCTCGCCGACCAGCACAGGGTTGTTCTTGGTCCGCCGGGACAGCACCTGCATGACGCGCTCGACTTCCTTCTCCCGGCCGATCACCGGGTCGAGCTTGCCCTCCCGCGCCGCGGCCGTGAGGTTGCGGCCGAACTGGTCGAGCACCAGCGAGGTGGACGGCGCGCTCTCCGACGCCGCGCCGGCCGAGGCAGGCTCCTTGCCCTGGTAGCCGTGGAGGAGCTGGATGACCTGCTGGCGGACCCGGTTCAGGTCCGCGCCCAGGCGCACCAGCACCTGCGCGGCCACCCCCTCGCCCTCCCGGATCAGGCCCAGCAGGATGTGCTCGGTCCCGATG